>ERZ772818.14-NODE-14-length-203516-cov-54.736372_pt1 | contig 203516 bp, 193 predicted proteins | sample MGYA00580837_ERZ772818 | MGnify/ENA primary metagenome ERZ772818 (study PRJEB29015, sample SAMEA2737671) | human gut metagenome | biome: human gut; feature: human-associated habitat; material: faeces | place: China | collected 2012 ...
CTTACTTTTTCTGGAAGTTCAGTATGAGGTATTATAAAAGTACCGGTAATTAAGGTTTATTGCAAAATATAAAATGGCAGACGCATAACATTAGTAAGTTTCAATTTAGCGATTATAGCTAAACTGAAGTGCGATGATTTGTACAATACAAACTACAAAATCGTCATCTTATGTTATGCGTCTGCCAACTTAATTTTTGCTCAAAAACAAGAAAAAGCCCGATTTAATCGGACTTTTCAGGGTGGTGCGGGTGACAGGACTTGAACCTGCACGGGGTTACCACTAGAACCTAAATCTAGCGCGTCTGCCAATTTCGCCACACCCGCAAACTATTAATTATTATACATCAAACCTTAAATAATTGCAAGTGTTTTTTTGTTTGATTTTAAATTATAATTCCATCACAATGGTCAATTTCGTGCTGAATAATTTGAGCAGTTAATCCATTGAATTTTCCAATGTGTTTTTTGAAAGAAACATCTTCGTATTCAACTTCAATTTTATTATATCTTTTTGTTTTGCGGATACCAATTAATGAAAGACAAGCTTCTTCGGTTTCGTAGGGTTCAGATTTTTTTGTTATTTTAGGATTTAGCATAGTTACAGTCATAAGTCCAGTGTCTACAATTATTATTCTTTTATTATAGCCTATCATATTTGCCGCCATTCCAACGCATGAACTTTTATTGGCTAAAAGAGTATCCTGAAGGTCTTTAACTATATTTATATCGAGTTTTGTGGCAGGTATGGATTTTTGTTTTAGAAAATCTATATTTTTAACAATTTTATTTACCATTATTATTCACCTCAAATATTATTTTACCATTAAATGATATATTTGGCAAATGATAATTATAAAATTTTAAAAAATTATGCAATGTGTGAAAAAAATATTTTTTTGCAGAAAACACTTGCTTTTTTTATATGGCTGAGGTATAATAATCAAGCACTCAAGAAATGGACACTTAGCTCAGCTGGTAGAGCTTTCGCTTGACGTGCGAAGGGTCAGCGGTTCAAGTCCGTTAGTGTCCACCAAGGTAGGGAAAGGCTTAGTTTAAAGTCTTTCCCTTTTATTTTTATCTTTTTATGAGTTGAAGATATAATAGGAGAGGGAATGTATGATTTCAAGAATATTTGATAAGATTTTTCATGATGTTTTCTTTGGGATTTTTGTAATTATTACATTTATCGCAATATGTGCTATTTTTGGAACAAATTTCTTTGGGGTAATTTTAGCAGCAGTGTTTCTAGCTATTTCATATGCAATATTTCCTAAGATTCATAAGAAATATTCAAATATAAGTGATAAAAACTTAAGTATAGCCTTTTTGATAATGCTGGCTATAATGCTTATTGTTCAATTTTTACTCGCTTTAAATATGATTTCAAAACCTATCACAGATTGGCATGTTATAAATGAGGTTTCTAAGAGTTACGCTATAAACGGAAATATGGAGCATATTTATGATAATCTTCCGTATAATAGAGATTATCTTGCAAGATATACTAATAATAATGGAATTACGGTTTTATTTTCATTTTATTACAGAATAATATATCTGATTTCAGGAACAATTCCTATTGAAGCACCTGTTATTTTGAATATCTTATTTATATCGGTTTCGGTAATATTTTGTTATTTAATCGCAAAGAAAGCTTTTGGTAATTTTTACGCACTTATAACAATGATACTCTGTGTGCTATTTTTGCCGTACTACACTTATTGTACATATTTTTATACTGATTCGATAAGTATGCCATTTGTTATACTTTCAATTTATTTGTTTATCTGTGGCTATGACTCTAAAAAAATATTAAACAAAATTATATTATTTTTCTTTTCTGGAATTTCCTGTGCAATTGGCTTTGAATTAAAGGGAAGTGTTATAATAGCTCTTATTGCGGTTATAGTTTATATGATTTATAAGGGAGGAATAAAGAAAATCTTACTTGGCTCTGGGACAATTATAGCGGGATTTTTGGTGATTGCAATAGCTTTTAACGGACTGGTATCGTCATTACAAATTACAGACGAGGAAACGCTTTATAGAGAACAATATCCGCTTACGCATTGGGTGATGATGGGATTAAAAGATGACGGAAATTTTGACCAAGCAGACAGTACTTTTACATATAGAGCAGGCAATTATGATGAAAAGAAAGCTGCTAATATACAGGAAATAGGTAACAGAATTTCTAACTATGGTGTTTTTGGCTTGATAAATCACTTTATAATTAAAGCTAATTTTACATGGAGTGATGGTACATATTGGATAAGTCATCATATATATAATCCGTATAATGGCAGAAATTTTTTGCATGAATTTTTCTTGATGGATGGGAATTGGTTCCCGATATTTAAATCTATTAGCTCTGGAATGCAGCTTTGTATGTTAATTATGATATGTGTTTCACTATTTTCTTGTGTGAAAAAGCCACGCTTTGATTATATAACACTTATGCACATCATAACCTTTGGTGTATATCTATTCTTCTTAATATGGGAAACACGCTCAAGATATATATTTAATTTCACACCAATATTCATAATTATATGGGCTGATGGTATTATAAATATTCTTAATAAACTTAAAAAGCCACCTACATTAAGAGATAAACTTACAAAACAAGCGGAGGTAGTATGAACGAAATTAAAGCTATAATCTTTGACCTTGATGGCACATTGATAGATTCTATGTATGTATGGCATAAGATTGATATTGATTTTCTTGCAGAGAGAGGTTTGAAAGTTCCACCTGATTACGAACAGGCAATTAAAACTATGCACTTTGAAACTGCCGCAGAATATACAATCGCAAGATTTGGTTTTAAGGAAACCCCACAAGAAATTATGTCGATATGGCTTAATATGGCATTAAATGAATATGCACATAATGTAAGGCTAAAGGATAATGTCGAGGAGCTTTTAAAAAGATTAAAAACGCTTAGTGTTAAAATTGGTATAGCTACTTCATCAAAGCCAATTCTTGCAGAACCTGTTTTAAAAAACAATGGCGTTTATGATTGCTTTGATATCATATGCTATACTTCAGAAGTTGGCTTAGATAAGCGTCACCCCGATATATATTTGCTTACCGCAAAAAAACTTGGTGTTAAGCCAGAAGAATGTATAGTTTTTGAAGATATAATTGATGGCATAAACGGTGCAAAGCTTGCGGGAATGAGAACTATTGCTGTATATGACGAGGGTTCAGCGGATGATGTTGAAATACTGAAATCCGTAGCTGACAAATATATATATTCATTCACAGAATTACTTTGATAAAAATTCTTGATTAGGTGTTAAATACACTTAGTCAAGAATTTTTCTTTTTTAGAAACTTTCTACAAAGTTTACCAGAAATCGACAAAGTTTACCACTTTGTAGAAAAATTTTATTTTATATGCTATAATTTATATAAAGTTTGCAGTGCTTTGATATTATATCATTTTATTCATCTGACGATTTGCACAAAAATTATTAACTTAATAAATATTTTTAAACAATATATTGACATTCACAAAAAGTATGATATAATGTAATTACAAATGTACATTTGAAGAAATTAAATACAGAAAGGAAAATAACTTTATGTTTAAAAAAATTATCGCAGCCGCATTGGCTGCACTCACACTTACAACGGTAGGCGGTACTGCTTTAGCATCAAGCTATAGTGGTCCAATTAATGTTTCAAGCAATCCTAATTATTATTATCATACTTGTAAAGTGGATGGTTGTGGTCATTATGCAGATTTAAAATACCTTTCATTAAATGCTGAGGGTAATTGGGGATATGTATATTCAAGAGATGAAGGACATGAAGATAGCTATAAATATATATCTGTTACTACATATGGAATAACTAATGGTGATGATTACTATGTAAAGAAAACTGTCAATAACAGAGGAACAGATGAAGATATTTCTTCACCTCATGCTACAATAGATAAATCAGTTGCTAAGGTTGTATTTAATGGGCAGATATTTTATACATCAGAAAAAACTTCTGGTATAATGCAGAAATATTTAATAGGTTCATTTAGAAGCGCTTGTCCTATAAAATGATTTAATCAAATGAATATCCCACGATACTCATTTGATTTATCGTGGGATATTTATATTTTAAAAGAGGTGATGTATATGAGGCTTTTATCAGTAACATTTAAAAATATCAAGAAGTTTATACAGCATAAGCCGTTTTTATTTGCATTTTTAGTAATATCACAAATAGTTTGTGTTATAGTTGTTTTTCTTGTATGCGGTTTTGTTGATAATGCTAATCGTGAAAGTAAAATTATACAAGAAGGACTTAATGTATTTAATGTTGATGTAACGAATGCAGGAAATGGTTTAGATGGATATATTGAGGGTTGGAGCAGTGATGCTGGAACAACTTATACTGATAGTAATGGTAAAATTTATACTGAAGAAGAAGCCAAGGCTAATAATATGAAATATCCAGACGGATATTTTTCAGATGTATGCTATTTTAAGAATTTTAAATCTAAAATGGCAGAGTTTATAGAAATTTTAGGAGATAATTATAGTGGTTTTACTATATTTGGACAAGTTAATGATTCATTAGCTGCGCAAAAGTTTTCATCGGGGGGAAGTACCGATAATTCAGATGTTTCTGAAGAAATAAAGAATTTTCAAAAATCAAATGAAAATATATTAAGAATAAGTAAAAGTGATTGTGAATCGGAATTTGGTAAAGAGCCAGTTATTGGTGATAAAGTTAAATTAGGAAATAAAGAGTATACAATTTCAATAATTGACGAAAATGTAGCATATATTAATATACCTTATAATACCATACCAGATGATTTTATAATTTCTTATATCTGGGTATATACAGTAGAACCTTGTACACCTAAAGAATCCGCTGAAATATCCGAAAAAATAAAAGAACTTTTTCAAACAGAATATTTTGACCCACCAGAGCCACGAGTTCTTGATGAAGTTCAAAATATACAGCTTGCTTATGGCATTACAGCTGCAGTTATTATTATGATTATCCTGAATATAAGTAGAGTATATTCTTATGTTCTTACATATAGAAAGAAACCTTTTGCTATTATGAATATATGTGGTGCAAGCAAGAGAAAGATATTTCTTATTTATTTGGTGGAGCTTATGCTTACGCTTATAGTTACTTTTGGCATAGCTTTATTAATTTTCCACACGCTTATATTACAGCCGATAGCAGTAAGCTATCCAAATTTCTTAATAAGTATGACTTTGCAGACATACCTTATAATTTTTGGCATATACTTTGTAATTGCAGTTTTGATAATGTCGCTTACAATTTCAAGATTTATAAGCAAATCTGCTGTTGAGATGGAAAGGAGCGGTGACTGATGAAATATCTTAGATACGGCTGTCTTTCAATCAGCAAAAATATATTATTTACATTTATTATGGTGCTTGAGGTAGTAGCACTTCTTGTCACAACAAATGTTACAATAGGTTCTGCAAATAATAAATCAGTTCTTACAAGGCCTTTTGATGATATTGTAAATAAAGAAGGATATTATTGCTTTTTTGAGCCTATGTGGGAAACATCAGAAGAAGCAGCTGAATTTTATGGCTTATTTAATAAGCTTAAATCAGCAACTATTATTTCATCAGACCAAATTGACGCAAATAAAATCATAGATGATGATATATTTTTTAAGTATAGTATGCCGTTGCAGAGTGGTTCTTGGCCAAAAACTGCTGCAGATGAACAAGGCAGACCTTATGTAGTTGTATCACCTGATTATATGAAAAATGTAGGTGAAACAATTACCACCAATGGTGTAGGTGAATGTGTTATATCTGGTGTTCTAACTGAAGTTACATATATTCCTGCATTTACCATGTATAACGAAGAAAATGTTGTAACAAGCTTTTATAGAAGTGCCGATTATACAGTGGCGATAGAAGCAATTAAGGCTGGCAGTTCAGATGAATTGAAATATAGCGATTCGGCGATTATTATGGCTAAAAGTGCTTATAAGGCTTTAAATGATAATAAAGATATAACATATCTCAACTGTTTTATAACATATGATGATAATATCTCAAAAGCTGATATGGAATATAATAAGGGTATAATGAAACAGATTACTGAGTTTCAAAAGGAACATGCTGATTTTTATCCTATTGCTCCAAAATTTACACCTCTTTCACAGATAAAAGATAGTATGGATACATATGTAACAAATAGTTATATAAATATACTTCCAATAATATTTGTGGTTGCAGCAATAGTTCTTATCGGGCTCATAGGCTCTGTTGCGATAAATACTGTAACTCAGATAAGAAACTATGGAATATACTTTCTTTGTGGTTCAAAATGGAGTGATTGCTTTAAAATATCTCTTGCGAATATCTCAATAATACTGCTTTTCTCAGGAGTGCTTTCGGGAGTATTGCTCTATTGCTCGAAATTTATCAATCTAAATTATCTTATTGGACAGGTTTACGAATGGAATAATCTTTATATCTCACTTGGAGTAATTCTTGCAATGATGCTTCTTGCATTGATTATTCCGTTTGGCATAATAAGGTTTACATCACCAGTTGAAGTTATAAAATCAAAGAAATAAGGAGTGAAAGATATGCTGAAAATCGAAAATCTTACCAAAACATATAATTATAAAAAGTCTAATGCTTTTACAGCCCTTAAAGATGTTTCGCTCGAGGTGGAAGACGGAGAGATGCTTGCTATTATCGGAAAATCTGGAGCAGGTAAAAGTACACTTCTCCATATAATCGGTTGTATAGATAAATTTGAGAAAGGTAGTTATATAATAGACGGAACAGATGTACATAGTCTTTCAGATAATAAGCTTGCGAAAATCCGCAATGAAAAGGTTGGCATAGTTATGCAGGATTTTGCCCTTATTGATGAATATTCCGTTATTGAGAATGTTATGATTCCGCTGAATTTTTCAAAGAAAAAGCTTGGCAAACCAAAAGAGCTTGCTATGAAAGCTCTCGAAAGAGTAGGTCTAGCGAACCTCGCTAAAAAGCCAGTTTCTAAGCTTTCAGGCGGTCAAAAACAAAGAGTCGCCATTGCCCGGGCAATAGTCAATGACCCGTCTTTCATTCTTGCAGACGAACCGACTGGTGCTTTAGACACCAAAACTTCGTCAGAAATAATGGAACTTTTCACCGAACTAAATAAGTCTGGCAAAACTGTTATAATCATAACGCACGACCTTACAGTTGCCGATAAATGCAAACGAAAGGTAGAAATTAGTGACGGCAGAATAATCTAAATAATTTTTTGTTAAAATTGTTGACTTTTATAATTTTCGGTAGTATAATCGAACCAAAGTTAATTGAATAAATAAACCGTTGAACAAGAATAGTAGGGTTTATCTAGCGTATTAAGAGAGCTGATGTTTGGTGTAAATCAGTTATGCAGATTTACTTGAATGGGCTTGCAAGGGTAGCAGGAAACCGAATTGTTTCGGGAGTAATGGCTAACGGGAACTCTGTCCGTTATCAGTAGAGTGCGTATGAAGTACGCAAAATGAGTGGGTTTCTTTTATAAATGACCAATTTGGGTGGTACCGCAGAAGTTTCAAAGCTTTTGTCCCAAGGATTAAATTCCTTGTGACGAAAGCTTTTTTTGATTTTTAAAATAACTGAAAAAGAGAGGTAATAACTATGATTAAGCCGTCTTGTGACGAAATTATGGAGCTTGCAAAAAGCTACAACACAATTCCTGTCTGTAAGGAGATTTTGGCTGATGTAATTACACCGATTACATTGCTAAGAAGAATAGCAGCTTCTAAGAAAAGATTTTTCTTGCTTGAAAGCATCGAGGGCGGCGAAAAGTGGGGAAGATATTCATTTATAGGCTATGACCCGATTATGCGTGTAAGCTGTAAAAATGCTGTTGTAACAATCGACCGCAACGGCAAGATGAAGAATATCGAAACTAAAAAGCCTCTTGAGGTTTTGCGTTCAATACTTAAGGATTATAAATCACCAAGCCTTAAAGAGCTTCCACCGTTTACAGGTGGTTTGGTTGGATATTTTGCTTATTCAATGATAGGCTATGCTGAACCAAAGCTTAAAATCAAAAGCGGTGATTTCAATGACTATGATGTAATGCTTTTCGATAAGGTTATTGCATATGACCACTTAAAGCAAAAAATCTGTGTTATCGTTAATATGTCAACAGATAAGATTCTTGAAAATTACGGCAAGGCTACCGCAGAGATTGAAAAAATAATAAATCTCATAAATGACTCATCTCCTTTGCCAGAGCTTAAAGGCAGAATGAAATCTGATTTTGAGTGCAATGTCAGCGAAAAGGAATATTGCAATATAGTTGAAAAAACAAAGGAATATATTCGTGACGGAGATATTTTTCAGGCAGTTATTTCAAGGAAATTCACTTGTAAATATGACGGCAGCTTAATAAACGCTTATCGTGTACTCAGAACGATAAATCCTTCACCTTATATGGTTTATATGAATATTGATGATGACGAGATTATCAGCACATCACCAGAAACTCTTGTCAGACTTCAGAATGGCAGACTTTATACTTTCCCAGTTGCTGGTTCAAGACCTCGTGGTAAGACCGATGAAGAGGATATAGCTCTTGAAAAGTCACTTCTCAGCGATGAAAAAGAGCTTTCCGAACATAATATGCTTGTTGACCTCGGCAGAAATGACCTTGGCAGAATTTCAAAGTATGATTCCGTAGAGGTTACTAAGTATATGGTTATACACAGATATTCAAAGATTATGCACATATGCTCACAGGTTGAATCAAACATTCGAGATGATTGTGATGCTATGGACGCTATTGAGTCCGTACTTCCAGCAGGAACACTTTCAGGAGCTCCAAAGATAAGAGCTTGTGAGATTATCGAGGAGCAAGAGGTACTTCCAAGAGATATTTATGGCGGTGCTTTGGGATATATGGATTTCACAGGAAACCTCGATACTTGCATAGCAATCCGTATGGCGTATAAAAAGGGCGAAAATGTATATGTTCAGGCTGGTGGCGGAATAGTTGCTGATAGCGTTCCGAAGAATGAATACGAAGAATCCGCAAATAAAGCGGCGGCTGTAATGAATGCCGTAAGAAATGCCGATGAGCTTTGATAAAGGGAGATGAATTAAAATGGTACTTCTGATTGATAACTACGATAGCTTTTCATATAACCTTGTTCAGCTTGCAGGCTCAATCAATCCTGACATCAAGGTTATAAGAAATGATGAACTTACAGTTGATGAGATAAAGGTACTCAAGCCATCACATATCATACTTTCACCTGGTCCTTGCTATCCTAAGGACGCAGGAGTTTGCGAAGAAGTCGCAGTAAAGCTTGGAGATATTCCTATACTTGGTGTATGCTTAGGTCATCAGGCGATATGTGAAGCCTACGGCGGAAAAATCATTCACGCAAAACAGCTTATGCACGGTAAGATGAGTGTTGTTGATATTGATAATTCATGCGAGATATTTAAGGACTTGCCTGAGAAAATCGAAGTTGCAAGATACCATTCGCTTATAGCAGAGGCAGAAAGCTTGCCGGATTGTCTTGAGGTAGTTTCAAAAGATGCGATAGGTGAGATTATGGCGGTTAAGCATAAGGAAAAGAATATATTCGGAGTACAGTTTCACCCTGAATCAATTCTGACACCTCAAGGTAGAATTATAATGGAGAATTTCCTCAGTATATAACAGATTAGTTAATAAACTTACCTAAGACACTTAAAGTTTAGGTCAAGCCTTTTTAAAGGCTTGCGGATTCCAAAGGCAGAGCCTTTGGTGGGTTTTAAGGGCGAAGCCCTTAACATTCTTTACTTCTGAGTGCGGACAAAGTCCGCACTTGGTGACTAATGTTGTTAACAAAAGGAATTTTAGTGGCGAACAAAGTTCGCCACTAAGGAGACAAGATAAGTTAAGGGCGTTGCCCTTAAAACCTATGAGGGACTCCGTCCCTAAACCCTGCGAGCAGCTTTCACCAGCAAAGCTGGTGTAGAAAAGGCTCGAGCGAAACTTTTAGCTGTCTTGGGGTAGTGCAATAGCTTATCAATGATAATGATTTTACATTTTAGATAAAACCCCAATATAATTAAGGAGTGAATTTTTATGATAAAGGAAGCAATTCATAAATTAGTACTTGGAGAAAATCTTAGTACAGAAGAAACAGAAAAAGTTATGAGTGAGATTATGGGTGGAGAGGCTACAAACGCTCAGATTTCAGCATTTTTGACAGCATTAAGAATCAAGGGCGAAACCGTTGATGAGATTACAGCTTGTGCAAGAGTTATGCGTGATATGGCAGTAAGACTTAAAACAAATGGAGATGTACTCGAAATCGTTGGGACAGGCGGTGACGAAGTAGGAACTTTCAATATCTCGACTACTTCAGCATTCGTAATTGCGGCAGGCGGAGTTACTGTTGCAAAGCACGGAAACAGAAGTGTTTCAAGTAAGAGTGGTGCCGCTGATGTTCTTGAAAAGCTCGGTGCTAAAATCACCATTACAGCAGAACAGAACGAAAAGGTTCTTAATGATTGCGGATTTGCATTTATGTTTGCACCAGGCTATCATTCATCTATGAAATATGCCGCACCAGTAAGAAAAGAAATCGGAATAAGAACAGTATTTAATGTTCTCGGACCTCTTACAAATCCTGCATTTGCTACAATGCAGCTTATGGGTGTATATGAAGATTCACTTGTAAAGCCAATGGCACAGGTACTTAAAAATCTCGGAATCAAGTCTGGAATGGTTGTTTGCGGTGACCATAAGCTTGATGAGGCTACTGTTACAGGAGATAACCTCGTTTGTGAGATTAAAAACGGCGAAATCAAGGAATATACAATCAATCCTGAAACACTTGGTTTTAAGAAAGCAAGCCTTGAAGATATTATCGGTGGTACACCTGAGGAAAATGCACAAATTACTCGTGATATTCTTTCAGGCAAGCTTACAGGTGCAAAGCGTGATACTGTTGTTCTCAATTCTGCACTTTGTTTCTATATTGCAGATAAAGCAGAAACTGTTGAGGACGGAATAAAGCTTGCAAATGAGCTTATTGACAGCGGAAAAGCATATGAACAGCTTGAAAAATATGTCAGCCTTACAAATAAGTATTGATAACAGGGAGAGATAAAATGATTCTCGATACATTAGCTGAATCTACAAGAAAGCGTGTTGAGGCAAGAAAGCTGATAACTCCTTTAGAAAAGATTAAGAGAAAAGCAAGCCTTGTTGGAATGGGCGGTTTTGAATTTGAGAATGCTCTCAAAAAGGACAGTATGGCATTTATCTGCGAGGTTAAAAAGGCGTCGCCTTCAAAGGGTATAATTGCAGAGCGTTTTCCTTATCTTGAGATTGCTTCAGAATATTACAGAGCTGGTGCAGACGCTATATCCGTTCTTACCGAGCCTGAATATTTTAAGGGCAGTGACGATTTTCTTCACGAAATCAGCAAGACAGTTCCAATACCTCTTTTGCGTAAAGATTTTACGATTGACGAATATATGATTTATGAGGCAAGGCTTATGGGAGCGTCAGCGGTACTTTTAATATGTGCCTTGCTTGATACAAAAACTCTCAAAAGCTATATCGAAATTTGCGATAGCTTAGGACTTTCTGCTCTTGTTGAGGCTCATTCTGAGAAAGAAGTTGAATCTGCACTTAATGCAGGAGCAAGAGTTATCGGTGTAAATAATCGTGACCTTAGAACCTTTGAAGTTGATATAGAAAATTGTATGCGTCTGCGTTCACTTGTTCCGAATGATATAATATTTGTTGCGGAGAGCGGAATTAAAACAGCTGAGGATATAAACAGACTTCGTTCCGCAAATGTCAATGCAGTTCTTATCGGAGAAACTCTTATGAGAGCCGAAAATAAAAAGGTGGCACTTGATGCCCTCAAAGGACTTTGAAACGGGGTGATTAAATGCCCAAGATAAAAATATGCGGTCTTAAAAGGTTGGAAGATATTTATGCTGTGAATGAATATAAGCCAGATTATATCGGCTTTGTATTTGCAGGCAAGAAGCGTTGTATAAGTTCAGAGCTTGCATATGAGCTTAAACAGAATTTAGATAAAAGTATAAAAGCAGTTGGAGTTTTCGTAAATGCGGAGGTTGAATTTATTCTCAAGCTTGTTGAGAGCGGAGCAATAGATGCTATACAGCTTCACGGTGATGAGGATAACGAGTATATAAAAGAACTTCGCTCGAAAACTTCTGCACCGATAATCAAAGCAGTAAGGGTAAAATCTGCTGAGGATATTCTTGTGAGCGAAAATATTCAATGCGACTATCTTTTGCTTGATACCTATGCTGATAATGCCTATGGTGGTACAGGTGAAACTTTCGATTGGAATATAATTCCGAAAATAAGTAAGCCGTTTTTCTTGGCGGGCGGTCTTACACCTGAAAATATAGCTACCGCCACAAAGGTAAATACATATTGCCTTGATATAAGCAGTGGAGTAGAAACTGATGGCTTTAAGGATAAAACGAAAATAGAAAAGGCAATTAAAATTGTAAGGAGTGTTTAGAAATGTCAAAAGGAAAGTTCGGCGTACACGGAGGACAATATATTCCTGAAACGCTGATGAATGCTGTAATAGAACTTGAGGAGGCATATAACAAATATAAAGATGACCCTGAATTTAATGCAGAGCTTGAAAAACTTAACAGAGAATATACAGGCAGACCATCACTTCTCTATTATGCAGAGCATATGACTAAAGATTTAGGTGGTGCTAAGATTTATCTTAAGAGAGAGGATTTAAACCACACTGGTTCACACAAGATAAACAATGTTATCGGACAAATGCTTCTTGCTAAGCGAATGGGCAAAACTCGTGTTATAGCTGAAACTGGTGCAGGACAGCATGGTGTTGCAACTGCGACTGTTGCTGCACTTATGGGTATGGAATGTGAAATCTATATGGGCGAAACAGATACAGAGCGTCAGGCACTCAATGTTTATCGTATGGAGCTTCTTGGAGCAAAGGTTCACCCTGTAACAAGCGGTACAAAGACCCTTAAAGATGCTGTTAACGAAACCCTAAGAGAGTGGACAGCGAGAATTGATGACACACACTATGTTCTCGGTTCAGTTATGGGACCGCACCCATTCCCAACAATAGTTCGTGATTTCCAATCTGTAATAAGTAAGGAAATTAAGAGTCAGATGCTCGAAAAAGAAGGTAGACTTCCTGATGTAGTTCTTGCTTGTGTAGGCGGTGGAAGTAATGCTATGGGTGCTTTCTATCACTTCATTGAAGATAAAGATGTACGCCTTATCGGTTGTGAGGCTGCTGGCAGAGGTGTAGATACTGGTCTTACTGCCGCAACAATAGCAAAGGGTACACTTGGAATCTTCCACGGAATGAAATCTTATTTCTGTCAGGACGAATTTGGTCAGATTGCACCTGTTTATTCAATTTCAGCAGGTCTTGACTATCCTGGAATCGGTCCCGAGCACGCACATCTCCACGATATTGGCAGAGCAGAATATGTTCCTGTCACAGATGATGAGGCTGTCGATGCGTTTGAATATCTTTCAAGAATTGAAGGCATTATTCCTGCGATTGAAAGTGCTCACGCAGTTGCTTATGCAAAGAAACTTGCCCCAACACTCGGCAAGGATAAGATTATGGTTATAAATATCTCAGGCAGAGGAGATAAAGATGTTGCAGCGATTGCAAGATATAGGGGGAAGGATATTCATGAATAAGCTAAGCAAAGCATTTGAAAAAGGAAAAGCATTTATACCTTTTGTTACAGCAGGCGACCCTGACCTTGAAACCACCGAGAAAGTAATTCTCGCTATGGCAGAGGTCGGTGCAGACCTTATAGAAATCGGAATCCCATTTTCCGACCCTGTTGCAGAAGGAATTGTTATTCAAAAGGCTGATGAAAGAGCCTTAGCAAGTGGTACAACAACAGATAAGATTTTCGATATGGTTAAATCTATCAGAGCAAAGACAGATATTCCGCTTGCATTTATGACTTATATAAATCCGATTTTCGTATATGGCAGTGAACGCTTTATTAAAAATTCCAAGGAATGTGGAATTGACGCACTTATAGTTCCTGATTTGCCATTTGAGGAAAAGAACGAGCTTTCAGGACTCTGCAAGGCTAATGATGTTCGTCTTATATCTCTTGTTGCGCCAACATCTCACGAAAGAATAGCTACAATCGCAAAAGAAGCAGAAGGCTTTGTGTATGTAGTATCATCACTTGGTGTTACAGGTGTAAGAAGTGAGATAAAGACAGATATAGGAGAAATGGTAAAGCTTATCAAGCAAGCTAAGGATATTCCTTGTGCTGTTGGATTTGGTATTTCTACACCAGAACAAGCTGCGAATATGGCAAAACTTTCAGACGGTGCAATCGTAGGAAGTGCAGTTGTCCGTATAATTGAGAAGTATGGTAAGGAGAGCGTAATGCCAGTTGCTGATTATGTTAAGGAAATGGCAGATGCAGTACATAGTATCTGAGTTTATTATTTAAAGTAAAATGAATTTTTATAACAGGTGATAAGAAGATTATCACCTGTTTTTGTTGCAAGCATTAAATTTTTATTTTCCCTTGACATCTCTTAGTTTATAGAGTATCGTAATTATATATGTGTTATTACTGTTGTAATAATTTATCGTAGTAAATTATTAAAGGAGAATAGTATGAAAACCCAAATTAAAAGAACGATAGTGTGTTTATTAGCTGCTATCACATTCATTATGACATTTCAATGTCTGATTTGTTCAGCAACAAATGACAGAGAAGAATTTACCATAGGTTTTGACGCAGAATTTCCGCCATATGGATATAAAAGCGAAAGTGGCGAATATGTAGGTTTTGATATAGACCTTGCTCAAGAGGTTTGTAATCGTAAGGGTTGGACACTTAAAAAACAGCCTATTGAATGGAATTCTAAAGATATGGAATTGAGTTCAGGTTCTATTGATTGTATATGGAACGGCTTTACAATGAATGGCAGAGAATCAAAGTATACTTGGAGTACGCCATATGTAGATAATTCTCAGGTTGTTATTGTAAAAGCTGATTCTGATATTAAAGAATTATCAGACCTTTCTGGAAAGATAGTTGCTGTTCAAGCTGATAGTTCCGCTCTTGCTGCTCTGACTAGCGATGATGCCACAGCTGAAAACAAGAAATTAGCAAAATCTTTCGCAGAACTTCAACAGGTTGGAGATTATAACAGTGCATTTATGAATCTCGAATCTGGTGCAGTGCAAGCAATATGTATGGATATTGGCGTTGCAAATTATGAGATTAAATCTCGTGGCAATAAATTTAAAATGCTTAATGATAAGCTTTCCACTGAAAAGTATGCTATCGGATTTCAGCTTGGTAATACAGAACTAAGAAATGAGGTTCAAGGTGCTCTCCTCGAAATGCTGTCTGATGGAACATTTGAGGAGATTGCTAAAAAGTGGGGTTTGGAAGAAAGCGTTTGTCTTTCAGCAGATGATAAGTACATAGACAGCACTGACACTTCAACAACAAATGATGATTTCTGGCAGCAGCTTGGTCAGATAACAGTACAGCTTTTAGAAGGCTTGCTTGCAACCTTGACAATATTTGTGCTTACATTACTTTTCTCACTTCCACTTGGCTTGCTTGTTGCAGCAGGTAGAATGTGTAAAATTGCACCAATACGCTGGCTTGTGAAAATATATATTTCGATAGTAAGAGGAACACCTCTTATGTTACAACTTTTGGTTGTATTCTTTGGTCCTTATTATCTCTTTGGCATAGAGCTTTCATCAAGTTATCGTTTCTATGCGGTAATTATTGGTTTCTCAGTAAACTATGCGGCGTATTTCGCAGAAATTTATCGTTCGGGTATTCAGGCTGTACCTAAAGGTCAATATGAAGCTTGTACTGTTCTTGGATATAGCAGAACACAGACTTTCTTTAAGATAATTTTCCCGCAGATGGTAAAGAATATTATTCCATCAGTAACCAATGAAGTTATTACACTTGTTAAGGATACATCACTTGCATTCGCACTCTCATATACAGAAATGTTTACTATTGCAAAGCAGATTGCAGCATCTAAAACTACAATTATGCCATTGTTCATAGCAGGTGTATTCTACTACATTTTCAATTTTATAGTTGCATTCATAATGGAAAGAATCGAAAAGAAAATGAATTATTACAAATAAGGAGGGGAAATACTATGAATTTATTAGAAGTTAAAAATATCAGCAAGAGCTTTGACGATTTACAGGTTCTTAAAGATATAAGTCTTTCTGTAAATGAGAAAGAAGTTGTTTCTATACTTGGCCCATCTGGTTCTGGTAAGTCAACTTTTTTGAGATGTATGACATTTCTTGAAAAAATTGATGACGGAAGTATGAACTTCTGCGGAGAAGAGGCTGTAAATTCTGAGAGCGGTTATCCAGTTTATGCTAATAAGAAAAAGCTAAAACAGATACAGGGATATTTTGGCTTGGTTTTTCAGAATTTTAATCTTTTCCCACATTATTCAGTTATGAAAAATATATGTGATGCTCCTATTCATGTTCAAAAAAGAAATAAAGATGAAGTAGCTGAAGAGGCAAAGGAGCTTCTAAAAAAAATGGGACTTGCTGATAAAGCAGACTATTATCCTTATCAGCTTTCAGGAGGTCAGCAACAAAGAATTGCAATCGCGAGAGCATTAGCGATGAAGCCTAAGATGCTGTTTTTCGATGAGCCTACATCAGCCCTTGACCCTGAACTTACAGCAGAAATTTTAAGTGTTCTCAAGGCTTTGGCAGCAGAAAAAATGACTATGATAATAGTTACACACGAAATAGATTTTGCGAGAAGCGTTTCTGATAGAGTTGTATTTATGGATAAGGGTCTTATTGTTGAAGAAGGTTCGCCTAAAGATGTTATTGATAATCCTAAGAATGAACGCACAAAAACTTTCTTGAAAAAAATGCAGGCTGAACTTTAAGTTATTAATAAGATTAATATTATACAATTTTTATAACCGTTTTGCTATACTTGTTAAGTGAAACGGTTATTTTCTGTTTTATATGATTTTTGAAGAAATTTGCTTAAACTTTTAAAAAAAAGATTGAGTTTTTATATATCTTGTTATATAATAGATTATGTTGACTTTTCTAAACACAAATGTACATTAGGAGGAAAAAATATGAAAAAATCTAAGAAAATTTTAAGTATGGGACTTGCGGCTCTTACCGCTCTTACAATGTCTATAAGTATGACAGGCTGTGGAAGTTCTGATTCATCAGTATCTTCAGTAGATGGAAATTCAGATAACAGCAAGGTGTATAATATTGGTATTTGCCAGCTCATACAGCATGAGGCTCTTGACGCAGCTACAAAGGGCTTTAAAGATACTTTAACAGAGAAACTTGGTTCAAAAGTTAAATTTGACGAACAAAATGCACAGGGTGATTCAGCAAACTGTACAACAATCTGTAATCAGTTTGTTTCATCAAATGTTGACCTTATTCTTGGCAATGGTACAGCAGCTTTGCAGGCAGCTTATACAAATACAGATAAAATTCCAGTTCTTGGAACATCAATTACAGACTATGCAACTGCTCTTGATATAAAGGACTGGACAGGTGTCTCTAATATGAATGTTTCAGGTACATCAGACCTTGCACCACTTGAAGAGCAGGCTAAGATGCTTAATGAAATTTTCCCTGACGCTAAAAATGTTGGTATCCTTTATTGCTCAGCAGAGGCTAACTCTAAATATCAGGCTGATACAATTACACCTTTCTTAGAGAAATTTGGATATAAGGTTAGCTCATATACATTCTCTGATTCTAATGATATTGCAGCTATTGCTAAAGATGCTTGTGATAAGAATGATGTGCTTTATATTCCAACAGATAATACTGCTGCAAATAATACTGGAATAATCAACAATATTGCTATTGCTGCAAAGACTCCTATAATTGCAGGTGAAGAGGGTATCTGTAAGGGTTGTGGTGTAGCAACACTTTCTATCAGTTATTATGAGCTTGGTCAAAAAACAGGTGAAATGGCATATGATATTCTTGTAAATGGCAAAGATATTTCTAAAATGGAAATCCAATCTGCACCTAATGTCACAAAAATGTATGATGCAGAAAGATGCAAAGAACTTGGTGTAAAGATTCCTGATGGTTATACCGCTATTAAAAAATAAAAAATAAAACATATGGAGAATCAGTTATGGATATTGTTTCATACTTTTCATCCTTAGATTTCATGAGCTTCCTTAATGCACTTCCTGGAAATATAGCACAGGGAATCATTTGGGGCTTGATGGGTTTAGGAGTATTTATAACTTATAAACTTCTGCATTTTGCAGATTTGAGTGTTGATGGTTCATTTGCAACTGGTGGTGCAGTTACTGCTATTATGCTGATAAACGGTTGTCCGATATGGGTTGCTATGCTTGTAGCTGTTGCGGCGGGTCTACTGGCTGGTTTGGTCACAGGCTTGCTACATACACTTCTTGGAATACCTGATATTCTTTCAGGTATTCTTACACAGATTGCATTATATTCTATAAATTTGAATATAATGGGAAAATCAAACCTTCCAATAAGTTATAGAAACTATTCATTAGTTATTTCAGCAAGTAATATTAATATGGCAATCATAATTGCACTTATAGTGGTTGCAATTGTTATAGTTGCTATGTATTGGTACTTTGGCACAGAGCAAGGAACAACTATTCGTTCAACAGGAAGTAACCCAGCTATGAGTAAGGCTCAAGGTATAAACATAAACTTCACAAAGGTTATTGCACTTGCACTTTCTAATGCAGTTGTCGCATTCTCTGGCTCAATCTTTTCACAATATCAAGGGTTTGCTGATGTAAATATGGGCAGAGGTGCAATAGTTATAGGTCTTGCTGCTGTCATTATTGGTGAAGTTCTTGGGGAAGCAATTTTCCGCAAGCATATAAATTTTATTATCAGACTCATTTTTGTTATTGTTGGTGGAATACTCTATTATATCGCAATGGGAATAGTTCTTTGGCTCAAGATGCCAACAGACGATACAAAGCTATTTACAGCAATTATAGTTGCTATTTTCCTTGCTGTTCCGAATATTCGTAGTAGAGCCACAAATTCCTTTAAAAAGGTAGCAAAGCAAAATTCTAAAGCACAAAAAGTGGAGGGTTAATAAATGCTTGAAATTAAAGAAATTTACAAAACCTTCAACAAAGGCACAGTCAATGAGAAACACGCTCTTAATGGAGTAAATCTTACACTTAATGAGGGAGATTTCTGTACAGTTATAGGTGGTAATGGAGCAGGAAAGTCTACAACACTTAATGCTATTGCAGGTGTATGGCCTGTTGATAGCGGAGCTATAATAATTGATGGCAAAGATGTTTCTGGACTTTCTGAGCATAAAAGAGCACCTTATCTTGGAAGAGTTTTTCAGGACCCTATGACTGGAACTGTTGCTGATATGGAAATCATAGAAAATCTTGCTCTTGCTGCTCGCAGAGGTAAACGTAGGGGTCTTTCTTGGGGTGTAAAAGCTAAAGAAAGAGAAAAGTATAGAGAACTCCTTGCAGAGTTTGAACTTGGTCTTGAAGATAGAATGAGTTCTAAGGTTGGACTTCTTTCAGGTGGTCAGCGACAGGCTATAACACTTCTTATGGCTACATTGCAAAAACCAAAGCTTTTATTGCTTGATGAACACACAGCAGCACTTGACCCTAAAACAGCTTCAAAGGTTCTTGAGCTGAGCGACAAAATTATCAAAGAAAATAATCTCACAGCTCTTATGGTTACACATAATATGAAAGATGCTATTGTTCATGGCAATCGTCTTATAATGATGAATAACGGAAAGGTAATTCTTGATATTTCTGGCGAAGAAAAGAAAAAACTTACAGTTGATGAGCTTCTTAAGAAATTTGAGATGGTAAGTAATTCTAAGCTTGAAAATGACCGTATGCTTCTTTCAAATTAACAAATAATATTAAATAGTCACTTTTGTTTATATATAAAACAAAAGTGACGTTATTTTTGAGGCAATTATTATTGGGTATATTGCTTAAGGGCTTCTATATAAGCAATAGTTAAATGGCTGAAACTTGATTTTTGATGTGTGACTATGCCAATGTGCATATTTCCTTCTTTGATTAGTGGTACGGAGGCAATATTGCCATTAAGTTCTTCATCAATAACTCCACTACAAACTGTATAACCATTTAAACCAATAAGCAAATTAAATAGAGAGGCTCTATCACGAACCCTTATGTTTTTAGGTCTTTCTACAATGCTGAAAATCTCTTCGGAATAGTAAAAAGAATTATGTTCACCTTGCTCAAATGATAAATATGGGTATTTATCAAGCTCTTCCATAGTAACAGATTCTCTATTTGCCAGTGGGTGGCTTTTGCTGACAAATATATGGGGTTGTGCAACAAAAAGCTCAGTAAATTTCAAGCCTTTAGATTTAAGAATTTTCTTAAGGACAACTTCGTTAAAACTATTCATATATAAAATGCCGATTTCGCTTTTCATATTAGCAACATCTTCTATTATCTCGTAAGTCTGAGTTTCTCTTAGAGAAAAATCGTATTTATCACCACCATATTCTTTTACAAGGTCTACAAAGGCATTTACAGCAAATGAATAGTGTTGAGTTGATATACAGAATTGTTTTTTGATTATAGAGTTTGTATGCTTATATTTTTCTTCCAACAAATTAGCTTGCTCAAGGACTTGCCTCGCATAAGACAAGAACTGTTCACCATCTTTTGATATTGTTATTCCTTTATTTGTACGAACAAAAATAGTAATTCCCATTTCTTTTTCAAGCTCTTTAATAGCTTTAGTAAGGCTTGGTTGAGATATATATAATTCATTTGCAGCCTCTGTGATAGTGCCTTTTTCGGCAACCGTAGCTGCATACCTTAATTGTAAAAGTGTCAATCATAACGCCTCCAATAAATTTTCACGCATTAATTATACTTTAAAATCAATATGTTTTCAATATTAAAAAGCATAAACTGTGAGTGTATCCATAGTGACGATTTCCTTTGGTAACTTAATTCTACTACGAAATCGTTTCTATTGAGAGATTATTTTTTATTATTTCATCTTAATTTTACAATCTGCGAGTTTAAAAACCGCTCTCAAGTAATTAAAAATTGAAAGCGATTATTTAGATTTTGTCAAGAAAAGTTAAGAAATCCAGATTTTATTAATCATGGTGTACCCTCGGTTAGTGAACTTGTAATGGGTTATATAGAGTATATTTATATTTCACCCCGATTGATTACATTATTTTTTGTTTACTCATTAAAACCCTGGAAGTTTATTAATATTTAGTTGAGAAGTAGGACTATTAATGATATAATAATATGGTATGTTTTGATGGAAATTTTAGCTTTTTAAATCTATAAGATTTTAATTTATGTAGGGGGTACATTAATATACAGCTAAAAACTTTCAAAAATATGCTGGCATAAAATAATAGGAGGATTAAGTTAATTTATGGAAACGCATACGAAACGAAATTCGTTTAAAGGTTCAATCGGCTTTGTACTTGCTGCAGCAGGTAGTGCTGTTGGTTTAGGAAATATATGGAGATTTCCATATTTGGCAGCAAAAGATGGCGGAGGAATGTTCATTGTAATTTACATCATTCTTGCACTTACCTTTGGCTTTACCCTACTTATAACAGAAGTCGCAATCGGAAGAAAAACAAAACAAAGTCCTTTAACTGCTTATGGTAAGCTTAATAAAAAATGGAAAGGCTTAGGGGTGATTGCCTGCCTTGTTCCTATAATTATTTTACCTTATTATTGTGCTATTGGTGGTTGGGTACTTAAATATTTTCTTGTTTATCTTACTGGAAATGGTTCAAGTGCGGCTCAAGATGGATACTTTACATCATTTATTTCAGGAAGCTATGAGCCTATCATTATGCTTTTACTCTTTCTTTTTGCAACAGCATTTGTCGTATTTAGAGGAGTAAATAAAGGTATAGAGTCATTTTCAAAAATTCTTATGCCAATCTTGATTTTGCTTGTTGTTGTTATTGCTATATTTTCACTTACAATTAGTCATACAGACGAAAATGGTGTTACAAGAACAGGTTTGCAGGGACTTATGGTTTATGTTGTTCCGAATTTTGAAGGAATGACCATAAAAAGTTTTTTCTCAGTTTTGCTTGATGCTATGGGACAGCTATTCTTCAGTTTGAGCGTTGCAATGGGTATTATGATTGCCTATGGTTCATATGTCAGTGATGAAGCTGACCTTAAAAAGTCAATAAATCAGATTGAAATTTTTGATACAGCAGTAGCTTTTCTTGCTGGTGTTATGATTATTCCAGCCGTATTTACATTTGCTGGTACTGAAGGAATGGAAGCATCTGGTCCAAGCCTGATGTTTGTTTCATTGCCGAAAGTTTTTGCGGCTATGGGTTCGATAGGAAATGTTGTAGGCTGTCTTTTCTTTGCGATGGTACTTTTTGCAGCTATAACAAGTTCTGTGTCTGTTATGGAGGCGATAGTATCAAGTTTTATGGATAAGTTTAAATTTTCAAGAGTAAAAGCAGCCTCTCTTGAAACAGTGATTGCCATAGTAGTAGGTATAGTTGTTTGCTTGGGATATAATATATTTTATTTTGAAATGCCATTGCCAAACGGTACAACTGCACAAATTCTTGATATTATGGATTATATAAGCAATAACTTCTTTATGCCATTAGTAGCGATAGGCACTTGTATTCTTATTGGTTGGATTGTCAAGCCAAAAACAGTTATTGATGAAGTCGAGAAAAATGGAGAAAAAATGGGCAGAAAAAGGCTATATATTGTAATGATTAAATATATTGCTTTGATTATGCTTGTTTTACTTTTCTTGAAATCAATAGGTGTTTTGACGATAATATAATACTTATTAAGAGCACATGGAGTAAGATATGACAGATTTTAAAAAAGGCTTGAAAGATGGTATACCAATAGCCTTAGGATATATCTCTGTTTCTTTTACATTTGGATTGCAAGCAGTAGGTGTAGGTTTAGCTTGGTGGGAAGCAGTTATGATTTCTTTTACAAACATAACATCTGCTGGACAATTTGCAGGTCTTGATATAATGGTAAGAGGCGGCGGTTTTTGGATGGAAATGGCTTGCACTCAATTTATAATAAATCTCAGATATGCTTTGATGTCGTTATCTCTGTCGCAAAAAACAGATAAAAGTGTAAGGGGTATACATCGATGGATAATAGGCTTTGGAATTACTGATGAAATATTTGCAGTGTCAATGGGAAATGAAAAAGAAATAAGCAACAAATATCTTTACGGTCTAATTCTTCTTCCAGTTTTGGGTTGGACAGGCGGAACATTTTTGGGTGTTACTGTTGGAAGTGTTTTGCCAAGCGTTGTAAGAGATTCTATGTGCATAGCTATTTATGGAATGTTTATTGCAATAATAGTTCCACCTGCTAAGAAAAACTCATCAATACTAAAAGTTGTGGTTATATCTGTAATTTTAAGTTGTGCATTTAAATGGTTACCTCTTTTGAATAATGTTTCAAGCGGTTTTGTAATCATTATATGTACGATAATTGCAGCATCAATTGGTGCAATTTTCTTTCCTATTAAGGAGGAAAAAGAATGATTATAAGAGATTTTTTTATTTATCTTTTTATTATGGCAGGTGTTACATATCTTATAAGAGTTTTACCGTTTGTGATTTTCAAAGGTAAAATCACAAACACATTTATAAAGAGCTTCCTTTATTATGTACCATATGCTGTGCTTGGTGCAATGACATTCCCAGCAATATTATTTTCAACTGGTAATTATATCTCATCTATTGCAGGCTTTATAGTGGCTTGTATAATGGCTTTTAAGGAAAAAAGCTTATTGATAGTAGCAATTTTCGCCTGTGTTACGGCATTAGCAATAAATTTAATTTGTATGGTAATATAAAATAAAAAGATTATAATATTTCGTGCATATAAAAAAACAGACAATGAAAAAACGACCTCCCATGGCAGAGTTAAAGAAGTTGCCATAGGAGGTTTTGTTATGCCAAGAGAATATTAACATATACAACAATATGAGAAAAAATTATTGAATTTGAAAGAACAAGGATTAACATATCGAAAAAGCAAATATTAATTTTTATAACAAATATCGTATTCAATTAAAAGAAAACTGACTCCGCTTGAAAAACGAAATCAGTTTGTTGTTTAAAATTTAATTCTCTATCTTAAGTAGCTTTTTTGTCTGTTTATACAATTTTAGGCAGTGTATTTAACCAAGCTTGGATTTTTATTTTATAATTTGGTTTATATAATTTTCAGCAGAAATAGCCGCATTAGCACCGTCCGAAACAGCAGTTACAACCTGTCTTAGAGCCTTTGTTCGGACATCACCTGCAACAAATATTCCAGAAACAGAAGTCTTGCCTGTTTCGTCCGCAACAACATAGCCACTTTTATCAAGCTCAACTAAGCCTTTAAGAATTTGAGAATTAGGATTAGAACCAATCGCAATAAAAGCACCTTCAGCGTTAAGCTCAGCTGTCTTGCCAGTCTTTGTGTTTTTTAATGAGATAGAAGAAAGATGTTTATCACCATTAAACGAAGTGGGAATAGCATTATAAATAATATCAATATTAACAGTATCGTTAGCTTTGTTTTGTAATGATTTTGCTGCACGAAGTTTTTCTCCACGATATATTACGAATACTTGCTTACATATTTTCGAGAGCAAGAGAGCATCACCAAGGGCAGTGTCGCCACCACCAATAACAACAGTTGTCTTATCTTTGAAAAATGCACCATCACAAACTGCACAATAAGAAACACCAGCACCTCTGAGTGCGAATTCTCCGTCAATACCAAGCTTTCTATGAGAAGCACCCGCCGCATAGATAATAGCCTTTACAGAAAGAAGATTATCACTTTTAAATTTTATAACAAAGCTACCATTTGCACTTTTTTCAATTTTAATAACTTCATCCTCAATAAATTCAGTGCCATATGCCTGTGCGTGAGCCTTGAATTTCTCACCAAGTTCATATCCTTCAATATTTGGAAGACCTGGATAGTTATCAATACAATCGCTTTCTACAATTTGACCTGTGGACATATAATCCCTTTCGCAAACAACTGTTGAAAGCATAGCCCTGCCAGTATAAATTGCTGCCGCAAGCCCTGCTGGACCACTTCCGATAATTAAAACATCAACTGAACGCATAGGAAAAGCACCTCACTAAAAATAATTTATAATTTAATAATATTAGTCATAATACCAGATGGGGTAATATCAACAATGCCGTAAGTTCCTGTATATCCTATTGAACCAGGATTCATAATATACATTCCGTCATCATATGCTGTATAAGGAACATGAGTATGACCAAAAAGAAGAATATCAGTATCAAGCAAATGAGCCTGATTGATTATCTGTGAATAACCAGATTTAACCCCGAAAAGGTGTCCATGAGTTACGAAGATATGCTTATTCTCAAGAGTAATTTCCTCGGAATAACGCTTTTCAGAACACCAATCACAATTACCCCTTACAGAAATAATCATCTTGTCAGGAATAGTTACAGCAAGAGTATCCATATCCTCGTTGCCATCTCCACAAAACACTACAACTTCCGCAGAAGACTGGCTTAATACAGCTTTCTGAAGTGAATAAAAATCCTTGTGTGAATCTGATACAACTACTATTCTCATATTTACCTCCATTAACATATAATGTTATCAGCACGAATAAAATATATACAGGTGGTGATTTTTATGGATAAAAAAGAAATCGAAAAGCTCATAAATTCTTTAGACCAAGAGCAAAAAAGCAAGCTTATGAATGCACTCGCAAATAAATCTGAAGCTGAACGCATATTAAGAACGCCAGAAGCACAAGCCATTATGAAAAAGCTTAAAGGAGAGAAGTAACCTATGGACGATATGTCTCAAAAGCTTATGTCATTGATGAATGACCCCGAAATCATGAGCAAAATACAGGGATTAAGTGGGCTTTTGAGTCAAGGCGAACCACAGGAACAGCCTAAGCCAAAGCCTCCAGAACCTCCTCCAAAGCCGAACGAATCAATGCTTCCTATGGATATGATGGGCACAATGATGAAAATTATGCCTATATTGAATACATTCAAAGAAGATGATGAAACAACCTGTCTACTTAAAGCATTAAGACCCTTTTTAAGTGAAGAGAAGCGTAAAAAGCTTGACGAGGGAATTCGTCTGATGCGAATAATGCGTTTACTGCCACTTCTTAAAGGAACAGATATGTTTGAAATGTTCAGATAAAGGAGGCTTGCTATGAATTCTTCAGATGATGATATAGGCAGAATGCAACAGGAAGCTGTGAGGCGTGTTCGGGATATGCAACAAAGGGCAAAGAATATATCCGCCTCAAGAACAGGCAGACAGCAAGCTCCAAAGACACAAGATAAACTGCCTGAAATTCACGAAACCGAACCGACGGAACCTCCAGAACCACCTGAAATATCAGAAAGCAAAAAGCCAAATGATATTTTAGAGGGATTTTTTAAGGATAAGGAAAAAAGCCTTATCCTTTTGCTCTTGGTACTTCTAAGTGGCGAAGAGGATAACAATGGCATTATGCTTGCACTTCTTTATTTGCTTATCTGATTTGACCATCACCCTCAATGATAAATTTCATAGAGGTAAGCTCGTTAAGTCCCATGGGACCTCTTGCGTGAATTTTCTGTGTAGAAATTCCTATTTCTGCACCGAGACCGAACATTCCTCCGTCAGTAAATCTTGTTGAAGCATTAACATATACAGCGGCAGCATCAACCTCATTCTTGAAACGGTTAGCGTTCTTATAGTTTTCAGTTACAATACACTCGCTGTGACCGCTTGAATACTTTGTGATATGAGCAATAGCCTCATCAATGTTGTCAACAACCTTAACTGCAAGAATATAATCAAGATATTCTGTTGCCCAGTCAGCCTCAATTGCAGGAATAACGCTGTCACCAAGAATTTCTCTTGTACGCTCACAGCCACGAAGCTCAACATTTTTTTCATCAAGCCTTGCCTTAATTACAGGCAGGGCTTTTTCTGCGATATTCTTATGTACAAGAATAGTTTCAATCGCATTGCAAACAGATGGGCGAGAAGTTTTTGCATTATATATAATGTTGGCAGCCATATCAATATCCGCACTTTCATCAACAAAAACATGGCAGTTGCCAACACCAGTTTCGATAACAGGAACTTTTGCATTTTCAACAACAGCTTTGATAAGACCTGCACCACCACGAGGAATGAGCAAATCGAGATAATCAACAAGTCCCATAAGTTCAACAGATGATTGGCGAGTTGTATCCTCAATAAGTTGGATACAATTCTTATCAAGCACAGATTTTTCAAGAGCAGAACGCATAATATCTGCAATGCACTTGTTTGAATTTATAGCTTCCTTACCACCACGAAGAATTACTGCATTTCCGCTTTTAAGGCAAAGAGAAGCAGCATCAGAAGTAACATTTGGACGAGCCTCAAATATAATTCCTATAACACCAATCGGAACACGAACTTTAGTTATATTAAGCCCATTAGGACGCTTGCTTCCGCTAAGAACTGCACCGATAGGGTCTGGCAAAGCCGCAACATCAAGTACACCTTGAGCCATACCTTCAATACGAGTCTTGCTAAGGCTGAGTCTATCTATAATAGATTCTGTAAGACCGTTTGCACGACCATTATCAACATCAATTTTATTTGCTGCAAGAATAGCGTCTGTATTATCTATAAGAGCCTTAGCAATAAGCTTTAATGCGTCATTCTTTTCTTCGCCCATTACAGCAAGTGTACGAGCAGCCTCTTTGGCTTTTTTACCCATTTCCTCAAGAATAGTCATTTTATTGCACCTCATCTTTTATCATAATTAAATCTTTAGCATAGGGGAGAGTCTTTATAAAATCGCAGAAAGTATGCCATTCATCAAGCTTGTGACCCTTTCTTGCATAATATATATTTATAAGAGTTTCATAATTTAGTGAGCAGGTTCTCATTTGGTTATAGCTTGATGGCAAAAGTTGAATTATATCATACCAATATTGCTTATCTTTAGTTTCAGTATATTTCAATCGAAGCTCTTCAAGTTTTGCAATAATAGTATCAAAGAAAGCCATAGAATCTTCATCTAATTTATCAAGACTGAAATCATCACGAGAAAATTCCTTGCTGTGAATCTTATGCATAGTGCTTGTAGAGTTTGCGACAGTAGCAACCTTATAAGTATCATATTCTTTCCACCAGTACATAGGTGCTGTAACATCAACTGAAATAAATATCTGTCTTAGATATTTTCTGTGGTCGCTGCCCGCTCTCGCCAGCCTCTTTGCAAGTCCGAGGTCGTTTTCTCCAAGAATATACTGTCCATTTTCATCATAGTAGCTATCACTTCTTGCCCAACTGTTAAGCGGATTTCTTGCACCTCTCATAGCATTTTCAAGGTTCATTACAGAGATTCGTTCTACCTTTAGCAATGTGTTTCACTCCAATTTTAAATTACTTGCTTGCAAGAAACATAGTTCCTACACTTTCGCCCTGAATAAGGTTTAAAAGTCTTTCAGGAGCATTCCCATTCATAACACAGCAATTTATTCCGGCTTCATTTGCGACAGCCGCCGCAGAAACCTTTGTAATCATACCGCCAGTACCTCTGTTTGAGCCTGAACCGCTTGCCATTTTACGAATATCGTCATCAATAAGCTTAACAACTTCAAAGCGTTTTGCGTCTTTATTTTTTCTTGGGTCGCAGTCATAAAGCCCATCAATGTCAGACATAATAACAAGCAAATCAGCGTCAAGCAAATCGGCAACAATTGCTGAGAGATTATCGTTATCGCCGAAGTTATTTCCAACAAGCTCATCAATAGCAACAGTATCGTTTTCGTTTACTATCGGAATAATTCCCATCTCAAGAAGAGTGCTGAAAGTATTATAAGCATTTTGGCGGAGATGTTCGTTAAAGAGAACATTCTTTGTCAAAAGAACCTGAGCAACAGTATGATTATATTCTCCAAAAACCTTATCATACATAAACATAAGCTCGCATTGACCAACAGCGGCAACAGCCTGTTTATAACGGGTTTCCTTGGGTCTTTCAGGAAGATTAAGCTTGCCAAAGCCAACGCCGATAGCACCTGAGCTTACAAGTATAACTTGCTTGCCCATATTTTGGAGGTCACTCAGAACCTTACAAAGATTTTCAAAATTTTTAAGATTAAGTTTTCCATTTTCGTATGTCAAGGTTGAAGTACCAACCTTGACAACGATTCTTCTTGATAATAATTCGTTCAATTCATTCAGTCCTATTTTACAGATTTTAGCATTATTACTCTAAGTGCCTTATAATTATACCAAAAATATCAAGGTTTTACAAGTAGAAAATAACTCTAAAATGCTTTCAGAATAAAAAGCCATTTTTAGTTGCAAATTCACAGTTAAAAACAGCTTGATTAAAGATTTTAAATTAACTTTTGTTGACGCTTACCATCAATTTGCGTATAATAAATTAAAATTCCAGAAAATCTTATTATTGACAACAAATTTCCGTTGTGATAAAATAATCGGCAGACGGAATATATCACCATTGTGTCGAAATATATTGACCATATGTGTAAATTATGTATTTCCGAAACATAATTTAATATTCAGGGAGAAATCCCTATATTTTTTAAAGTGCAGTTAATCAACACTAACTAAAAAGAGATGATAATTATAAAAAGAAATATTATTTGTGCCATAATTTTTGTGCTGATACTGATAACTTCAACTGTTGCAGTGCTTGCGATAAATAATAATGCAAAAAATCAAGATGAAAAAATCGCCCGCATTTATCAGGACAAAAAACTTATCTATACAATAGATTTAAATTCTGTTAAGGAAACATATAGATTAACCATAGATGGCGAGGATAAGTCTGAAAATTTAGTAGAGGTACGAAACGGCAGTATAGGAATTATAGAAGCAAGCTGTACCGACCATATCTGTATAGATACAGGATTTATAGATAATTCATCTGTACCCGTTGTTTGCTTGCCGAATAAAATCATCATAGAAATTTCGGATAATACAGATAATTCCATAGATGCAGTTGCAAATTAGGTGATGTGAATTGAGAGAGAATAATAGCTTAAATATAAGAAAGATAGCGATTCTTTCAATGTTTGTTACAATATCATTGACAATATTTGTGCTTGAAAGTTTAATGCCACCAGTAGTCAATATTCCTGGAATAAAGCCTGGCTTTGCAAATATAGTAACGCTGTTTTTGCTTGTAAATACTAACAAACGCTCTGCATTTACAGTTTTAATTGTAAGAATAATTTTAGCTTCAATATTTGCTGGACAGATAATGTCCTTATTTTATAGCCTTTCGGGTGGTATACTTAGTTTACTTGCGATGAGCATAGTTCTATACATAACAAAGAAAAAGACAGTATGGTTTGCAAGTGTTGTAGGAGCAATTTTTCATAATATAGGACAGATTTTAGCTGCAGTTGTAGTTTTAGGCTCATGGACGGTTATTTGTTATTTACCTGTACTTTTAATTTCAGGTTGTATAACAGGTCTGATAACAGGCTTAATTACTGAATTTCTTGATAGAAGTCTTGCTAAGGGAGCTTTTCTTGATAGGCTTAATAAGATACTTTGTGTTAAAAAAGTATCTTAAAGTTAGTTATCACTAATTTATGGGAGGTGGGGATTTAATGCTAATAAGAAAGATTTTGTCGGGATTTTTGTAGCATAAATTTCGATAAAAATAAAAAATGGAGGGATAATAATGCTACTTATAATTTCACTTGTGCTTGCAGTAGCTTTTGTCTTTTTATGTGGAAAAGTTCTCAAAAAGCACCCAATTTTGTTTTACAGCGGAGCAGGAATAATAACTATTGTATTGGCACTCATTCCGTTTGACGGTGTACCTGATTTTGTCAATAACTACATTCTTGCTTTATTCAGGAGAGGTTCTCTTGCAACAGCAATTTTCATCATTGTTATGTATACGGGAGCGTTGAAAAATGGTTCTGCACTAATGAAAAAGCTGATTGTCATTCGTGGTGAACTTTCGATTATGGCTTCAATAATGATACTTTGCCATAATATTTTCTTTGGAAAAATCTATTTTGTAAGACTTTTTACATCAGCTTTAACAATGCCAGTAACACAGTTTCTTGCTGCCATTGCATCATTGCTAATGCTTGTGATTATGATACCACTTACAATAATGTCATTTCCAAAGGTAAGAAAGAAAATGAAACCAAAGCTTTGGAAAAGACTTCAGCGTTTTGCATATGTTTTTTACGCTCTGATTTATATTCATATCTTCCTTTTGACATATTCAAGTGCACAGGCTCGCCGAGGAGATTACGCACTCAGTCTCATTCTTTATACAATAATTTTTGGTGTATACCTTGTAATGCGTGTAAGAAAATATCTTCTTAAAAAGAACTCAAATATCAAGCTTGCTCTTAATGCAGGTTCAGGAATTTGTACAGTGGGAATTTTCGGAGCAGTTTGCCTCTTTGTATTTTTAGGCAATGGAAATACTGCAGCACCTGCAAGAATACCAGTTAAAACCTTTGCATATTCCTCAGAAAGTTCTGTTGCCACTGCTGATAATTCTAATGCAGAAAGCCAGCTTCATGTTGAAACCTCAGAAGTAAGTCAAATCTCAGAAACAACATCAGTTAAAAGCAAAGAAGAATCTCAGTCAACAGCTTCTGAAAGCTCAAAAACTTCATTAACATCATCAGCTTCATCAAAAGTAGAGAGTAAGTCAACAGAGAATGAAACATCAAAGAGCAATTCTCAAAGTAGCCAAATCACAACAAAAGATAATAACATTTCTAATAATAATACCACGCAAAGCAGTAAACCGTCCGCTTCAAATAACAATAATAGCAGTTCATCAAGCAAAAATAATATAAGCTCAAAGCCATCAACTTCGAAGCCAAACCAATCTATAATAAGTAAGCCATCAAATAGTGGTAATACTGTTTCAAAGCCTGAAACATCAGCACAAGAAACATCAAAAGTACCTATTGTACAAAATAAGTATAAGGACGGAAAGTTCAGCGGTTCGGCCTATGGTTATGATGGAAATATCTATGTAACAATCACAATTAAGGACGATAAAATCACAAATATAGAGGCAACGTCAGACGAAAGCGACCGTTGGTATTTTGAGAGCTGTGTTCAAAATGTAACATCACAAATTATTGCAAGTCAAAGCACAAGTGTTGATGCAACAAGTGGTGCTACATATTCCTCAGAGGGCATTATGGCAGCGGTTGGACAGGCTTTGAACAGTGCAAAGAATTGATATGAAAAAACGAATTTTAGCTTTGATAATGGTAACTCTTTTTTTGAATCTTACAGCTTGTAATAATTCAAACGGAAAAACCTCATCAGTTTATGAAATTTCTCTTAGCAGTGATTACGATAATAGCAACGAAAAAAGTTTGTCATTTTTTGCAATGGATACTTATATGAATTTTAAGGCTTATGGCGAAAATGCAAAAACTGCTGTAAACGAGGCATCAGCTCTTGTAGAGGATTTGGAAAATAAGCTTTCTGTAACAAACCCCGAAAGTGAAATTTCCAAGATAAATTCTTCTGCAAATAATGCAATAAAGATTTCAGAAGATACGCTTGCACTTATATCAACTGCTCTTGATGTCAATAAAAAAAGCGGTGGTGCGTTTGATATTACAATCTATCCAATAGTTAAGCTTTGGGGTTTTACAACAGGGAAGTATGAAGTTCCAAATAAGGAAGAAATTTTAAAAAATCTTGAATATGTTGATAGTTCAAATATTACGCTTAACGAAAAAGAAGGTACAGTAACAGTGCCCGAAAATATCGAAATAGACCTTGGTGGTATTGCAAAGGGCTATGCTGGCAAGAAAGCCGCAGAGGAAATTCGTTCTATGGGAATAGCGAGTGCTTTGCTTAATCTTGGTGGAAATATTCAGACAATAGGTTTAAAACCCGATGGCAGTGCGTGGGGAGTTTCTATATGCAATCCAGAAGATTCCTCAAAACAACTTTGTCGTATTGAAGTAGTAGATAAGGCAGTTGTAACATCTGGTGGCTATCAGAGATATTTTGAGGAAAACGGTAAGAGTTATCATCATATAATAGACCCTAAAAGCGGATATCCAGCAGAAAACGGCTTGCTTTCTGTAACGATTGTCGATGAAGACGGTATGCTTTGCGACGCACTTTCAACAACACTTTTTGTTTTAGGAAAAGACAAGGCTCTTGAATATTGCGAAAAATACGGCATAGAAGCCATTCTTATGACTGATGATAAGAAAATCTATGTTACAGATGGATTAAAAGAAAGCTTTTCTATAATTGACCAGACATCAGGCTATTTTCTCGCAGAATAGTTTACCCATAAAATTCTAAAAATTTTTTATTTTGCTTTATTGACTTTTGGAAAAATTAGGTATAAAATAAAGGCAGTTAGTTATAACTAATTAGATTATTAGAAAAAACTAACCAAAATATTTTAGGGAGGTTCGTTATGAACAGCAAAAAAACAGTTTCAGCTGTTTTGGCGACAGCACTGGTTCTTAGTGTAACATCAAGTGCAGCGTTTGCGTCAAATAGCAGCAAAAATTCCGCAGACTATGTTTACGGCACAATGAAGATTTCGTATCACGATTTTTATTTAGGAGAAAATGTTGATACAACAAAGGGTGTTACAAGCACTGATTATGTTGATGCAGTAAGCTCTGCTACTATGAATAAGTATACAAACCAAAACCTCAACGCAGGGACGTATACTTCAGAAAATGCAGACAACACAATGGGATATATCAACGGTGTTATTTTCCCTGTAAAGGTTTCAGCAGAAGATTATGCAAAGCTTAAATCAGCAAGTAATTTTGATGAGCTTAGCTTTACTGAACTTACAGAAGTTCCAGCAGTATATAAGGAGCTTACAGTAGATAATGGTGTTCTTTCGTTTAGTGAAGCTGAAGGAAAGACAGAAACCGTAGATGCAAACTATACATTCTCAACAAGTTCAAAATATGGTGACTATCAGATTTCCTTTAGCAATGTAAATGACATTTTCAATGATAATGTAGTTTATGGTGTAGTTCTTGAAACAGCAGAAGGCGATGATTACGGCCTTTATTCACAGGAAAACATCTGGAAAAACACCAAGCTTGCATGGTCAACAGGTTTTACAACAGAAGCTCATGGTTGTCCACTTCGTTCAGAACCTTATGAGGCGATTATGGGTGAAACCCTCGATAATGTACAGTATATCACAGCTAATGGTATCTATAATTTCACAATGAATCAATATGTTGCAATTAAGCACAACGGTAGTATTGATGTTAATGATGCTTATATTACAGACGGTTCAACAAGTTGCCTTGTAAGCGATATTCCAAACGATTTCGAACCACAGGTTACAGTTGAGGGGCTTGATAGCACATATAGCAACGATAAACTCAATTTCACAAATGCAGTTCCTAATAAGTATACAGCAGTTTTGTCTGATGCAAAGGGCAAGTATGCAAGCGTTTCAACAGATTTCACACTAAAGACAACTGCTCAGGCATCACTTAAAGACGGTCAGCTTCTCTTTGATGATAAGACAGACGGTGTTGCAGATTATATCTCAGCATTTACATCTATCTCTATAACTGACCCTAATGGCGGAGTTATTAAGTATATCGAAAAAGAAAAAGGTAAGCCTACTTATACAGCCGATATATTTGACGCTAATGGAGTTATAGATATTGATGCACAATATACAGCCGCTACAACAACAGGTAAGGGTGCAAGTGCTGTAACAACTTATGAATATGGCCCTGTATTCGGTGTAGATGGAGAATATCAGATCGTTATTCAAGCAAATGGTTATGATACTGCTACACTTTCTTATACAGTAAACAGAGAGCCATCTGCTCCTGAATCATCAGAGGAATCTTCAAACGATGAATCCTCAAATGAAGATTCAAATGTTGTTTCTGACGAATCATCATTTGAACCATCAGAGCCAAGTGATGTTGAAAGCTCAGAAGAAACATCAAATAATGAGCCTTCCGAAGTAAATAGCAATACAGATAATACAAGTAGCACAAATACATCTAACGGCAAAGACGCAGGAACAGTTGCAACAGGGGCAAACGAAACAGCTGCAGGAATTGCACTTGTCTTTATTGCAGCTGCATTGGTCGCATCAATTCTTTACAGATTTAAGAAATCTTAAATTTTAAAATTTAACCATAACCTATGAAATAGAACTGGTATCGTTTTTCGGTGCCAGTTCTAATCGTTAGTCAATACTAACGATTAGCTAATAAATTTCCCAAAAACAATTAAAAGTTTTTCCAAAAGCTTGCAATGTCGAGGGACGGAGTCCCTCGTGGGTGGGGCAGCAGACGCTCTGAACGGGTATGCGTCAGGTATGCAGAATCCTAGTTTTTATGAAAGCGTATGGAAGAAAATCAAGGAAAATTCAGAGCCTTTTGAAACTGTTTACGAAAATACAGTTTTTGATATTTTATTCAAAACTGCAAAACAAGCAAAGAAAAATGGCATATTGTTGTAAAACTTACTGAGGGCAGAACAAGCCTTGACAGAGATTATATAGATATATTACAGCGAGGAAGAAAGTTCAAGATTTATCTGAATACAGCACTTGAGCTTGAAGTTTATGATGAAAAAGACAAAAAGCTTAAAACACTTCCAGCCGTTGGTTCAAAGGTATCAAAAGGCATCAAATGCAGAGTTTAAGCAGATGAAGAAACAGCTTAAAAATGTTATCAAAATACAGAAGCTTCGCCTTGAAACAGCTATGCTTGCAGGTAGATGCTGGACAGTCGATGCGTGGGAAAGCTTTCTCAAAACAAATGAATAAAAAACGGTGCAGTTCCGAAAAGGTTCTGCACCATTTTTATGTATTAAGCTTGTATAGAAATTCCAGTATATTCATAATCAAGCTTGTAACCAAGCCATTCTGCAAGATGTAAGGAAACCTCGTGGGCAGCGTCCCAAGAGGGCAACCTACCTTGCTTCAAACTTTCCTTTATAAACTCATATGAAGCAATTCTTGCAAGTCCACGCTTGCGAAAATCTGGATTAGTAGCTATTATAACCTCATATCCGCTGCTATAATAGCTAAAAGAGGTAGCACCACAAACTAATTTATCATTATATGTTATGCCAAAACCTAAGCCATTTTTGAGAAAATCATCACAGCCATTGAAATTATTGCAAAAACCATCTGACCAATTCTCATTCATAGCTTGGGTATATAAGTCTTTATCAAAGCGTTTGAGAGCAAAACCATCGGTTAGTTTGTATGAATATTCAGGCAAGTTAGGAAATTCTTTGATAGTTTCAAAGCGTCTTTGTATATGTGCCTTTTCGCCATAATGCTTTATTATCTCATCACGAATTTCTTTGTTATCTGAAATAAAGATTAAGTGTCCATTTCCGATAAAATTCATAAATTCATTAAGAAATGCCTTATCAAGAACGCCACCAATATAGATATAACCAAGAAAAGCGATTGCCATTTTAGGATTTTCGCTTTCACCATATACATCTCCCATAAGTCCCTCAAGACAGCTTGTAAGAGCCGTATCACTTATACCCTTAAAGAGATGTGCGGAATTTTTAATTTGCTGTAAATTAAGTTTTATCATTTTGATTATTCTCCAATGCAAAAATATCATTTAGCATTTTCGTTGCGGTTTTAGTTTTAAAAAGCTTATTTCGTACATTTATGATTGCATTTTTTGAAAGATTATCCTCATAGGCATTAACAAGAAAATCAGCCTCAACGAGTATCTGATAGTCAAGACCGTCAATCATATTATAGGTGTGGTGGTGTCCGACAAGAAAGCATACACGCTCGATTATTTTTTCATCAACGCCAAGCTTGTTAAGTAGCTTTTCAGCCTCGTCAGGACCAAGCATTTCTTGATATTTTCCTGAAGAACTTCCGTAAAGTTCTTCGCTTTTCTTTATGCCAATATCGTGTACAGCCGCCGCAATTTCAAGAATTTCCTGATTTTCAGCAGAAAGTTTCTCAGCCTCACCGATAGTTTTTGAAAAGGCATAGACTTTAAGAAAATGCCCAACACGCTTAGGGTCACCCGAAAAATATTCGGTCATTGCTGAAATTACTTTAGTTATGTTCATTAACCTTCCTCCTCAGATTAACAAAGACAATGCCCGCAGTTACGAGCAATATAGAAATCAGATTAGGTATAGTAAAAATATTCTCTCCAAGTACAATTCCCGAAGTAATCGTACCAAAAACAGGAATCATAAGCGTAAATGTGCTTATGATACTTACATCATTATGCTTGAGCAAAACAGTCCATATAGCAAAGGATACGCTTGAAATCAGCGAAAGATACGCCATAACTATAAAACAATCAAGCGAAGTGAAAGCAATTCCGCCTGAGAAAAGCATACCAATGATAATTAGTAAACCTCCGCCGATAGTAAGCTGTGCCGCCGAAACAAAAACAGGGTCAGAATCTTTTGAAATCTTCTTTGCAAAAATATTGCCCAAAGCACCGCAAAGATTAGATAGAAATAAAAAGCTGTCACCTATAAAGGAAAATTCGCCAATAAAATTTCCGCCACCAATATTTATAAGCACAATACCACAAAAGCCTATGCAACAGCCAATAAGCTTTTTAGCTGTAATCTTATCGCCCTTAAAGAAAAGCGGTGCAAGTAAAACTCCCAAAAAAGCCGAAAATGAAGTATATATTGAAGATTTAGTTCCGGTAACAAAGACAAGAGCAACATAGAGAAAAATATACTGCAAGGCTGTCTGCATTATTCCGAGTGAGGCCATTTTGACAAGCTCTCTTTGTTTAGGAACAAAAAATTTCTTTCTCATTATTGTAAGAGCAATATAGACAACTACTCCAGCCGAAAAAAATCTTACTCCTGCAAAGACAAGCATAGATGGAATATCATTACTTTCTATTGAGAATATTTTATAACCTTGTTTGATTGCCGCAAAAGCAGTTCCCCATAGAGCAGTACAAAGCAGAGCTAAAAGCGTAACAACAAGCTTGTTTTTTAGAAGATTATTCTTCAATGTTGTCAGCACCAGATTTCTTTAGCAATTCTGAGATATTTTCTCTTTCAGCTTTAAGTTCATTAGCTTTTTCACGCTCATTAAAAAGTTCAGCTTTTATAATTTTTTCATCATAAAGCCTTACAAGCATAGAAAGCAAAAAGTTATCATTGTTATATTTTGAGATTTTTTCAGATAGAATGTCAAAGGCTTTTTCAAATTCTGCATATTCCTCAAGAGCGGATATGTATAATCTCATAGCTTCAGCATTGAGGTTTTCAGTATCTACGCTGTCAAGCAAATTATGACCATCACACCTTTCTCCACGCCTGTTCATAAGCATAGTTCTGAGTATAGTAAGTTCGTCCTTGCATTCTGAATTATCAGTATCAAGAATATGTCTTTCTGCTCGTTCAATGTCATTTATTTTTATTAAAAATTCAATACATAAAAGCCTTGTAGAAGTTTCATAGTTGATAAAGGCACAGCAATCGTTGAGGTATAATTCAAGGTATTTAGGACTTTTTCTTGTTTCAGAAGCTATAAAAAGCTTTTGTTTAACATGTTCTAAAGTTTGTTGTTTATCCATTTGAATTTCCTTTCTGAATAAGGGATTATCTCTCAAACTTGACAAATTCTCCATTTTTATTTTTGATAAACATAGAGCCGTATGGTTCGTCAAGAAATTTAAGAATACTTGGCTCATAGTTGCAAAGAGTATTCAGATGATATATTCCAGATTTGCTTGTATCATTCATATACTCATCATCTTCATCGCCAGCCATAAATCTCCAGCCACTATCCTGATTATCGAGAGGCATTTCACGATACATAAATCTGATTTCAGCACCGTCTACAATTATTCTGTCCGTAGCAAAACAACCAGTATGTGAATCTTTTGTTTCAAATAAGTCTTCCATAATTGATTTTGGAATTTTATATTTCTTGCGTCCATTTTCGCAGAAATTTTTTCTGCTAATATCAAGAACAGGATTTAGCTCTCCAACAAGATTAAATAAATCGTCTGCGCTAGTATCAATTTTATAATTCTTTTCTTCTTCATATAGAAGATATATCTGATAAAAACAAACCTTTTCACCATTCGGAAGTTCTAAAACATTATCCTCCATTAAAGGCGAATTGCCAAGAATAACACCCGAAAGTTCAGTGTTATCAAAATATGGTTCTCCATTTGAAATGGTATGTCCCCAGCCAAGCCAAGAATCTTCCAATATAGGTAGATGTGCAAGAGATTTCATAAGTCTTAGTGGCCAGAACCATTTTTCATTCGAGCTTTTAACATGCCAGCTTTTTGGCAAGCATAAAACAAGCTCAGCTCGGTCATAAAATTCATCACTTGGAACATTCATTTTGTGAGCACCCATTCCACAGGTTACAAGCGTATAAAACTCATGTTCATCATTTGGTGGAATAAGCAAAAGGTCACAGCTTATATCAGTAGTTGAAACATCTCGCAAAACATTATTATATTCACCTATGTTATCTTCGATAAACATTTCAAGGCTTATAACTTCTTCATCAGAATAAGCTTCAGCTACTGTATTTTGAGAATTAAAATATGAATCATATAATTCTTTATCTAAAGCTTCAAGCTTTTGTGAATATTCAGAAAAAAGTTCATCATTACCATATTCAGATGTAGCAAAGCAAAGAAAAAGCAAAGTATCTATATCCTTTGGATCTATTTCGTAAGTTTTTTCAAAGCAAGGGATAGCCTCATCATAATTTCCACTATGATAATAGCTCATACCAAGATAGAAATAATATTTAGCAATTTCTTCTTCGTTATCATCAGGTTCAATAGATTCTAAAAGTTCGATAGCTTCATCATATCTATCTAAACTAAAATAAGCACCTGATAATAGTACATTAAGTTCATAAGGTCTGTCGTTTTCAGGAATTTCTATTATTATATCAATAATTTTTTCAAATTCCTCATCGTGGTTTAAAACCTCAATTTTATCGAGAAACTCTCTATATTGATTATCGTCTGTAAAATATTGATTATTGCTCATAAAATCACCACTTGCTTGATTACAATATAAAATAATTTTTGAATATAAGTAATTATAGCATTGAGAGTGAAAAGTGTCAACGAATAGCTTTACGGTGGATTATCTGAAAAATGAATATTAATTTTAAATTTAATGATTTTCTGAAATTTTGCAAAATTATTACATTTTTTCCGCTTATTTACTCTATAAACAGGTTTAAACAATTCTATATTTATGCTATAATTTTTAATGATAAATTTATTTTAAAGGAAGAAATTTAATGATAAGATTGCTTATAGTCGAGGACGATAAAAATATAGTAAAAATGCTCGAGGCAACTGTTTCAATAGCTGGATATGAAAGTGATTCTTGTTATGACGGAAAAACTGCTATTCAAAAAATAAATGAGAACGATTATGATTTAGTTTTGCTTGATGTAATGTTGCCAAATTTCAATGGTTTTCAGGTTATGGAACACATAGATACAGAAAAAACTCCTGTAATATTCCTTACAGCCTTACAAGATGTTACAGATAAGGTAAAAGGTTTAAAGCTTGGGGCAGAGGACTATATAGTTAAGCCATTTGAGGCAGTAGAACTTCTTGCAAGAATTGAGGTTATACTAAGACGCAGACATAAAAACAACAATATAATAAAATATGGCGATATAACTGTAGATATTTCACGCCATATAATAAAAAAGCAAGGAATAGAAATTCAGCTTACACCAAAAGAATTTGAGCTTACGGTATTCTTTATGCAAAACCTTGATATAGCTCTTACAAGAGAACGCTTGATTTCAGCAGTATGGGGATATGAATATATGGGAGAAACTCGAACAGTAGATACTCATGTTCAGCAAATTCGCAAAAAACTTGATTTGCAGGATTCTCTCATAACCGTTCCAAAGCTTGGATATAGGCTTGAAAGTAAATCATAACCAGAGGTGAACTAATTGAAGCTATGGTTTAAGGTGTTTATTTCGGCTTTATTTCTTGTAATTGCCGCTATAAATGCCACAGCATTAGTCGTTCTTTCAAATAATCAACATATGACAATAACTCGCGAGAGAAGTCGTGCAGTGTCTTCACATGAGTTTATTTGTGCATCAATAAGCAATAATATAACTTATCAAAGAATGAAATCAGAAGCCTTTATGCTCTCCAAAGATGATATAGACAAGGTTATCGAGCATATACTTTCTCAACAGCTTGAAGAAAACGCTCTTGCCATAATATCAGACAGCGAAAATAACATATCATATTATGGAGAAGAAAAGCCTGATATAAAAACACTTTCTGAAAAGATTACAAGTGAAGACAATCTCGCCTCAATAATATTAGATTGTGGAGAAAATACATATATGTTTGTTGGTTCAATATCAAGCTTTGAAGGCAAGGAATATAAAGTTTTTACGGCGAATAATATTACAGAAGTTTATAATGAGAGGAATAAGGAACTATTTTTTGTGCAGATTCTTTCTGTTGTTTTGGCAGCAGTGATTGCTGTAATCTTACTTTTACTTATAAAATTACTTTTCAGACCTCTTGGCAGAATCAATAAAACCATCAATAAAATAGCCAGTGGAGATTATAGCCTTAGAGTAAGTACAAGTGGCAGTGAAGAATTTCAACAGCTCGCAAATAATGTGAATTCTATGGCTGTTTCTGTTGAGGAAAATTATAACAGAATAGAATCAATAGCCGAGGATAGAAAACGCTTTATAGATAGCCTTTCTCACGAAATGAAAACCCCATTGACATCTATACTTGGTTTTGCGGATATTTTAAGGATAAAGAAAAATGTAACCCCAGATGAGCTTAATGAATATTCATCTATTATAGTAGAGGAATCAAAGCGTTTAAAGGCTATTTCTGGTAAGCTTATGGAACTTGTTTCCTCTGGAGATTCTGAGCTTGAGTTGAATCCAGTCAGAACAGATGTAATATTGAATGAACTTAGTATAGTTTTTGAACCTATGATGAAAGCTAAGTCTATAACACTTTTTACTCATATTGAACCTTTAATAATAAATGCAGATGCAGATTTATTTAAATCAGTGATATATAACTTTGTAGATAATGCAGTTAAAGCATCATATGAAGGAGGAAAGATTGAGCTTACTTGTCATAGCAACGAGGAATATGCTGTAATCACAGTGCGTGATTATGGTATGGGAATAGCCGAGGAAGATAAAAAGCGAATTTTTGAACCCTTCTATATGGCAGATAAGGTTCGTTCAAGAAAGCTTGGCGGAGCAGGCTTAGGACTTGCTCTGTGTGCAGAGATTGCCAAAAAGCATAATGCAAAAATAGAGCTTGAAAGTGAACTTGGCAAAGGTACTATTATAAGTATTTGGATAAAGCAAAGTGAGGGTAAAATCAATGAGCAAATTTAAGAAATTTATACTACCGACCTTGCTTTTAACGCTTGCTATGGGAGCGGAAATAACGGGTATAATTTTCTGTGGAAAAATGTTGCCTGACTATAAAAATGAAATCTTTACTGAGGAAAAGAAAAATATAACACAGCTTATTTTTGTAGATGATGGAGATAACTCTCGGTTTTATCCGTGGCTCTCATATCGTGAAGATGAATTGATTTCCGCACCATCATATATTACAAGTCACATTTATGACCAAAGCTTAGATACGTTTGCAAATAGTTTGGGTGATGATAGATATAATTATGACGATGAAGCATTGAAAAAGATTATGTTGGAGAACATTAATGAGATGATATTTTATGTTATTCAAACTCTTGATATAAATAATATTCCAAAAGAAAATACAGATTTTTCTCAAAATGTTGAATTTGATAATAATGCATCAATTATGCATATAAAAGATTTCAAATATACAAACCAAAATAATAAAGTAAAGCTTTTAGATTTAGTTGTGAAATTAGGAGATAACAGTATCTTATATTTCAGAGTAAGAAGTGAAAATCCACCTAAACCAGACTCTCAAGAAATAAATCAAAAAAGCAAAGAAATTTCAGAAAATGTATGTTCTGCCATAGATTACTTAACGAAACCTATGGAATCGCAATATTCTGAAAAAGCACTCACAGATATGTATTTTTCTGAACAAAACGAATATGAAGAAGATGTTGCCGAACAACCCTTAGAGAGTAATATAATATATGATTATATATCATCAATTTATATGCCTGAAATGTATGTAGATAACGGAAACTATGTTTTTTCAACAATAGCCGATGATAAGTTTGCATTTCCAATAAGAGTAGTTATTTCATCAATGATTTCAAACTCACAATATACAGTTTTTTCTAATGGAGATGAACTGATACTTGTTTTAAGTGGAAATGACAACACTTCAAAATATTCAGATACGATTTTATATTACAGCATAAGTGATAAGAAACTTACAGGCTTTAGTATGAAAAGCACATTTTGACAATTTTCTTGCAAAAAACAGAATACTCTGTAACAGTTCCTGAGTTATATTTGATTTATTCAGATAATGCAGAAGTGTTATGGAGGAATTTCAAAATGAAACAATATATGTCGGAATATGAAAAATTTGTATTCTTAAATAGTTCAGGTAGTTTTACACAATCCGAAAATTGGTGCAAAATAAAAAACGAATGGAAATCGGAGAGAATAATAATTCGTGATGAGAGCGGAAATATTATAGGAACTATGCAAATTCTAATTAAGAATATTCCGCTTATGCACACAGTTTTTATGTATGCTCCAAGGGGTCCTGTGTGTGATTATCACAATTTGGATATACTTAACAAAATTATTGAACAGGCAAAGCTTCTTGCAGAAAAATACAAAGCATATATGCTTAAAATCGACCCTATGATTTCATATGATGATATCGAATCTATAAATAATTTAAAATGCTTAGGCTTTGAATATAATGCCAATACACCAGAAGATAATACAATTCAGTGTCAGCGTAATTACATACTTGATATTAAAAATAAAACCGAAGATGAGATTTTTTCCTCGTTTCATTCAAAGTGGAGATACAATATAAGACTTGCTGTTCGTAAGGGCGTTTCTTGCAAATATTATGGCGTAGAAAAGCTTGATGATTTTTGTGAGCTTATGCAAGCAACTGGAAAACGAGATGGTTTTGCCATTCGCTCTAAGGAATATTTTGAGAAATTTCTTTCTGCTTTTGAAGAAAATGCCAGACTTTATATGTGCTACTCTCCCGATGGTGAGGCAATTTCGGGAGCATTAACAGTAAGATATGGCAATAGAGTCAGCTATGTTTATGGAGCGTCAAGTGATACTCAAAGAAATCTTATGCCAAATTATTTAATGCAGTGGAATATGATAAAATGGGCTATTGAATCACAATGTGATATATATGATTTTATGGGAATACCTCATTGTGATGAAGAAAATCATTCTAATTATGGAGTATATCGTTTCAAGAAGGGCTTTAATGGCGAAATTGTAAAGTATGCTGGTGAATTTGATTATATTTTTTCAAATGTAAAGCATACAGTAATTTCATTTTTGCTGCATTCAATAGGCTATACAAAGCTATAAAAGTAGAACCCCCGGTCAAACCGAGGGTTCTACTTTTATAGACTTTTCAATATTATTTTACGCCATATTTGTCATAGTATGCGTCAATAGCGGATTTAAGCTTATCATCAATTATAACCTTGCCCTTATATTCCTTATTGTAAAGATGCTCTACAACTTCCGCCATAGTTACTATTGCAGTTGTTTTAAGTCCGTATTTCTCTTCAATTTCGGAAAGTGCTGATTTTTCACCCTTTCCTCTTTCCATACGGTCAACAGAAACAACAAGTCCAATCGGATTTACATCTCCTTGAGCCTTAATTATTGGAAGTGTTTCCTCGATTGATGTACCAGCTGTTGTAACATCTTCAATAATAACAACTTTATCACCATCAGAAATAGGACTTCCAAGAAGAATACCCTTATCACCGTGGTCTTTTACTTCTTTTCTGTTTGAGCAATAGCGAATGTCTTTGTTATATTTTTCACTAATTGCAATAGTTGCAGCAACGGAAAGCGGAATTCCCTTATATGCTGGTCCAAAAAGAACATCAAAATCAAGTCCGAAAGTTTTGTTGATTGCTTCAGCATAATACTGTCCAAGCTTTCTAAGCTGTGCACCTGTTCTGTAAAATCCAGTGTTTACGAAAAATGGTGTTTGACGGCCGCTTTTTGTAACGAAATCTCCGAATTTAAGTACCTGACAATCAACCATAAATTCAATAAACTGCTTTTTATATTCTTCCATGAAAAATCCTCCATTTTTCAAATTTTAATTTCAATTTTTATTATAACATAAAATTTGTGTTAATCCAACCTTTTTAATGACATTTTATTCGAAAATACAGCAAATCGTTTTCACTACATTCCTATATACTCTATAAATAAAAAATCCTCGAAAAATAACTTCGAGGATTTTTTGTGTATTCAAATAGAATTTTAATATTACTGTGCAGTATCAAGTTCAATAATTTTTCCGTCAAATTTTTTCTCATAAGTTGATAGAGCATTTCTAACCATATTAAATAATACTTCGTAAACACCACCATATTTTTTAAGTGTGCAAACACTTCTATAAGAATAGCTAAGGCGTTTACAACCTTCAGCTTTTCTATTGTATTTAAAATCAAGCATGGCAAGTTGATATAAGGTATAGGAGTATGAATATACAAGCGAAATCTTTTCAGATTCCATATCAAATTCTTCTTTCATAATATCCAAAGCATTAGTGTAAGAAGATATAGCAGATTGATACATTCTTGCTCTGAAATAAGCATCAGCAAGATTTATATAGCATCTTCTGCGAACAGATAAAGCATATTTATCTGACATAAATAATTCATTATCAGTATATTGCTTAATTTCTCTAAAAGCAAGTCGTGCTGATTCAATAGACATACCTTGTTCATCAAGATATTTTGAGAAAATCATACTTATTTCGACATATATATCACAAATTTTAGTTGAACGCTTAAATCCTTCTTTATAGTCCGACCAAACATCAAGCAATTTATATTGTAATTCAATAGCTTTCATATATCTTTGTTTTTCGCAAAGAATAAGACTCTTAGTAGAGTAAAGAACATCAATAATTTCACAATAATTATTAAATTTGTTTTCTTGTAGGCGTTTGCAGAAAGAAAGCCCCTTTTCAATAGCTTTTTCAGCATTATCGTAATCTTTCGATTCAAAGTAAGCTCTGCTAAGAATACTATATGTATGTGAAATATAATTTACTAATTCTTCATTTTCTCCATATTTTTCAAAAAGATTATTTAATGTATCTAAGCACTTTAGAGATTGCTTAATAGCATCGTCAACCTGATTAATCTCAAGCATAATTATTGCAATGTTTATATCATTTAATATAATTCCCATATTGTTTTCATAGCAATCTTTAACTTTATTATATTCAATAAGTGCATCAGAAGACTTATTAAAATAATTTATAGACTTATCCGGAGCAATATCCTGATAGGCATAAGCGATTCTGCTATTAAGGAAAGAAATCCACTTAGGGTCTGGCTTTGCTTCTGTTCTAATCATTAGTTTTAAAGCTGTTTTAGCATTACTGAGAGCTTTAGAATCAATATTTAAAGCAGAGTAATGCAAAGCTATATCTGCATATATTTCCCAAATATTTCTCCAAAAATCATTTCCGCCATTCATTTTATATTGTTTTGCAATTTTAAGCTCAATATTTCTAAAATTAAGAGCATTAAGATGATTAAAAAACTTTTCCTCAAAAATTTCAGCAAAATCACAAGTTAAGTCCGCTAAATTATATAAACGCTCTAAAACGGAATGTCTTGATAGATAGGGATTATTATCTGCATTTAGGCTAGTTACCTCAGCATATATTTCTTTAATATAAAGTTCTATTACTTCTTGATTTGGAGCAACATCTTGTTGATTGAGTTCTTCAAAAAATTCATTTAAACGATCGAATATAAGACCATGTTGTTCATTCATTATAAATTCTCCTTATTATTTTCTTAGAAATAGATTCTCACAATATATAATTAAAACAGTATAAATTTCATCGTGAAATATTAATATAAAAATGACTTTTTATAAGCGAAATTAAAGCATAATTCTTACTTCATTATACTTACTTTTTACGAATTGGTCAAGCTAAAAATAAGTAAATTTTATTTTGGTATAAAAACAAAAAAGCTACCGAAAATATTAATTTGGTAGCTGAAAATTGCAATATAAAGGGATTTTTGGGTATTTTGCTATATTACTAAATTATTTTTTGTTATATTTATTTTAAAATAAAAAGTCTTTATTATGTTATTTTTAGATTTATTTTTTAGATTACATAATAGATATAAGTATCGAATTTTAAGAAAAATTACCACACAAAAGTGACTTTTTGTGTTCGTGTACATATAATCATTTATTAAGCTAATTTTTGTAATAAAATAACACAGTTTATACAACGCAGTACTATTTTTGATTTAAGTGTTTTTCCAACTTTTAATCATTCTTTCATACATTTCTGATAAGTCAATATCACTTTTCCAACCGAGTGAACGAAGTTTTTCTGATGAAAGTTTCATTTTTACTGATGGGGCATAGCCAAATTGCAATGCATCTTTTGGAATATCGAATACCACAGAGATTTTTCCGCTTTTTTCTGCAACCATTTGGGCCATTTCTGCTATGGTCATATTTGTATTTTCATTGGTGATATTATATGCTGCGCCATTTTCACCACGAATAAGTATATAAAGTATTCCAAGAATACAATCACGAGTGTAGCAATAGTTTCCAGTGGATTCTCCTTTTGTATGAAGAACAATATCTTCTTCATTTATAAGACTTCTCGCAAACTGTGCGAAAACTCTTGTTTCATTTTTGCTTACTCCCGCACCAAAGGTCTGAGCAAGACGAGCTATTTTAATAGGAAGATTATATTCGTGAGCATAAGAGGTGCAAAGACATTCGCACATTCTCTTTCCCTCAGGGTAGCAACTTCTTACATTAAGTATATCTACATAACCATAGTCATTTTCGCTTACATATGGTAGAGAAGCATCGGGAGAACCGTAAACCTCCATACTTGATATATAAACAACTGATTTAACATCGTTTTCTTTAGCAAGCTCTAATATGTTTCGTGTACCATCAACAGCAACACAGATTGTTTCAACTGGTTTAGTAACCATTTCTTTAGAATTAGTAACACTTGCACAGTGAATTATGTAGTCAATTTTATATTCAGTTTGGATTTTTTGAAGAACATCTCCGATAACAAGTGAAATATCCCCACGCTCGAGAAGTTTGCTGAATACAGTTTTTGCTTTTTCAGGATTCCTTACAAGAGCAAGAATTTTCATATTAGCATTATGAATACGATTTATAGCTGCAAGAGCCTTTACAGCATAAGAGCCGACAAGGCCTGTTGCACCTGTAACAAGAATAGTGGAATTTTTAAGCATATTAATATCAGGAAAAGAGTTCGCAATATAATCCAAATCTTCTTGTAGAATGTAATCTTTAGTTTCAAATGTACTCATTTATTTAATTCCTTTCAATCTTAATTTTATAAATTTATTATATCAATCTGCGTTAGAATATGCAACTTATATAACGATAATCTTCATACTTTCCATTTCAATTATTTTATGAAGAAGGTAAGCTAATATTCGTAGCTATTAAATTGTCAATCTTTATTTCTTTGCTTGATATATCATTTTTCGTTTATTTATTCATTCATTAACATTTTGTTTACTTGTTCAAAAACTCTGCATAGAGGAATTATTGACTTTATGCAATAATCTGATATAATTATATGGGAAATTATTCAAAATTTATCAAAGGAGCTTTTAGAATGTCAAAATATAAGATAAACACAAGATGTGTACAGGGTGGATATACTCCAGGAAATGGTGAACCTCGACAAATTCCTATTATTCAATCAACAACCTTTAAATACGATACAAGTGAGGCTATGGGCAAGCTTTTTGATTTGGAGGAATCTGGATATTTCTATACAAGACTTCAAAATCCTACAAATGACCATGTTGCGGCTAAAATTGCGGAGCTTGAGGGTGGTACAGCAGCAATGCTCACATCTTCAGGACAAGCTGCAAATTTCTTTGCACTCTTTAATATTTGTGAGTGTGGAAGTCACATAGTTGCATCGTCATCAATATATGGCGGAACATTTAATCTTATTGCAGTAACTATGGCTAAAATGGGTATCACAGCTACTTTTGTTTCTCCTGATTGCACAGAGGAAGAACTTAATACAGCATTTCAGGATAATACTCGTGCTGTTTTTGGTGAAACTATCGCAAATCCTGCACTTACTGTTCTTGATATTGAAAAATTTGCAAAAGCAGCACACTCACATGGAGTTCCACTTATAGTTGATAATACTTTTCCAACTCCGATAAATTGTCGTCCCATTGAATGGGGTGCAGATATTGTTACACATTCAACAACAAAATATATGGACGGCCATGGTGTAGCAGTAGGCGGAGCTATTGTTGATTCAGGTAAGTTTGATTGGATGGCTCATGCAGAGAAATTTCCTGGTTTATGCACACCCGACGAATCATATCACGGAATTACATATGCAGAAAAGTTTGGAAAGGAGGGCGCTTTTATAACAAAATGCACTGCACAGCTTATGCGTGATTTTGGTTGTATTCAATCTCCACAAAATGCATTTCTCCTAAATTTGGGTTTGGAATCACTTCATGTTCGTATGCCTCGCCATGTTGAGAATGGTCAGGCGGTTGCAGAATATTTGCTTAATCACCCAAAGGTAGCTTATGTTAATTATTCTGGTTTACCAAGTGATAAATACTATGCACTTGCACAAAAATATCTTCCTAATGGTGGTTGTGGTGTTGTATCATTTGGCTTAAAGGGTGGAAGAAAAGCAGCGGAAGCGTTTATGAAAAACTTGAAGCTTGCTGCAATAGAAACCCATGTTGCAGATGCAAGAACTTGTTGCCTGAACCCTGCTACATCAACACATCGCCAAATGAATGATGAACAGCTTAAAGCAGCAGGAGTTCCAGCAGAGCTTATTCGTATCTCTTGCGGAATAGAAGATAAAGAAGATTTAATTGCAGATTTAAAGCAGGCTCTTAATAATTGCTAATTGGAAAGATTTCTTTACTAAATTTTAAAAAGTCGGGTATAATACTTCGCAAAATGCAAAAAATGGTGTATAATATAAATTACGGAATCTATTATATAGAAGGAGTCTAAAATGTTAGAATTAAAGAATATTTCTTTTTTAGCTGAAAATGACGAGGGAAAAAAAGAAATTATACACAATGTCAGCTTGAGGCTTGATGAACGCTTTGTCGCATTGACGGGTCCTAATGGTGGAGGAAAATCAACTCTTGCAAAGATTATTGCAGGTATATATACTCCGACAGACGGTCAGATTATATTTGATGGTGTCGATATAACAGACAAAAACATTACCGAAAGAGCAAAAATGGGTATAAGCTTCGGTTTTCAACAGCCAGTTCGATTTAAAGGTATTACGGTTCGGGATTTAATCAATCTTGCAACAGGCAAAAAGCTTTCTGTTGCCCAAATTTGTGATTACCTTTCAGATGTCGGACTTTGTGCAAGAGAATATATAAATCGTGAAGTTAATGCAAGCCTTTCGGGTGGTGAGCTTAAAAGAATCGAAATAGCTATGGTTATGGCAAGAGGCACAAAGCTTACTATTTTTGATGAACCAGAAGCAGGCATAGACCTTTGGAGCTTTAGCAATCTTATTTCTGTATTCGAAAAAATGTATGAGAAAAAAGGCGGTACTATTCTTATAATATCTCATCAGGAGCGTATCCTTAATATTGCGGATAGAATAATTGTTATTGCAAATGGCGAAATCGTTAAGGATGGCAAAAAAGAAGATGTTCTTGATGGACTTCTCACAGCAAAAACCTGTGCCGCACTCATAGATAAGATGTAAGGGAGGGAATATAATATGGCACTTGATAAAATTCAAATGAATTTACTTAAAGAGGTTGCAAACCTTGAATCAATACCAGAGGGTGCATATAATATTCGCTCTAATGGCAAGCTTGAGGCAAGAAACTGCACTGAAAATATAGAAATCGTCACAAAAAAGGATAAACCGGGAATAGATATTATAATTCGTCCGGGAACTAAGAATGAAAGAGTAGATATTCCAGTTATTCTTACACAAACAGGGCTTAATGACCTCGTTTATAATGATTTTTATATTGGAGAGGGAGCCGATGTTCTTGTTGTTGCTGGTTGCGGTATTCATAATGTAGGTGATAAGGATTCCGAACACGATGGCATACATTCTTTCCATGTTGGCAAAAATGCTCGTCTTAAATATATAGAAAAGCATTATGGTGAAGGTGACGGCAACGGTGCAAGAATACTCAATCCTACCACAATAGTTGAGATTGATGAAAACGGTTATATGGAGATGGAAACAGCTCAGATTAAGGGTGTTGATTCAACATATCGCCTTACAAAGGCTGTTCTTAAGGATAAAGCTACACTTGTTATACACGAAAAGATTATGACTCATGGCAAACAGACGGCTACTACAGAATTTCATGTAGACCTCAACGGTGAAAATAGTGGTACTCATGTAGTTTCTCGTTCTGTTGCAAAAGGTGATTCTCATCAGAAATTTATATCTTGTGTCAATGGTAATAATCTTTGTAATGGTCATACTGAGTGTGATGCTATTATTATGGATAACGGTACAGTTACAGCCGTTCCTGAGATAACTGCAAATGATGAAAACGCAAGCCTTATTCATGAGGCGGCTATCGGTAAGATTGCGGGCGAACAGCTTATCAAGCTTATGACTCTTGGACTTACCGAAAAAGAGGCCGAGGAGGAAATCATTAACGGCTTCCTGAAATAGTGCGTGATAGTCGTTTTTGCCAATTTACTCTCCCAAGACACTTAAAAGTTTTGGTCAAGCTTTTTCAAAAGCTTGCAGGGTTGAGGGACGGAGTCCCTCGTGGGTGTTAAGGGCGTTGCCCTTAACATTCTTTGCTTTTTAAGGGCGGACAAAGTCCGCCCTTTTTGACTAATGTTGCTAACGAAAGAATTTAAGGGCGAACCTTGTTCGCCCTTAAGGGGCAAGATAGGTTAAGGGCTTCGCCCTTAACACCCACCAAAGGCTCTGCCTTTGGAAACCGCGAGCAACTTTCACCAGCAAAGCTGGTGTAGAAAAGGCTCGAGCGAAACTTTTAATTGTCTTTTGGGAAGTTCATCAGCTAACTTGACAATTCTTGTAAAATACGGTACTATATTTAATATAAAAACTGAATAAATTATTTACGGGGGTATCGGATAAGCGTCCGATTGAGAATTAAACCCTTTGAACCTGTCGGTTGATACCGTGGTAGGGAAGTAAATTTGTAGAAATTGAGATTTTTACTATCCTTAATATAAGCGGGACTATACCGCATATTTTAGTTCTCAAGTTGTTAAGCCTGCCGTTGTGCAGGCTTTTTTATTCTTAGGAGGTGGATTTTATGAAAACGGCTTTGACTATTGCAGGCTCGGATTGCAGTGGTGGAGCAGGAATACAAGCGGATTTGAAAACCTTTTCGGCGAATGGCATTTTCGGAATGAGTGTAATTGTTTCAGTTGTTGCTGAGAATACTTCTCGTGTAATATCTGTTGAAGATATTTCTCCGGAAATGATTAAGAATCAGATTGACGCTGTTTTTGAGGATATTGAAGTAGATGCAGTTAAGGTTGGTATGCTTTCATCAGAAATTTGTATGAAAACTGTTGCAGAAAAGCTTCGTCAGTATAAACCGAAATATACTGTCATTGACCCAGTTATGGTGGCAAAGGGCGGACACGCTCTTATGAAACCTGAAGCACTTGAAGCCTTGAAAACGGAAGTTATTCCGCTTGCATATGTTCTTACGCCGAATATTCCAGAGGCAGAAACGATTACAGAGATGAGCATAGAAAGTCAAGAAGATGTGCAAGAGGCTGCAAAGAAGATATATTCGCTTGGTGCAAAAAATGTTTTGATTAAAGGCGGACATCTTTCGGGAGATGCAATAGATTTACTTTATGATGGTAAATCATTTTATACCTTTACAATTGAACGCATAAACACCAAAAATACTCATGGAACAGGTTGTACATTTTCATCAGCCATTGCCGCAAACCTCGCAAATGGTTTAACCTTAAATAAAGCTGTTGAAAAAGCAAAAACTTATATAACAACAGCGATTGAACATTCACTTCCGATAGGAAAGGGACATGGACCGACAAATCATTTTTATGAATTATATATGAAAGGACTGCAATTATGAGCTATAAAACACAGATGGAGGCCGCTAAAAAAGGCATAGTTACAAGGGAAATGGAAATCGTTGCACAGAAAGAGCAAATGGACACTAAGGAGCTTATGGAGTTTGTCGCTAAGGGCACGGTTGCTATTCCTGCAAATATCAACCATAAATCTCTAAGCGCAGAGGGCATTGGCGACGGACTTAAAACAAAAATCAATGTGAATCTCGGAATTTCTGGCGACTGCAAGGACTATACTCTTGAGTTTGAAAAGGTAAAAATGGCTATCGACTTCGGAGCAGAGGCTATTATGGATTTAAGTAATTATGGCAAGACAAATACTTTCCGTAAACAACTTATCGAGTATTCTCCTGCAATGATAGGTACAGTCCCTATGTACGACGCTATCGGTTATCTTGAGAAAGACCTCCTTGATATAAAAGCAGAGGACTTTTTAAAGGTTGTAGAGGCTCATGCAAAAGAGGGTGTAGACTTTATGACAATTCACGCAGGTATTAATAAGAGAGCTGTTGAGTGTCTAAAGCGTGATAAGAGAAAGATGAATATTGTTTCTCGTGGCGGTTCATTGCTTTTTGCGTGGATGGAAATGACAGGAAATGAAAATCCTTTTTATGAGCATTATGATGAAGTTCTTGATATTCTCAGAGAATACGACTGCACAATAAGTCTTGGTGACGCACTTAGACCAGGCTGCATTGATGACAGCACAGACGCAGGACAAATTAGCGAGCTTATAGAGCTTGGAGCATTAACAGAAAGAGCATGGCAAAAAGATGTTCAGGTTATGGTTGAAGGTCCAGGACATATGGCTATGAATGAAATCGCTGCAAATATGAAGATTCAGAAAAGAATCTGCCATAATGCACCATTCTATGTTCTCGGACCGCTTGTTACAGATATTGCACCAGGATACGACCATATCACATCAGCAATCGGCGGAGCTATTGCTGCAAATAATGGTGCAAACTTCCTTTGCTATGTAACACCGGCAGAACACCTCCGTTTGCCAGATCTCAGCGATGTTAAGGAGGGTATCATTGCTTCTAAGATTGCCGCACACGCAGCCGATATTGCAAATGGTATTAAGGGTGCAAGAGATATTGATAATAAAATGGCAGATGCAAGACACAAACTCGATTGGGATGCTATGTTTGAGGTTGCTATTGATAAGGAAAAGGCTAAGAGATATTATGAATCAACACCAGTAAGTGAGCGTCATACTTGCTCAATGTGCGGAAAGATGTGTGCTGTCAGAACTACAAATCTTATCCTTGAGGGCAAGGAAGTTAAGTTCTGCTCAGAACTCTGATTCAACGGTGAGCATATGAAAACAAATTCAGAAATTTATCAGCTTTATCTTGTGACAGACCGAGAACTTATGTCAACAAAAACTCTTGAAGAAGCTGTTGAAAAAGCTATTGACGGTGGCTGTACTATGGTTCAGTTAAGAGAGAAAAATCTCTCATCAAGAGATTTTTATAATACTGCAAAAGCTCTCAAGACATTTTTGCAAACTCGTGGAGTACCACTTATTATAAATGATAGAGTTGATATTGCTCTCGCTGTCGATGCAGATGGTGTACATATAGGTCAAAGCGACCTGCCCTTACACGAGGCACGAAAAATTCTCGGCAACGAAAGAATCATAGGTGTAACTGCACCAACACTTCCGCTTGCACTTGAAGCAGAAAAAAATGGTGCTGATTATCTCGGTGTTGGCGCAGTCTTTGGTACAACTACCAAAAAAGACGCTAAGAAAAATACGATTGAAATTCTCAGTGAAATTGCACATACAGTCAAAATTCCCGTAGTCGCTATCGGTGGAATAAATGCCGATAATGTCGGCATACTTACTGGAAGCGGTATAAGCGGAGTGGCTGTTGTTTCTGGAATTATTTCACAAAAAAATATCACAGAGGCTTCACACAAAATATTTAATATTTTGAAGGCAAAAGTATTATAAATCAATAATTTAGAACACTTATCTTTTTGAACAAGTCTGTAAAAAATGGACAATAGAAAAAAGAACCCTCTTGATGTAGAATATACATCAAGAGGGAATTTTTATGCCAAGAAGTTACAAACATATAAGTAATTATGAAAAAGAAATATTAGAATTGAAATCAGAATGATTGACATTGAGTGAAAATGGAATTAGAATATGATGAAACAATAGAATTATTGTTAATATTAGGCACACAAAAACTTTTTGAAAAAATGAGAAAAGAAACTAAAAGACTTTAACCAGCACTGAAAAATAAAAGCCGAGTAGCTTAAGTTTTTATTTTTCAGATAGATTATTTCTCGCTTTCTGCCATATCTTTTTCAATCAGATAATTAACATATGCGTTAAGACTCATTCCGCACTTTTCTGCAAATTGTTTTATTTCATCTCTGCGACCTTTTTTAACAACTATTTTGATTTGGTCATACGCTTTAGCATTATACTTTTGATTTGCTCTTTTTTGTGCTTCTGTCAACATACTATATCACTCCTTTAATAAGAGTATAACATAAAATATGTATAGGTGCAAGTATATGCACACCGCCTATTGATATATTGGTATAAGTGTAGTATAATAAGTATGTAATCCAAAAACCAACAGTCTGTGTCAGGGAATGGGGGCGTCAAGATGAAATTATTAGGAATAATAATTGCTTTGATAGTTCTTCCAAAACGAAAACAAAAAATAACCGCTAAACCCTCAGAAAGCTAATTAGCGGTTAAGAAAAAATATAAAGTTCCTCTTGACTACATCTATTATAACATATAGAAGAATAACAAAGCAATATAAAAAGAATTATACAATGAAATTTGACACACAAAACCGCTGCGGCGGTTTTGTTTTTTGTTGCTTAAAACCTCGCGTTAAACGCGGGGTTCCGTATAGCTTTAGCGATGAGTCTTTATGGAATTGCAAGTATCATATAGTACTTGCACCAAAATACAGACGGCATGGAAAAATTCATGAAGTTTCCAATTACACACCTCAAAAAATAGAATGAAGCTTAACAAACTCATCATAAACAGAATCACAGATAATACACCAAGAAATATGCATAACTTCAAAGCCAGAATCAGATAAATAAACTCACCCTTTCACCAATTATACAAAAGGTTTATTTTGTATAATTCGGAGAAGGGGCTTTAAAAAATTCAAGAAAATTACTTCTTAAAAGATTTGATGATAGGACTTTTTGAAAATCATTGATTGTTGAACGGGATATGCCTACTGCTTTGGCTATTTTCGTTTTTGCAAGCCCTTGTTTCAGCAACATTTCAATTTGTGCTCGCTTTTCTCTCGCTAAGTGTTGGAATTTCCTTCGTTTTGTTGTATACTGTTCCTCAGTCATAGCAATCCTCTGTGATTTTTTATTGTGTGGGAACTTCAATTATATCACGTTTGCTATGACTTTTCTATTGTCCTATTTCATTTTACAATGAACCTCATATATAATTTTGATAGTACTTACAAGATGCAACATTGACAAACATCTTACAAGGGTATATAATCTTAACTGTAAAATACCTATACAGGGTATAAGATACAATTAAAATGAGGTGATATCGTGGAAAATGAAATGAAAGAATGTCCACAATGCTATAAAACTAAGCAGAGAACGGACGAAGAATATAAGGCACTCGTTAACAGATTGAACCGTATTGAAGGTCAGATTCGAGGCATAAAGGGTATGCTTGAAAAGAATGCTTATTGCCCTGATATTTTGATTCAGGTAGCTGCCGCAAATGCTGCACTTAACTCATTTAATAAGGAACTTCTTGCTAATCATATAAAAACCTGCGTTGCTCAGGATATTCGTGATGGTAAGAATGAAACTATAGATGAGCTTGTTACGGTTCTCCAAAAGTTGATGAAGTAGGAGATATTATGAAACAATTTAATGTTATAGGTATGAGTTGTGCTGCTTGCAGTACAAGAGTTGAAAAAGCTGTCAATAAGATTGCTGGTGTAACTTCATGCTCAGTAAGTTTATTGACAAATTCTATGAGTGTAGACGGAACAGCATCTTCTGAAGCAATAATTTCAGCAGTTCGTGCAGCGGGCTATGACGCTTCTGAAAAAGGTTTAGACACTAAAGGCTCTGTACAATCTGATGAAGATGCACTTGAAGACCACGAAACACCCAAACTAAAAAGAAGATTGATAGCCTCTTTAATATTTCTTGTTATTCTGATGTATATTTCTATGGGGCATATGATGTGGAATTGGCCATTGCCATCATTTATGGCAGATAATCATATAGCTATGGGACTTATTCAATTATTATTAACAATAGCGATTATGGTTATAAATCAAAAATTCTTTATAAGTGGTTTTAAAAGCTTGATTAAAGGCTCGCCAAATATGGATACACTTGTGGCGCTTGGTTCAGGTGCAGCATTTGTATATAGTTGTTATGCACTTTTTGCAATGACTGATGCACAGCTCAGAGGTAATTTAGTTGCAGTCATGGGATATATGCACGAATTTTATTTTGAATCGGCTGCTATGATTCTTACACTTATTACTGTTGGCAAAATGCTTGAGGCTCGCTCAAAAGGAAAAACTACAGATGCACTTAAAAGTCTTATGAAGCTTTCGCCTAAAACAGCTAATATTATTCGTGATGATATTGAACAGACTGTACCTATCGAATCAGTTCATAAGGGTGATATTTTTGTAGTAAGACCAGGAGAAAGCATACCCGTAGATGGTATCATTATTAATGGTAATAGTGCTGTAAATGAATCTGCTCTTACAGGCGAAAGCATACCTATTGATAAAAATGTTGGAGATGCTGTTTCCGCTGCTACGGTCAATCAATCAGGATTTATAAAATGTGAAGCTACACGAGTTGGCGAAGACACTACACTTTCGCAAATCATAAAAATGGTAAGCAATGCAGCAGCAACTAAAGCACCTATTGCAAAAGTTGCAGACAAAGTTTCAGGAATATTTGTTCCTGTCGTTATAACTATTGCAATCATAACTATTGCAATTTGGCTATTATGCGGACAAACAGTTGGCTTTGCCCTTGCGAGAGGAATATCCGTTCTTGTAATAAGCTGTCCTTGTGCATTAGGCTTAGCAACGCCTGTTGCAATTATGGTCGGCAATGGAATTGGTGCAAGAAGCGGAATATTGTTTAAGACAGCGGTTTCCCTTGAACAAACGGGCAAAGTAGAAATTATTGCACTTGATAAAACTGGCACAATTACAAGCGGAGAACCTCGTGTAACTGATATTATTCCTAACGAAACAAGTGAAACAGAGCTTATGAAGCTTGCAGTCTCTCTTGAGAGTAGGAGTGAACATCCACTCGCCAAAGCGATTATTATCAAAGCAAAAGAAATGAATATACTTGCTGATGAAGTAACTGATTTTAAAGCACTTATTGGTAATGGTCTTTCTGCAAGACTTAATAATAAGGAAATATTCGCAGGAAGTATAGCTTTTGTCACAAGTAAACTTAGCCTTTCAGATGATATTATTTCAAAGGCAGAAAAACTCGCAAATGAGGGTAAAACTCCCCTATTTTTTGCAAACTCTGAAAAGCTTATTGGCATAGTAGCAGTTGCTGACGTTGTCAAAGAAGATAGTCCAAGAGCAATCAAAGAACTTCAAAATATGGGAATCCGTATAGTTATGCTAACAGGAGATAATGAACGAACTGCAAATGCAATCGGAAAACAAGTAGGTGTTGATGAAGTTATTGCAGGTGTTCTTCCTGACGGAAAAGAAGAAACTATTCGAAAATTAAAAAGTCGTGGCAGTGTAGCTATGGTTGGTGACGGAATAAATGATGCTCCTGCATTAACTCGTGCAGATGTTGGAATTGCAATCGGTGCAGGAACAGATATAGCAATTGATGCCGCAGATATTGTTCTTATGAATAACAAGCTTACAGATGTTTCTGCTGCAATAAGGCTTAGTCGTGCAACGCTCAGAAATATTCACGAAAATCTTTTTTGGGCATTTATATATAATGTTATCGGTATTCCACTTGCCGCTGGAGCATGGATTTCCCTGCTTGGCTGGGAAATGAATCCTATGTTCGGAGCGGCAGCGATGAGCCTTTCTAGTGTTTGTGTTGTTACTAACGCATTAAGACTCAATTTTCTGAACATTAAAAATCCTAAGCACGATAAAAAACGACAAACAAAAAATAAAAAGGAGATTAAGACTATGGAAAAAACTATTAAAATCGAAGGTATGATGTGTCCCCATTGTGAAGCCACTGTAAAGAAGTGCCTTGAAGCTCTCCCTGAAATTGACGAAGCAACCGTAAGTCACAAAAGCGGTACAGCAATAGTAAAACTTAATGCAGATATTTCTGATGAAGTTTTAACAAGTACTATTGAAGCTCAAGGTTATAAGGTTATAGACTAATTTTATTGCAATACAAAAATCCTCTTGGACTTAAATTTAAAGTCCAAGAGGATTTTTGTATTCATTTCTTTTATTATTTAATCTTTTTGATTTGAATAAATCTTATAATCTTTATTCCATTGAGAAAATTCTTTATCTCCCCTATGGTCAGTAAGCTTAAAATTATCTGTAAGATATTTTCCAACAAAGGCTGTATTTTTCTTTGCACCATATACATTAAGGTGATAACCTTTATCAGAACTATCCTTAGACCAATCAATCTTCATTTCATCAATATAAAGATTAGTGTCAAGATATTTTATATTATTCTTTTCGGCATAAGCTTTAACTGCCTTATGGCGTTCATCATTCCATGCTCTTGGGAGCGGTGATGACATAAGTACAAACTCCGCACCGTTCTTATCACAAAGTTCTTTCATTTTATTTAGATAGTAAAGATTTGTATATTGAATAGGCGTTGTATAATCTGACGGCTTCATATAATTTTTATTGCCACGATAAGGCTTAACATTATTTGTAAGCACATATCCCTTTGAAACATAATGCTTTGAATAATCAGGTTCAAGAGTAAAATCTTCTGGTTTTAAGCTACTCCAACGATTATGATATTTCAAAAGTGGACATATATTTGCTGTCACTACATCTAAAGTGGCATTTATGCCATCAATTTCATTTGAAAGAAATATCAAATCTCGCTTAGCTTGATTATAAGAACTTTTTATCTTCTTACCATAAGAGTTGAATATACCCTCAGTTTCATAGATAACAACCTTAGGCTTTTGCTCTTTTAAGAAATTTTCAAGCATATAATATCCTTCTTGAATTTTCTGAGCAGGAGCACCACAAACAAAACTGGTATATCCATATTTGTTCCAAAGTTCAAGTGGAGAAAAGCTTTTATATGCTGAACTGTTTCCAACTACTACAATATCTATTGAATTAGCTCGTTCTCCATGATATGAATTTCCGTAGTAATTTTTATTGCCATATTCGGCAGAATTCTTCTTAGGAATAAAAATCTTTGAGCCTATTCCCAAGAAAGCTGTAAATATAAGCAAAAAACAGATAACCTTGGATATTCTCTGTGTAATAAGTTTTTTATTCTTTTCCAATTTATCAGCCCTTTCTTATACTTATCAGAATTGTGCATAGAGAAAATCTGCCACACGATAACCTTCTCCATATGCTCCAACTATTATTAAAATAAATAAAGCTACAAAATAGATTATCCAGCGAATAACTATATTTTTCTTAGCAATCTCATCTCTAAGATGATGTCCTCTTTCTTGAAGAACACCAACTATAAATAATGCAACTGCTCCTATTGCAATAACTACAAAATCATATATATGAAGTTTATAGCTTAATACGCTCGTTGCAAAAATATCGCCATTAAATTTGCTAAATATAGCACACAAAGCATACCATGCGTCAAAAAGTGTATTTGCTCTAAATATAAGCATACCAAGATTTACAAGTAAAAAAGTGCGTATTACTTGAAATACAAAATATGGCTTAGACTTTCTGCTGATATGTAAGGCATTAGTTATCTTTACAAACAAAGGCTCAAAGAGCAGGCCAAGCATCATTACAACATAGTAATAAAGTCCATAAACTATATATTTTACTTCTGCTCCGTGCCAAAGACCATTTATAAACCATACAAAGAAAAGTGCAAATGCTGACGGCAGAAACTTTGCAAGAAAATCTCCAAAATTCTTTTTAGCCTTTGCAGAAAGATTCGCAAAGAATTTAGAAAGCGAAATTGGATAGAATATATAATCACGAAGCCAAGCTCCAAGAGTAATATGCCAGCGTCTCCAAAATTCATTAACAGATGTTGAGAAAAACGGGCGCCTAAAGTTGTCTGCCATCTCAATTCCGAATAGTTGTCCTATACCCTTTACTAAATCCATACAGCCAGAAAAATCCGCATAAAGCTGAATAGTATAGAGCAAAACTCCTAAAAGAATAATAGAGCCATCTGCATCATAAATTTTCTCAAAAACATTGCCTACAAATATTCCTGCTCTATCGGCTATGACCATTATTTTGATAAGTCCCCAAAGCATAAGCTGAAGACCTTTCATAAATTTATCATAGTCAAATGAATGTCCCTCATAAAGCTGACCTGCCAGTTTATCATATCTTCCAATAGGGCCTTCTATTATTTGCGGAAAGAAACATACAAAAAGCAAAACTCTTCCAAAATTCTTATCAGCTTTACAAGTTCCTCTATAGACATCAATAACATAACTTACTGCTTGTAAAGTATAGAAAGAAATTCCCAGAGGAAGTATAAGGCTTAATGGTGGAATTGTCGTACCAAAAACTATATTTATAGTACCCAAGAAGAAATTGCCATATTTTAAAGTAAGAAGTAAACCAAAATTAATTATAACAATCGCAAGAACGACAAGCTTTTTTCTATTGGTTGCTTTTTTCTTTAATAGCTTTTTTTCTTCTTTTGTGATACCTTCTATGGATTTTTGCTTTTTAAAATTATCATTTATCTTTTGCATAAGCAAACCAGCAACATATATTGTCACTGATGTACCAAGCATTATAAATGTAAATATTCCACTTGAAAGAATATAGAATATAAGGCTTGAAGCGAGAAGAACACCCCATCTTGCCTTTTTAGGTAAGATATAATAGAGCAATAGGACAATTGGCAAGAACGCAATAAGAAATATATTTTCTTTAAAGTTCATTAGTCTTCGTCCTCAAGACGCTTAATCATCTTTGCCATAGCTTCTACTGAATTAAAGTTTTCTGGAACAAGGTCTACAACTGAAATTTCTACATCAAATTCGTCATTCAATTCTGATACAAGAGAGATAATATCAAATGATGCAAGAATGCCAGCATCAATAAGGTCTGTTCTTCCCTCAAAATCTACACCAGGCTTAACTTCGCTAAGAATTTCTAAAATTTTCTTTTCCATTTTAAATTTTACCTCCGATTAAATATCATTATAAGTTTGTTTTAAAAGTTTTCTGTCTATTTTCCCGTTTTGATTATATGGAATTTGTTTTATTCTCTTTATAACATTTGGTCGCATATAAACAGGGAGCTTTTCTGAAAGCTTGTTCATAAGCTCACTATCAGTCATCTTCGAGCCTTCATATATAAAGACAATTTTGTCTTCGCTTTCGTTGTAAATACATACACAAGTTTTTATTTTTTCTATTGAGCCTGCCGCAGCTTCAATTTCTCCAAGCTCTATACGATAACCCATATGCTTAATCTGATAATCCTTTCGAGAAATATAAATTATTTCTCCCTTTTCGTTAAGCTTTACAAGGTCGCCTGTTTTATATATGATTTCAGGATAAGCTGTATTAAGCGGATTCTGTACAAAAACCTCCTTGGTTTTTTCAGGATTATTATAATATCCCATAGCAAGGAATGAACCTCTTGCACATAGTTCGCCTTCTTCGCCAACCTCAGCCAAACGATTATCTTCTGTAAGAATCATAACATCGCAGTTATTGCAATGCTTACCTATTGGCAAAGTTTCGTCATCTTTAAATTTCCTATCAACAACATAATATGTACATATATCAGTTGTTTCTGTTGGACCGTAAAGATTAGCATAAAAAATATCAGGTCGCTTCTTAATCCACATATTAAGCTGTTTTGTAGGCATAACCTCACCTGCAAAAAGCACCTTCTTAAGCTTTGGTAGCTCAACATAATCAAGAGCTTTCCAGTTTGCAACAATAGATAATGCAGATGGTACCCAGTAGATTGTATTTACTTCTCTATCTCTTACATACTCAAGCAATTTTATAGGGAAAGAAAAATATTTCTTTGGAATAATATGGAAAGTTGCACCGTTCCTTATTGTAGAGAAAACATCAAGAACCGACATACTAAAATAGAAAGGTGTCTGACTTCCGAAAATTGTTTCGCTTGTAATATCAAAGGTTTCAGAAACCCACTCAGAATATGCTATAACATTTTTATGGCTTACAACCGTACCCTTTGGAACTCCTGTTGAACCAGATGTAAACAACGAATATAAAGGGTCTGTATCTATCGAATTGCTACGAATTTCTGCAAGCTTTTTATCATCAATTTGTTGTCGCAAAGCATCTTCAAGCAATATGATTTCGCCACAATTTTCTATACTTTCAGCAATTTTTAGATGTTCATTATCAGTTATTATAGCTACCGGATGAAGTGATTCAAAAATTGTACTGATTCTATCAGCTGGCATCATAGAATCTATAACTGTATAAAAGTTTCCACTATAAACAGTTCCAAAAAAAGCTGTAAGAGCAAATACGGTTTTATCAAGAAAAACTGCAATAGGCTTATTTTTTGTATTATTTTTTTTAACAAGAGCAGTTCCTATTGTCTTAGACATTTTTAAAAGTTCGATATATGTAATAGAATTACTTTCATCGGAAAATGCTACCTTGTCTGGAAAATTCTTAGCAGAATTTTCAATAAATTCTAATACATTCTTCATTTAATTCCTCCGTTCATAATTAAACTGTACTATAAGTTATAGTACAGTTATATCACTAATAAAACGCAATGTCAATACTTTTTTTAATGTTTTATAGTTTTAATAACTGTACAAGTTCTTATTATATCAAACCTTTATACCTAAAACAATAGCTTTAATAAATTATTTGAATATTTTTTTAAAATATTTTACAAAATATCATAAAAATTCTCTAAAAACCAGCTTATTTCAGCCATTTTTCAAGTGCATTATATAACTGATTTAAATCCAATGGCTTAGATATATGTTGATTCATACCTGATTTTAATGCTGCCTGAACATCTTGAGCCAAAGCATTAGCTGTCATTGCTAATATAGGAATATTATTTAAATCTTCTCTGCCGGAATTTCTTATTATACGAGTTGCTTCGTAACCATTCATAATTGGCATTTGAATATCCATAAAAATAATATCATAATAATGTGGCTCTAAGGATAGGATTCTGTCTACTGCTTCTTTTCCGTTAGAAGCATATTCGACTTTTAATCCAGCCATTCCAAGAATTTCACCGGCTATTTCGCAATTAAGGGTGTTATCTTCAACAAGCAAAGCCCTTTTAGATGAATAATCTTTTTTAGAAAATTTTATAAGTGAATTTGCATTATTTTCATTGCAATAATTTTGAGAATTACTAAAAATATTTTCATCATTAGCAAATTTCAAGAATATAGTTACTGTAAATTTTGAGCCTTTGCCCTTTTTACTTTCTACTTCAATATCGCCATTCATCATACGAGCAATATTTCTTGCAATAGGCATTCCAAGTCCTGTTCCTTGTATTTTCCCTATATAGCTTTTCCGCTCTCGTTCAAAAGGTTCAAATATACGATTTAAAAATTCGGGTTCCATACCTACACCATTATCTTCAAATATAAATTCATAGCAGCCCATATGAGGTCTGTTTACAGCTTTTTCAGATATAATAACACTAATTTTACCACCAACTGGCGTATATTTTATTGAATTACTTATAAGATTTGTAAAAATCTGCTGAATTCTTGTTTCATCTCCTACAACTTTATTGTGCTCTATGCTTTTTATATCAAGAGTAAGTGTATGATTTTTAGCTTCGGCTTGTGGTTTACATATATCAATAACATTATTAATAAGTTCTGTAAGCATTATTGATTCTTCATTAAGTTCGATTTTTCCAGATTCTATCTTACTCATATCAAGAATATCATTTATTAATGCCAAAAGATGTTTGCTTGATACTTTAATTTTATATAGACAATCAGCCATTTTCTCAGGATTATTCAAATATATTTCCGCAATAGCTATCATACCTATAATCGCATTCATTGGCGTACGAATATCATGGCTCATATTCGAAAGAAAATTTGATTTAGCTTGATTGGCACGATTGGTTGCTTCATATGCCTCTTTTAATGCTTGCTTAGTAACAAGTTCATTTTTCTTTTCTTCGTCTATATACTGAGATACTAAAAGTGTATGAAGTGGCATTCCATAATTATCCACATCTACTGCAATAAAACTTATTCTTGCCCAACCTGCTTTTTTGCTATTAAGGTCCATACTTAATATGCTTTTGTTTTTCATACGCTCTCTAAGTGTATGAAGATTTGTGAATTTTCTTACATCTTTAATAAAGTCATCACTAACATCCAAATTTAACCACATATTAATAGTTTCTTGTGCATTACCGTTCTTTGGTATATACTCTTCAAGATAATCTACACTTATAATCTGTTCATATGTATCATTTATAAGGTCTATATAGTAATTGCAGTAATATATATCATTCATAGCTTCTATTATTGCAAGCCTTTTCTGTTCGGATTCTATGCTTTTTTGGAGTTCTTTTTTAGTATATAAAAGTTCGAGTTTCCTTCTTTCTTCCTCTTTATGTGCTGCTGTTGTGTCTGTTGCAATAACTATTGCTTCAATGTGATTATTATACTCATTTTTAGAAAGTAAAGCTAATAATCTTATAAAAACATCTCTATTACAGTCGTAATATTCTGTTTCTATATTTGTAACTCCAATCTCAAAATGCTTAATAAGCAAATCTACTGTAAGATGTTTATTCATATTTTCATTTAGAAATTTAGGCTTTTGAATAGCAATCCAATTTTCAACCAATTTATTATAAGAAACTGGTGCAGTTAAGCCTAACTCATTTAATAGATGCCTATTATTTCTTGTGTAAATTTCAGAATCTATAATTCCTTCCGTAACATCAAATTTAAAGGAAAACTCACAGTTATTAACAAGTGCATCACGATATTGCTTTCGTTCTGTATGAAGCTTCTCGCTAAGTTCTGCAAAACGAGTTATATCAAGAACAGAGCTTAAAATAAATCTCTGTCCACTATCAAATTTTAAAAGCTTTGTGACCACACTTATAACATTTATATCGCCTTTTGAATTTTTAGATTTAAGGGTATAGGTAACTTCATCACCACAATTTTTAAGATTTTTTATTACTTGATTTACAATACCTTTATCCTCATTTAGAATTTTTGTTTGTAAAAATTCTAAAAAAGAACCCATTAAATTTTCGTCATCGCAATCAAAAATACGCTTTGCTTTATCGTTTATTATTAAAAGTCTACGCTCTGGTACTGTATATGCGACAATACCGCAATTTAAAAGACTTACTATTTGATTTTGCATTGTAATAAGTTCTTCGTTTTTTTCTTTCAATTCTTGATTTTTTTGATATTGCATAAGAGCAAATACTCCATCGGTATTAACCATGAAATTTTTTAATAAATGTCCTACTTTTTTCAGTGCATGGCATTCTTCGTCTGACCAATTACTTCTATGAGCACACCAAATTCCTATTGAGTAATAATAATTTTCACTACGAATAAACGCATAATCAAGTATACATTTCCGCTCACAATCTGTTTCTATATTATACACACACAAACTATCTTTCCCATATCTATCTAATGATGTGCCTATGAGGTTGTGATTAATTGGAAATTTCATTTTGCTCATATTATACTTAGAATTTTTCGCATCAACATAAGGATAGAAAAATGTATCTTTATTCATATCTGCAAAAGCTATATATGCTGAATCAACATTAAATTTTGTACTAATTGCTGTAAGCAATTCAATAAAATCGTTATTTAATGGAGTTCCTTTTTCTAAAATAGCATTAAAAAATTTTTTTATATCGTTATCAATTCGTGTTTTAAAGAGTTTCATAATATACACCCAAATTCAAATTTAAATATACAATCATTATATCACAGTCGCACAAAAATTCATAGTACTAAATATAGTATTTTTGATATACTCATTCAAAGCTTTGATTTTGTACAGATTTTATCAAATTATTATGCTATATTTCTGCATAAATCTAAAAAATATCCCGAAATAATAATTGCAAGAGCATTTACCATATGATATAATAAATTGTTGATAATATAACTAAGTAAAAAGAGGGATTCTGAAATGGATACAAGAGAGAATTTAAGAAACATTGCTATTATTGCCCATGTTGATCACGGTAAAACTACACTCGTTGACCAGCTTCTTCTTCAAAGTGGTATATTCAGAGCTAACGAGGCTGTTGAAGATAGAGTTATGGACTCTAATGACCTTGAGCGTGAAAGAGGAATTACAATTCTTTCTAAAAATACTGCTGTTATGTATAATAACACTAAAATAAATATAGTTGACACCCCAGGACACGCAGACTTCGGTGGCGAGGTTGAGCGTATTCTTATGATGGTTGATGGTGTTCTCTTGCTTGTCGATGCATTTGAGGGCTGTATGCCACAAACAAGATTTGTTCTTAAAAAGGCTCTTGGTTTAGGCAAAAAACCTCTTGTAGTTGTTAATAAAATTGACAGACCTGGTGCGAGACCAGAAGAAGTCGTTGACGAAGTTCTCGACCTCTTTATTGAGCTTGGTGCTGATGAAGACCAGCTTGAATTCCCAGTCGTCTACGCATCAGGCAGAGATGGCTATGCAACGCTAGATCCACACGAAAAGGGTACTGATATGAAACCTCTCTTTGAGAAAATTATATCTGAAATTCCTGCGCCAACAGGTGAAATGAACGCACCTTTACAGATTTTGTTCTCAAACATTGACTATGATGATTATGTTGGTAGAATTGGTATCGGCCGTGTTGAAAGAGGTAGTGTTAATGTTGGACAACAGATTGTACTTTGCAGAAATGATGGCACAACTAAAAATGCTAAGGTTACAAAGCTTTATCAGTTTGAGGGTCTTAAAAGAGTTGAAGCTCAAACAGCAGAGCTTGGCGATTTGATTGCTGTTTCAGGTATTCCTGACCTCAATATTGGTGAAACAGCTTGCTCCCCTGACTGCATCGACCCACTTCCATTTGTTAAGATTGACGAGCCAACCGTTTCTATGATGTTTATGGTTAATAACAGCCCATTTGCAGGTCGTGAAGGTAAGTTTGTTACATCAAGAAATATTCGTGACAGACTCTTCAAAGAAGTCGAAACAAATGTTGCTATGCGTGTAGAAGAAACTGATTCTGCTGATACATTCAGAGTTTCTGGTCGTGGTGAACTTCATCTTTCTATCCTTATCGAACAGATGAGAAGACAAAACTATGAATTCCAGGTTTCCCGTCCAAAGGTTATTTATAAGACCATTGACGGCAAACTTTGCGAGCCTATGGAACTTCTTATGATTGAAGTACCAGACAACTATGTTGGTGCTATTATGGAAAAGCTTGGTACTCGTAAAGCTGAACTTCTTAATATGGGTACCCGTGAATCAGGCACAACTCATCTCGAATTTAGAATCCCGTCAAGAGGTCTTATGGGTTACAGACCGGAATTCCTTACAGATACAAACGGTAATGGTATAATGAACCATATCTTTGACGGCTATGAGGAATATAAGGGTGACATTCAGCAAAGAGCTCAAGGTTCTCTTATTGCTCACGAAACAGGTACTACAACAGGTTATGGCTTATTTGCTGCTCAGGATAGAGGTCGTTTGTTTGTTGGGCCTGGTGTTGATGTTTACGAGGGTATGATTGTTGGAGCAAGCCCTAAGAGCGATGATATTGTTGTTAATGTCTGCAAGAAAAAGCATATCACAAATACTCGTGCTTCTGGTTCTGATGACGCACTTAAACTTACACCACCTACAATTCTCAGCCTTGAGCAGTCACTTGAATTTATTACTGACGATGAGCTTGTAGAAGTAACGCCAAAATCTATCAGAATGCGAAAAACAATTCTCAATAAAGAGCAGAGAATGAAAAAAGCAAGCAAGGGCTGATAAACTAAATGAACTTCGTCATATTGGATTTGGAATGGAATCCGAGTTATAGCAAAAAACTTAAGGGTTTTATAAATGAAATAATTGAATTCGGTGCTATTAAGGTTAATTCGGATTTAGAGATAATTGATACTTTTTCTGCCCTTGTAAGACCTCAAATTGGTAAAAAGCTAAATGAAAAGATTACTACACTCACACATATAACTGATGAAGATGTAGAAGATGGTTGTACTTACACTCACGCATTAAGTGGTTTCAGAAAATTTCTTGGCGATTCAGTGCTGATGACTTGGGGCATTACTGATATTTATGTTCTCATGGAAAATACAAAATATTTTCTTCAAGATGATAGATTGTATTTTATAGATAACTATACAAATCTTCAGGATTATTGTGAGGATATGCTAATACAAAAGAACATAAAAAACAATGAAAAAAGTGCAGGTAAGCAAATGGGCTTAACTACAGCCACAGAACTTTTAGAAATAAGCTTAGATAATATTTCTCATCATAGAGCTTTAGACGATAGCATAATTGCCTATGAGTGCTTTAAGAATTTATATTCCTACCCTATCTTACTTTCTCATATACAAAAATTTAATGATGAGTTTTATCGTAAGCTTACATTTAAAAATACTATTCTTTGTGACCTCAATAACCCTCTTATTGATAAAAAGGAAATGTATTTTACTTGTCCTTGCGGTTATAGAGCTAAACGAAAAAAGCCTTGGAAATTTTCGTGTAAATCATTTATTGCACCTTTCGCTTGTAAACATTGCGGAAATACATTTATGGGACGAATACAATTCAAATTAAAATATGATGGTGTGCATATTATTAAGAAAATATTTAAACCTATAAATAAAGAAAATACCGATACACAAAAAGTTACTGCTGGAAAATAATTAAAACCTCCTAAGATATTCTATTGTCCATTTTTTACGGACTTGTTCAAATTCTTAGGAGGTTTTAATTTACTTTTAAGGCATAAAGTTCTATATATTTTTTATAATTTGTAATCAAATTCTGAATAATATCACCAAAATGCAATATCCTATGATTAAGGAGGTAATTTTATGGCTATAATACCTTGCAGTGATAATTGTATTTATCAAATTGACGGATATTGTCATCTCGAACTATCGTCTTTTGTTACGAATAATACAAAAGATTCTTGTATATATAAAATTTGTCCTGATAATAATTTAAACTCAAGAACAGATTGCGTCAAAGGCTTCACGAACAGTACTGACACCAATAACCTTAATATTCAAATCCTTTGAAAGTTTTATAGAATCAAGGTTATGTTTAGGTACGATACACTTTTTAAAGCCAAGCCTTGCCGCCTCTTTTACACGCTCTTCAGCGTGTGATACTGAACGAATCTCCCCGGCAAGTCCAATTTCTCCGAATGCAAGCATATCATCAGGAATAACTATATCCTTCAAGCTACTTACCAATGCCATAGAAACAGCTAAATCTGCTGCTGGCTCATCAAGTCTTAATCCACCAACAACATTTATATATGTGTCAAGATTTGCAAAATAGAATCCCGCTCTCTTTTCAAGCACAGCAAGCAAGAGTGACATTCTGTTATAATCAAAACCTGTACTCATTCTTCTTGGATTACCGAAACCCGTTGTTGTGGCTAAGCCTTGAATTTCTGCAAGAATCGGGCGAGAACCCTCCATAACACAAGCAACACAAGTTCCAGAAACATTTTTAGGTCTGCCTGAAAGCAGCATAAGCGATGGATTTTCAACTTCGGAGAGTCCCCTATCTCCCATACTAAAGACACCTATTTCGTTAGTTGAGCCATAACGATTTTTTACAGCTCTAAGAATACGATATGACATCTGCTTATCGCCCTCAAAATAGAGAACTGCATCAACAATATGTTCAAGAACCTTAGGTCCTGCTATGGCACCGTCTTTATTCACATGACCAACTATAATCACAGGAATATCAAGAGTCTTAGCTGTTCGCATAAGAATATTAGTACACTCTCTTACCTGTGTAACACTTCCAGGAGATGAACTTAGCTCTGTAAAATTCATAGTTTGTATTGAATCTATCATTACAAGGTCAGGCTTTTCCGAGCGAATATATTCAGCGGCAACTTCTACATCAGTTTCAGTCAGAACATAAAGATTATCGCTATCAACATTAAGACGCATAGCACGAAGCTTGATTTGTCTTCGTGATTCTTCACCCGAAATATATAGTATCTTTAACATTCTGCCAAGATGATTACATATTTGCAAAAGAATGGTCGATTTACCTATGCCAGGGTCACCACCAAGCAAAACAAGAGACCCCTTTACAATTCCTCCACCAAGAACTCTGTCAAGCTCTTTTGAGCCTGTAAAATATCTCTGCTCATCATCTGTTGAAATCTCATTTATCCTCAAAGGCTTAGAATATGACGAAGACATACGCTTTTCAGGCTTAACTACACCAGATTTAGTAGTTTCACGAATTTCTTCATTAAGGGTATTCCATTCACCGCAAGATGGGCATTTTCCAAGCCATTTTGCAGTTTCATAGCCACATTCCGAGCAAACATATAAGCTTTTAACTTTTCCTGCCAAATTTATCACCTTAACTTAGTTTTTATTTTTATATTCCAATATTCCGCAATATATCGCAAAAGCCATTTTACTTTGATATTCCTCATTTGAAAGATTTTTAGCTTCTTCCTCATTTGAAATAAAACCACACTCAACAATTACTGCTGGCACAGTCGCCTTATTTAATAAGTAAATATCACTTCCGCCCTTTTTAAGCTCTCGCTTGTTTTCTGGTTGAATCAATCCAGTAATAGACTTGCGAATATTTTCTGCAAGAATCTGACTTTTATCGTTATTAGCTGAATAAAACATCTGAGCACCACTATACTTACTCTGCTCAAATTTATTTTGATGTATACTTACAAGAATATTCTTTTTATTATTATTTACGATTTTTACACGATTTTTCAAATCAGAAACTTTTCTTTCTCGAATAGTTCCTGAGGCTGTGTCATATATAGAAACATCGCTTTCACGAATCATCTTAACTTCTATTCCAGAAGCTTTGAGCATATCTCTGAGTTTCAAGGCGATTTCAAGGTTTATATCCTTTTCAAGAACAGAATTTGCCACAGCTCCGCTATCCTCACCGCCATGACCCGCATCAATAACCACGATTAGCTCTTTTTCAGAAATCTCTGCAGAAACTGCTTCATCAGCAACCTTTTCAAACGCATTGAAAACAAGGAACACAAACAAAAATATTCCTATTAAAGTTGACGAATAAATCAAATACGCTTTTAACTTTTCCAAGCTTAATCACCCCTTTGTAATATTTATGCTAAAGGGGGCTTGTATAGAAGTGCATATTTTAAATTTATTCAGTTTCTACATTATCTGTATTCTTTTCATCAAAGTGGATATTAACTCCGTTTACTTCTACTCCACCTTCTGCACGAATCATTATATACTTTGTGCCATCTATAATCTTTGTTTCAATAAGATGACTTCTATCTGGGCTAACTTGAATTTTAACATCAGCTGTCTTTATTTCAAAATGTTTGGTGTCTACAATATTGGTTGGTGTTATCTGAGCCTCTTCGCCAAAACTTTCATCAAATTTTTCTTCAAAAGCCTCTATATGTTCAGGTGACGCACCACAAGCCTTGAATACATCTTTAATTGTACTTTTTGTAAGCACAAGTGGCTCTTCTTTTTTATACTCCTTATGTTCATCAACCATTTCAGCAAATGTTGTGTGAACCGCCTGCATAAAATCAAAACTACAATCTTCCTCAACTGATTCAGCAATAACATTTTGAAAGGTTTCCATCTGAATAGTTGCGGGCATAGGCGGTTCAGTATGAAAAATTGCGTCTGTAAAATCATTATGACTTTCACTTGTATTTTTAGTATAGTAAAGTGCATTATAAATATTAGCACTTCTATCATCAAATGCAGGAAACATAAAGCCAAGTTCAGGAGCAGAAACTACATAATCCTGTCTTATATTTCTGAATTCATTTTCGCTTGCATAAAAACCAAGTGCAGATTTTATTTGTTTAACAGGACAAATACTGCAAAGATAATAAGCAAATATTTCATCAGATTCGTCCTCTTTGCCAAAACCATCCTTTCTGATAACAGGTATATCATATTTATCAAAGGCGAGTAATATAAGATAATTACCATCAAACTTAATTGTCTTTATGATTTTTTCATATAACTGTTGAACTAAATCATCATTTTCAAGTTCAGTTTCACGCAAATCCATAAGTAATTTATGTTCTTCACTGTCACAAACCTGTTGAGTGGTAAATTCTATATCAATAAGATTTTTACCGATTGAACCTGAAAGAGTTTTCTTAATGATTTTAAGCAGAGATTCGCTGTCAGCCTCCGACATAAGCGAAAGCGACTGGTCAAATTCTGAAATAATCTCTCCTTTTTCATTTACATAACAACCACGAATTTTCTGTATATTACTTTTATCATGACGAAATCTTCTTCTGATTTCTGAAATTTCTTTTTCGTTCATTACTCCATTCTTCCTTTTTATGTATAATCATAATAATATTATAACAAAAATCAACACCGAAAAACAATAGATATACTGAATTTCATAGCTATTGATTTTTATTTGAAAGGTGATATAATTTTTATGTTCAGTTAAAATAATGAAAGGAGATATTATATGAATTTTCTTGATAATACCATATCAGAGGAAAACATAGAACAACAACTAAGTCAACTTGATAAATGGCTGCACGCCGCAGGTGATTGGATACTTGCTTTTTTACCAAAGCTTATAACTTCAATTATCATTATAGGTGTAGGCTTTTTATTAGCAAAGTACATAACTAAACTTATTATGAAAACAATGAAAAAAGGCAAGGTTGAGCCAACTGTAAAATCATTCTTAGGCTCTATGATAAGTGTTGTTTTAAAAATTCTTATAATAATTTGTGCTTTAGGTACTCTCGGAATTGATATGACCTCTATTATAACTGTTATAGGCACTGCTACTGTTGCGATAGGTCTTGCCCTAAAAGATAGTATGGCAAATATTGCGAGTGGCGTTCTTATTATTATAAACAAGCCTTTCAAAGTTGGCGATTACCTTTCAACAGAGGGTTTAGAGGGTACTGTACATAAAATCGAAATGATGTATACCACTTTGATTTCCTTTGACGGAAAAGAAATTATACTTCCAAATTCTCGTGTAACCTCAAATAATGTAATAAATTATAATGTTGAGGGTTGTCGTAGACTTGATTTGCCATTTTCTATTTCCTATAATGATAGCATTGTTGAAGCAAGAGATGCCATTATGGAAATAATAAATTCAGATAATAGGATTCTTTCTGAACCTGAACCTCCTGTTGTAGGTGTAGATAGTCACGGCGAGAGCGGAATAAATCTTATTGTAAAGGTTTGGTGTCGTCCAGAAGATTATTGGGCATTGCGATATTATATCCCTGAAAAAGTCAAATATTCATTTGATGAGCGTAAAATTACCATTCCATATAACAGACTTGAAGTCGATATTTTAGAAAAAGGAAATGAAAAATAATGATACTTGCTATTGATATTGGAAATACAAATATAGTTCTTGGCTGCATTGAAGAAAAAATACTTTTTGTTTCACGCATTACCACAAACAAACAGGCTACACAAGACGAATACGCAATTAGTATAAATAATATTCTTAAGCTTCATAAAATAGATCCTGAAAAAATTGATGGTGCAATTATTTCAAGCGTTGTTCCAGCAATAAATAATGCAGTTTATGGTGCAGTTAAAGCTGTGACTTCTCATGAGCCTTTAGTTGTTGGCCCTGGAATAAAAACTGGTCTTAATATAAAGCTTGATAATCCTGCACAGCTTGGCAGTGATAGAGTTGTTGGTGCTGTTGCAGCTATTGCACAATATCCAAAGCCTATAATTGTCATTGATATGGGTACCGCAACTACTTTCTGCGCAATAAATGAGCTTGGTGAACATCTTGGCGGAATAATATATCCAGGAGTAAAAATTTCTCTTGATGCCCTCACTCAAATGGCATCTAATCTTTCTGGAATAAGTCTTACCAAGCCTAAAAAGGTAATTGGCTCTAATACGGCCGATAGTATGAAAAGTGGTATTCTCTATGGTAATGCCTCTATGATTGATGGTATGATTGACCACTTTGAGGAAGAACTTGGTAAGACAGCAACAATAGTTGCAACTGGTGGTCTTTCAGAAACAATAATTCCATTCTGTAAGCACAAAATCATATTCGATAACGACTTACTTTTAAAAGGTTTGAAAATCATATATGATAAAAATGTAGAATAATAAAAAAACTTTATAAAATTATTTAAAGAACACTTATCTACAAAAAGAGACTATCTAATAAAGGTTGTGGTAGAAAAAGAGTTCACAGATAAAAAGTAAAAAAGTAGAGCATATAAAATCTGATGCAACTGATGATACTTGCGTACCTCTTGTAAACTATATATGTCAAATAAATTGCTTTATTTTTTTAACTGAATGTGCTATAATTTATCTATAATACTTTAAAAGTGGTGATGGCTTTGAATTATGGCAATATAAAAAAAACCGACATTGCAAACGGTATAGGAATTAGAGTTTCACTTTTCGTTTCAGGTTGTACAAGACATTGCAAGAATTGTTTCAATAGTGAAACATGGGATTTCAATTACGGCAATCCATTTACAAAAGAAACAGAAGATGAAATTATAGAATCACTTTCAAAATCTTATATAAATGGTTTAACGGTGCTTGGTGGAGAACCTTTTGAAGTCAGAAATCAAAGAGAAATTTTGCCATTCATAAAGCGCATCAGAAAAAAATTGCCCAATAAGACAATATGGTTCTATACTGGCTGTACACTTGAAAATGAATTGCAAAAAGAAGGATATTGGAGATGCAAAGTTACAGATGAACTTCTTGCAAATATAGATGTTTTAGTTGATGGTCCTTTTATAGAAAGTCTTTATGATATTTCACTATGTTTTAGGGGCTCAAGTAACCAGCGAATAATTGATATGAAAAAAACCCTGGAAAGTGGAAACGTAGCGCTTTGGGATAATAAATAATAATACAATTAAAAACAGGTACAACCCTAAAATGAGTTGTACCTGTTTTACTATTTAAGTATTAAACTTGGTTTCTATGAAGTTTGCTCAACGAATGACTATTTTCTCGGTGCATATATACACTTTGTACAAGTCCTACTCCAAAGTATAGGCACATAACAGATGTTCCTCCAGAACTAAAGAAAGGAAGTGTTATTCCAACAACTGGAAAAATTCCAAGAACCATTCCTATATTTATAACGGTTTGAGTAGCAATAATTGAGAAGAAACCGTAACAAATCATTTTGCCAAATGTATCATCAGCAAGATGTGCATCTCTCATAGTCTTTATAACAATAAAAAGTAGTATCAGCAAAAGAATTGTACAGCCAATGAATCCAAACTCTTCACCAGCAACAGTGAAGATAAAATCATTCTCCTGATATGGAACAATATCTTTTGCAACTCTCGGACCATTCATATATCCTTCGCCAAAAAGACCACCTGATGCAATAGAAACCTTGCCTTGATATTGTTGCCAACCATAAGTTGTTAAGCTATTATCATCAAGGTTAAATAGCACTAACAATCTGTTTCGTTGGTCATCATTCATAATCTTAGTATAAAATAAAGGAGCGGATACGCATATTACTAATAAAAATGATATAAAATATCTAAGCTGAACACCTGCTGCAAAGGTCATTATCAAAAACATAAAACCAAATACAAGTGCGGTTCCATCATCACCTTGCATATGAATGAGTAAAATAGGTATTGCTGCATGAAATACAAGTGTCATGACACCGAAAAAGCTTCTTAGCTTATCATATTTAACTAAAACCGAAATATGTTTAGCGAATGTTATAATAAAGCATATTTTAGTTAGTTCGGACGGTTGAAATGTTATACTTCCAATTTTAATCCAACCCACATCATCAGTTCCTGCAATCTGTATACCAATAAAAAATACAAGTATTGTCAGTGAAAGTGCCACACCCGCAAAAATCCACCATACCTTACCATAGAATCTATAATCTATACAAGATATGAACACAGCAACGATATATCCTATTCCAACGGCTATAATCTGAGTTTTAAGAAAGTTAGTACCACCACTTCTTTGCTGACTATAAATTAAAAGAAAGCCGTATATAGATGCACTCATTGTTAAAATCCAAAACCATTTATCTGTTTTTTTTATATAATTCCAGATAGAATCAAAAATTCTTTTCATACAAACCCCTTTCTATATTTTAGTTGGTATTTTCATAAATAAATTAAAGACTACAATTTGATTTATTATAGGTAATACTTATTCTTTATAAACAATATTATATAACGAGTTTTCTCCTTATGCAAGGGGAAAGCTGTAAATGAATATTTGTATGAAATTGTCTAAAAATATCTTCAATTTTCAAAAATCCAATAAATATCATAATTCCAAAGCAATTATAAATATATTCAGAAGTATATAAAATTAAATTTGTCTGTTTTTTTTGTAAATTTATTGATTATGTACTTGATTATTTACATCAAGGTGTATTATAATATGAGTAGGTAATTTTTTATCTGAAATTGGAGGTTTTGATAATGGCAAAGACCATTGCAGTATTGACAAGTGGCGGCGATGCTCCAGGCATGAATGCAGCCGTAAGAGCGGTTGCAAGAGCTGCTTTAAGTAAGGGTATTAAAGTTTATGGTGTTCGTAGAGGCTATAATGGCCTTCTTAACGGCGATGTATTTGAAATGAATCTTAGAAGTGTTTCCGATATTTTAAGCAAGGGTGGTACTGTTCTTTATACAGCAAGAAGTCCAGAGTTTAATACTAAGGAAGGCGTAAAAAAGGCTGCTGATAACTGCAGAAAACTTGGCATTGATGGTGTTGTTGTTATTGGTGGTGACGGTTCATTCAGAGGTGCAAGAGACCTTACAGGCGAAGGTATTCCATGTATAGGTGTTCCTGGTACTATTGATAACGATATTTCTAGCAGTGATTATACAATCGGTTTCGATACAGCTATGAATACAGCTATGGAAATGATTGATAAAATTCGTGATACTGCACAATCTCATGACAGATGTAGTGTTGTTGAGGTTATGGGCAGAAGATGTGGAGATATTGCTCTTGAGGTTGGTATTGCTATCGGTGCAAGTGCTATCCTTGTTCCTGAAGTTCCTTACGACCTTAAGAAAGATGTTATTGATGTTCTTCTCAAGAATCGTGAAACAGGCAAAAAGCATTTCATCATCGTTGTAGCTGAGGGTATTGGCGGTATTGATGGTATCGTTAAGGAAATCGAAGCTCAGACAGGAATTGAAACAAGAGGAACTGTTCTTGGCCATGTTCAGCGTGGTGGCTCTCCAACTCTCAGAGATAGAGTTGTTGCAAGCCGTATGGGTTATAGAGCTGTTGAACTTCTTGAAGAAGGTCAAAGCAATAGAGTTGTTGTAATGAAGGATAATCACATTGTTGATTATGATATTTCAGAGGCTCTTGCAATGAAGAAGCAGTTCAATACAAAGCTCTTCAATATTGCTCACGAAATCAGCATCTAATTTTTAAAATACTGAATACTTAAAAATACATAAATAATGGCATAGATTTTAAAATCTATGCCATTTTAGTTTGCCTAAATATTTGTTTAAAAATGCGAACTATGTTTACCCTATTTCTGAATCAATATTATCAACTACATTTACATAGCAAGTAATCTTAACTCCGTTATAAGCCTCAGCTGTGATTTTAGCCTCACCCTTTTTCATAGCGGTTACTAAACCACCATATTTTGCAACATTTGCTGTGTCTGAATTATTTGAAGAATAATATACATGATATGCAGCGGTTCCATTTGGTACTGAACTATCAAGGTCAAACTTTTCTCCTATATTTAATTCAAGTTCTGTATTATTAAGTGAAAGTTTTTTAGGCTCTTTCTTAACAGTGACAGTACATTGAGCCTTTACGCCATTATAGGCTATAACTGTAATATTAGCTACACCCTCTTTTTTAGCTGTAACTAAGCCTCCAGCCGAAACAACACTTACTAAGTTACTATTATTTGAAGTGTATTTTATGCTGTGTGCAGCTGTTCCGCTTGGCAAATAGCTATCAAGGTCATAGGTTTCCCCTACTCCCAAAGTGATTTTAGTTTTGTTAAGGCTCATAGTCTTTGGAGCTTTTTTAACTGTAACTGTACAATTTACCTTTTTGCCATTATAAGTTGTAGCTGTAATCGTTGCTGTACCTTCTTTTTTAGCTGTAACTAAGCCTCCTGCTGAAACAACACTTGCAGTAGAACTATTATCTGAGCTATATTTAATACTAAACGATGCTGTATTCTTTGGTAACCTGCTATCTAAATCGTAAGTTTCACCAATTCCTAAAGTAAGATTTGTTTTATTTAATGATATAGAATTCGGAGCATTTCTTACAGTAACCATACAATTTGCTTTTGAGCCATTCAAGCCTTTTGCTACTATCATAGCTGTGCCTGTATTCTTAGCTGTAATCTTTCCATTGCTAACTGTAAGAATATTTGTATTACTCGATGACCAAGTTGCATTACCATTTGCTTTAATTGTATAAGACTCGCCTTTTCCAAGAGTAAGACTTGATTTATTAAGCTTAACATTATTATATAAGTTTGGTGCAACTATAAGCTTTACACTCTGTCCAGCATAAAGATAAAGACTATCTATTGCTTGAATACAAGGACCTTCATCGCCACCACAGTGTGTTATAAAATGTTTTCCATTATAATAGCCAGCATAAACTGCAACATGTGCATAACGATAACTACTACTTTTGAAAATAACAACTGAGCCTATCGGAATATCAGAAGATGTTTTCAAAGAACCGTTACTATTCTGTGTAAATCCTATGTTTTTGCCAGTACCATTATCAATCCACTTTCTTATAGCTGTTTCCCAGCTTTCTACACTACACTTGCTATAAGGCTGTGCAAGATTTGATGTACTTATTTTTGCTACATTAGGAAGATAATTATAATAAACATAACTGACATATGAACCACAACATAAACCATAATTTTCAAAATGTCTTATATTAGGTTTACCTGAGTTTGTCGTTTCAAGGCCACTTGCTATAGCACTAAGACTATATGGAATGTTACTTGTAACACTATTTGGTGTTCCACTTGAACCATAGTTTCTATAAATTGTTCCGTTAGAAATTTGCCTTTGAACATCATATCCTGTATATTCAAGTGCATTAAGAAATACATTATTTAACATATTACTTGGTACATTATTCGCAGCAGAAACATATGGTGGGACTATTATTGAAATAATTAAAATAGAAAAAGCAATTACAATTGCTAAAATTCTTTTTCGTGATAATTGGATAAACGACATAAGTAATTAACCTCCAAAATCGCTTTTGTTGTTTGAAATCAATTCAGAATATTTAACTTATGTTACGATTATATCCTATTTGTAACAAATTTGCAACCTTTTGAAATATTTTTTAACAATTTCGTTATTTATATCACAAAAGTAATATACTTTTTAAGCTTTTATTGGCAATTATAGACAATAAAGCTCCCAGATCCGTAATCTGAGAGTTAATTTTTTATATTAAGGGTTACATTTTTTACAAGGTTCATAACCTTTAGAGATTAAATCATTTCTATTTCCGCTATACTCTTCCCTATTCTTATCTGGAAGATTTTTTGCAGACTAACAGCTTTTTAAATGAAATTTTTTAGTATTTGTATTCAATATGTAAGTTGTAGTATCTGATTCAGATATAGATTTTTCATTTCCTACTTCCCAGCTTTCACCTGTTTTATAATCTATTACAATATCAGGCTGAACATTATAGCAATAAACATTGAAGCTTATTCCATCGCCATTATCTTCAACAGATTTAGCCTCCATTTGTACACCAGACGCAAGAAGGTTATCTCTCTCAAATATCGGAGTTACTCTATAAAGTACATGATTATCAGTTTCTTTTACATAGTCAGCTACCATATTTTCAAACGGTAACATTCCCTCTACATTTAAATATCTTGTTCCAGTAATAAGATTTTTATTATTTGCATTTTCACCAGTAAGCTGATAACCAATTAAATGGCAACGATTATATAGATATTTGCCATCAATGCAATCATATTTAACAGTATGCCAACCGGACGGCTTAACTGAACCTATCGTCCCTCTTTTTTCTGCTGGCATAATATCTTTACCAACACAAGCATATGCAACAGAGCATCTTCCTAGATTGTCAAGCTCACTGTATTTCTCAAAAGATTTTGTTGTCATCTCAGAGTCTTTAAACGATGGAATATTATTATCTATCTTTATGTAAGCGGAATTGCTATATTCTGGTATATCAGAAACCGAAATAGATTTTGAAGAAACCACACTTTCATCTTTAAAAGAGCAGGCACTTACACTAAAACAGAATATTACTAACAAAGCTAACGAAATAAATCTTTTTCTCATTTTACATAAACCTCTCTTGTAATTTTATCATGTGAATTTCCCACAAATTCAAATCTACCTATTAAATTCCAGTCTTGAATAGTAATTTCCAGTTTCAAATCACTTGGATATATTCTATTCCATTTATATACTATGATTTTTTCTATTTTCTCAGAAAAATCTTTTAAATTATTATTCTCAACAAAGCAATAATCTTCTTCAGCTGCATTGTTTAAGAAATTATCATCAATAATCAATTTAGATTCTAAGCCCTGAAAAAGGCTTTCAGAATACGAGCTGATAAAAAGTTTCTTTCCGTCTACAAGCTTTAAAATATCTTGAATAACAAATTTATCTTTACTCTGCCTGCGATTATTAAACATCATTCCTTTTTTATCATCTAAGCATAAAATTACTATCATATTTTACCTCTTAATTTTATTATCTAATAAAACATATTACAAAAAATTTAATAACATTTCAAGAATAGGTAGCAAAAAATTCAGAATTATATCATAAAAAAATCAAGTTTAATGGAAGATATGAAGATAATATAAGATACACAAAGAAACAAACAAGATGTAATGAATCTTACCTCTTATATCCGAATATATCAATTTTTATAACAACTATTGTGTTAAATGTAAAAACAAAACTGACTCCGCTTGAAAAACGAAGTCAGCATTATGTGTGTTTTTATTCAATTTTACTTTTTAGCTTTCTCATTTGCATAAGTTTCAAAATCGCTTACTGTGAAAGTATTCTTTTCACTAAGACTATATCCATTGTCGCTCATATAAGGGAACTGCTTTGACAACTTAGCACCTTTGTTAAGCTGTGATGTTGAGAAGACGAGAAATGTATTCTTATCAGCAAATGAACTTGAAATAGCGTAAGAATATGTGCCATCTCCATTAGCTGTCATAATTTCACCTGGCCAGTTTGCATTCTTAAACATATCATCTGTATAAACATATACATATATATCTGACCAGTCATCTGGCTTTTCAGCTGTAATAACCACTTCTGAAGCAACAGGTTCTGCCATACTTTCTTCAGGATTTTCTTCTGAAACCTCTGTTGAATTCTCTGTTGAATTCTCTGATGTTGATTCTTGGGAACTTTCAGTTGTTGGAACAATAGCTGAATCTGAAGATTCAGGAACCTGATTTGAAGATTCGACATTACTTGCATTAACAATAGAATCTGCAACTGTTGGAGTTACAGACGATGAACCGCCAGCACTAATAATAAGATATGCTATAACACCTATAACAAGAACTGCTGTAATAACACCCACAGCCAATGAAACCTTAGGATTCTCTTTCTTTTTTCCTTCATTAAGAATAGCATTAGCTACATGTTGCTGGTTAACCTGAGTTAGCTTTCCGCCAGAATTTCCACCACGAGAATTAGGTAAAGGAAGAGCTGAACCACACCCAGGGCAGAAATTAAGACTTGCATCCACTCGGGCTTTACACTTAGGGCATACTATTTGTTGCATTATGAACACTCCTTATTAATTAAAGCAAAAAATATTAACGAAACTTTTGCTTTTTTGTCGTTGATAACATTATAATATTTTATTTAGTCTAAGTCAAGAAATTTATTGCCATTTTATAGAATAAAAGCACAATATGCAGTATAAATTTCATATTAAAAAGAGCCGTTACTTGTACATTTTTATCTTTTTCAAAATAGCTTATTGTATAAATGCTGAATGATTTATTACTTTAGAATTTTTTATTAAGCAATATTAAATATTAAATATTAAATATTAAATTTTTACACAACTATTATTATCTCTTTATCTGTTGATTTATCATGAGAGTAGGTGTATAATTTTTTAAGAGAATTTAAATAAAGGTGTGTATATTAATGAAGAAATCATTTGCAGTAGTTTTTGCAATATCCATATTACTTTCATTTGTTGCTTGCGGAAAGGAAAATACTGAAACAAGTAGTAAAATCCAATCCAAAGCTGAATCTAAAATGAGTTCTAATGCTGAATCTAATCCAGAATCCAAAGCTGAATCTAAAATGAGTTCTAATGCTGAACCTAATCTAGAATCCAAAGCTGAATCTAAAATGAGTTCTAATGCTGAACCTAATCTAGAATCCAAAGCTGAATCTAAACATGATAAACTTTCTGCGGATAGTGTAAGTAACAAAACTAAAATTCCAGAAACAAATATAACTTTTGATAGTAATTATGCTTTTTTAGGTAATTCTCTTTTTGGAGATTTAGATGAATATGAACTGGTAGATAATGCCGATGTTTATTCATATATCGGAATGAATGTTGCAACTGTTTTCGACCAAAAACTTGATAAACACAAAAAGCCTATGCTTGATGAAATGTTATCCAAAGACTATAAAACAATTTTTATAATGTTTGGTATGAATGAAGTTGGTTGGTCATATCCCGATATTTTTACAGATGATTATGCCGAGCTCGTTGATGAAATACACTCAAAATTACCTGATGCAAAAATATACTTATTATCTATTACTCCAATAACTCAAAGTCTTGAAGCTAAAGGTGAAGACGGTATGAATAGTGAAACTATTGCAAAATTCAATAAGCTTATACAAAAGGTTGCAAAAGAACATAATGCAAGCTATCTTAATGTTAATAGCTATCTCAAGAATGAATATGGTTTTCTTGATGAAAACGATTCTCCTGATGGTTGTCATCTTCAGCCAAATGCTTATTTAAGAATGGTTAATGCTATAAAATATTTAATATTATAAATCTTCATACAATTCAAGTAAAAATACGCCATAACTCTTCTATTTGAGTTATAGCGTATTTTATTATGAAATTATTGCATATCCTCAAGAATTGCAGTGTAATGTTCCTTTGGCATATAGCCTATTTCTCTTGTATATTCAGAGCCATCTTTAAAGAACATAACTGTTGGTATACTTGATATTCCAAACTTATATGCAAGCTCTCTGCCGTCACCATCAACATCTATCTTTACAACAGTAACCTTGCCATCATATTCGTCTGCGATTTCTTCGATAATCGGTGCAAGCATTCTGCAAGGACCACAACGGTCTGCATAAAAATCTGCCATTAGAATTTCGTCGCTGTTAAGCAGTCTTTCAAATTCTGTTACAACTGGGTGAAGTACATTACTCATAATTTTAAAATCCTCCTTATGAGATTTATTTTATATCAAATCAGTCCTTATATTCCTCAATAGTGATTGATTTAATTGTTACATCTTTCTTTGGCTTATCGCTGTCGTCAACATCTACTGATGCAATCTTATCAACAATATCCATTCCCTCATACACTTGTCCAAAAACGGTGTGTCCTCTATCAAGATTATTGAAAGCACCATCAAGATTGATGTTTCCACCGTTATCGTCATAGAGTTTCTTTATAGCATCTGTAACCTTTGTCATATCGGTTATATTTCCGTAGGTTGAAGCAAGTGCTGTACGATAGCTTGTAAGAATATCATCTTCACTACCTGATGTTGTTTCAAGATAACTCTTTTTATAGTTTTCCCATTGACTTGACACAACAGATTTATATTGTTCAAAATTGCTTGAGAGGCTATCCCAATCGAATTTTGTGGAATTGTCTTTCTGATTGATGAAGAATTGGCTCCCGTTAGTATCAGGACCAGAATTAGCCATAGAGAGAGAACCACGAATGTTAAAGAGCTTATTTGAGAATTCGTCCTCAAAACTCTTTCCGTATATACTTTCTCCGCCTGTACCGTTACCAAGAGGGTCTCCGCCCTGAATCATAAAGTCCTTGATAACTCTATGGAAGGTAAGTCCATTATAATAGCCATCTTTTGCGTGAGTTACGAAGTTCTCAACAGCCTTAGGTGCTGCCTCTGGAAAGAATCTTATCTTAATTGTACCCTCAGAGGTCTCCATAATAGCTACAGTATCACCTACCTTTGGTTTTTCAAGCTGATAACCGACTTCGTGTTCCTTATCATCATAAACAGTTGGTTCAACAAATACTTTATTGATAATAGCTGATGAATCTGTTGAGCTTGTAGAACTTGTTGTTTCTTTGCTGGATTCTGTTGTTGAGCTTGAAGCTGAAGAAGTGCCTTCAGCCGTTGAAGTAGAACCGTTGCTTGAACAGCCTGTTGCAACGGCTGCGGCAATCATAGCAAGAGCTATTATAGTTTTTATTCTTTTATTTTTCATAATTAGTTCCTTTCTGAATTATGGCATTACCATAGTAATATTTTTACAATTTCCTTGATATATATTCTATCCCAACTCGCCGAATAAAGCAAGTATAAAATAATTTGTTGATGTTTTAGTGGAATATATAAAAATATGCACTCATATAATGTGAGGAAAGCAGTAAGCGGAAAGCAAATTTTTAATATAATCCGCACGAAAGGAATGAAGCCTAAAATGATAGAATATTATCCCGAAGGCAAGCTTATGAGCAAGCCCGAAAACAAATTTCAGATAAGTTCTCTGCAAGGTCTTATGGACGCACAGCAAGAAGGTACTATGCTTGAGGCAAGAGCCATTGTTTGCGATTCTTCGCATAATCTTATAGTCGAGCTTGGCTCAATAAGAGGAATTATCCCTCGTGAGGAGGGAGCTATAGGAATAAAAGAAGGCACTGTAAGGGATATTGCGATTATTTCACGAGTAAATAAGCCTGTGTGCTTTATTGTTGAGGACTTTATGAAAGGTTCTGACGGCAATCTTATTCCGATACTTTCAAGACGAGCCGCACAAGAACGCTGTATGCAGAATTATATTAACAAACTTATTCCTGGTGATATTATTAACGCAAAAATTACACATCTTGATTCATTTGGAGCATTTGCGGACATCGGCTGTGGAATAGTATCGCTCTTGCCTATTGATTCTATTTCTGTTTCGAGAATAGACCACCCAAAAGAGCGGTTCTCTGTTGGAATGGATATTCGAACTATAATCAAGAATAAGGATAACGGTAGAATAACTCTTAGCCACAAGGAACTTTTGGGTACTTGGGAGGAAAATGCAGAGCAATTCTCTATAGGTGAAACTGTTGCGGGAGTAATTCGCTCTGTTGAGGATTACGGAGCATTTGTAGAGCTTGCACCGAATCTTGCTGGGCTTGCCGAAACTCATGCAAATATTGAAGTAGGACAACAAGCGAGTGTTTACATAAAAAATATTATACCCTCACGAATGAAAATTAAGCTTATAATAATTGACGCCTTTATGAGTGACAGAACCCCTACACTACCAGAATATTTTTATCAAGGTACACACATTGACCGTTTTCAATATTCCCCAGAATCTTCTCTAAAAGTCATAGAAACTATTTTTTAATAATAATTTATAACTAGTAATTTTGCACACGCAGTTTCAAGAATGGACTGCGTGTGTTTTTTCATAATCAGAGGTTATACTTTATCGAAATACTACAATTTTCGCATAACACTTTTATAAGAGAAGTTTATTGACACAGTCGAAAAGATTTCCAATGAACTACCAATTAACTAAATTTCCTAAGATAACTAAAAGCTTGCAGTTTTCAAAGGCAGAGTTTTTGATCGCTCTCCGCAGAAAGCAAAATGCCTTTTGACAAAACCTAACATTCATTTATACGCAAATATGCGAGCTTTGTTCGCCTCACTTTTTTTTACTAATGTTGCTGACAAGAGAAATTTAATGGGCTGTGAAAAAACAGCCTTGCAAAAACAAGAAGGCACATAACCGTTATCACTTTCGGTTATGTGCCTTTTGTGGTGTAATAAGTTTGTGAAGAACACCACGATTAATTATAGTCCAAAACAAGGAAGATTTCCAGTGTTTATTTCAGAAATAATAAATATTTCTGATTCGGTATTAGTTTCTGACCATATTATCGCAGTAGTTGATGTCAATCATTTCAGAAGCGATATGAATTGCTTTGAGCCTTTAATGGAAAAGTTCAAAAGCATATATGGCTTCTATCCGAAGTATCCGACAGCTGGCGCAGGATACGGCTTATACAATAATTACATATATTGTCAGGAACACAGCATTGAAAAATTCATGTTTAAAAAAGAAATAACTGACCAAAAGTATCGCAACAATCCATTCAGAGCAGTAAACTTCAAAATAGACGATGAAGGATTTTTTTGCAAAAATTGAAAGGAGCTGCGAAGAATGAAGTCTTAAACTTCATTTCTTCACAGCCCCTAATATCAAAAAAGGGTTATATGTATTTTTAAACAGTAATAATTTATTCTTTCTTTATATAGTTAGAATCTTTTTTGCTATCATAGATAATCTTTCCATCATTTATGATTATTTTTCTATCACAGCAATCAGCAACTTCATCATCGTGGGTAACAATAATTACAGCTATGCCTTTTTTATTTAAATCTCTGAAAAGTTTCATAACTTCTTTTGAGGTTTTGGAATCCAATGCACCTGTTGGTTCATCTGCAAAAATTACAGATGGATTATTAACTATTGCTCTTGCTATTGCTACTCTCTGTCGCTGACCACCAGAAAGCTGATTTGCTTTTTTATCAAATTGCTTATCTATTCCAACCGCCTCAAGTGCCTTATGAGCCATTTCTTTCATTTGGCGGTTTGGAGTATGGTTAAAATAGAGCGGAAGCATAACATTAAATCCGACTTTTTTATGGTTTATCAGGGAAAAGTCTTGAAGCACAAAACCAATCTTTTCATTTCTGAGCTTGGCAGTTTTGCGGTCATTTAAAGAAAAAACATCTACACCATTAAGATAATATTTTCCATCATCTGCATCATCAAGGCAACCAAGAATATGTAGCAGAGTAGATTTACCTGCACCAGATGTTCCTTGTATAGCGACAAACTCGCCGTCCTCTATCTCAAGATTAGCCTTATCAAGAGCAACGAAGGTTTCTTTGCCAAGTTTATACTTTTTGGTAAGATTCTCAGTTTTTATAAGCATATCATTATATCCTTTCATTTGTTATGATTCATACTTTCTGTATATTTCTATTGGAGAATTCTTTCTGAAAACCATGATAGAAATAATTACAGATACTGCCGAAACTGCCAAAGCATAAAGCAAAGTAAACAGTACGGTCTGACCGTCATATATTAAGCCATCGGACATATTGATAATTCCGTTGCTTGTCAAGAAATCATAGTTCACTATAAATAGGATATTCAATAAACCACCCAGCAAGCCCATCAAACCAATAGCACAAGAAATTATAAAATAGCTTTTTCTTCTGTTACAACCACAGAGATAGTATATGGAATGTTCTCTTATCTTTTTGTTTACAAAAAGAACTGATATACTTATAAGTGCAACTGTCATAATAGACAGCATAAATAAAGGAGTAGGTAATCTTCTTCTAAAAGAAAGTGCGATTACTTTATCTGTATTTTTTATAATATTATCATAGTCAGTAACACGAAATTGTTTTGTAAAATAATTAAGGTATTCTTTTCTTTCTGCTTCTGAAGAATTAGATTTATAGGAAGCAATAAAGTTTTCGGCAGTTAACGGGCAATTATTCACACTTTTAAATACTTTTGTCAAACGACTCGATTCCACAAAAATTAAACCATTTTCTAATTTTTGATACAAATCATATGTATTTATATCTGTTCCACTTGTATTAAACGAGGGTACAGTATATGGTTCAGCAAGTTTACCAGCCACTTTTATTTTAATTTTTTTTGTACTTGAATCAAAATAATTTGGCAACTCAATTTCTGCAATATCACCAATATTTAGATAATCAAAGTAAATTCCTGATACAATAACATTAAAATAATCACTACTTTGCTCTTGCATATTATTCCAACTGCCATTTTTAAGATTAAATTGATATTTTTCAATCATATCTGTTGTGTAAATATAACTTTTTATTCTTACTCCATTAAAATCAGAATTGAAATATTTAACTTTAGTAAACGGAACATATGCTTTATATTTTCTTGCATTATTTTCGACGTTATTTATATAATCTCCCCATGGATCCATGGAACTTGAATTAACCATTTCTGCAGTAACTAAATTAGGCATACAGTAAAAGCTGTCTGTCGTTTCGGTGGTTTTGAATATATCTTCTGTGTATACAATATATCTATACATTCCAAAAGAATTATTAGCTATAAATAATACAAAAATATATATTATAGATATTATTATTGCAGTAATTTTATTGTTTGTAAAAAATTCAAAAATTAATTTTAATGTTTTCATTAGTTCCACTCCAAATACTAATTATATTTATTTTTATTTATGATAATTGAATTTTTTAGACAACTAATTATAAATGGTATCGCTGTAATGCATGAAAGAATTATTATGCTAATAAAAATAATTATATAATCCATAATTGAATATTGCAATCCTTCATAGACATTAAAATACACAAAGAACTGATTATATGTAATTAAGTGAATTGCAATAGATATTATTCCAATAATACCTGAAATGATAATATTTTCTAAAATTAAAATTAAAAATAATTTTCTTTTGGTAGCTCCCACAATTAAATAGATGATATTTTCCAGATTACTTTTATCGATTAAGAACTTGATTAAAAACATAAAAGATAAAGCAGAAATTATAAATTCGCACATGATTAAGAAAAAATCACCAATAAAATAACTATCGGCTGCTTTGTAAGATTCAGACGGTGATTCAATTAAATCGCTTTGAGGAAACTCAGCATGAAGATTGGCTATAAATTGACTGTTTTCTGTTCTACTCATTCTTTCAGTTGTGTATATGGTTATCTCATCAATCGAATATCCACATTTGTCAAATGTATTAGAAGGAATATAGAAATTGTCTATAAAAGTATTTACACCGATAACTTCATATTCTCTGCCACTGAGCGTTACTGTATCACCTTGTGCCAATGAAAAGATATCATCACAGTTAGGAAGAATTATTACATTTTTTCCGTTTTTAATTTCTTCATCATAAAACTCTGAACGTCCCATTTTACTAAATAATTTATGCTTGTTATTTATTTGTGTACATACACGAAGATAATAATCAATGTAATTATTTTTATTAAATTCTTTGGGTAAATCATCTAGTAATAAGTAATGCACAGCCATAACATCTTCTATTATTTCAGAATTAAGCAGACTACTGTTTTTAATTTCATAATAAGAAGCAGGTTCATCAAATTTTAATGTATATGTATAATAAGATGAATCTGTACTGACTTCAGATTTTTTTGTAGAAAGCTGATTCCCATAAAAGTATATAAACGAGGTGGAACAAACAATTCCACCTAAAAGAAACATAATAAAAATTAGTTTATTAGAAAGAAAATAAAAACTAATTCGAGAAAATATGAGTTTAATAGTTTTCATAATTATTTAACTTGTCTATATCTATAAACGTATCCATCTGCTACTTTTGTGCCAATCTCTTTCTTATATCCCTCATGCTTTACATATTTAGCATAATCAATTCCACTTAGATATGCTTCGCCACTATGGACAGGTGAAGTTGAACCTTGTTCATTATTGCCTGAACTACGTTCATGTCCTGCATTATCAGTCAAATAGACCTTTGCAGTTACACTTAATTTGCTTGTACTATTCATTTCGGTTGTTGCTCTTGCATCATCATAAGGATTGGTAGTACCATAGTCATAAAAGACTCTCATAAAGTTTTGTGGTTTAATATTATATTGCTCATGTAAATCAACATAATCTGTGTGGTTTACTTTGAGTGTATAATTACCCGCTCCATAAACCATAAGCGATGATGTAGCTACAAGTGCGGCAAATGCAAGTGCTGTTGTTGTCTTTAAAAATTTTTTCATACATATGACCTCTTTATTTTAAGATAAGCTAAATCACTTAATTAAAATTAATAGTAATTTAACTTTCGATATACATTTTACCACTGTATCTCAAAATTGTCAAGAAAAATCTAAAATTTTACAAAATTTATTTTAAATCTTATTTGGCTTATGTATTAAGATAAGGCTCTATAATAAAAATTGGTAATAGAAAAAGAACCTACAGATAAAAAAGTAGAGCATATTTACTAAATATCCTACTTGTGGATTTAGTAAATATGCTCTAAAAGTGATTTATGGGCAAATATTTGAAATAATCAAAATAATTTATAAATGGAGATTCATTATGCTCTTTCAAGAATTATTTTACAGAACAGCATATCCATTATAAAGCAATCTCCGTCAACATTAATTTTATTATAAGGTGAAACTTTCTCTCCTAAAGTCTCGCCCTCTATATGAGTATTATAGAAATATTCACCGTTTTCCTCTTTCCAGTCTGTTGATTCTATAATAACAACATTGTCCTTAACTTCAAGACCTTCCTTCTTGGCATTTTCTAATAACTCTTTAGGAACCTCAAGAAGAATATCCAACTTGCCGTCATTTGAAAAATTATATATTGATGAAACGAATTGTAGGTAATCTTCATTATCTTCAAGGTTTTCAATCTCAGCAGGAGTAAACATTTTCATACTCATATCTCCTAGCTGCATTAAACCAAGTTCTTTAACTTTCCATTTTCCAATAATATCCATATGCGTTCTCCTTTCAATAGTATTATATTTACGCCCAAGGGTCAGCAGACTTCGGTTCTCTGATTCCTGTCAGCAAATATTGCTCCCACAAAAACCATCTTCCATCACCTTTCATACGAAGCTTAATAGGTCTTGGACTATCTGCACCTCCACACGGGATAAACAATTTCATATAACCTTGTTCTGCATTGGAATACTGATTACTCTCTATTGTAATCGTGAAAGGCTGTGTAGGTGTATAGTCATTATCAGGAGTAGCTCCTGCAAAATATGAAAAAGGAATATAAGTTTTTCCATCTCTGAATCGGTCATTAATGAAAGAAATATCCGCCCCATTAAGTGGACGAGGACCTCTTAACCAGTTAAGCATTTCTGTTCCGATTTGTTTATCCGCTGCATATGCACATAAAGCACATACTGTAAGAGCTGCTGCTTTATATGGAGAATCCAAGCTTGCTTCAGGAAGTGCCTGCATTTGCTCCAAGCTTTCAGGAAGTGCAGAAAATGTAAATTTCTCTCGCTTATTTCCAACAGATGAAACGGCTGAATTTACCATTCCCATAGTGTCTTTTTTTATTTTGTCAAAAATACTCATTACAGTTCCCCCTATTAAATAAATTTTAAGATTTTTATATTATTGTTTAAAAGCTTTAAAATCTGATTAAGAAAATATCAAATATTACTCTACTTTATTATGATATTTATCAGCAAGCTTATAAAAGAATTGTATTATTTCTTTATCGGGCTCAACACTTGCACTATCATATGTAGAATCTGAGTATGAAAAGCTATAGCAATAAGTTGTTTCATCATAAATCTTTATAAATTTACATTTCTTACAAGATTTATAATCTCTTACAAATTCAAGTAAAGTTTTGCCTTTGTCATTTTTCTTTTTCAGAATTTCAAATAGCGCTTTAATATCAGAATCTTCTACACAGCAATTATCAATTTCTATTCTTGTAAAATCATTCGATTGAGTGGCACATTGTGCTGAAAATACCCAGGCTTGGTCTTCCTGCTTATCAAGCGAAAATATATAGCAACTAGTATAGCACATATGATTGCATGATATATATACACCAATAAGATTTTCTGGAATACGCTCAATTTTTTTATTTTTCTTATTTGAGCCAAGGTGTGTAAAAAAATGATATCATTGAAAACGCCACCCTTCTAAAACCGAATTTTAAACAATAGTGTTGTTTATGGTATTATTATAACAGTTATTTATGTTTACTGCATGAATCGAAAGATCTATATTTAAAATTATATTTATTGGTATTGATATAAAATTTCTCCTTATTTAAATATAAATTTTTGAATTTTATATAGTACCTATTAAAAATATTACTTTAGTATTTCTGATAGGGTATATTTTCTGAATTTAACAAGATTTATAAGCGAAACAACTAAAGACAAAACTATAATATATGTCAAAACAATTAATGAAAGAACTATAAGTCTTACAGTGCCGAATACCAAAACAATACCTATTGTATTTGAAAAGTATAAATTAAATAGTGCCACAAGTACAGCAGACAATATACCTCCTATTAACATTGCAAAAATTCCATCAATTATAACTTCAAATATCTGCATAAAGAAAAGTTTTCTTTGATTCAAACCTATTGCAAGCATCATTGCTGAATATTTCGTTTTTTCTGTATTATAAAAATACATAACGGTTATAATGCTTATTGATAGTGCTGTAATCAAAAATATAATAACAACATATATTAAATCATAAGCAATAGATTGCTGTTTTTCTATGCTGTCATAATTAAGTCCTTTTATCTTAACGGCAATTCCATTAGGGCATATACTATTCGCATAAGATGTAAATACTGACATAATATTATTTGAAATAAATGCAATAAAGACTGCTGATGCAAGCATAGTTGTCAGAAGTAACGCACCAAGAAATACATATATTTTTTCGGATTTAAGCTCAAGCCATACGGATTTCATAAGATTAGTTAGTTTTGTCATCTATCTTTTTACCGTCCTTAAAGGTGATTATTCGTTTTGTGCGTTTAGCATCAGCCATATTATGAGTAACGAGAATTATGGTTTTTTCCCTTAGAATTAAGTTTTTCAAACATTGTCATTATTATATCAGAATTTGTACTATCCAGATTTCCGCACGGTTCATCGGCAAAAATTATAGGTGGATTATTTATAATATCTCGTGCAATGGCAATACGCTGTTTCTCTCCGCCAGAAAGCTTTGCCGTTTTTACCTTTATCTTATCGGTCAAACCTACCTGTTCAAGAACACTATTTACTTTTTCTTTAATTTCCTTTTTTGGTGTATTGGAAATTAAAAGCGGAACTGAAATATTGTCAAATACTGTATACTTAGGTTCAAGATGAAATGCCTGAAATACAAAACCTGTATTTTTACATCTGAAATCAGCCAATTTGTTTGCGTTTAAATCTGTAATAACTGTTCCGTTTACAGTGATTTTTCCGCTATCAGGTTTATCCGGAAAATGATATTCCGACTTTTTAGTTCGATTATATAATCATATTACAAAACTTATTATAAAATATTTTTTACTTTTTCAATTAGTAATATTTACAATTATTTACTATAATACATACACTTTTTATTTATATTCACAATTATTTTAAATTTTATATAAATAAAAGATGTATATTTAAATTTATATTCTTATCTCAATCTATATTTACAGCTATTCCGCTGACACGAGCCTCTATTGCAAGTATAGTGCGATTTTCACAGCCTGTTTTCTCTAACATATTATGTATGTGATTTTTTACTGTACTTTCCGATATTCCAAGCTTTTTGGCAATCTTTGAATTTGACATTCCGGCAGTCATAAGTCTTAAAACCTTTAGTTCACCCTCTGTAAGTTCATCGCTAAAAGCATGATTTATTTTTTTATTATGCTTGGGAACACAATCAGGATAAACCGATTCTCCTGCCATAGTTCTATCCATAACCTCAAGTATTGTTTCCTTAGAAACTTCTTTGAACCAAAAGCTTTCTATTCCAATTTTCCTCGCTCTTTTCAATAATTCTCCATCTACCATAGATGTGACAGCAATAATCTTGATTTCTGGACATATGGATTTAATCTTTTCAGCTGCAATTAAGCCATTCGCTCCTTTATCCATTAAAATATCCATAAGTATTAAATCAATCAGTTCTGCTCTTGAAAATCTTTCTGCAAAATCGGCAGATTTCTCTGTTCTTACAAGCTCGTATTTTTCACTGTTATTTATATATAATGTAAATAAATCCTGTGCAACACGGGAATCATCAACAATCATTACCCTTACTTCAGACATAATTTTTCCTCCTTATCTGGAAATTTGAGCATAAGCTTAAACTTTGGAAAGCTTTCTATGGTCATAATGCCACCTTCGTTTTCTACTATATTTCTTAGATTTTGAAGACCGCCTCCCTCTTTAACCTTATATATTGGCGGAATACCATTATTAGTAAACTCTGCTCTAAATGACATACTTGATTTATAAAATCTCACATAAAGCTTGTCTCCCTTTGCATGACTAATTGTATTTGTTAAGCAAACTTGTAAAGCTGTCATTAAAACATCATTTATTTCTTTTTTGTCAGAAAGTTTTCCCCTTTGAATAATGTCTACTCCCATATTAGCTGTAGATTGTAGGAGCAATTTCCAATTTTTTTCTGGGTCCTCTGGAGATATTTCAGTATTAAGCACTGCCATATTAGAACGCCATAAGAAAAGAAGCTTATTTCTATCTTTTTGATTATTGGGCTTGGCAAGATATGACCGAAACATAAGCAATGCCTTGCCTAAATTATTATGTACACTTATTATTGCATTGAGTATTTCTTTTTCATGTGTAAGTTGCGTAACATTCTTGCTAAATTCACCCAAACGCTTACAAATAGTGTCCATACGACTATTATTTTCTTTTAATTCTAAATTAAGGTTATACTGTTTAGTAATATTATACGCAATAAGTTCTATAATTTCTGAACCATCTACTATTATTTCTCTTTGACGAAAATCCCAAATCTCGCCATCAGAGGTTTTAACTGTAACATTTGGTTCAGTACATATAAGTTCAGTATTATTCTTTAATTGCTTTGTCTTTATATCATCAATTAATTGTTTGCTATTCATAATACCAATACCAAACAATTTTTCACAAAGTATATCCATCTTTCTATTTACCAAAAGCAACATACCATTTTTTTCAGAAAAACAGACTCCATCAGGCAAGGCATCTAAAGTTTCTTTTACTGCATTTGCTGTAAGCATATTTTTTTTCCTATTTTTTAAATGTATATAAAGAATTATTTCAGTAATAACAAGAAAAATCAGTATTATTGCTATAAATATAGCTGGAATACTGCCTATAATCCTTGCAAAAATTGAGGGTTCATTTCCCATATATTTGCTATCAGAAATTCCTAAAAGCACGAACACACATACTAAAGTAAGAAATATAGAAAAAATTCGGTTCCCTATCGACATATTTAAGATAATGACATTAACAACAAGATAAATGGCTATTGTCATAATCAAAAGTGCAAAACAAGCATATACACTATGTAGAACAATAGAAACTTCACTATAAGCTATCATATAGATTCTCCTATCGGAAGATTTAAAATAATATACTCAGATTCCTCGTCTATCTCAACTTCTAATCTTCCACTCGATTTCACTATATCATCAAGGCGATAATCTTCAGGAAAATATTCTCTTGGCGAGTTTATTTCAATAGAAAGCTTAATCATATCTGCCATTTCTAAATTGACCATAACTGCATCAGCACCTGGAATTGCGGATTCGATAGCCGCTTCAAATATTTCATATGCAAGCAAAACATATTTTCCAGATACAGTTTTTTCGCCTTGATAATTACCATATGCAGTAATCCCATAAAGCTGTATATACTCTAAGGATTCTGAAATTGCATAGCGTAATTCATCACTATTAAAGCAAGACTTTCTATGCAAATATAAAACCATATTTGAGTGTCGTTTTATATATGCATTTAAAATAGCTATATACTTCATAATCGTTTCAAAATCTTTTTCATTTTCAGGAGGATTTTCTAAAAGTCCCTTGAGCTTTTCTATCTGGTTTTGTGAACTTTTAGCTATCTCATTATAAATCATAGTTTGCTGTTCGATTTTTGCTTTCTCTTCGCTAATCCTATTTTCTTTTTCAAGCATAATTTGCTCTTGCATAAGCAAATCTCCTAAATTTTCAAGCTCATCAGTGATTTTATTAATATCTGAAATATCTCTAACCCAATATCCATATCCGCCATTTATTGCGTGACTTTTCAAGATAATATTTCCATCATTCAGCGGAACATTTTCATGCTCTGCTTTAATAATCTGCTCTAATGTCACCGAAACACATTTCTTTGAGCGACAACAAATATCACCCTTTAAAGATATAATGCCTCCACTAAGATTAGATGCAGACCATAATGCTTCATAGTTATCATTAGATGGAAAGAGTTGCGCAAGAATAAGACTCTCTATATATGCAGGAAAAATAAAGCATATAATTTCTGTTGTTTTAAAAAGTTGCATAAATATATTATTTGAATCTATAAAGAATATAATTATATATATCATTCCAACCAAGAGCGGTACAAGAGGTTTCCATATATTTTTTCTGTAATCTGAAACCGCGCAGCGTGAAAGTGAAATAATAAGTATTGCTAAAAATAATATAATCACCCATAAAATCGCTAAATTATATCCTATGCCATGAGTATATTTATTCCAATTATCAAAGCCATCTATAAACTTAAAAGCAAGCTGGTGAAAATCATTTGTCAGAACAAAAAGCACAATTAAAGTTGCAGGGATATATAAAAGCCTCCACCACTTACTAATTGTCTGATTTTGACTTTTTCCAATATGAAGCACAGCCAAAAACATAAACAAAGCCATAAAGGTTTGTGGAGCATAATAAAAATACCATATAAATCGACAAGCTATATGCCCATCTGGAAAAAATACAAACTTAACAGTTCTTACAAATATAAGCAATATAACCATATAGCCTGTGGCGACAAGATATTTCTGTACTTTAGGACGAATAATTCGTCTTTTAATCTGGCTAATCCAAATAAATGCAGAAAATACAAAGAGCAAAAAAATAATTATATTGCTTGAAATAGATTTAAAGTTATCACGAAACAGTCTGACAAAACCTGTCATCAACACAAGAATAACACAAAGTAAATCTGAGAATTTAGTTTCTTTACTTATATGTATAACAATACACCCCATTTTGTAAAAATTTTATTCTATATTCAATAGAAGCTAAAAGTTTCGCCCAAGCCTTTTCAAAATAGCTTAAATAGTATAAAACTATTTATCTAAAGTTATCAAACCCCAGACTTAAATTTAGTCTAGGGCTTGATTATTGTCCTATATTAAATTTTTAATTATTTTGATTATCAGTAAAAATAAGTTCAAGAATATTTTCACTATTAATGTAGTTATAGACTATATTCGTGCAAATTTTTTTAACAATCATTATTCCCATTCCACCATCATCAAAATCGTCAAAATCTTTCTTTAGTCTATCCTCAAGATAATCGAACTTCTTTCCATTATCTCGGAAAATAATGCTTATTTTATCAGCTTTTTTGTTGTATGAAACAAATATTAAATCTGCACCTGAATAATTTACAATATTAGAGAAAACCTCATCACAAGCAAGAAAAATTTTCTTTTTAAGTTTATCTGCTATATCAAGCTTAAATATATATTGCTGTATTTTTTCTAACTCAGAAAGTTCACATTGTAATTTTAAAGATTTATCTTGGCGTTTCACCGCAAGCATTGTTATATCATCGAACTGCTCTCCCCCATTTATAAAGCTTTCCAAAGAGCTACTTATACTCTGACATAAACTATTTGCTGTATATTCAGTGTTGTTACAAACTCCTAAAAGTCTTTTTTCACTAAAAAATTCTTTATCTGCATTAACAGCCTCGGTTACACCGTCAGTATAAAGATAGAGAATATCCCCATTTGAGAAATCGCAAATATACTGCTTATATTCAGAATCATCAAACACTCCAAGTGCCATACAAGGTGAGCATTCAAGAAATTCTGCCTTTCCGTTTTTGATTATAACTGGTTTATTGTGACCTGCATTTATATAATGAAATTTATCAGATTCACTATCAAAAATCGCAATAAATGCTGTTACAAACATTTCTTCTGGATTAGATTCGCAGATTTCAAGATTTGCTGATTTAATAGCGTCTGAAGCATCTGAAATATCTATGAGTTTTTCTCTTATGAGTGTTTTCACAAAAACCATAAACAACGATGCGGCTACACCTTTACCAGAAACATCCCCGATAACTGTACATATATTTCCGTTTTTTAGCAAAAAGCTATCATAGAAATCTCCACCAACCTGCTTGGCAGATTTCATTCTTGCCGATACCATAAAGTTATCAGACATACAGATATTTTTTTCTTTAGATATGATACCATACTGAATCCGCCTTGCAACATCAAGTTCTGTTCCAGCCCTTGCCTGTTCCTCTGCAAGAGTTTTTATCTTATCAACATAGCTATCAATATCGACAACCATTTCATTGAAAAAGTCTGCGATAAGCTGAATTTCATCATTTGTTTCAGGATTTATTGGCTCAAAAGCCTTTTTGCCTGCTTTTTTATCTGAAATATAATCCTTCATGCTCATAAATACCATAGTTATAGGGTTATATATTTTCTTTTTTATAAACAATGCCATCAAAGCAAACATAGCAAAAAGTGCAACAATAACGATTGACATCTTGATAACTATTTCAGATATGATTTCTGTATAGATTTTTTCAAGTGAATAATCTGCACATACAAGAGCAACAGGCTTATTATTTTTATCGTAAATACAATTATACGACGACATAAATCTACCATATTTTTCGTTGCTATATTCATAGATAGTTGATTCTCCACTATTCCATGTTTGTACTTCTGCATCAAAAAGCTTATGTTCTATAACTGTACCAGCTTTTCTATCTTCCGATACTTCGTTATTTTTTTCATCATCAGCCGCAACAACCATAACATATTTGATTTGATTATTTTTCGTGTCAGGAATATATATAAATATATATTCCAAGCCCTCACCTATACATATACTTCTAAGGCTTGATTTTAGATAATTATATTTCTTAGATGATGGATTATTAATCAAATTTTCCATATCATAATCACTTGCAATCTGAGATACGATATACGAAGCACTTTTAACAATATTTCCTGTCAGACTTGTGGTTCGCCGAATATTATCGAAACAACTAAGCGAGCCAAAAATAACAATAGCAACTAAAAATACAACCAAGATACAAACAACTATTCTTCTTAATAAAGAATTTTTCATTTTTCAATGTTAATTTTCTGGTCAAATCCAGTCAGCTTAAAAACATCAAACACTTCATCAGATACATTTATAATCTTAAACCCATCTTTACAAGACATCTTTTTATAGGCTGAAACTACCTGACGCAAACCAGCCGAGGAAATGTATTCAAGCTTTGCAAAATCAAATACAAGGCTTGTAATATCATCACTCAATTTAGAAAGTTCCTCTCCGAGCTGAGGTGCTGTTTGTGTATCAAGCCAGCCTATGATTTCCATTGTTGCTTTGTTTCCATCTATATTGTTAATAATCTCCATTTTAATAACCTCCAAAAATTAATCAAAAAATGCAAGTTTATCGAGTGCCTCTATTGCACTTGCAAGATATTTGTCATCTGTGACAGGCCACTTATAACCGAGCCTGTAAAGAACTTGTGAAGTGAAGCTATTGCTATAATCTAATGTATAAATTTCATTTTCATTATGAGATGTATAAGCAATAAGTCCTGAAACAGCATCAGAGTTATCACTGTTTTTTGCAAAATTCTTTACCGCAGCTTCAAAATCTTCATCTCTTACAATGTCAATCTTAAAGCCATAGTTACGCATTGCGTAAATCAAATCTGACATAAATATGCGGTGACTATTGCAAGCGTGGAATACTGTAAATCTTCTATCGGTTTGTGCAAGCTTCAAGACGGAAAGTGCAGTAGAATCAATCGGCGAGAATTCCGCACTTTCGTGCATACTGCCCATTGGGAACTTTCCAACAGCCTTATAGCCCTTCAAGCTTCTGAGGAAACCATTTGTGATAAAGTTAATCTGGAATTCTCCATCAGAATTTCTACTCATAAGATTACCAACACGAATAATCTTTCCGTCCAAACCACTTGAAACAGCCTCAAGTACAGCTCTTTCAGCAAGGAATTTTGTTCGGATATATTCATTTGTGATACTCTGACCGATATACAAATCGTTCTCACAGAAAAGTCTTGACATTGGAGGAGTTCCGTCTGAGCCCTCTCCTCCAACAGATACAGTAGAAATTTGAATCAATCTGCGTCCGTTATTTTTGCAAAGCTCTATGAGATTTTCAACGCCCTTTACATTTATTTTTTCAAGGACATCATCAGATGCAAAATGTTTAACACAAGCCGCACAGTTGATAAGTGTATCAAACTTATATTCTGAAAGAGAATCAACCTGTTCTTTTGAAGTTATATCTCCGTCTACGCATACTATGCGTTCTTTGAACATCTCCTTGCAAGGATTATCGAAGTAATACATAAGCATATTCATCATTCGTTTTTCAGGAGATTCATAACTTCCTTTTCTTACAAGACAATATACCTTACCATCGTAATTATCAAGATATGCTTTAAGAATATGTATTCCTAAGAATCCAGTTGCACCTGTAAGCATAATATCGCCAAGCTTTTCTTTTGTTACCATATCTACATTTTCAATGGTATTACCACTGATAACGCTCTGGATTCTGTTGTAATTATAGCCCGAAAATTCATTATCACTTACAGCTTCTTCTGAAGGCTCGTTATCATCGGCGAGGTCTGCAAGCTCGCGAACAGTAGGATATTTGAATATATCAGCATATACGATAGAAATATTCTTTGAAAGGCACATTATAGCGACCTTTGATGCTGTTAATGATGAACCGCCCAATTCAAAGAAATTATCATTTATGCCTACGCCCTCGATACCAAGCGACTTTTCAAAGATTTTGCAAAGCTCTGTCTGCAAAGCAGTTACAGGCGCTTCATAATTATCTTTTACTATATTTATATCAGGTGATGGCAGAGCCTTTTTATCAATCTTTCCACCAGGAGTTATAGGCATATCATCAATATGCACAAAAAATGACGGCATCATATAATCAGGAATCAAAGGTTCAAGGAACTTCTTAAAGCTTTCATCAGGTATATTTTTGCCCGTATAGTAAGCGGTGATATATTTATTTCCGCTCTTTTCAATAACTTTAACCGCTGAACTCTTTACAAGTTCATTTTTGAGCATTGCACCTTCGATTTCACTAAGCTCTATACGATAACCTCTGATTTTTACCTGAGAATCAATTCTGCCAATATACTCAATGTTTCCGTCGCCCTTCATACGAACCATATCGCCAGTTCTATAAAGACGCTTATCGTCAGCACATAACGAAAATGGATTTTCTACAAAAACAGCTGATGTTTTTTCTGGGAGATTATGATAACCTCTTGAAATCTGTCTGCCTGAATGGCAAAGCTCGCCAGAAGCACCGACAGGAAGTCTGTTCAAATCCTTATCAAGAATATAGCTACGAACATTAAGCTGTGATTTTCCTATTGGTATATTATCATATTGCTTATCAACGAAAAATTCTGTTGATGAAACTGTATTTTCTGTTGGACCATAACCATTTACCATCTGATAAGTACGATTACGATAATATTTAAACTTTTCACCGCCAAGTGTTACAAATCTAAGGTTTGGAGCGTCATCAAGCAATTCTGTGACCATTTCGCCCATCTGTGTCGGGAAGGTTGCAGTTGTTAATTTTTCATCTTTTATGCACTTACAAACCGCAATAGCGTCTTTTCTTATATCCTCCGGGAAAATATACAGAACTGCACCAACAGTCAGCGGTGCAAATAAATCAAATACAGATGCATCAAAGCAGAAGCTTGCAAATTCCGCAGCAACATCATCAGCAGTTAATTTTCTTGAAGTAGTAATATATTCAATAAGATTAAGCAGATTTCTATGTTCAAGCATAACGCCCTTCGGCTTGCCTGTTGAGCCTGATGTATAAATCATATATGCAAGATTTTCAGGAGTTGGAGGCGTAAGCTCTAAAGAAAGTTCAAAGTTTTCAGATTTCTCAGCAACATCATCAAGATAAATTATATTCTTATCATAGAAGCTTACAAGTTCACGATATTTGCTTACTACAATAAGATTTTCCGCTCCAGAATCTTTAAGCATATATTCAATTCTGCTCTGTGGATACTCTGGGTCAAGTGGAACATATGCTCCGCCGGCTTTCATCGCACCAATATATCCAACAGTGAAGTTTTTTGTTCTTCCACAAAGGATACCTGTTACCTTTTCTCTGCCAAAACCATTTTCAGTAAGTTTTTGTGCGACATAATCTGACATTTTGTCAAGCTCTCTATATGTAAGTTCCCCAAATTTATCTCTTACAGCAGGTCTGTCAGGATATTTTGCGACTGTTTCCTTGAATAAATCAACAAAGGTTTTGCCTATATGCTCAGGATTATCAATCATCTTTGTTTCTTCTTCAAACATAAGCTTTATATCTTTTGGCTCAGATGCTCTGAGAAGTCCCTTTGCTGAAATTGCAAGGTTATCTGCAAGATATTTGATAGTTTCCTCACAATACATATCACTTCTGTATTCAATCTCAAATATAAACTTATTTCTTTCGATACAGATACTTACAGAAACAGGTGCTTTTGCGGCATTAAGCTGTACAGGTTCTTCACTTGCAAATTCGCCGCCGATTGTATCAAACTCAAAATTATCTCCTTGATAAACAATCATAGCATCAGCCTTGATATTAAACTCTCGACTTATCTGTGAGAAAGGATAAATATCATTATTCATTGAACCGATAAGCTGTTCTTGAACACCTGTAAGATAATCATTTGTACTTCCTGAAAAATCGCAGTAAACAGGCAATGTCTTTACGAGCATACCAACAGTTTCAGAAAGTCTGGAATCATTTCTGCCATGATAAATAGTAGTGAAAACAGATTTATCCTTAAAATTATACTTTCCGAGTACAAGACCAAATGCAGAAATAAAGAATACATTTTCAGTAATTCCGTTCTTTTTGCAGAAATCTTTTACTGTCTGAACTGAAATTTCAGAAACTTCCTTTCTGAAATTATCTGCCGTAGGAACAGAACCCTCTTTATCTGGATAGAAATTTATACTGCCACCCGCATTTTCAAACACAGATTTATAATAGTTTTCTGCATTCTTATATACATCACTTTTTAGAGCGTCACTGTTATCAAGTGCGAGGTCATAAGACGTATATTTTTCTGCTTCAAGGTTTTCACCTGCATAGGCTCTGTTTATGTCGTTTATTATGATTGCAAGCGAAGTACCATCGGCGATAATATGGTGAATATCAAGGAAAAGATAATTTCCGCCAACTGTTCTATAAAGCTCAAATCTGAAAAGCTGTTCATTAAAGAGCATATAAGGACGGACAAGTGTTGACCTATTCATTCCGTCAATTATCGGAGTTTTATAGCTAAGACTGTCATCTCGCTTTTGCATAACATTTCCGTCATCGTCCATAAAAAGACGAGTTTTCAAATATGGGTGAACCTCAACTGTTTTGTCAATAGCCTTAGCAAGCTTTTCAAGCTCAACGCCCTTACCAAGCTTTAATAGATAAGGAATATTATAAATTGTTGTACCCATATTTGCAGTACACTCAATAAAAATACCCTCTTGAGTATTCGTGAGCGGATAAACTTCACGCACTTCTCTCTTTTTGCTCTTTCCTGCATTTCCGATAAACTTTTCAAGCTTTTGAACAGTAGGATTATTCTTTATATCTGAGGTTTTGATTACTATATCAAAGACTTTTGAAAGCAATATATTCAATCTTATCGCACTGATTGAAGTAAGTCCTGAATAATAAATATCTGATGTTATACCAAACGAAGTATGACCAAGTGCATCTGCAACACAATCAAATATTTTTTGCTGAATCTCATTTTCTGGCTTAATAATTTCTTCCGCCTTTTTCTCAGGCTTTGGAAGTTCCTTTTTATTGACCTTTTGGTTTTGATTAAGAGGTATTTTTTCAATCTGCATTGTAACAGCAGGAACCATATAAGGTGGCTTTGTTTCTTTTATGAAGTCATTAAGAGAATTTATATCAATCTCGCTGTCAGATACAATATATGCAGCAATATATTTTCCGCCTGTTGGTTCATCAAACGCAACTACTGTTGCATCTTTTATGCCCTTATATCTTCTTATGACTTCTTCAACCTCAGAAAGCTCTATTCTGAAACCTCTGATTTTAACCTGAGCATCTTTTCTGCCGATTATCTGAATATTTCCGTCAGGAAGGTATCTTGCAATATCTCCTGAATGATACATTGTTTCGTAGCCCTCTGTATCATCATAAATATTTTTTGTATAAACTTCTGCGGTCTTTTCAGGCTTATTCAAGTAACCTCTTGAAACCTGATAACCAGCTATCATCAGTTCTCCACAAGCACCACAGGGCAACATATGACCGAATTTATCCGAGATATAAAGCTTTACATTATCAAGAGCTTTGCCTATCGGAACATTATTATAATATTTATCTACTTCAAATACAGTTGTGAAAATTGTATTTTCTGTTGGGCCATAGCCATTTATAAATTTGAAATTCTTAGGTGGCTCACAAGGTACAAGCTTTTCTCCGCCTACTGACAGATACTTCAGACTCTTGCAATCAATTCCCATTGCAAACTGTCTGCCAACCTGAGTTGTCATAAAGGCGTGTGTAATACAATTCGATTCAAAATAATCGTTAAGTGCGATAAGGTCAAGACGGATTTCCTCTGGAATGATATGAAGCTCCGCACCATTTGCCAAAGCACCATAAATATCCATCATAGACGCATCAAAACCGAACGAAGCATATGCGGCCAATTTTGAGTCAAAATCTATTTCATAATATTTTTTATACCAATGACAGAAAGCTGTAATATTGCCGTATTCGAGCATACAGCCCTTTGGCACACCAGTCGAACCTGATGTATATAAGAGAATAAACAAATCATGCAGGCAAGGCTTTTTCAACTCAATATCTCTGTCCTCAAGCTGCATAATTTCATCAGTAAACAGCACTTTACCTTCAAAACCATCAACCAATGGCAACAACTCTCTGTCTGCAATAAGAAGCTTTGCAGATGAATCACCAAGCATATACATAAGTCTATCCTTAGGATATGTTGGGTCAAGCGGTTGATATGCCACTCCCGCTTTAATTACGCCAAGCGGAGCAATAGCCATAAATTCACATCGTGGAATAAGAATTGCTACGACATCTTCCTTGCCTATTCCCATTGACGAGATATATTTTCCAAGTCTGTCGCTGATTTCATCAAGTTCTTTATGTGTATATTTTCTGTCTTTAAATACAACCGCTGTATTATCTGGCACAGCCTTAACAATATCATCAAACATATCAGATAGTGTCTTTTGTCTGTCATACACACTCTCTGTATTATTAAATTTTGCTATTTTATTGAGTGCATTTTCTGAAATAATAGAAATTTCAGAAATATACTTTGATTTCAGCATAGATGAAATAGCTGCATCATATGCTTCAAGGATTTCATCAACAAAATCCTTGCTATACATATCACTGCGATATTCCGCAGTAAGTACATATTCGTTATTATAATCTCTTACCTGAATAAGCAAAGGCATCTTCGGCATATCAAGTGAAAGGTCAACGCCATTTGCAACAGTATCGCCTATTGAGTAATCATCGCTAAGCTCTGCCTGATATGCGAAAACAAGGTCTGAATTAAGTCCATATTTAGCACAAATATCTGAGAATGGGAAAATATCATTTGCCATTGAAGATACAAGCTGTTCAGAAAGACCATTCATATATGATTGTATAGTTGTTTTATCCTCGAATGAACAATAAACTGGAAGTGTCTTAACAAGCATACAAACTGTATTTTCAAGCCTTGAATCATTTCTGCCGTTATAAATCGTAGCGAAAAGACTATCATCAGAATTTGAGTATTTCGCCATAAGTATACCAAATAAGCCTGTAAATAAGGTATTAGGTGTAACACCAAGTTTTTCGCAATAGGCAAGGATTTTATTTTCTGAAATTCTTATATGCTTTTCCGTATAGCCTTTTTTAGGCTTTTTACTTGAATTATCAGGAAGTGGAAGCGATTCTGTTTCGAGTCCTTCAAAAATACTATCAAAATACTTTTCAGCCTTTTTATATTTTCCGTCCTTAATCTGCTGTTCTTCATCGAGAGCAGCATCAAAACCAGTATAAGTTTCACTTTCAAGCTTTTCGCCAATATAGGATTTATTTATATCAGCAAAAATTATATCATAGGAATTTCCGTCTGCAATAATATGATGGAAATCTGTAAGAAGATACTTTTTATTCTCAGTTACATAAATTTCAGAGCGGAACAAACGACTTTTTTCAAGCTTAAATGGACGAACAAGATTATTTTTGACAGAATCAAACTCTTTATCGGTGAGATTTATAATCTTTGGTATAAATTCTTCATCACAAGGGCTTTGCACCATTTCGCCATTATCATTCAAAAATACTCTTGTAAGCAAGTAAGAATGAGCTTTTACAGTAGCAGTAATTGCATTCGATAGCTTTTCTACATCAACTTCCGAATCAAGCTTGAAAAGGAATGGTATATTATAAATTGTGCTATCTGGATTTTTGCTACACTCTGCAAATATACCTTTCTGTGAACCTGTGAGCGGATATACATCTCGTTTCTCGTAGGTTCTGATTTTTGGTGCAAGCTTTATGTAGCTTTCGAGTTTTTCAACAGTACTATTATCGTGAATATCACTTGTTTTAATTGTTACACCAAATTCATCAGAAAGAATGACACAAAGCTTCATTGCACTAATAGAAGACAAACCTGCTCTATAAAAGCTTGTATCAATTCCGAAAAAGTCATTGCCGATAATCTTCGCAACAATGTCGAAAATCTTTTTCTGCATTTGTGTTTCAGGTACTTTGAGATTTTCTGGCTGTGCAAGAGGTTTTGGCAAAGCTTTTTTGTCAATTTTTCCATTTTGGGTCATTGGCATTTTTTCAAGCTGAATAAATACCTCTGGCACCATATAATGTATAAGTGATTTTGAGGCATAATCTATAAGTTCATCAGGGCTGATTTTGCGGTCAGCTGTAAAGTAGCAACAAAGATATTTATTATCAACTGGCACAGTAATGCTTGTAAGCACACCATCAAAGCTATTTATTACTTCCTCAATTTCGCCTAATTCAATTCTCAGACCACGCAGTTTAATCTGATTATCTATTCTTCCGAAAAATTCTATTTCGCCGTCTTCATTTATCTTTGCAAGGTCACCTGTTTTATAGGCTTTCTCACCGTTAATCTTGATAAATACAGCTGAAGTTTTCTCAGGAAGCTTAACATATCCTCTGCCTACTCCTAAACCCGCAATAACAAGCTCGCCGCTTTCACCGTCTGGCAAAAGTTTATTATCCTTATCAACAATATAAGCTTTTACATTGGCATTAGGTATACCTATGGTAATTTTTTTATTGTTATCAATAACCTTCATAGTACAGCTTATAGTTGCTTCAGTAGGGCCATAGCCATTCATAATATAAGCATCAGAATTTACTGAACGAATCTTTTCATAAAGTGCAGGTGGAAATGCCTCTGCACCAAAGTCGAATACTTTTATCTGTGATATAGCCTTCTTTAACTGTGGAAGGTCGATTATATTTGAAACATATGTTGGAGTAGTTGCCATTATATCGACTTTGTTCTTTATGATGAGTTCACCAAGCATAAGCGGATTGAGAATTTCCTCATCACTTGCTATAACTACGGTAAGACCATTTGTAAGTGAAATAAATTCTTCCATAATAGATACATCAAAGGTCATAGCAGCCATTGCAAGGCATACACTTCCTCTTTCTACAAAGCCAAGAGTTTCTCCATTTTTAGGATTTGGATTTACAAAATTAGCAAGATTGATATGTTCAATCATAACACCCTTAGGCTTACCCGTTGAGCCTGATGTATATATGCAATAGCAGAGGTCGTGTTCTTTTATATCTACATCAGGGTTTGTAGTATTTGCGTTTTCAAGAAGTTCATCAAGCAATAGTATATCGCATTTAAGCTTTGAAAAAAGTTCTTTGCGTTTCTCAGCAATATCCTTTGTTGTAATAACAAACATTGCTTCTGAATCTTCAAAGATATACTCTACTCTGTCATCAGGATATTCTGGAGTTGCTACAACAAAGGCACCACCTGACTTCAAAATTCCCTGCCTTACAGAATAGAAATCGCAACAGCGCTCAAGCATAACTCCTATGATTTTTTCACGACCCGCACCCTTTTCAAGCAATGAATTTGCAACCCTGTTTACTCTTTCATTGAGCTGTGTATAAGTCAGACTCTCATCACCAGCTATGACTGCCGTTTTATTAGGATTAAGACTTACTTGTTCCTCAAAAAGCTTAGTTACTGGTTGAAACTCAAAGTCAAACTTAGTTTCATTTATTTCTGACATTTTCAATCACTCCTAAAAAGTTATTATTGTATTGTTCATATCTATCGCACGAATGTAATTCATAGATTTAGAAATTTTCTTAACAAGTTCTATTCCGTGTATATCAAATTCATCACTGTCATTTTCATAATCAAGCGGATTAAAGTTTACACCATTATCTCTTATTCTAAGACGAAGTAAATCGTCCTCAAGGCAAAGGTTAATATCAATCCAATTTGAAGATTTTCCACCAAACTTAATAATATTTACTGTCATTTCTTCAGCACAAACAGCTGCAAGATTTGCTTTCTTATTAGGAATTTTATTTTCAGAACAAAAACTCATAATTTCCCTATGAACCTTCTGTGCCTCGTCCATTGTACTTTGAATTGAAAAATCAAGATTTATGCCAGGATTTTCTTTAGGAATTATATAGAAAGATGATTTTTTATATTTTATCTTTCTAAAAATATAAGTAGCAAGAGCAGTTATTATTTCAGAAATAACAAAGCCAACAGCAATACCATCTATACCGATTCCATCAATCTGTTTCCATATAAGCACCCCTGCAAGAGTTGTAGGCAAAACTATAAGTGCATTTTCAAGGAAAGTAACAAAACTTGCGATTGAAGTTTTTTCAATAGATTCATAATAGCTTACCATAAATTTATTCCAAAGATATGGGGCAACACAAAATGCAAATATTCGCAATGAATTTACCATTTGTACACCAAGTTCGCCACCATCACTACCAAACATTATAGCTATCTGCTCGGTGAATATCATAATAAGCACAAATATTACAGCAAGAACTATGTAGCTATATTTAAGCATCTTGTTGCAAAGAACACGCAATCCTACATAATCCTTTTCACCATAAAGTACACCAGCTACATTTGGAATAACACCTATAATACCTCCGACAAACATTTCTACTATCATAAGAACATTATCACAAACAGTAAACACTGCCAAGCCGTCATCACCAATAAGATTTATTATTATCATATTGATTCCAAGTGCTTTTATAAAGTTTGTTGCCATAAAAACAAGCATTGGTATACCAGTAACAACTGCCTCTTTTATAATTGCAAAATCCTTAAATTTAAGCCATACAAAGCTAATATTTCGCTTATCAGAACGAACATAGAAAATAAAAACAACCATTGCAATCAGGAAACCGAGAACAGTAGAAAGTGATGCACCAGATATGCCCATTGGTGTAAAATTAAGGAATATGTAATCTAATACAAGATTTATAACATTAGCGGCTATCAGATAAGTGGAAGCAAGCTCAGGGTGATTTTCTGCACCAAGATAACTTATCATCATCAATCCAACTCCAATAATCGGAGCCCCAAGCAAGCTTATAAAAATATAATCCCTTGTATAATAAAATAAATCACTGCCAGGAACAAGCATTTTAGCGACAGGTTCGGCAATAAAGAATGATGAAACTGAAAAAATCAAACCCACTAAAACAGTCACAATAAGTGTCGCTGAAAAAAGCTTTGATGCACTTTCTTTATCACGCTTACCAAGCATTATTCCTACCGCTATTGAACCGCCTATACCAAGACAATATCCAACAAGCTGAATTATTGTTTCAACTGGCAGGCTTGCTGTAATAGCTGACATAGCATCAACGCCAATAAAATTACTCACAAAAATTGTATCAACAATATTTCCAAGCTGCAATGCTAATGACATCATTATTCCTGGAATAATATATTTATTTAGCTTTGAACTTAATAGCCTTCGGTTTCTTTTTTGCATATTATTTCTGCTCCTATTTAAATAATATCAACTACATCTATCAGTTAATCTTTTATATGCTTATTACTGTATAATAATAAAAACAAAGTTAATTATATTTTGTATTTTATCACAAATAATTTCTTATGTCTATACATAGCCTGAAATAATGAATATTGCAATTTTTAAAAAACTAATAGGTAAATGAACAAGCTCTACCGAAAGCATCCATATTATTAAGCAAAATTATGACTACAGCCATTTATTTTAATTTATCAAATCAAAGAGTATCGAACTCAAATTATATTAACAATATTGTTATTTAACTTAAATCAAAATAGAGTTTTCTGCATAAAAAATATCATAACATTTCAGATTTTTTGAAATGTTATGATATTTTATGTTTTTAAAATTAAGAATAATTACTTAATAATCTTTTTGATAATCTTGCTCCAATATCTGTCATATTGTTTTGTAAGACCTGTCAATGCGTAATCATAGATAATAAATACTACATTACCAACTGCAAGTATTATCCATGGAATATATAATCCAAATACTGTATATGCTGAAGCAGGAACCATAAGAATGAAAGTTGCTATATAAAATACCGCTATCATAGCTGCATTGAAAATTGTTAGCTTAATAATTATTTTCAAAGCTAAAAGGTGTATTTTTTCAAGCTGCATCTTTAAGATAGGATAATACCCAAAGAAAAGTATAAAATTAATAGCGGTTTCTTTATCAGCACAAAGAATTAATGACATAATAGAAGTTACTGCATATGCCATTACTGCCCAACCGTAGCCTATTTCTTTCACAAGAACAATATAAAGTAGGCTTGCAACTACTGGTATCGCATATGTGCCTATTGGTATAATTCCTGCAATTATCATAAGAAACAAAGAAAGTGCAGCTACAATCGAGCTTAAGATTAGCTTTTTATTTTGCTTCATAATTGCCTCCATTAACGGCAGGAATTACAGCAACAATCGCAGAAACAATCTGCACAAGCAAGACTGGTACAAATATCACAAGGAGTACAGCAAAAAACTGGTCCGCCACCCCTGTTATATCCGCCGTTTGAACCATTTCTACGGTTTTTCATACGGTTATATGCTGCATTATATTCTTTATTTGATGGGTCCATCTGACAAGCTGTCTGAAAGCTATTATAAGCGTCATCAAGCCACCCTTTATTAGACATAATAACGCCATTCAGAAAGTACCATTCAGCATCACGACCTTCAACAGGAATACCATTAAGAATCTGCTCCGCTTCTTGAAATCTTCCTGTATTTATAAGATTTCTTACATCAGCATAATTTGAAGATGCGCGAGCTGTCCCAGCATTATAATATTCATTATTTCCGCCTTTTTTAGCAGCTCTTTTCTCAGATATAATCTGGTCATAAGCTTCATTTATTTCCGCCATTTTTTTAGACGCATAGTCTGCCAAAGGTCCGTCCTGATAATTATCAGGGTGATATTTTTTTGCAAGCTCACGGTAAGCTTTTTTTACTTCTTCTTCAGAAGCATTACCATCAAGACCAAGAACACTATATGGGTCATTCATCTATATCACTTCTTTCAAAATATTTCTTTTTATCCATAAATAAGCATTGTTTCTGCGCAGATGCAAGACCACGATTTATTATATTTTCTAAAATTGGTTTACATATTGTTAAGTCAAGAAGATTAAACGCAGAAATCGCCATTGAAACTGTTAAATTAAGTGTGGAATTACAATAATCCATAATTTCAAAATTAGAAATTTTATCATAACTACTAAAATGACTTGCAAAAGGATTAAAAGATTTCTTCTCTTTATCTTCAAAATAGTCATCAGCAGCGTCCATAAGATAAATCCATCTTCCAATATAATATCCAAATTCTTTAAGAATGATTTTTTCATCATCGTTTTTTGCAAAAAGCAAACACAACCTTGATATAGCTTTTGCAGTAGGGTCTGCTGAACAGTCGATGCTGCTATTTTTATGTTTTTCAATTTCAAGCTGTTCTGACATCATATTTTTTGTAATTTCTTCAATTTCAGGATAAGCAGCGATAGCTTTTTTATGACTTCTCTTAAAAATAAGCTTTAAAAACCTTGCTGCTGTCGCCTTGAAAAAGCCTGAGTCATAAATAGTATCTTCAAGCTTATAATAAGTCATAATTACAGAAACAGCTCCTGCAAAATGGTAACTTTCACCACTTGAAAAACAAAAATTACATCTTTTCAGTGGATTTACAACGCAGCGTTTTTTTGAATAATTTATACTTTCATTTCTAAGTGACATTATAAGCATTGCAATCAATGTGCAGTCATAGCTAAGTGTAAGTCGGGAAACTATCCCATAATCTTTACCAAGATACTTACAAAGCCCACAATACACGCTTTTATATTCTTCATATTCACGAATTTTAAGTTCAGGCTTATCGGGTTTTAAATAACCAAACACATCATCACTCCAAATAAACACATCAGAAATGTGTTTATAAGTAATAATACTATATTTTTCAAATTTCGTAAATTAACATATTGTAAATTCTCTATTAATATTAAATATTTTTTTATTGTGAAAATAAAATAGTACAGTTTGCACTAAGTGTTATTTTATTAAAAAATCATCTTGAAAGTAACATAGTTTTTATTATATATACAAAAATCTGTACTTAGAAGATAAATAAGCATAAAAAGGTATAATATATCATTTTCCTGAAATAAACTGCCCCAAGTTGTGCAGGCAGTACAACTTGGGGCAGTTTACACTTTAAAAATAAGTGTCATATCTTCTAAAATTTCAAAAAATGAATTACTTTTCTTTTAAGAGTTTTGAAAGCTCTTCCATAAAGGAATTTATATCTTTGAATTGTCTATATACAGAAGCAAAACGGACATATGAAACCTCATCTATGCTTTTTAGTTTTTCCATTGCAAGCTCTCCAATATATTTTGAGCTTACTTCACGGTCAAGACTACTTTGAAGCTTAGCTTCAATATCATCTACAACACCTTGAAGTGTTTCTAAAGAAACAGGTCTGTTTGCACAAGCTCTTAATAAGCCATTCAAAAGCTTTTCACCATCAAATGGCTGGCGAGAATTATCACTCTTGACAACAACTATTGGCAATGTTTCTACAACTTCATAGGTTGTAAATCTTTTGCCACATTTTAAGCATTCTCTCCTTCTTCGTATGCGTTCGCCCTCATCTGTCGGACGAGAATCAATAACTTTACTTTCAGCATAGGTACAAAAAGGGCATCTCATAATATTTGCCTCCGAGCTTAATTATATGTGTTTTAGTCTATACTTATTAACACTAATATAACATTTTTCATTAAAAAAATCAAGAATAACATGGAAATTTTTTAATTATATCGCCCAAAAAGTTAAAAATCAGCATACAAAGATTATTTCTCATTTTTAAGAAGACTGAGTAAATATGGAATTGCAAGCTCAAAGTTTACTCCATAAGCATTGGCACCTTTTTCTTCTGCTGTAATGCGTATACACTCAACTGTATAATCTGCGGCAATCTTGATTGCCTTATCAAGTGATAAACCATTGTTTAGAGCACCTACGCATACAGATGAAAATATATCTCCCGTCCCATGATAGCTTGTAGGAAGCTTCTTGTGGAAATATGAGAAAGTAGTATCTTTTTCGCTATCATATCCTACAATGCCATATTTACCGTTATAGCTTGCACCAGTAATTGCAGCTTTCTTAGCACCCATTGCGGTAAGTTTATGAAGTATATCAAAAATATACTGCTCATCATACTCTGTCTTATATTCTGTGTCAGTCATCAGACAGGCTTCTGTAAGATTAGGAACTATAATATCAGCCTTTGCACAAACATTAGCCATAAGTTTTGCAAAATTATTATCAAAAGCAGGATATAGCTTGCCATTATCTGCCATTGCAGGGTCAACAAAGATAATGTTGTCATCTGTCTTATATCTATCAAAGAAATCACATACAAGTTTTGTTTGTTCTGCTGAACCAAGATAACCAGTATATATTGCATCAAACTTGAAGTTTTCTTTCTTCCAATGGTCGGAAATAGGCTGAATTTGGTCTGTTAAATCTTTGAATGTAAAATCTGAAAACATTGTATGTGTTGAAAGTACAGCGGTTGGAATTATTGCAGTCTCTATACCCATAGCCGAAATAATTGGAAGTGCAACTGTAAGAGAACACTTGCCAATACACGAAATATCCTGAATTGTTACTATTCTTTTCATTATTTAACCCTCTTATTTGATATTATTTTAAAAAAGCTTTTATATTATAACATATGTTTGCACCTATTAAAAAGTACAGTTTTTATATTTTCAAGATGTACAGATTTACAAACTGGTGCATACATATATAATTTCATATTTTCATATAAGAAAATAGCATAATATTTCAGGTTGTTCTGAAATATTATGCTATGAAAGTTATTTGTTATATATTGAAAGGAAGATTAAATACCCTTAACGCATTTTTATACATAATATTATTGTAGTCATTCTCGGAAATAAGTTCTTTAAGTTCATTAAAATATTCCTGATAAAGACTACGGTCGCCAGTTTTATTATGGAGATAGGTGTCTTTACCATCTATCGGATTGTCGCTGCCAAAGAATAGCTTTTCTGATGAGGAATTCTTTATAAGAGAAATTGCACTTTTAATTGGTACCCACGCAGTATCACCATATAAATTTGGTAAACTACTTATAAGTTTTATTGCTTTTGAATTATCACTGCCAAGCCCCATATGAGCCATAATAAACTTAACCTTAGGAAACTTCTTTGCTGCGTTATATACAGTGATAGGTTCTGCCTCCTTACAGCCGCCAGTATGGATTATTATAGGTAGATTAAGTTCCTCTGCAAAACGGAGATATTCTTCAACTTCAGGACTATCCGTCGATGTCTTACTATAATAAGGGTGAAGCTTTAGAGCTTTGATTATGTCAAGATTAGCTTTTACAGTATCTTTAATTTCTTGAGTGAGCCTTTCTGTGTGTGGTTTAAACCAAAATGCCACACCTAATTTATTGGGATTTTTTCTTGCTATTTTAATACAATCATTAAGACATTCAAGCTGTGATTTCTGCATTTCAATCGGTATCTCTGTTAAATCAGGGTAGTATTCAACAGCATCAATGTTTGAAATAATTGAATAATCAATATTATAAGCTTTCATAGAATATAGAACATCTTCTTCAGATAAATTAAAATCTGATGCCAAACCTATATGAGTATGAATATCAATAATCATATATGCACTTCCTTTAATATTTTATAAAATAATAGCATTTCAAAATGATTATGTCAAATATCGTATGTGAATAATGGCAATTTTTAAAAAATAAAATAATAAAATATGTTTATATTAAATATATTCTTGCTATATTCTGAGTATATTTATGTCATTTGCTGAACAAATTGCATAAATAAAGCACTTTTTATTTAGTAATAATAGAAATTTTTTCAGCAAAACAGAGAAAAAGCATTAGTTTTGCTTTACTTTTTAGCTCTGAATATAGAAAATACATAAAAATTTTTAAATAGATTGACTTTTATAGTTTAAATAAACTATAATTTTAGCAATGGGTGCGGTAAAGTAAAATAAAATAAACTTTACTTGCAAAAAATTTTTTTAACAAGGAGAGAAAAACCAATGAAAGTAAAGAAAATCTTAGCAGCATTACTCGTAGCATCTATTTGTTCCACAGCAGCTCTGGCAGGATGTAGCGTTTCTAAAAGTGATAGTACAAGTACAGGAGGAAGCTCAACTGCAAGTAGCACAGATTCCAAGTCATCTTCTAATGAGCCTGTAACTGTTACTATTAAGCAATTTAAGGCAGAAATTGATGAACAGCTTGGAAAAGCTATCGAAAAATATAAGAGTGTAGCTCCAAATGTAACTATTACATATCAGTCAATCGGTGCTGGCACAGATATTGGCACAGTCCTTAAGGCAGACATGTCCGCAGGTACAATGCCAACTATTTTTAATGCTATTGGTCCATCTGAATATGAAGTTTATAAGGATTATCTTGAAGACCTTAGCGACCAACCATGGGTTAGTCACGCAACAAAAGGTTCTCTTGACCTTCTGACAGTTGATGGCAAGGTCTACGGCTTACCAGTTTCAACAGAGGGACTTGGACTTGTTGTCAACAAGAAGATTTTTGACGATGCAGGCATTGATATTTCAAATCTTAAATCTATGAAGGATTTTGATGACGCATTCTCAAAGCTTGATGCAAAAATCAAGGACGGTTCTCTTTCAAATGTAGATAGCTGTAAGAATCTTAAAGCTGTAACAGCCGTTCAGGGTGCAGAAACATGGGTTCTTGGTGACCACGCAGAAAATATTTTCCTCACTCCTGAATTTGAAGGCGACCCATTCAAGGCATATAATTCAAAGACAGTCGAAATGAAATATGCTGATACATACAAAGATTATACTGATATGATGCTCAAATATTCTGAGTTTGCAGACAATAAGAAGGGTGCAGTAACCTATACATATTCAGGTAATGCTATCCCTGATATTTCAACAGGTAAGGTTGCAGTTATTCAGCAGGGTAACTGGGCATACAATGAAATCAATAAGATTGACGAAGAAACAGCTAAAAATCTCACACTTCTTCCTATGCCTATCGGTGGAGATAATCAAGATGCTGCTATGATTTCTATCCTTTCTCAATATTGGACAGTTAATTCTAAGGCAAGCGATGCTGAAAAGACTGCTGCAAAAAATTTCCTTAACTGGCTCTATCAGAGTGATGAAGGTAAGGATATAGTTGTAAATAGCTTTGGATTTATTCCAGTGTTTGATAACTATGGTGACCTCGCACCATCAGACCCACTTTCAAAGGCAGTTGTAGACCTCAGCTCCTCTGGCAAGGTAGTTAACGCAGTATTCAAGGGTACACCTGATGGTTGGGGACAGAATATATTCGGTGCAGCAGTTCAGGCATATATCTCCGGAGAAAAGACTTGGGACGAAGTTGTAAAAACAGCTCAAGATGGCTGGGCAGAAGCTAAAAAATAATTAGTACGAAGCAATAAACCGACATAATAAATCTATAATAATTATTAAAAGGGGTGCGGTGGATAGGTCTATCGCGTCCCTTTTTGCTTTTTAAGAAATGGAGGAAACAATATTATGAAACGCTCCAAATTGGGTTTTTGGCTTTTTCTTGCACCATGTTTGATTTCCTTTGCAATAGTAGTTCTAATTCCTACAGTTATAGGTATCTACTATTCATTAACAGATTGGAAAGGTTCAGGAAACGCTAATTTCATAGGTTTTGAAAATTATATTAAGCTTTTTACAAATGATAATTCAAATTTCTGGTATTCTTTTGGTTATACAGCTCTTTTTGCTATAACAGCTGTTATATGTATCAACGTAGTGGGCTTTGCACTGGCACTTCTTGTAACAAAGAAATTCCGTGGAGCAACTCTACTTCGAGGAATATTCTTTATGCCTAACCTTATAGGCGGTTTGCTTTTGGGCTTTGCATGGCAGTTTATCTTTAAGCAGGTTTTTAATGCAATTTATACAGCCACAGGAATGGAATTTTTCCGTAACTGGCTGACAGACAGCACAACAGGATTTTTCGCATTGCTTATAGTTATGGTCTGGCAGATGGGCGGATATATGATGATTATTTATATTGCCGCAATACAGAATATTCCAGACAGCGTTATAGAAGCTTCTGCGATAGACGGTGCAGGTGGCTGGAGAAGGCTCTTTAGCATAACTATTCCTATGGTTGTTCCTGCATTTACAGTTGGTCTTTTCCTTATGCTTTCAAACTCATTTAAGCTTTTTGACCAAAACCTTGCACTAACAAAGGGCGGCCCTAACCACTGCAATGAGATGCTTGCACTAAATATTTATAACTCCGCATTTGTTTCTAACCAAACAGGCTATGCACAGGCTAAGGCTGTAATCTTCCTTATTTCAGTTGCAACAATCTCTATAATTCAGCTTATCGCTACTAAGAAAGCGGAGGTAGAAACATGACAGGTGAAAATAAATTCTTTAAATATCTGAAAATAGTAATAGGCTTTTTAGTAGCGATTTTATTTTTGCTTCCTATTTTTATACTTTTAATGGATTCCTTCAAGAATCAAAAAGGTATACTCACAGATGTTCTGGGTTGGCCAAATCCATTTATATTTGATAACTACCCAAAAGCTATGGAGAAAATGAATTTCTTCAATTCTCTTTGGAACTCTGTATGGATAACAGTAGTTTCTACAGCTCTAATATTACTATTTTCTTCAATGGCAGCATGGGTTCTTGTCAGATATAAAACAAAAATTTCAAAGGTTATGTTCATTCTTTTTGCAGTCGCACTTTTGATACCTTTCCAGTGTGTAATGCTCCCTCTTATGTCTATTATGGGAAGCAAAGAAATTTTTTCAATAACATTTGGTGATGCAACATTTGCACTTAACGGTCTTAATATACTTAATCCTTTTGGCTTAGTATTTACTTATCTTGGCTTTGGCTGTAGTATGGCAATTATGTTATATCACGGATTTATAAAAGGGGTTCCAGAGGAGCTTGAAGAAGCTGCTATGATTGACGGCTGTAGTATGTTTAAGACTTTCTGGAAAATAGTATTCCCTCTTCTCTCTCCTATAAACACAACTGTTGCAATTCTTCAGATTATGTGGATTTGGAATGACTATCTCTTACCAAGCCTTGTTCTCAAAGAACAATCATGGTATACACTTCCACTTCAGACAAGTAAATTCTTCAGCACATTTACAAGTAGCTGGGATATTGCGACAGCCGCACTCATACTTTCAATGTTGCCAGTTGTTATCTTCTATCTTATCGCACAAAAGAAGATTATCAAGGGTGTTGTTGATGGTGCTATTAAATAATAAATTATAAAAAGGAATGAAGCAATTATGATACTCGCAAAGGATAAAGCACCACAGAAAGATTATGATAAAAAAACACGCTATCCTAAGCACAGAATAACTCTATATCTTATGCTTTTTTACGAAGCCTTTTGGCGTATAATCGGAGCAAATCTTCTATTTATACTTTTTTGTATTCCGATAGTTACAATCCCTGCCGCAATCGGCGGTTTAACAAGAGTTATGAGCCGTTTTGCAAGAGATGAGCAAGCATATGTAATAGACGATTTTATGAAAGGCTTTAAGCAAGAATGGAAGAAAAACACAGCTTTTGCAGCAATTCAGCTTGCATTTATAGCTCTTGCATATGTTGCAATAGGTGTTTACTCAAAGCTGATAGATAATTCTACATTCTCAGCTATTCTTGTAGCGTTGGTTTTGGCGGTTGCGATAATGTTCTTTGCGATTTCCAATTATGTATATGTTATGATAGCGTCTGTTGACCTATCACTTAAGCAGATAATAAGGAATGCTTTGGCGCTATATCTCATAAAACCATTTGGAACTCTTATTACAATGATAGTTCAGGCAGTAATTATATTTGTAGCAATAGGCTACTTTCCAGTAGGATTGTTTCTGCCAATAGTATTTGGTTTCTCAATAATGAGCTTTACAGCGTCATTTAATTCATGGCCACAGATTGAAAAATATGTAATAACCCCTCATAATAAAACGAAAGAAGGAGATTTATAATGGCAGATTTGTCATTCCGCAATATAAAAAAGGTTTATGACGGCAATGTAGTAGCTGTTCACGATTTTAATCTCAATATAAAGGACAAAGAATTTGTTGTATTCGTCGGACCATCAGGATGTGGAAAATCAACCACTTTGAGAATGGTTGCCGGTCTTGAAAGCATTACTGACGGTGAATTATATATAGGCGATACACTTGTTAATAATGTTGCTCCGAAAGATAGAGATATTGCTATGGTTTTCCAAAACTATGCACTTTATCCTCATATGACAGTTTATAATAATATGGCTTTTTCAATAAAGCTAAGAAAAGTACCTCGTGAAGAAATTGACAAACGAGTTCGAGAAGCAGCAGAAATCCTTGGAATTACTGAGTTTCTGCAAAGAAAGCCAAAGGCTCTCTCAGGCGGTCAGCGTCAGCGTGTAGCTATTGGACGCGCAATAGTTCGTGACCCAAAGGTTTTCTTGCTTGACGAACCTCTCTCTAATCTTGATGCAAAATTGAGAGCTCAAACAAGAACAGAAATTTCAAAACTTCATCAAAGATTGGGTACAACATTTATTTATGTTACTCATGACCAAGTTGAGGCTATGACACTCGGTGATAGAATAGTTATTATGAAAGACGGCTTTATTCAACAGGTTGGAACTCCAATAGAAGTATTCCACTTCCCAAGAAATATATTTGTTGCAGGCTTTATAGGAACACCTCAAATGAATTTCTTTGATGCAGAGCTTATTAAAGATGAAAATGGATATTCTGTAAAATTATTAGGTATGGTTATTAGACTTAATGACAAAATGCAAGAGGTTTACACTAAAAATAATGTTAAGTCTATGCCAGTAACACTTGGTGTAAGAGCTGAAAATCTTGCAATAGTACCACAAGGCAGTCAATTATCTGTTGATACTATCGTAGAAGTAAGCGAAATGCTTGGCAACGAAGTTCATCTTCACGCTTATATTGATAATAAGGATACTGCAATTCGTATCCCTGCTCTTGACGCAGATGCAGAATCTATCTTCTATCAGCCTGGAGATAAAATTACAGTTGGTTTTAATAACAAGGCATTACATATTTTTGATAAAGAAAAGAAAACAAATCTTTACTATAATGATTAACCTCCTCATATAATGACCTGCCCCAGATTGTGCAGATAATACAAAAAGAACCCATTTAATGTAGAAAATCAAATTTTAAGCAACAAACTGATTTCGTTTTTCAAACGAAGTCAGTTTTGTTTTTATCGAATACAATAGTTATGTAAAAAATCGGCATACTCAAACATAAATAGTTTCAATATGTTCTGTTGTATCTCTTGAAGAAAGTCATTCATCTTTTCCCCAATTTTGAATGCTATTCCTTATTATATTCAAAATTTCTTTTTATATAAATAGCAATTTATTTTACCTCAAAAAAAGATAACAGTATTATATAACACTGTTATCTTAGATATCCTATTCAATATATAAATTTATATGATATAATACCAGCTTTCGTCTTGCTCAAGCTCTGCTCTTTCAACAGGATGTTCTGCATCATAATTACAGCTTAATTCTTGATTCTTTATGCTTACTCTTGCTCCAGCTTGAATAGATTTTGTAATGAAAGCATTACCGCCAACAACAACATCTTTGCCAACAACTGTTTCTCCACCAAGAATTGATGCTCCAGAGTAGATTGTTACATTATCTTCAATTGTTGGGTGACGCTTTTTATTTTTGAGTTTTTGTCCACCTCTTGTAGATAATGCACCAAGAGTAACACCTTGATAAACCTTTACATTATCACCTATAATTGTAGTTTCTCCGATAACGATGCCAGTTCCGTGATCAATAAAGAAATATTTCCCGATTTCTGCACCTGGGTGAATGTCTATACCTGTCTTGCTATGGGCATATTCGGTCATCATTCTCGGAATAAGCGGTACAGAAAGCTTATAAAGCTCATGTGCAATTCTATTTATAAATATTGCATATAATCCAGGATATGAAATAATAATTTCCTCTTTATTAAATGCCGCAGGGTCGCCCTCAAATGCTGCTTGAACATCTGTTTCTATATATTCTCTTATATGCGGTATTTTCTTCAGAAATGTAAGGGCAATTTTCTGAGATTCTGCATAAAGGCTGCTTTCGTTGAGGTCTTTGTAATCTTTGGAATATTTAAGCACTAATGAAATCTGCTTACAAAGATTATAGAGAACATCTTCAAGAAGCATGGTAACATTATTCTTTAGAGTATAACTACGATATGATTTATTCTTGAAGTAGCCTGAAAAAATAATTTTCTGAAGCTTATTTACAATATCAATAACAACCTCTTTATCAGGTTGACTAAAAGTGTTGATTTTATCAATAGAACGACCTTTATCATAGTCTGCAATAATATCATCAACTAAGTTTACTATTTCATTTTCTATTGTTGTCATATTGTGCATCTCCAATCTATAAGTATATCTTTTAATATTATACTCTGCACTCTATGGTTTTGCAAGCACATAAATTCAAAGGAACAATGGCTTTGAATGAGTAAACAAAATGTTAATGAATAAGTAGACGAAAAATGGGGCTGTGAAAAAACAGTCCCGGGTATTTATTTCAAAAATGTTATTAACATTGGCATAGTGATATTAGAAAGCTTTCGTTGACACCTACATAAAAAAAGATTATAATATATCTATGAATTTCATTTAAGAAAGTAGGTTATCCAAATGAAAAGTGATAAGCTTAATAATGGTGTTGATTGGGCTCCGAGAAGGTCGTTGCTCCACGCACTTGGTATGACTAACGAAGAAATCGCACAACCTCTTATTGGTATTGTAAGTTCATATAACGAAATCGTTCCAGGTCATATGAACATAGACAAAATCGTAGACGCTGTTAAGCAGGGTGTTGCTATGGCTGGCGGTACTCCTGTTGTTTTTCCAGCTATCGCTGTATGTGATGGTATCGCCATGGGACATGAGGGTATGAAATATTCCCTTGTAACTCGTGACCTTATTGCCGATTCAACAGAAGCTATGGCTATGGCTCACGGTTTAGATGCTCTTGTTATGGTTCCTAACTGCGATAAGAATGTTCCTGGCTTGCTTATGGCCGCTGCTCGTGTTAATATTCCAACTATCTTTGTCAGTGGCGGTCCTATGCTTGCTGGTCTTGTTGATGGTTGCAAGAGAAGCCTTTCAAGTATGTTTGAGGCTGTTGGCTCTTATAATGCCGGAAAAATCTCTGCTGAAAAGCTTGAAGAGTTTGAAAATAAAGTCTGTCCAACCTGTGGCTCTTGCTCAGGTATGTACACAGCTAACTCTATGAACTGCCTTACCGAGGTTCTCGGTATGGGACTTCGTGGCAATGGTACTATCCCTGCTGTATATTCAGAGAGAATTCAGCTTGCTAAACACGCTGGTATGCAGGTTATGGAGCTTCTCCGCAAGGATATTAAGCCTCGTGACATTATGACACTTGACGCATTCAAGAACGCTCTCACAATGGATATGGCTCTTGGTTGTAGTACAAACTCTATGCTTCATCTTCCAGCTATCGCTCACGAATGTGGCATTGAGCTTGACCTTGATATGGCTAATGCAATCAGTGAAAAAACTCCTAACATCTGCCACCTTGCTCCTGCTGGCAGCCACTATATGGAAGAACTTAACGAGGCTGGCGGTATCTACGCTGTTATGAAAGAAATTGACAAGCTTGGCTTGCTCAAAACTGATATTATCACTTGCACAGGCAAAACTGTTGCAGAAAATATCGCAAACGCTGTTAATAAGAATCCTGATATTATCCGTCATTCTGACAATCCTTATTCTAAAACTGGTGGTATTGCAGTTCTTAAGGGCAACCTTGCTCCTGATTCATGCGTTGTTAAGCGTTCTGCTGTCGCTCCTGAAATGCTTGTACATTCAGGCCCAGCAAAGGTTTATGATTGCGAAGAGGATGCTATGACTGCTATCAATGGCGGTGAAATTGTAGATGGTGATGTTGTTGTTATCCGTTATGAAGGTCCTAAGGGTGGTCCTGGTATGCGTGAAATGCTCAATCCTACATCTGCTATTATGGGTAGAGGACTTGGCAGCACAGTTGCCCTCATCACAGACGGACGCTTCTCTGGTGCTACTCGTGGTGCAGCTATCGGTCATGTATCTCCTGAAGCTGCTGTCGGCGGAAATATTGCCCTCATCAAGAATGGCGATATTATAGACATTGATATTCCTGCAAACACAATCAATGTTCGCCTTTCTAATGAAGAACTTGAAGAACGCCGTAAGGCTTGGACTCCAAGAGAACCTAAAATTACAACAGGCTATCTCGCAAGATATGCTTCTCTTGTAACATCTGGTAACAGAGGTGCTGTTCTCGAGGTTAAAAAATAATAATAAATTTAAAAAATGACAAAAGTTTCGCTTAGGTCTTTAAACGGATTTAAGCGAAACTTTTTTATTAATATGAATTCTATAAAGATTATAAGTTTAAAATCTACTATGAACCCCTTTATACTAACGGCGACGAGGACGGCGATTTACACCAAGTATTCCGCCAAATGAGCCTGATAAAAGCATTGCCGCAAATCTCATAAGCGTATCAAGATTTATAGAATCTGATGAAATAATTGTTCCTGTGAGTAACACAATTATAAATAAGAGCAAAGCCGATAATGCACCAACAATAATTCCACGAGCCTTGAGTATGCGTGATGCAAGAAAACCTGCTAAAAATGCCGATATGCAGGAGGATATAATCGCCGCCGCAAATACTGCCGTTTGCGATAAGGATTTCATTTTAAGCACAAAAAATGAACTTAAAAACAACATCAATATCAGCATAACACCACCAAATAATCCGCCAAAAATGACAGCTCTAGCCATAATTTTTATTGTAATTTGTTGCGACTTTTCTTTTCTCACAAAAAAACCTCCCGAAACAATTATATTCTAATTGTATTCAGGAGGTTTTGTTAATATGATATGCTGTTATTATAAAAATTAATTCTCGTCTTTTTTACCAAAGAATGTTTTCTTTTTCTTAGACTCTTCAGTTTTTTCAGATTTGGCTTCCTCTTTCTTAGACTCAGGGTTCTTTTCTGTATCAATAGTAGAGATAGCCCATCTTTTGATTCTAAGTCTTGAACGGTCACTTGCTGTTTCAATAACAATAGAGTCATCGTCCTTAATAGAAACAACACGACCCATAATGCCACCAATGGTTGTAATATCATCACCGACTTCAAGGCTGTTTTTCATTTCTTCCTCTGCCTTCTTTTTCTTCTTATTAGGACGGAAGATAAAGAAATAAATAGCAAGAGCAAGGAGAGCATACATACCCAAAAGCATCCAGATTTGACCTGGATTTTGTTGTTGAGCTGCATCTGCGGAAGAAGCAGCATTATCAAGTAAAAAATTAAAATTCATTCTTTTACATTCCTTTCGATTTCAAAAAGTCCAGTGGAATATTTTTCAAATTTTGCAAAGACTAATAATGATATTATATCAATTTAATCAGTAATATGCAAGTGAAATATGTCAGATTCGTCTGCCTATAATTTCTACATATTCATTATAAAATTTGTCAAATTCGTCATTTTTAAGGGCTTCACGAATTTTAATCATAAGGGTATTGTAGAAATAAATATTATGAATAACTGCCAGTCGCATAGCAAGCATTTCTCCACTTTTGAAAAGATGTCTAAGATATGCACGAGAGAAATTCTTGCAAAGAGGACAATCACACTGTGAATCAACAGGTGAATCATCAAGAGCATATTTCTCGTTGAACATATTCATTCTGCCACTCCAAGTAAAAAGATGTGCGTGTCGAGCATTTCTTGATGGCATAACACAATCGAAAAGGTCAACTCCACGCCTTACAGCCTCAAGAATGTTTACAGGAGTTCCAACACCCATAAGATATCGAACCTTATTTTTAGGAGCATAAGGCTCAACTGCTTCAATTATGCGGTACATTTCTTCTGCACTTTCACCAACAGCAAGACCTCCAATAGCATAGCCATCAAGGTCAAGCTCACTTATAGCTTTCATATGCTCGATTCTTATATCCTCATAGGTTGAACCCTGATTTATTCCAAAAAGCTGTTGTTGTTTATTTATAGTATCTTCTCTTGAATTAAGCTCTGCCATTTTTTTCTTACAGCGAACAAGCCAGCGATAAGTTCTGTCGCAGGAATTTTTTGTATAATTATATTCGGCGGGGTTTTCAATACATTCATCAAAAGCCATAGCAATATCAGAACCGAGATTGGATTGAATAGTCATGCTTTCTTCAGGACCCATGAAAATTCTATGTCCATCAATATGAGAAGAAAATGTTACTCCCTCTTCGGTTATGTTTCTTAGCTTTGCAAGTGAGAAAACCTGAAATCCACCACTATCTGTAAGAATAGGTCCGGCCCAACGGGTAAATTTATGAAGTCCGCCAAGTTTTTTAATATTCTCATCGCCTGGACGCAAATGTAAATGATAAGTATTACATAGCTGAACTTGACAGCGAAGTTCCTTTAAGTCAAGTGCAGATAAAGCACCCTTTATCGCACCACAGGTGGCAACATTCATAAAACCAGGTGTCTGAACCTCTCCATGTGCAGTTGTAAAAGAGCCAAGCCTGGCAGAACCGTTTGTTTTAATAAGCTTATACATTTGTTTCTGTTCTTCCTTTATTTTCGTTTCCGTCAGTAGAGAATTTAAGAGGATTATTGTCCTTGTCTACAAGTGCAGTCATCTTGTTGCCGTCAAAAACAGCAAGTGTACCAACAGGCATACAAAGAATACGAACAGAAAGTGGTCTGAATTTTAGAAGCTCGCAAGTCTGAATCTCAGCATAATCACCAGGCTCATGCTGAGATTCGTCATCACCCATAACGCCAAGATACCAGCCAGAATCATCAGCATTCTCAGGCTCTGAGCGTGAAAAATAAACATCTTTTGCAGTAAGAGCATCTTTAAGCACGAGCATTTTATGCTTAAAGGTTATAGGCATAGTGCCTGGAACAACCTGTATACCAGCTGTGTGCATAGCCTCGCTCTGAAAATTTTGCACCATAAGCGGTATTGTAAGATTATTTGTCCTTGTATTATGTGGGTCACGATGAAAATCAGGAGCAAGAATATCCCAATAATCATCTTCTTTCTTAAAATAATAATAAGACCAACCTGCACAAAGAGTAAAATCCTCATTAAAAATATCCTTCTGAGAATTGAGCTGAGCTATAACTTCAGCCAAAGAACGAACAGCATTTTCAAGTTTTTCTTCACAAGTCAAATGTACTGTTTTATCAGCAATTTGTACAATATAAGTTCTCATAATAGGCATCTCATTTCTGTATAAATTTTATTCTGAAATTGTTTAATTTTCATTAGAATTCCACTTCTAAATATAACAAATTGAATAGATAAAGTCAACTGCTGACAAATAAAGTTTTTGCCTAATAAATAAAAAAGATTGCAAATTGCGTATAAAAAGCTCAAGTTAGGGTTGACAAACTAAAATAGAGGTGCTATTATAAATTCGGTTAGAATACACTAACTTATCTGATGTCAAAGGAGATTTAACTAATGAGTTATTTAGAAATTGAAAAAGTTATCGGAAGAGAAATTCTTGATTCAAGAGGAAATCCAACAGTAGAAGCAGAGGTTACTCTCACTGACGGTACCGTTGCAAGAGGCACAGCTCCAAGCGGTGCATCAACAGGAGAATTTGAGGCATTAGAGCTTAGAGATGGCGATAAATCAAGATACCTCGGCAAAGGTGTTTCTAAGGCAGTAAATAATATAAATACAGTTATAAACGATGCTATCAAGGGACTTAATGCTTCTGATATTTATGCAGTTGACGGAGCTATGATCAAGGCTGATGGCACAAAGGATAAATCTAATCTCGGTGCTAACGCCATTCTTGCGGTTTCTATTGCAACAGCAAGAGCAGCAGCAACAGCTATGGATATTCCACTTTATAGATTCCTTGGCGGTATCTCAGGCAACCGTCTTCCTGTTCCTATGATGAACATTCTCAATGGTGGTGCTCATGCAGCTAACACAGTTGATGTTCAGGAATTTATGATTATGCCTGTTGGTGCTCCAAGCTTTAAAGAAGCACTCCGTTGGTGTGCAGAAGTTTTTCACGCACTCGCAGCACTTCTCAAGTCTAAGGGTCTTGCAACATCTGTTGGCGATGAAGGCGGTTTCGCACCTGACCTTGCAAGCGATGAAGAAGCTATTCAGTACATTCTGGAAGCTGTTAAGAATGCAGGTTATGAACCAGGCAAGGATTTTATGATTGCTATGGACGCAGCCTCCAGCGAATGGAAAGGCGAAAAGAAGGGTGAATATATTCTTCCAAAGGCAGGTACAAAGTTTACATCAGCAGAACTTATCGAGCATTGGAAAAAGCTTGTTGAGAAATATCCTATCGTATCTATAGAAGATGCTCTTGACGAAGAAGACTGGGAAGGCTGGAAACTTCTTACAGCAGAGATTGGCAACAAGGTTCAGCTTGTTGGCGATGACCTCTTTGTAACAAATACAGAAAGACTCAAGAAAGGTATTGACAATAAGTGTGGTAATTCTATCCTCATTAAGCTTAACCAAATTGGTTCAGTTTCTGAAACACTTGAAGCTATCAAAATGGCACATAAGGCTGGTTACACAGCAATTTCTTCACACCGTTCAGGTGAAACAGCAGATACAACAATCTCAGACCTTGCTGTCGCTCTTAATACTTGCCAAATCAAGACAGGTGCTCCAAGTCGTTCAGAAAGAGTTGCAAAGTATAATCAACTCCTCAGAATCGAAGAGGAACTTGGCGAAAGTGCAGTATACCCAGGTATCTCCGCATTCAGCTTCAATAAATAATATAATCTTTCTAATATCCCCATTATCTATAAAACATCTACGCTAAATTTATTTTGAAGTAAATCCAAAAGTTTAGTAAAATTAAATATTAAATTATTAGCGAATGAGTTTGGTATTATGCCGAACTCATTCCTTTTAGTTTAAGGTAATTTTTCGTTGTAGCAGTCAATATATTTCTTTAACTCATCAATAAGGATATTAATATTTTCAAGCCCTTCACTATAAGAAGATTAAATAAATTTGTATTTAATACACTTATTTTTTTAAATATATAAATTGCAGAAAAATGATGACTTTTACTGAATATAATGGTATAGTATTCGTGTATGTATTTTATATAATAAAAGGAGTATCTTTAAAATGATTAGCAACATACACCATAGCAAAAACGGTCTTAATATTATAATAGTGGGCTGTGGAAAAGTTGGTGCAGCTCTCGTAGAGCAATTAGTAAAAGAAGGTCACGATATAACCATAATAGACAAAAATCCACAAAAAATTCAAAACTATACAAATCTTTATGATATTATGGGGATTGTTGGAAATGGTGCAAGCTATAGCGTTCAGCAAGATGCTGGAATAGAAAATACTGACCTTATAATTGCGGTTACTGGTTCAGACGAACTTAATTTACTCTGCTGTACCATAGCAAAACAAGTTGGTAATTGCTCAGCTATTGCACGAGTAAGAAGTCCTGAATATAGTGAAGAAAGTAATTATCTCCGAGAACGACTTGGTCTTGCTATGATTATAAATCCCGACCTTGAAACTGCTAAAGAGGCTACACATATACTCTGCCTCCCTACCGCTCTTGAGGTTAACTCTTTTGCCCATAACCAAGCTCAACTTATTAAAATTCAGATTCCAGAAAATAATTTCTTAGATAATAAGTCTATTGCACAAATCAGCAAAAGTTTAAATGCTAAATTTCTGATATGTGCAATAGAACGAGATGGAAAAATTATTATTCCATCAGGTAATGTAACCCTTCACAAAGGAGATAAGATTTCTTTTGCTGCTACAAGACGAGAAACTATAAATTTTTTAAGGCAAATAGGCTTCAGAACAAATCAGGTTAAGGATACTATGATTATAGGTGGCGGAAAAACCGCTTTTTATCTTGCAAAAATCTTAATTAATATTGGAATTTCGGTAAAGATTATAGAACAAAACAAAGAACGCTGTGAGGAACTCAGCATACTACTCCCTAAAGCAACTATAATAAATGGTGATGGTACAAACGAAGAACTTCTAAAAGAAGAAGGTATTTCCACTTGTAAATCATTCATACCGCTCACTGGCATTGATGAAGAAAATATTTTCTTGACTCTTTACGCAAGCAAAATTTCTAATGCTAAGGTTATAACAAAAATAAATCGTAATGCTTTTATGAATGTTATAGATGACCTAAATCTTGGCAGTATTCTCTATCCTAAGTACATAACCTCTGAAACAATCGTTGCATATGTTCGTGCAAAGAAAAATTCGATAAATAATAGCAATATAGAAACTCTCTATCATATGTTTAATTCTCAGGTAGAAGCTATTGAATTTAGCATATATGAACCTTCAGCTGTTACTGATACTGAAATTATGAACCTAAATCTAAAAGATAATATCTTAATCGCATTTATAAATAGAAATGGCGTTATAACTATTCCAAGTGGTCAGGATTCTATCCATGTTGGAGATACTGTTATGATAGTTACTACTCATACAGGCTTTAATGATATTCAGGATATTCTAAAAGATTAAAGGTTATATTTTTGATAACAGGAAGGTATTTATAATGAACACTTCGATTATACGATATATCTTAGGCTTAGTTCTGAAAATGGAAGCCACATTGATGATTCTTCCATGTATAGTTGCTCTTGTGTATGGAGAATATAAAGGCTTGCTCTCTTATTTATCTGTTTTATGTATATGTGCTATTATTGGATTTATCTCAACACATAAAAAACCTGAAAGCCATGTTTTTTATCTGAAAGAGGGTTGTGTAGCTACTTCTTTAAGCTGGATAATTTTAAGTATAATGGGCTGTCTGCCCTTTGTTATAACTCAAGAAATACCGTCATTTACGGACGCTCTGTTTGAAACTATATCAGGCTTTACTACTACGGGTGCAAGTATTCTTTCTGATGTAGAATCTCTCTCCTATTGCAATATATTTTGGCGAAGCCTTACTCACTGGATAGGCGGTATGGGGGTTTTAGTGTTTCTTCTTGCGATTATCCCATTGAGTGGCGGTTCTAACTTTAATCTTATGAGAGCAGAAAGCCCTGGTCCATCTGTGGGTAAGCTTGTTCCTAAGATTAAAACAACTGCAAGACTTCTTTACATAATATATATAGGAATGACATTTATAGAAATTATACTTCTGATTGCAGGTCAAATGCCTATCTTTGATGCAATAACTACATCTTTCGGAACTGCTGGTACTGGTGGCTTTGGCATAAAGAATGATAGTATTACGAGTTATTCTCCATATATACAATGGGTTGTTACTATATTTATGATTCTCTTTGGTGTTAATTTTAATGCTTACTACTTTATGTTACTTAAACAATGGAAAAAGAGCTTGCTTATGGAGGAAGTAAGATATTATTTTATAATTATAGGTATTTCTACGGCTATAATCTTCTTTAATATTCTTAATCTTTTCTCAAATGCTTTTGATGCATTAAGACATGCTACTTTTCAGGTTGGCTCTATCCTTACAACAACAGGTTTCTCATCTGTTGACTTCGATATATGGCCTGAAACATCAAAAATTATACTTGTACTACTTATGTTTATAGGTGCTTGTTCGGGAAGCACTGGTGGTGGTATAAAGGTATCTCGTATTATGATATTAATTAAAACAGTAGTTAAAGAACTTAATTCCTATATTCACCCACGAAGTGTACGAAAAATTAAGATTGATGGCAAGCCTGTTGAACATGATGTTGTTCGTGCAACTAATGTATATTTTATTACATTTATGGTTATTTTTGCATTTTCAGTGTTTGCTATTTCTTTTGAAAATATAGGCTTGGTTACATCGTTTACTGCTGTCACTGCAACAATCAATAACATAGGTCCGGGCTTAGAGCTTGTTGGCCCTACTCAGAATTTTTCAGTATTTGGTCCATTCTCAAAATATGTTCTTATGTTTGATATGCTCGCAGGAAGACTTGAACTTTTCCCACTGCTTCTATTATTCCACCCGAGTGCTTTAAAAGATATGGTTAAAAAAAGTAATAACTATTAATATTCAGAAAGCTTGTCTGAATAAACAGACAAGCTTTTTTGTACTTAATATAGCTCAGGAGCAGACTTGTTTTGGTTTGTCAAATTGTCTTATTATAGTGATATTATAAATAGAATTATAGAAATTATTTGCCCTATATAATTTTTGTTGACAAATAATTAAATAAAAAGTATAATATAACACATAATCATCTAAGGGTACAATGATTTCAAAATATGGATAATTGAAACACAATTATTTAAACAAACAACATATTAAAGGAGATTTTAATAATTATGAAAAAAATAATGATTGGTCTTTTGGCCGTAATAATGACAATGTCAATTTGTGCATGTGGCAACGATACAAACACTTCTTCAAAGGAGTCAAAAACAGAATCATCAGTTTCGGCAAGTAACAGCTCCTCAAACAAAAAAGAGTTGATATATGATTCAACTGAAGCTTTCAATTATTCAGAAGTTGACAGTGGAATTAGTATAATTGGATTCACGAACTATGATTATGTTGAATATGACAAAATCATAGTACCAAGTGAAATAGATGGAAAAAAAGTTGTTGGAATCGGTGATGATAAGAAAGATTATTATGTTTTTGGAGCTGTCTTTGGAAACTGTGAAGTTGTAATTCCTGATACGGTTACTTATATTGGTGATTATGCTTTTACGGGTGCAAAAGGATTAGTAAAGCTATCCGGCGGCGAGAATTGCAAGAAAATTGGCGAGTATGCGTTTATGAACTGCGTAAACTTAGCTGAGGTTACATTCTTGGATAACGTCACTGATTTAGCTGATAACGCGTTTGCCGGCTGTACAAAATGGGAAAGTCTGCATTCATAAGTGTCGCTCTATGCTTAGAAGAATTCATAGTTACATCGTTTACTGCTGTTACTGCAACAATCAATAACATAGGTCCGGGCTTAGAGCTTGTTGGCCCTACTCAGAATTTTTCAGTATTTGGTCCATTCTCAAAATATGTTCTTATGTTTGATATGCTCGCAGGAAGACTTGAACTTTTCCCACTGCTTCTATTATTCCACCCGAGTGCTTTAAAAGATATGGTTAAAAAAAGTAATAACTATTAATATTCAGAAAGCTTGTCTGCATAAACAGACAAGCTTTTTTGTGCTTAATATTGAAAAATCGACTTGCAAATAATATAATATATTAAAAAGCAATGGCGGTGAACTTATGGAAAAATTAAAATTTCTTGAATGTTTATCTAAGCAGTACCCTAATATAGACAGTGCAGCAACCGAAATTATAAATTTGCAGTCAATTCTTAATCTTCCTAAGGGTACAGAGCATTTTCTTTCGGATATTCATGGCGAATATAAAGCTTTTTCTCATGTACTGCGTAATGGTTCGGGAGCGGTTATGAAAAAGATTGATGATGTATTCGGTGATACACTTTTCGATGACCAAAAGGAAGATTTAGCATCATTGATATATTATCCCTCTGAAAAATTGCAGTATATTAAATCTATTGGCAAGGCAGATAGCAGCTGGTATCGTACAACATTATATAGACTTGTTTCTGTCTGTCAAATTGTTTCGTCAAAGTATACTCGTTCTAAAGTGCGAAAGGCTATGCCTGAAAATTTCAGATATGTTATTGAGGAACTTATAACTGAGAAAAAAGAAGTCCTTAATAAAAAAGCTTATTACGATGAGATTATAAATACAATTATAGAAATTGGTTGTGCTGATGATTTTATCGTCGATATATCAAACCTTATTCAAAGACTTGTTATTGACCATTTGCATATTATAGGCGATATTTACGATAGAGGCTATGGTTCTCATTTTGTTATAGATAGCCTTATGAGTTACCATTCTCTTGATATTCAATGGGGAAATCACGATGTACTATGGATGGGTGCTTTTGCTGGTCAAACCGCTTGCATTGCTAATATAGTAAGAACCAGTTTGCTATATGATAATCTTTCTGTGCTTGAAAATGGTTATGGTATCAGTATGATGCCTTTAGTGCTTTTTGCAATGGAAACATATGCAGATGATTCCTGTACACAATTTGCTATTCGCAGTAGGCATAGTAATGATATGGATACTCAAACCAAGCTTGCTATGAAAATGCAAAAAGCAATAACTATCATTCAATTTAAGCTCGAAGGGCAGTTAATCAAGAAACACCCTGAGTATAAAATGGATAACAGATGTCTACTTGATAAAATTAATCTACAAAACGGCACTGTTGCTATTGACGGAAAAGAATATGATATGCTCGATTGCAATTTTCCTACAATCAGCTTAGATAATCCATATAAGCTTACAAACGAAGAACAGCTTGTTATAGACAAGCTTACAAGCTCCTTTATGCACTGTTCAAAACTAAAAAAGCATATTAATCTATTACTGCAAAAAGGAGGTTTATATAAAGTATGCAACGATAATCTCTTATTTCATGGCTGTATACCTATGAATAGTGATGGCACTTTCAGAATGATAAATCTTTTTGGCAAGGATTTATGTGGAAAAGATTTATATAACCAACTCGAACGCTCTGCAAGAAAAGCCTTTTTCGCTGTTGATGAGGAAGAAAAACAACTTGGCAGAGATATTTTATGGTTTTTGTGGAATGGTCCAGATTCTCCTTTATATGGCAGAGATAAAATGACTACCTTTGAAAGATATTTTGTTGAGGATAAGGAAACACATAAAGAAGTCAAAGATATTTATTATCAGCTTATAAATGATGAAAATATAGTAAATAAAATTTTTAAGATGTTTGGTATAGAAAGCGAAAATGCTCATATTATAAACGGTCATGTTCCTATTCATCATACGGAGGGCGAAAGTCCTATTAAATGTAATGGCAAGGTTATTATTATTGATGGCGGTTTCTCTCAACCATATCACAAAGTAACAGGTATAGCGGGATATACTCTGATTTATAACTCCTATGGACTTATGCTCACAGCTCACGAGCCTTTTAAATCAGTAGATGATACTATCCGAAATGGCATAGATATGCAGACAAACCGTGTTGCATCGGAAGTAAGTCAAAAGCGTATACTTGTCGGAGATACTGATAATGGCAAAGAAATAAGAGAAAATATAAAAGATTTAAAAGAACTTATTCAAGCATATAGAAATGGTGCTATAAGGCAAAATCAAAGACCTTAAAATTAAAAGAGCAAACTTAGTTTTACCTAAGCTTGCTCTTTTTACTTACTCTAAAACTGGTATTTGTCAAGTAGATGTATCAAAAAGTAGCTACACCTGGAACTTATTATATTACTTAATAATTAACCACCAACAAGTATTGCTGTGTAAACAGTACCGTTAGAATCTATAGCGTATGCGGCAGTCACTCTGTGACTGCCTGCATTCATAAGAGATGCTCTATGACTTGGGGACTCCATATACGCTTTTATCTGTCGTCTTAAAGCCTCCTCTATTGTTGAAGCCCCTCTTGACTCGCCAACACAAGAACAACCTACGCCCTCACCATGAGTTGCAAACCCCATATCAGCCATTTTCTGTGCTCCCTGAAGTGGTTCTTTTACTTCTGCTACTCGATACGGATCAAATTTACCCTTAGAATCAAAACAACTCTTAGACCAACCTTCTGGATCCTCATTGTAGTCCTGCTGAAGCAAATCAGCTGTCCACTCAAGTTTACCCAAGCCTTCTTTTGCTCTTTCCGCATTGATGAGGTCAACGAGATTTACACTGCTGAAGCTATCCATACCCCTATAAGAATAAACAGCCTTCCTTGCACCTGTTATCCTGTGACCACCTGAAGTAGACGAACCTTGGACTTTTGCAATAGTCTTAGATTCTGTCTTACCACAAGAACTGCAAGTACGCTGTTTCCTACCCTCTGAAGAAGTTGTAGCTTTCTTGACGGTTTTCCAATCAGACCATCTGTGACCAGTAGCATCTGTATAACTGTCAGTATAACTTGCACCGCAAGAACAGGTGTGAACTGTATAACCACCACTTGTACAAGTAGCTTTTACAGTCTTTGATGAATAACTGTGGCTATGTGACGGCTTTGATGAACTGCTACTCGAACTGGAACTACTATTACCCCCTGACGGCTTTGAACTGCTACTTCCTGAACCACCGTTTGAGCTTGAACTGCTACTATTATTACTTGGTATTTTAGAATTACTGCTATTAGAATTTGTAGTAGTATTTGATGATTTGGAAGCTTCCGCTGGCTTACTTGATGTTTGATTTTCTTTTTTGGAATTTTCCACCTTTGAATTTTGAGAATCACTACTTACATTTGAATTTATACTGCTTTCTATATTACTTTTTTCGGAGATTTTGCTTTCTGCTGAATTGTCAAAGCTACTCTCTAATGAGGTATTATTATCAACTGTATTTTCTGATGAATTTTCGATTTGTGCATTAGTTGGAGCAGTTTCTGATGAACTACAAGCCGACACTGCAAGAACCATTGCAATAACTAATGCAATAACCGTTGCAAGCAAAATCGAGGAAAATATAATTTTCTTTTTCACAGCTTATCATTCCTTTTTGGCTACATCTTATTTTATACTTTCATTATAACATATTTATTGGACATTGCAAGTAAAAACTTTATTTTTAATAAAATATTTTTCGCAAATTTTAATTTATATCAATAAACCCACTCTTGCTTTGTAGGTATAAATCCACCTATATCAAAAAGTCTTTTGTTTGAAAGTGAAATTAGATTTATACCATAATTCAAAGCAAAGGCTTTTATATCATCATAGTTTTTATGAACCTTTACATCGCCACAAAATGCAAGAATATCATCAGAAAGCTTTCCGCAAGAACCTCCGATAAAGCCATAATTGTAGTCTTCTATTTCGATATATCCACTCTCTATTTTAAGTACATCAATGCTATTTTCAATACAAGCCTTGTATATTCCGTTATCTGAGGTTATAACGGCATTTTCTGCAACAACAGCAGTCGAACAGCGAGCATAACCTTGCTTAACTGAAATAATTTTAATAGAATTTTTCTTGCAATATTCCATAAGCTTATCATCAATAGATGATTCACGACATATCATTTTATCTCCTAAAATTACAGCATTAAGTGCTGTACAGCTTGGATACTTGCCAAAAATTATTTTTTTTGAAAGCGAAACATTATAGCCGAGAAAGCTTAATTTATCCGCAAGAACAGCATTATTTTTAGCAACAAGCAAATTATCATTGCACAAATGAATTGTTGAAATATCGGTATGATACTTTTCAACACCACATATTTCAGAAAGCATATCAGATTCTATTATAGAAATTCCGAGCCTTTTAAGCTCATCTATAACAAACTTATATCTACCGGAAACTATAAGCTCCGAAACATTAAATTTCGGAAGATTTGGTTTTTCTACAAAAATTGATTTATTCATTAGACTAACCACCAATCAAAAAAGCTACGGTCTTTGCTTAATTCAAAGCAACCGTAGCTTTTTTATTATAAGTGCATTACACGGTCTTTAATCTCCTGTGTACGACCTTGATTCCAATATTGTGTGCCTATGTATCCACAAGTTCTTCTTGCAACATTCATCTTAGTTTGGTCACGGTTGTGACAATGTGGGCATTCCCATACGAGCTTGCCGTCCTCATCTGTAACAATCTGAATTTCTCCATCAAAGCCACACACTTGGCAATAATCGCTCTTTGTGTTTAGTTCTGCATACATAATATTATCATAGATAAACTTAATAACATCAAGGACAGCCTCAATATTCTGCTGCATATTAGGAACTTCGATATAGCTTATGGCACCGCCTGTTGAAAGTGCTTGGAACTTTGATTCAAAGCTAAGCTTTGTAAAAGCATCTATATCCTCTGTTACATGAACATGATAGCTATTCGTTATATAGTTTCTGTCTGTTACACCCTCGATAATTCCAAAACGCTTTTGCAAGCACTTTGCAAATCTATATGTTGTGCTTTCGAGAGGTGTTCCATATATACCAAAACCAATATTTGTTTCTTTCTTCCAACGCTCGCAAGCCTCATTCATATGCTCCATAATTTTTATCGCAAATGGAGTTGCTGACGGGTCTGTGTGAGATTTGCCTGTCATATATCTTACACACTCACAAAGTCCTGCATAACCAAGAGATATTGAAGAATAACCTCCATATAAAAGCTTATCTATTGGTTCTCCCTTTTTCAGACGAGAAATTGCACCATACTGCCATAAAATAGGTGCCGCATCTGAAAGCGTACCCTTTAATCTTTCATGACGGCACATAAGTGCATCATAGCAAAGCTCAAGACGCTTATCAAAAATATCCCAGAATTTATCAACATCTCCGCCTGATGAAAGTGCTACATCAACGAGGTTGATTGTTACAACGCCTTGATTAAATCTGCCGTAGAACTTATAGTTTCCATTTTCGTCCTTCCAAGGTGAAAGACAGGAACGGCAGCCCATAACAGGAAAGCAGTTACCCTCTTTAAGCTCTTTCATCTTCTTTTCGGAAATATAATCAGGAACAAGACGCTTTGCTGTGCATTTTGCAGCAAGCTCTGTGAGGTAATAATATTCTGAACCCTTTTCTATATTATCTTCCTCAAGGACATATATAAGCTTTGGGAATGCCGGTGTAATCCATACGCCCGCTTCATTCTTAACGCCCTCATAACGCTGACGAAGTGTTTCCTCGATAATCATTGCGAGGTCACGCCTTTCAGTAGCATTCTTAGCTTCATTAAGATACATAAATACTGTTACGAAAGGTGCCTGACCATTTGTGGTCATAAGAGTTACAACCTGATATTGGATAATCTGAACACCACGCTTGATTTCTTCACGAAGTCTGCGTTCAACAATATTTGAGATAACTTCCTCATCAAGTTCTCCATGAAGTTCTTCTACTTCTCTGAGAACATCTTTGCGGATTTTATTTCTTGAAACCTGTACAAATGGTGCAAGATGTGCAAGGCTGATACTCTGACCGCCATACTGACTACTTGCAACCTGAGCTATAATCTGTGTCGCAATATTACAAGCTGTTGAAAAACTATGTGGTTTTTCGATGAGTGTACCAGAAATAACTGTTCCATTCTGAAGCATATCCTCAAGGTTGACAAGGTCGCAGTTGTGCATATGCTGTGCATAATAATCCATATCGTGGAAATGAATTATACCTTCCTCGTGGGCTTTAACAATCTCTTTTGGCAAAAGCAAACGCTTTGAAATATCCTTACTGACCTCACCTGCCATATAGTCACGCTGAACGCTATTGACGGTAGGGTTTTTATTTGAATTTTCTTGCTTAACCTCTTCGTTATTACATTCTATAAGGCTAAGAATCTGATTATCCGTAGTATTTGCCCTTCTTACGAGAGTACGGTTATAACGATACTTAATATATCGTTTAGCAACCTTAAAAGCACCTTGCTCCATAATCTTTTGCTCAACCATATCTTGAATTTCTTCAACACTTGAGGCACGGTTTATAGAGCTGCATTTTTGCTCAACAGATGCAGCTATTCTGACAATCTGTTCACGAGAAAGTTCTTTGGAGGAATCATCTGCATTATTTGCTTTTGTAATTGCTGAAATAATTTTAGTTATATCGAAAACGACCTCTGTACCATTACGCTTAATAATTTTCATTTTAAATACTCCCTTAAAAAATCGCAATAAAAAAAGCCTGCTTACAAACAGGCTTTCAGGTATAAATCTAAGATATCCCTCTGCCTATGATACAATATATAGTAGCACAATTAGAGAAGACTGTCAATATATAGTTTTAACAAATTTTGATAAACCACAAAATGTAGAGTACCTTAATCAAAATGCGAACACAGATAACTATACAACAAATTTCGCTAAATAATTTTACTTCAAAGAAAATTAAAAAATAAATCTTAAATTTAAAACTCTTAATAGAAATAGTTTATTTAACAAGTTTATATTTGTAATTATTCAGTCATCGAAATAAAAGCACTCAAGCCTCCACGCTTACCGTTTGTTGCTCTATGCGAAAATAGAAGGTCGCTATTGCATTTTGTGCAAAGGTCACTAACAAGAATATTTTCGGGCAATAAGCCCGCACTAAGCAAAGTTCTGCGGTTTACTTCCTTTAAATCGACAATGTGTTTTCCCCTGCCAAGTGATTTTGTAAAATATGCTGGACGCAAATCTATCATTGAGGCAAATTTCTCATAAACAGGTGTATCCACCTCGTAACAGCAACCACCTATCGCAGGACCTACAACTGCTATAATATCCTCTGGGTCGCAGCCGTATTCCTCTGTCATTCGCTCAACTGTGACCTGCCCCATTCGGCTTGCTGTACCTCTCCAGCCTGCGTGTGAAGTTGCGATAACATGCTTTTCAGGGTCAGCAAAAAGAAGCGGTGTACAGTCCGCATAATGCGTTACAAGCGTAACATTAGGCTCATTAGTCATAAGACCGTCCACGCTGAGCATATCCTTAGGACGCTCAATTCCTATGCCACAATCCGCAGAAGTAACCTTGCGTACAAAGGTATGATGGTCCTGTGCAGAGCTTACAAGTGTTGAATAATCTAAGCCTACTGCATCGCACATAAGCTTATAATTCTTTCTGACATTTTCGTCAGAATCTCCTCTGCCGAATGCAAGGTTCATAGAATTAAATTCGTTATCACTAACACCGCCGATGCGTGTAGAAAATGCGTGCTTAACAAAGTCCAATTCAGAAAGATTTGGAAATGTTAAAAAGGCAACTCCGTTCACAAAATTTAAATTTGTATTATTGCTCTTGAATATCACATTCATTCTCCTAATACGATATTTGCAATATTTCGCAAAAAGTGTTATAATAGGTCGATAGATAGACAATAATACGCACTTTGGCGTTTATTTAAGATAAGGAAGATGATATTTATGATTAACCTAAATAATATAAAGCTGCCCTTTCAGAAAAAGCTTTTCGGCAACAATATTGAGCCAAAGTGCGAATATTGCTGTTTCGGTCGAGTTAAAGATGATGGAACTATTCTTTGTTACAGTGGCTCAACACCTCAAGAGGGCGGTTGTAAGAAATTTAAGTATGACCCTCTCAAGCGTGAACCGAATAAGCTCCCCCCTCTTCAGAAATACTCTCCCGAAGACTTTATGTTATAATTAAATTTTGGGCTTAATCCTTGTCTGCATCTGCGAAAACCTCATCAAGATGAGATGTGCAGTGTGGGCAGCGTGTAGCCTTAATATCAATCTCTGTCATACAGAAAGGACAAGTCTTGACGGCAGGCTCTTCTGCCTCCTCAGGCTTGTTTTTCTTTCCAAGCTTTGATAAAGCATTAAGTCCCTTAACAAGCAGAAAGATAACAAATGCCATAATGATGAAATTGATAACCGCTGTTAAAAACGAACCATACTTCACACTTACGCCGAAAATTTCAACAGACAAATCTGATAAATCTGTTTTTGCGACAAGTCCTATCAAAGGTGACATAATATCCTTTACCAGCGAATTAACTATCGCCTGAAATGCTGCACCTATGATAACACCAATTGCAAGGTCCATTACACTTCCACGAAGTGCAAATTCTTTAAATTCTTTAAAAAACTTTTTCACAGTATATCATACCTCTGAGTTTATGGGCGAGTAATATTCGCCCTTTATTTTTATACAAATTGGCGACTAAGGCTATCTACTGCGTCATCGAAGTCTGCACGAGTTACAAGCACAGAAATTTGTGATTCACTTGTTGTAATAAGCATAATCTGTACATTTGCCTCAGCTAAGGTCTTGAATACCCTTGCAGCGACACCAGGAGCATTCTCCATAGCAACATCAACTATAGAAATAATGCAGTTTCCGCTCGAAACTATTGGCTTTACAGAGCCATCTTTGAGCTTAGATGTATACTCAACAGTTTTGATAAAATCATCGTCCTTGACAGTAAAGGCAAGAACTGAACGGTTACTGTTTTCTGAAAGTGAAATCATATTTACATCTACAGAAAGTTCTGCAATTTTTCCGAATACCTCACCTATAAACACCATATCACTCGGTACATTCATAAGTTTAATCAAGGTGACATCTTCACAGGTCTTAATAACAGGGTTAAATTTACTCAAAATAAACAGCTCCTTTCAAGTTATAACATTATAAAATTATGATTTAGTTTTGTGCAGAAAGCAAGTCACTCATATCGTACATTCCAGCAGACTGACCGTTCATATATACTGCCGCATTAACTGCTCCGACTGCAAAAACTGACTTTGAACGGGCAGAATGACTTATTGTGAAAAGCTCATCTGTACCTGCAAAAAGTACTTCGTGTTCGCCGACAATATTTCCACCACGAACAGCGTGGATGCCGATTTCACGCTTATCACGCTTTTTTCTGTATGCGTGGCGGTCATAAACATACTGTGCGTCATTTTTTGCGTACTCTGTTATTGCATCAGCTATCATAAGTGCTGTACCACTCGGTGCATCAAGCTTTTGGTTATGATGTTTTTCGATAATCTCTATATCAAAGCTTTCACCAAATACCTTAGCAGCTTTTTTGGAAAGCTCGATTAGAAGATTTATGCCGAGTGACATATTTCCTGAATAGAAAATAGCAATTTTCTTTGAAGCTTCCTTAATTTGTGCAACCTGTTCAGGACTATAACCTGTTGTGCAAATTACAGCAGGCAACTTCTTTTCAATACAATATGCAAGCATATCATCAAGGCAGACAGGATTAGAAAAGTCGATTACTACATCGGCAGCTTCTGATATTTCTGCAAAACCGCTGTATACCGGAAATCCTAAGCCTTCTTTTTTTGCAATATCAACGCCTGCAACAATTTCACAATCGGAACGATTATCAACAGCAGCAGCAATAGCTGCTCCCATCTTTCCGCAAGCTCCACAAAGAACTATCCTTGTCATCGTTTACACATCCTTTTATTTAAAAATCATAGTAAGCTAACACACTTATATAAAACATAAGAAATTAAGCGGCGGACAAAGTCCGCCGCTCAAGAGTAAAGAATGTTAAGGGCGTTGCCCTTAAAACCCATGAGGGACTCCGTCCCTCAACCCTGCGAGCCTTTTCAAAGGCTCGAGCGAAACTTCTAAGTTTCTTGGGGCAGTGCATTAGCTAAGCGATTCCGCGTCTTGACTTCGGAGGCACTCCGCCGCGACTTGGGTACGGCGGCTCGCTGCTTAAATAAGGTCATATTCAACGAGAGTCTTTCTCAATGCCTCGTGACCGCTTTCGCTCATAGCAGTAAGTGGCAAACGGCAGTCTCCACAGTTGAAGCCGAACATATTCATAGCTTCCTTAATCGGAATAGGGTTGACATCTGAGAAAAGCATATCCATAAGCTTGATATACTTCTTCTGCATCTCAAATGACTTCTTGAAATCACCTGCAAGTGCAGCAGCTACAAGCTCGTGGCTTTCCTTAGGGCAGATATTTGCAAATACGGAAATAACACCCTTACCGCCCATAGCTGTAATTGTGAAAGCCTGACTATCCTCGCCTGAATATACATCAAGGTTATCTCCGCAAAGAGCCATTGTGCGTACAAGTGCTGATGTATCACCGTTAGCTTCCTTTGTAGCCTTGATATTCGGGTGCTTGGAGAGTTCGTAATATGTTTCCGGCTTAATGTTACAGCCTGTTCTTGACGGAACATTATAAAGAATAATCGGAATATCAACATTATCTGCAATAGCTGTATAGTGGCGGATAAGTCCTGCCTGAGAGGTCTTATTATAATATGGTGTAACGGAAAGAATAGCGTCTGCACCAACAGTCTGAGCGTGCTTTGAAAGTCCTATTGCATAGTTTGTGTCATTGCTTCCTGCACCTGCAATAACAGGTACACGATGTGCAACCTTCTTGATAGTGTATTCAATAACCTCGCAATGTTCCTCGTTATTGAGAGTTGCGGATTCACCTGTTGTACCACAGGTTATAATTGCATCAGTACCATTTTCGATTTGGAAGTCGATAATTCGTCCAAGTTCGTCAAAGTTTACTGAACCATCGGGATTCATAGGTGTAATAATAGCAACGCCTGAACCCTCAAAAATGTGTTCTGACATAGTATCACCCCGTTTATAAATTTTAGATTTATAGAATTAATCAGTCAAAGTAACCTTCTGCTGCAAGAAGCTCTGCAAGAAGAACTGCACCGCCTGCTGCACCTCTAAGAGTATTATGTGACATACAAACAAACTTGTAAGTATACTGTGTATCCTCTCTGAGTCTGCCTACAGAAATAGCCATACCGTTTTCAAGAGTTCTTGCTGATTTAATCTGTGGTTGGTCTGGCTCTCTGAAATAGTGGAGGAATTGCTTTGGAGCACTTGGAAGCTGAAGCTCTTGTGGCTTACCGCTATAAGATTCCCAAGTTTCGATGATTTCCTCAACTGATGGCTTTTGCTCAAGCTCTACAAAAACTGCCGCTGTGTGTCCATCACTTACAGGAACACGGAGGCACTGTGCTGTGATTGCAGGAGTATTAGTTTTAACGATTTCGCCGTTTTCGATTTTACCCCAAATCTTGAGTGGCTCTTGCTCAGACTTTTCTTCCTCGCCACCGATATATGGGATAAGGTTATCTACCATTTCAGGCCAACGCTCGAAAGTTTTTCCTGCACCTGAAATTGCCTGATATGTGCAAGCAAGAACCTTCTTAACACCATACTTGAGAAGTGGGTGTATAGCAGGAACATAGCTCTGAAGTGAGCAGTTAGATTTAACAGCAACAAAGCCCTTCTTTGTTCCAAGACGCTTTCTCTGAGCCTCAATGATTTTAAGATGCTCATCATTGATTTCTGGGATAATCATAGGCACATCAGGTGTGAAACGATTAGCACTGTTATTAGAAACAACTGGGCACTCTGCCTTCGCATAAGCTTCTTCCAAAGCCTTGATTTCGTCCTTCTTCATATCAACAGCACAGAATACGAAGTCAGCCTTAGATGCGACTTCTTCTACATTTGCAGCATCAAGGATAACCATATCTTCCATAGCCTTTGGAATAGGTGTTGTCATAGCCCAACGGTTAGCAACTGCCTCTTTGTATGTTTTGCCAGCTGAACGAGCACTTGCTGCGAGAGCAACAACATTAAACCAAGGGTGGTTCTCAAGAAGTGTGGCAAAACGCTGACCAACCATACCTGTAGCACCAATAATACCTACATTGTACTTTTTCATAATAAAAAACTCCTTTTATATTACCTGATGGCAAAAAATTTCATTATCCCGAATAAAAGAGCAACAAAAAACCGGTTCATAAAAAAACCGGTTCATACTTCTGATATTATTAAGCTGCCTCTATGATATATAAAGATAGCTCTCCACCATAAGTATGATGACAGCCATATGGAGATGTTCCACACAGCCAGCGAAAGGTTTTGCCATAGCCCTACGCTTCGGCGATAATTCTATTCGCAAGGTATCTCAGATTTCGGAACTCTCCTCCTTGCTACACGAATTAACGCACCTCTATCCCGGAATTTAAAAATTCTTACAATTCATAATATATCATTTATACGACTTTGTGTCAACCTTTTTGAAGCAACTTTAGAAAGAAGTTTTTGTTATTATAAAATAGTAAAAATCAAAATTTTATTTTGTACAATATTATTTACAAAACTTCATAAATATGATATACTAAAATAAAAACAATGTATATTTTAGGGGGTTTAATATGATTTGCGAATCTTGTGGTGATAATAGTGGCAAATATAATTTGTGTAAAAAATGCTATTACCTTTTTAAAGATGGTAAACTTATCAAATGTGAAAAATGTGGCAAATGGCATAGTCCAAATTCAAGTTGCGAAAGTTCCTCAATTCAAAGTAATGACGCACAACAATCTCAAAAATTCATTTATAATCCTAAACCATCGCTCATTACTGAAACTGAAAAAGGATTTTATAATGTAATTAAAGAGCTTATTCCTGATAACTACTTGCTTTTTCCACAGATAAATCTTGCGGCTGTCATTTCTAAAGATGACGATTCTTCTCATTTTCAAAATGAGCTTTTCAGGAATATAGATTTTCTAATTACAGATTCTGAGTTTAAACCACTTATATTTATTGAAATAAATGATTCTTCTCATAATTCAAATCAGCGTAAAGAGCGTGACCAAAAAGTGCACAATATATGTGAGGAAGCAGGTATTCCAATAATTACTCTTTGGACATCTTATGGTGTAAACAAGGAATATATAAAGAAAAGAATAGATACTACTTTTTCAGAACTGCCTGTAAAAAGAGTTGCTCACAGCAAACCAATAGAAAGCACTCAAAAATCTCAAAAAAATTCAGGTGGCTGTTATGTTGCAACCTGTGTATATGGTTCATATGATTGTCCACAAGTTTGGACTTTAAGAAGATTTAGAGATTTTAAACTAAGTAAATCTTTTCTTGGAAGATTGTTTATCAAAGTATATTATAAAATTAGTCCAAAAATAGTTAAACTCTTTGGAAATCAAAATTGGTTCAAGGTATTTTGGAAGAAACAACTTGATAAAATGGTTTCTAAGCTACAAAAAGACGGATATGAAAATACACCTTATTATGATAGATAATTACAGCTTTTTCTTAAAAAACGATAGGATTTCTGACCAGATTTCGTCCTGAAAGAAATGCTCATCTGCGTGGTCTGCCCCATCAATCGCAATAAGCTCTACATCATTACCAAATGAATTTAATTTTTCATAAAGTTCCTCACCTTGCGAAAATGGCACTGTATTATCATTTGTACCATGAATAATAAGGCTTGCTGGCAAATTTTCTCTTACAAAATTTATTGGTGATGACTCTAAGGCAGATTTTTTATTTGAAAGTTCTGCTCCAAGCATAAGCTTTTCTGCTGAGACAGGATTTGCATTCATAAACTTAGCAAGATTTGTCGGCGGATACCACATACAAGCCGCCTTGACCTCACTTGAGCAATCAAGATAAGCTCCGACATCAAGCGATTTATCGTTATCAAACGCTGCCATAGCTGTAAGATAACCACCAGCAGAATCTCCCATTATGCCTATCCTTTCAATATCTATATGATACCTTTCAGAATGTGCTTTTAAATATCTTATACCAGCTTTCACATCTTGAATCTGAGATGGATAAGAAGCTTCATTACTTGTTCTATACTGAACACTCGCAACAACGAAGCCCTCTAAAGCAAGCTTTGAAAGATAAGCCATATGAACAGATTTATCCATAGAAAGCCAACCTCCACCACATATCCATACAATACAAGGATATTTCTTTTCGGTATGTTCTTCTGGAAAAATTATATCAAGATTTAAATCCATTCTTGCGTGTCCGAACCAGTAATCAATCTGTGCATAACTTAAATTTGTTACAGTAATATATTGGGGTTTTGTCGGATTTATAGAAATAGTTCTTTTCATAAAAATATCCTCCTTATTTCATAGGCTATTTCAATATATAGATTATATCACTAATGTTAGATTATGGTCAATAGTAACTAAGTATATTTATATTATTAGCAAAATTTATCTATTATATCAATTAAATCGACTATAAAAATGCCACAACTCGCTTTAATTTGAGTTGTGGCATTACCATTATTTTATTTATAAAATAAATCCATATTTCTCATAAATAATTTTGAAGGTCTGTGTCCACCATTCATAACTGTTTTATCAGTTTCTACTACATAATCAGCTATTTTTCTGCGAAAATTAGGTTTAACAAGCTCTTTATTTAAAATAATCTCAAAAACCTCTTGTAAATCTGTTAAAGTAAAATAAGTTGGCATTAAATCAAAAGCTGTTCTTAAATCAAATTCTAATTTTTGCCTCAGTTTATTTAGAATACAAGTTAAAATTTTTGAGTGGTCGAACGCTAAAGCATCAGATTTAATTATACTATACTCAATTTCTTTATGATAATTTTTATATAGCCTTTTCTCTTGAATAACAGCAGTAATCTTTTCTTTTCCTTTTAAATTAAGCTCATATGTTGTTATACTTTTTCTGTTATCTTTTGTGCGTTCATAGCCATCACCTACTATGTTGAGTGAAATATCGAACCATTCTGCTTCTTTGGCATCTCCACCAGCGTGGATATTTTCCATAAGTTCCTTATCTTCACTATTGATAAGAGCCATAAAAGCTTGTGAAATTATCCAACCACGAGGGTCTCTACCCTCTTCATCAAATGTTCCGCACATTTCAATATAAGCTTGTTGTGTACCTGTTTCCTCTAATAGCTCACGCCTTGCCGCTTGATTGATAGTTTCTCCTTTTCTCACAAAGCCTCCAGGCAATGCCCATAGATTTTTAAAGGGTTCTTCTCCTCTGCGAATAAGCAATACCTTTAATTTTTTTGAAGGAAGCTTTCTGCAATCTACTATTTCTGTATCAGGAACAACAGTAAAAACTGCTATATCTGTTGCAATAGACGGTCGTTCATAGCTTTCAATATTATATGTCGAAAGAAATTCATTTAAATTACTCATTGCTTATCACCAAACAAAAATTCTTCAAATTCAATTTCTGATGGCAAACGCAAATCTCCTCTCGGACTTACTGAAACTGTACCAACCTTAACACCATCTGGCATACAGTTTCTCTTAAATTGCTGTCTGAAAAATCTTGTATAAAATACATTCTGCCATTTTTTAATTTCCGCATCATCAAATTTATATTCATCACTTTGCTTTACAGCAGTCTGACAAAACTCGAATATTTCATTTGGCTTCATTCCATAACGCAAAGTGTAATATAAGAAAAAGTCGTGCAAAATATATGATCCTACTGTATCCTCGGTCTTTTGTGCAATAGTTCCGTCCGCATTAGGAGGAAGCAATTCAGGGCTTACCGGAGTATCTATAATATCCTCTATAACTTCATCTATACCATCAAAGCCATTTCTGCCAAGATGATGTCCGATTTCATCAACAAGCGTTCTGACAAGTGTTTTGGGGATACTTGTATTTACAGCATACATACTCATATGGTCACCATTATAGGTACACCAACCAAGTGCAAGCTCGGATAAATCACCTGTGCCAATGACAAATCCGCCCTCTTTATTTGCAACATCCATAAGAACTTGTGTGCGTTCACGAGCCTGGCAGTTTTCATAGGTTATATCGTGTATGCTTTCATCGTGTCCAATATCTTCAAAATGTTGTCTTGTCGCTTTTACTATGGAAATTTCTCTTATATCACAACCAAGCTTCTCCATAAGAGTAATAGAATTACTTTTTGTGCGTTTTGTTGTACCAAAACCTGGCATAGTAATTCCTACAACTGTTTTTGATGGAAGATTAAGATTTCTTACCGCCTGTGCTGCAACGAGCAAAGCAAGCGTTGAATCAAGACCACCCGAAACTCCTATAACCACGCATTTGCTTTTAGTTGCTTCGAGTCTTCTTTGTAAGCCTGCTACCTGCATATTGAAAATAGAAGTACAGCGTTCAAGTCTATTTTTTGATGGAACAAAAGGTGTCATAGAAACCTTTGCAAGAATCTCATTTTTCTGCATAAGCTTCTTATTGCATATGATTTTTACAAAATTTCTTCCGTTAAACATTCCTTTACAATCAGCAAATGATTTATTTGCTATTCTGTCATGGCGGATTTTGGTGAGGCTAAAGTCACGAATCAGAATACCGCTCTCGAATGGCTTAATTTCTCCGAGAAGTTTGCCATTTTCATACATAAGATTATGTCCGCTGAAAACTATATCTGAAGTCGATTCGTATATTCCCGCTGAAGCATAGGCATAACCGCAAAGACAGGTTGAGGAAATATTTCCTACAAGATTGCGTCTATATTGTTCTTTACCTATAACTTCGTTAGACGCTGAAAGATTAAGAATAATCTCTGCACCATTTATGGCAAGAATACGGCTTGGTGGAATAGGTGTCCACGCATCTTCGCAAATTTCAATACCGATTTTTACGGATTTACCCTTTTGCCCAAGCTCTATTATAAGATTGTTTCCAAAAGGAACTGTCATATCTCCTATTTCTATATTTTCAAAGTCGTATTCTCTGGCACTGAACCATCTTTTTTCATAAAATTCACCGTAGTTAGGAAGATATGTCTTTGGAACAACAGCAATTATTTTGCCATTTTGAATAAAAGCTGCACAGTTATACAATTCACCTGAAACTTCTATTGGCGCACCGACAACTAAAGCCGAACCATTTTTTCCGAAGCTTTCAGTAAATTTGGTCAAAGCCATAAGACCACTTACTGTGTTATCAAGCAAGTTTCTGTTTTCAAATAAATCCGCACAGGTATAACCTGTCAAAGAAAGCTCTGGCATAAGAATTATGTCTGCTTTATCTGCATATTCCTTATAGATACTCTTTATCTCATCACAGTTTTTTGTTACATTTCCGATATGAACTCTCGGAGAAGCTGTAAGAACTCTAAGCAAATTTTCCATAGTAAAAACCTTTCTATTTAGAATTTATCTCCATACATCAGCTTTCTTATATCCGCAAGAGATTGCTCTCTTACGATATTTCCGTCCTTGAATACAGTTTCGAGAAGGTTATTTTCTTTTGGAATGTCTTGGCTTGTATAGCCGTCTTTAAAGGTAAGATTTCCATTTTCATCACGATATACAAAACACAATCCTTTTTGGCTCCTTTTGAATCCGCCCTCTTTTGGATTTTTAAAAATAGGAATAGGCTTACCATCAACCTCACAATAAGTTGCTTTAATACAAGAACTGAATGTATCTCTTGTAAATGGCTTTAAAATCCCATCTTCTTCTATGCACTGCATACTAAAGCTGCCAACTCCAAGTGAAACATTATTGCAGGCAAAGCCATTCTCAATGAGAATTTTATAAATTTCTTCGCAACGCTGAACAGTAATGCTATCACCATAAATAGCCTTAACATGAGGGTCTAAAACCTTATATCCCTTAGAATTGATTGTTCCGCCGAAAATATCCCAAAGCTTGAAAGCTGTTTTTGTTACCACCTCAACGCAATCGCCGCTATCGCCTCTCATAAGCATACAACCATTATGCTCAAGAATTTCTTTTTTAAGCTGAGGAATTACATTATCTATTATATTCCAATAATCATAAGAATCAAGTACCGCAGAGAAACTTGTATTAGGATAAATTTCTGTAAGAAGTCTGCGGAGGAGAGTTATTTCATCTCCATCAACTGCATAATTACTGCACATAACAGAATGTTCTGTACTTACCGCACCAAATGCGACAGGTTCTTTTTCACAATCACAGTTATAAATCTGCTCTAAGAACGGAATTACTGGAACTGTTGCAGTATTCAAGAAAGATAAGCACCAACCAGCACTTGATTTAACTGCGGACTGCAAGCTTTCCTGACCTCTGAATGAGAAATCACCAATAGCTCTTGCACGAGGAATATTATCATCTACTGAAATATCATAATATTTATTGATAATATCACGATATGTTGCACCAACGGTTGCACTAAGCATAGGGTGCCACATTTCTGCACTTATAAGCGACTCTAATGCCTGTGGAAGCCATGCAAAATCCGGGTGAGTATTACTGATTTCAAACATAGGAACATGCATAGGAACTTTTGTACCCTCCGGTAAAGCTTTGATTTCAATAGGTAAGTATCCGAGCTTATGGAGCTTTAAAATCTTTTTACTGCTGAATGCCTCTTTACCAAGTGTTGCATTCAGAACTCTTTCATATTCTCCTACTACCTCATCAAGTGGCAAAGAGAAAAATTCATTATTGAAATAATCTATAAGATATACCTTTATAAATGCCTGTAAGCCGAACATTACAACCTTATTCCACATCTTTACTCTGCTCATACGAGGCGTAAAGTAAGAAACGGATTTTTTAATTTTCTTCGGTAGCATATCCGAATGAACAGCCTTATAAAAATCTATCAGAAGCATAGGATTAGTGTTTTTCATAGCTTTAGTCCTTTCTCAAAATCAAAGGGTTACTATCTCTATTTTCTTATTTTCGCAGTGATAAATACTGTCTGTTGTATAAATTTTATTAATAAGCTCGCAATTTATCAATTTGCCATTCAGTATTGATTTTTCACAGTGCGATATAAATAGATAAATCTTCTTTGCACCAAGCTCTGTAAGCTTTTGTGCTGAAAAATAGAATGTTCCACCAAAAGAGCATATATCATCTACAATAAGAACATTATTCCCCTTGATTCTATCAACTTCACCTGAAACAGATAAGCTCTTTATCTGCCCTGTACTCCAATCACGATTTTTAATTCCGAAACAATACGGGAGCGGAATCATTCCACTGTATCTCTTGCTTGCTCCCTCATCAGGATAAAACATAAGTGGATTTTCTGCATTATCTCCTTTGATTTTCTCAATAACCTTATAGATATATTCTTTTGGAGATACAAGCTTTACATTATCAATAAGTGCAAGACTTACATTTGAGTGAGCGTCTAAAACTCTTACTTCACTAAAACTCAGGCTATTGAGCATCTGTGCAAAGTATTTGAGGGTAAATACATCTTCATCATTCTTTACTCTATCCTGTCTTGCATTTGGAATATACGGCATATCAAGAATTATATTCTTAAAGCCTGATGCCTTAATATTATTTGTAAGAAAATAAAGTGCTACAAGCTCCTCGTTATTTTCGTAATTCCACTTAATTGTAATGCTATCATCATCACAAGCAAGCTCTTTTATATTACTCTTTAAAAGAAGTGTTCCGTCTGGGAAGTGTCCTAACTCGATTTGTTTGCCATTAATCTTAATCATGAATAACCATTCCTTTCCATCATTTAACTGAAATCTGACACATTTTCATTGCATTAAGTGCATTTATATGGCTTTCTGGTGTAACGCCTGCACAACAGTTTTCTAAAACTTCTATCTCAACTTCTGGCAAATTTGCTTTAATAAGCAAAGCGTTGGATATAATGCATATATCTGTACATAATCCAGCAAGAGTTACTTTTTCAAGCTCTTTATTATTCTTTAAATATTCTGTAAGTTCAGTTGAGCCAAAGGTTATTTTATCAAAAATCTTAGTTTCAGGTTTTATCAGATTTTTTAGCTTGCTGTTGATTTGCCAGCCATTTGTTCCCTTGATGCAATGTGGAATAGGAAGTTTTTTACCTTCTTGAGTATCTGCATAATTTTCAAAATGAGTATCACGAGTGAAAACTACTTCGCCTTCAAAGCTTTGAATTACTTGATAAACATTTTCAATTATTGCCTGAGCCTCTTTTGTACCAAGTGCTCCATCAATAAAATCATTTTGCATATCAATTACTACAAGAACATTTTTACTCATAGACCCGCTCTCCTTTATTACTTATTATATATTTTATAATAAGATTATAACTCTATAATTTATAGCTGTCAAGTACTTTTTATCATAAAAATTATTAGTTTCAATTTAATATAAAAAAATGCACCAAGCTTATAAAAGCTCAGTGCATCTTAATAACCTTTTAATAAGTTATCTCTTGCTAAAATACTTCTTGAGATTTTCAGGCTCTTTTGTCTGGCAGAAATCATTTGCTGATGCTGTGCCACAAGCCATCTTTGCTGATTTTATAGCAAGAAATTCAACAATCTTCTTAACATTTTTCTTTGCTGACATAAGATTTTCTCCTTTCCTTTAGTATTATTTCAACCAATATAGCCACATCAACAACTATAATAGTAGGTAATACAGCTAATACTGAATCAAAACCAGTTTCATAATATATAAACATAGATAATATAATTTCTATGAAAGTTATTGAAATGGAGATTATCTTAAATTTTAATCTATCGGATTTATCAATCTTTTTATTTTCATTTTCAACAGGTGAGAATATTGCCATAATAATAAATGAAACTACAAATACACCTATATGAATTATAATATTATATTCCATAAGATACTTTATATATAGTTTACTTGTTATAAATACAAGTAAAGCAGATATAGCAAAAACTGTATTACACCTAATATATGTCTGTGCATGATAGCCACCCGAAAAAAATCTTATTAAAGAAAGTGATACCATAAAAATTATGCTTTCAATAACACTTTTAAATAATATTCCCATTGTAAGCACCACTATGGTTCCAATTAAAGATGAAATCATAAGCTCAATTCCATATACATAAATGCTCATAGGATATTTACTTTCTTCATCAAACAATGAATTAGCTATATTTTCTGAAATTGTATGTAACATTTTCTCATCACCTAAATTAATTATATACATAATTTAGTTCTTTTTAAAAAAGTGATGAAAAATACACTTTTAAGGTTGATTTTGTACAAAACTGTCGATGTTTAACAAAATGGGGCTGTGAAAAAACAGCCCCCAATGTGATGAGTTCTCGACCCTGTGAGCGTTTTTCAAAGGCTCGAGCGAAGCTTTTAAGTTTCTAAGATAAGCCATTAGATAAAACGACATATTTAGACAAATTTTTCTTATTTAATTTGTTTTGTATATTGAAAATCTTGTTAAATTATGATATATTAAATTATATAAATATTACAGTGCAATCACATTATTAAATAATTTAGAGGTGTTATATTATGAAAAAGAAAATACTTGCAATTATTTTTTCTGCTCTTGTTGCACTATCAATACCTTCAGCTTTAGTCGGTGCATACTATAATCTTCCACTAGATGTCGGCAACTTCAATGATTATGGCGGTGGTGGCGATTGGGGTGGTACCACTGATTATGGTGGTACTACTGATTATGGTGGTACTACATACTCAAGCAGTAGTGTTTCAGATGACCCAGAGGGTCTCATCATTGCTGCAGTTATTTTTATTGGTATTATAGTAATATCTATCATTTCTAATAATCGTTCTAAAAACAAAAGCAACAATGAGAATACTTCTTACAGTTCTTATGAAACACCTGCTCAATATATGCCTGCTGATTGCACAAACAAAATTACTGAATTTATCAAGCAAAGTGATATAGATTTCAATACAGAAAAGTTTATTGCATGGAGCAAAAACATCTTTATTACGCTACAAACTGCCTGGAGCGAGCGTGACTGGGAGAAAATCCGTACTATCGAAAAGGAAGAGCTTTTTGAACAGCATAACGCTCAACTACAGGAATATATTCGCCTTGGCAGAATAAATTGCATTGAAAGAATAAATGTTAATCAGGCATTCTTACATAAGTATGTTCGTGACGAGAATTTCGAGCATTTGACTGTTTGTATGAAGGTCAGAATGATTGACTATATCATTGATGAAAAATCAGGTAAGCTCCTTAAGGGTAACAAGGACAATGATGTATATATGACATATCTCCTTACATTTACAAGACGCAAGGGTATTAAAACTACACTTATCAATGGCGTTATCTCTAATTCTTGTCCACATTGTGGTGCTCCTGTTGATTCTGCAAGTGCTGGCAGATGTGAATATTGTGGCAGCATTGTTCATTCTGGCGAATATAACTGGGTTCTCTCTGATATGCAGGCAGTTAAACCAGGCTTCAAGAATGATAACCGTGGTGTAATTCTTTTAGATAACAATAATACTCAAAACTGATTGGAGTAGATTTAATTAAAATGAAAAAGAAAATCCTTGCAATTATACTTTCATCAATATTAGCACTTTCACTTCCTACGGCAATGATTGCTGAAGCATACGATATTCTGCCTGTTGATGTAGGTAATTATCACAGATATAATAACAAGAAAAAAAGTTCCTCATCAAGAAGCAGGTCAAGGTCATCTTCGAGAAGTAGTTCAAGGTCATCTTCGAGAAGTAGTTCAAGGAGTAGATCAAGTTCGTCTTCAAAAAACAGTAAACCTGATTCGTCTTCAAGCAGAAGCTACAGCAATTATTCTGGCAGTGTTTCAAAAAGCTCAAAATCTTCTATTGACCTTTCTAATCCAGAAGATATTGTAATAACTGTTGGAGCAATAATATTTATCATAGTTTTGATTTTGTTTTTTACTAAAACAGGCAAAGGCAAGAAGAAAAGGTCAGAAAATAACTCCAATAAAATTATTCCATACGATTTCACACCTCAAATCGCAGGATTTATTCAGCAGAATGATACAAACTTTAATGCTGGGCAATTCCTTGAGTGGAGCAAAAATATCTTTGTCACTCTACAAACAGCTTGGACTCAGCGTGATTGGGAAAAGATTCGTACTCTTGAGAAAGAGGAACTTTTTGAACAGCATAATACACAGCTACAAGAATATATCCGCCTTGGCAGGATAAATGTTATAGAGAATATCAATGTTTCAAACGCTTATCTTCATAAGCTTGTAATTGATGATAATTACGAACACTTAACAGTAAGTATGTTTGTAACTATGAATGACTATATCATTGATGAAAAATCTGGCAAGGTTCTTATGGGCAATAAGAAGGAAGTCTTTGATACTATCTATCAGCTTACATTTATAAGAAGAAAGGGTATCAAAACTGCTTTTGCCAATGGTGCTATTGCAAATGTCTGCCCACATTGTGGTGCGGCTGTTAATTCCGCAAGTGCTGGCAGATGTGAATACTGCGGAAGTATCATTCATACAGGCGAATTCAACTGGGTTCTCTCTGATATGGAAGGTGTTGAAGATGGCTTCTGCAACGATAATCGTGGCATAATCATATTGAATAATAATCAGAATTGATAGGAGAAAATCCGAATTAAAATGAAAAAGAAAATTCTTGCGGTTGTTCTTTCGGCGATATTAGCACTTTCATTTCCTACGGCAATGGTTGCTGAGGCATATTACAATCTTCCACTTGATGTTGGTAACCACCACAGCCATAGCGGCGGTTCTCGTTCCCGTTCAAGTGGTTCTCGTTCCCGTTCAAGTGGTTCAGGTTCGGGAGTTAATGACCCTATCACGGCAGGTATTTTTATTGTAATAATTGCGGGTGTATTCATCTATGGTATATGCAAGAAAACTTATCATAAGACTTTTTCTAAAAATAATATGCCTTATAATGCTAACCAACAAATTACAGAATTTATGAGAGTAAATGACCCAAATTTCATTACAGAAGGCTTTCTTGGCTGGAGTAAGGAAATTTTCGTTACACTTCAAACCGCCTGGGCTCAGCGTGATTGGGAAAAGATTCGTACCCTTGAGAAAGAAGAACTTTTTGAACAGCATAACACACAACTACAAGAATATATCCGCCTTGGCAGGATAAATGTTATAGACGAAATCAAAGTTTTAGATGCCTACTTACATAAGCTTGTAATTGATGAAAACTTTGAGCATCTTATAGTAAGCCTAAGGGCAACTATGCTTGACTATATAATTGACGAAAAAACAAAAAAAGCCATTATGGGTAATAAAAAATCTTATTTTGATACTATCTATATGTTGACATTCACAAGACGAAAAGGCGTTAAAACAAATATAGTTAATGGTTTTGTCGCAAATATCTGTCCTCACTGCGGTGCTACTGTAAATTCTGCAAGTTCGGGTAAATGTGAATATTGCGGAAGTATCATTCATACAGATGAATTTAACTGGGTTCTCTCAAATCTTGAATCTGTTGATGTAAATTTTGTAAATGACAACCGTGGCATAGTTTTCCTTGATGGTACAAATCAATATTAATTTTAGGTGTAAAAGGTGTAAAAAATGAAAAAAATACAAAAGAAAATTCTTGCAGTTATTCTTTCGGCGATAGTGGCGTTCTCTATGCCTACGGCATTAGCCGTTGACGCTTACTATAATCTTCCTCTCGATACTGGCAACCATCATCGTTACAGTGGTGGTTCTCGCTCCCGTTCTCGTTCTCGTTCTAACTCTCGTTCCCGCTCTCGTTCTTATTCATCATCTGGTAGAAGTAGTTCATCATCAGGTTCTTCTGAAATTGACCAAAAAACAGCTATAATCTTGGTAATAGCATTTTTAGTTATATTCGTTTCAGTATTTGGTCTTATAATTTGGTGTGTAAAACAACCAGATAAAAAATCTAAAAAATATAAGAACGTTCCTCCTATGTTTCCTTATAATGCTACTGAGCAAATTACTGAGTTTATTAAGCAAAATGATGAGAATTTCGACACAGAACAATTCTTGTTATGGGCTAAGAACATCTTTATTACTATTCAGACCGCTTGGGCTCAGCGTGATTGGGAGAAAATCCGTACTATCGAAAAGGAAGAACTTTTTGAACAGCATAATACACAGCTACAAGAATATATCCGCCTTGGCAGAATAAATATTATGGAAAATATCAATGTCATAGACGCCTACTTGCATAAACTTGTCATAGATGAGAACTTTGAAAATCTCACAGTAAGCCTGAGAGCAACTATGAATGACTATATTATAAATGAGAAAAATGGCAAGGTTCTTATGGGCAATAAGAATGAAGTTTTTGATACCATCTATCAGATGACATTCACAAGACGCAAAGGTATAAAAACTAATCTTATAAATGGTCTTATTGTTAATGTTTGCCCACATTGCGGTGCTACTGTTGAATCTGCAAGTGCAGGAGTATGCCAATATTGCGGAAGCGTTGTTCATTCTGGAGAGTTCAACTGGGTTCTCTCAAATCTTGAATCTGTTGACGAGCATTTCGTTGATGATACGAGAGGAATAATCTTTAGTAATAATTAAATTTAATAGGGGTATATAAAATTGAAAAAGAATATTTTTGCCATTATCCTTTCTATGATATTAATATTTTCGCTTCCTATAACAATGGCTGTTAAAGCATATGAACTTCCTGCCTATGTAAGTAATAGCTATGAAAATTATAATCAATCTACTGCTGATTATAATTTGTCCCAAGTTCGACGCTCTCGTTCTCGTTCTCACTCTCACTATCGTTCACATTCAGCAAGCAGTAATTCAATCGATTTAGCAATATATTGTATAGCTGGACTCATAGTACTCGTTTTTACATTTATAACTTTTAAAATAAATAAGAAAAAATCGACAAAGGTTTATAAAAATATTCCACCTATATTTCCACATAATGCTAATATGCAAATTGCCAAATATATATACAAAAAAGATGAGAATTTCAATTTAGAAAAATTTCTTAATTGGGTCAAAAATATCTTCTTAACCCTTGAAAACGCTTTTTCACAGAGAGATTGGCAGAAAATTTTTACATTTGAATCAAAAGAACTTTTTGAGGAGCATAATGCTCAGATACAAGAGCTTATTAGCCTTGGCAGAGTAAATATTAAAGATAATATCAATATTATAGATGCTTATCTTCATAAATTAGTTATAGATGGAAACTCTGAAAATCTCACTGTAAGCATTAGAGCAACTATGAATAATTATATTGTAGATGAAGCATCTGGCAGCATTATTACTGGAAAAAAAGAAGAAGTTTTTGATACCATTTATCAGATGACCTTCGTTAGAACTAATGGTATCAAAACCACAATTATAAACGGTGAAAGTATCACTAAAATCGAAAAATCCGACTGGACTCTCACAAAATTTGAACCTGTTGATAATAATTTCGTTGATGATATTAGCGGTATAGTCTTTAATAACAATAATAAATTCTAAATCAGAGGTTAGTATATGAAAAGAAAAATTCTGTTGACACTTCTCACAATTATTTGTTGTTTGGGAATATTTAGTCTTAGTGCTTATGCCTCGAACTATGAAATAACTGACATAACAAGATATACTGTTCATAGTTCATCATCAGATGACCTATCAGGCGTTTGGACTTTATTGATTGTATTTATTGCCGTTGGTGGATATTACTTCATAAAATATCAGTACCAAAAAACCAAAGATGATAATGCTGGTGAGAGATTTATTCGTGAAAGAGATAAGCAAATGGCTCAGATAAATTCTAACAACTTTGGTGAACCAAAGAATTTAACTGAGCAAATCTCTAATGAGATTCGCAAAAATGATGAAAATTTCAGCGGAGATAGATTTATATGGTTTGCGGAAAACTATTTCATAGCATATAAAGATGCTTTTGGAGAAAGAAATCTTAAACTTATAGAAGACCTTACCACAGAAGATATATTCTTTGATGATAAAAAAATAATTGAAGACGATATTGAAAAGGGCATTGCTCATATATGCAACAGAATAAACTTTCAAACAGATTATATCTATCGCTATGAATATAATGATAAATTTGAATATGCAAGCCTTTACATAAAAGCTAAAGCTGTTGAATATATAGAAGATATTGCAACAGGAGATTCTATTCACGGCAATAAAAATATGGATAACTTTATTATTTATAGTATGACACTAAGGCGTAAACTTGGAGAAAAAAGTTTTATAGGTAAAGGTGTTTCAAGTTGCCAGTGTCCGAACTGTGGCTCTAATATTGACGCAGTTATTGCTGGAAAATGTAGATTCTGCGGTCAAACTGTCAAAACAACAAATTCAAGCTGGAGAATTTCAGCTCTAAGAAAAACTCAAATTGGAACAGACCTCGGTATGTCTGGAATATTTAGAATAACTTAAAGGGAGTACTTGTAAATGGGGCTTTTTGATAAAGATGACTATGATGATGTAAACCTTGAATCTCTCGATGGTCTTGCTTATGACGAATTAAATCAAAAACTACACGAATATAATAAGGCAATGGCTAATGAAGATAAAGACATAATCGAAGCAAAAAAAGAAAAGAAAAAAAAATCAAGCTATATTTTTTCTATAATTTTTACTATATTTATTATCTTAAATATAGCATTTTATTTTTATATTAGTATAAACTATGAAGAGCTTTATTTTAAATATTATCATTCTTATCCAACAAATAAAAGCAATGGTGATATTCTTAATCTTGGTTTTGCTATACTTATGCCAGCTATTCCATATATAGCAGCACTGATTATAATAGGAATAATTGTAATTATGATTTTTTATGCTATTAAAGCAAAGAAAAATCCTAAGAGTATGGACGATTATCTTAAAATCAATGAGATAGAAGACGAAAACCTTATCAATGATGGATTTACTCCTCAACGCTTTCACCCAGAATCTTTTGCTAATCCTAACCAAAAGCCTTCCCCCTATATAGCTCCAAACAACTATACAAGCGAAATTATGGTGTTTTTGCAAAGCACTGACCCGACCTTTAATTCTCTTGAGTTTATAGAATGGAGCAAAAAGTGCTTCAGAATATTCTGGGATTCTTGGACAGTAGGCAATATTGAAGCATCAAGAATATTTCTTGGCGATGATTTATACGAAAAAATGCGTTCTCTGCTTGAAGATAACACAGAAAAAAACCGCAAGGATATTTATAAGATTTTTTCGCTTTTAGGCTGTTTTCTAAATAAATATGAGCGAGAATCTGGCTTTGAATATCTTACAGTATACCTTACATCAATTCATAGGCATTATGTTCTTGATTCACGAAGAAATTCTAATATTCCTATTGAAGGAAGCTTTTCTGAAGATTTAAAAACTGTATATCAGCTTAAATTTATGAGAAGATTTACGCTTGACCAGAAAACTAATATTAAAAACGGTACACAGACAGTTGTTTGTCCGAACTGCGGTGCAGAAGTAACTGCTCTTAATGCTGGATGCTGCGAATTTTGCGGAAGTGTAGTCAAAGTCAGCGAATTTTCTTGGGTATTATCAGACATTGATGAATATCTGAGAAACAAAACTCTTGTAGATAATCGTGGAGTAATAATTCACAATGTAAATTTCTAAAACAATAAATTCAAAGGAGATATTATAATAATTGGGATATAATATATTTGATTATGACGATTTACTAGAATCACTTCAAAGTCTTGCGTTTGATGAACTAAACGAAAGATTTAAAGAATATGAAGACTCTATATCAAAAGACCAAGATGAAATAATTGAGGAAAAGAAGAAAAAAGATAAACAAGAAATTATTTTCCTTCTTATCAAATTTATTTTATTAATAATATCAATAGCACTTGCACCAATTATTGCATCTTCCATAATTTCATTTAATATTGCATATATAGTAGTTTTTACTTTGCTTTGCATAGTTGGTATTATGATTTATTATCTTATCAAAGCAAGAAAAAAGCCTAAAACGATAGATGACTATCTTAAAATCAACGAAGTTAAGGATAAAAATATTATTAGTGACGGTTTCACCCCGCAAAAGTTTCATCCAGAATCTTTTGCAGACCCAAATCAAAAGCCTTCCCCATATATTATTCCAAATAACTATACAAGCGAAATTATGGTTTTTCTACAATACACAGACCCGGCCTTTAATTCTATTGAGTTTATAGAATGGAGCAAAAAGTGCTTTAGAATATTCTGGGATTCTTGGACAATAGGCAATATTGAAGCATCAAGAATATTTCTTGGTGATGATTTATACGAAAAAATGCGTTCCTTGCTCGAAGACAATTTCGAAAAAAATCGTAAGGATATTTATAATATCAGCTCACTTGTAGGTTGTTTTATCAACAAATATGAGCGAGAATCTGGCTTTGAATATATCACTGTATACCTTATGTCAATACATAGACATTATGTTCTTGATTCCCGCAAAAATTCCAATATTCCTATTGAAGGAAGCTTTTCTGAAAATTTAAAGACTATATATCAGCTTAAATTTATGAGAAGATTTACAGTTGACCAAAAAACTAATATCCAAAACGGTATACAAACCGTCATTTGCCCGAACTGTGGTGCAAAAGTAACTGTTCTCAATACTGGACATTGTGAATTTTGCGGAAGCATAATCAAAGTAAGTGAATTTTCTTGGGTACTATCAGATATTGATGAATATCATAAAAATTCAAGTCTTGTAGATAATCGTGGAGTAATAATCCATAACGCAAAATTCTAATATAACATAAAAAAAGCCATAACTCATAGTTGAGCTATGGCTTTCTGTCTATAAGATAATTATACTAATGATAGAGCTAATTTTATCATATCATTAAATGAGGTTTGTCGTTCCTCAGAAGATGCACTCTCGCCTGTTAAAGGACAATCAGATATTGTACATATGCAAAGAGCATTTTTACCTGCTCGCATAGCATTAAAATAAAGTGCGGCACTTTCCATTTCTGTTGCTAAAATACCGAGTTTTTGCCACTGTTTTAATGTGTCAGGGTCATCATAATAGAAATTATCTGTTGAAAGTATTGTACCGACATACACTGGCATATTTATTTCTTTTGCCTTGGTATATGCAGAATCAAGCAAGTCAAAATTCGCTGTTGGAACCGCTGTGCCTGGTAACTTATATTGTTCCGCATAATTTGAATTATAGCAAGATGCCATTGCAAGAACTACATCTCTGATATGAAGCTTATCACTTATCGCACCAGCTGTACCCGTACGAATTATATTCTTAACACCATAGAAATTATAAAGTTCATAAGAATAAATTCCCATTGATGGCATACCCATACCACTTGCCATAACTGAAACCTTCTTACCCTGATACTCTCCTGTATAAGCATACATCCCTCTTACAGAATTTATAAGCTTTGCATTTATAAGAAAATTTTCAGATATATGCCTGGCTCTTAGAGGGTCACCAGGCATAATAACTGTTTCGGCGAAATCTCCATATTTTGCCTCGATATGTGGTGTAGGTGTAAATTTACTTTCATTCATATTAATTCCACCTTTCAACTTAGTTTACCAACAGCTAATAAGCACTTTTGCACAAAAGACTGTTAGAACTTCAAGAATAAAAATTATTGGTATGCCAAGCATAAATTTAAGTTTTTTGGTCTTGTGGTGAATTATACGCATAGTTATATACATTACAACACAACCACTCATCGCAGCTAATAGCAGCAAGGTACTTTCAGGCACTCTCCATTTATGCTTTATAGCACTTCTCTTATCGTGAATTGTCGCATAAATCGCTATAATATTTATAACCACAAGATATGCAATTAAAATCCACTCCACTTTTTCACGCCCTTTAGAATTATTTACTTAAAATTATTATATAATTATAATAAATAAAAATCAAGGTGTGTGACAAATGAAAAAAAATCCTATGAATCTCATTCCTGCTTTTATTTCCGTATTTTTTATGATTTCTGCGGTGATACTTTCTATGATTTTTCCCTCATCAAAACCTTCAAAATACGAAACAAGCAAAACTAATATTTCCACCCCAAAAACTACTGTTAAAGCCATAGAAACAGCTGTAATCAAAGAAAATACCGATGAGGAAATGCGTGCCGTATGGATTCCATATATGTCACTAAATATGAGTGGTACAGACCGCAGCGAAAAAGCCTTTCAAAAGCGAATAGACGATATTCTCGAAAATTGCACAAAAAATAAGCTCAATACAATTATAATTCATATCCGACCAAACGGCGATTCACTATATCCCTCAAAATATTTTCCGTGGTCAGATATTATCAGTGGTACACAAGGCAAAAATCCAAGCTATAACCCTCTTAAATATATTATTATTTCCTCGCACAAAAAGAATATAAAGGTTCATGCGTGGATAAATCCACTAAGAATACGCTTTTCCCAAACACCCTCTGCCCTATCTTCAGATAATCCCTATACCATTTGGCAAAATGATGATAACGAGGAAAACAACCGTTATACTTTTCAAAGTGGAAAAAATATATACTATAATCCTGCATATAGCGAAGTAAGAGAGTTAATTATAAATGGTGTTCGTGAGATTATAGAAAATTATGAAGTAGACGGCATACACTTTGACGATTATTTCTACCCTGAAGACGATATGAAATGTGATGAAGTTGATTATAAAAAATATCTCTCAACAGTTGATGAAAATTATTCACCACTCACACATACAGAATGGCGTAAGGCTAATATTAATGCACTAATTTCAGGTGTATATACAGCTATTCACGAAATAAAAGATAATGTTGTATTCGGTATTTCTCCACAATGCAACACCGAAAATGATGAAAAGATTTCTGCTGATATAAAATCCTGGGGAAGCATTGCAGGTTTTGTAGATTATATTTGTCCACAAATTTATGTTAGCAATACACACCCATATTTGCCTTTTAAAAAATCTGCTGATGAATGGCGAAAGATAATTAACAATAAAAGCGTAAAATTTTATATCGGTCTGGCTGTATATAAGGCTGGTTCAGATAGTGACAGCGGAACTTGGCTCGAATCTGACGAAATTCTGAAAAATCAAATTCTCTATGGTAGAAGTATAAATTGTGATGGTTTTATGCTCTATTCATATGAATATCTCTCCATTGACCAATCATCAAATGAGGTTAAAAATGCTATTGCAATGTTCAATAATTAAATAAAATTCACTAAAACTCATAACATAAATTATTAAAAAAGGGACTGTGAAAAAACAGCCCCTTGACCTAAACTTTAAGTGTCTTAGGATAGTTTGTTAGCTAAGCGGTAGTCCATTAGAAAATTTCACAACCGCGTCAACTATCTTCCCTCACTCGCTATGAGCGAGACTTATCGAGCGATTCCGTGTCTTGACGGCGGAAGCACTCCGCCTCGAGCGAAATTTTTATTTGTCTTTTGAAAAGTTGGTTAGCTTTTATTATATATTATACTAATTCATAATCTATTGTGCCAAGTGCTACTGTTGCAGCAGTAACCTTGATTCTTACACTATCACCGATAGAATAGCTTATTCCAGAACGCTTATCGATTGTAGTTGTTGTGCCATTATATTCAAAAAACGCATTTTCAAGTCTTGAAAGGTTTACAAAGCCCTCTATTCCACAAGGAATTGATACAAATATTCCCTTTGCAGTTACCCCCTCAACTACGCCATCATAACATTCGCCGATATGTGCTGTCATATATTCTGCCGCATAACACTTTTCTGTATCACGCTCACCATTTACAGCTCTTACTTCTCTTTCTGATGACTGCTTTGCAGATTTCTCTGCGAAATCTTCATATTTTCTCTTGATTTCTTCAATAGACATTCCGCCTACAAGTGCTGAAAGAATACGGTGAATTGATGTATCAGGATAACGCCTTATCGGAGATGTAAAGTGGCAATAATCTGCAAGTGACAAACCAAAGTGTCCGATTGGCTTATCGTCATACTGTGCCTTTGCCATCGTACGAAGAACCTGCATAGACATAAGCTTTTCGTATCTTGTACCCTTTGCTGCTGAAAGCAATTCTGCTAAATCACGCTGTGTAAGTCCTGGCTTTATCTTATTAACTCTGAAACCACAAGCCTGTGCTAAATCTGCAAGTGCTGCGATTCTCTCTGCCTCAGGCTTTGCGTGAATACGATAAACAAACGGTATATTTTTTTCCTTAGCAAGTTTACCAGCCGCCTGATTTGCCATAATCATAAACTGCTCTATCATCTCTTCTGATTTGCCACGAGTTCTTGTAGAAACATCTATACATACGCCTGCTTCATTTAGAACAAATTTAAGTTCAGTTGTTTCAATTTCAAGCTCGCCACGCTCTTTAGCATTTTGCTTGAGAACTGCAAAAAGCTCTTCTCCGTCTTTGAGAGTTTGTTCAACTGGAGAATATTTTTTTATAAGTTCATCATCAGCAGTTCCTGCAAGAATCTCATTAACTTCGGAATAAACTCCTCTTACCTTGGAATTGATAATGCTCTTGCAAAATTCAAAATCGCAAAGATTTCCTTTCTGGTCTATGTTCATAATAGCAGAAAAAGTCAATTTATCTGTTCCGCTATTAAGTGAACAACAGCCATTTGAAAGCTCCTCTGGAAGCATTGGAATAACTCTATCTGCAAAATATACGGAAGTTCCACGCTCAAAAGCTTCCTTATCAAGCTCACTACCTTCTCGGACATAATGCGAAACATCGGCGATATGTACGCCGAGTGTCCAGCCATTTTCGGTTTTCTTTACGGAAATTGCATCATCAAGGTCTTTTGCATCTGCACTATCAATAGTGAGGATTGCCTCATCACGCAAATCTCTGCGTTTTGCGATTTCTTCTGCTGTGATAGGCTCTTCTGAAACTCTCTTTGCCTCTGCACGAAGTCCCTTTGAAAATTCGCTTGGAATACCATACCTATCTATAATTGCATCGGCACATATCTTTGCACTGTTTGCCTTGCCATAAATGCTCAAAACTCGGCAATAAAGCTTTCTTTCGTGCTGGTCATACATAAGAGCCGCACGAACCTTATCCCCATCACGGGACCTGAGTTCTCCGCCCCTTACAATCGGAATACTATATCCGAATCCGCCATCTGCAATAACAGAAAGCTTACTTTTATATCTCTCGACCATACCTGTTATAAGTCTGTCGCCTTTTTTGACTATGCGAAAAACTCCTCCTGAAGGACCTTTTTCCTCTTGGCGAATATCTTGCAAAAGGACAACATCCCCTGGGATAGCGTCCTTCATCTTCTCGCAAGGAATGAATATATCAGGTGAACCATCTGCTGGTCTTGCAAATGAAAAATATCTTGAGCTTCTGAGAATTGTAGCCTTTACATATCCCATTGCTTCACTCAGCACAACATTTTTATTCTTTATAAGGATAATATCGCCATCCTCCTGAAGTTCAGAAATAGCGAGGTTATAGCTTGCCTTATCTGATATATTTGAAAGCTTGAAAAGCTCATCACGAGAAATCTCTCTGTTTTCTCTTTGGAGGGTTGTAATAACAATATCCTTCGTCTTTAGTTTCATAGAATCTCCTTTGATATTTTAAATCACTTTGTCATAAATAAAATTCCTAATGTATTAGGACCGCAATGCGATGAAATAGTACAGCCCGCTCTTGAAATAAGAATTTCATTAAATACATTCTTACTTTTGAGATAATCATAAACAAGCTTTAAACGCTCATCAGATATACCTGAATGTGTTATAAAAACTCTTTTGGGATTGATATTATCAAATTCCGCGAGCTTATCATCAATATACTGTGGCAAAACCTTTTCGAGCTTACCTCTATACTTTTTGCCAACAGTCATAGAACCATCCTTATTATTTACAATGATACTTGGCTTTAGGCTGAGGAGATTTGCACCAAGCATTGCAATAGTTGAACATCTTCCGCCTGCACGAAGATAATCAAGCCTATCAACAACAAAGCTTCCATAGGTTTTCGAAGTTAATGCACGAATATTTTCTGCAATTTCTTTTCCTGACATTCCCTTCTCAGCCATTTCAGCGGCTTCAAGAGCAAGAAGCCCTGATGCACTTGAAAGATTGCAGGAATCGACCGGATAAACATTGCCAAGCTGTTCTGCGGCAATGCAACAATTTTTATATGACGCAGAAAGTGCTGAACCCAAGTTTATATGAACTATCTCATAGCCTTGCTCTACAAGTGGTAAAAATCCATCAATATACTCCTGAACATTGACAGCCGAAGTTTTTGGAAGTGTTCCAGAAGTCTTAAAATGCTTATAAATTTCATCAGGTGTTATATTTACACCGTCGTCATAGCTTGTTCTGCCAAGAATAATATGGAGCGGATATGTTGAAATATTATATTTCTTTTTAAGCTCTGCTGGCAAATCGCAAGTGCTGTCTGCCGTTATCAATACATTTCTTTCCATAGAGGTCACCCTTTCTTAACTGTATCATTATACTGCATCTGACGAATATCCCTACCAATAAATTTAAGTCTGAGCATCTCGCCTATTATTCTTGAAACCAATCTCTGATGATAGGATTTTTCAAGTTCCTTGAGTGTAAGGTTTGTACTTATTATTATTGGCTTTTTCAGCAGCATTCTTGTATTTATTATATTATAAATTTTTGACAATGTAAACTGTGTTAGAAATTCTGTTCCAAGGTCATCTATAATCAAGAGGTCACATTCCTTGAGAAGATTTTCTGTTGCATCAGTAGATTTATCATCGTTGAATCTCTCACTCTCAAGTTTTGAGAGAATATCAGGTGCAGAAGCATATACTACACCATAGCCGTTGTCTATAACTTCCTTTGCTATTGCAAGTGAAAGGTGAGTTTTTCCAAGTCCTGAACCACCCTGAAACAAAATACTTCTTGATTGTGGTGTGAAATTAACTGCATAGCTTTCGCAAAAATTAAGAATTTTCTCCATTCTTGTATATGGTGAAATCATCTTTTCACCCTCACGAATAGGCTCTCGGCTATAATAATCGAGTGAAAATGTCTTGAAATCCGAAAGTGAGAGTGGAGAAACACTATTTAGTTTATCGTATGCCTTTTCACGCAAAAGCTTTTTTAAGCACAAACACATTTTCCCGTCAATATATCCCTTATCGCTACATTCTTTGCAGCTATAATGTACATCAAGATAGTCTGACTGATAACCATTTTTTTCTAAGATTGTTTTAAGCTCCATTTGCAGGGCAAGGTTTTGTGTTTTAAGCTTTTCGAGCATTTCTCTTACGCTTATTCTATCGGCAAATACTGCACGAGCAGCCATTGTACTTGTTTTTGCAAGGCTTTCTTCTATCTCTTGTACCCTTGGCAACTTTTTAATAAGCTCTGAATGCTTTATCATTGCATCATATTCTGCTTTATTTCTTCTCGCTTTTAGTTCCTCAAAAGCGTCATCATATATATCCTTGGAATATCCCATTGTTTATATCACCTTATTCATCAAAAATGCTTGAATTTTCATATGCTTCCAAATCATAGGTTGCTTCTGATTCACTTGAGAATTTAGCTCTTTTTGGCTTTTTCTCTGCCTTAGCCTGTTCTAGGGTTGTAATATGGGCCTTATGCCAGCGTTCAAGTATGGATTCAACATAATTAGGAATATACTTGCCCTTAGCATCAACACATCTCTCATATGCTTCACGAATCATATCTGCCGTGAAGTGCCATTCGTTTACCCACCTCTCAGCTTGTTTGAGTTCCTTATCTGTCGGGGAATGTTCCTCAAGACCGATTGTTTGAACTATAAGCCTAAAGGCAGTTCTGCTATTTGTCATACGCATAATTTCCTTTTCGGCTCTGTCAACCGTTGTTATCTCATTATCTCCCCAACTTTCGGCAACCTTTTCTATGTATTTCATATTAGTTTTGCCCATATCCTGAAGATACTGCAAAAGCATTATTATAACTTCAACAGGAAGTCCGTAATATTCATTCAGCATAAGCAATGTGCATTTATCAGCATTGCTTGTCATTCTGCCAAGAATATTATCTGCCTCTTGCATAAGAAACGCGATTGACGGGTCAGCAACCATTCTTTCTGCGAGGTGTGCTGAATCGGGCTTTTGCGGTCTGGAGAGTGGTTTTTTAGGCTCACTTTGCTTTTTTTCAATCGGCTGTTCGACAGGCGTTATTTCTGCTTTTAAAGTTTCAGCCTTAGGTTCTATTTTAGCGGTAAAAGTAGGTTTTTCTGTAAGCTTAAAGCCAAATGGTGCAGAAGTTTCATTTACAGAAGGAGTTATTGAACCACTTTCTTTATCTATGGTTATAATGCCTGTTGCTATCCAATATTGCATACTGTCACGGGCATCAGCTGGGCTCATTGAAAGTGCTGACGCCATATCTTCATCGCAGAAATTTTCTCCTGCGTGACGCAAAAACCACAACAAAACCTTTAGTTGAGCCGCTCCCGCAAGTTTTATATGTTCATCAACAACACTGCATGGAACAGCGAAAATGCTATTCCATGCACCAAGATTCATTTTATAATTCATTTTCTATTCCTCTGATATTTTATAGGCAAACTGCGTTCGCCCGTATTAGCACAAGATGTTAAAGGCGTTGTCCTTAACACCTATGAGGGACTCTGTCCTCAACCCTGCAAGCTTTTGAAAAAGCTTGAGCAAAACTTTTAATTGTCTTAGGAAAATCTATTAGCTAATCGATAGTTCACTGGGAATTTCTCCGACCGCGTCAACTATCTTCCCTAATCCACCACAAGCGAGACTTGTCGAGCGATTCCGCGTCTTGACAGCGGAGGCACTCAGCCACTAATCTATTGGTAATAGTACTGGCTGACGCTTTTCAAATACTGTTACATAAGAGAAACCACACCTTTGGGCAAGTCTATATCCTTCCTCTAAACCTGAGCCGACATCTCCCCATCTATGTGCATCTGAACCGATTGTAATATATTTTCCGCCAAGCTCTCTGAAGCGTGAAACTATATTTTCTCCTGGAAGCGTCATTCCTATTCTTTGTCTTAAGCCTGATGTATTTATCTCTAAGGCTTTTTTATTTCTGACAAGAACTTTTAAAACCTCATCTATCATTTCTTTATATGTATCGTATTTAATTTTTTTGGTAACATTGCCAACTATATATCTCAAGGGGTATGTCATATGTGCAAGCGTATCAAAGCGGTTATCTACTGCAAGTTCATAAAGCTGTGTGAAATATCTCTCGAGCAGGTCATTAACATTATCATTATTGTATTCAAGAAAATAGAAATCCTGTTCATTTTTGAGATTATGTAGAGAGCCAATAACAAAATCATAATCGCACAAGGAAAGTACATCATCTGCGGCAAGTTTATTTTGTGTTGGCTGACCAAGTTCTATACCTGTATATACCTTCATTTTAGAGCCATAGCTTGCTCTCGCTTTACCCGAAGCCATAACAGAAGCCTCTATACTTTTTCTCACATTATTAAAGAAATACTCGTTACATTCGCAATGGTCGGTTATAGAAATGCTATAAAGTCCAAGCTTTATGGCTTGTTCACAGAGCATCATAACAGGGTCGTTTCCGTCAAACGAATGTTTGCTGTGGGTATGGCTATCTGAGAAAAAACGCTTATTCATATTTATATACCCTTTCAAATTTCAGTTCTGAATCTGCTATTATAGATTATAGCACACTAAAAAAATAATTTATACGGATATATTAACAAAAATATCTATAATTGAATTGATGGAAATTATTAAGTTTGCAACTGTTTGCTCATTTTACATATTTCTATTGTATTTTCTATATATTGTGCTTTCTCGAGAAAATTATATTTATCATCAAAAGACTTGACAAGTTGAGGATTATGTTGGATAATTTAATATAAACTTATACAATTAGGAGGAATAACAAATGCGTGCTGTTATTACAGTTCTCGGAAAGGATAATGTTGGAATCCTTGCAAAGGTTTCTAATGTATGTGCTGATGCTGGTGCAAATATAATCGAGGTAACTCAGAGCGTTCTTCAAGAAATGTTTGCTATGATTATGTTTGTTGAAATCGGAGATATTAAAATCCCTTATTCTGAACTTTCAGATAAACTTGTTGCCCTCGGCGATAACCTTGGACTTAAGGTTCATGTTATGCATGAGGATATTTTCAACACAATGTACCATGTCTGATATTTAAAGCCTGAATAATTTGAAGGGATTGATTTTCTAAAAATGATAAATTCACATGATATACTTGAAACCATCAGTATGATTGATAACGAAAATCTCGACGTTCGTACAATCACTATGGGTATCTCTTTGCTCGACTGTATCGACTCTGATATTGATAAAGCCTGCGATAAAATCTATGATAAGATTTGCAGATATGCAAAAGACCTTGTTAAGACAGGCGAAGATATAAGCAAGGATTATGGAATTCCAATTATTCACAAGAGAATATCTGTTACTCCTATTGCACTTGTTGCGGCTGCCTGCCCAACAAAAAATCCTGTTAAATTTGCTAAAACTCTCGACAAAGCGTCTAAAACTGTCGGTGTAAACTTTGTCGGTGGATATTCTTCTCTCGTGCATAAGGGCTTTGCTCCTGGTGACTATGCTCTTATTGAGAGTATTCCTGAGGCTCTCTCTGTTACTGATAATGTCTGTTCTTCTGTTAATGTTGGCAGCACAAAAACAGGTATCAATATGGACGCTGTTGCTAAGATGGGACGCATCATCAAGGCTGCTGCCGAGGAGACTAAGGACAGAGATTGCATTGGTGCAGCAAAGCTTGTGGTTTTCTGTAATGCTCCTGAAGATAACCCATTTATGGCTGGTGCTTTTCACGGTACTGGCGAGCCTGACTGTGTTATCAATGTTGGTGTTTCTGGTCCTGGCGTTGTAAGAGCTGCTCTTAGCAAGGCTGGAGATTGCAATATCACTGAGGTTGCTGATATTGTTAAGCGTACTGCGTTTAAGATTACTCGTGCAGGTCAGCTTGTTGCTCAAGAGGCTGCAAAAAGGCTCTGTGTTCCTTTTGGTATACTCGACCTTTCACTCGCACCAACACCTGCTGTCGGCGACTCTGTTGCATATATTCTTGAGGAAATGGGTCTTGAGCAGTGCGGTGCTCACGGCACAACTGCTTGCCTTGCTCTCCTCAATGACGCTGTTAAGAAAGGTGGAGCTATGGCTTCATCTCATGTTGGTGGTCTTTCAGGTGCATTTATTCCTGTTACTGAGGACGCTGGTATGATTGAGGCAGCAAGAAGTAAGGCTCTTTCTATTGTTAAGCTTGAGGCTATGACTTCTGTTTGCTCTGTCGGACTTGATATGATTGCTATTCCTGGTGACACATCAGCTGATGTTATTTCTGGAATTATTGCAGACGAAGCTGCTATTGGTATGGTTAATACAAAGACAACTGCTGTTCGTCTTATTCCTGCTATTGGCAAAAAAGTCGGTGATGAACTCAACTTTGGTGGACTTCTCGGTGGCGGACCTGTTATGGAAGTTAATACAAAATCTCCTGCAAAACTCATTGCAAGAGGCGGTAGAATTCCAGCTCCTCTCCAGAGCCTTAAAAACTAATAGACTTCTCTAAGAAACTTAAAAGTTTAGGTCAAGCCTTTTCAAAGGCTTGCGGTTTCCAAAGGCAGAGCCTTTGGTCGCTCTCCGCAGAGAGCGAAACACCTTTGGGCGAAGCCCAACATTCATTGCTCTTTGAGCGGCGGATTTTATCCGCCGCTTTTTTCTTTTCTTAGCAACATTAGTCAATAAGGGGGCGGACAAAGTCCGCCCCTTAGGGAGCAAGAGATGTTAAGGGCTTCGCCCTTAAAACCTACGAGGGACTCCGTCCCTCGACCCTGCAAGCCTTTAAAAAGGCTTGACCTAAACTTTCAGCTGTCTTAGGGAAAGCTTGCTAACTAATTGGTAATTTCATCGACTGCGGCAATAAACTACTGTAAACAATGCCGAGCAATTCTGCGTTTTATCCTGTACTGTCAAACATTGCTACAGGCAAAAATGAACAATATTTTAAACAAGTTTATTACAAAATATATATTTGAACAAATTGACTATACAAGGTAAGTTTCGTGTCTAAATTTTGAAATTTTTGACTTGATATTAAACGCCAACTGTGATATTATTATGTGGTACACAAGGGGGTGTGGTGGAACTTAATCTTACTTATATTTCGTAAGAAAGATTTCGTTTCTCCACGCCTGTTTATTTATAGGAGGTGTATAACTGGTGCAAGATATGATTTCAAAAATAGTCGAAATGGACGAAAAGGCTCGTGAACTTAATGACGAGGCTCTCAAAAGCAAAATCGACTATGAACAGGAGATTGCTGTTGCTAAGCAAACTATCATCAAAGACTATCTTGAACGAGCAAGAAAGCGTGTACAAATCAATGCGCAGTCGGAACGAGATGCTGCCAAAAAGGAACTCGCTCAAACTCGTGAGGCTCACGCCAAAATCGAAAAAAAGCTTGATGACCTCTATGGCTCAAATTGTGACAGCTGGGTTGACGAAATCTTCAAGAGAGTAATATCGGGGTGATTTTATGCTATCGTCTATGTCTTCCAACGCTATTCTTGCTAAGGCAAGGACTATGTATGGACGCAGACTGACAGACAAGGATTACGAGGATTTGCTCGCCTGCAAAACCGTTCCTGAGGTTGCAAACTATCTTAAAAATGAAACAGTATATTCCGAAATTCTTTCAGGTCTTAACGAAAATGATGTTCATAGAGGTCAGCTTGAAACCTTACTAAGAAAGAAAATTTTCTATGAAAAGGTTTCTCTCGCAAGATTTGATATGAACTCAGAAAAATTTCTTTCAGTTTTCTTCATAAATCGTATGGAAATTGAGCAAATTATGAGATGTATATCTCTTCTTAATATTGGAAGAGCTTCTGAATATGCCTACGAAATGCCTGTTTTCTTTGAGAAACACACAAATCTCAATCTTAAATCCTTCTCTGAAGTGACAAATCTTAGTGAGCTTTGTGATGTTCTCAGCAATACTAAGTATGCTAAGATTATACGGCCTTTCATTCCACAGGGTGACGAACAGCTTGATGTTCCAAAAATTGAAACCGCTCTTTATACCTATAACTTTAATTCTTTGTTTGAATCTATCAATAAGAATACAAGAGGTAAAGAGAAAAAAGAACTTCTTGCTCTTATCAATGCTTTTATTGATTTCAGAAATTTCGTAAGAATTTCTCGTCTGAAAATGAGCTACCATACCTCTGAGGACTATACAAGAAGTATGCTTCTTCCCTATGGAAGGTTAAGCAAGGCTCAAATCAACTCCTTGCTCGAATGTGAAAGTTCTAATGAGCTTATGAACAATCTGAAGGCTACCTATATAGGAAAGTCTCTCAACAAAGCCGAATATAACACTCAAAGCCAGATGATAACTGCTCTTAATTCTATATACTGCAAAAAAAACATCAGACTCTCTGTAAACGCTTCGGTAGTTATGCTTTCTTATGTTATGCTTTCAGAAATCGAACTATCTAATATTATAAATCTCATTGAGGGCACTCGATACGGATTTTCCGAAGAAGAAAAATCAAGACTTCTCGTGAGATGAAATGAGGTGATTACGTGTCCGTAAGACCTATGAAAGCGGTCGGCATTATTGGTCTTTCATCAGAGCTTGATAAGGTTATGCGATATTGCGGAGAATCTGAAATCTTTCACCCCGATGACGCTATGAATTTCTATGAGAATACCGGAAAGTTCGTTCCGATAAACGAAAGAAATCCTTATCAAGACCCATTGGCTGAGCTTACCTCTTCGGTTCAATCAGCCGGACTGGCACTCGAATTTCGCAAGACAAAGAAATTTACTGTCAGCGACAGTGGTATCAAAAAGTATGTCAAGTTCGTTTCTTCTAAGCTTGATAGATTTACTACCGAAACGCTTAAAATTAATGCAGAGCTTGATGAATGCAGAAAAAACCAAGAGGAGCTTAACCACTTTATAGGAAGTAATCTTGATATGGAAAAGCTTTTCGCTTGTAAATTTATCAATGTAAACTTTGGTCGAATTCCAAAGGAAAGCTACGATAGACTTACAGAGCTTAATAGCAATCCATACATTCTTTTCTTCCCCTGCACGAATGACCAGACTCATTACTGGGGTGTTTATTTTTCACCACTCGGCAGTGAGGACGAAATCGACAGGATATTCGCAAGCCTTTACTTTGAAAGAATGAATCTTCCAAAGGGCGTTACGAATCCCGAAAAATATCTCGAAAAGCTAAAAGCTAAAGAGATTGCACTCAGACAACAGCTCACTAAGATTCAGCAACAGCTTGATATTTTCTGGACTGCTGAGAGCGAAAAGTGCAGTATGTATTATAGTAGGCTGAAAGAAATGAATACCTACTATACCATTAAAAAATATGTCTACTGCTATCACAAAAACTTCATTCTTGTCGGTTGGATTCCTGCCGACCAAGAAAAACAATTTACTCAAGGGCTTGACAAGATAAACGGTATTGAATATACCCTTAGCGATGGCAAGGACGAGATAAAACATTCTCCGCCTGTCATTCTTAAAAATCCGAGATTTGCTAAGCGTTACGAATACTATGTTAAGATGTTCGGCTTGCCAAGCTATAACGAAATCGACCCGACTATGCTTGTAGCTATAACCTACACCATATTCTTCGGAATAATGTTCGGTGATTTCGGTCAGGGTATTGTCCTTTCTATTGTTGGCTACCTTATGTGGAAGCTGAAAAAGATGGATATAGGAAAAATTCTTATCCCCTGCGGTATTTCCTCGGCTATATTCGGATTTATCTATGGCTCGTGCTTCGGCTTTGAAGAAGCCTTCCATCCGATATATAAGGCAGTCTTTGGACTTGATGAAAAACCCGTTGATGTAATGGCTCCTGCAACATCAAATCTGATTGTTTATGCATCAGTCGGTGTCGGTGCAGTAATTATTATGATTGTTATGCTTTTGAACATCTATTCTTCCCTGAAACGCAGAGATTATGAAAGCGGAATCTTCGGGCCGAACGGTATAGCAGGCTTTGTATTCTATACATCACTTGTTGTCGGTCTTGTCTGCCAAATGGTTTTTGGAATTCAACTTATGAATATCGTATATGTCATCGGCTTGATTATAATACCGCTTATTCTTATCTTCCTCAGAGAGCCACTCGGAAGACTTGTTTCAGGAAATAAAAATTGGCAACCGCAAAAGTGGGGCGAATATTGTGTTCAGAACTTCTTCGAGCTTTTTGAAACTTGCTTGAGCTATGTTACTAACACAATGTCTTTCTTGCGTATAGGTGCATATGTCCTTGTTCACGCTGGTATGATGCTTGTTGTATTCACACTCGCAAATATGTCTGGCGGATTTATGTACTATATAGTTGTTTTGTTGGGCAACGCAATAGTTATGGCTCTTGAGGCACTTCTTGTTGCTATTCAGGTGCTAAGACTTGAGTATTACGAATTGTTCAGCAGATTCTATGTTGGTCAGGGCAGAGCCTTTGAGCCTGTCCGACTCGAAGAAAATCAATAATTCCATATGAGCTTTTAAGCTCATATGTGGGTTATAAATAATTTTTTAAATTAAATGGAGGATTTTAATTATGGAAATCATGGAATTTGTATTGTTGGCTGTACCTGTTGTATTTTTAGTTGGTTCTATCTTGCTCGCTTATAAGGCTGTTAAGAGCGGTGCTAAACGCAAAACTGCTGTTTTCACACAGATTGCTTCTTTCTGCATTGTTGGTCTTGTTTGCCTTATAATTCCTATGACAGTTAGCGCTGCTGACACAACTGCTGTTGTTGATTCAACAGCTAATGGTCTTGGTATGCTTGCTGCTGCTCTTGCAACTGGTATCTCTGGTATCGGCGGTGGTATCGCTGTTGCTGGTGCTGCTCCTGCTGCTATCGGTGCAACAAGTGAAGACCCTAAGGCATTCGGTAAGTCACTTATCTTCGTTGCTCTTGGCGAAGGTGTTGCTCTTTACGGACTTCTCGTTTCTATCCTTATCCTTAACAAGTTCTAATTCTAAATTGGCGAATTACAAATCGCAAGTTTCGTAGCGGCGAGCCGCCGCACCCAAGACGCGTAATCGGTTTTGCAAGCAAAACCTCTACATCTACAAGGGCGGTTTATTGTCACGAATAAAGTAATTACCAATGAACTACCAAAGGCTTGAGCGAAACTTTTAGCTGTCTTAGAAAAGTATGTTAGCTAATTGTAGGGGCGAACTGTGTTCGCCCGCTCAGTAGTTACTTCATCCGCAGCAACAAGTTTCCCACACTCACTACAAGCAAGATTTGTCTAGCAATTACGCAACAAAAAGTACTTTTTAAACTACATAAAGGTCAGGTGAGATTATGAGATTTTATTTAATCAGCGACAATGTTGATACGGCAATGGGTATGCGTCTTGCGGGAATCGAAGGCATTGTCGTTCACGAGGACAGCGAGGTTCGTGACGCTCTCACAAAGGCTATGGACTATGATGATGTCGCAGTTATCCTTATGACCGAGCGTCTGGTTTCTCTTTGTCCTGACCTTGTCTATAACCTAAAGCTAAACCGCAAACAACCGCTTATAGTCGAAATTCCCGACAGACATGGAAACGGTCGTGCAAAGGATAGTATCACAAGATATGTTCGTGATGCTATCGGTGTTAAAATCTAATAAAAATCTCTACGGAGGTGACATTATATGGCAGAAGTTCAGAGTGGCTCTGAAAATTTTTTGAAGGCTATTGAAAAATATGCCGAGGAACAAAGAAATAAAATTCGCTTTGAGTCTGAATCCTTCAAAAAGCAAGAGCTTGAAAAGGCTGAAACAGAAGGAATTAGAGAAGCCTATACCCTTATTCAAAGAGAAATGGCAGCCATAAGAACGGAAATTTCAAGCCAGCTTTCTCGTGACGAGATGGCAAGCAGAAAGAAAATTTTCGAGAAAAGAAATAAAATGACTGAAAATGTCTTTGAAAAGGTTACCCAAAAGCTTGTCGAATTTACTAAGACAGCAGATTATGAAAAGCTTATGCTCGAAAGCGTAAAGAAAATTGCACAAGCTCTTAAGGCAGACGATGTAATCTTCTTCATTAAGGAAAGCGACCTAAAGTTTGCTGATAAGATTAAGGCTGCCTATACAGCAGAAAAATTAAAGGATAAAAAGCTCGCTGATAAAATCAAGTCGGCTTTCTCTCCTTCTTGCGAGGTTAAGTCCTCTAAGGAAATTAAAATTGGCGGAATCACAGGCAGAAGTGCAAGTCTGGGACTTATCGCTGATGAAACTCTCGATACAAAGCTTGATGGTCAGCGGGAGTGGTTCTATCAAAATTCAGGTCTTAGAGTTACTGAGTAATTCCCGACTGGAAAATGAGATGAGATAATGGCAAATAAAAATGTAATTTACGGAATCAACGGCCCTGTTGTTACTGTTAAGGACACAAGAGACTTTTCTATGATGGAAATGGTTTATGTCAGCGACGAACGCCTCGTCGGCGAAGTTATCGGTATCACAGATAAGCTTACTACTATTCAGGTCTATGAGGAAACAACAGGCTTAAAGCTTGGCGACCCTATCTACGGCACAGGCGAGCCTATGAACATTCTTCTCGGCCCTGGTATTATTGATAATATCTTTGATGGTATCGAAAGACCTCTTAAAGCTATCGAGGAATCAACAGGTTCTTCCTTTATTTCAAGAGGTGCTGCTGTTTCTTCACTTGATGACAAAAAGCAGTGGGATGTAACTATCACAGCTAAGGTCGGTGATTACCTCAAGGCAGGTCAGATTTATGCTACTTGCCCAGAAACACCTATCATTGAGCATCGCTGCATACTTTCCCCTAAGATTAAAGGTGGTAAAGTTATCAAAGTTGAACCTAACGGCAAGTATAAGATAAACGATACGGTCGTTACTATCGAAGATGACGAGGGCATTAAGCACGAGCTTACACTTTGTCAGGCTTGGCCTATCAGAACACCAAGACCATCAGCAGAAAGACTTTCAGCCGATGTTCCGCTTATCACAGGACAGAGAGTTATTGATACACTTTTCCCTATCTCTAAGGGCGGTACAGCTGCTATTCCTGGCGGTTTCGGTACTGGTAAGACTATGACACAGCACCAGCTTGCAAAATGGTGCGATGCGGATATTATCGTATATGTTGGTTGTGGTGAGCGTGGTAACGAGATGAGCCAGGTTCTTACTGAGTTCTCCGAACTGGTTGACCCGAAGTCTGGCAGACCTATGACCGACAGAACTGTACTTATCGCTAATACATCTAATATGCCTGTTGCAGCTCGTGAAGCTTCTATTTATACAGGTATTACACTTGCTGAATATTATCGTGATATGGGTTATCACGTTGCTATTATGGCTGACTCAACCTCTCGTTGGGCTGAAGCTCTCCGTGAAATCTCTGGTAGACTTGAAGAAATGCCTGCTGAAGAAGGTTATCCTGCTTATCTTCCATCAAGACTTTCTGAATTCTACGAAAGAGCTGGCAGAATTGAGACTCTTTGCGGAGCAGAGGGTTCAGTTACTATTATCGGTGCGGTTTCACCTCCTGGTGCTGATTTCTCCGAGCCTGTTACACAGAACACAAAGCGTTTTATCCGTTGCTTCTGGGCTTTGGATAAGTCACTCGCTTATTCAAGACATTATCCTGCAATAAACTGGATGACAAGTTACAGCGAATACTATACAGACCTTGACCCTTGGTTTAGAAAGAATCTCGGTGAAGACTTCATCAAGTATAGAAACAAGATTACTGCTCTTCTCCATGAAGAAAGCCAGCTTATGGAAATCGTTAAGCTTATCGGTTCTGATGTTCTTCCTGATGACCAGAAGCTTGTTATCGAAACAGCTAAGGCTATTCGTGTTGCTTTCTTACAGCAGAACGCCTTCCATAAGGATGATACCTTCGTTCCGCTTGAAAAGCAAAAGCTTATGATGAAGACTATTCTCCATCTCTACGAAAAGGCTAAACATATTGTTGTTGCACAGATTCCTATTTCGCAGGTTCTTGAGCTTCATCTCTTTGAGAAAATCACAAAGATGAAGTATGATATTCCGAATGACAAACCCGAAATGTTTGATGAGCTTAATAAGTCTATTGATGACGCTCTTGCAACAATCTCAAACATATAAGCGGAGGTGCGTGACCGCACTATACAAAATGCGAAATCGCTCAAGAAGTCTCACTCGTGGTGAACACAAAAGGTTTTTCCACGCAGAGGACTAATCTACCGCTTAGCTGATGCACTTCTTTAAGACAGATAAAAGTTTCGCTCGAGCCTTTTCTACACCAGCTTTGCTGGTGAAAGCTGCTTGCAGGGTTGAGGGACGGAGTCCCTCATGGGTTTTAAGGGCAAAGCCCTTAACATTCTTTGCTCTCTAAATGACTAATGTTACTGACAAAAGAAAAGGCGGCGGACAAAGTCCGCCGCTCAGGGGTAAAGAATGTTGGGCTTCGCCCAAAGGTATTTCGCTCTATGCGGAGAGCGACAAGGGCTTTGCCCTTGACCTACAAGCCTTTAAAAAGGCTTGACCTAAACTTTGAGTGTCTTAGGGAAAGTTTGTTTCAGCACCCACATTTATTACTACTTATTTAAGGAAGTGAAATGAATGATTCTCGATTATGTTGGCGTTAAGGAAATCAATGGTTCACTTATCGTTCTCGATGATGTCGAAAACGCTTCTTATGAAGAAATGGTTGATATTCGTCTTGATGACGGCTCAATTCGCCACGGAAGAATAGTTCAGACTCAGGGTAAGCGTTGTGTCGTTCAGGTATTTGAAGGCACTAAGGGTATGTCACTCGACAATGCACGCACTCGTCTTAAAGGACACCCTATGGAGCTTGCTCTCTCACCTGAAATTATGGGTCGTGTCTTTAACGGCTCGGGTACTCCTATTGATGGTCTTGGCGATATCTATCCTACTCACAAGGCTAATATCAATGGTACTCCGATAAACCCTGTTTCAAGAATTTATCCACAAAACTATATAAATACTGGTATCTCTACAATAGATACTCTTATGACACTTATTCGTGGTCAGAAGCTACCGATTTTTTCTGGATCAGGTATGAAACATAACGAACTCGCTGTTCAGATTGTTCGTCAGGCTCAGATTGCTGGTGCTGGTAATAAATTCGGTATCGTCTTTGCAGCTATGGGTGTTAAGAATGATGTTGCGGAATATTTCCGCAAGAGCTTTGACGAAAGCGGCGTTCTCGAAAGAGTTGTTATGTTCCTTAATCTCGCTAATGACCCAATTATTGAAAGAACTCTTACACCTCGTTGTGCCTTGACTGCGGCTGAATATCTTGCTTTTGAGCTTGATATGCACATTCTCGTAATTATGACTGATATGACCTCATATGCCGAGGCTTTGCGTGAATTCAGCTCATCTAAGGGCGAAATTCCAGGCAGAAAGGGTTATCCTGGTTACTTATATTCAGACCTTGCTTCTCTCTATGAAAGAGCAGGTATGATTAAAGGAAAGAATGGTTCTGTTACTCAGATTCCAATTCTTACTATGCCTAACGATGATATTACCCACCCTATCCCTGACCTTACAGGTTATATCACAGAGGGACAGATAGTTCTCGACCGTTCTCTCGAGGGTGCTGGTCTTTATCCACCTGTTTCGGTTCTTCCATCACTTTCTCGTCTTATGAAAGACGGTATCGGTGAAGGCTTTACAAGAGCCGACCACTCCGCACTTTCTAACCAGCTCTTTGCAGCTTATGCGAAAGTTATGGACGCTCGTTCGCTCGCCTCTGTTATCGGTGAGGAAGAGCTTTCCCCTATTGACAAGAAATATATCGAGTTTGGTAAGCTCTTTGAGGCTTATTTCGTAAATCAGGGCTACAACGAGAACAGAACTATCGAGCAGAGCCTTGACCTTGGCTGGAAGCTTCTCTCTACTCTTCCTCGTGAAGAGCTTGACCGTGTTGATGACGCTATTCTTGATAAATATTATATTGAGGATAAGGATTCTATCGTTTTTGAAACATTTGCCTCTTCTGAGAAAAAAGATGATGACAGTGATGATAACGATATTGCTTAATTTTTTGGGAGGTGACAGATATGGCAGTTCAGGCTGTACCTACAAAAGGAAACCTGATGGCAACAAAGAAATCTCTTGCACTTGCCAAAAACGGTTTTGAGCTTCTCGACAAAAAGCGTAATATCCTTATCAGAGAAATGATTATGCTTATCGACAAGGCTTCTGAAATTCAGGATAAAATCGACAGCACATATCATAAGGCTTATAAGGCTCTTGAGGTTGCTAATATTACCCTTGGCTTCTGTGACGAAATCTCGAAATCAGTTCCTGAGGAAACAAGCCTCAAGCTCTCATACCGAAGCGTTATGGGTGTTGAGATTCCGATTGTAACAATAGATGAAAATTCTAATAACGGAATCTATTTCAGTATTTCCAATACGAACTCCTCTCTTGATGAAGCTTATCTACGCTTTCACGAGGTTAAGGAGCTTACTGCGGTTCTTGCCGAGGTAGAAAACAGTGTCTATCGACTTGCTGACGCTATTAAAAAGACGCAAAAGCGTGCCAACGCTCTCAAAAATGTTATGATTCCAAAATTTGAGGCAACAGTTAAGTTCATAACTGAGGCTCTCGAAGAAAAAGAGCGTGAGGAATTCTCAAGACTTAAAGTTATAAAAAGTCAAAAGGCAGCTAAGGCTAATACTTAATTGCAAAAACATAAGACAGGGGCGAATTTATATTCGTCCCTGAATTTTTTTGTCTGAAAATAAGTTTAAAGTATTAAGTGGCGACCCACCACACACAAGACGCATAATCGGTTTTGCAAACAAAACCTTGACATCTGCAAGGGAGGTTTATTGCTATCGAAAGAAATCAAGGTGGAAGATATGTTAATGGCTTCACCCTTAACACCCACCAAAGGCAGAGCCTTCGGAAACCGCAAGCTTTTGAAAAGGCTTGCGCAAAACCTTTAAGTGTCGGGATAAAATTTGTTAATTGACAATATAAAAACGCCTGACAGTGCGGAATTCTGTCAGGCATTTCTACTTGATTTTTAATAGCTTATTTAGTCCAAAATTACTTTTGGTTGTTCTCAGCTATATCGTCAACCAACTGCTGGATGTGAGCGATTTGCTCTTCATTAAGACCAGAAATCAAGAGATATTTCTTGTCGTCAAGGCCAAGAAGGTAATCTGTGCTTACTGAGAAGAAATCAGCAATCTTAACGAGCATTTCGATTGAAGGAAGAATATTGTCATTCTCCCAGTTAGAGATGCTCTGCTTAGAAACAGACAAGCTTCTTGCAAGCTCTACTTGAGTAATATTTCTTGCGGACCTTAATTCACGAATTCTTACATTTAACATCAGTTTTCCCCATTTCACTAATTTTTTCTAATAATATTACAGATAGCCAAAAATATAAAATATTTTAGCATATATAATATCATCAGTATAGAATTTATATTATGTATTTCAAAAATTAATCAGAGATGCAAGGCCTTGTGAACAAAACTGAATATCCTTGAAATAACATCTAATATACTTATTATTATATCAAATAATTCTGAATTTGCAATAGTAAATTGAAAATATTCAAAAATAGTTTACAATCAATAGCCAAAATTAGGTGATTGACAATAATTCTATGTTTTGATTTATACATAAAAATATATATTTAAAAAAACAAATTTAAGAATGAATTGTAAATGAATTGTAAAAATCCATTATATTAAATTGACTAACTGTGCTAAATGTGTTAGAATATAAAGCGATTGAGCAAATTTAATAGTAAATTTGGTAAAAGGGGAATTATATGAGTGATACTATTAAAAAAAATAAATATAAATCCTTCAACTTTTCAGAGTACCCTATTTTAACTCTTGGCCTTATTTGCTTTTGTTTGGCACTCATATTCGGAACAGTACCGTTTTCAACTACTGGAATAATACTTCTACTTTGTATCGCATTTATAATTATAGTAGTAACATTTTGGCAAAGCAAAGACGATGAGAGCTTTAAAATAACCTCTATTAAAGCAATCAGCTATGTATCTATGCTATTTATAGCCTACTGTATAATGGCTATACAACAAAAATCTGGAGCTTTTCTATTTCTCTTTGCAGTATTTCTTGCAATAATCTATGGAATACATTGCTATATAAACAATATACTTGATACTAGAAAAATTATCATAATACTTTTTATTCTTGCTTTTGCATTGAAACTTGCATATATCCTCTATACAACAGTTCATCAAAGACAGCATGATGTTGAAAAATTTGATATTAACGCAAGAGGTCATGCTGCATATATACTCTATATATTCAATAACTGGTCCTTGCCTGATATTGATGTAAGAGATTATTGGCAATTTTATCACCCACCTTTGCATCATCTTCTTGCTGCTATATGGTTGAAAATACAAAGTATTTTTGGAATAGCAACAGAGGCTTCTTATGAGGGCTTGCAATACCTTACGCTTTTCTATTCAAGTGTATCTATGTATCTTTCTTATAGAATTATGCAAGAGCTTAAACTGAGAAGAATGGGACTTATAATCGCTTTTGCAATAGTTGCCTTTCACCCTACTTTTATAATTCTTTCAGGAAGTGTTAATAACGATATTCTCTCATTAACATTTATGCTTGGAGCTATTCTTAATACCATAGTGTGGTATAGAGAACAGACTTTAAAGAATATAATGAAAATTGCTTTATGCGTTGGCTTAGGAATGTTTACAAAACTCTCTGTATGGATGGTTGCTCCTGCCATTGCGATTGTTTTTCTTATTGTATTAATCAAAAATAGAAAAAATTTCAAAAGCCTTATTGGACAGATGCTTGCATTTGGTGGCGTATGTATACCACTTGGACTTGGCTGGAGCATAAGAAATTATCTTATGCATAAAGTTCCTTTCACCTATGTACCTAAGCTTTCTGTGACTAATAGCCAGTATGTTGGTTATTATAGCATTTTTGAAAGGCTTTTTGACTTCAATTTCAGCCAATTTGATAGCGTTTATACTCAATTTGTATTCTACGCTGGAAAGTATTTTGAATATAATCCTACAATAGCACTATTTAAAACAGCTATGTTTGATGAAATCATAAATGACACATACTACCCTGAAATAAAATTCAGTGGGGTTGTGCTCTTCTGGTCGGGCGTGGTTCTTGCATTACTTGGCTTTATTGCAATGGTCTACATACTTATTAATAAAAGAAGTATGAAGCCTATATTTAAGGTTTTCTTTGCATTACTTTTTGTTGTAATTTTAGGCTCTTACTATATTTTCTGCTTTGAGTTTCCGTTCACTTGTACGCAGAATGTACGATATGTTGTTCCACTTATAGTAACTGGCGCAATGTTTATTGGCTTATGGCTGACAAAAACTCTTGGCAAAAAAACTAAATCAGCAAAAGTATTCCGAATTGCAGTCTGTGCAATTACAGTTTGTTTCTGTATCTCGTCTGCAGTGACCTATACTTTAATTGGAATATAATTTAAAAGGAATGAAATAAGATGGAAAAGGTAGTAATAATTGGTGCAGGTCCTGCAGGCTTAACAGCAGGCTTGGAATTATTATCAGATGGAAATAAAAACTATGATGTAGTTATTCTTGAGGAATCTAATGCTATTGGCGGAATTTCTCGAACCGTTTATCACAACGGTAACAGAATGGATATAGGTGGACATCGTTTTTTCTCAAAGAGCGATGAAGTTATGAATCGTTGGAAAGAACTTATGCCACTTCAAGGTAAAAAATCCTATGATGATAAAGTTCTTAATCGTGAAAGCCCAGTGTATGAAAATGGTCCTGACCCAGAAAATGAGGACAGGGTTATGCTTGTTCGTCATAGAGTTTCAAGAATTTACTATAAAAAGCATTTCTTTGATTATCCAATTTCTATGAAACCTCAAACAATTAAAAATATGGGACTTGGCACAACTTTTGTCGCAGGTTGCAGCTATATGAAGTCTACTGTTGCTAAGAAAAAGGAAACTTCGCTTGAGAATTTCTATATAAATCGCTTTGGCAAAAAGCTTTATTCTATGTTCTTTGAAGGCTACACTGAAAAACTTTGGGGCAGACACCCTAAAGAAATCGCTGCTGACTGGGGTTCTCAGCGTGTTAAAGGTCTTTCTATAAAAACACTCCTCAAAGATATGTTCTCTAAGGCTTTTGGTAAAAAGGATAACAAAAATGTTGAAACCTCACTTATTGAGCAATTTTGGTATCCTAAGTTCGGTCCTGGTCAACTTTGGGAAATTGCTGCTAAAGAATTTGAAAAACTTGGCGGAAAAATCCTTATGAATACCTCTGTTAAAGAAATTAATCTTGAAAATGGTTCAATTAAATCTGTTAAATGCGAAACTTCAAATGGTTTAACTGAAATTAATGGCGATATTTTTATCTCCTCAATGCCTCTCAAGGACTTAGTAGCTGGTATTAAAGGTCAAACTATACCTCAAAATATTGCTAATATTGCAAGTGGTCTGCCCTATCGTGATTTCGTAACAGTAGGTTTGCTTGTACCAAAGCTTGCTCTAAAGAACGAAACTGAAATCAAGACTATGGGCAACATTGTTCCTGACTGCTGGATTTATGTTCAAGACACAAATGTTAAGCTTGGCAGGATACAGATATTCAATAACTGGTCGCCTTATATGGTAAAAGATGTTGAGCATACTGTTTGGATTGGTCTGGAATATTTCTGCACTGAAGGTGACAATTTCTGGAATATGAATGATAATGAGTGTATCGACTTTGCAGCCAAAGAACTTGAAAAGATGGGAATTATTTCAAGTGGAGATGTTCTTGATTCACACAGAGAACGCGTTAAAAAAGCTTATCCTGCATATTTTGATACTTATTCACAAATAGATGAACTTATTGCATATATAAATACTATTCCAAATTTATATTGTGTCGGAAGAAATGGTCAACATCGTTATAACAATATGGACCATTCAATGCTTACAGCTATTCGTGCAGTTGAACATATTAAATCTGGTAACACAGACAAATCTGAAATATGGAAAGTAAATACCGAGAAAACTTATCACGAGGGCAAAGAACAGTCAACAAACCAAAGTGAAAAGGCATAGTATTTAGATTAATAAATAAATTTTTGATAAAAATTATAGAGCATATTTGATATTTCCTGAAATCTGCAGGAGTTTATCAAATATGCTCTATTTTTTAGGCTCTATAATAAAGTTGTGGTAGAAAAAGAGCCTACAAGTAAAAAAGTAGAGCATATTTTAACCAAAATCCGTTAAAATAAAATTGCTTAAAAACCTGAAACGGAGGACAAAATATGCTCTATAGATATTTTACAGAAAAACTCTTAGGATGACTTTTTAAAAATCATTGCTTGCAAAGACAGAAAGTCCGCTAAAGAGGCTCTGTCAGATTGGATTACCTCGGCATTTGATTGTAGTGCCAAAGTGGCACAAAATTAATTGACAAAATATCTAATTCGTTTTTCAGTACCAATCACCAATAGCTTTATTGAAAGTTGTAGCAACAAAATCAAGGTTCTTAATAAAAAAATGCTTACAACTACAGAAATTTCAAGTTCTTTCACAACCGCATTTTATATATCATCCTCGGAAAGCTTGCTACCCCATGAATCACCAATAGTAATATCGGAAATACGTTGCGTATCGGCATAATGACATTCATAACAGTTTTCTGTATGGAATAATGAATACATAAATCCCATAGAATACTTATCAAGGCAATTTTTGACTGCGACAGGCTTTTGGTCGCATTGCAAATAATAAATATTGCTGTTTCTTCGGCGATGGAAATACTGCATTGAATAATATGCTATGATTAAAACTGAGCTTACTGATGAACTTCAAAATCTTGGTAATGCAAGTGGTTTTGATAAGGAATTTTCTGCAAGCTTCTGGATTTATGTTGTGATTATTTTAGTTTTAGCTATGCTCACTTTGTTCTTATATATGAAATATTACAAGAGAGCTGTTTCAGAACATTCTAATTAAAGATTTTGGATAAAAAAGTCCTCGGAATCAAATCCGAGGACTTTTTATTATACATTATTTACTTTTAATTATTAATCTTTTTTAGATAAATCTATGCTTCTTACCTTATCTCTAACCTTTAAGACAAAGCCTGGTGAAACAGATAGTTCATCTATTTTCATTCTAAGAAAAGTTTCTGTAAGTGTTGTATCGGCGGCAAGCTCTCCGCAAATGCCTATCCAAACACCATTTTTATGAGCATTCTGGGCGGACATTTCAATCAATCTGAGAATCGCCTCATGGTGTGTATCACAAAAGCTTTCTATCTTGGAATTTTGTCTATCGCAAGCTAATGTATACTGTGTGAGGTCATTAGTTCCAACACTGAAAAAGTCTACCATTGGTGCAAGTCTATCACTGATTATTGCAGCGGCAGGTGTTTCAATCATAATTCCCAACTCTACATCTTCGGAATATGCAATACCATCTGCACTAAGCTCCGTTTTTACAATATCGCAGATTTCTTTTATTTGTATAAGCTCTGAAACAGATGTAATCATCGGAAACATTATTCCAAGCTTGCCATAAGCTGATGCTCTATACAAAGCCCTTAGCTGTGTTTTGAATATTTCAGGTCTTGTAAGACAAATTCTGATTGCTCTATATCCAAGAGCTGGATTCTGTTCCTTATCAAGCTCAAAATAATCAACCTGCTTATCCGCGCCTATATCAAGAGTTCTTATTATAACCTTTTTATTGCCCATTGATTCAAGAACCTTTTTATAAGCATTGAATTGTTCTTCCTCTGTCGGATAGCTACTGTTTTCGAGATAGAGAAATTCACTTCTGAAAAGTCCTATACCGCCCGCATCATTTTCTAAAACAGATTTTACATCATCTACTCCGCCTATGTTTGCATAAATATTGATTTTTGTACCGTCAAGAGTTATGTTTTCCTTACCTTTAAGGTCGAGCAAGAGCTTCTTCTTTTGAATATCCTCTGCTTGTTTCTTTTCAAGTCTTTCGAGAGTTTCATTATCAGGGTCAACGAAAATCTCACCTGTATAACCATCAACTATTGCTGTTATGCCATTTTTAATTTTATTCAGGAATGCTTCTCCTACACCTATTACAGCAGGAATATTCATATTTCTGGCGAGAATTGCTGTGTGAGAATTTGATGAACCGTATGCTGTTACAAAGGCATAAACCTTATCCTTATCAAGCAAAATAGTTTCACTTGGCGAAAGGTCATCAGCACAAATTATCATCTTGTCGCTCATTGCATTTTCACTTTCTGCGTCCATAGATAGATTTCTGATTATTCTATTTGAAATATCCTTTACATCAGCCGCTCTCGCCTGCATATATGAATCGTCCATAGACGCAAACATTTCAGAAAAATTTTCGGCTGTTACCGAAACAGCATATTCTGCATTTACATGCTTGCTTTCAATCATATCTGAAATTGAGTCATTATAATCGTCATCTTCAAGCATCATCATATGAATTTCAAATATCTGAGCGTTAGCCTCTCCGACATCTTTCAATGCTTTTTCGTAAATTTCCTGAAGCTGAGCTATTGATTTTTCTTTTGCTGCCTGAACTCTTGCTTTTTCTGCATCTATATCTTCTATATGAAGCTTAGTTATAGCAATTTGCTGACGGCTGAATATAGAAATCTTACCTATTGCGATTGCACCATAAACGCCTTTACCAGTATATATCCTCATTATTTTCACCTCTTATAAAAATTGCCGCCGTATATGAGCCATACGGCGGCAAACTAATCTAATTTTTTTAAATTATTCGCCGAAACCGCTTTCAAAAAGCTCAACTGCCTTATCAAGAGCTGCCTGTTCGTTCTCGCCGTCTGCGGTAATCTCTACCTGAGTACCGCATTTAATTCCTGCTGCCATAATCTGCATAACTGCTGTTGCCTTTGCTTTTTTATCAGCAGTATTTAGCATCACTATACAGCCTGGGAACTTTTTCATCTCCGCAACTAACATTCCTGCTGGACGCATATGAATTCCTTGTACATTTTTTACTTCCACTGTCTTTGATACCATAGTTAAAATCTCCTTTTTATTTAAATTTATTTTTTAGCTATTAAAATGTTTTTAAACTATTTTAATTTTTAATTTTCTTCTTGAATAATGCAAGTAAAAGCATTCCAACAACTGAACCTATTACAAGTGAAAGCAAGTACATTGGCCAGTTACCTATAACTGCTATTACGAATATACCACCATGAGGTGCCATAAGTGTGCAGCCAAATGCCATTGACAAAGCACCTGCAACGCCTGCTCCTATCATACAAGCTGGAATAACTCTCAGTGGGTCTGCTGCTGCATAAGGAATAGCACCCTCTGTAACAAAGCTAAGTCCCATAATGTAGTTGACTGGACCATTTTTTCTTTCCTCTTCTGTCCATCTGTTCTTGAAGAATGTTGTTGAAAGAGCGATTGCAAGAGGAGGAACCATTCCGCCAATCATAACTGCTGCCATTATATCATAGCTGCCAGAGGCAATAGCCGCTGTACCGAAAACATAAGCTGCTTTGTTGAATGGGCCACCCATATCAATAGACATCATAGCACCAAGTATGCAGCCAAGGAGAATTTTACTTGAGCTTCCCATACTATTAAGGAGGTTTGAAATGCTTGTGTTAATCATTCCCATAAATGGGTTGACTGCACACATTATAACTGCGATAATTCCTAAGCCAACAAGTGGATAAATCAAAACTGGCTTAATACCATTAAGAGCCTTTGGCAATTTATCGCAAAGCTTTTCAACGCCAAGCATAAGATAGCCACCTGCAAAACCTGCAAGTAATGCTCCGAGGAAGCCTGACGGAACATCTCCACCAACCGCAGCAAAGGTTGAACCTTTTGTTGCAAGATAACCACCTACAAGTCCTACTAAGAAGCCAGGTCTATCTGCAATACTCTTGCCGATATAACCAGCAAGAACTGGAATCATAAAGTTAAATGCAAAGTCACCGATTGTCTTGAAGAATTTTGCAGCAGCTGTATATGTTCCGAAATCACCCGTTTGTGGAGCACCTGCTATTGTATCAATAAGGAAAGCAAGTGCAATAAAGATACCGCCTGCAATAGTAAATGGAAGCATATTTGAAACGCCGTTCATAAGATGCTTATACAGCTTTCTGCCAAAGCTTTCATTACCACTTGAGGCACTTTCTGCTGCTGCACCTGAATGATGATATATAGGAGCATCTCCAGAAACTATTCTGTTTATAAGCTTCTCTGGAATCTTTATTCCGTCTGAAACCTGTGTTGAAATAACTTTTTTTCCATCAAATCTTGCCATTTCAACATTCTTATCGGCTGCAACAATAATACCATCGCAATTTTCGATTTCTTCTTTTGTGAGAATATTCTTTGCACCGCCAGAACCGTTTGTTTCAACCTTGATTGTTATACCAAGCTTTTTGCCGGCTTTTTCGAGTGCTTCTGCCGCCATATAAGTATGTGCTATTCCTGTCGGACAGGCTGTTACTGCAAGAACTCTATATCCTGTCTTACTTTCTGCAACAGCTTCCTTTGGCTCATCAGGATATTTTTCCTTTTCCATATCGTCAATGATTTTAAGGAATTCGTCCTTATTCTTTGCTGCGATAAGCTTTGCTCGGAAATCCTCGTCCATAAGGATTGTCATAAGTCTGGAAAGAACCTCAAGATGTACATCTCCATCATTTGGAGCAGCAATCATAAACAAAAGATTTGAAGGCTCTTCGTCAAGTGCTTCATAATCAACACCACTTGGAACTGTCATGGCGGCAAGTGATGGAGATTTTACTGCTGTACTCTTTGCGTGTGGAATTGCTATTCCCTCTCCAACCGCAGTAGAACTCATTTGCTCTCGTGCTAAGATTCCTTTCTTGTATTCTGCTTTGTCGGCAATCTTTCCACTCTTTACTTGTAAATCTACAAGCATATCAATAGCTTCTGACTTAGTTTTTGGTGTGCCGTTCAACATAATGCTTTCTTTGCTAAGCAAATCAACAATACGCATAAGTTTTTCCCCCTGTTACTAATTTTTTATTTTCGTTAGATTTATCAATCTAATAGAGCCTTATTTTAAGCAAGCTGGCTAAGAAGCTTAAAAATTTCTTCTTTTTTTGCAAGTCCATCTGAAAAGGCTGTTGCACCACCCGATGCTGTACCAAGCTTTAGTGCATATTCATAATCACCTTTTTCACTGCCTGCTAAGAATCCTGCGACCATTGAATCGCCTGAGCCTGTGGAATTTTTGACTTTTCCCTCACATACCCCACAGATATGTGTTTTGTCATTTTCATCAAGAAGTACCGCTCCATCACTTGCCATAGAAACAAGAACATTTACAGCTCCCATCTCCTTTAGCTTTCTTGCATACTCTATAATTTCATCTGTACTTTTAAGCTCAACGCCGAACATTTCGCCAAGCTCGAAATTATTGGGTTTAATAAGAAATGGCTTATATTTAAGTACATTCATCAATAGATCCTTTGTAGCATCTACAACTGCCCTTACATTCTTTTCTTTCAGATAATCAAGAATCTTTTCATATATATCTGACGGTAACGAAGATGGAATGCTTCCTGCAAGAACTATTGTATCTCCACTCTGAATTTCATCAAGCTTTCTGAAAAGCTCATCTATCTTTTCTTTAGAAATCTCAGGGCCTTGAGCATTAAGCTCTGTTTCTCTGCTTGACTTTATCTTAACATTTATCCTTGAAAAGCCTTTATCAAGATGTACGAAGTCAGTTTCGATTCCTGCTGATGAAACACCTTCTTCAATAGCTTTTCCAGTAAATCCCGCAACAAATCCAAATGCTTTAGATTTTATGCCAAGCTCTGAAAGAACCATTGAAACATTGATACCTTTTCCACCAAAGTATATCTCTTCATTTTTTGTGCGATTAACCCTTCCGAGTTCAATCTCACCCGTATGAACGATATAGTCGATAGCTGGATTAAAAGTAACGGTATAAATCATTTACAAAACCTCCTTAACTGATGTATATTCTGTATATTTCTTATCCAACAATTTATCCGTAATTATTGTTGCCCGATTAAGGGGAATAAATGTAGCAGATGTTATTTTATCAAACTTTGAATGGTCTGAAAGAACATAAGCTTTTCGACTTCCATCTATTGCGGCTGTCTTGACTCTCGCTTCTCTTACATCGGGTGTAGAAAAGCCTGCTGAAACCGAAATTCCATTTGCACCTATAAAGCACTTTGTGAAATTATAGGATTTTAAGGTCATAACACATTCAGCTCCTATAATAGCTTCTGTTACAAATTTAACCTCTCCGCCAGGAATATAAACTTTAAAGCCTCTTTGTGCAAGTTTTTTTGCGTGAGTAAATCCGTTTGTTACAAAGCTCACATCTTTTTGAGGAATGAAGTCTATCATTTTTTCGGTTGTTGTTCCAGCATCTATATATACAAAATCGCCATATTCAATCAGTGAGGCGGCATATTTTGCAATGGCAATTTTTTCTTCTGCAAAAAGAGCCAGCTTTTCTTCTACATTATGCTCTATAAAACTGAAATTATCATCAAGTGCCATTGCTCCGCCATGAACCTTAACAATCTTTCCCATATCTGCAAGAGAGTTTATATCTCGCCTTACTGTTGATATTGAGGCATCAAGCATTTCACAAAGCTGTGAAAGTTTAACTGCTTTTTGTTCGTTTATGGTTTCAAGTATAATAGCCATTCTTTCTTCTGCAAGCATTTTGAATTTTCCCCTTACTGAGATTGTTTTGAAATATTTTGAAATGTTTTGACTTGTTCTGATATTATAATAGCATATTTACAACGAATTTCAAGTGTTTTCGTTCAAAATCTTTCATATAATATCACTTTCGTATGTTTGAACAGTATTTGTTATATTTTATTGTGCAAACTCACTATATGCAAATTCAAAAAGCGTCAAATTCGTTCAAAATTTGACGCTTTTTATATGAAATCAGGATAAATAATCTAAAATTCGGGGGGCTGTAAAGAAATGAATTTTAAGACTTCATTCTTCACAGCTCCTTTCAATCTTTGCAAAAAAATAAGGCAATTATTTAAAAAATGGTATGCTCCTCCTTACCACAAACAGCGTAATGTTGAAAACTCAAGCAACTTTTTGCAGTCTGATTTGTTTTGTATAAAATTTGTGAAGATTAAAGCCGATTGAAACCAAATAAATATCCAATTCGACTTTAATTTGACCTCTTCGCACTAACCTTTTGTGCCAACGGTCGTATTTCATTACACCGAAGATACCCTCAGCTTGTATCGAACGATTCATTCTGAGCAATGCTCCGTGTATGCTTTCAAGATTGTTTAAAACTTCTTGATGTATTCAAGACTCCTAAAGCGAATAAGGGACAAAGCATTAAGCTTTATCCCTTATTTTGCATATTATTCCGAAAAGCCCAGATACAAAAAATATTGTGTTCGGCTTTTCACTGTTTGGAAATAAATCGGTCTGTTGCTTTTCTTTTTGAAATTTTGGTTTCTCTCTGCTGTTTAAGCTCATCATACTTCAATTTTGCTTTTTCATAGCGGTCAACATAGTTGTTGTATGTTTCAAGATATGTTTCCTGATTTTCAGTCGATGATGAATTATCATATACATATTTCTGAGTAAGTTCGGTAACGACTTCAATCTCACGGAGCAATTCTGACATTTCTCTGTCAATCTCCTTAGTATCGGTCAGAACATCTCTTGTAACTTTGCAAGCCTTTATGACAGGTTCTTTATCATATATATTTTTCGTTTTTAAGGATACTCTCAATAGTAGTCGGCTGCCATATTTTCTTTCCTGAAGGAGTAGGTATTCCTTCCATAGTAAGTATTTTTGCAATTCCTCCTGTTGTTTTACCACTCATAAATATTTTCCTGACAAGCTGTGCCTGTTCCTCATTAACAACGGGAGGATCACCACTGTGTTCGCCACGCTCATATCCAAGAAAATGTTTATACGGGAGGCTTACCTTTCCGTCAGAGAATCGTTTTCTCTGACCCCAGGTAACATTTTCTGAAATACTTCTGCTTTCCTCCTGTGCCAACGATGACATAATGGTAAGCAGTAATTAGCCTTTGCTGTCAAAAGTCCATATATTCTCTTTTTCGAAATAAACCTCTATCCCCTTTTCTTTTAGCTTACGGATTGTAACAAGACTGTCTACTGTATTTCTTGCGAACCGACTTACTGATTTAGTGATAATAAGGTCAATTTTGCCCGCAAGTGCAAAAGCAAATGATGTCATTTCGGGATTCGGCTCATCGTGAAGTAAAAAATACAGACTGTGGTCGAATGCTTTTTTCTTACTTCCGCTATCCGTATATTTGTACAGGTGCAAAGGCAATCCTGCAACCGCCTCCGAAAGAATACGAACACAGGAATACACTGCCGTCATCTGCATTGCCGAACACTCGTTTACATTTTTCCAGCTGTACTTCCACCGAGGAAAAACCTGTAAGCACTGCCCGCAGTACTGTTTTTCGGCTTATCCCGATTCCTGAATAACCCTTTCAAAATTCCCATAGAAATCACCGACCTTTCCTGAAAATGTGCAAAAGAAAAGCATCTGCCTTTTTGACAGATGCTCTCAAGTATTGTATCAGTTTAGCTTAATGCTTCATCGATCGAATGTATCTCTGTAAGTCCCTTGGCTTGCATGCCGGCCTTAACCGCCCTAGACAGCCTGGACATTGATAAGAGCTCATCATATGTAGTGCTGGCAAGCAGTCTGCTGACCGCGTCCCGGAGCCAGGGGTATGTCACGTACTTATTGCCTGTCTGCTTTGCAACCTTCTTTGCAAGCTCCTTGTGTTTATTGCCATATTTTCTCATCTCTAGCTGAACTGCGGCTAACGTAAAAGCTGTTTCTTCTTCCTCGGCAGCAGATGAAAAATCATTTGGATTATAACAAGGGTTGCCCGCAGAGCCGAAATCTTCCCAGCAGATGCAATCTGCATAGGGTATCAAGATGTCGTCTATAGATTTTCTGACGTCAATTCTATTTCTCATGTCCTATACCTCCTCCAGCAAATCAATTACTTTTTTCACAGTATCTTCAGGTGCAGAAAGCATTAAGGATATAGCCTTAATTCTCATGGCATTGATTTCTTCTGATGCCACTGCTACCGGCCTTGTTTCGGAGCCTCCTAAAATCTCTTCAGAAGACATTTTTAACAATTGTCTACCATAGATATACTCACTCAAAGCCCCCTCTGTGTCAGGATCGATCAGGTATGTCGAGAACAGGCGGAGAGCCTTGCTGGGATACGGCAACTCACTATCGCTTTCCAGCGTAAGCTGAAGGGTGCGAGGGTCTACTATTACCTTTTTCGTTATTTTCTTCGGATTCTTGGCAATAAGGCTCTTCGTGTTGTAGTTGTTAATCGCATTATCAAACACCGGCATGATTTTATCTTCGAAGTCCGGCGCATTGGGATCAGCGAACTGAATGTTGATTTTATACTTTCTCATTTGAATCCTCCTGTTGATTATTTTTTGCTTATTATGGACGTCCGAGGGCGAGATGACAATAAGCAAACAAGAAGTCACCCTGCCTCTAACAAGAATAATAACATACTATCAACAAGAAGTCAACAAGTATTTATAAAAATTTACAAAAAGATCAAACCCCGTTCATCGTACACACTCTGGCCATTGTCATTCCCACATCGTATTGCTCTATCAAGTGCCATAATCGTGGCTATTGCACCGTCAATCTTTTCTGTAGATTTTTCCTTATCTGCCTTTATGTTTCCAGCCGGGTCTATTTTTCTGCCCTCTAAAATATCCTTAGCTTTTTGATGAGTTTCATAGCAGATTGAATGTGTGTCCGTGCCGGCAGTTGTAATCAAAAAATAGAGTGGCTGCATTCGTGCGTCACCACTGCCTTTTGTCATAACATCAAACAGCTTTCTGTTCGGCTGGGTGTGCAGCTCATCAAACACAACGCCGTGAACATTAAAGCCGTGCTTGCTGTATGCCTCAGCGGAAAGCACCTGATAAAAGCTGTTGGTAGGTTCGTAAATGAGCCTTTTTTGTGAGGCAAGTATTTTTACTCTTTTATTCAGAGCCGGACACATACGCACAATATCGGCGGCAACATCAAAAACTATTGACGCCTGTTGTCTGTCGGTAGCTGCACCGTAAACCTCGGCTCTCTGTTCGCCGTCACCACAGGTGAGGAGAAGTGCAACAGCCGCAGCTAATTCGGACTTGCCGTTCTTTTTCGGAATTTCAATGTATGCTGTGTTAAACTGCCTGTATCCGTTAGGTTTCAGAATACCGAACAGATCACGGATAATCTGCTCCTGCCAGTCGATAAGCTCAAATTTCTTGCCGGCCCATGTACCTTTGGTGTGATATAGGCTTTCAATAAAAGCAACGGCAAAATCAGCGTATTCTTTATCATAATAGCTGTCCTTTGCTTTAAATTTTGTCGGCTTATAATTTTTAAGTTTTCTCGTAAAATCACCTCCGAAAGGGCATAAAAATAGCCTGCCTATATTGGCAAGCTAATAAAGTGTACTTTATAATCCTTACATAAGATATTGTTGTAGTTCGGGTATTCTTTCAATTCGAGATTTTAGAAAAAATCCAAATAATTTAATCTTTCCAATCTCATTAGGACCATCTAATATTCCTATGTATTTTTGATATATAGGTTCGAATTCTTCTGCCAATAGCAATAAGGTTTGCTTATTAGCTGTATGAACTAAAGTGGGGTTAGCAATATATTTATTTAGCAGATTTGATATTTCTATTCCAGTTTCAGATTTTATAAATTGTTTAATTGCATCTTTTGACGTTCCTTTGTATATGTAAGGGAAACTCTCAATCATTACAGTAGTCCTCCTTTTTTGGTGTTATCTGCCTTAGCAATTCATACAGCATCTTGGTTTTTTTCTTTCTTGCTCCCGGATGGGGCATTTTAATGATCTGCCCCTCGTAATCATGGAGTGACTTAACAACTGTGTTATATGTACCGCAGCAGACAATCAGTTGAGGCTTTATTATTTCAACTTCTCGTCGCAGCAGTTCTCCTGCAATACGGGACTTTGCAAGTTGATGGTATTCGTTTCTGCTGCTTTTTTTCCCACGAACTTTGTTTATGTTTGTAAATGCTATCATACCAATAGCAGAAATAGCAGAAGCCTTCATATCAGCTATCTCATCAATAGAAGTGGATGGACCACAAATCAGTGTTGCCCATCTGCCTATGTTGTACCACATATTCGGATGCTGGCTGATATGATCTCCACCGGCAAGCCCATGCTGAGTAATGCCCTCCATCCAACCACGAAAAAGTATCCCTTTTTCATAGTCCTCATTATCCCAATTATTTGTTTCTTTGCAAACAAAGAGGACTCCTTTGTCAGTATCGTAGCGTTTTTCGTCGATTATACCGAACTCATTTATCCTGGAAGGAGGGACTTCTTTATCAAACGCAGCAGACCATTCCGTAAGAAACGGAACAGTAAAACTATAATACTCATTTCGTAGTATCTCATTTATCTCCGCGTTTCGGTCAGCTCGAATCATATCATCACCCCGTTATGCTTGAATAGTTTGCTTTCTAGTTATTTAGTACTTTATAATTAGAGATTAAATTTCACCTTATGAAAAATCCAGTAAATCTGATTTCATAAGTCCGTTTTCTCACCCTTATAGGATAACGAAATAACAGTGCCTTTCATGGCTTCAGTATAAATAAATCTAAAGATTTTATTATCAAAATTCTTCTTGTCATACTCCATACCCTGTATCAAAAGAAATTCGACTTTTATCCTTACACAACTTATCCTATCAAATTCATTGTTAAAAATCAATTGATAGCAAAAAATTTTTAATAATTTACATTACGGAATTATGAATAATATCAAGAATTTTCTCCTGCTCTTTCTCATCAACACCAATGCCTTCGAGGGCCTCTCGTGTGCCACAATCGGGACAGATAACGGTTAAATTGTCTGCCCTTGAAACTGCACCGTGTCCGGAATAAACCCCGCCACAACGGGGACAGGTGCGTAACTGAACAAGGTTATCGGTCATTTTCGTACAGCTCCTTTGACTTGTGATAGGCATTAAGTAGTATTTGCTTGTCAAAGTAAAAGGTATCGTAACCGTCAAGGCAGGTTTTCATATAGTAAATGCTTGGCACACCAATTGGTCTGTCCTCGTGCATAATGTAGGCAAAGGCATTTATTGTTCTTCGTTTGCCTGTACGTATTCCCTTGTACTGAAGTTTGATATCTTTCTTGTAGTAAAACGCAGGATAACCCTCGTAGCGGTCAAGTGCTTTTTCATCGGTCTTATCGACCTTCCAAATTACCACAGGCACAATGACGTTTTCTTTTTTCTCAATGGTAAGGTACGAACCAGACTTGCTCCCTTTGAAAAGCAACTCCCAGCCTTTCAGCTTTGCCGTACCGAGAATTTTTGCGTTCGGACATCTCGTTTCCATCTGCCTTACATTCAGGTTACTTCCGTAGGCTATGTATAACCTTTTCATAAAATCAATCCTTTCCGAAGAAATGTTCTTCTACCACCTTAAGACCGCCGAAGCGGTAGGTGGCAAGGTGGCAGGAGGCTAACTCCTGCGGTTTCTTCAAGCAACTGTTCTGCCGTGTCTGAAAGCCGTATCTCCGTCAAGGTTTCTTGTCAGAATTTCTCTTGCTGTTTTGAACTCGTCACCGATAAAGCCGAGCCTTAAAAGCCAAGTCCTCATTGCGTATTTTGGATTTTCGCTTTGCTGTGGTTTCGGACTTGCTGTTTTGACTTCCTTTGCCATTTGACTGAGTACAAGGCAAAGCTGAATGTAGCTTTTAAGTTGTCCTGCGTGAAGTCCGTTCTGCTTGCCGTTTGCAGGCTTGTCAAATTGGAAAAGTCTGAATTCAACCGTTCCCTTTGTAAAGGTTGCGTGGAGGTTCAGCATATGGTATCGGCTGTCATTGTAGTGTTGGTTTCTGCCGTAGTTTGCGTTGTGGCTTTTGTACCATATATCTGCAAGTTCTGACATTGTGGTCGGCTTTCTTCTGTTAATCTGCTCTAAGAAGGTTTCGTCAACCGTTCTGCAATATCTTCTGATTCGGTATTCGTCAAGGTTCAATGCGGAAATCAAAAGCTGTTCGTGGCTTTCCATAATGTTTGCAAGGTTTCTGAGTGTCTGTGCCGTGTGTCCTTTTGCCCCGATGTGAATGTGAACTCCGCAGCCTCTTGAAGAATCGCTCTTTGCTCCCGCTTTTCTGAGTATTCTGATTATTTCCTGTAAGGTTTCAATGTCGCTGTAATTAAGGATTGGGGTTACCATTTCGCATTTTTCAGCGTCGGGTCCTGCAATGCTGACATCTTTCTGGAATTTCCACTCTCTGCCATCTGCGTCCCAGGCTGACCAGGTGCAGTAACCGTTGCGTCGTGCTGTATTTTCGTATCTGCCTGTTCCGAAAAACTCGCTTGCAAGTCTGGCTGCTTTTTCTCTTGTGATGTTGTTCATTTCAACCTCAACGCCGATTGTCTGCTTTTTCATTTCCTCAATTTGTCTTGTTGTTTTCTCGCTCATGGTATGTACCTCCGTTTGTTTTTTGTGTGTTTTCCCTTTCGGTGTACACATATTTGTTGTGATATAATAAATTTGTAACACCTTGTTCGAATAATATATTATAATATTA
>ERZ772818.15-NODE-15-length-202413-cov-8.506088_pt1 | contig 202413 bp, 182 predicted proteins | sample MGYA00580837_ERZ772818 | MGnify/ENA primary metagenome ERZ772818 (study PRJEB29015, sample SAMEA2737671) | human gut metagenome | biome: human gut; feature: human-associated habitat; material: faeces | place: China | collected 2012 ...
ACTTGCATGTGTTAGGCACGCCGCCAGCGTTCGTCCTGAGCCAGGATCAAACTCTTAAAACAATTGTATTAATTCGCTCTCCTAAAAGAACGCTCTAATCATTTCAAGAACTTTTGCTCTCTCGAACACTAGTTCGCAATCACTGTTTGTATCTTTAAGATACGAGTACAGATAAAACTCTTTTGAATCTTATCGGGTTCCTTTTTTATCTCGTCGTTGTTTAATTTTCAAGGTCCTATTTTTTTACACCCTCAATCGACTCGCTCTCGCTCGTCTCTCTCAAGTGCTTTGCAATTATACTACAACTTTCTTCGTTTGTCAACACCTTTTTTAAGTTTTTTAAAAAACTTTTTAGCTGTTTTCCAAACCTTCGCTGTGCACTTTTGCTCGTCGCTCTCTCGTTGCGACTTACACATATTACCACCCTTTTCCCTCTTTGTCAACAGGTTTTTCGGATTTTTTTACGTATTTTATGATATTGACATAAATTTATAACAAAATTCAACAATTATGTGCACATTTTACTACAATTTGATACTATATGATGTAAACGGTATCATTTTGTAACATTTCAAGGTACATATTGTATTTTCAAATAGCACAAGATATACGATTAGCCTATTAATATATAGTATTGAATTAATAAATAATTGTTACAGATAATATTAATATACATTATTATAGATATTGAAATTTGCATTAAGTTTTGTTATAATGTATAAACGCTTAAAGAAAGGGGCTGATATTATGCCAATTCGTATTGACGATGAATTGCCGGCTAAGCAAAACTTGGAAATAGAGAATATATTTGTTATGAGCAAGTCAAGGGCTAATATGCAGGATATCAGACCTTTGAAAATCATTATACTTAATCTAATGCCGACAAAACTTGAAACGGAAACTCAGCTTTTGAGATTGCTAAGTAATTCTCCTTTGCAGCTTGATATTGATTTTCTCCAAGTTAAAAGCCATAAGGCAAAAAATGTTTCAAGAATACACATGGCAAAATTCTATAATACATTTGATGATATAAAAGACAACAAGTATGACGGAATGATTATTACGGGAGCACCCGTTGAGCAACTTGAATTTGAAGAAGTCGACTACTGGGATGAGCTTTGTATGATTATGGAATGGAGCAAAAAAAATGTTTACTCCACCTTTCATATTTGCTGGGGTGCTCAGGCAGGGCTTTACTATCATTACGGTATTAAGAAATATCCGCTAAAAAAGAAAATGTTTGGCGTATTTCCTCACAAGTCGCTTGACATTACCCATCCGCTTATGAGAGGACTTGATGATGTTTACTATGTTCCTCATTCAAGGCATACAGAGACGAGGCTTCAGGATATTGCGCTTGTTAAACAGCTTCAAGTTATTTCATACAGCGAAATATCGGGCGTTCATATTATATCCGATATGGATTGCAGGCAATTTTTTGTAACAGGTCACAGCGAATATGACAGAGACACACTTGCCAAAGAATATTTTAGGGATAAGGAAAAAGGTCTTGATATTGACGTGCCTTATAATTATTTTCCTAATGATGATGACAAGTCCGTTCCGATTATGAGCTGGAAAAGTTCGGCGAATATAATATTCAGCAATTGGCTTAATTATTTTGTTTATCAAAAAACGCCGTATGATTTGGCGCAGTTATAATATCATATTCAGTAATACCCCCGACACAATCAAGTGTCGGGGGTATTTTTTACTTCGTTTTAACCGTCTTAACCTTTGACCAAGAGGAATAAACCTTTTTGCCTTTTACTGTTTTATATGTACGAATACGAACATAATATTTTTTCTTAGCCTTAAGTTTTTTAATAGTTACTTTCGTTGTTTTTTGTTTTTTAACGGTTGCGGTTTTCTTATTCTTCTTGAATTTCTTATCTGTCGCAACTTGAACTTGATAACCTTTTACGCCGCTGACCTTTTTCCACTCAACAGATACTGCCTTTTTAGCCGCTTTTACCTTTTTAAATTTAGCTGATTTCGGTTTAGCTACAGCTTTTGGCGCTGTAGTCGTGGTGGTTGTAGTAGGCTGAGGCTGAGTTGGGGTTGGTGTAGGTGTTGGACTTGGCTGAGGTCTTGGTTGTGGTTGAGGGGTAGGTACTTTTTCATTTATTGTACCATCAATACAATGAATAGTTGCTTTTTTTAAGACATCGTTTGTATTTGTTATTTCAATTTTATTCCAATCACTTATAGTAGAAAGATAATATACATCTTTTAAGTCTGTGCAACAATAGAATGCATATTGCCCAATCTTTGTCACACTACTTGGCATTGTTAAACTTTTTAAATTTGTACATTCGAGAAATGCATAATCACCGATGCTGTTAATTTTAAATGCATATCCTTCATAAGAAACGCTTTCAGGAATTGTTAATATTTCAGGATTTCCGGGATATTTATTTATTTGAGCTGTATAATCATTATAAATATTATATACAACATTATCAATTATAACTTCGTTCCCGTTTCCTAAAATTCCATCTGTACATTTTATAATAGCTTTCGTCAAGTTTGAATTATTAGAATCTACATTAATTGCTTTCCATTGAGCAACCGTTCCGTTGTAATTAACTTCATACAATTGCTCACAATTAAGAAATGCACAGCTATCTATGTAATTAACACCATTGCCCATTGTTAAAGTTACAAGTTCACATTCAAAAAATGCGTGATCACCGATACTTGTTACACTATCAGGTATTGTTATGTTTTTTAAACTTGAACACCTGTAAAATACTTCATCGCCAATACTTGTTACGCTGTTTGGTATTGTTACACTTGTTAAGTTTTTACAATAACTAAATGTTCCATATTCAATACTTGTTACACTATTAGGTATTGTTACGCTTGTTAAGCTTGAACAATCACTAAACGCCGCAGCACCGATACTCGTTACATTATTTCCTATTGTTACACTTGATAAACTTGTGCATTCAGAAAATGCAGAATTTCCAATTTCGGTTGACCTTTTTTCTGCCGAATCATTATTTCCAATTGTCACATTTGCCAAGCTTTTGCAACCATTAAATGCACCCTCGCCAATACTTGCAACACTAGCAGGTATTGAAAGATTTATTAAGTTTGTGCCATAAAAAGCATAATTATCAATACTTGTTACACTATGAGGTATTGAAATACTTGTTATGCTTGTGCACTCATAAAATGCATGATTACAGATACTTGTTACACTATCAGGTATTGTTATGTTTTCCAAGCTTGAGCACCTACAGAAAGCGTCAGAGCCTATCATTGTTATACTATTAGGAATTGTTACATTTGTTAAGCTTTTACAATTATAAAATGCACCATCTCTAATAACTGTAACACTATCAGGAATTGTTACACTTGTTAAGCTTGTGCAATCATAAAATGCTTCAATTCCAATACTTGTTATGCTGTTTGGTATTGTTACACTTGTTAGGCTTTTGCAGCCATAAAATGCACAATTGCGAATACTCGTAACTGCTTTACCAACAATAGTGGACGGTATATTAATTGAAGTTGCAGAACTGGTACAACCTGTTATTTCAATAGTTCCGTCTTCCTTTTCTTCATAATAAATATTTCCGTATTGTGAAGAATCTGCATACGCTGTTAAATTCAATCCTGAGGTAATGGTTAATAACATTGCTAAGGATAGAATTAAGCTAAAAATCTTTTTCATTTCTCTGTACCTCTTTAATAAAATTTTTACAATATAAAAATTTTATCATACGCATATTAAAAGTTCAATATGTTACCGAAGTGTAGAGTGATTTTTACACAAGTCGTTCACACCGTTAAGTTCACATAAAAAAATAAAGGCACTATGTTAAAAAAGCATAGTGTCTTATTTTACTCTACATATTTACGAAGCTTTTGGAGGAGAGATTTTTCTTTGCGGGAAACCTGCACCTGAGAAATGCCAAGTGCGGCAGCAGTTTTAGCTTGAGTGAAACCCTTATAATAGCGCATATCAACTATTGCCTTTTCCGTATCGTCAAGAAATTTAAAAAGTCGGTGAACGATTAAGCGATTAAAAATCTCATCACTCTCATCAACGGGTACATCTATAGTATATTCACCGTCATCGCTTGAAGTGCTGAGTGATACCATAGGAGCAATAACGCCCAAAATTTCAGGTATTTCCTCAGGCGGACAATCAAGAAGATTAGACAATTCTGTGACGGTCGGCTCTCGCATTTTATCATTAATAAATTTTTCACGAAGTGACTGAGCTTTAATAGCCTTTTCCTTTAAGCTTCGGCTGACTTTCACTGCGCCGCCGTCACGAAAAATACGTTTGATTTCGCCCATTATTACGGGAACGGCATAAGTTGAAAAAGCAAAGCCACGGCTTTCGTCAAAATTATCAACTGCTTTAATCAAACCTACGCAACCGCTTTGGAATAAATCGTCATAGTCCACCCCTCTGCCCTTAAAGCGATTGGCAATAGAATGAACTAAGCCGATATTATTCTCAATCATTTTATCACGGTCTGTTACCATTTTGATTTGCCCTCAATTTTTTTATAAAGGGTTACGGTTGTGCCAAAGGTCAGCTTAGACTTAACGTTTATTTTATCGCAAAAGCTTTCCATAACAGTAAAGCCGAGACCTGCACGGTCACCCTCACCTGTTGTAAAAAGCGGAGTCATTGCCTGAGAAACATCTACGATTCCGCAGCCCTTGTCCCTTATTACAATTTTTACTGTATTGTCGTCAAAAAGTTTTCCCGATATAAATATTTTGCCGTATGTATCCTTATAAGCATGGACTATGCAGTTTGTCACCGCCTCGCTGACTGCCGTTTTTAAATCTGCGATTTCCTCAAGTGTCGGGTCAAGAGGGGTTACAAAAGCGGAAACGGCAACACGTGCGAAGGCTTCATTTACACTTTTACTGTCGATTGTAAGTTTAAATTCATTAATTAGCTTTTTTGTATTCATTTTCATTCTCCTTAATTTTTGCAATTGATGAAAGACCTGCAAGTTCCATAATTTTTTTAGTTTGCAGGGTTACGTTTTTAATTTCGATTTGGCAAGCGGGATTAATGCTTTGAAGCAATCTGTATCTGCCCATAACAAGACCTATTCCGGAGGAGTCCATAAAGCTGACATTTTTAAAATCGAGAATTAAAGTATTCGGTTTTACAAACATAAGGGTATTATCTATTTTTTCCCTAACCTCGCCCGCCGTATGGTGGTCTATTTCGCCGATAAGATAAGCAATAACAACACTACCGCTGCTTTCAATCGTAACGTTCATATTTGTCACTCCAATAAAAAAATACCAATCTGCGATAATACTAACAGATTGGTATTGAATAATTTATCAAAATTTGTATTTAATTTAATTCTTTTCTAATTTGCCGATAAAGATAAAACGAACCGCATACAAGCGAGAGATTATTTTGCTTAGCAAGCGTGATTGCTTTTTCGGCATTATCGACCGTAAAAACATTATCACAATATTTTTTTGCAACTAAAGCAAGTTCACTTGCACTCATTGAGCGAGCGTTATCAACCTGCGTTGCATAAATTACTTTACACTTAGGTGCAATTAGTGATAAATAAGCGTCAACATTTTTATCCCGCATCATTGCAACAACGGCAACTTCATTATTAATTTTAGGCGCAAGAGCACGAGCCGCATCCTCATTATGACCGCCGTCAACAAGGATATTGCCGACTTTACTTTGCCTTGCCGGAAGGTTTGGATTTTTAGCCTCAATATCTAAGCCGATTTCATTTAAAGCCGCCTGCGCACAAGCAATATCATTTTTCAAAACATCGCCAAAATCATTGATTTTAATAAGTTTGGTATTATTATCACTGCACACTTTTTCGAAAATGCGCTCACATTTAGGGTTAGGATAAAGAATACAAACTGAATCAGGCTTAATAATTCCGGATTTTTCAGCCGCAATTTCATCAAGAGTGTTGCCGAGAAAGGCTGTATGGTCAATTGCAACCGATGTTATAATCGAAATATTCTTTTTCTCAACATTTGTAGCGTCGCCCTTACCGCCCATTCCACATTCTACAACGGCAAAATCCACATTTTCGTCTGCAAAATACTTATACATAATAGCAGTTACAAGTTCAAATTCGGTAGCATCGCAATTTATATATTTTTCTACATAGAATGCAAATTCTTCCTCGGTAATCATATTGCCGTTAATTTTTATTTGCTCACGGTAATCTTCAGTCCAAGGAGAAGTAAAAAGACCGACCTTTTTGCCTGATTTGATAAGTGCATTTGAAAGTGCGGCAGCAGTAGTGCCCTTTCCGTTAGTACCTGCAATATGAATAATATTTATCTTATCCTGAGGATTATCCATTTTATTCAAAAGCTCATAAATACGAGTAAGCCCCGGTTTAATACCGAGGCTTTGCTTTTGAAGTATTAAATTCAAAGCGTTATCGTAATTCATTTATTTACCCAAAGAATCAATAGAATTTTTAATATTTGCAATCTTATCCTCAAGCTTTGCGGCATCCTCTTTGTTTTGATTAACTACCTTTTCGGGCGCTTTATTAACAAATCCCGGATTAGAAAGCTTTTTATTGATAAAGTCGAGCTTATCCTGCGCCTGAGCAAGTTCTTTTTCAAGACGCTTACGCTCTGCCTCAAAATCGACAAGGTCACCCATTGGAATATAAATCTTGGCGTTATCGGTAACGATTGTTACGGTATTGCCGAGATTGTCAAAGCTTGATTTAACCTCAACATCATTTGAAGAAGCAAGGCGTTTAATAAAGTCAACACCGGCAGAGAAAAGTTCTGTTTTCTCAGTTTCAACATAAACCTTAGCTTTTTTGCTTGGAGGAATATTCATCTCTGCTCTACGGTTACGAATAGCACGGATAGCACTCATAAGAATTTCCATCTTAGCCTCATTTTCGGCAAAGCAAAGGCTTTCGTCATATTCTACCCACTTTGAAATCATAATCGATTCGCAGTCGTGAGGGATAGCCTGATATATTTCTTCGGTAATAAACGGCATAAACGGATGAAGAAGCTTAAGAATATCTGTAAGGACATAGACAAGAACACTTTTAGCAGTATCCTTTGCCTTTTCGTCATCACCCTGAAGTCTGATTTTTGCAATTTCGATATACCAATCGCAGAAAACGTCCCAAATGAAATCATAAAGCTTTTGAATAGCAATTCCAAGCTCATATTTTTCAAGGTTATCGGTAACATCTTTAGCAAGGGTATTAACTTTAGATACAATCCATTCGTCCTCAACTGCAAGGTCACTTGGAAGTCCGTTATATTTGAAATCATCTGTAAGATACATCAATACAAAACGAGCAGCGTTCCAAAGTTTATTTGCAAAGTTACGTGACGCCTTAACCTTTTCGTCTGAAAAACGCATATCGTTACCCGGTGAATTACCTGTTGCAAGAGTAAATCTCAATGCATCTGCGCCGTATTCATCAATAACCTCAAGCGGGTCAATACCGTTGCCGAGAGATTTAGACATCTTTCTGCCCTGAGCATCACGTACAAGGCCGTGAATAAGAACGGTATCAAACGGTGCTTTATCGGTATAAGCGAGACCTGAAAAAATCATACGGGAAACCCAAAAGCCGATAATATCATAGCCTGTAACAAGCGTATTGGTAGGATAATAATGTTCTAAATCTTCTGTCTTATCAGGCCAGCCGAGAGTTGAGAACGGCCAAAGAGCAGATGAAAACCAAGTATCCAATGTGTCGGAGTCTTGATGAATATTTTCACTGCCGCAATGCGAGCACTTGCAAGGGTCATCTTTGGAAACGGTTGTAGCGCCGCAATCATCACAGTACCAAGCAGGAATTCTGTGGCCCCACCAAAGTTGACGTGAAATGCACCAATCACGAGAGCCACGCATCCAGCTCATATAATTTTTCTTAAATCTTTCAGGAACGAATTTAATATCGCCGTTTTCAACAGCGTCAATAGCCGGACCTGCAAGAGGGTCCATTTTAACAAACCACTGCTTTGAAACCATAGGTTCAATATTAGTGTGGCATCTGTAGCAAGTACCTACATCGTGTTTAAGCGGCTCAATTTCTTTAATATATCCGCCTGCTTCAAGGTCTGCAAGAATAGCCTTTCTTGCTTCAAGAGTAGTCATACCTGCATATTTGCCGCAATCGAGTACCTCAGGTTCGTTTTGAGTTGCCTTACCGCTTTTAATAATTTCATCGGCAGCCTCTTTATCAGCCTTGCCTGTCATATGGCCGTCATAAGTGAATGTACGAATAATAGGAAGGTTATGACGAAGACCTACCTCAAAGTCGTTAGGGTCATGAGCAGGAGTAATTTTAACAACACCTGTACCCTTAGTCATATCTGCATGCTCGTCACATACAATAGGAATTTCCTTATTTAAAAGCGGAAGAATAACGTGATAGCCGTGAAGATGCTTATATCTTGGGTCGTCACCGTTAATTGCAACTGCGGTATCGCCGAGCATAGTTTCAGGACGTGTAGTTGCGAGTTCAAGCTTTTCGCCTGTTTCCTTAACTTCATAAAGAAGATGCCAGAAATTAGAGTCCTTTTCCTCATATTCAACCTCGGCATCTGAAATAGATGTATTACAATGAGGACACCAATTTACCATACGGTTACCACGATAAATAAGGTCCTTTTCATAAAGGCCTACAAATACTTCTCTTACAGCCTTACTGCAACCCTCGTCAAGAGTGAAGCGTTCTCTGTCCCAATCGCAGGACGAGCCCATTTTTTTCAATTGTTCAATAATTCTGCCACCGTATTGTTTTTTCCAATCCCATGCACGTTCAAGAAATTTTTCACGTCCGAGGTCATCCTTAGTAATACCCTCTTTACGCATAGCCTCAACAATCTTAGCCTCTGTTGCGATAGAAGCATGGTCGGTGCCAGGAAGCCACAATGTATCGTAGCCTGCCATTCTGTGATAACGGATAAGAATATCCTGAAGCGTATTATCAAGTGCATGGCCCATATGAAGCTGGCCGGTAATATTAGGAGGCGGAATAACTATTGTATAAGTCTTTTTGCCTTTTTCTCTTTTAGCGTGAAAATACTTTTTATCACACCAAAACTGATAGGTACGGTCCTCAACCTCGCTTGGGTCGTACTGCTTTGCAAGTTCTTTTGCCATAACGTTCTCCTTTATAATATGGTATAATTTTATAAAAAAATAGCTTCCGCCTCAAATTGAGACGAAAGCGAAAAATTCCGTGGTACCACTCAAATTGCATTAATTAAACATAATGCCACTCAAATCCTTAACGCAGATATACGGACAAGACTACTTAGTTTCACCTTGCCGGCTCAAAAGCTACCTTCACCTACCGCATCTGCACTCTTCCACCAAACGAGCACTCTCTGAAAGAATAAGCAAGCTACTCCTCTTTTTCACAGCCGTTACAATATGCAAATATATTAGCAAAAAAAGCATTAAATGTCAAGCAGTGCATATAAAAAACGGATAAGGAAAATCCCTATCCGTTTTATTCTATCCTAAAAAATATTATCTATCCTCACGGAAGTATGAAAGACCAAGCGATGCAGGTGGCTGGTCCTCCCTCTTCTTTCTTACGCTTACGATTACAAGAACAATTATAGTTACAATGTAAGGAAGCATTTTGAAAAGTTCCTGAGTGCTCATTTTAAGGCCGGGAATAAAGAGGTAAACAATATAAAGTCCGCCAAAAAGAATTGAACCTAAAATACCGAAATCAGGCTTCCAAATTGCAAAGATAACAAGTGCGATTGCAAGCCATCCTCTGTCGCCGAAGCCCTCGTTTGACCAAACACCGTTAGCATAATCCATTACATAAAACAGACCGCCGATACCTGCGATAACGCTGCCGATTGAGGTAGCAAGATATTTAGACTTAGAAACGTCAATACCTGCTGCATCTGCTGTTGCAGGATTTTCACCTACAGCACGAAGATGAAGTCCACCACGTGTTTTCTTAAGGAAGAACGCAACCAAAAGAGCAATTACAATAGCGGCGTAGGTTAAAAAACCATAGTCGAGGAATATTTTTCCAAACCAACCGGTAGTTGAAGCGATAGGAAGTTTTTTAGTGAAAAATGCACTTGTTCTTGTAAGGGCAACAGACGGAATATCACTTCCTGTAATTTTAACAAGTGATGAGCCGAAGAAGTTACCGAAACCGACACCGAAAGTCGTAATTGCAAGACCGGTTACATTTTGATTTGCACGAAGAGTTACCGTTAAGAAGCAGTAAATAAGGCCTGTTAAAAGAGAGCCGATGATTGTGCAAAGAAGCGGAATTAAAACTGCAAGGAATGGGTTAAGGTCATTTGCGCCCATTGACTCCTCATAAAGAAAAGCACCGATAACACCGCTGATACCGCCGACATACATAATACCCGGAATACCGAGGTTAAGGTTACCTGACTTTTCAGTAAGGATTTCACCTGTCGAACCGTAAAGAAGCGGAATACCCTGCATAATCGCACGTTGGATAAAAGTAATTAATGTAGTCATATTATTTACCCTCCTTATGCGCTTTGCGGAAATTAATCTTATAGTTAATAAAGAACTCACTGCCGATAATAAAGAAAAGGATTATGCCGGTAATGATTTCACTGAATGATTCATTAAGTCTGTATACGGTTGCAATCTCTGTTGCGCCCTTATCAAAAAACACAAGCAAAAGAGAAGTAAGCACCATATAAATAGGGTTAAACTTAGCAAGCCAAGATACCATAATAGCAGTAAATCCCCTGTTATCTGCAGTAGTGGTTGTGATAGTATGGTCAGTACCGCCTACAAGGAGAAGACCTGCGATACCGCACATTGCGCCTGAAAGGAGCATTGTTCTGATAATTACTTTCTTAACATTAATGCCGATATATTTAGCGGTATTTTCACTTTCACCTACAACAGAAAGCTCATAGCCGTGCTTGCTGTATTTAAGATAAATATACATAAAGATTGTGAGTGCAAGAACAATAAGAATATTAAGTAAATATTCTTGATTTCCAAGTTGAGGCAACCATCCGGCATGACTCATTTGGTTAATAATACCTATCTTACCCGAACCTTTAGGAACTTCCCACACCATAACAAAGTATGATACAAGTTGAATACCTACATAGTTCATCATAAGGGTAAAGAGCGTTTCGTTAGTATTAAACTGAGCTTTAAAGATAGCAGGTATAACAGCCCAAATTGCACCTGCAAGCATACTTGATATAATCATTACGATAATAAGAAGCGCATTAGGAATTTTACCGCCGAGGCAAATCATACAAGCCGCAGTAGCAAGACCGCCGACAAGCACCTGACCCTCACCGCCGATATTCCAAAATCGCATCTTAAATGCCGGTGTCAACGCAAGCGCAACGCAAAGAAGAATTGCAAGGCTTTGGAGAAGATTCCAAACACGTCTTGAAGTACCAAACGCACCGTCAACCATAGTGGCATAAACGCTGATAGGGTTTTGATGGGTTAAAAGCATTGTTACAGCACCGCTTACGATAAGAGCGGCAAGAATTGAGACAAGGCGAATAAGCCATGAATAATACCAAGGCATAGACGCTCTCTTGCTTATATGAAAGAGAGGCTCGTGAACCTTTTGTTTATTGCTCATATTATGAATCCTCCCTTTCTGTCTTAGTCATTAATAATCCGATTTCCTCTTTAGTAGCATTTCTGCCGTCGAGCATACCGGTAATTTTACCTGAATTTATAACCATAATTCTGTCGCAAAGCTCAACAAGAACGTCGAGGTCCTCGCCTACAAATACAACAGCAACGCCATTTTCCTTTTGCTTTGTGAGAAGATTATAAATTGTGTAAGAAGAGTTAATATCAAGACCTCTTACAGGGTAAGCCGCCATAAGTACCTTAGGATTAGCGGCAATCTCACGGCCTACAAGTACCTTTTGAACGTTACCGCCCGAAAGACGTCTTACAGGAGTGGTAGCGCCCGGTGTAACTACCTCAAGGCTTTCAATAATTTTTTCGGCAAGTTTCTTAGGATTTTTTCTGTCAAGAAAAGCGGAATTGCCCTTCTTATATGAACGAAGCATCATATTATCGATAATGTCCATATTTCCTACAAGGCCCATACCGAGTCTATCCTCAGGAACAAACGAAAGCCTTACGCCGAGTTCTTTGATTTGAGTAGGGGTTTTAGCCTTAAGGTCCACCGTTTCGCCCTCAGGGGAATGATAAAAAATCTCACCGCTTTCAGGCTTTTGAAGACCTGCTATGGTTTCAAGCAGTTCTCTTTGACCGCTTCCGGCAATACCGGCGATGCCGAGAATTTCACCGCTTCTGATATCAAATGAAATATCATCAACAGCCTTAACTCCCTCTGCATTAAGAGTAGTTACATTCTTAAGTTCAATTCTGTTTTGCGGATTAACAGGAGCCGTTCTTTCTATATTAAGTGATACCTTTTTACCAACCATCATTTCGGTAAGCGATTGCTCGGTAGCAGATTTAGTATCCACAGTTCCGATATATTCGCCCTTACGCAAAACCGCAACTCTGTCGGTAAGCGACATAACCTCGTGGAGCTTATGTGTAATTATAATAATTGATTTTCCGTCTTTTTTCATACGACGTAAAACATCAAACAATTTTTCAGTTTCTTGAGGTGTAAGAACAGCGGTAGGCTCGTCAAGAATAAGAGTCTGCGCACCCCTGTAAAGCACCTTAACAATTTCAACAGTCTGCTTTTCGGAAACAGACATTTCATAAACCTTGCTGTCAAGATTAATATCAAATCCGTATTTATCGGTAATTTCTTTTACACGTTGTTCAGCTTTCTTTAAGCTGTATTTTTCTTTATCTTTAATACCGAGAACTATATTCTCGGTAGCAGTAAATACATCAACAAGCTTAAAATGCTGATGTACCATACCAATGCCGTATTTAAACGCATCTCTCGGTGATTTAATAACTACTTCCTCACCGTTTACAAAAATTTGACCCTCATCAGGGAAATAAATGCCGGAAAGCATATTCATAAGAGTGGTTTTACCACTGCCATTTTCGCCCAAAATGGCTAAAATTTCACCTTTTTTAACCTGCAGATTAACATCCTTATTAGCAACAATCTGCCCGAAAACCTTGGTGACGCCTTTTAATTCAATTGCAAAAGTATCACTCATATTTTCCTCCGCAAAAATTTAATATCACTTAAAACAATACTACCGTGACCGTACTTTTTAGGGTACGGCCACGGGTTTAATTATAAAATATAACTAAGATTTATTTAATTACATTTTTTCGTTAAGAAGCTTAATACCGTCAATCTTAACGTCAAAATATGGAGCTGAACGGAACTTTGATTCCTTGAATGCGCCTTTTTCAATAACTTCTGTATCAGGTGTGTACTTATCATCTGTATCAACATCAGCCTTATAAGAATCAAGCTTTTTGCCGTCAACAGTAAATGTTGAAGTATCAAATACCTGAAGAGAACCGTCCTCAAGCTTAGCTTTAGCTTCATCAATAGCCTTCTGAGTGCCAGGAGCAGCAGCCTTTTCGTTTACATCTGTAAGAAGAACCGAATTAGTAGCAAGAGTACCTGTCCAGTCAGCATCAATCTTGTCGCCGTTCATAACAGCCTTGATTGCATATTCATAGTAAGGAGCCCAGTTAACTCTTGAAGAAACAATAAATGTGTTAGGGCAAGCGCTTACTGTTGAGCCGTTGTAAGAAACGTTAGGAACACCTGCTGTTTCACAAGCTGTAGGAGCACCCATTGAGTCAGCATGCTGACTGATAAGCTTACAGCCGTTAGCAATAAGGGTATTGGCAGCTTCCTTTTCAGCAGCTTCATCATACCATGAACCTGTGAACTGAACTTCCATAGTAGCGCTTGGGCATACTGAACGAGCACCAAGGAAGAATGAAGTATAACCTGAAATAACCTCAGCATAGGTGTATGCACCTACATAACCGATTTTAGCATCTTTAGCTTCAAATTTGCCGTCTTTAATCATTTGATTAAGTTTCATACCTGCAGCAATACCTGCAAGATATCTGCCTTCGTAAATTGAAGCGAATGCATTGTGATAGTTGTCAAGACCTTCTGTATGAGCTCTTGTACCTGTTGAATGGCAGAACTGAACTTCAGGATGCTTCTTAGCAACTTCAATAATGTAAGGCTCGTGACCGAAGCTGTCGGCAAAGATGATTGAGCATCCCTTGTCAACAAGGTCTAAAGCAGCCTCTGTGCATTCCTGACCTTCAGGAACATTAGTCTTGTAAATCTTGTTTTCATCAGCAATTCCGAGAGTCTTACAAGCTTCGTCAGCAGCTGTGATGAAGTTCTTATCGTAAGTTGAGTTCTCATCGTGAAGGAAAATAAATCCTACCTTCATGTCTGATGATGCAGATGCCTTAGTTGTTGTATCCTTTGTATTTGCGTCTTTTGAAGAACAACCGGCAAATACGCCTACAACAAAGAGAACTGAAAGAACAACTGCAAGAATTTTCTTTGTGAGTTTCATTTGTCTTACCTCCGTACAAATAAATCAATTTATTATAAGGTGATGACACCGAATAACCAAAACAAAAAAACGATTAATCTCTGAAATAAACCTTGCCTGTTTCATGGTCCATACTTTCAACAATAGCAAGAGATTCAACCTTAATACCGTTGCTCCTGAGTTTATCGCCGCCGTGCTGGAAACCTTTTTCAATAACAACGCCGCAACCTGCAAGTGATGCACCGCTGTTATTAACAAGTGCGATAAGACCGTTGAGTGCATTGCCGATTGCAAGAAAATCATCAACAATGAGGACCTTATCGTTTTCATCGAGAAATCGTTTTGACACAATAATATCGTATGTAGTGCCGTGAGTGAAGCTCTCAACCTTAGAAGTATACACATCACCGGCAATATTTTTAGTTTTTGTTTTCTTTGCGAAAACAAGCGGACAGCCAAATTCCTCGGCAACAAGCGCACCGATAGCTATGCCCGACGCTTCGATAGTAAGGATTTTGTTAACGCCGTCGTCCTTAAACAAGCGGTGAAATTCCTTTGCGATTTCCCTCATAAACGGAATATCAATTCTGTGATTTAAAAAACCGTCTACCTTAAGAATATTGCCCTCGTAAACTTCGCCTTCATTTAATATCTTCTGCTTTAAAGAATCCATACTTTGTACCACCGAAAATAATGTTTAATAATAATGTGTGTATATATTATTACTAAATTACAAATTTTGCAACTATTCTTTTAAATTTGACACCAAATTTTAATATTTTCTTTATTTATATTAAAAACAAGGCATATATTAGGTATGATATTTGTATATATTGCATATATGTAAAGCAAAGCACTTTACACCAAGGTATAGACTAATCGGAAAATATATGATAATATAAGCAAGGTGATATTATGGAAAATAAAAAAATCGCAATAATTGTAAGCATATTTATAGTTATTTTTTTAATTTTGGCGGGGTTAATCGGCTTAGCGGGTAAAATTCCCTTTCTTTCAAAGCCGTTAGTATTCATCTTTGCAATAATATTAGTGTTATTTGTTTTAGGATTTTTTATAATTATAAGCAAAAGGAGAAAAAAATGAAAATTCTTGTAAGTGCCTGTCTGCTTGGAGAAAACTGTAAATACAACGGTGGCAACAATAAAAACGAAAATGTTATAAAACTTGGGAAAAAGCACACATTAATTCCTATTTGTCCTGAAACTTTTGCTTGCCTGCCCACTCCGAGAGTACCAAGCGAAATCAGGGACGGCAGAGTATATTCAAAAAACGGTGAGGATTTAACCGAAGCGTTTTTTGACGGAGCGGAAAAAGCCCTTTACGTTGCAGAGGAAACCGGATGCCAAACAGCAATTTTGAAAGAAAGAAGTCCGTCGTGCGGTTTCGGTAAAATATATGACGGAACGTTTTCAGGCACGCTCACATACGGCAACGGCATAGCTGCGCAAATGCTTTTTGAACACGGCATTAAGATTTATGGTGAAAGCGATATAAAAAGAATTGCTTTTTTAGACGAAGAAACGTGAAATCCAAATTATTTTTTAAATTCAAATGAAATCATTTAATAACATAAGGCGCTTAACCTATTAGCAAGTTAAGCGCCTCGAATCATTTTATATTAACTTTTAAATCTTATAATTGATTAGTACATCGGTCTATACCTCGTATATTTAATGACCTATTCTAAAATACCTATATTAATTTTAAGCATTTAGATTAACTTACTAACCCATTGGACTGTACCTCGTTAAATTATTTTATAATGTAGCTTTCGCTACAGATTATCGGCAGGATAATCAAATATATACCTTTACTATTTAGTTTTTCGCACCCGATAGTAATTAACCAATTCTGCCGAATAACTATTTTAATAATCCTTCATAAAGTTTGTACCCGTAAGCAATTCCGTTTTGCTTCTGTCGATACATTAGTTTCCGTTATTTTATTGGGTTACTTCTCGGGTGCTTGTCTGACCTGGTTCTAAATCCATTGGACAAGCCTCCTTTCGTATTCTAAACAAGTTAAGCGATAGAGATTTTGGCTTTTCCTTACCTCAAGTCCTTTCACTCTCAAGCCTTTGTGTCTATCTCTTTTGTTCATCTACATAATAGCACGCTTATTGTTAATTGTCAATAGTTTTTTTATATTTTTTTGTATTTTTTTAGTAATATTAAACAATTGTTAAATCTTTGCCTATACTATTGACTAAACGATAAAAAGTATATATAATATTATAGGTAATTTGATTTAGGAGGTTAATTTATGGCTGAAAATGAAGAATATTATGAGCCTGACATTATCAGCGTAACTGATGATGACGGCAACGAGCTTCTTTTTGAACTATTGGAAAGATATGAAACTGACAACGATGTTTATGTTGCCATTACAAAATATAATGAAACTGACGAGGACATTGTTGACGGCGACTATGAGGTAATCACCCTCAAGGTTGAAACTGACGACAACGGCGACGAATATCTTGTTGAAATTGAAGATGAAATGGAATACGAGCAAATTTCCGATATACTTATGCAAAAGATTGAGGAAAAATTTGACGTTGAATATTTTGAGCCGGAGCAGTAATAATAATTTATAGAATCTACCCTTCTCGACAACCGTCAGCTTTAGTAACCCGAACACGTTTTTTTAGGGATTTGACTTCTTTGAAACGGGAATGCAGACCTCCCTTATTTATAAGGACGTTGGTAGCACAAAGTGATGAGAGCATAACCCACCTGCTAAGAGAGCAGGTTATTGTCAGCAGGCGGCGGCTGGGTGGATTTTTATATAGAAAAAGAAGTGAAAGTTTTTATGCTTTCGCTTCTTTTTTTATAAGCAGACTTCGAGAAAGTGAGATAAATTTCGTATTTTGCGAACGGGTGCTGTACGTGTGTACTGCCCCTGAGCAAAAGACGAAAAGCGCCAACAACGGCAAGGACTCGATGTCCTTGCCGTTGTTCCAATCTCTCCGAGTGCAACAAGTTGCACCCACCTCTCTTTGCAAGGGAGGCAAAAAGGTTTATTTATTTTTATTTGGCGCGGTTTAGCCGCTTTATCGACAGTCTGTAGGTTTCATTGCATTGTATGAGGTCAAAACCGCTTCGTCAGAAATATTACATCCAAGGTCATAAATAGGAATTTTTGAAAAAATCTGTTCAAGCACATCAAAAAGCTTTTCCATATTTACTGCATCAAGCTTACGAACGGTTTGAGAAAAAATATTAAAAACAGCTTTACTTGTTTCAGCCTTCTTTATCCAATTGTTTTCGCTTCTTTGAAGAAAGCAAATTCCGGCAAGTTCAACCACTTGAGGTGTTGAATAGTCATACTTGCCACTCCAAGGAGTGCCGCAGGCATAAACCTTGCCGTCGATAAGCCTGATAGCCGGTTTATCATCGTTGAGCATATATGCCCTGTTGCCGAAATGCTTAAGCCAAAGCTCGGTATGGGTTGACTTGCCTGTACCGCTGTCGGCAGAAAAAGCATACGCCACATTATCAACAACTATGCAAGAAGAATGAAGCAAAAAGCCGTTATACTTAATAAGTTGCGTATAAAAGTCAGAACCCGTAAGCATATATTCCCAATCATCCTGAACAAGTTCGGGATGCGCTTTCATGGCGTTTTGCACTCTTTTTTCATCAACATTAATTGTTATATCAATATTTTTTTCTTCCTGATTTTTTGCAAGATAAGGAATTGCCTGTTTTTTTGTTCTGCCTTTTTCGTTCTTTATTTCTACTTTAAGATTTGCGATATCATAAATCATATTTTCACCTTAATAATTTATTCCTACAACAATAAAAAGTATAACTTAATAATCAATTTACGTCAAGTGACAAAATGCGGACTTTAGAAAAAGTGTTCTTGACATTATAGAACATTTGTTTTATCATATAGTTATTAGAACAAGTGTTCTAATATTTTTAAATATCAAGGACAATTATATTATGGAAAAACAAATACTTCATATTGACTGCAACAAATTTTATGCAAGTGTGGAATGCCTTTTACATCCCGAATTAAAAGGAAAGCCGGTTGCAGTAGGAGGAAACGAGGAAAGCAGGCACGGAATTATACTTACAAAAAACGAAATCGCTTCAAAATACGGCCTTGTTGTTGGCGAGCCGTTATGGAAAGCGAAGCAAAAGTGCAGAAATTTAATAATCGTACCGCCAAACTTCCCTGTTTACATTGAATTTTCAAAAAAAGTAAGAAAAATTTTAGAAGATTATACAGATTTGATAGAACCGTTCGGTCTTGACGAAAGCTGGATTGACGTCACGGGTGATTGGTTTAAAAACGGACGGGAAATAGGCTTTGAAATAAAAGAGAGAATAAGAAAAGAAATAGGAATTACCGTAAGTGTGGGCGTAAGCTACAACAAGGTGTTTGCAAAGCTTGGCTCAGACTACAAAAAGCCGAACGCCATGACCGTCATAACAAAAAAGAATTACCAAAAAATCGTTTGGCCGCTTAAATGCAGCGATATGATTATGGTCGGTACTGCAACGACGAAAAAGCTTAATAATTACGGAATATATACAATAGGCGACATTGCAAAAAGCGATGAGAAATTTATAAAAAGCATACTCGGCAAAAACGGAATTTTGCTAAGGCAATATGCACGTGGAGAGGATAAAACTCCTGTCCGGCACAAGGACATTGAGCGTGATATAAAAAGCATAGGAAACGCAACAACCACGCCGAGAGATTTGGTGAACAACAATGATGTGAAAATAATATTTACCGTTTTGGCGGAAAGCGTTTCAAGACGAATGAGAAATCTCGGTTTAAAAGGAACCACCATTTCAATCTACGTTAGGGACAAAAAACTCGGCAGCTTTGTAAGGCAATGCAAATTAGAAAGTGCAACAAACGTAAGCGGTGAAATTATCAAAAGCGCAATGGCTTTATTTGTTATAAACTATGATTGGAAAATGCCGATAAGAAGTTTAGGCTTAAGCGTTACGGATTTTGATTTTGATTATTGTTCGCAATTTGATTTTTCAAAAACGGTTGAAAAAAGAGAAAAGCTTGAAAAAATCGACACCGCCGTTGACGCTTTAAAAGACAGATACGGAAACTACTGCATCGGACGTGGAACGGTATTATTTGATACAAAGCTTTCGCATTTCAACCCATATGACGACCACAACATTCACCCTGTATCGCCGCTTTAATGGTAAAACTTGCTTTGGAATAATTTATGATTTTTGTTTGCAATTTTCTTTTTTGTTTGATATAATCGCCTCACACATTAGGTGTTAAATTAATTTTAGGAGTTGTTATAAATGATTAGAAGAATCATTCATATAGACGAAAGCAAATGCAACGGCTGCGGCGCTTGCGCAAATGCGTGCCATGAGGATGCAATAGGAATGGTAAACGGCAAAGCTAAACTTTTGAGAGATGACTATTGCGACGGACTCGGTGATTGCTTGCCCACATGCCCTACCGGTGCTATCACCTTTGTTGAAAGAGAAGCGCTTGAATATGACAGAGAAGCAGTTGAAAAAAATATGAAAGCAAAGGCAGAAAAGAAGGAAGTATTCCACGGTTGTCCGTCAAGCAGAATGCATACCTTTAACAGAACGTCCGAAAGCATTGAGCAAATGCCTGCAGTCAACAAATCACAGCTTGGTCAATGGCCGTGTCAAATTAAGCTTGTGCCGATTAATGCGCCGTATTTTAACAATGCAGAGCTGCTTATTGCGGCAGACTGCACGGCTTACGCTTACGCAAATATGCATAATGAATTTATGCGTGGTAAAATTACAATTATCGGCTGTCCTAAGCTTGACGATATAGATTACAGCGAAAAGCTGACAGAAATTATCAGGCAAAACGATATTAAAAGCGTTACGATTGTCCGTATGGAAGTTCCTTGCTGCGGCGGTCTTGAACATGCGGCAAAAGAAGCAATCAAAAAAAGCGGAAAATTCTTACCGTGGCAAGTTGTAACAATCAGCATCGACGGCAAAAAGCTTTAAATCAAGAAAAGTTAATATATATAAAAAAATCACCGTGAAAGAAACGGTGATTTTTTTCTTTAGGTAAAAACGCATCAACATATCAATATGAAATTTCGATTTTATTTATGCCGTAATTTGATTTAAACTTTTGCACGCCCTTATTCGGAACATATATTTGCGTTTCGGCAAGAACATAATCATCAGAAACCTTATATTCCATAAAGAATTTTCTTTCGTTAGAATCGGTACGATAGCTTATTATATCGCCGCAAACGGCAATGGGATACGGTCTGTTCATTAAGCGGACAAATTCGTCATTTTCAAAATAATAATTCCAATAAAGGCTTGACCATTGATTTTGCTCTATCAATGAATAAACAAAATCAATATGAGAAAACCAATCCGTTTTCTTCGGGCACAATCCTCCCCACTCACCCATTACTACAGGTACGTTCATATTAAGTTGATTTTTTCTTACATTATCAAAAATATACCTAACTCGCTCGTTACTTGAATACTTGTTATAAAGCGGCGAATCTATAAACAAATCATAGACGTGGGGAGAATAAATCGAATTATCGGGTGGCTCAATACTAAAAGGAATACCGAGGTTTGAATAATAGCTATGTTCAAAAAAGTCAAAGCCGTTTTTGCACGAACATTGAGAAGTAATTTTATTAATAAAGGGCTGATAATATTTTTCGTCAAATTCTTTAACATATTTTTGTGCGCCGTCAATCACCTTATCAAATACGTTATAATCATCTAAATTTTTCAAAAGCAATTTCAATCGTCCAACGGTTTTAATTTTAAAGAACACAGCCAAAGCCATTCTAAAAAAGCCTAATCTTTCAAATTTTGCGCCAAAGTATTTTTGTGCATCAAAATCAACATTTAAGCCTTGCTTTAAAGCATTATTTATCAAAAGGCAAAAAATCTTATTTGAATTATCGTTTATCATAGGCTCGTTGAAATAATCGTACGCAAGAACATTATCAAAGCCTTTAAATTCATCATTAAGCCTTTTCCACATTGAGATAAATTCATCCTGCATACCATTTTTGTTTCGCCAAAAATCATTAAAAGCTCTTTGAACGTCTTGCATATAAAAATAACCTTCAGCCCAAATTGCAAGCGGTTGCTTTTCTTTATAATCACGAGTTATCCATTTCGGTGCGCCGTCACCGTGCTTGCCGTTGCTGTAAAACAAGTCCTGATGAAGGTCTAAAACAATATAAATATTTCTTTTTTGACATTCATCGACAAAAAGTTTTAAATATGAAATTATTTTTTCATCAAATTGATTTTTCTTTGGCTCAAGCATTGCCCAAGTAAAGCCGAGTCTAATCAAATTCACTCCGTTTGAAGTAAGCATATCGTACTGCTCATCACGAAAGCTTTTATCATTTTCAAACTTATCAAAAAACTCATAAATCTCGTGTTGATTTTCCCTGCCCTTAAAGCAAATATTTACGCCTTTGAAAATTCGTTGACGGTTATATTCATCACGAATTGTCATATCTTTAATCGTAAATCTCATAAAAACCCCATTAAAAATAATATAAATTTCAGTTACATTAACAGTAGCATAAAGCCGACTTAAAATTAATTTTTAACAAATATAAACAACAACATTACAAAAAACAAGGGATACCGATAATAATTATCGGTATCCCTTTCAGCATATAAGTAAATATTAAACTTCCTTGCCGTTATCGAACTTTTCAAGAGCCTTAACGCTGATTGCAAAACAATCCGCAAGACCTTTAAGGTTCATATTATCATAAGTATCACGTCTTGTATGATAATAATCTTCAAGCTTATGGTTAAGGCCCGTAACACCTGTTGCACGGAAGCCTGCCTGAGCAAAAGCGGCAGAGTCGGTAGCACCTCCGAGAGGCGGAACCCAACCCTTTTTACAAGGAATATTAAGGTCAGCGGCAGATTCCATAAACAAATCCGAAACTGCCTTATCTGCTTTAACAGTACCATTGAGATCACGATAATTAGTCATAAGATATTTAGGGTCGTGAATTGTGTCGTAAGAAAGAATGATTGTAGGAACATCGTCAAACTCGCCCTTATGAGCTTCGCACCAAGCTTTAGCACCTCTGAGACCTGCTTCCTCACTGCCTGAAAGAATAACGCCAACCTCTGTATTTTCAAGAGTAATACCTTGGTCGTGAAGAGCCTTAAGAACAGCGATACCCATATAACATCCTGAAAGATTATCATTAGCACCGTCAACAATCCTGTTCTTATTCCACATCCAATAAAGACCGATAAGGAAAGGAACAAAGATAAGACCCCAAAGAGCCATTTTGAAAATTGTTACATCATGGCTAATCATACCGAATGCGCCGTATTTAACAGTTGAAATAATAGAAATAACAAGATAATAAACTGCGCCGATACCACAGATAACAGCGTGACCTTCAAATCCAACGCCGCCCAAAGCATAGTTTACCGGCCATTCCCAAGCAGCGTCAGGGTGACCGTTAAAGAATATACGGCGCTTAACTTCGCCTGAACACTTCTTTACAGCGGTTACGTTATGACCTGTTTTTTCAGGGAAAAATCTGTCAACGCATTTTTTATAAAAACCAAACTGAAGCAAAACAATTGTAAGACCTGCTACAATAAGTATTGCCGAAACAATCGGACAGAAGAAGAAGAGAACAATTGCTGCTAAAACGAATGTGATTGTGAAATAAATCCAGCCGAAGAATGAGCCGGGATTTTCCTTAAAGCTTTCAACGTCTGCTCTTTCACAGCCGCAATCTTTTTTTAATACGTCAGCCATATACTCGCAAGCCTGCTTTTCGCCCGGTGAGCCGGGGTCACGCTTATCCATATCTTTGCAAATATGGGTAATCTCGTCGAGCATATAATCGGCATAGTCGCTTTTTTTGTCAATAATGTTTTTTAAATCCATCCTTATACCTCCTGTGTATGTTTTAATTACGCTTAGTAAAACATATTTATATTAAAGCATAAATATAATCATTCGTCAACAATTAACATAAATTTGCATAACTTTGTATTTATTTTGTAATATTCATACATCAAGTGCATTATTTAAAAATGCTTTAAGCTTATCGCTTTTTGGATTTTCAAAAAGCTGTTTAGGCTCGCCGTATTCCTCAATAACGCCGTCAGCCATAAAGATTACCTTATCGGAAACATTCTTTGCAAAATCCATTTCGTGAGTAACAACAATCATAGTGCTGTTGCCGGTTTTAAGGCTCTTGATAACTTTAAGAACCTCCCCTGTAAGTTCGGGGTCAAGTGCAGAGGTAGGCTCATCAAAACAAAGAATATCAGGCTTAAGCATAAGCGCTCTTGCAATTGCAACACGTTGCTTTTGACCGCCCGAAAGCTGACAGGGATAATGATTAATTCTATCCTCAAGACCTACTTTTTTAATAATTTCTTTCGCCGCAACTTCAAGTTCCTCTTTAGTTCCCATTTTAAGCAAGGACGGTGCAAGAGTAAGATTTTGTAGAACGTCGTATTGAGGAAACAGATTAAAATCCTGAAAAACAAGACCAAAGTGAAGTCTTTTCTTTCTCAAATCCTTTTCCTTAATTTTTTTATCAACAACTCCGTCATAAATCATTTCGCCGTTTACGGTAATCGTACCCGATTCGGCAAATTCAAGAAAGTTTATGCAACGAAGAAGCGTTGTTTTGCCTGAGCCGGATGAGCCGATAATGGAAAGCACCTCACCCTTTTGAAGGTCAAAGCTTATGCCCTTTAGTATTTCGTTTTTGCCAAAGCTTTTTTTAATATCATTAACCTCTAAAAATGCCATAAAGCCCAACCTCCTTAAGAATTAAAATAACTGAGTTTCTTTTCAATTTGGCCGAAAAGAAGAGTAAGAATTCCGCAGAATACAAGATAAAATGCGCCTGTGTAGAAGAGCGGCCAGAAAAGACCCGCACCTGTAATATAATCCTCACCGACACGAATAACCTCAATAATTGCAATAGTTCTTGCAAGAGAAGTATCCTTAACAAGAGTAATAATTTCATTACTCATAGGCGGTACAATATTTTTAACCACCTGCAAAAGCGTAACCTTAAAGAAAATTTGCGATTTAGTCATACCGAGTACAAGACCCGCCTCCTGCTGACCCTTCGGTATACTTTCAATACCGCCACGATAAATTTCCGAAAAATAGCAAGAATAATTAATAATAAACGCAATTAACGCCGCTTTAAAACGATAATCATTTCCGACCTGCATTCCGAAAAGAAGCCCCGGGCCGTAAAAAACGACAATAATTTGAAGCATAAGCGGAGTACCTCGAATAATCCAAACGAGTACCTTAACAAGATATTTAAGAGGCTTAAATTTCGACATAGAGCCAAAGCTCAAAATAAGCCCCAAAGGCAAAGCGCAAAGAAGAGTGATACCGAAAAGCTTAAAGTTTATCCAAAAGCCCTTAAAAAGCTCAAGCGTTATCGCCCAAAACGATGTGTCCATACATATTTCCTCCAATAATCATAAAAACCAAAGCTGTCTATTCAGCAAATTAGGCAGAGAGCGTTTTGCGCTCTCTGCCTGATAAATATTATAATGTTTAAAATATAAGTGCCTTATTTAGCAAGGTTAACACCGTACTTTTCAGAAAGCTTGTCCATTGTTCCGTCTGTTTTAAGTTCTGCAAGAATTCTGTTTACCTCAGCAGTAAGGTCCGAACCCTTTCTGAAGCCTGCGGCATATTCCTCAGTTGTAAGAGAAATTGAATAACCGAGATTTGAAAAGTCCGTACCCTCTTTAGTCATTGAATTAGCCATTGTTGAATCAATAATACAAGCGTCTGCCGTGCCTGACTTAACCTCTTTAAGTGCATCTGACTGGGCTGAAAGAGAAACAACATTATTTGAAAGTTTCTTTGCCTCTGTTTCACCTGCAGAGCCTTTTTCAACAGCAATTGTTAAATTAGCAGCTTTGACAGCATCCTTATCTTTATACTTTGAAAGAGCATCCTTTTTCATAACAACAACTTGGCTGTTACCTGCATAAGCATCTGAAATATCACAATTTTTCTTAACCGAATCAGAAACAGTCATACCGTTCCAAATGCAGTCAATTGTGCCTGAATTAAGTTCAATAAACTTATTATCCCAATTGATAACAACAAATTCAACTTTAATGCCCATCTTATCTGCAACTGCTCTTACAAGGTCTGCATCAAAGCCGACCCACTCGTCGCTTCCTTTAACCTTATAATCGATAGGCTCATAATCTGTAATGCCAACAACGATTTTATTAGCATCCTTAACTTTATCAAGGTCTGCAACTGTTTTAACAGTCGTATCACCCTTACTTGATGAATAAGGCACAACCTCATCATCTTTTCCTGATTTTGAGCAACCTGCAAATCCTGCTACTACACAAGCAATCATAGCAAGTGCCAAAAATACCGATAAAAATTTTTTCATTTTTAATTCCTACTTTCACGATTTTTCACATTAGCGCTTTGCCACGCTAAATCGATGATTTAATTATATCAAACGATTATCAAAAATGCAAGAACTTTTTTCAAAATTAAAGATTATACATTATTTTGCACAAATATTTACTCATATCTGTTTTAAAAATCTTACGATATGCTGTGCATATTCGGCATAGTCTACATCACGAGAAAACAATTATTGACACAATCGAGTAAATTGGATATACTAATTGTAGAACCAGTAGGAGGTGTCGAAACCTCCGGGGATAAGCTCCCAGCTGGTTCTTTTTTGCATTTACAGCATATAATACGTCTATGGACTGTATTTCATTAGTATGTTTATTCACTATAAACGAAACAACAAACGGCATTATTGACATTTGAAACATTATTTGCTATATTATCTTTTGCAAGGCTGATAATTCTTTCATGCTGGGATGTATTGAATCCAAGTGCGTGCAAAGTTTTGTCAGCCTTGTTTTTATTTTGCAAATTCATATTGTGAATATAAAATTTATTTTCTGCGACACTTTTTATTACAAAAAGTAAAACACCCTCGGCATAGTCTACATCACGAGAAAACAATTATTGACACAATCGAGTAAATTGGATATACTAATTGTAGAACCAGTAGGAGGTGTCGAAACCTCCGGGGATAAGCTCCCAGCTGGTTCTTTTTATGCGTTTACTGCATATAGTACATCTATGGACTGTATTTTCATTAGTATGTTTATTCACTATAAACGAAACAACAAACGGCGTTATTGACATTTGAAGCATTATTTGCTATATTATCTGTGCGAGGCAGTTCGTTGCTATTTAAACCTCTGGATATTTTATCCTTTGCGTTCAGTGCGACTGTCTCGTTTTTATTTTGCGTGGCAAAGAAAAATATCGCTTTTCTGTTGATAAAGTTCCTTTGCTTTGGAAAAATATTCATAACCGTCGTATTGCCATAATTGAGCGTTTCTTAATCGTTTGAGAATCTGTCAACGTCAAGCGAAAATTTTGTATCGGTATTATTGACATTTTGCAACTTATTGAGTAAACTATATATAGAAGATGAAGCATTGCTGGGTGTCGTCTTTTGACTATTCCCAGTCTTGAACAATGTTTCATCTTCTTTTTTATTTAAAATAGGCACTTTGTGTAAATGAGTGAATTGTGCGAAGCACAAGAGACACGTGGCTCCAAATTCATTTGTGAATTTGGGAGAAACAGTACAGTGTACTGTTTCGTAGCAAGTGGGTTACTTAACTCTTTTGAAATTCATCTATAAAAAGCAATAAAAAAGTCGTCACGAACGATATGAAGTCCGTGAGTGAAAAGAATCGGGGTCCCCGGAAAGCGTAAGCTTTTTGGGGAGAGGAGGAACGACGGAATGAGTGAGCTGATGACTTTTATATAAGCAATAAAAAAGTCGTCACGAACAATATGCAGTCCGTGACGACGATGGCGCAGATGTGGGGATTCGCCCATTGAAAGCTAAAGCTTTCTTCGGCACGCCCGCAGGCACCGAAACAGTCCACCGGACTGTTTCTATCCTTTGGATTGCCCTGTTTGAATCCCGTTCTTTACAGCAAAAATAAATATCGGGGGGTCCCCGAAAAGTGCAGCTTTTGGGGGAGAGGAGGAACGACGAAATGAGCGAGCTGATGACTTTTTCTTTAAGTAATAAAAAAGTCGTCACGAACGATATGAAGTCCGTGACGACGATGGCGCAGATGTGGGGATTCGCCCATTGAAAGCTAAAGCTTTCTTCGGCACGCCCGCGGGCACCGAAACAGTCCACCGGACTGTTTCTATCCTTCGGATTGCCCTGTTCGAATCCCGTTCTTTACAGCAAAAATAAAAAGCCGCAAAAGCGGCTCTTTATTTTTGGCGCAGATGTGGGGATTCGAACCCCAGAAGCCTCGTTAAAGACTTACACGATTTCCAATCGTGCTCCTTCGGCCAGCTCGGACACATCTGCATATTTAATGCTTTGATATTATAACTTATCAAAGCAAAAAAATCAATGTTTATTTTTCATTATTTTTAATTTTAAGTTCATTTGCAAAATATAGTGAGCGTGAATCAAATGCAAAATCAATATTCATACTCTCGGCAAGAGCCTTAACGTCGCAATTGAATTTCGTTTTAAAATCGAAAAATTCAGCAAGAGGTACAATATCGGCATAAAAGAACACCTCTATATCAAGCGATGAATCGGAATAATTTACAAAATTAACACGGACATCTGTTTTATCGACCTCTTTATAAGAATTGATAAGACTTCTTAATTTGTTACAAAAAGCGTCAATTTCCTTAGCACAATGTTTATATTCAATGCCCAATGTTTCGTTTACAAGGCGGTGCGACATACGGGAAAGATTGATAATAGCACTGTTGGCAACCGTAGTATTAGGATAAATCTTTTGACTGCCGTCAGTCATTCTAAGCCTCGTAGTACGGATTTTAATTTCCTCAACCTGACCGACCTCATTATCAATCTTAATAAAATCATCTACCTCAAACGGCTTATCATAAATAATAATGAAACCCGAAAGGAGATTTTCGACAGCATCCTTGCAAGCAAAAGCAACAGCAACGCCGCCGATACCCAAAGCTGCAAACACCCTTGTAGCGCTGACACCGAACTGTTCAAGCATAAGAAGCGCCGAAATAATAACAACAATAATTTTAATCAAATTCGAAATAAAATTAACTGCTGTCTTTTTTGTTTTGGAGTCATCATCCTTTAAAACGAACGAAAAATCGCTATTGATAAAATTAATCAAAAACCAAGCGATTGAGAAAATAATTCCAAGTTTAAAAATCAGCAAAACAGGATTACGAATTTCACCGCTTGGGGCGATAATTTCTGTGCCGATATAAATTCCTAATACTAAAACAAAGAATGAAAGCGGAGTTGAAAGAGCGTCAACAAGCGCTTTTTGTGCAAGTTCGCTTTTTCTCGCCAAAGTTTTTGTGCAAAGCCAAACAACAGCCTTTGAAATTTGCTTTTTGAACACAGCAAGCAACAAAAATACTGCCAAGCCTATAATGAGTCTCAGCAGCATTTCCCTTTCGTTCTTAACACCTTCAATGGACGTTACAAGCTTTGACAGAACTTTATTTAAACTGTCACTCATAATTAACCTCTCTAAAATCAATCAAGAACCTGATAATATGCTGAAAATTTATTCAGCTTTTCTTCAAATTTATCCTTAGGCTGTTCCTTAGGAACTTCGATAGGATATTTACCCGTAAAACAACCGTCGCAATAATCAAAATCTGTATTTTCGGCAAGCTTATGGGTAGCCTCAACAGAAAGATAGCCAAGTGAATCAACGCCGATTTCTTTAGCAATTTCTTCAACAGTATCAAACTTACATGCAATAAGATTTTCCTGACTGTCAACATCGGTACCGAAGAAGCAAGGATGTTTAAAAGGAGGTGACGATATTCTCATATGTACTTCTTTAGCGCCGGCTTCTCTCAAAAGGCCTACAATTCTTGCACAGGTTGTGCCACGAACAATCGAGTCATCAATCATAATTACTCGCTTGCCCTTAATATTTTCCTTAACAACATTAAGCTTGATTCTTACTGCGTCACGGCGCTGCCCTTGAGTAGGTTGAATAAAGCTTCTGCCGATATATCTGTTTTTAATAAAACCAATGCCGTAAGGAATACCGCTTGCATTTGCATAGCCGAGTGCCGCATCAAGACCTGAATCAGGAACACCGATAACAATATCCGCATCAACGGGATGTTCCTCAGCAAGGAACTTACCTGCCCTCATTCTTGCGTGCTGAACAGACGAGCCTTCAATAACCGAATCAGGACGTGCAAAGTAAATGTATTCAAATACGCAAATATGGCCTTTTTTGGTGCAATGAGTATCAATTGACTTAACACCGTCGGTACTGATTACAACAATTTCACCGGGTCTTATATCACGAACAAACTCAGCGCCCAAGGTATCAAGCGCACAGCTTTCCGACGATACAATCCAGGCACCACCCTCTGTTTTACCGAGACAAAGAGGACGAAAACCGTTAGGGTCACGAAAAGCAATAAGCTTTGTAGCAGTCATTACAACGCAAGAATAAGCGCCTTTAAGGGTAGGCATTATCTTTTCAATAGCCTCCTCAGTGCTCTTACTTGTAAGACGGGCTGAAACAATAGAATAAGCAATAGACTCGGTATCTGACGTGCCGTGAAAAATTCCGCCATTAAGTTCAAAGGTCTTTCTCAAATCAGGCGCATTAACAAGATTGCCGTTATGCGCAACAGCGAGATTACCCTTAATATGGCGAATAACAAGAGGCTGAATATTATTAACATTTTTTCCGCCTGTGGTTGAATATCTTACGTGACCGATTGCCATATTGCCCATACCGAGCGCATCAAGCTTATCACTTGTAAATACATCCGGAACAAGACCGTCGCCTCTGTGATGCCTAAACACACCGTCATCATTTACAGCAATACCACAACTTTCCTGCCCCCTGTGCTGAAGTGCATAAAGCGCAAGATAAGCTGACTGAGCCACATAAGTTGTTTTGTTTTCAAAAATGCCGAATACACCGCATTCCTCGTGAAGACTGTTAAACATTAACCCTACTCCCAAAAGTATAATTTTTTCCGTTTTGCGTATTATATCACAATAAAAAACTACTTGCAATATTATAAACAAAAAAGTTGCGCCAATAGATAAAACTCAGAAAGTTTAAACCCATATATTTTTTATATAGTGCGTCACAATCTGATTTATTTCTTTTTATTCATTCAAGCATTGTGATTATTTTCGGCAAGGCTTGAACAACGGAATACAAAACCGTAAACAAAATAACTTTTTGGCATAAACTTTTCGTCAATCCGTTTTCTTTAAGATATTTTGCGGATTTCACTATATAAGTGATATATAAAATCAAAAATGCTATCGTGGAAATAATAAAATACCAACCCCAAACTTCCAAATCGGGGAAAAGATATGTAGCGCTGTCAAGCATACCAAAAAACGAATCATTATAGAAATATCTAAAAATTTCTCCTAATGAAACAAAAATGAATATAAAAAACGAATAAATTGTATTCCACAAAAAAGATACAATTAAAACTACCCAACCAAGTACCTTTTTCTGCTTATCGTTCAAATTTTTCAATGTAAGCACTCCAAAAACAGTTATTATATATTATATCATTTTGAAATTTATGTTTCAACGCCTTCTTATTGCTTAAAGCATTTATTTATGTTATTATAATATTAAGTATAACTACATTTTTAGGATGATACATTATGGATGATTATTATAATCACATAAGCGATAAGCAGGCAAAACTTTATATTATTTCAATTGCAGGCGTTATAGTATCAATTGTTTTGGGAATCATTTTGTATCCCCTTTTTGCCGTAACATCGCTTGACGGAGCTTTGGGTTTCAGCGACTTTTTGTTTTACATATTTTTAAGAATTATTACGAGTTTGATTTATATAATTGCTCAAATTTTAATGATTAATAATTGCCGTAAAATAAAAAAGCACGATAAAAGCAATGCTGAAAAATTCATAAAAGAAACAAAGCAAATGTCTTTAAAAGTGTTTTTGATATGGTTATTATTTTTTATAATCGGTTGTGTAAGGATTTACAACATTATTTGGTGACAAAACTTTCGGGTGACCTTATGAACGACAAGTTTAAAAAGAGAAGCATATTTTTATTTATATTAACTGTAATTTGCTTTATATGCGGCTTTGGATTTTTGCTCAGCGCAGTAATAACAGCACCTTTATTTACTTTAGATTCAGGAACAATAAATTTATTTGAATTTCTCTGCGACTACGGTTTAAAATTTATTTTAATATCCGTTCCCTATTATGCGTTTGCACTTTTGTTTATACACAGTCAAAAAAGACTTTCCGAAAGCGAAAAAGCAAGCAGTCGATTTTATATAATCAGCAAAAAGGCAAATAAATTTCTTATAGTAATTTACACTTTAATAATGATTTTAATCTTGATTTACATTTACAGCATTTCATAAAAATAGCGAGCCGAATTCAAATATTCAGCTCGCTACTTTTATTTATTATTGTTTTTCTGTTCTTCTTTTTTTGGCTCTTTGAGAGGAATTGAAGTTTTGATATTTCCGTTTTCGTCAAGCAGGTCAAGGTAAACGTATTCCTTCGCACCGTTTTCCGTTTCTTTTGAAACCTTTTTAACTGTCGCATTTTTATTTTCAAATAATATTTCGTTCATAAGTATCTCCTATCCTTTAATTTTCGGCAAAAATACTGCAAGAATTACAATATCGATTACAAAAAGAAAAAGCGATACAATTCCGAGAAATTTTGCTTTTTTTACTCTGTCCTCGTTCAAATCGGAAAGAGGAAAATTTTTGCTTTTAAAAATTGCGCCGACAACAATGCCCATAACGCCGAAAGCAGGGCAAATACCGATAGTTAAAACACCGATTGTTGACATAATAAAAGCAAAGCGACAAAGGCGATTGATTGTATCGGGATTTTCCTTTGAATCTTTATTGTTGTTTTGAGCATTTGTTTGAATTTCTTCGTTATCCATAATTATATATCCTTTCTAATCATTACGGCAAATACCGTATTTGATATTGATTCTTTCAATTTTTTTAACAAATATTTCGCCGAACAGAAATAGAAATACTGCCGTGACTCCGGCGAAAACGAGGTTAAACGGTACTCCTGCGGCATAAACGGTTAATATTCCTTTAAGCGACATATCGCTGTTGAAATAAAGCACGGAGGACAAATCTACTATAAGCCCATAAAGGATAAGCACTGACAAAAATCCAACAATTGCAAGTGAGATTTTAGTAGGCTTAATGCGGCGAAACACCAAACCGAAGCAAAGCCCCACACTTGCCATAGCCACCATTTGAAACGGAGTCCACGCACCTTGACCGAATATAAAATTTGAAGCAAACATAGAGAGTGCGCCGATTAAATATCCCCTTTTAGCACCCAAGACTGCACCGCTTACACCGACAACTGCGGCAATCGGCTTAACCTGAGGAACAAGATAAAATACCGCACGGCTTACTACTGCAAGAGCGGTCAGGGAAGCGATAAGGGTGATATCCTTTGCCGTATGCTCTCCTCTTTCAAACGAGGAGAAAAAAGGGAGCATGGAAATTATTAAAATCGCAACGCAAACCAAATAATAATTTGTATTGCTGAAAAAAAGCTGCCACAAAACTATAAATATTAAAGCGGCAAAAATCAAAACGGGATAAAGTTTTTTCATAAGATATCCCCCATTGAAACGGCAAAAGTGAGATATCTTTTAGTAATTCTTCTTATTTGAGTTGTATAGAAATTAAGGCTTGAAAACACCTCTCGCCTGCCGCCTGCTTTAGAAATAATGCCGTCGCTTAAAAATGAAACATTATCCGCAATATCGCCGACAAAGTCCAAATCGTGTGACACCATAATTATTGTTTTGCCCTGTGCCTTAAGTTCAAAAAGAAGCGATTTTAAATCATTTTTTGAAAATTCATCAAACGCTTTGGTAGGCTCATCAAGAAGAAGAATATCGGCATCCTGCTCAAGAAGTATACCAAAAGCAAGCTTTTGAGCCTGACCGCCGCTCAAATCAAACGGATGCTGATTAAGGCAATCGGCAATACCGAGTTTTTCGGCAGTTTGAGCATCAATTTCCTCACTCACCAAATCCTTTGTGAAAAGATATTTTACATTTTGGGGCATATATGAGCATTTGCCTAAAATTTTCGACTTGCCCGAATATTGCTTTTTAATACCTGCAATCACCTTTAAAAGAGTGGTTTTGCCGCTGCCGTTAGCGCCGATTATACAGTTAATTTGAGCTTTATATGCCTTGAAATTAAGGCAGGATAAGATATCCCTTTGATTTTTATTATAAGCGAATGTAATATTTTTTAAATTAACGCAAACTTCCGATTTGTTTTCATTTTTATTTTCAAGCGGCTTTTCTTTAAGCTTATCTGCAAGAGAAACGGCAGATTTAATATTAAGCGGCCTTTCATCAAAAAGACGGGTACAAATAGGAAAATAAGGCAAAAGAGAAGCATTGTTTTTTGCATTATAAGGTGTATCGTTACAAATAATTTCACCGTTTTCAAGTATAACAAGCCTATCGCAAAAATCAACAAACTCCTCACTTGAATGTGAAACGACAATAACGGTTACACCAAGTTCTTCGTTTATCCTTTTAAGCATAGAAGAAACGGTAGTAACCGCCTTAGGGTCAAGCTGAGAAAGCGGTTCATCAAGCAAAAGTACCTGAACATCGCTTATTATCGCCGAAGCAATTGCAACGCTTGCCTTTTCGCCGCCGGAAAGCTCATCAATCTTTTTATCAAGAAGAAAATTCAGATTAAAAAACGAAGCAGTTTCGCCTATTCTGACGGTTATTTCGTCGTTTGAATATTTTTCATTTTCAAGCACAAAGGCAAGCTCCGAGCGAACATTATCGCAAACAAATGACGTTTCCGGATTTTGACCGACAAAACCGATACTGTCGCAATTAATATTAATCTCACCGCCGATTTTGCCTACCGGAGCAATTTCCTTTTTAAGCAGGCGAAGAAGCGTTGATTTGCCGCTTCCGCTTTTGCCCATTACAAGTATAAACTCGCCCTGCTCCACTTTTAAATCAACGTTTTTCAGCGCTGTCTTATCGGAAAGAGGATAAGAAAATGTTAAATTTTTTGTTTCAAAAAGTGCCATTTTATACCCTCCGAAATACTAATTATAACAGGTAAAAACATATATAATGTATATAAAATAAGAAAAATCGGTGAAAAGGAAAGAATTTTAATTTCCGGATCGAATATAAATTCAGCCTTATCAAGCGAATTTAGAACTATGCAAGCTACACTCAATCCTAAAACAATTATTAAAACAACACCGTCGTTAAAATTAAATCTGTATTTAGAATACGGTTTACGATAGGAATTAAAACCCCTGGCACGCATAGTATCGGATACCTCTATGCTTTCCTCCAACGTCATAGAAACAAGTGCAGAAAAATTATCAAGGCTCTTTTTTAATTTACTTTGACTTGCATTTACATTAAGCCTTGCATCGTTAATTTCCTGAGCATTTTTTCTTAAACGTGGAATAAATGAAAGCGTCATAGTCAAAACAAGCGTCAAATTAGGCGCAAGTTTTGAAAAAACAGACATAAATTTGTCGCTGCTCAAAACATAAGAATAGCTTGAAAGCCAAACAATTACGCTTGAAAACATAACTCCTTGGCACAAGCCGTAGGCAAGCCCCTCGGCAGTAAAATTCTTATTTGAAATTGAAAAGAGAACATCAATTCCGTAAGACGTAAAAGCCATATTAAAAAGCCCGATAAGAATTGTAAACGGCAAAAAAAATGCAAAAAACGTTTTAAACGCCTTTTTGCCCTGAAGCATGGCATTATAAATAACACCTGCCAAAAGCGATATGACGAGAAATATCGGATTAAAATTTAAAAGAATAAGCAAAACGGCAAAAACAAAAAAGAGAAAGCAAACCTTAGGATTAAAATTTGAAAATTTATCCATAGCGCTTCCCCTTTCGAAATTAATATTCAATACCTTTTCTTGCTTTAACGCCCATATCATAAGGGTGTTTTATTTTATCCATAAAGGTTATATAGTCTGCTTTTTCAAAAAGCTTTTCAACTTTCTTATGACCTGTGATAACAATTTCCCTGCCGTTGAGCATATCAAGAATACCAAGTGCTTTATCAGCCGGAACAAATGAATCAATAACGTCGAGAAATTCATCGAGGATAATCATATTGCTTTTTGAACTTATTATATAGTCAATAGCACTGTCAACCCAAGGTTGATATTCTTTACCCGGATTAAACGGCAAAGTATCGGGTGCATTGAAAATGTCAAACGGCAAAACTGACAACTCGCTTGATTTATTATCCTTTAAAAACTGAACAAGGGTAACAGTATTTCCTGCGCCCTTAGCTCTCATACCTTGCCCGATTGCGGCAGTTGTTTTTCCCTTGCCAAAGCCGTAATAAATTTGAATCATCTGATTCTGACCTCTTCCTTAGTTTTAAACGAATAGCCGTAGCCGTCAAGAATATGCATCTTTTTAAGTGCGAGTTCGCATCCCTTTGACACGCAGAGATTAGCCCTGACAGGAATTGTTACATCAAGATTAAGCGTTTGAGAAATAAGCTTGTCAAGACCGAAAAGTTGTGACATCCCGCCTGTTAAAAGAACGCTTGAATTTGTAATATCAGCCACAAGTTGAGGAGAGGTACGCTCAAACATAGACTTGGCAACTGTCATAATTTCATCAAGAAGTTCGCCAAAACAAGCACAAATTTCATTACCTGTTATTTCAACAACCTTTGGAAGCCCTGAAAGAACATTCCTTCCCTTAGCATTCATAGTAATATCCGTATCCCGCATTACGGCAGAACCGACAGTTTTCTTAATATCCTCGGCAGTCCTAAGACCTACAAGAAGCCCATGCTTTTCTTTAAGATATTTTACAATAGCTTCGTCAAAATCATCACCGCCGATTTTGACTGTTTCGTTTTGGCTCATAGCGCCTTGGCTGATAACTGCCATATCTGTTGAGCCTGCACCGACATCAATAACAAACACACCTGTGGGATTAAGCGGGTCAATACCGGCGCCAAAAGCAGCGCAAAGAGGCTGCTCAACAAGGCAAACAGAGCGAGCACCTGCCGAAATTAAAACTGAAATAAGCGTTCTTCTTTCAACGTCTGTGCTGTCAGACGAAACGGACGCAACTATTCTCGGTTTAAATATATTCTTTTTAAGGACCTTATTCATAAAATATTCTACCATTTGGCAGGCAAGGTCGTAATTACTTACATTTCCGCTTTTAATAGGCTGAATAACGCTTACGCCGACAGGTTCTCTGCCTTCAAGGTAATAAGCACGCTTACCGGCATAAAGCATTTCGCTCTTATTAACGTCATAGGCAACGTAAGCCGGCTCACTTAAAACAACGCCTTTTCCTACAACAGAAATAACTATAGAGCTTGTGCCTAAATCTATTCCCAAATCATAACCAAACATATTTAACATTCCTAATTAATCACAAATTTTTAACTTTATATTATGTTACTTAAAAAAAGCAACATTGTCAACAGATAAAAAATGAACAAGTGCGCTGTAACGTCTGCTTTTTTTATCATTATCAACCATTGCCTTAACCGAAGCCTCGTTCCCGACAATAATAAGTAAATTACGGGCACGGGTTAAAGCGGTATAAAATAAATTTCTATATGAAAGCTTGGGCGGGGTTGCAATGGTTGGCAAAACGACCGCCGCAAACTCGCTGCCCTGACTTTTATGCACGGTCATAGCATAGGCAAGTTCAATTTCCTTAACATTTTCAATACTATACATAGCTTCTTTATCATCAAAGCGAACATTAATAATATCGTTTGCACGGTCAATAAGTGTAAGTATTCCTATGTCCCCGTTAAAAACTCCCGTGCCGTTTTCGCCGTCCTTAAACCAAGGAACATCGTAATTATTTTTAATTTGCATAACCTTATCGCCTTCACGCAAGGTATAGCCTTTATATTTAATTTCGTTTTTTTCGTAAGACGGCGGATTAAGCTTTGCCTGCAAAAGCGCATTTATATTTTCAGTTCCAACCTCACCCTTACGGCTTGGGCAAAGCACTTGAATATCCCGTACACTGTCAAGCCCATAGCCTGAAGGTATTCTGTCAGTTACAAGATTTACTATTTTTCCCGCTGCATTATATTTTGAATTTTCCCGAAGTAAAAAGAAATCGGAATCAACGCTGTTATCAAAAACAGGCATCTCGCCGTTTACTACCCTATGAGCATTTGAAACAATTTTACTTTTCATTGCCTGACGAAAAATTTTATCAAGGCTTACAACACCGATTAACTCGCTTTTAATCAAATCGGCAAGTACATTTCCTGCGCCGACAGGCGGAAGCTGATTTTTATCCCCCACCATAATTAAGCGGCAGGAAAGCGGCAAAGCGTCCAAAAGCGCTGAAAAGACAGTAACATCAACCATTGAAAGTTCATCAACAATTACTGCATCACATTCAAGCGGATTTTTAAGATTATGAGCAAAGCTTGGCTCGGTGGCGCCGTCTTTATATTCAACCTCAAGAAGCCTGTGAATGGTCTTAGCCTCTTTACCTGTAAGCTCGGTCATTCTTTTAGCGGCTCTGCCCGTAGGTGCGGCAAGCGCAACATCAAGCCCTCTGTTTTCCATAAGAGTGATAATACCCTTAACCGTCGTTGTTTTACCCGTACCGGGGCCGCCTGTTAAAATAAGAAGTCCTTTATTAACGGCAATTTCAATAGCTTCTCTCTGCTTTTCATCAAAAGTGATATTATTAGTCTTTTCAAAAGCGTCAATTTCGGCAGGTGAAATTTCCTTAGGAGCAGGCGGATATTCAATCATAACCTTTATACGCTCGGCAATTGAGGATTCTGCCTCGTAAATTTCAGGCAAAAAGAGAAACGCTTTACCGTCAATATTTTCCTCAACAAGTTGCTTTGCATCAATAGCATTGTCAATTGCAATTTCAGCCTCGTCCTCATTACATTCCAAGAGAAGCATTGCCGGCTTTATAATGCTGTTTCTCGGTAAGCACGTATGGCCGTTAAAAAGATTATGCCTGACAATATATGTAACACCGGCTTGGCACCTGCAATCAAAAGGAGGTGCCTGCTGCATATTCATTGCAATCTCGTCTGCCCTTGCAAAATCAATACTGCCGACAAGAGAGACAAGCGCATAAGGATTTTCGTTGACTATATCGAGCGAATCACTTTTGAGTACGCTGTAAATATCATAAGCTTCCTGCTGATTAAATCCAAGCTCTGCAAGACCGTTCATAACGTCTCTTGCGGCAAATTGCATTTTAAAATCCTTGCTTATCCGCTTAGCTTTAGATTTTGAAATTCCTTTAATTTCAGCAAGGCGCTCAGGCTCGTTTTCAATCACATTAAATGTACTTGAGCCGAATTTTTCCACTATCTTGGTTGCCGTTGCCTCACCTATACCTTTAATAATACCGCTTGCAAGAAAGCGATGCATACCCGAAGCATCGGCAGGGCGACTGCGAGTCAGGCGAACAGATTTAAACTGCCTGCCAAAGTTTGGATGCATAGTCCACTCACCTTGAAAGACAATTTGTTCCCCGACAGTAATATCACCCAAAACGCCCACAACGGTAACAAATTCGTCACCGGTTTTAACCTCGATGACAGCGTAGCCGTTAGCCTCGTTTCTGTAAGTAATGCCCTCAACAACACCTGTTAAATTTTCAAGCTCGTCTGCCATAATTTTCTCCGTTATTTAAGCTTAGCGATAGTGACGCCGTTTTCGCCCTCGCCATATCGACCGAGTCGGTATTCCGACACATTTGGGTGAGTTTTAAGATAATCGGTAACAGCGCTTCTGAGTGCACCGGTACCCTTACCGTGAATAATTCTTATTTCTTCAATATTATTAAGCACACATCTGTCAATAAAAAGTCCGAGTTCGGATAAAGCTTCATCAACAGTTTCCCCTCTCATATCGATTTCCGTTTTAACGTCGGCATCTGCACGGGAAGAAGTGCGATATACATTATGTTGTGTTTTAACAGGCTTTTTCTTTGGCTTATCAAGAATCATAATATCCGAAAGCTTAACACGTGTTTTAAGCAAGCCCGATTTAACAAAAACATTATTATTTTTAAACTCAAGAACCTCACCTTCGCCGATACCTTTTATAACAATTCTGTCACCCGGTACGGGATTGCGTGGCAATTTATAGTCATAATCCCAATTATCAGCAAGCTCATTAGGATTAATAAGGTCGTCCATTTCACCCATTTGTGCCTTAACCGCTCTGCGTGTTTTGCGTGCAATTTCAGTCGCATTGGACGATGTCTGTTCTTTTTTCAGTTTATCAAGTTCAAGAAGAAATTGACTTGACTTTCGTTCAGCGGCATCAATAAGCTTTTGCGCCTCACGCTTAGCTTTATCAAGTTCACGGGCCTTAAGAGTTTCTATCTTATCCATCTCAGACTGCGCTTTTTCCTCAATTTTTCTTGCCCTTTCGGTCATTTCCTCGGCAACCTTGCGTTCCTCTTCAAGAGCGTGACGTGAGGCTTCAAGCTTTTCAAGAACAGCTTCAAAGTCACGATTATCGGAACCTACAATTGCCTTAGCATTATCAATAACGTCTTGAGTCATACCAAGATGCTTCAAAATAGCAAAAGCGTTTGACCTGCCGGGAACACCTATTAAAAGCTTATAGGTCGGACGGAGCGTTTCAATGTCAAATTCGCAGCAGCCGTTTGTAACACCCGGAGTATCGAGAGCATAAGCTTTAAGTTCGGCATAGTGAGTAGTTGCCGCAATAATTGCTCCCTTTTCTCTAAGCGCTTCAATAATAGATACAGCCAGTGCCGCACCCTCAACCGGGTCAGTACCTGCGCCAAGTTCATCTATTAAAATAAGCGATTTATCATCTGCTTTTTTCATTATATCAATGATATTAACCATATGAGATGAAAAGGTTGAAAGAGATTGCGCAATGCTCTGTTCATCGCCGATATCGACAAGAATATTATTAAACACAGAAACTCTTGACCTATCAGCTACCGGAATAAGAAGCCCGCACATAGTCATCAAAGTTAAAAGCCCGAGCGTTTTAAGCGATACGGTTTTACCACCTGTATTAGGACCGGTGATAACAAGTGTATCGTATTCATCGCCAAGCGCAATATCAGTTGCAACAACCTTTTTAGGGTCAATAAGCGGATGACGTGCCTTTTTAAGGCAGATTATGCCCTCGTTATTAAGAATAGGTTTAGTAGCCTTCATTTTATATGCAAGGTGAGCCTTGGCAAAAATAAGATTAAGCCTTATTGCGCTTTCATACGAATGCTTAATCGACTCGGCGAAATCGCCCGATTCAGCCGAAAGTTCATATAAAATTCGCATTATTTCATCTCGCTCTTTACCTTGGAGCACCTTAATGTCATTATTAGCGTCAACAACAGAGGCAGGTTCAATAAAAACGGTTGCGCCTGTTGACGAGGTATCGTGAACAAGACCGGGAACGTTGCCCCTGCATTCAGCCTTAACGGGGACAACAAATCTGCCGTTACGCTGGGTAATAATCGCCTCCTGCAAAAACTGCTGATAATGAGATGAATGAATAAGAGAATCAAGTTTTTCCCTTATTGAGTTTTCTTTTGACCTGATTTTCTTTCTTATGTCAAAAAGAGTATCCGACGCTTTATCGGCAATTTCCTCCTCGCTGACGATGCAGGATAATATTTTAGTTTCAAGATATTTATTGGAGGTTATGCCTTCAAAAAAGAAATCAAGGCTTGTTTTAACCCCGCTTGAATGGTTGCGCCACTCATCAAGAGTTCTTAATGCACGCAAACAATAAGCAATATCCAAAAGTTCCTTAGGGTTAAGCGAACCGCCTGCTGCCGCCCTGTGAAGAGAATTATTTACATTTTTAAGTCCAGAAAATGACGGACCGCCGAAGCGGGCAAGAAGTGAAAATGCGTCCTCTGTTTGCTGCAAAAGCATTTCAACCTCTGCCATATCGCCTGCAGGTTTAAGCCCTCTTGCCAAATCCTTAGCGTCATCGCAGGAGCACTCGGCGGCAAGCTTTTCAAGAATCAAGTCAAGTTCAAGTGTTTTATGGTTTTTATTCATAAGTATTTACCTTTTATAATTTAACTAATTTATAAAATTCAAGAGTGGGTAACCGTTTTTGAATACGTGACAAAACGTATTGCTCGCTTATTTTAGAAAGTAATTCAAGATTTTTCTCACTCAGTGAAAAGGAATATATTTTTTTAGGCTCGGTAAGGCAAATAAATCTTACAGCCGTTATAATATTTTTAGGGCAGGCAATTGCGCCGATTTTTTGACAATTTTCGCAATAAATACAGCCCTCAAGCGTATCAAAATACATAATATCGGTTTCATATGTACCGCAGTTTGCGCAAGCTAAAATATTTGGCATATAACCCGAAAGCGACATCAATCTGAATTCGACCACAGATTTAATCTGAATAATCGCCTTTTCTCCTTTGCAAAGAAGATGAAAAGAATTTAAAATCACACTGAGCATTTCTTCCTCAGGCTGACCTTCATTAGCAAGTTCAAAAGCAAGCTGAGCAAAATACTGCGCAACCGCAAGGCGCTCAATATCCTTTCTCAAATCAAAAAATATTTCAATAGGATTAGCGCCGTCAACAACGTTAGCGTCTTTGCCCTGATAAATTGAAAATTCGCTGTATGCAAAAAGGGAGGTTGAAGCGGCAAGTCTATTTTTAAGTTGCTTAGCACCTCTTACAAAAGCATTAACAAGCCCATAATCAGCAGTAAGGAGAGTAACTAAACGGTCACTCTCCCCAACTGTTTGCTCTTTTATTACAAGTCCCTTCGTCTTTGCCATTTCGCACTTCCCGATTAATGCCGTAATATTGATTTTCCGTCTGCTTAAATTTTAAATAATCGTCGATTTTACCAGAATTCCAAAAATCATTCCACTCGCTGTTTATCATAAAATATCACCCTTTTTATTTTATACTACGATGATAAATATAAGCGTGTGAAAATTTGGAATTTATTATTTATTGTCAAGACCAAAATTGTGAATAAGACCTTCTCTGTTTCTCCAATCTTCTTTAACCTTTACCCAACAGTGAAGATTAACTTTAATTTGGAAAAAACGTTCAAGGTCCTGCCTTGCATAGGTAGAAACTTTTTTAAGCATTGAGCCGTTTTTGCCTATTACCATACCCTTGTGGCTTTCACGCTCGCAATAAATTGTTGCATCTATATCAAGGATATCTTTATCGTCACGCTCACGCATTTTTTCAACCGCTACTGCGATACCGTGAGGAATTTCTTTATCCATTAAGCGAAGTATTTTTTCTCTTATAATTTCAGCCGCAAGCACTCTTTCAGGCTGGTCGGTCAAGGTATCGTCAGGGAAAAAGTGAGGCGATTCAAAAGCAAGCTTATCAAGTTCGTCAATAAGCTCGTCAACATGGTCGCCTTCGGTAGCGCTGACAGGAACGACCGCCGTAAAATCATAAAACGAGGTAAGATAAACAATTCTTTTAAAAAGTTCCTCTTTATCGTTTATCATATCAATTTTATTAATAGCAAGAATAACCGGCATTTTTTGCTTTTTAAACATTTCAAGAAGCTGGAGTTCCTGCTCGTTAAGTTCACCTCTCGGCTCTGTCAAAAAAAGGCAAGCATCAACACCGCCGACTGTGTCGCCGACTGCTTCGTTCATTTTTTCACCAAGCTTATTATGCGCTTTATGAAATCCGGGTGTATCTGTAAATACAAGCTGAGTTTCGCCTTTAGTTAGCACGCCCATAATCTTAGTTCTTGTGGTTTGCGGTTTTGATGATACTATTGCAATTTTTTGACCGAGCATTTTATTAAGCAATGATGATTTGCCTACATTCGGCTTGCCTACAATAGCTACAAAAGCTGTTTTTGTCATTATTCGTCTCCCATATAGTAGCTGTTATTACGCTTCCAGCCTATTTGTGTAAGTACGGTTTCTTCCTTTTCACGCATATGTACCGCCTCAAGACCGCCGTTTTCATGGTCATATCCCAAAAGATGAAGCATTGAGTGGACTGTTAAAAATCCGATTTCTCTTTGAAGAGGATGATTATACATTTCAGCCTGCTCAACTGCCTTAGGAACGGAAATAACGATATCGCCCAAAAGCTTAGCGCCTGTATCATGGTTTATATCATATTCTCCGTTTTCACCGAGAGGAAAAGAAAGAACATCTGTTTCTTTATCGATATTGCGATATTGCTTATTAAGTTCTCTTATTTGCTCGTTATCAACAAAGCGAACACTCACTTCTGCCGAGCCTTCAAAATTTTCAAGTTCTAAGACAGCATGACAGCAACGTCTGATTAACATTCTTATTCCCGTTGGAATTTTTACTGCTTTTTGGTCATTTGAAATTACTACTTTAACTGCGTCCATTGTTCTTATCCTCCTCGTATTTTTGGTAAGCATTAACTATATCCTGCACAAGCTTATGCCTTACAACATCCTTTTTATCAAATTTGCAAATTGCTATATCGTTGACATTGCGAAGAATGTGCATTACTTTTTTTAATCCTGATTTTTTACCGTCAGGCAAATCTATTTGAGTTATATCGCCCGTTATAACCATTTTTGAATTAAAGCCCAAACGGGTTAAAAACATTTTCATTTGCTCAGGCGTGGTGTTTTGCGCTTCATCAAGAATAATAAAACTGTCATCAAGAGTTCTGCCTCTCATATAAGCAAGCGGTGCAACCTCAATCGCACCACGTTCCTGATATCTCTGAAAATTTTCAGCGCCGAGCATATCAAAAAGTGCATCATAAAGCGGTCTTAAATAAGGGTCAACCTTGCTTTGCAAATCACCTGGCAAAAAGCCAAGCTTCTCGCCTGCCTCGACAGCCGGACGGGTTAAAATAATCCTATCCACTTCTTTGGCACGAAAAGCCGTAACCGCCATTGCAACGGCAAGATACGTTTTGCCGGTTCCGGCAGGGCCGATACCAAACGTAATTGTATTATTTAATATAGCGTCGCAATACCTTTTTTGACCGAGCGTTTTAGGCTTAATGGGTCTGCCCTTGGACGAAATACAAATAGACCCGCTGCTCATTGACGCTATTTTATCTTCATTGCCCTCATTAACAAGAGTTAAAACATAACGAACATTTTGCTCTGTCAGGCTTTCACCCTTATTAATCATAGCAAGCATTGAACGCAAGGCTCTTGCCGCTTTATCAACATTTTCGACGTCTCCCATAACTTTAAGTTCAGAACCACGTGAAATAATTGAAACGTCATATTCATTTTCAATAAGTTTAACATTTTCGTCAAAGCTGCCGAATAGGCTGACTGCCTGTTCCATAGCTTCAAATTCTATAATTTGTTCTGCCATATTTTCGCCTTATTTTTCAACTTCTACTTTTTCAACTTTAATCTTACCGATTCTTCTGTCCTTTACATCCAAAACGGTAAAAACAAGATTATCATATTTAACAGTATGTACCATTTTATCATCTTCACTTGGCAGATAACCCAAAAGAGTGATAACAAAGCCTGCTATTGTGTCGTAATCGCCGTCGGGGATTTGAATACCAAGCGCTTTTGATACATCGTCAATATCCGCAAAACCGTCAAAAGTGAATGTACTGTCATTAATTTTGGTTATACTTTGCTCTTCCTCACCGTCATATTCGTCACAAATATTGCCTACTATGCTTTCCAATATATCCTCCATAGTAACAAGACCGGCCGTGCCGCCGTATTCATCAATAACTATTGCGAGCATAACCCTTGCTTCAGTCATTTTGGCAAAAAGCTTGCCGCAAGGCATAGACTCCGGCACAAAGAGCGGCTTTCTTGTATATGACAAAAGCTTTTCGCCATTTGAAATAGGCTTGCCGACAAATTTAAGCAAATCTTTAACATAAAGCACACCGCAGATACGGTCAAGGTCTTCATCATAAACAGGCAGACGTGAATTGCCGTACTCAATAGCAAGTTCCACGGCTTTTTCAATACTCAAATTGCAATCAAGCGCATTTATATCTATTCTGTGGGTCATTATGTCCCCTGCATCCAAATCGTCAAACTCAAAAATATTATTAATCATTTCTCTTTGATTTTTTTCAAGCTGACCTACCTGTTCGTCTTCCTCAACAAGCTGTTTAATCTCATCCTCTGTTGAACTTTCTTTTTTAAACAGATTTTTAAAGGCACTGCCCATATAGGCATATTCCCCCTCAAATTTTAAAATAGTTATTTTTAAATCAAAAAATATTATATAATACTTTTTAGCATTTGTAAAGAGCAATATTTTATGATATAATCATTGCATTAAATATATGCGGAGCAAAGCAATGATTGAAAGAATAAAAGAAGAAAACGTTTGGGATTTTTTAAAAAAAGACGGCAAACCCGTTATGATTTACGGAATGGGAAACGGGGCTGAAAAAATAATTTCAACGCTTAGCACCTACCAAATCACAGTAAACGAGATATTTGCAAGCGATGAATTTGTGAGAGGTCATTCATTTTTAGGCTACAAGGTGCTTAAATACAGCGAAGTTTGCGAAAAATACGATGATTTCAACGTAGTTTTGGCATTTGCAACACACCTTGAAAACGTCATCGAAAACATTAAAAAAATCAACAGTGAGCACAAGGTTTTTGCTCCTGATGTTACCGTTGCAGGCGGCGGACTTTTTACCAGAGAATATGTTAAAGAACACAATGATGATTTTGATTTTGTTTACGAACATTTAGCAGACAAAAAAAGCAAAAAAGACTATATTGACATACTCAATTTCAAGGTATCGGGCAAGGTGGATTATCTTTTAAATTCATTTTGTGACAAAGAGAGTATTTATAGGAATATTTTAAAGTTAAACGATAGTGAATCAATCGTTGATTTAGGGGCTTACGACGGCGATACAATAAGAGAATTTACCGCCTACACAAAGGGAAAATACAACAAAATAATTGCGCTTGAGCCTGATGCAAAAAGCTATAAAAAGTTAATCAAAAACACGGCTGAAATGAAGAATTTGGAAACCTATAATATGGGCGCTTGGAACGAAAAAGATACCCTTATTTTTGCAAAGGAGCAGAGCAGAAATTCGCATATTTCGGCAAGCGGAGTACCCGTAAAAGTAACTGATATCGACTCGTTAATTGACTGCCCTGTTACTATGATAAAAATGGATATTGAAGGCTCGGAAATGAAGGCGCTTGACGGTGCAAAAAGAATCATAAAAACATATTTGCCAAAGCTTTATGTTTGCGCTTATCACAGAAATGAGGATTTATTTGCACTTGGAAAGAAAATATTAAGTTTAAATGATAAATACATGCTTTATTTCAGGCACAGTGTTTACATTCCTGCATGGGAAAGCAACTTTTATGCCGTAATAAGTTGATAATGTTCTAATTCAATTGACTTAACAATTGTTTTATTATATAATATTCAAAGCGTATTTTTTCAAAGAGTGAGATGAATCAAATTGACAACTGTATTATATGGTATAATTATTATATTTGCCACTTTTATGGGTGCGTATGTAGGTCTTGGCGGAGGAGTAATAATAAAGCCGCTTCTTGACCTTATAGGAAAGGACCCTATCAGCATTGTTAATTTTTATTCTGCCTGTGCTGTTTTCAGTATGAGCATAAGTTCTACAATTAAGCATATTAAATCTAAAACGAAAATTGATTTCAAGCTGATTGTTTCATTATCTGTCGGTGCTGTTATAGGCGGAATACTCGGCTCAAGGTTATTTGATTATCTTCTTACATTATTTGACAACAGTAAATTAAAAAGCCTTCAAGGCTTAATTTTAGGCATTTTGCTTGTTGCATCCGTTGTCTATATAAATTTAAAAAATGCAAAAAGCTTCAAGGTTAAAAATCCTATTTGCATTATTCTTGTAGGTCTTGCGCTTGGTTTTATTGCTTCTTTTTTAGGTGTAGGAGGAGGACCGATTAACGTTGCATTTCTTGCTCTTTTCTTCTCAATGACGGTTAAGGAAGCGGCAGTTTACAGCGTAGGCACTATTTTTTTCAGCCAGCTTTCAAAGCTTATCACCTTAGGAGTTACTCACACAATACCTAAATTTGACATTGTAACGCTTATTGTTGCAATTATTTGTGCGGTAGTCGGCGGACTTTTAGGTGCAAAAATGAATAAAAAAGGAAATGAGAAAGTAATTAAAACTGTTTTTACAACAGTTGTTGCCGCAATTGCAGTTGTTAATTTTTACAACGCAGTTGTCGGATTTATAGCATAAAAAATATAAGGGGAAAATTATGGGAAAGAAAAACATTATCTTCTATTTTTCCGACCAGCAACGCTGGGACACGGTTAATGAAGAGGTAACGCCCAACCTTTGTGCTCTCGCAAAAGAAGGCATAAAGTACGAAAACAACTTCACCTGCCAGCCTGTCTGCGGACCGGCGAGGGCTTGCCTGCAAACGGGTGTTTACGCAACGCAATGCGGATGTTATTGGAACGGTATTCCGCTTCCGAGTGACATTAAACCGCTTGCACATTATTTTAATGAAGCAGGCTATCAAACAGCTTACATAGGTAAATGGCACTTGGCTTCAAACAGGCTTCCGGGTGTCGGATTGCACTGTGAAAGCACTGCAATTCCGAGAGAAAAGCAGGGAGAATACCAATATTTCAGAGGTGCTGATGTTCTTGAATTCACATCTCACGGTTATGACGGCTATATCTTTGACGAAAGCGGCAACAAGCTTGATTTCAAGGGTTACAGGGCTGACTGCATAAATGATTATGCGCTTGAATTTTTAGACAAAAGGGATAAAGACAAGCCATTTTTTATGTTTGTAAGTCAATTAGAGCCACATCATCAAAACGACCATCACACGTATGAGGGCTACAAGCCGACTGTTGAAAAATACAAAGATTATCCTTTGCCGGATGATTTAACATTTTTAAAGGGTAATTACAAAGAAATGTATCCCGATTATATTTCTGCAATTAACAGGCTTGACTACAATGTCGGCAGACTTGTTGAAAAGCTTAAAAAGCTCGGAATATATGACGATACAATTATCATTTACACATCTGACCATGGCAGTCATTTTAAAACAAGAAATCCGGAATACAAAAGAAGCTGCCACGAAAGCGCAACTCACACTCCTTTGATTATTAAGGGCGGCAAATTTGTCGGCGGAAAGAAAGAAGAAAGGCTTTCATCACTTATTGATTTACCGCCTACGCTTCTTTCTATGGCAAATATTCCTATTCCGAGAACGTATATGGGCGTTGACCTCGGCAAGCAGGTAGACAATCCCGACGACAAGCGTGACTGTGTATTTATACAGATTAGCGAGGCTTCGAATTCACGTGCAGTCAGAACTGACAGATTCAAATATGAAGTGCGTGACGCCGCTATAACAGGCTATGTTCACCATAAATCTAAGGTTTATTTTGAAAATTATCTTTATGATTTGCAAAAAGACCCGAATGAGAAAAACAATCTTATAAAAGATCCAAGGTACGCACATGTAAGGCAGGAGCTTAAGTTTTTACTTTTAAAACAAATGCAAAACGCTCAAGAAGAAGCACCGGTTATTTTGCCGGCAGTAATTAAAAGGAGAAAATAAATGGCTGAAACAAAAAAATATTTAACTATGAAAGAGCGCATTTGCTTTACTGTCGGTGCGTTCGGTCGTTCGGGTATTTATACCCTAATGTCAATGTTCACACTCGTATTTTTCCAAAACGGTGCGGGACTTACATTAAAGCAAGGCACAACAATTATTCTTATCGGGCGTGTGTTTGACGCACTTAATGACCCTGTAATGGGTATGATTGTTGACAGAACAAAATCAAAATGGGGCAAAATGAGACCTTATCTTTTATTTGCTCCTATTCCGATTGCAATAACAACAATTGCTCTGTTCTCTGCCCCGTTTAAAGAAGGTTCAACAGCAGCTTTTGTTTGGGCTCTTGTAACATACATTCTTTGGGGTGTGGCATTTACTGTTCAGGACGTTCCTTTCTGGGGACTTTCATCAGTAATCACTCCGCTTGAAAGTGAAAGGACATCATTTATCTCTACTGCTCGTTTAGGCTCAACATTCGGCGGAATACTTCCTGCTCTTCTTGTTCCTATTCTTTATCAAAGCAATATGGGTTATACAAAAGGCTTTTTCTTAAGCGGTGTTATTTTTGCACTTTTGGGTTGCGGTCTTTCAATACTCATTTTCTTTGTATCTAAAGAAAGAGTACCTAAGATGGACCATACTCCTTCATTTAAGGAAACATTTGTAGTTCTCGGCAAAAACAGACTTCTCATCATTGTTATTTTCGCCGCAATTTTAGGTTCAACAATGGTAACTGCAAATCAGTGCGCTGACTATATCGGAAACTACATTATTATTCAAAACTATACAAACTTTACCCAAATTTTCCAAGACTTCTTACCGGGCGCTCAATCAACGCTTGTGCCTAATGTTGACGCAGCAGCTGCTTACGACTTTTGGATTCCTCGTGGAACTATCGTAACAACTCTTACGGTCGCAATCGGTGTAGGTATGGTGCCTGCAATGGCTATCTTCCCTATGCTCAGAAAGAAGTTTTCACTCAAGCAAATCTATATTGGCTCGGCATTATTCGGTCTTGTAGTTCACGCTCTTTGCTATGTTGTTATGGCTCATGACGTTACAAAGGCTAATATTTATGTTCTTTGGGTATTCTTATTCCTTATGGGTCTTCCGCTTGGTATTTACAATGTTATCACCTATGCGCTCATTGCCGATTCTGTTGACTATCTTGAATGGAAAACAGGTGAAAGACAGGAGGGTGTTTGCTTCGCATTCCAAACATTCCTTTCAAAAGTTAATGCCGCTGTTGCAACATTTGTATTCGGTCAAATCCTTGACGGCACTGACTTTAAGGCAGTTGACAAATCACTTGTTGACAATGCAGGCAGACAGATTTTCTTCCAGCAATCGGTTGATACTCAAAAGATGCTTTTAGCACTTGTTACAATCGTTCCTGCTGTCGGCTTCCTTCTCACAATCATTCCTATGTTCTTTAACAATTACACAGGTAAGGTTAAGGAACAAGCTCAAAAAGAGCTTGAGGAAAAACGTGAAAAGCTTATGGCTAACAGCGAAAATTAATAAGCTTTGAATAAAATTCAATAAAACCGTAAAATTATAAAAGGAATTGAAATTCATACTTAATGCGCTTTTCAATTCCTTTTATTTAATGTTTATCAAGTTATCGCTTTAAAGTGTTACTGCGGTGGCTTGATAAATATTTTTAATTAATGTATAATAAACGTATTATTCTATATTTTGATTGGAGACAATTATGACTGAGAAAAAGAGAGGAAGTTTCTCAGGCTCTATCGGTTTTGTTCTTGCAGCGGCAGGAAGTGCGGTAGGACTTGGAAACATTTGGCGATTTCCCTATTTAGCGGCAAAGGATAACGGTGGCTTATTCATTTTCTGTTATCTGATTTTGGTAGTTACATTTGGTTTTACACTTCTAATAACCGAAATTGCAATAGGAAGAAAAACAAAGCAAAGTCCGCTTACGGCTTACGGAAAAATCAATAAGAAATTCGGATTTTTGGGTTCACTTGCAACGCTCGTACCCATAATTATTTTACCTTATTACTGTGCTATCGGCGGTTGGGTATTTAAATATTTCATAGATTTTATTTCCGGCAAAGGTACGCTTGCGGCGCAAGACGGCTATTTCAGCAACTTTATTTCAGGCAAAAGTGAGCCTATAATTTGGCTTTTGGTATTCATTGCCGCAACGGCAGGCGTTGTACTCGGCGGTGTTGACAAGGGTATTGAAAAAATGGGCAAAATTCTTATGCCGATACTTGTTATTCTTATTATAGGAATTTCTGTTTTTTCTCTTACTCTTAAATATACAGACGAAGCAACAGGAATTACAAGAACAGGACTTCAAGGATTAAAGCTTTATTTAATTCCTAATTTTGAGGGAGTTACATTTAAGCAATTTTTCTTGGTAATTATGGATGCTATGGGCCAGCTGTTCTATTCAATCAGCGTTGCCATGGGTATTATGGTTGCTTACGGCTCATACGTTCCTGACAAAACAAATATCAACAAATCGATTAACCAAATTGAAATTTTTGACACTGTAGTTGCTATACTTGCCGGCCTTATGATTGTCCCTGCTGTTTACGTATTTGCAGGAACAGAGGGTATGAGCGCCGGACCGGGACTTATGTTCATTTCGCTTCCGAAGGTATTTAATCAAATGGGCAAAGTCGGAACAGTTATAGGCATAGTTTTCTTCTTAATGGTTATTTTTGCAGCGGTATCATCCTCTGTATCAATTATGGAAGCGATTGTTGCAAGTATTATGGACAAATTCAAATTGAGCAGAAAAAAGAGTTCTGTTCTTGTTACGGTTTATACTGTTATTTTCGGCATAATAATTTGCCTTGGATACAACGTATTCTACTTTGAACTAAAGCTTCCTACCGGCGCTGTAGGTCAAATTCTTGATGTCTTTGACTACGTCAGCAACAATATTCTTATGCCGATTGTTGCAATTTTCACATGTATTCTTATCGGTTGGGTTGCAAAGCCAAAAACCGTTATTGATGAGGTTACGAAAAACGGAGAGAAATTCGGCAGAAAATATATCTATGTAGGTATGGTAAAGGTTGTTGCTCCTGTGCTTCTTGCAGTACTCTTGCTCCAAGCACTCGGTGTATTTTAAAATTGCACAAAAAACGAATAAGAATTAACTGTAATAAAGTATTGGAAAGTGTCCTAATTTGGGCACTTTCTTTTTTTGCCGTTACATTAGTTTCATAAATATTTTTATATATTTTCAACAGAATTACAAAAAGCATCTTGAATTTTCATTTATTAATGTTAATATTAATATAGAGTGAGTGGCTACTCACTCAGTAAATTTTCATAAAAAGGGGTAAATGAAAATGAATGAATACATTGAAAATGTAATTAAAACCGTTGAAAGAAGAGATAATGCAAAACCTGAATACATACAGTGTGTTAAGGAAGTTTTTCGTTCGCTTGAAAAAGTAATTGAACAGCACCCGGAATATGTTGAAGATGATTTGCTTACAAGAATGGCTGAGCCGGACAGACTTATTACATTCCGTGTTGCTTGGGTTGACGATGCCGGAAGAACACAAATTAACAGAGGCTATCGTGTTCAGTTTAATTCAAGCATCGGTCCTTACAAAGGAGGATTACGTTTTCATCCAAGCGTAAACAGCTCTATTATGTATTTCCTCGGATTTGAGCAAACATTTAAAAACTCGCTTACAGGCTTACCTATGGGTGGCGCAAAGGGCGGCTCCGACTTCGACCCGAGAGGAAAGAGCAAGGGCGAAATTATGAGATTTTGCCAAGCGTTTATGACAGAACTTTATCGTCACATAGGACCTAACGTTGATGTTCCGGCAGGTGATATCGGCGTCGGTGCTCGTGAAATAGGCTTTTTATTCGGTCAATACAAAAGAATATCTGACGCATTTGAAAACGGCGTTATAACGGGCAAGGGGCTTTCCTACGGCGGTTCGCTTATAAGACCTGAGGCTACGGGTTACGGTGCAGTTTATTATCTTTGTGAGGTTTTAAAACACGAGAATGACAAGCTGAAAGGCAAAACTGTTGCAGTTTCGGGATTCGGCAACGTAGCTTGGGGTGCTTGCAAAAAGCTTGCCGAGCTTGGTGCAATTCCCGTTACAATTTCAGGTCCTGACGGATATATTTACGACAAAGACGGAATTATTACCGAGGAAAAAATAAATTATTTACTTGAAATGCGTGCCTCCGGCAGAGACAGATGTGAGGATTATGCCGACAAATTCGGCGTTCCTTTTTATAAAGATCAAAAGCCTTGGAGCGTTAAGGTGGACGTAGCAATGCCTTGCGCAACTCAAAATGAAATCGGTATTAAAGAGGCTAAACAAATCATTGCAAACGGCACAAAATACTACATTGAGGTTGCAAATATGCCGACAACAGAGGAAGCGCTCAATTATCTTTCGGATATGGACGGTGTTATTGTTGCTCCGTCAAAGGCTGTTAATGCGGGCGGTGTTTGCGTTTCGGGCCTTGAAATGAGCCAAAACAGCCAAAGACTTTCTTGGACGGCAGAGGAGGTTGATGAAAAGCTCCACAATGCTATGATTAACATTCACAAGAATTCCGTTGAAGCTGCCGAGAAATATGGCCTTGGCTACAACCTTGTTGCCGGCGCCAACATTGCAGGCTTTGAAAAGGTTGCAGAAGCCATGATGGCTCAGGGTATTTATTAATCCTGAAAAGTAATCTTACGTGTTGATTTTTATAACAATTCAATAAAATAAAAACAGGACTGCAAAAAACAATTGCAGTCCTGTTACTTTTTTATCCTTATTCAGCCTTGCAAGCATCAAGTGCCTTTGTGATAGCCTCTTTATCCATATTTTGACCGATAAATACAATTTTGTTAACCCTGTCACCGTACTTTTCGTCCCAAGCGGCAGCGATATCAGGATTCATTGCAAGGATTTGCTCTTGCTGATGCTTTGGCATACAAGCAATCCATTTACCGTCGTCCGTTGCGGTTTTCTGCTTACCGCTTTGTTCGAAAATATAAGCTGTTTGAGGGTCATTTTCAATCCAGAAAAGTCCCTTTGCTCTGATAACCTCTTTAGGATAGTGAGCAAAAACAAAGTTTTCAAACTTCTTTTGGTCAAGCGGAGGAAGCGACTCGTAAACGAATGTGCCGATACCATATTCCTCGCTCTCGCCTTCCTCTTCGTTCTCTTCTTCACCCTCCATAGCCTTAAGCCAGCCCGGTGAATTGAGAATTTTCTCATAATCAAAACTTTCTGTTGAAAGAATATCGGAAACAGGAACGTCGCCGAAAGTTGCTTCAATAATCTTAGCCTCAGGCTGTAAGGTTTTAATAACCTTAAGCACCTTTGCCTTATCCTCGTCACTGATTTGGTCAACCTTATTGAGAACGATTGTTGTGCAATATTCAATCTGTTCTACAAGAAGATTTTCGATATCGTCCTCGTCCTTGTCCTCTTTAAGAAGAGCGTCGCCCGAAAGAAATTCGTCAACCATTCTAAGAGAGTCAACAACCGTAACGATATTATCAAGATAACAAACTGCAGGAAGTTCACTTCTCGGATCTGTTCCGTCAAGCATACAAATTGAGCCTGCAATAGGACCCGGCTCGCAAATGCCGCTTGCCTCGATAAGAATATAATCAAATCTGCCGCTTGTTGCAAGCTGAATAATCTGCTTCATAAGGTCAACCTTAAGTGTGCAACAAATACAGCCGTTTGAAAGCGGAACAAGATTTTCGTCCTTTTGAGTAACATTGCCGCCCTTAGCGATAAGAGAAGCGTCGATATTAACTTCGCCGATATCATTAACAATAACAGCTACCTTATATCCCTCTTGGTTTGCAAGAACGTGATTAAGAAGAGTAGTTTTGCCTGCTCCGAGATAACCTGTTAAAAGAGTAACGGGAATTTGTTTTTTCTTATTTACCATTTTTTAACATCTCCTTTATTTTTACAAGAATATAATAACACCCTTGTCAAGTGCTTTCTATCATATTTTGTTAACAAAAGACATTGATAAAGTGGCTAAAGCACGCCGTTTGTTTTAAAATTTCAAACAATTCATAAGACAAAGGAATATTCTTATCAAAACACAATCAAATAATAACATTCATAGAAAAGAGGATTGAACATAATGTTCAATCCTCTTTTGGCGCTTTTCGCCTTTTGCTCGGAGGCAGTACCCACGTACAGCACCCGCTCGCAAAATGCGAAATTTAGCCTACTTTCTCAAAGTCTTTTAAGAATCACTATTTTTCTCTTTATCCGCAGAATCGTTATCTCCCCTGCCCTTAATTTTTTCAATAAGCTTTTTTAAACTTAATGTAATCGCAATACAAAGCGGAAAATACGGAGTAAACGGACCTGCCCAAAATACCAAATAAGCACTTGCAACGCCCATTGCCCATTTTGATTTAAACACAAAATAAAGGATATATCCGAGCCAAACGGGAGCATACATCAAAACAACAACTATAGCAAAAAGCGCAAGTGTATGCCAATCCTTGCACTCGCTCCACACCCATTTGCAAAAATTAATAAATTTATTTTTCAGCTTTTCAAACAACTTTTTCGTAACCGTAACCTCGTAATGCTTTTTTTATTAGTATTAAAAGAATAGCAGGAAATAATACGATTGTCAATATATGTATAAATAGACAATGCAAAGATTATCATAAAAAATATACGCTTAATAACAAAATTGATTTATAAACATAAAGCAAAACACCTTTCAAGCCGCAGTGCCGAAAGGTGTTTTTATTATATATTATTTTTTTGCTTTTTGACTTTGAGTAAACCAAAGCGCCACACTTAAGGAAATTCCGCCGATTAAATTGCCGATAGTTACGGGAAGCTCATTAGTGATAAAAAAGTTAAACCAATTAAGACCTTTCGCTTCTACGCCATATTCCTTAAGTGCCATAATGCCCGCAGGGATATAAAACATATTTGCAACGCTATGCTCAAAGCCGCTGATTACAAAGACCATAATCGGCATAAACAAAGCGACAATTTTGCCTGCTGCACTCTTTGTCGTCATTGACATCCAAACAGCTGAGCAAACCAAAACATTACACAAAATGCCTCTGATTATTGCGTCACCAAAGCCTATTTCGCATTTTTTAGTTGCAATATCAACTATATTCTGCGCAAGCGCACCGTCAAAAGCAGACAATGTATGCCCATATACAGCCATCAAAGCCACAAGAATACTTCCAACGAGATTTCCGATATAAACAATTATTAATGTTCTGATGAATTTAAGCACATTTGCTTTTCTTTCAAGCACTGATATTGTGATTAGGCAGTCGCCCGTGAAAAGCTCAGCGCCGACTGCGACAACCATTGCAAGGCCTGCCGGAAAGACAACACTTTGAATCAGCTTTGCAAGCGATGAATTTTCAATCATACAAGACGCAACGGAGGAACTAAGCCCGCCGAACGCAATAAACACACCTGCAAGAATAGCCAAAATAAAGCATTTTGCAATATTCATATTGCATTTGTTATAACCGATTTCTATGTAATTATGCTCAATTTCTTTTGAAGTTATCATATAAGCCCTTTCGAATAAAAGTTCATTAATTTTGCTATTACATTATAAACAATTTTTCTTTCAATATCAACAGTTTTATTTTTCAAAAGTTAATCATAATCAATCTTCCATTCAGTTTGTTCTCGGTGTTTCTTTCACCATCAGAATTATGAATTTTCGGCTTTTCTCGACTTCCGACAGGTCAATATAAAAGAAGCTGACACAATTAAGTGTCAGCTTTTAATTACTGATTTTGGGCATAAAAACAGCACCTTACAAAAATGTAAAGTGCTTAATCGAATAAATAATTATATTTTTCTTGTAACGCTTTGATTTTTAATGCGTATTTTTTATGTATTTTTGAATATTCCCCATCAAATCGTTTAACATTTGATGATTTAACATTTTGAATTTCGTTTTTTTCTTCAGCAACAAGAATATCAAATGCTTCTTTATATTTAAAATAATCCTCATGGTTTTTATTTATCATTCTTTTCCCTCTTATATTTAAAATTATATTTTTTTGATAAAATTTTCAACACTTCATGAAAACCATCTGTACCGTCAATATTCCAAACCTTACCATCGGTTGTAACTGTACAGTTTGTTTCATACGGTAACTCAACAGTTTTCTTTTCAAAGTCCTCTATTTCTTTCATTATAGCAATTTTATCATTAAAATCAATTATTTTAATAAGTTTAGGCAATTTTGTTTTATTTAAGTCATTGCCTTTACCCGAAGATTTGCCTTAAGACTTTTGAACTATGAATTTCTTTTCCCACTCTCTGTAGGTCATATCAGCAGGAGCATAGTAGGTTTTACCCTCCTCATTCCTTACAGCTCTCATTGAGCCGTTATCGAAAAGCGTAAGCTTTTTGGGGAAAGGAGGAACGATGAAATGAGTGAGCTGATGACTTTTTCTTTAAGTAATAAAAAAGTCGTCACGAACGATATGCAGTCCGTGACGACGTGGTGGAGATGTCCAACATCGAAATTTTGTCAACTTCTTAAAATGCCCTAAAACACTGATAAATTTAAGATATAATTTTTATGATATTTTAAATCTACCCCTTATTATACCCCACAACGATATTCAAACAGTTATATTCAAAATATAATTATCTAATTTATTTATTGAATCGTTATACATACTATCAAAAACATCAGCATAAGTATCTAATGTTATATGTATGTCTGTATGACCCAACCACTTTTTTAATACTACTGCCGGAATATTTGCCTCAATGCAACGAGTAGCAAATGTATGTCTTAATGCATGTTGCCCTCTTTTTTCAATTCCACATTTTTCACAAACCCTTTTAAAAAAACAATTAACTTGATTTGTACTTATTATCCCATCTTTTTGAATATCATAGAAAAGTAAATTCAAAGAATTATCCACCCGATTATTAAGAGCACTTCGTAATATAGGCTTTATTGCTTCTGTCATTGGAACATCTCTAACACCTGCATCTGTTTTTGTACCGTTCTTTATAAATTCTCTATAATTTTCACCCCGTGCAACTGTTGATTTAACATGTATAATACCTTTTTCAAAATCTATACATTCAGGAGTAAGCGCATTAATCTCTCCCATTCTCATCCCTGTTAATAATTCTATCATCAATTGATTACTATAATTATTTCGATTGTGTTGACCGGTATAGTTTTCTAAAAAGCTAACAAATTTTGCTTGTTCCACTTTTGTAAGCGACTTAACTTTTTTATCCGGTTTGTTTGACTTTGGACATTTTAAACTACTTGAAAGCATTATATTTTCGTCAGTAATATGTTGATTAAAAGCTTCTCGGAAAGCTAATTTTAACTGCAGATATACTTTACCAATTGTGCTGTTAGAATAATGAGTAATTGAGCGAAGAAACATATCTACTTGCAATTCAGTTAAATAACGGATTGGCACTTTTCCTATAAAACTTTTTTCAATTATACGAAGATTAGCCATATTACGAGAATACCCTTGTTCGTGAACAAAATTCTTTTCAAGATCTATAAAATATTTATTCTTTAATATATCGCATATTGTAGCATTAATATTAATTCCTGTTTTTTGTTTTTCTAAATCATAAAGAAATGCTTCCGCTTTTTCAATACATAAAACATCACTCTGCCCATAAAATGATTTACGCTTTGTTTCACCATATTCGTCGACATATACAATCCTATATTCAAATGTACCGTTTGGACGTTGCCTAAAAGTACCATCGCCCTTTTCATTTCTGCATTGTTTTTTAGATTTTGCCATAACTATCTCCTTATTTCCAATACCCGTCATTTTGTTTTAAATGCTTTTTTGAAAAGTAGTCGATCAATGCGTGCGCCTCAACAACTTTTATCCTTCCAAAATCAGATGACGGAAATTTTGGATCATTAAATAATTTTTGTACTGTGTTCTCGCTCCAACCAAGCATATTTTTTAGGTCTGAAATTGTATAGAATTTAACTTCACTTGATATATAAGTTTGTTTTTGTCTTTCATCCATACTGCTTTTAATTGCCTCCTTTGACTGAAGTTTATATTAGATTCAATTATTTGTTAATTATGCGATTTTTCATATTGCATAATTGACATTAATTATGCAATCCAACACTTATTGAAAGTGCCTCATTAACACCGTCAATATTCTTTTGACTTAAATGACCGATATATGAATCAAGTCGTTTTTTATCAATCGTTCTAATCTGTTCAAGCAAAATAATAGACGGAGCTTGGAGTCCGTCTTCTGTGTTTATGAAATAATGCGTAGGCAGCTTTGCTTTAATTCCGACTCTACTTGTTATAGAAGCAACAATTACTGTAGGACTGAATTTGTTACCGACATCATTTTGAATAACAAGAACTGGTCGGTAGCCTTTTTGCTCCGAACCTATACCTCTACCGAGATTAGCGTAAAACATATCGCCTCTGAGTATTTTTTTGTCTTTCATTTTATATACCTCCTTCATAGACTCTTGTCTATGTAAAAAGCCAACCACAGAATTAACTACGGTTGGCTTTTATCAGAAGATAATATAATTTGTCCCCGACACCCCAATTATCAAAAGGAAATCATCAAACGGTCTGTTGCGAGCAGACTCCACAGGAGTTTCACCTCTCCGAGTTCATCCGAGCTGCTCTCATTAGTTGCGACGGTTTTATCACGCTCGACTTGTGACTGAGCAGGAGTATCATTATACCTGCTGCCTGTTATTGCCGTTTCGGTAGCAGTCCGAAATTTATACCGATTATTTGTCGCTCAGCTAATGCGTCTTGGCGTAATTGATAAAGTGGCTTGTGCTTTGCACAACAGCAGGAAAGTATCTGATGAATGCGTATTAAGTTGTACGAAAGGATGTCCTTTCATAAACTTAAACTTGTTGGGGTATTTTTGTTGGGGTGCTTGTCCAAATATTTTAAAAATTTCTTTTTTCCTGCTTGTACTGATTCATAAATTGACTTGATATTTCTACTTTCAATATCTGCTATTTGGCGATATGTAAGGTTATCTATAAAATACATTTTAAACCTACGTCTTTGAATAGGATTTAGATTTAGCATAAATTCTTTTAAGTACATTTCGATTTCTTCATTTTCTAACGATTCTCCTATATCAATTTCATAAATGTGAGAAACATCACTCTCAAGCCTTTTCGATTGCCTTATTTCTCTCATTCGATGTTTTGCTTCGTTACGGTTATATTTGTTGTTAATTTCAAGATATTCTTGCCATTCGGTGTTATTAAAAACCATATCTTCTTTTAGTTTTATACTTAATAATATTGAATTGATTTTATCTTTTTCAATATCGCTGACAATTATTAAAACAGTACCTGTTGGCAGTTCATAATCTTTGGAAATATCGTATATTTCACATATCCTTTTCATCTATATTCTCCTTGATTTTTGATTTGTGAATTTTCAAAAATCAAGAATTATGGATATTTAGCTATGTATGATTGCCATAACTCGTTCATCGTTGTCCTTTCGTATTTTCGTCAGAACAACATAAAAGAGGTCTGACGAAAAAATCGTCAGACCTCAAAATTTTTATTTAAATGTAAGATTATGTTTATTTCAATATAGCTAATGACACATAAATTTATTATACATATTAAGATATTAGTTATTGCTGATTATAAAATATTATCTTTTATGTATATCGATTCACAGTATTTTTAATTTATTATTTTTTTTAGTTCTTGCACCTTTCCTAACGATACCAAAATTCCTTCGAGTATTAAGCTCATGCAAGATGATGCAAATAGAATATTTAGTTCAAATAAATAAGAAATAGTTACAACAGTCAAAATAAAAGTTAAAATAATCCATGAGATTTTACGAAAATGTTTCTTTTCTTTTTTTGTCAGCTTTTTTTCCGGTGTATCAAGTGGGCATAATATAAATACAAGAGTAGTAAATATACAAGATAAAACAAGTAAAAATATTTTAATATCATATACTTTAGTTATTTTTACCACGAATACACACAAAGCAATTGAAATTGTTGATAATATCTCGCATTTTGTTTCTGTTTTAGCATGATAACCACCGGCATATCTTCTAATTGATTGAAAAAGAACATAAAATATTACACTTTCAATAAAACAATTAAAGACAATACCGAATATACAAGCTACAAACAAATAAAACATATGTGATAAAAACATAAAAAATCCATATACATACATTTCTTGTTCATTTTCTTGTATATTGCCATTTTTCACAAGTTTCTTTGCTAAAAGTACAGATAGTTTACCTATCATTTTCTATCTTGCTAAATTTTTTCAATGAATCCGGATAAGTTGGTTGATAAAAAATTCCACAAGTAGTGCTATTTGCAGAAATTTTCATTTCATTTTCAACAACTTTTTTCACAGAATCAAAGAATTTATTCTTAATCTGCATATAAGCCACTCCTTTCTTTAACTCATTAATCAGCATTTATGCGTTTATCATAATATGTCAATTAAAACAATTCAATAGATTAATCAAAACCAGTGTATTTATTTTTCAATTTATGTTAAAACACACAGTTTTTTAGAACATATCACACAATTATCATGTTTTAACTACTTATAGTTAACTTTTCCACTATTAGTTTGTGTTAATTTAATTTATTTAATGATAATATAATATTGGTGATAAAATGAATATTAAATACGATAAGATAGGATTTCGACTTGCTAAGAGACGAAAGAAATTAAAATATACTCAACCGCAATTGGCAGAAATTGTTGGCATTTCAAAAAATCATATATCACAATTTGAAAACGGTGGTTCAGTCAGTTTAGAAGTATTATTAGATTTGTGCGATGCATTGAAAATCACTCCAGATTACTTACTTTTAGGAACAATTCGAGATACTCCAAGTGAAGATTTTATTGACCTTATCAAATTATGTGATGATTATGAAATATCAATTTTATATGACACAGCAAATTCACTCATTAACAATAGAAATAATAGATAATTCTTAATCGGCAGTCTTTACTGCCGATTTTTATTTGCAATAAATTTAACGATATGTTAATATTATACGAAATATATTTTCTAAATTTCATAGAAAGGGAATATTTTATGTTAATTGCAATTTGTGATGACGATTTAAATTTCATCAAAACTATAAAAGAGCATTTGTCATTCTATTCAGGAGAGCACAATGCCGATTTTGAAATACATACTTTTACAAACAGCCAAAATTTAATTAACAGCAATATTAAATTCAATATCGCTATCCTTGATGTAGAAATGCCGGGTTGTAATGGAATTGAATTAGGTAAAATACTCAGAGAAAAGAATCATCACATAGTTTTAATGTATATAACATCTCATAAAAAATACCTTGATGAAGCGTTAAATCTTAATGCTGCAAGATTTTTTGAAAAACCAATTGATTCAAAAAGATTTTATGACGGACTCGATAATGCTCTTAAAAGAATTGATAATACCACAATAAAATTTTTTCTAAAGGAAAATAATGCGTCTGTCAGAATAAACGCCAGTGATATTATATATATCGAAATTGAGCCTATAGGTCATAGAAAAACAAAGGTTGTTACAGAAGAAAAGACATATATATCTTCTAACAAAATTGCTTTTTGGGAAGAGCATTTAATAAGTTCACTCTTTGTTAAAACACATAAAAGTTATATAATAAATATGGAATATATAACCAAATATGAAAATGACATTGTTCAATTAGATAATAATTATAATATTCCTGTGTCAAGGAATTTTAAATCCGCAGTACACAAAGCTTTTGTTAGATATATGACAGGTATGTAATATGAAACTGATATTTGATATTTTCCTTTATACATTTGAAATGATTATAGCATTTGTATTCATTTCATATAATTATGATAAAAAGCAAAGCAAAACAATTAATACTTTGTTTATAGGATTTTTCATTTTCTTAACAGGTGCTTTGATTTTAAAATTTGTAAATAACGAAATATTAAATCTCGTTGTGTTTTTTATATTAAATCTGCTGTTTTTTATAATATGCTTTAAAATAAAAACTAAAGAAGCTATAATTTATTCTATTCTTTTGGATGCGGTTATGTTTGGTGCAGAAATGATAGCACTCTTTTTTTCATCTTATGTGATGAAATTTCCCACAAATGCGTACAAAACAAACCCGGCAACCTTTTATATATTGACAATTATAAGTAAGATAATATATTTTGCAGTTACTCAATTTATTGCTTTTATCATCAATAAACTGAAATTTAAAAGTAATAATTCAACAAGATTTATACCTTTATTTATATTTCCATTCATTTCCATTGCTATTTCTGTTTTATTTTTAAGAATGTCTTTTGTTAATAATTATGATAACAGGTACAACATCAGCTTTATAATTTTAAATATAATAATGATTATTGCTTGTATTTATGTTTTTATTTACTATCAAAGATTAGCTAAAAGTGATGCATATCTAAATGAATTGCAAACAGAGAATAAATTGCTTGAAATTAACAATGATTACATAGAAGTCTTAAAGCATCAAAACAATGAAATGCGTATGCTTTTTCATGATACAAAAAATCATTTTTTAACAATAGCAAACATAGATAATATTGAAGAAATAGATTCGTATATTAAAGGTGTTATAGGTGATATTCAAAAATATGACATTGTTCAATTAACAAATAACAAGCTTCTTGATTTATTACTGAGCAAATACAGTGCATTATGCAATAACAATAATATTAAGTTTAATATTGAGGTCAGAACAGCTAATCTTGATCATATTTCCGATACCGATCTCTCAATGATAATCAATAATTTAATGGACAACGCCTTTGAATCGGCTAAAAAAAGCAAAGAAAAAGTTATAGATTTTTCGCTTATTCGTGTTAATAATTTCGATATTTTAAAAGTATCCAACAGTTGTGATACTCCTCCGATTGATAATGCACACAAATTATTAACAACAAAAAAATCCAAAGCAGAACATGGACTAGGTACAAGAATTATAGAAAAATACGCAAAAAAGAATAATGCTGAATATGAATGGCTTTATGAAAATGACAAAAAGCTATTTATAACAACAATTATTTTTAAACATTAAAAACATTCAATAATCCTCAAAGACCGTAATCTATAAAAATAGGTTGCGGTCTTTTGTGCGTTTTTAACAATTTTGTTCATGACTGTTTTATGATTGCCAACCAAAAATGACCAAAAACCATACCACTATTGTAATATCTATTGCATTTTTTTAAGAATATTATATTTTATAGTTAATCAGCATTATAAATTTAATAAGAAGGAGTAGAAATTAATGGATGTAAAGAGAAAAATATGGATGCGAGCATTATCTGTCTTTTTGGCAACATTAATGGTGATTCAAATATTACCATTAAACGCATTTGCAAAAGATGTTGTTCAAAAGCAAGCAATAGAGGATACTCAACCGAAAGTTTCTGACAATGACGAAATCACCGTCAAAACAGAAATTGAAAGTATGAGAACAGAAAACTCAAAAACATTTTTAACAGATGACAATGGGTACTACCAAATAACTTCTGCCATTCCATTGCACAATAGAGTTGACGACGAATGGGTTGATAAATCAAATTCAAGTAATACTGAAGTTAATACAGTATCTGATATCGAAACATATGTTAATGAGCAAATTGATGCTGAGTTATCTACACAAAGTGAAGAAAATCAACCGGTTAAAACAATTACTTCAAATGGTGATACATATGTAGATAATTGTCAAACACAAATTGGTACTTATTCATCAAGCGGAAATAACAACTTAAGTGTCATTTATAAACGTGATAAAAAAGACACAAAAAGATCGGAAATATACATCAAGCCATATTTTCCGACAGATCACGCAGTATTTGTTACTTCTGCCACAATAAAGGCTGAAGTTTCAACAGAAAACATAGTTGGTGATTATAATTTAATTGAAGAAAACGCAATCGCTAGCGAATGGTCAAGCGGTGTACAATCAAGTAGTCTTATAAAAGACATTACTACCAATTATGATTTAGTAGAAATGTATGTTGATGATGGTGATTCTGATTCAAAAGTATATAACTTTGATTTAACCAAATATTGTAATTTTACAAGAATCGGTCTTATACAAAATAATGGCGTAGCACTTACTTCCGAACAAAAAGGAACAGATGTAACATTCGACAATCTTACAGTTGAAATGTATTACCACGAAATTGAAGATGTAGATTCAAATTTCGAATATGAGCAAGTGGATTTAGGTCGTGCAGGTAAAGTTTATATAAATGATTATACATGTTCCCCTGTCATTGTTAGAGACGAATTAAGTTTATATGGTGAAATAGCACCTGTTTCAATTCAAACTATTTTCAATCCTATGGACAATATCGATGATATCGGATTTGGAAAACACACAAGAATAAATTATTACAGTACACTTACTTATGATGAAAAATCAAGAGTTTATTTGTGGAAAAATTGTGAAGGTGAAAACCTTTATTTTAAAAATTACAAAGTAACAGGAGCAAACAACATCACTTATACTAGAAGCGGATCAGTTTCTAAAGACAGTAATGGCAATTATAATTTTAACAAAATTACAATTACTGATTCTAATGGCAAAAAATTCAAATTTGATACATACAACAATGTTGGATATCTTGTTGAGATAACAGATGGTTCTCAAAATAATAATTCCATAACTATCGACTATTCTATAGAAAACGATTCACATTTCTTGACAAAAGTAACAGATGGTTATGGCAGACAATATTGTTTTTCATATTCTAATGGTCATTTGTCAGCTTTAAATGTATTAAATTCAGATAACGAACCAATTTACATGAACACTACGGATACAGAACATCCGTTAAAAATCATGTATAACTATAGCAATAATCTTTTAAAATCTGTTACATACGCAGATGAAAAAGAGATTTCTTATATATATGGTGAAGACGACAAAATCGAACAAATTAAAAACATTGATGATTCAAAATTATTATTTAAATATGAATCAAAATTTGATGGAGAATCATATAAAATTTCAAAATACAGTTCTGTTTCTTCTAATGGTTCTACAAATGACACAATGACAATAAGTGCCATTGATCAAAGCATATACAATAGAAAATTCACAAAAAACGATAAAACAAGCAAAGAACTTACATTTGACCGTAATTTCAACATGATTCGATTAAAGAATTACAACAATGTAGAGTATTTTTTAAATTATTCAAATAATGAATTACAATACATTTTAACTTCAGATACAGTTGCCGAAAACTTTGTAAAAAACGGCTCATTTGAAGATACTTCAGGTGGTCAACCAACACAATGGGTTTATGAAACAAACAGCTCTCAAATTACACAAAACAAAGTTAAAATGGGTGACGATGAAGATAATTATACTCTACATATGAGTAATGATATAGATGTATGTCGAGCATATCAAATTGTAGAAAAATCCGGATATACATTTAAAGCAAACAAGTCGTATGTACTAAGCGGTTTCCTCTATAATAATGATAATCCTATATCTATAAGTGACACAAGAGATTTGTGCATATATGTATATGATACAAAAACAGACTCAAATGGTGCTATTATTCCAGATAAATGTTTAACAAAAATGGATTTTGACGATACATTGGGTGAAACCTGGCAACAGCGAAAAACGCTTTTCACTACACAAAAAGACACTTCATCAATCATTGTTTATCTAAGTTATAACAATATGTCAGGAACTTGTGATTTTGATAATATAGAAATATATGAAACCACAAGCAAGAACTTAATTGATGCTAAAAATATAGTTCCGTCAACTGATATAGAATACGATTATTCTGAAAATAACAGTATTCTTGAAGAAATTAAAACCTCCGTAGATGGAGATGAAATAGGTGCCTTTTATAATTATACAGATGATGAAAACTATATAAGTAAAGTCACAAATAACGGCATACCAACTTATTATAATTATGACAGTGATAGCGGATTATTGCTTTCAAAAGGAAATAACAGTGACACCAATAAAAATGCACAGTATAATTACACAGCCGTAGGACTTCTAAAAAATGTAAATCAAGCTGTTACAGAAATCGATGGCAAATCGACTATAAACATAAATACAAATTATGGATATGAAAACGACAAAATCAAAACAATTAACCATAATGGAACAACTTATGAATACAGTTATGATTCAAATGGAAGAGTAGCAAGTGTTTCAGAATATGCTTCTAATTCTCAAAACAAAAACACTATTGTATCTTACGAATATTCTAATGATGACATTGGAACCATCGCCTATGGTAATGGTGCAAAAATTATTTATGAATATAATCAATTAGGTTATATTACAAAAATAATATATATACCAAAGACATCAGATGAATCACATTCTCAAATAGTATATTCTTACGAATATGATAATGATGGTAATGTAACTTCATATACAGATAATTCTAATAATACAACTTTGACTATAAAAGATGGAGTGTATACGATAAAAGAATCTGGTGAAAATGGTCAAACGATTTATCTAAACAGCGGGACCAATAGGACACTATACGGGACAAAAATAACCACAACAAATCCTAAAGTCACCACATCAGCCGGCAAAACCACAGATTCAAAAGTATTAAACTTATATACTGATGGTAAAATACTGCCATCAAATGTTGTTACTGCAACTACAATTTATGATTCTATCGGCAGAACATTTTCAACAATTGCGACTGATAAGACCGCTACTGTAGAAAATAAGAGTTCATTTATGACAAAAGGTATAACAACAACCAATTTAGTAGAAACATATATTTCATCTGTTACAAGATTGAAAGATGCATCAGAACCAAGAATTTATAGAAAATTAACATATTCTTACAATGACAGAGGTCAAATTACAGATGTATATAGAGCATCTGTTAATAATATTGTAGAAAACTTTGAAGGAACTTCAAATTCAGTAAACAATATGAAAAACCAATTATTAAAGCATTATGAATATGATGAGGCAGGTCAAGTTATTCTTGATGTTAACTTTGATTCTTGTATTGCGATAAAATATAAATACAATGCTGGCGGAAATCTCGTTTCTAAAACCACTTATGAAAATGATAATTCAGAGGATAAATCTGCATTTCACTACAAAAAAAGCACTAATAAATATGTTTTCAATGAAGAAAAAGCTGTAGTAACAACATACGGATATTCTTCAGAATGGAGTGATGTTTTAAATAATTATAACGGAAAAGAAATCACCTATGATGAAATGGGCAACCCAACAACATATGTTGGTAAAAATATTTTCGGTTCAGATATAAACGGAAATATGGTTTGGGATGGAACAAGACTATCGTCTTTTGATGATGGTGACCAAAAATACATTTACAAATACTCAGCTGACGGTTATAGGACACAAAAACTCACTTATAATTCAAAAAATCCTAATGAATTAATTTCAACTATGAATTATATTTATGAAAATGATATTTTAGTTGGTCATAAAACTGTATTCTATAATTCACCTGACAAAGAATTAAAACAAACCGTAAAATGTGACATTATTTCTAATATTATTTATAACAGTACAAATGAGTCAATAGGAATTGATACAAAATTAACTCAATACGAATATACAACTAAAAAAGATGAAAACGGCGAAGAAACAACTGTTGTAACTCCTACTACGAATAAATTTTATTTTTACATTTTGAGAGATGGTCAAGGAAACATTACAGATATGTATAATGCAAATGAGGACTTAACAATTCATTTCTCATATGATGCTTATGGAAATTGTTCTATGTCTTTTGCGGGTAGTTTTATTCATGACATAAAGCAACAGCTTCAAGGCTCAAGTAGTATTTGGATAAAATTATTATTAGGATTCTTGTATGCAATAATCTTTTCTGCATTAGCTTCTGGTGAAATGACTTCCACACAACAAACTTATAAAGGCTATATTTGTGACTATGAAACAGGTCTATATTATAGTCAAAATCGTTTCTACAGTCCATCGTGGGGTAGATTTATAAATGCAGACGATATAAATATGTTAGCTCAAAATAAGGGTGAAGTATTAGGAGCTAATCTATTTAATTATTGCAATAATGACCCTGTAAATAATGTTGATTTAAGCGGTTATGCACCAACATCATATGATACTGCTTCAAATATTTTATCTGCATTAAACATTGAACAGTTAAACACTATTAAAGTTGGTGTTGTTCCAGCTAAGTTACAAGGAAAAGTAAAAAATGAAATGACTATTTTCGGTTTAAGTTTGGCAACTGTACAGGATAAAGACGATAAAAAATACTGGAACAGAGTTTTCAAAACTACCGAAAATGTAGTTCAAAAAAGCAATGGTAACAACTATATGGACACTGTAATTAACAAGCAATCCGGTGCAGCAACTATGTATGATATCAAGCCATCAAGTTCTCCATATAAAATAGGAGAATAAAATTTCAAGGGTGATACTATGAAAAAGCAGTTATGTTTAATCCTGTCAATAATATTGAGTATATCTGTATTTGCTCCGTGTCAAAGCGTAATAGCGGCACAAGTCAACAAACACAGTATCGGGTATTTTTCCGACTCGCTAAATGATATAATAGATATATATGATTCAGATGAAGATTATATTTCTGATGCTGAAAGTGACCAAAAAATAATTAAAGACAGACTTATAGTATCATCCGGTAATGTTGCAGATGATTACGGTGCTGTCGACAAAGTAATCGGTCTTGGATATACAATTCTTCAATACGAAACTGATGAACTTGCAAAAAACGCAAAGGAGCGTATAAATTCAGACGGATTTAACGCTGAATATGATTCTGTGCTCTCATGTGCTGATGTAAATTCGACACAAGCTACATCGAAAACTTGGGGTAATGACAGAATTGAATCAGTTGAAACCTTAAATGCAATAAAAGCCTCCGACAGAAAACTGTCGGAGGTAACAGTTGGAATTATTGATACAGGTGTCGATTATACGCATAAAGATTTGAAAAACAGAATTGTTGATACAAATTTGAATTTCTCAACAAGCGGCAAAACCAATGACAGTATGGACGATCAGGGACACGGAACTATGGTCGCAGGTATTGTTATGCAAAACACTACCGAAAATGTAAAAATAAAGCCATATAAAGTGCTCAACAGCGACGGTAAATGTGCCACTTCACAAATTATTGCCGCCGTTAATCATATACTTTCAGAAAACGACGCTCCCGATGTTATCAACCTTTCATTAGGCGGCGAATACGATAAGCTTGACCCGTTTGAAAAAACTCTTCGCAGTCTTATAGAAAGCCTTATTGGAAAGGGGTGCACCGTAGTTGTTGCAGCAGGCAATGAATCAAGCGACGCAGATAACTACTCCCCTTCAAACATAAATAATGTAATAACGGTTTCGGCATCAACCTCGAAAAATGAAAAAAGTTATTATTCTAATTTCGGCTCCGTGGTTGACATTGCCGCTCCGGGCGATAACATTTACACAACAAATTTAGGTGGCGGATATACAAACAGTCACAGTGGAACATCATTTTCAGCACCGTTTGTAACTGCCGCAGCAGCTACGGTTTTGATGCTTGACAACACACTAACATCTAAAGAAGTTGAAGACAAAATTAAAGATGCTGCTTTTCCGATTGTTTCAAATTCAGAAGCCGAATGGTGCGGTGCAGGAATTTTAAACTATTCTGCAATTTATGAAGAAATACTTGCACCTGCGCCGATATTCAGCCAAAAAAGCGGTGCATACAATGAAGTTATCAATCTTACGGCAAATGCAGAAAGCGGATACACAATAAAATACACTACCGATAATACTATCCCGACTTTGACTAACGGAGAAGTTTTTGATGGCACAATGACTATTGATGACAGCAAATCATTTGTTGCTGTTGCAATAAACGAAACCGGAAAAAGCAAATATGTTCCTCTCAATTACTCTATCATATACAAAGCAGACGAAAGTGATTTTAAAATCACGGCAGCCGGTGCCGTAAGCAGCTATTCGGGTGAAAAGACAAGTATTATAGTTCCCGATACAATTAACGGAATAACTCCTATATCAGTTGCAAATAATGCATTTGCAAACAGCGATATAAAAGTAATTCAATTGCCGAAAACAGTAAAAACACTCGGCAAAAATGCTTTCAATAAATGTGCAAAGCTCACCTCAATTACTGCTAAAGGAGTAACAAAAATAGGCACATTTTGTTTTTATTCTGACACATCATTAACAAATGTTGATATGCCTAATGTTTCGCTTGTAAACACATCGGCCTTTGAAAGCTGTAAAAAGCTTGAAACAGTCAACTTTAATGAAACAGTTGAAGAATTATATTCGAGTGCATTTGAGGCAACAGGATTCAAATATGCATATTTTCCAAATGTTTATAACTTTCAAGACACATTTGCGAATACGCCGCTTATATCAGCAGACTTACCTTTAATATATTGGGCAAGCGGTGCTTTCAGCAATTGCTATGCACTTGAACATTTATACGCACCTGAAATAGAAAAGTTGGCAAACGGTGCATTTAATAATTGTATTAAACTTACCGAATTTGTAAAAGAAGGCGAATATGATTTACGAAATATTCAAGAAGTCGAATCAGGTGCATTTAAAGGTTCATATTTTAAAAACATAGAATTACCTTTACCCGAAAAGCTTGAAGGCAGCACATTTGACAGTTGTCACGCTGAATATATTGATATTCCTAATGTTAAGAATTTTGGTTCACGTACATTTTATCAATGCAAAGAACTTAAGCATATCAATATGCCTAATTTTGTTGAAAGCTATAACGCTGATTATCAAAACATATTTACCGATTGTTTTTCTTTAGAGGAACTTTATCTTCCTAATGCCGTAAATCTTCCAGCAATTTTCCCTTCAAGTGAAGAAGAAAACAGTAAAACAATGAGTTTAAAATTCATTTATGCTCCTAAGGCAGTAACAAGTGAGCGAGGTTTTATTCTATGTTGCGGCAATTTGGAATGGGTTTATTTACCTAGTATTGAATATATCGGCGGCTTACCTACAAAAGTGGATTTCAAGTTGTACTTATCAGATAAATTTGAAGAAAATGAACTTTACCCGGCAACACAGGCAACAATTATTGCTCCCAGCGGTTCTTATGCAGAAACATATGCTAAAGAAAATGACATAAAATTCATTACAAGTGACAAAAGAGAAAGCGATCAAAAAGATGCAATAAATGTTAATGCTAAAGGGCGATCAATTTGTACCACGGTTGCAGGAATAAGATTTGGTTTTGACTGGAGCGAAATACCCGAAATTGAAAATTTGGCTTCAAATATTGAATACGGATTTATATACAGTCAAAAAGGAATTAAAGATTTATCTATTGAAACAGTAAATGGTACAACCGTTAAGAAAGCATTGGCTCCTAACAGAATTGAAAATGACGGCACAACATCGTTTAATCTGGTTATTTCCAATATACCAAAGCAGTATTATAACAGAGAAATTACCGCACGAGCATATGTTTGTATAGACGGAATGTATTTCTATTCAAACACATTAGAAGGCTCTTTCGGCGAGGTTGCAAATCTTGTCCTCGCCGACGATGAAATAGATCAAAACACCAAAAACGCAGTTAATAAATTATTGGAGGCTTAATAATGAAAGAGTTATACATTAAACCATATGCACAAATCACCGAGTTTTCATCTATAAATGTTATCACAACAAGTTCAACCGATATTGGCAAAGATGACAATATAGTAGACGGTTCTGATGGTTGGTAATATGAAGAAGTGCATACTATTTATAATTTCAATTTTAGTTGTGCTTTTCTCTTTTATCGCTTGCACAAATAACAGCAGTAGCAATAATTCTGCTGCTGTTACAAATAAATACAGTGGCATGTATACAAAAAATCAAGAGCCATCAACAAGTGATAAGGGTAACACAACAAAAAATCATTCAAATATTACAGAAACTGTTACTCAAAAAGAATCATCTTCCAATATTCAAAACCATTCTTCTAAAAGAGAATCGGATAATATAACTTCATTTGAATCAGAAATTCCTAAAAATAATAATAACACAGAAACATTAGAAGCCACTTCAAAAAACAATGAAACAACTACAAAAAAAGCTCAAAGCACATCAAATACAAAATCCACTACCCAATCATTTACCGATGATAAAGGTTGGGTAAATAAATGGTATTAGAGGAAAACAAATGAAAAAAATAATATCAATTTTATTGATTATATGTTTACTTGTTGCTTTTTCATCTTGTACAATATCCAAAAATAAAGAGCCAACAAATCCATATCAAGTAACCGAAAAGAGAACACATATTAAAGAAAATTTTGATATAGATAAAATCAATAAAATAACTGTTACAATTGGAGGAAATGAAACAGAAATCAAAATTGATGATGAATTAGCAGCATTATTAGAAGAAGCTAATAATACTAATAATACTTCCTCTGAAAAGCTAAGTACAATAGCAGCTTTCATAAAAATCTACTATAATGAAAACGCAATAGATTATGGTGTAATTTATTTAGATAGCAATGCAAACGCTTTCATTTCAAGCAATTATAACAAAAATGAAAATGCTGTATTAAAAATTGAAAATCAATCTTTAATAACAAGATTAATCTTTCCAAATATGAATATTTCCAATTCTAAAAATACTGAATAAATATTATCCATAATATTTAAATTATAAGAATCCATCAAATACAATTAGGAGGAATTTAAAATGGGATATTCTTTTAAATACTCTACAAGTATGATTGATTTTATTTGTGATAACACATCTATTTATAATAAAAGCCAATTAACAGAAGCACTAAATGATGCACAAATGTATTGTGAATATGGAATAAAAAGTAACGAATGGTATGAACAAGTTAATAGAATACTATCTGAGTATGTATAAAAGAATAAGGAACTTAATGTTCCTTATTCTTTTATATATCCATTCTCCCACCCCCAAGCAAAGCCTTTGTAATTTTTAACCCAACTTTCAAGGCTTTGTATTTTTATTTCACCGATATTGTGAGCAACCATACCGTTGCCGATATAGATACCGACATGACCGTATTTGCTCGATGAATATCCATATACGGTTGCACCGACAGGGATTTGAGAAAAGTCACTTGATACTGCCCACATATCTGCAGCACACAAGGCACAGTGAGCAGAACCTCTTGAACCTGTAACAGCTTGATATACATCTGCAACCCAAGCCTGACAGTAACCCGAACGGGCAGAAATACCGTATTTAGCCGAGTTTGTCGCTACTGCAACTATTTTCTTCTGCGTGTCATTGACCGTTTCGTTTGAAAAGTCAAGGTCTTTAATGTCAATACCGCTACCACCCGATACTCCGCCGATGTTGTAGATAAGCGACGCCCAAAGCTTGTTGTTTTTGTCACTCATCAATTCGGCTAAATATTTCTTTTGCGTATCATTAAACGAGTAAGAAACCGACATATTCTCGGCAGTTTTGCCGGATAAGGTTATTACAAGATATTTCTTTTCAACTTGCTTTGTAGTTTCGACCTTGTTGCCTTGCTTGTCGGTTGATTCTTTCGTCACCGTTTCTGTCCGTGTTTCAACAGATTTTGATATGTTGTTCATATCCCAAAAGATTGATGATAAAATTGATTTTTTGTTTTCGTCAACAGTTGCAATTTCCATAGGATTGTTTTCATCGGTAGTGGTCTTAACTGCATAAATAGATAAAACATCTTTCCAATTTGAGCGACTGCCGATTACTTCTACTCCATCAAAATTGCCCGATGATTTAATTTCGTCAATCTTGTCATCAAATTCATTGTTGATTTGCTGAATTACAGAAGTTATGTTCATACCGCTTTGCGATGTTTCACTTGAAAAGAATATACCGTAAAATGATGAACACAAAGCAGCTACAAGGCATATTAAGATGATTACCACAACAGATACCCAACCGCCTGCAATAATCGCATTAACAAGTGCTTTGGTGCTTTCAATCATAGATTTGATGGCTCTTTTAGTTGCTCTTGCAGCTTTCTTTGCACCTTTGGCTGATTGCTTTGCCGTTTCTTTAGCTATTTGATATGATTTATTAATGGCTTTTGCTGTGTCTTTCGCAGATTGTTTACTTGCCTTTATAATAGGTTGTTTTGATTTAACAACAGATACGGTTTCTTTTGTTTTGATACTGCTTGCACTACGGACTTTGTTTTGAGTATTCTTTGGCATGTTTTTAGATGCAATATCATCGGTCTTAACTGTATCATCAGATGCTTTTGGTGTATATTTATCAGGGTTATTTACCTTGCTTTTATCTTTTTTAATTTTTCTTCTCGCTCGAACTTCTTCAATAGATTGTTCGAGCTTTTTTGTATTCTTAACGGTTTCGTTTACACTCTTTTTGCCTTGCTTGTTGAAAAGATATATTGCATCCTCAGAAACACTTTTAGCATTATTCTGAACTTTATCAATAGCATAATTAACAAGGCTTTCGGAATTATCGCTGACATTTTTCGATACCTTTTCTTTTGCTTTTAAAGCTATCCCTTTTGCCTTTTCTGTCGCTATACCGAGATTGTCGGCAGTTTTAAGTACTTTCTCGGCAACCTTTTTGATTTCAATCTCGCTCATATCACTTCACCTTTTTAGCAACTACTACAAGCCTGCCGTTTTCTTGACTGTATTCGCAAGTAGATAGCGTTATTAACTTATCACCGTAACTGCAAGATACATCGGTATTGTAGTATTCGCTTTCTTTGCATTTTGAAATATACGAATTAAATTCATCGGGAGAATCAAAGACGGTATAATTTTGATAATCGAATTTGCTCGGTGTGGTTTTGAATACACATACAATCTCATACTTTCCTAAATCTACAAGCGTATCAAAGTGAATGTATCTGTGCTTTTCAAAAAACTCTTTTGATTTGTATTTACTCAAATCACCGAACATAGTGTTATCTCGCATATTGTGGCCGTAGATAACTATGTTGTCGGTCGGCTTCATAGTATCGCTTTTATCACTTAAATACGGTATGCCGTAATATGAATACTCCTTATTAAAATTACGGTGCAAATAGTAATCAGGCGTACTACTTTTCATAACAGGATAATTTATGTGCGTACCGTCAATTTTTATCCAACCTACAAAGTCGGAATTTTCTGTGTTCAATTCGATATATCTTTTAAGCTTATCGTCTGTATAATCAGAACTGTCATCGTCAACTTGAACAGATGAAACAATATTTTCAAATACTTCATATTGCTTTTTATCCTCAATAGTTTCCTTAACAACAAAGTACATACTGATTGAAAAAGCAGATATGAAGAATACGAGTAAAATAACAAAAACAGATTTTTTCATAGTGTATAACTCCTTAAAAAACAATGCCACCGACTTTAAGTCAGCGGCACTGTATGATTGTATTTAATAATTAGATAGCCTCTCCCGGTTTAGATGTCATTAACTTATAGAGTTGTGTATCCTTTGGAAATTTATTTACAAACGGCACAAGGTTACTGCCTATTTTCATAAGTCCTTGACCTGCGTCCTTGTTTGTAAAATATTGCGTTTGATTAGGTGTGATTTCAAGGAGCCTTGAAAGTTCAAGCACATCACTTGCTTTTTGATTAAGCATAATAACGAACTCGGAATTTGATACCATAGTTCTTGCCGTGTTGCTTTCAAGCATATCTCCCACATTCTGTGTAATGCCTATCGCAAACGCTCCGTATTTTCTTACTCGTTTCCAAATACGATAAAGGAATTTTGCCGTATATTGATGAGCAAAAAGCAGATACATCTCATCAATAAAGATATATGTTTGTCGCCTTTTCTCTCTGTTTGAAGTAATCTTGTTTAAAAGATTATCAAGTACGATAAGCATACCTACGGGCAGAAGCGAATCACCGAGTTCAAGAATGTCATAAGATATGAGCCTGTTGTTAATATCAACATTGGTAGGCTGTGCAAAAGTGTTAAGCGATCCGTCTGTAAATAACTCAATGGCAAGTGCCAAATCATGTGCCTCGGTTTCCTTTTGCTTTAACAGTTCTTCTCTAAAATCTTTAAGAGTAGGTTGCTGTGTACTGTAATTGTTTTTGATATATCCGTCATAAACATTCTTGCAGCATCTATCAATGATAGACTTATCTTTAGCGTCGGCAGATGTACCGAGTAACTGTTCGCAAAGGGACATAATGAATTCGGATTTAGTGGTTACAGGATTACCCTCATCTTCATAGTTTGCATTCATATCCATAGCGTTAATATGATTTGGTGAATTTGCAGATATGTTGATTACCTCTCCGCCAAATGCTTTAACAAGAGCGTTGTACTCTCTCTCAGGGTCGATAATCACAATATCGGCATCGGGATTTGAAAGAAAGATTGATACAATATCTTCTTTAACCATAAACGATTTACCGCCACCGGGTACACCAAGCACAATGCTGTTACCGTTAAGAAGCGAATGCCTATTAACAAATATCATATTGTTACTGATAGCATTTTGACCGTAATACGCTCCACCCGGATGACTGACCTCTTGAGCGTGAAACGGCATAAAAGACGCAAGTGATTCCGTTGTGAGCGTACGGTAACATTCAATTCTTTTGACGCCAAACGGTAAAACAGTATTAAGTCCGTCAAGCTGTTGATAACGAAGTGTTGCAAACTGCGCCGTGCTGTTCTCGGACGCTTTTGCAAAAATACTTTCGGTTAAGTTATCAAGTTCCTGCTTACTGTCGGCAGTTATTACCATTGAAATTATCGTGTCATAAATTCTTTGGTCACGGTAACGCATATCGTTTCTGATTTCAAGTATTTCCTTTTCTCTTTGCTCAAGGTCATAATTGGTAGCACCGTAGTTTTGGTTTTGTGCCTGACGGCGATTGAAGTTTGCCTTATCCGATTGAACACCAAGCAAAATGTTATCTACATCCTTGTTTGCTTCATCAACGGGAATAGGGATAAAATCAATAGAGAGCATTAAGTTTTTATTGATTGAAGTGAGTTCGGTTATGATATTATCATCAACAAATGTACCGTAATTACGAAGAAAAACAGTTCTGCAATACTGACCGTTAATCATCATATAGTCGCTGTTGAAGTCCATAGAATCGGGAGAAATATAGTCACGGAAATCACAGCCTTGATTTTGCAAAAGTTCAAAATCGAGATTGAAGTTTTCTTCATTACCGGCACGGTAAAAATTATGGAATATCTTAAGTCTGTCGGTTGCATTTAACGGCTCGCATTTACTGCCGAGTGCAAAAAGATTTGTTGACAGGTTCTTTTCAATGCGAGTAAAAAATGCTCTTGCGTCTTCATAGCACTTTTTGTTTACTGTAACGGTAAAATACTTATCTTGAACAATGCACTCGGATGTTGCAGCTTTATTAAGCAGCATTTCGTTATATTCCTTACGATACACATCAAGGTTATCATAGTAATACGGCATAAGGATTGATTTTTCAAATTCTTCCTTATCAAATCTATGATTGTTGATTGTGAGCTTAACGGTAACACCGTTTCCGAAAGAATTGATAACTGCCCAATACTGACGCATTAAATCATTCTTTTCGTTTTCGCAGGCGATATAGTAATTAACATCGGTAAAGAGAAATGTTTTGGAATACATATTTTTACCGACAAGAAAAATGCCGTCTTTATAGACGGCTTTGATAGGGATAACATTTTGAACAGTTTTGGGTACAACGAACTTTTCCTGTTCAAGTTTTTTCATTTTATTGTGAGTTTTCATTATTCTTGAAAACCTCCTTTTTATTTTGTTTAATCATTTCTTTATTCTCAATATGAGTTTTGCTTTCCGCTTTAAAAACAAGCCTTTTAGGAATTAAGACTTCTGATTTTATCCACGCCAAAGCGAATTTTTCAAAAGTCATACCGTGGTATGTTACGAAGCCCAAAGCAGCAAACGGTGCGGCAAGCAGTATGCACAGCCACGATATTGTATCGGTACTGAGCTTATCTTTAAGCAAAATATATGATACTATTGCAACGCCGACAGCAAGAAATGAAAATATCAACTGTCGCATACTCAGTCCGAAATACACCTTTTCACGATAATCTCTAAACTCTTTATTGATTTGTATTTGCATTATTTACCTCCTTAAAGTCCCATCATTTCCCGTACAATACGGTCTGATGTTTTAACTGCGCCGACAAGTACAAGCATATTGAATATGAGTTCACCCACATATTTCCACACCATAGTTACCGCAGGTGCAGTTGTATCAACTTGCGGCGGCGACGCTGCAAAGAGTGAGAATATGACGCAGGCAAGGACAATAATTGCACCTTCCAAACATACTGCACAATAACTTTTGATAAAAGACTTGCCGATGTGTTGTGACGGCTCTCCTGCAAATGTTGAAAGCGGTATCGGTGCAATGGCAGTATACATATACAACTTAAAAAATCTGCCGTAAACAGTCATTATCATAATGAATGACAAAACTGTTATCAGCAGACTTCCGATTAGTGTTACTGCCCACAACGGTATACTTTCAAAGAAATCGCAATTTTCAATAGCCGTAATCATTTCTTGCGGCAGAGTTGTTTCATTTGCTTGTCCGAATCCGGCAGAAGTCATTATTGTTGAGATTGTACCTTGAACAATTTTGAACAAAGAAAGCATTAAATCAAGTCCGTAGGTTATTGCACCTTTCGCAAGTGCAAAACGGATAAAAAGTCTTAATGCGTGTTCAGGTTTCTTTACTTCGGCAAATGAGCCGCAGGTTTTCATAACACCGACAACAAAGAACAAAACAAGCAAAGCTGTACCGATTACCTGCAATGCTCCGTTAATATCGAGTATGACATTCCATATTTTACCGCCTTTGAATTCTTCGGGTGTAGCGGTCAGCAATCCCCATATCTCTGTCAACTTGTCGTTCCAAGTTTCAAGAGCGTTTTCAAGATTGCGTACTACCCAGTTATCTGACATAATTTCATCTCCTTAAAATAAATTGTATTTGCTATTTTATTTGTAATATATTAAAATGTAATTATTGGAGGAATAGTAATGAACGCTTTAGATTTAATTGGACTTGCATCTGATGTTACAGGTTTATCATCGACAATAATAAATAAATTACAACCTGAAGATTATCAGTACAGAAGTTTCATGAATGTCATTGACAAAACAATAACTACTGTTTGTAATGAATATCGTGATTTTTTAAATGAAAGTAATGAATACAGTTATCATCATTTTCCAAAAGAATACGATGAAATTATAAAAGAAGCGATCAAAAACTCCATATCAAATAATGAATCATTCGCTCCTGAAAAGATACTTCCAAATGAATGCGAATTTCCGAATGCTGAAAGGGAAAGATTATATTCCAACATAATTAATAAATTAAGAAAGAACTCATTGGAATTCTTCATAAAAGAAAAGCTCATAGATTCCGACAAAGGAATAAAAGAAATACTAGCTATTTTAAATAAAGAACAACCTCATTCAATTGAAAAATCAAAAGAATTACATAAAATTAAAACAACAAGAACCCCTACAAAGAAAATTGATTGTATTGGAAGAAACCAAGATATAACAAATCTACAAAATTTGTTATATAAATCAAATTTTGTTATTCTAGTTAATGGTTTAGGTGGAATCGGAAAAACTGAACTATCAAAAGAATTTTATTTTGAAAAAAATGGTCAATATAAAAAAATCTTTTGGTATGAATATGAAAAAAATATTAAACACACATTTATACGTCAATCAAAAATTTGGAATGATGAAAATTATTTTGATTACGATATTGATTATTATTATGATAAAATTATGAATTATCTTATTAACCAAGATAAGGACACCTTGGTAATGATTGATAATGTCGATAATATACATGATAGATATTTATCAGATTTAACTCGTTTAAAATGTGATGTTATTATAACGTCTAGATTAGTAATCTATGGATTTAAAAGCTATACTGTTGGTTTTTTGTCTTTAGAAAACTGCATAGAATTGTTCAAAAGAAATACAAATGAAACTGAATTTTCACATAAGACAGAAAACCACATTAAAAGTATAGTAGAACTGTGCGGGTATCATACTCTTACTATAGAATTACTAGCAAAAACAGTTGCTAGTTCACCAAATCTTACTATTTCCAAATTACATAACGAACTTATTAAACAGGGTTTCAATTTAAAAGAAACCATTCACGCGTCTGTTCCAATAAATTGGCACGATGATAATGAATACAGAAAATTTTTTGATCACTTAAAAATAGTATTTGACATTGCTGACCTAAAAGAAGAAAGAATAATTTTACTCTATCTGTCACTTCTTCCAAAAGATGATATAAATTATACAATTTTTAATGATCTATTTAAAAATGAATATATCGAATATGTTAATTTGTTAGAAAGAAAAGGTTGGATTTTTATTAAAGAAAACAAAATAATCATACACAATGTAATTCAAGAAATTGTACGTGATCAGATTAATCCAACATTTGAAGCTTGTAAAGAACTCATTTTAAACTTGAGCAAAATTATAGATTCAGGAACATTTGATAGTTTAGACGATAAATTTATATATTCTAATTGGGCATTATCTATTTCAAATTATATTGATGATATGTCTGTTGAATATAAGGATTTTCTAAATAGTTCAGCATGGATTTTTTCTGAATTAGGAGACAATAAAACAGCAATTAACTTGCAAAAGAAATGTCTTCGCGGGATTGAAAATAACATTGAATACGATGAATTTAATATAAAATCATACAATGTAATGTCATTAATATTATCTAAAGACAATAGTCAACTTTTAAATGCATTAAAATATCAAAAGAAATCTTTTCAATTAAGAAAAAAATATAGCAGTAACTTAAATATCTCTTATCATAATCTCGCATTAATATACTCAAAACTAAATTATATAAAACCCGCTTTAATATTAGAAAACAAAGTGTATAACTTAGAAAAGAATTCACCTTCTACTAAAGAAACTAATTTTGCAATAACATTAAGCACATTATCAAGTCTTTATCGAAGAAGTGGTGATTTTGACAAAGCAATTTCATTTCAAAAAGAAGCTCTTTCCATTAGAAAAAGAAATAAATCCGATAAATTTCGTTTGGCAAAATCTTATTATTTATTAGCAATTTTATATGATTTGAAAAATAGCATTGAAGCAATCGAATATTATAAATCTGCAATTAAAATCTTGGAGAATCTTAATATAAAAAATGAAATTCTTTCCATCTGTTATACAAATTTATATTATTTAACTAAAAATAATCTTTTCAAAGGTAAAGCCATTAACACTCTATCAAATCCCGAATACATTTTATCTAAATACAAAACTAACAATTACGATATTGTTTTACAAAAATTGAGAAAAGATTCATTAACTAATAAAATCATCGCATAATTAGGCTTTATCCCGTAATAAGATTAAGGATTTCTTTTGTAAATGTGATTACAACACCTCCGGCAAGGGTAAGAAATCCGTTAGAGCGCTGTGACGGATCGTGAGTTTGAAACGATAAGCCTACCTGAACAATGCCCCAAGCAAGAATAATAAGTCCTACTGCTCGGATAAGACCGAAAATAAAGGTTGAAAGATTGTTTACAACCGTAAGCGGGTCATCGTCTGCAAAAGCAGTAACAGCAAAGCAGAACATTGTTGCAATAAGCGTTGCAAAAAACATAGTTGCCTTTGCAACAGCATTTGATTTTTTAGTGAGTGGTGAAGTTTTAACTTCATCACTCTTTTTTGTTTTGAATTTAAGCATAAGTTTTCCTCCTAAATATTGAACATCAGTTCAAGTTCTTCTTTTGTAATTAAGTCAAAATCATAATCGTCGGCAATATCATCCTTTTCTTGCTTTTTATCACTTTTAATAAAAGTAAAGGTAATTGAGGCAATAGAAGATTTTTCTTCACCGTAAATGAAAGGCTTGGCTCCACCGTCTTCTGTATACTTCAAATTCGGATGTTTAAGAATATCATACTTGAGGTCGATAACAGGCCTTTCACCACGGATAAAGAGAATTGCATAGCGATTATCAAGCATACGCACTTCGGCAGGTGTCATTAACTCTCTTCCTGATATTTGGTAGTTGGTAGAATAGTTACCGTTTCTGCCAAAACTTCGTGCGTATGTGTTTGTGTCGATAGTTTCCTTGCCGAGTTGCTCGGAAACATATTTGTGTGTTGATTGCTCATTTCCACCGAGATAAAGAAATTGGTCGCAGTTGCCGACAATACTTTCCCATTGTTTTTCAAACAAGGCTTTAAGCTGAGAAAGATTTTGAAGTATTATGGATACGAAAATGTTTCTTGAACGCATTACGCTGAGTAACTTGTCAAAATCATCGGGTAATGATACATTCGCAAACTCATCCATAAGAAAGTGTACGGGTATCGGCAACGCTCCTCCGTGCTTTTTGTCGGCACAATAAAAGAGTTGTTGAAACAGTTGAGTATATAAAATCGAGATAAGAAAATTAAAACTTGTATCGTTGTCGGGAATAACGGCAAACAAGGCTGTTTTCTTTTCTCCCATAGTTGATAAATCAAGTTCATCTGTTTTGGTTAAATCTGCAAGGCTTTCAAGATTGAACTTTTCAAGTCTTGACATCAAGGTTATCTGAATTGATTTAAGCGTCTTTGACGAGCCTGAATGATAAGACTTGTAATACTTAACTGCTATGTGTTCGGGTTTCTCGGTTTCAAGATTGTAAAACAGTCGGTCAAGAGGTGTAAGGCACGGGCCGTCCTCGTCATCTTCAATAGCACCTGCACGAAGCATATACATTACCATTGCAAAATTCTGTTCTTCTTCGGGTGCTTCATAGTGAAGATAAAAGATTAAAGCAAGCAAAAGCATTTGTGCCGCCGTATCCCAAAACGGGTCATTAGTCTGTGAGCCTTTCGGTGTTGTGCTTTTGAAAAGATTGGTTACAAGTTTTTGTATGTCATTGTCATTTTCAAGATAAACAAACGGATTATAACAATAGCTCTTTTCCATATCAATCAAATCAATAACCTTGACATCATAACCTTTCTTTACAAGTAGATTGCCGTCAGCCTTAACTATTTCGCCCTTTGGGTCGGGAATAACAAAAGAGGTGTTGCACTGCATTAAATTCGGCTTTGCGTAAAATCTTGTTTTACCTGCACCGGCACCGCCGCAGATTATCGTATTAAGATTTCGCCTGTGCTTTTTGCAGTTCATACCGATAGCGACATTATCGGTCAATATTTTGTTTTGGTTTATCGGCTTTTGAATATACTTCTTACCAACCTGTTTTGCTTTGCCCCATTTGGCAGAGCCGTGTTCTTCACCTCGTCTGTAATTTTTCTTTGAAGAAAAATACACCAACAAAGTAATACCGTAGATTAAAAGCAAAATGAGGACAGCTTTTAAACTGTCCTCACATAAGGCTATCTTAAACGGTTGTGCAAATATTTCATTAAAGCCATTAAGAATTGATATTAACCCGTTTGACATATACGGTGCAATCTTCAGTCCCATATATATCAACGGTACAACAAAGACTGCGAAAGCGATAATTTCTGCTTTTCTGTTATCGTTCCTCATTTTGCTTTACCACCTTTATCTTTTTGGTAGGTGCTTTGCAAACCTTTAACAGCACTTCATCTACTGCGTCGGTTTCTCTTTTATCGCTGATTAAATCTGTGCGTAAATCATTGAGAGCACGAATGACTACGCCTTGTTCAAAATCATCAAGAACTAAATGGTAGCGTTCTTCTTTCATATATTATCGCTCCATTTCCTTGCTCTTTGCCTGCCTTTGGCGATAGATTTCATCATTAACTCTGCTGACAATTTCCTTGTATGCAGAATTTACAGAGGAGAGTTCACGGCGAATATTCTTTGCGTCCGCCTTTTTCCAATTATCCGGCAGACTTTCAATAGCGAAAGCGTTTTTATCAACACCGTATTTGGTGCAAATCATATATGCAAGGCAAACTGCCTTAAAGCCTTCATCTCTACGGCTATATGATTTTTTACCGTCGGCAAGCTGAGCAAATGCAACCTCCTGTGCAAGGCACTCAAAAATTTGTTTAGTATCGGTAAGATTTTCATTGAGCGTAATTTGCTGTGTTTCAAAGTTATAGAACGCACCGAGGTTTGAGTTTGGTATTTCGCCTACAACAATTTCAACAGGCGAAGCATTTACAAAGTTTTTGAGAGTATGTTTCAAATCATCGGTCTTTTGAACTGCCTCTCTTTTTGAATTTGTTTGCGAACGGTCAAACACTCTTTTGACATTATAGCCAAGACCCGGTGTGCCGTCACTCTTGGTATATTCGACAGGTTCAAGGATTGCTATGCTCTTTTGCTTTTGACGAACTTTGACACCGTCCTTGTTCCAATCTTCAAAAGATTTAAGCTGTGTGGCATTAGGCATTTGCTTAAAGATAAGCAAAGTGTTTGCCGCTGAATACATATCAAACTTTGCCTGAACAGCAAGAAATTCTTTGAGCTTATCGGGACTTCTTGAAACCTCGATTGCCGTATCGTCAATCATTTGATATGTTCTTTCCTTTTCTGCCTTTCGATTTTCGGCATACTTTTGTGGGTTATATCCTTTTTTGTAACCGTAACTCATATCAATTACCTTTCCTTTATTGATTTAGCAGATTTTACTACGGTATCTGCAACCGTTTTTGATTTGTCTGCAATATCTTTTGCTCTGTCGGCTTTAATCTCATCTTTGTAACCGTCAAGCAATTCTTTAACAGACTGTTTTTTGTCTTTAGCGTCATTGTTATTGATAGCTTTCGATGAACTCTCGGACAGACTGTCTTTTTCCGTCCGAGATAAAGAGGGGTTTTTATCCGTTTCCTCCGTACTCTTTGCCTCAATATGCTCAAGGATAAGGTCGCCGTTTGTTTTTTCTTCGTTGCTTTTGTTTGTCTTTTCGCCGACGGACTTTTCAAGTTCATTGGTAATGGAGCCTTTGTCAACCGTACCGAGTTTAAATCTTTCGATAATCCTATCGATTTTGGATGCGTCTTCGGCACGGGCAATAATATCAACGGTGACATTTTTACCTTTTGCATTTCTGTCTTTAAGAACAGAATACAAAACACCATATCTCTTCGCCTGCTCTGTAAACTTTTTCAAATCCTTTTGAGGAATTGAAAAGACTTTAAGTTCTTTGCCGGACTTAATCAGGTTTGAAAGTCTTGCCTTACCTTTGGCTTTTTGTTCCTGTTTTAATGCGGCAAGCAGAAGAACGGCAATATTCTTTGCAGCTTCTCCCGATACCTTTGCAACAACTTCAAAGCCTTCAAGTGACAGTCTTACAACTTGTTCGGCGGCGTCGCCTGAGTTATTCACGATACTTTTCCTCCTTTTGCAATTTCTTTTGCTCATCAATTTCTGCTTGCTCTAATTTTTCTTCAATTTCATTTGAACGCTCGGCAATATCGTTAATGAGCAAAATTTCCTTGCGTAATTCTTTTAACCGTTTGCCGATTTCGGATATTTCCTCTATAACCTCATTCAGATTCGAGCAATTCTTTCTTTTTGATTTATTTCGCAGTTGCTTTCTGTTTTCGGTTAATATTTCGATTTCCTTTTCGGCTTTCGATTTATATGAGAAAAGCTCCTCGACAGTATTTATCCGATACTGTTCAAGGAGCCTTGCCTCGTTTGATAATTTATCAAGTTTCATCAAATCTTCTCTTAAAAGATAATGAACTCTTGAAATGTTTCTCGGCTTATTCTTTGGCAGATAGCCGAGTTTATATAGGTAATAGAAATACAAACCACAAAGTCCTTTGACTTTGCGTAGCCTTGTACCTCTCGTTGAAAGTTTATATTGCACCTGACCTTGCACAAACGGTCTATATTTTACAAGTCTGTTATTTTCTAAAACGGCATTCAAAATATTTTCCTTTGAATACTTTTCACCAAGCCTATATGTTCTGATAGGTCTGTCATATCCTTTCGGTGTCACCGTCCAATACTTATGATTTACATTGAAGTTACAACTGTAACCGAGTTTTTTAAGATTGTATTCAAGTTCTTTTATACTCTTACTGTTTTCGATTGCAACATCAAGTGCTTCTTTTGCAAGGTTATATCTTGTCGGCATTCCTGCTTGTTCTTTTGCAGTAAGGTATTGAGGTGCTGAATTTCTTATACCGTTTTCTACAACAGACAAGTTATGCTCTTTGCAAATCTTATCTATTTCGTGACGAAGAATGAACCAAGTTTTTTCTCTGCATCTTTTACCGTCAACAAAAGAAACCGAATTGACAACAAAATGATTGTGATAGCAGTCTGTGTTTAAGTGAGTTGTGACAATAACTTCATACTTATCTCCCCAAACACGCTTTGCATATTCAACACCTATATCGTGTGCTTTTTGTGGAGTGATTTCACCTTTTGCATAACTCATATATCCGTGATAAGCAAGTATACCGTCAGTTTTATTAAATCTCTTTTTTGTATTTTGAAACTGTGTATATGCTATTCTCGGATTACAGTTAATTCCCGTCACAAATTTTTCGCCGTCTGTTTTATCAAAGTTTTTGGCATAGTCAATTACATCTTTCAATTCATCTTCGGTAAAACCTGTTTTATCGGGATTGGTGGCATAGTCAAGCACTTTATCAAGTCTTGATTTAACAGCCCATATTTTACTTACCGCCATCTTTCATCAACCTTTGGTGAGAGAAACTCCGTTTCGAGTTCAAATTGAAGTTTGTCAAGCTCATCAACCTTTTTGAAAAGCCTTTTCTTTTCGGCAAAGCCGAGTGAATTACACTTAACTGCAATTTGATTTATATTATTACCGATAGCCGACAGTTCTTTTGTCAGGCTATATATTTTTGCATTGTCTTTAGACACAGGAATGAATCCTGTAACAAGAAGTCTTACCAAAGCCGCTTCGGTAAGGCAGGTGGCATTTGCTTTTTCTTCAAGTGCACCGGCTTCTTTCTCATTAAACCAAAATTGCTTTTTAATATCCCTTCTCATCAAAGTCATCCTCCTCAAATCTTTCATTACCGTTTACACGATTGATTTGAACTAAACACATAGTAACAATGCCTGAAACACCTCCGAGAATAAATGCTACTGTTGATATTAAAATTGTTTTCATAATATTTGTCCTTTCTGTTTGTATTTATGGGGTATTAGGGGTCAACCCCTAACGAGCTGTTTATACTTATTAGGAGTATAAACGGACTGCTCGCTAAGACAAGTCAGCATAGCATTATGCTGCTTCATTTACTGAATAAATCCATATATTTTTCAAGCAAATCATCATCTAACGAATGGTATTCGGTATCAAATCTGCTTGCACCCACAAGGATAAAACTGCCGTATATGAGTTCTGTTTTACCTGTTTCAATATCAGTTACAGTATGACTTGCAGAAAGAGAAAGTATTTTACCGTCAGCGTTACAAAGCAAGGCGACATCATCTTCAAACGGCATATATTCGTCTACATCACCGCAGATAATTTCACTAATCGCTTGGTAATTGTTTTCGATTGTAATTATCTTTGGCTTGTCAAATGGTTCAACGAGCAATACCTTTATCAGATTTTTTTCGTTCACTTGGTATTCTCCTTTCAGATACAATAGGCTTCATACCTTTACTTAAAAGCAAAAAATCATTGACATCTTTTCCTCTTGGAACAGGGTTGTCAATGATTTCAATATTGGGATATTCATTTGGTAAAATGATTTTTAATGTTTTAGTGGCTAATCTTCCGGCATAGTCGCTGTCAAGATGCAAATATATTTTTTCAATGTACGGATAACTTTTAAGATATGTCACAAGTGCTTTCGGTATCTTGCTTTCTTCGATTTTTTCTTTAGGCGTATACACACCTGCAAGAGAAATCATCGAAACTTTTTGCCAATCGTTACCGTGCATTTTAACAAGAGTGGCATAAGACAAAAGGTCGATTGCAGATTCAAACAGATGAATATTTGCATTATCATTTGTTAATTTAAAGGAATATGACTTATCACTTCCCTCACATTCGCCCATAATTCTTTTGTTCTCCGTTGCACGGAATGCCGCATACTTGGGTTTATTTTGTTCATTTAAACCTACAAAAACAGCGTTATGATACGGTAAACTTTCAAATATAAGGTTATGCTCAAGGCAATAATCTATGATACTTTCGTCAATACCTCTGCCGATCAGGTACTCTTTAACCTTATCATCTGTCGGACTTTTTGGTGGCAGTTTCAGGTTATATACTCGCTTCTTTTTAGGTGCAATCGCTTTAACTGGCGGCTGCAATTTTTCTTTTTCAACGATAATTTTGACTGCGTCGATAAAAGAATATCCCTTAACATCGGTCAAATATTTAACTGCACTTTTGCCGCCTATACCTCTTGAATTCCAACACCAAAGCCCGTTTGATATTTTTAAGCTGTCGTGTTCTTTGGTGCAATAGGTATCTCCTGAAAAGTGAACAAGCTCATCAGGTTCGTAGTTTTTAAGATATGTGAGCAAGTCCATTTCCTTTGCTTTTTTGATTACTTCTTTTGAATAATATGGCAAGATCATCGCTCCTCTCTGTATTTTTGTTTTCTCTCTTGTGTCAATTTTAAATCGTGCTCGGTGCTGTCCTTAATACAATCACGAATCATTTGCATATGAGTGCAATCAGTTGCAAGCCACTCTTGATAAAGAAATTCAAGTGGTCTTTTCTTTGACAGCAAGTGCTTCTTTTCTTTATAGCTTAAATTCAAATCATCATCTTCAAAGCAATACAAAATGTCTTGCTTATATACGATTTCATAAGCCGATTCAATAGCATTATTGGGTTTTACCGACTGCTCGGATTTAATTTTTTCAAGAAACAAATCATACTCTTTCTTCATTTTTTCATAGAGCATATTGTCAAGTTGTTCTTCTTTAATCATATTTTCACCACCTCACAATACAAAAAAGACACCTGTAATAAATACAAGTGTCTTTTAAATAGTTAACATTATACCTACTTAATTTTTTATATTCTTTTTTTCATTATTTAAATAATTATATATTCTTGAATCTAATGCTTTATTAATTTTATTATTAGCATTACTTAATGAATGAAGCCTTAAGGCACTAATAATCTTTTCTGTCTGTGTAATTGAAAAGTTCATATCATTTTTTAAAGTATTTAAAATATAACTTTCTTCAACTTTATAATATTTTTTCTCCGAAAATGCAGAAGTAAGTCTTTTGATAATTTGTTCAATTTGGCTTTCACTAAGGCTAATTGCATTTAGCGCTTCTGATATACATTCTAAATTAATATTTATATATTTTGTGTTAAGCAATAAATTTGACTTTATTATTTCTTCTGCATCTTTAGATATTTCAGTTCGTGAAATTAAAAACCTGGAAGTTACAGGAACCCTTTTAAAATCTCCACTTGATACGGACATCATTGAACCTAAAACTATTTGTGTTTTAACAACTTCACCATTTATTACCGGATCGCAAAAGGATAAAAATACCATTTCTCCTAAATTAATTCCTTTTAATATAATATAACCAACATTGTATATATCACTTAATAAGAAATCACCCGTATATACCTTTTCATCTTTTTCATCTGTTTCAATAACTAATTTTGCTTTATAAGATACAAATTTACTTATTGTAAGTTTAGCAACATTTATTTTTTTAGGACTATTTGAAACGGTAGGATAGAAGTAAAAGTAGTAATCACCATCATATTTTTTATACTTCTTATCATCATAACAATAGTCAAGTCCGGTAGAATACAAATTTTTATCTTCTAATCCAAGCAAATAATCAGCAGAAACTCCAAGTGCTTTGCTTAACGCTATCAAAAAATACACACTTGGGACTCTTTGCAAATAAATATTTAGATTATTCTTAGTAATACTATACCCTACTTCTTTAATCATCTTTTCATACAAACTTTCGATTGTGATACCTTTACAATTCATAACAGCAGTAATACGTTCTGTAAAATCTTCCGTATTTAAAAATTTTTTATTTTCTTCATTCATAAACATTTCCTATCCAATCTAAATAATCATCAATAATAATATAAGTCACCAACCAGTAAAAGTCAATATTAAGTTTATTTCATATATAATGTCAAAGCAAAAAATTGTCGGATATTACCAAATTCAGTGAACCGTTTTTGTGAAAAAGATAGAATAAATTCTTATTGTTGAATTTGTATTGATTTTTTTTACAAGTTTGATATAATTTATTTTAGTTGATAGTTTTATATCTGGTGAGATTAAAAACTATCTATCCAAGAGAGAGGGGTAAAATTATGGACGATTACAAAAATTTTAAAATTTTTATTCACTGCGGAAAGGTGTATATAAACTGTTCTCACGATTTTTTTATTGAGTTTGAAGATTTCACAAATCTTAATGAGTTGCTAATTATATTTGCTAAAACTGTTCAAACACCAAACAACGTCTTAATAACTAATCAAGAACTCCACATGAGAAAAATTCGAAAAATAATATTAAAAGAAGCTAATTCATTTATCAGTGAATTTGAAACCGTCCCGTCAAGCGAAAACGCTTCTTCATATATATCAAAAAGGCAATTTAAAGAACTCGAGAAGGTTTTTGCAAAAAAAGAAGGCAGAATCAGTTGCTATTCTTTAATCATATTACGTAGCATATTTTTTATAATGAAGCAATACGGTTATGATTTCGCCGCATCAGATAGTATTGATATTAAAAAATATATATTATTTATACATAATGTTGTAACAGAATACTTCAACGAATACTCAAATGATGTTATAGCACATTTCTTAATCGAATGTTATAATCCTATAATCTCTTTAATTGAGAACGGAAATACAGAACTTAAATTTCCAGCAATTCCAAAACGATATCTTGGTCATAAGAGTAATGATGAATAACGATAAAATTATATGATTAAATATTTTTGGAGGAAACATGGCAACAGTAAATAATTTTGCAGATAAGAAATTAATTGATTCCTTATCTGCAATAACATCAGGAATACTAACTAATATAATCTATGATGGTTTTTTCCCATATTATTATGAAAAAGTAAACACATCTGATACTATAAAGTTTGTTCAAATAGAAAAGTTTAATTTTTTTCAAAAACTATTAATGATAGTTAGTATCTTTTTATTAATATGGTTCTTCTTAGCTGTTCTAATTCCTTCTATAATTAAAACAGTAAAAATTTTATCTTATAAAAAAAAGAAATTGCATTCACAAGCTGCAATTGTTACTATATATAATAATATAAATAAAAAAATGCAGAAATTAATACAAAATAATGTTTTTATATTATTTAATAACAATACAAATTGTGACATCACAGTTTTATCGAGTGAAATTTCCAACTACATTAACGAACTACATATGATTTTTTGTCCAAGCAAATACATCCAAAAAAAAGTCGTAAAATCAGCATTTAGACATGGTAACACAGTTAACGATATAAGCAAATATATCTCCTATTACGAATTTAATTCACTAATAAATAATATTGAATTTATTTTTAATTTAATATTTCAAAATTCTAATGACGATTTACAAAGAAAAGATTATCATTTATTATATAAGAAAATAAATGATCTTAAATCATTAAATGTTGAATAAAAACAATGAGCACTTATTTATTGCCTTTTTTTACAAAGTATATTTCAAATATGCTTTATAATAATATATCATCTGCAAACTAAATTTTTTATTTTTTCTCGTTGAGTTTCAATTCTATCTTTTACCTCATCAACAATATCATCATCCCCAACATCAAGATTAAGTTGAGTATTGAGTTCATCAAGTCGGGCGGATTTTTGTTTGAGTTCATTTTCAAAAGCAAACGGTTTTTCTACCTCTGCCTTTGCATTTTCAAGCTGAAGCATAGTGTTTTCAAGTTCGGTTTTGCACATTGCAAGCCTACTTAGCATATCCTTAATGGCATTATCTATCCTGACAATATTGCCGTTAGCATCGGTACCTAAATCAACGCTGTGACTGATTTTGCCTTTAAGAATAAACCTGTAAATTCTTGAAAATGAATCAAAACAAATTTCGGTTTTGAAACCTCTGTACTCACCAAGGTTAATGGTGTCTGCCGATGAATTGATTGTTTTGCAGGCATTTATGATTGCCAAACCGGCTTTTGACTTTTCAAAATAAGGAACACCCAATACTGTCATACCGCAAAAGGTATCTGTCTTTGGGTGTTCTTTTGCCGTTTGTATGTCTTTTTCAAGTCCGATGATTTGTGAGTTGTATTTGGCAATTTGTGCCGGATATGTCTTTAATATAGCATCTTCCAAATTGAATTTTTGGCTTAGGTAAGCACTCCTTAAAACTTTAAGTTCATTTACTTTTAAATCCAAGTCCATTTTTTCTTTTATTAGTGGATTACCCGTTGCAAGCATTTTTATTTCAGCATAAGAAAGAGCAGTTTCGTCAATATCATCTGCCGAACGGGCAGGAGATTTACTCGTCATAATCTGCGAGGCAAATTTTTGTTTACCTTCAACAAGTTGATAAAGATATGCATCAAAAGTTTGCTCTGTTACATAACGGTAAATTTCTACTTTTCGGTTTTCATTACCTTGACGAACAATTCTGCCGAGTCTTTGCTCCAAATCACTTGGACGCCACGGACAATCTAAATCGTGTAAAGCAATGAGTTTTGTTTGACAGTTTGTGCCTGCACCCATTTTTGATGTTGAACCAAGCAATACTCTAACATCACCTTTGCGTACTTTTTTGAAAAGTTCTTGCTTTTTAACCTCGGTGTCTGCCTCGTGTATAAACTTAATTTCATCTTCAGGTATACCCTTAGCAATTAACTTTTTTCGTATGTCTGTATAAACAGAAAATTCATTGTTGCCTTTGGGAGTTGATAAATCACAGAAAAGAAGTTGTGCTGATTTGTTAGGCGTACTTTCTTTCCATATGTTGTATACATTGTCAACGCAGGTATTTACCTTGCTGTTTTCAAAATCAGGCAGCATTGGGTTTAATAAGCGTTGATCAAGAGCAAGCTTTCTGCCGTCATTTGTTATTTTAAGCATATTATCAACAGTGCTGTCAACCTCTCTGTTTCTGACTTTGTCGGCTCTTTCGGACAGACTTTTAATCATTTCTTTTTGATGCTCAGACGGTTTAACCGATACATTATGAAATTCTGCTTCGGGTACAGGAAGTTTGATCATATCGGCTGTTTGAATATCTGCCACCTCTTTAAACATCGACATTAGTTCGGGCAGGTTATAGAACTTACTGAAACGAGTCTTTGCTCTGTATCCTGTGCCCTCAGGCGTTAATTCAACTGCTGTAACAGTTTGACCGAATGTTGACGCCCAACTGTCAAAGTGTTGCAAGTGCATTGAACGAAGCGTATCATATTGCAAATATCTTTGAATGGTATATAACTCAACCATTGAATTGGATATAGGTGTACCTGTTGCAAAAATTACACCTCGACCTCCTGTAATTTCATCAAGATACTGAGTTTTCATAAAAAGATCAGAGGATTTTTGTGTTTCTGTTTGTGCTATACCGCCTACATTCGTCATCTTTGTATAAAGATATAAATTTTTGTAGTAATGGCTTTCATCAATAAATATACGGTCAACGCCCAATTCTTCAAATGTGACAACATTGTCTTTTCTGCTTTGGTCATTAAGTTTTTTTAGCTTTGCTTCAATAGATTTCTTCGATTTTTCAAGCTGTTTAATTGAAAAGCGTTCGCCGTTTTCGCTTTTAAGCTGTGCAATACCTTCAATAAGTTCGTCTATCTGTCTTTGTAAAATATCCCTTTGTCTTTCAATAGGCATTGGGATTTTTTCAAATTGAGAATGACCGATGATAACAGCGTCGTAATCACCTGTAGCAATTCTGCCACAAAACTTTTTACGGTTCTTTGCTTCAAAATCTTTCTTTGTTGCAACAAGAATATTAGCCGCCGGATAAAGTTGGAGATATTCCGACGCCCACTGCTCTGTTAAATGATTAGGCACAACAAAAAGAGATTTGTTACAAAGTCCGAGCCTTTTGCTTTCTTGTGCAGCTGCAACCATTTCAAATGTTTTGCCTGCACCTACAGTATGAGCAAGAAGAGTATTACCGCCATACATTATGTGTGCTATTGCATTTATTTGATGAGGTCTTAATTTGATTTCAGGATTCATACCGTAAAAATTGATATGTGAACCGTCATACTCACGAGGGCGAATAGAATTAAATCTTTCGTTATATATCTTACAAAGTTCTTCTCTGCGTTCAGGTAATTTCCATATCCATTCTTCAAAAGCTTGTTCAATTAGTTTTTGTTTTGCCTGTGCAACGGAAGTTTCCTTTTTATTGAGCACAGCCTTTCTTTTACCGTCTTCTTCAAAATAGTCAAAAACCTTAACGGTTTTCTGATTAAGTGTGCTTTCAATTATGTTATAGGCATTTGCTCTTACAGAACCATATGTGTTTTTCGCTTTAACATTACCTTTATCATAACTTTTACCCTCTATGTTCCATTCACCCGTGTATTCAAAATAATGCACCTTGATAAGAGGTCTTATATATTGCGACGGCTCAAGTAATTCAAACACAAATTCTTGTATATATTTGCTTGCTATCCAAGTAGCACCAAGGCGAACAGAAATTTCACTTGCTGTTAAATCTTTAGGTTGTACCTTTTCAAGATATTTAACATTAACGGTATAAAGTTCAGGATAAATTTCGGCAATTTCTTTTGCAGTGTGCAATTTTTCTCGCACATTGCCGGAAAGATATTCGTCTGCAGGAAGATATTTAAGCTCGTTGCTGTTTGGAGAATATACGGGATTGAGAAATATAACGCCTTGCAAATCTGAATATATTTCATCTTCGCTTTTGCTGGTAAGCAATTTCATATATTCAATGTCAACACTTGCTTTCTCACCGATTGATACTGCAAGTGCTTCGCTTGATGTATCAACCGAAGTGATTTCCTTATGAGGTTTAATAGTTCTTTTAGTGAACATATCTGCTTTGCGTTCAAGAGTGCCGTTTTCTCCGAGTATTTCAAGAGCAGAGATAAGGTGATATGAAGCGTCTTCGCCGAATGCCGACTTGTTTGCTCTGCTGTTTATTAAGCCGTACTTTGCCGTAAACTTATCGTACAGTTCATTAAGATTTTTCTGTTCTGCAAGTATGTCTTCTTCAGGATAATCATCGGTTTGAAGTTCAATGAGTTTTCGGGTGCTGTCCCTAATGGAAATCATACCTTTGATTCTGTTTTCGGCAGTAGCGGATACATCAACAGGCGTCATTCTTGAATTTTCTCTAAAGTATATCTTTCCATCTACAACAGTATATGAAAAGTTACGAACATCAGGTAATGCCGGAATAGATAAATCTTCTTCAAATTCACCACCGATTTGCACCTCTGTAATTTGACCTTGAATATTCTTAACAGCCACATCAAGCAGTTCTTCAAGACTTCTATCCTCATATGGAATACAAGTTGATTCCGGGCCGAAACGACCTGAAACCATTTCCATATTACCGAGTACCATATCAGGATTATCAACAAAGTATTTATTTATTTTGATACCGTCTTCGGTATTATCAAGCTGTACCCAATTAGGCTCAATATCAAGCACCCTATCTCTCTTTTGAAGAACAAGAATATCCGATACTACCTCTGTACCTGCATTGCCCTTAAAAGTATCGTTAGGAAGTCTTATTGCGCCGAGAAGGTCTGCTCTTTGAGCAATATATCTCCTGATATTACTGTTTTCTTTATCCATAGTACCTTTAGAGGTAATGAGTATCATTATGCCGCCTGTTCTGACTTTATCAAGCGACTTCATAAAGAAGTAATCGTGAATAAGCGGGTTGTGCTTATCGTATTTCTTATCCGATACTTTAAAATCGCCAAAAGGTACATTAGTAGTGACAAGGTCATAGAAGTTATCGGGTATATCCACCTTTTCATAGCCGTTATTAACAATACTTGCAGTTTGATAAAGCTGTTGTGCAATAGCTGCCGAAACAGAATCAAGTTCAATACCGTAAACCTTACTGTCAACCATACTCTTTGGTTTCATACCGATAAAATTACCGATACCGCAGGACGGTTCAAGAATATTGCCTTGCTTGAATCCAAGATTTTCGGCAATATCATAACAAGCCTTAACTACTTCTTGAGGAGTATAGAAAGCAGTTAATGTGCTTTCACGAGCGTGTGCGTACTCATCAGGTGACAGCACTTCAACGAGTTCCTTGTATTCATTTGCCCAAGACGAATTGTTTTCATCAAACGCTTCGGGAATACCGCCCCAACCGACATATTTTGAAAGAACGATTTGTTCATCGGGTGTTGCAAAACGGTTATTGGCTTCACATTCTTTTAAAACCTTGATAGCCTCCATATTCCTGCGAAAGCGTTCCTTTTTGCCCACAATCTCAACAGGATGTGCGGCAAAATCAAAATTGTGCCTTTGCTCAACAGAAATTTCGGGATGAATATCCCACTGACTATGTTCAGTATGCTGTTTTGTGTTTTGAGTGGGAATTATCTGTTCTTTTTCTGTCGGTAAATATTGCCTTACAAATTCAACGGTTTCTCTGCGAAAGATAGGAAAGCCTGAACCATTGGCAAAGGTTTGGTCAGCCATAGATACATAACCGTTACTGACAGAATCAACAACAAAGTGCCTGCCGTCAATATCTATTTCTTCACCGATTAAGTCTAAGCCATCATCAACTTCCGACACAACAGGCTTGGTTTCTGCATCAACCTTTTCTTTTTCTGCCGGTTTAGTAAACTTACTCGGTTGTTTTACTTTTGGTGCAAGGTTTGGATGATCATAAAGTTTGAATATGCCGTTTTTGTAAGCAACAAAGTCATCATATATTTGCTTACGGTACTGATACATTCTGTCCTCTTTATCCATAAGAGCCAAGGCATTTGACATCATACTTTCAATATCATCAAGTGCCTGTGAGTTATCAAGTTGAGCCTTGATAACTCTTGAAATCTTATATGGCTCAATATCATTCGGATAAGGCTTAGCGTCATTCTCGGATAAACCTTCAAAGAACGATTCCAAATCTCTTGTTATTTCGTTTTTGTATATATCGGGTATAGCGTCAATATCCTCTTGCGTTACAAATTTGTTTTGCTTGATAAGGGTATCAATTCTTTTTGCAACATCGTTCCATTTAATAAGAACTTTTGCATAAGGCTCCATAACCGAACCGTGGCTGAATTCAATACCTTTTGTTGTTTTATTAACGCTGTCATTACCGCCTAAATATCCGCTTTGATTATCCTTGCCTACATATTTAATTCTATCGGCTTTATCAGGGTGCTTAACAAAGTAGGTGTAGGTTTCAAGCCTATAAGCGTGGCTGTTTTTGCCGTTTATGATAATCTTGTCTATCTCATCTTGTGAGATGAACATTTTTCTGTCAGGAAGATAACCCGATTCAGCTTTAAACGGAATAGGCTCTCGTTTCATACCCTCAATAATTTCTGCAATATATGGTATAGAATATTGAGGTGCATAATTAAAGCGAATGATTTTCATACCGGCGTTGTAGTCATCCATCAGCCTGCCGTACTCTTTGAAAATTTGAGCACGCTTTTCGTCATCCTTGAGCATATCGGTAATTTTTTCAACCATATCGGGATAGCCTAAAACGCCGTCAATTTCTTTTTGTATTGATTGCAGACAATTATCTTTATTGGGATAATCGTCACTCAAATCTCGGATAAACTCTGTGAGCCTGTCTGCAACTTTATTGAGTTCATAGTCATCGACCTTGTCAAGTTCATACTGTGGCATATATCTGCCTACATCAAGAAGTTCACGAATACGAACAGCAGCTTGCTCCCAAGTGAGATGTGTTGCCGTACTTGTTTTAGCCGATGTACCTTTAGCAATACTTATACCGTTTTCATCATACCAAAAGGATACTTTTTCGCCGTTAAATATAAAACCTGCACCGTTAGTGCCGTAAAGAAATTTGAGCATTTTTGCGTTATACTCAACACCTCTGTCCCGTCTGAAGTGCATAGCAATTTGTACTCTGCTGTTTTTATCATTAAAGCCACAGCAAAGTGCTTCATCAATAATCTGTTGTGATATGCCAAAATCAGTAAAAAGTGATGTTTGAGGTATTTCATCATATACAGGCTCGTTATCATAAGAAAAGCTGAACAAATCAAGCTGTGTTTTTTCTTCCTTTTCCGTATCAAGATACTTGCCGTCATTGATAAGTTCTTTAATGATACTGACAACAATATCCCACGAAAAAACGGACTCCTTAGTTCGGGTTTTGTAATTACCCTCATACATAAGAAGTCCGTTATCGGCTAATGTAAAGCCAAAGTGTTTATTGAATTTATCGTACTCGTCAAACCGTCTTGGATACAGCGTTTTGGTATAGTTTATGAGTTCATTATCTTTTTTGGTGGTTTGGTAAGCCTTGATGATTGCAGGTTTTCTTTGTACCAAATCATCATCGGGATTGCTAAGCATATACCTGATAGCCTGTTCGTCAACAAACGGCGACAGTTCATTGGTTACATCGTGTAAATCAGTTCGTTCAAGACTGTTTCCCTCGCCGAGTTCTTGATATTGTTCATCATTCCTACCCAAGTCATCATATTCGTTTGTTTGAGTTTCTCGGTCACTCCCTGTGCTTTTGCCACCTGAGTTATGATTTGTTCTTCCATCTGCTGTGCCTGTTCCTGAATCGACATCAGGTGTTCCGTCAGTTTGCAGGTTGTCAATAAAGTTGTGAATGTCGCTTTCTTGTGATTTTTGAGATATTCCCGTCTTTTCTGTGCGTAATATCCCATTTGTTCCGCCTTTGTCGGCATAATCAGGTTCGGGTAAAATTGTTCTCCGACTTGTGTGTATGTTATCTTCATTTGAATTGCTCCTTTCGTTTTTGTTTTCATCTTTATTGTAGGGACTTGTTGAAGTTTTTTCAAATATGCGATTTTCTTTTTCAAGTGCAAATACGGTTTTTGATATTTCAAGGAGTGCTGTTTTTGAAATATTGTTTGTTGCTTCACCGAGGGCATTAAAAGTATTTGGTGTATTGAAATTAACAACATCCTCAAAATCTTCCGTATCAAGCATTAAATCGGCATCAACACCAAGCCTTGAGAGAACCGTATACGAAACGCTGTTTGAAACCAATTTACGAAACTTTGATGAAATAATATCATCGGAGAAATCTTCAAGAAAACTGTCTTGTTTTGCACTGCAGAGCTCAAAAAGATAATCGGACAAATTGTCGCTTACAGCATTTTCACAAGCAGATATGACGGCACTGCTTAAATCGGATTTATCATCAACTGCACCGAAAACATTTTCAAGTGTCTTAATAACATTATCGGTGTAATCGTCTTTCATATGCCAAATAGGAACTTCTTTTGCCTGCTCGCCCTCGTGGGTATCGCTGACATCAAACACATATTTAAGCCTTGGATAATTTTGATTTGACACATCAAAAAGTGCAATGCCTTTAGCACCTTTATTTACCCATCTGCCAAACTTTCTATTCCAGCTTGCCATAGGTAAAACTGCAACAGCGTCAGGCTTTTGAGCATATACAAGAAGTTGCTCACTAAACGGCAATCCGTAGTTATTGCAAGAACTTTTCAAAAACTCCTGCCAATTACTCGGCGAACGGATAACATCCTTTGAAACATTATCATAAAGAGCAGAAATGAGTTCAAACCTTGTAGCCATAGTCATCACCTTTCATCCTGCTTACCTCCGAGATATGAATAAAGCGTGTGCTTTTTCACAGCTTCTTTAATGGCACATATAACCTTAATTTCTTTAATCGAGACATTAGGCAAATCGAGCATTTCTTCCGTTTTCATATTCAAAATATCTGCTTCACTGTATTTGCCTGCCTTAAAAAGTTTTAAAAGCACTTTCGTTTTTGTTTGGAAATCTGTATCCATTTTTACCTCCGTATATATTAAAGGCGGCAAACGAAGTTACCGCCCTTAATAAGTTTAATTATCGTTTTTCTTTTTGTTTCTGACTTGGAGAAATATAAGTCCTGCAACAATAAAGACAACGAGTACAATAGACACAATCGTTTTAACTGTCATTATCTTTTACCTCCTTTTATTATCGCTCATCTCGTTCTCGGTTATGCCGTTGTCTTTCATTTTCAAAACAGCGATACATTTCAGCCTTATTGGCAACCCTTTGACCAAAGTCTTTTAACGCATCAAACTTGTTTTCAATATAATGACCGTAATAATATGAGTCGTTATTACATTCCCAAGTGACATACTGCTTTTCTTTATTTGCGGTAGTCCTTTCACCGAGTACGATTTCACCTTTACCGACGGTTATGGCATTGATAATGGTGTAGCCTGCATTAGTTCTGTCACTCATTATCTGCACCTCGCTTTTTCTTTCTCTTGATAAAGAAATATACACATCCTGCAATACCGACAAGTGAAGCACCTGCAACACCTAAAATTTTATTGATATTCCTATCATCTCCCGTTTTCGGATTATGAGGAATATACGGCTTAATCGTTACGGTCTGTCCTTTATCGTCAATATCGGCATGAGCAGTTAATTCAACCCCGTCACGAGACAATGTCTCAAAGACTACAAGCTCGGTATTCTTTTTAATAGCCGAACCGTCAAAAGTAAAGGTGACTTCTACTTTGCCATCAGCCTTATCGGGTACAAACTTAACGGTTGAAGTGATTTCTTTACCTTTAACTTTGAACGGTTTGCCTGTGGATTTATCCATCAATGTGCCTTTGATAACATATTCGGTATTAGGTACTAAATGCTTGTACTCAACTGTATCTTTTATGGTTATATCACCCTTTGCAACTGCTTCCTTTTTGCCATTGACGGTTGCAGTTGTTTTTAATTCTGGCACTTTATCATTGATTGCAGTAAGTCCAACCACTTGCTCGTTATCTTTGATTGTTACAGTAAATACGTCTTCATTATCAAGATAGCCGTCGGCAGGTTTGATTTCTTTGATAAGGTATTCACCGTAAGGAATGTTGCTAAAGGTGAAGATACCATTTTCATCGGTAACAGCAGTTAAAACTGCATTCTTTTCTGTTAATTCAGAAGTGTTCGCAAAGAACAAGCCAAAGGTTGCTCCCTTGATTACTTCCTGCGTTTCTCTATCAATCTTCAAGCCTTTAACAGAACCATAAATGAGATTGTTTTCGACAGCTTTATCGTTATTGACTTTAATATCAATAACCTTGACATCTTGACCTTGATATTCGGTGTCAAACTCATATTTTGTATCGGATAAGATATAGTGTTCATCGGTTGCAATTTCTTTTGCGTACCACTTAAAACCTACCGGTAAATCACAATCAAAAGATATATTTCCGTTCTTGTCACAGTTTGCAAAGGTAATTAAAGCGTCTTTTGGAATAACATCGCCGTTACTTGCTTTAATGTCCTCATTGGCATAAATACCGAATCTTACATAAGTAATTTCACCGTTATTGCCAATACCGAACGTCTTATCATTTGCCATAATCTTTTTAAGTGAAACCGAAACCTTTTGTCTTTCGTTATACACCAAAAGTTCGGTTGAAGTAACAGAAACATTCTGTCCTGCATAGGTGAGTTCAGCATCATACTTGGTGGCATTATGAGCATATCCGTTTGGTGCAGTCTTTTCAATAACTGTATATTTACCGAGATAAAGTTCTTTTGATTTAGCCACGCCGTCATCATCGGTTGTGATAGTATCGACCAATGAGCCTTGATCGTATCTTACTGTGCCATCAAGTGTAGTAATATCTTCAGCAGCATAGACTTCAAATACTGCACCTTTAAGATTGCCTACGCTGTATTTTGGAGTATATACACCGTTATTTTCTTCAACAGATGAGAATATCTCTCCGGTTTTTGTAATATTGATTACACCTTTTTGTGCCATATCCTTTGCTTTGACCTTTACTACAGTTACGCCTGTATCGGTTGAAGCATTCTCCTGTGAGATTACAAACGGAATAGGAGTATCGTCAAGAACATATCCATACGGTGCTTGTACTTCTTTAAGAGTATAATCACCATACGGCAACTTTTCGGGTGTAATCAAATATCCATCCTTGTTGGTGTAAAAGGTATGAATTGATGTTACTTGAGGGTAAGTGTACTGCATTGTAACTCTATGATTATCGCTATCGTAGATCTCAAAAGCAGCACCTTCGTATGGGATTCGTTTACCCGTTTCCTTATCAAGTTTAACTACCTTGAGATACGATTCAAAATTCTTGTTATTGATAAGGAATTTGTAAGTCTTGCCGTCTTTATTGATGAAAACATCGAAATCGGTGATAAGTTCTCGACCTGCCCAGCCTTTAGTTTGATTAACTGTATATACACCATGTGGAAGTAATTTTGTACTTGCAAAGCCGTCTTCGTCACAAACAATAGTATCTCGTTCGTCTTTGTCGGCATTTACAAAAGAACCTGCCGATTTAAGATAGACTTGGAACTCCGCACCTTTTTCGGGTGTTTCGATTTGAGTTTCACCATCATCCGTATGTTTGATAATGCTGATTTTACCCTTGATAACTTGCTCCATAACAGTCATATCGGGAGCGTTATTGTATTCGACTGTATAATCTTTCGGGTCTGCACCTACTTTATACACCGTATCATTTAAAAGATAACCTTCACTTGGACTGATTTCTCTAACAGTCCAATCTGTTCCGCAAACATAATAGTCTGTAGTGAATGAACCATTTTGGTCCGTTGTATATTGGGCAATAAGAGTATCACCCTTATATAACCCATAAACAGCACCGCCTAATTTTGCATCACCTTGTGCGTGTCCTTTTTCGTAGTCTTGCTTTGTGACATTAACTCTGAATTTTTTGAGTATGTTATAGAAGTTGACCGATGATGTTTTACCGCTTGAAACAGTTATAGTTGGCGATTGATTAGGCACATATCTGTCAATGTTTTCTTCCGTAATCGTATATGTTCCGGGAGCTAAATCAGAAATATCAATTTCGCCATTTGTATTTGTTGTGACGGTTTTTGAAAACCCATTAGCACCTGTGACAGTAAAGTTAATACCGGCTACAATACCGTCCTCCGAAGTCTTAACAAGTTTCATATCACCGAGTGGAGTAATCGAACCCGAAAATGCCATTGAAACAGGGTCATAATATGCCGAATAGATAAGTTTTTGATATGCTTCACTGCCATATGGATAGTAAAGCAAAAGTTCATCGTCATCACCTGTACCGTCTTTGTAATATTCACCGTTAGCAAGTTTAAAGCTTGACGCAGCACAAGATTTATCAACTTTAATTGTTAATGAGTTTGAGTTTTTGCTGTGGGTAATGCTCCAACCGCTTCCGTTTTTTGTGAATGCAGGATAATCGGAAAGCACCTTGTTTGTATCAGTAACGGTAAGGCTGTTCCCTGCAACGATTGTTCCGACATTGGTATTATTGAATGACGGCTTTTTATTTAGGTTGTCCATTCTGTCCTGTGCCTTGTCACACCACGCTTTGTATCCGCCGTCGCTGAAATCCCAGCTTGTATCAGAACCGAAGATTGACCACACTTTCTTTTGGCAATATGCCATATCTTGCCAATCTATTGAGTTGCCGTGTTCAAGGTAATATCCTGCAAATATCCATTTTGCCGCTTTAATTGCATTATCACTTGCCATGGCCTTTTTGCCTTTAAGATATGACGAACTCGGTGAGGTTGTGCCGTATTCAATACAAAAAAGCGGATAAGTCGTACCGCCTTTTTTCGTAGTATGAACTTCGTGTCCGTAATGCTTTGAAACACTTACATCAAGTTTCTTCATACCCGACACCGCACCGAGATTTTCCGTTGCCGCAAAAACACTTAACGGAAACATCATTGTAACTGTTAATACCGACAAAAGAATCGCAACAATTCTTTTGCCTAAACTTTTGAATTTATCTTTCATAACTTTTCCTTTCTGCCTGTTTTAAGGCATAAAAAAAGAGAAGATTGTTACATCTTCTCAGCTTTAATTTATGATATTGTTATTTGAAATTGCCTGTCCATTTACCGCAATAGCCGCAGCTCCAGCATTCATAGCCTTGTGGGCAATTAGCAAAATATTCATCATCTGATATTTCTTCGCTTTCCCATTTATCTGCCCAAGATTTCATTACCGAATCAACATATGCTTTAACATCCGATTTGCTGTCAAACCATCTGCCCATATTGCCGCATTTCATTGAATGATTGTTGTTATTACTGCATTGACTTGCTTTTTTGGTTGTTGGTTGTTTTGAAGTAGTTATAGATTTTGTTGTTTGAACAGGTTTTGATGTTGTAGACACAACCTTTCTTTTCGTGGTTGTTTCGCTCAACTCAATTTTATTTGAAGTAGAATTTGTTGTTTTTGCATTTGCAGTTGTGGCAGTAGTTGTTGTATCGGCTTTTGTATCATTTTCAGCAGTTGAAACAGAAAGTGTTGTTTCTTTACTTGCAGAAAAAGAACTTGTTTCTGCATTTTTATTTACTTCGCTGTTTTTAACCGAACAACCTACAAACGAACTGATTAGCACAACTGCAGCCATACACAAAATCACTGACTTTTTCATTTAGCATTCCTCCTTTGCTTTCACTGCCAATTTAGCAGATTTTGGAAATTTCGGCAAAGGTGCGTTTACTAAATCATACACATCATTCCTTTATTTGATTTATAAGGCTCTTTCTTTTCTGCAAGTTTGTATGTTAAACAAGGGGGTATATTGAAAAGAGGGGGGATAGAAAAAATATACTCCTGCTATCTGCTGTCCCTTTCGGCTCTGCTTTTTATAAACTTGTTGTAATGCTCCAATGCCTTGCATACATAATCTTGCCTTTTCTCAGGTGCAACAGATTTCGGGATATACTTTTCAAGCGTCTTATGTGGAATTATGAGCCTTTCCTGTTGATTTGGTTTCAATTCACACATAACATTAAGAATAGTGTCGCCATTGAGTTCTCCGTCATTAAACATCTTGTGCATACGAATAGCCTGTGCATGAGACGGCGTACAACACTCGCTTTCTATTGCTTCCAACAAATCTTGCTGACATTCTTTATCAAGAAATGATATTTCAACAGCCGGTAACATTTTCATTTTACCATCATCGACCATTTGCAACAATTCAGGGATAAGATAGGTAAGGCGAATATATCTAAAGACTTGCCTTGTACTTTCGCCTGTGTTTTCTGCAATTATTTGAGCAGAATTTAACTTTGTGCCAACTTGGCATAAAGTTAAATCGTTTCTTTTACCTTGTCTATTCATCGCATCCAATTTCATTTTGTATGCAAATGCCTTTTCACTCGGCAAAATGTTTTCTCTTTGGATATTGCTGTCAACCATAATGACGGTTGCGGCGTCATCATCCAAATTTGAAACGATACAACGCAATGTGTTTTTACCGGCAATCTCACTTGCAAATTTTCGTCTGTGTCCTGAGATGATTTCATAATCACCGTTATCTTTCTCACGAACAATAGCAGGAACCAACACTCCGTTTTCAGAAACGCTTTCAACAAGTTTATTCATTTCTTCATCGTCACGCACTTTAAATGGATGATTCGGAAACGGTACAAGTTTTTCAAGAGGGATATCTTTTATAGTCGGAGTAAGTCCGTTTTCTCGCTCGCTTTGTGATGTAAATAAATCATCGAGCCTGTTCAGACTGAAGTCTGTTTTTCTCTTTTCGCTCAAGTTTCAATACCTCCTTTGTAAAGTCCACATACGCTTTTGCGACCTTACTGTTTTTGTCATAAGCGAATATTGATTTTCCGCTTATTGCAGTTTCAGCCGCTTTAATACCCATAGGTATCTGCGTATCAAAGATTTTAAGATATTTGCCGTAGTCATTTACGATAGCTTCCTTTGTACTTTTGGAAAGGTTAGTTCTGCCATCTACAAGTGTAAGCAAAACACCGTCAATTTTAAGTGACGGGTTAATTTGTCTTTTAACTTTACTTATAGTTTTAACAAGTTGTGTCATACCTTTAGCTGCAAGGAATTGCGACTGCACAGGAATGATAACCGAATCGGCAGCAACCAATGCATTAACCGTAAGCACGCTCAAAGACGGCATACAGTCAATAACCACATAATCATAAGCAGTTTTGATTGAATTTACATAACCTTTCAGCACGGTTTCACGGCTCATTGTGTTGACCAAGCTAAGTTCAAGTGCCGACAAATCAAGATTAGCCGGAAGTAAATCAATATTCTCTTTATGATGAAGAATACCGTTTGCAGGGTTCTTGTTTCTTTCTTCGATATACTCGACGAGTTTGTCTGCAAGAGTAACCGAAAGTTCGTCTGTATCTCGCCAACCCAAAGCTGTTGTCAAATCACCTTGTGGATCACAGTCGATAAGCAAGACTTTCTTGCCCTCGTTTGCAAGACCGACTCCAAAATTTAAGGCGGTTGTAGTTTTACCTACACCGCCTTTTTGATTGCATATTGCAATTACTTTTATTTGTTTCGTTAAAAACACCTCCGTTTTAGTTCTATATATACAAAAAAGCCTGCCGATTTTAACCGACAGGCTTTTAACTATATACAGTTATTTGGTTGGTAATAAAGATTGATTTGAAATTATTACAATCTTGGTAAAGGAAAATCAATGAAAAAAGCTTATGTTTTCAAATTAACATAATTCATGTTTAGATGAATATGAATTAATAAAAAACAATTTGACAAATATGATATTGAAAATATTTCATTATAAAAAATTACTATGATTCCTATTGGCTCAATAAATTATTTAAAAAGTATACAGCAAAAGCATTTGACCCAATAAAAAATAAATTGTAATTAATAATTTATCGTCTTACGATAGTTATACTTTTCTACTTTTGCTAAAATTACATATTTCACTTTTTTCTCTATAAAGTTCTCTATGATGGTAAACCAAACATTATATAAAATATTATGTACTAGTCAACTCAGCAAAGTACTAAAGTAATACGAAATATATTTTCTATTCATTTGAATCTTTCAATTATTGCAACAATACTTTTCTATAAAATTTTTTTCAAATTCTTCTTTTGTATAGGTATGAACACTCTTAAATAAATAGTTAACAAATTGTTTTAAATCAAATTTAATATATTCTTCATTAGATAATTTACCTAATTGCTTTCCAATTTCATCTCTATTTTTCGAATTATGATTGTTTTGTTGCCCATTATTATCTTGAATTTTATCTTCATTATATACAAGTATATATTCTAGTTTTTCTCTTGTTTCAGATATTAATGAATGTGATAAATCATTAAAAATTAGAACACTATCATAAATTTTCTTCCAAAGCTCATATTTTTTTATACTACCACCATTCTTAAATTCAATAAATACGATTGTATCTTTATCATCCAGTACACAAACGGCATCATTTGAACATGGTGTTTCCGAAATACATAGTCCTCTAATATAATCATTTTTCACTCCGTCAAAATTAACGACTTCATAATCAGAATCCGTCATGTATGATATTGATTCTTTTTGTTTATCTTTGGAAGTTTCTTTTAAACTTGAAATATTTTTATTAAATAAATCAACGCTGAAAAAATCATCCATTATTCTTCCACCTCTCATTTTCTAAATCTTGAAAAGGTTTTGACAATTGTCTATATATTTCATCAATGTTTTCAGTACAATCTTTAATTGTTGAATAGGAGCCTTCATTTATAGCCTTATAATATTTACACCTATCAACAATATTATGCTTTTCTGAATAAACTTCTATCGCATTTAAAAAATAAGGACTATGAGTATTTATTAAAATATGCATATTAAATTCTTTTTGAATCAACACAATTATTTCAGCAAAAACCACTTGCCATTCCGGATGTAAATGAACTTCCGGCTCATCAAGAATTATTGTGCCATTTTCTTCTAATGAACCATTTTGTAAAAGGGTTTTTATAATAGCAAAAGTTTTCAATCCAGCAGATATATTTGAAAATTCCAATAATTTCCTTCCTACATTTTCAGTTTCAAAAGTTAGTCCAAAACGACTTCCTTCTACAGTTATATCACCATCACATATTTTAGTTATAGTGCTGTATATTTTTTTCATTCGATTATTATCTACAATTTCCTGTAATGTGTTTTTTTTACTGGTTCTTAAAATTCTTGCTAACAGATGATATCTATGTTGAAAGTAAGTATCATATCTGCGAAAGAAAAATCTAATATTTTTAGAATCTAAAATAAAAGGATCATCAATATATAATGCTTCTGTTTTTAAATTTATTGAATTTTTAATTTCTGACACTTTGTTTTCTTCTATAATTGCTTCTATTTTGCAATCTTTTATTGTTAATACTATTTTACTGGAACTTTGATTGCAAAAAACATTTTGAAGTTGTGAATTAAATTCCGCATTTAACCTTTTCGATAATAAATTCTTTAAAAATGTATTATCATCAATCGTTAAATATTGAATGATTTTATCTATTGCTGCATCTTTATTCTCCAGAAAATCAGAATCTTCTGAATCAGGAATATTTTTAAATAATAATTTTTCTAATTTATTTTTCAAATTTGATTTATCGTTGAAATTCAAATATTCATTAATCAGTTTTTCAGAGATCTCTTGAGTGTCAACAAAAGTGTTTTGAAACTTATCACTTGAATATCCGATATTGTAATCAAGAATTCTTTCAATGCTTTCAATTCGTTCTTTTTTGATTTGACGTTCAACATCATAAAATGAATTGAATATCGAATAAAGAGATTTTCCAATTGTACTTTTTCCAGTATTATTTTCTCCAGCAATAACAGTAATTCCGTTTATCTCAACATCGGCAATTTTTACAAAACCAATATTTTCTATTTTGATTTTCATAATTATTCCTTCCGTTTAATATAAAATTAGTACACACATTGATATTATATCTAAAACCAAATAGATATATAACAAATATCTTGATGTTATTTTAACATTAACAACGTTATATTTCAACTGTTATCTTAATAGTACGATACATTACTTTAATTAATAATAAAAGACAAATCAATTATATTTTTAACTATCTTTATTTTTTAATTACAATTTTATAACCACTACTCAAATTTATACTCATATCAGCACAAATAAAATTCGCCATATTCTTGAGGAAAATCATCCGAGAAACAAGATGAATATATAAATTTCAGTACCCCAAAATCTACCCCTTATGATTAATTTTATGAGTAATTTATATAAGTTTGTGTCAGTTTTTAAGAGAGTGCATCATACCGTAAAAGCCCTTTATTTATGCGGTTTTCGGCGTAAATAAAGCCTTTTGAACATTGCTGCTCAAAAGGCTAAAAGTGGTGGAGATGGCGGTAATCGAAACCGCGTCCAAAATTGGCTTACCAAGGGCTCTACGAGTGTAGTTTATCGTTTAAGTTTATCCCCTCACGTATCGGCGACAAACAGCCTATACGCTACGGTATCCTCTAATACCTGACGAGAGCCGAGGCGCTCTCCCGTTCATGTTCGCCACTAAGTCGACGCTCTGTCCAAAGCCGTGGCACTCTTTGGGAGAACGCAAGCTGCTAATTACGCAGCGAGAGCTACTGATCTATTGTTGTCAGTTAATTTTAAAGTGTTACTTTTATAGAGGTGCAACTCCTCTACTCGCTGACCAAGGCTCACCAAATCTGTCGAAATCCTTTCATCCCCATATATTATTGTTTCAAATAATGGTTATACGAAGCCTTATAGTAACTGCGGATATAGCCTGCCCTTGCAAGGACGACATAATCCTCGGTTTTTTTATTATAATAAACGGTATCGCCGTTTGCAATAGTTTTATGAATTGATTTTTTATCTAAAATGACCGAGTTAGCCTTTTTAAGATAAGATTCAACGTCACGGCATCCTACGTCATTCTTATGCTTATAAAAATGATTAACCAAATTTTCGGCATCGTAGAAATTGAATTTATACTTATTGCTAAATGATACGTCATAGAACTTATAGGTTTTAACGCAGCACAAGAAAATAATTGATATCAAAGCCGAGGCTGACATAATTATTATAGGCCAAACACCTGTAAAAGTATGCGCCGCAAAATCAAAATAAGCAACAGTTACGGCAAGCGCCAAAAAAATAGCAAAGAAAAACAAGTTGATATTATGCTTTTCACTATACGTCACTATATATTTGCCGCTGTTTTTATCACGGCAAGACTTGCATCTTTTAGGCAAATCAAGACCCTTTGAGTAATAAAAATCAATTTCATTTTGCGACAATTCAAATTCCCTGCCGCACTGAACACACCTGATTTTCATCAGTAATTGCCTTTCATTGCACGTTCAATTGCACGGTCGGAGTCCTTTTTTGCTTGAACTGCACGCTTATCGTAAAGTTTTTTACCCTTGCAAAGACCTATTTCAAGCTTAGCCCTGCCTTTAAAAATATAAAGCCTAAGTGGAATAATCGAAAGCCCCTGCTGCTGGCTTGCGCCGAAAAGCTTCATTATCTCTTTTTTATGAAGAAGAAGCCTTTTTTTTCGCATAGGGTCACGGTTAAAACGGTTGCCCTGCTCATAAGGCGAGATATGCATACCGATAACAAACATTTCGCCGTCATCAACCGAGCAAAAGCTATCCTTAAGATTAACTCTGCCGTTTCTGATAGATTTAATTTCCGTGCCGAAAAGCTCTATCCCGGCCTCGTATGTTTCCAAAACAAAATAGTCGTGATAGGCTTTTTTATTATTTGCGATTATTTGCTTTTGATTTTTATCCAAGTCTATCACTCCTTTTAAACTAAATTAGACTTCTGCCCTCGAGAGCACGTGAAAGCGTAACCTCGTCTGCATATTCAAGGTCTGCGCCGACAGGAACGCCGTACGCCAAGCGGCTGACGGTAATGCCCATAGGCTTAAGCAAACGGCTTATATACATTGCAGTCGCCTCACCCTCAACAGTCGGGTTAGTTGCCATAATGACCTCTTCAACTTCTCCGCTTCCAAGCCTTGAAACAAGCTCTTTAATACGAATTTGGTCAGGCCCTATATTATCCATAGGTGAAATAGCGCCGTGCAAAACGTGGTATGTACCGTTATATTCATGGGTTCGTTCTATTGCGGCAACGTCACGAGGGTCTTGAACAACGCAAATTGTGCTTTTATCTCGTGTTTTACTCTTACAAATAGGGCACAAATCATCATCGGCGAGGTTGCAACAAACTTTGCATTGCTTGATTTTAGTATGAGCGTCGGTAATTGCCTGTGCAAATTCACGTGCCTGCTCATCCGAAAGGCCGAGAACATAAAAAGCCATACGCTGAGCCGTTTTATGCCCGATACCCTGCATACGCTCAAATTGGTCTATTAAATTTTGAAGCGGTGCAAGGTCAAAACTCATTTTATTACCTCTGTTGATTTGTTTATTTATAATAAGGCGAACAATGTTCGCCCCTACGGCGTCGAAAAGCTTAAGATTTTTGCGAAAGACAAGGAAAAAATTGCGAAGCTGTATAAATATACTGCGAGCAATTGATGACGCTGTATTTTACAAAAAGATTAGCTTTAAAGGCCGGGGATATTGAGACCGCCCGTTACCTTTTCAAGCTCACGCTCCGATTCTTCATCAATTTGGCGCATTGCTTCATTGAAAGCGGCTACAAGCATATCTTCAAGCATTTCTACGTCCTCAGGGTCAACAACCTCAGGGTTAATGCCGATTGCCTTAATTGTGTGGTCGCCCTTAGCGGTAATTTCAACCATACCGCCGCCTGAAGTAACAACGTATTCTTTTTCTTCAAGTTCTGATTTTTTGTTTTCAAGATTTTCTTGCATTTTTTGAGCCTGACGGAGCATATTTTGCATATTCTGCGGTCCGCCGCCCATTCCTTGAGGAAGTCTTGCTTTCATAATTAATTCTCCTATATTTTATTCAAAATTTATTTTAATATTATCCTCTGCCTGATGAATTAAATCCTCAAGCAAATCCCTTTTAGGTGCGTCTGTTGCTTTCTTTTTAAATATTCCAAGCTTATAACTTTGACCCGTCACGTCATAAAGCGCCTGCTTAATCGCCTTTGAATAAGTCGGGGTTTTCAAAAACTGAATGATAGTCGGATTAGGGCTGTCAATCAAGAAATACTCCCCTCTTATATATCCTTTTGAACCTGCAAGGACACCGAACAAAGCGATGTTTTGCTTATGAATAACGTCCATAAAATCGTCCCACTGCTCAAAAAGATATTGACCGGTATCACCTTGCGCCTGCTTTGGCGCTTCCTGCTTAGGCACTTCAGGCGCCGGCTTAGGCACACTTTGAGCCACGGTTGGGGCAGCAGGCTGAGAAATCGGTGCAGGTGATTGAGCCTTTTGTTCTTCTGCTTTAGCGGCAGACGGTGCAACACTTGGCACATCTTCACTTTCCTGAGGCTTAGGTGCTTCAACAGGTGCAACCGTTTGCTGAGGCTGAGGCTTAACTGCAACCCCACGTGAAACGGCACGTTCAAGCTTAGATATTCTGTCAATAAGCGAATCCATATTAACATCAAGTTTAGGTTCGCAAAGCTTAACAAAAGACATTTCAAGCTCAACCCTTGCATTAGCACCCGACTTGATTTTAGTCAAGGTGTCCTGAAAAAGGTCAAGCGCATAAATAACATTTTCAAGCGTAAAGCTTTCCGCCGAAGAAACAATAGAATTATATTCATCATCGGTGCAAATAATCAAACCACGGCTGTCCTTAACGGTTTTAACAATAAGGAAATTACGAAGATGATTAATCATTTCAACGCAAAGGCGCTCCATATCATAGCTGTTTTGATAAAGCTCTGAAATGACTGACATTGCAGATGAGCTGTCCTGATTATTAATACAGTCGGTAAGCTTATAAAGCGCTTCTCTGCCTGCCAAACCGGCAACCTCGCTTACAAGCGCAGAATCAATTTTTTTACTTCTTCCGGCGCACTGGTCAAGAATTGAAAGACCGTCACGAAGAGCGCCGTCGGCAATACGGGCAATAAGAATTGCGGCATCGTCGCTAAGCTCCATCCCCTCAAGTTCGGCAACCTGCTTAAGCCTTATCGACATTGTTTCGGGCTGAATACGTTTAAAGTCAAACCTTTGGCAACGTGAAAGAATAGTTGCAGGAAGCTTATGCACCTCAGTAGTGGCAAGAATGAATATTACGTGAGCAGGCGGCTCCTCAAGAGTTTTAAGAAGAGCGTTAAATGCTCCTGTTGAAAGCATATGAACCTCGTCAATAATATAAACTCTGTATTTACCCCTACTCGGAGTGTAATTAGCTTCTTCTCTTAAATCACGGATATTATCAACACCGTTATTTGAAGCGGCATCAATTTCTACTACATCATAAATAGTACCGTTATCAAGCCCCTTACAAACCTCACATTCATTGCATGGCTCGCCGTCAACGCTGTTTTCGCAATTGACTGCCTTAGCCAAAATCTTAGCACATGTTGTTTTACCCGTACCACGAGAGCCTGTAAAAAGATAAGCGTGAGCAATTCTGCCCTCTTTAATCTCATTTTTAAGCGTAGAGGTGACGTGCTCTTGACCGTAAACGTCCGCAAAAACCTTAGGTCTGTACTTACGATACAACACCTGATACATATACACATCACTCCCGCTAATCAAAATTAAATAAATATAATTAAAAGGCAGAAGCAGCTTATTTCATAATGTAACGCACAGACTTGTCTGCGGCACACAGAATAATCCACTTATTGCTGCTCGGTTCCCCGCCTGACAAGGTTCGTAGCATCCCGTTGCACAGGGCCCGTACGCTACACTATGAAATAAGGAATAACCCCTACCTTTTGTGTTAGTATTATACTACATCTTTATTCAGAAATCAAGACTTTTTCTATCTCTGCAAAATAAATATAATGAAAATCCTTTTCGGGATACCATTTATCCTCAACAGTATCGTCAATAAATTCCTTAGGGTCAAACTTACTCTTAGCCATTTTTTTACAAACAAGAACAAGCTTTGCCTCTTCAAAGTATGGTGCTGCCTCGTCAAAATTAGGTGTAAGGCCGCAAGCCTCGGTTTTATTTACATCTCTGCCGCTTTTTGAGCCGCAAACACCGTGAACAGCCTGTTTTTTATCAAGAGAAAAGAAACTCAAAGTAAAATGGTCAAAAGCGTTCATAAATTCCTCGGTATATCTTTGAGGGCGGATATAAACAGTAACGCTGTCCTTGCCCCAAAGCTCGCCCATAGCACCCCAAGAAACAGTCATCATATTATATTTTTCGTTGTTGCCTGCGGTTACAAGACCCCAATTATTTTTAAGCAAATCAACGATATTTTCCTTAATATCCGTCGCTTTAATTTCTTTAAACATAAAATCACCTACTATAATTTCAATAAAAAAGGGACTGCATAACAGTCCCGATTTTTAATTTTATTTAATAAACTTAATAAGCTCTAAAGCGGCATTAATGTCGCCGTCAACCTTAAGCTTGCCTGTTGTGAAAGCAATTACAGGGTCAAGCTTGCCGTTAATAAGCTTTGTAAAATTAGTTGCATTAACGGTAAGTATTGCATTTCTGTCATAATACTCATAAGGCTCAACGTGAACCTGACCGTCCTTAATTTCAATATAGAAAATACCCTCAACCTTGCCGATAAGGTTAATCTGGAAAGCAAGAGTACCTGAAACAGAAGAAACGTCTGCGTTTAAAAATTTCTTTCTTGTTGCCTGAACAACTGAATCATAAGTCATTGCCATAATAAAACCCTCCGATATATCTTTCTTACCTCTCTTAATTATCATTATATCACACTTGTCAAGCCATATCAAGAAAATTAACTATATAAAATTTCGCAAAATTCTTTATTTTTTGCGCTTATAAAATTTTATTTGAATAATTAATAATTTTAAGCAAAAATTATAAGTGGTGATATAAAATGATGTTTTTAAAAGCATTTATCGTAGGCGGCTTGATATGCGTTATCGGTCAGCTTTTGATTGACTTAACAAAGCTTACGCCTGCAAAAATTCTTGTTTTATTCGTTTGCGTCGGCGTACTGCTCGGCGGACTTGGGATTTATCAGCATTTAATTGATTTTGCCGGTGCCGGCGCAACAGTTCCGCTGACAGGCTTCGGCGCTTCCCTTGCAAAAGGAGTTAAAGAGGCGATACAAAAAGACGGCTTTTTGGGAGTTGTTGCAGGTCCGCTTCAAGCCTGCGCAGTCGGCGTTACGGTCGCAATGCTCAGCGCACTTGCGGTAGCACTTATCTGCCGACCTAAGGATAAAGGGTGAATAAAAAAACAGAGGTTGTTTTATTTTTGTGAAACAACCTCTTTAATATATGTAATATTAAATTACTCGCCCTTCATTTCAAGGAGCTTTGCCTTGCCCTCATAAGCAGCCTTAGAAAGCTTAATTGAATCGAAGATTGCAGCCTCGATATCGTCAGGAGTACAGCCAAGCTCTTTAGTATCATCGGTAGGAATAAAGAGATTCATACCCATAATATCTGCAAGACCTACAGGGTCGATACCGCCTTCAACATTACGAGAAGCATAGTCCTTACGCATTACGTGGCCGAACATTTGGAAGAATACCTTAGGGCAGTCAACAATCTTACGGTCAGGAATACCGTCCATAGCTCTGTATACAATCTTAAGAAATTCTCTCCAAGTCAAGTTATAGCAAGAAATGCCGTATGCTCTTGCGCCCTTAACCTGCTCTGCCGCACCTACGATAGCCTCGCCAACCTGGCGAACGGTAAGCATTGCAGTACCTCCCTTTGGATACATAGTGAAAGGCATTTTTTTAAATCTCTGAAGCTGTTCAATAAGGATAACCCAAACAGGACGTCTGCCCGGCTGAGTACCGAAGATATAAGGGAGTTCAAGAACTGCTACGCCCATATCGTCATCGGCATACTTGAAAGCAACTTCCTCCTGCTCAACACGCGAACGGATATACGGGTGCTTTTCGCAAAGCTGCATATCAGGTCTTTGCTTAGCAAGCCAAGCAAAATATGAACCGAGAACAACGCATCTCTTAACGCCGCACTTCTTAGCCATCTTTAAGAAACGGTCGGTTGGGTTGATATTATACTTTTTGTAAGCATCATAAACAGGGTGAGGAAATTCAACTCTTTCATCAACACCTGCGGCATAAACAAAAGCGTCAATACCTGTCATTGCCTTTTCAAGCTCTTCATCGCTAAGTTCAAGGAAGTTACCGAATTCGATATCCATTTCCTTAGGAATAGGAGCGCCTTCCGGAAGAGGAGGCAAAGCAATAGTTTTAACTTTATGACCACGGTCAATAAAAATTTGAGCAGCAGCAGAGCCTAAAAGACCTGTACCGCCGAAAATAAGAACATTCATCAAAATATCCCCCTTTAATTATTGATAATATTATAACAACAAATGCGACAATCGTCAACAAAATTATTAAATAAATATAAACTTTTCATATAAATGAATGTTCAATAGTGATTACAACGTTTATTTTATCGTCATATTGCTTAAACAAAGCCATAATATCGTTTAAAATTTTCGTTGTATCGTTATTTTTATCAAAAGGAATTACAAGGTCAAAAATAAGGTTTTTGTGAGTTTCGCCGTTTACGAGTCTGAAATCATGGAACGAATATTCATCATTATAGCCCTTAATGATTTTTTGCGCTATGGCTTTATATTTATTTACTTCTTCATTATTAATATCAATCGGGTCAAGATGAATACAAATCATAATATTAAGTTGCTTTTGAATTTTCTTTTCCACGTTATCTATAACGTCGTGGATATGAACAATATCCTCATTTGACGGCACTTCTGCATGAGCCGAAGCAATAATTCTGCCTGGGCCGTAATCGTGAACGATTAAATCATGAACGCCGATTATTTCTTTTTCGCTTAAAATCAAATCTTCAATACTTTTAACAAGTTCAGCCGAAGGCGGTTGACCGAGTAAAGGACCGAGAACGTCCTTCAAAACACCGATACCGGAGAAAATAATTGCAAAAGCGACAAGCAAGCCGACAATACCGTCTATATGATGAAATCCCGTAAAATGAGAAATAAGAAGAGAAATAACAGTTGCGCCTGTTGCAATACAGTCATTAAGGCTATCCTGACAAACTGCTTTAAGGTTAATGTTATCGGTAAGTTTATAGAGCTTTTTATTAAAAAAAGCCATCCAAAGTTTAACGCTGATTGCAATAACAAGAACGACAACCGAAACAATACTGAAATTAACCTCTTCAGGCCTAATAATTTTTTCTATTGAGCTTTTTCCGAGTTCAAATCCCATTAAAAGAATAATAAATGAAACGATAAGAGCGGAAATATATTCAAGCCTGCCGTGACCAAAGGGGTGTTCTTTATCGACAGGTTTATTTGCAAGCTTTGCTCCTGCGACAGTAACAACATTCGATGCTGCGTCAGAAAGGTTATTAAAAGCGTCGGCAGTAATTGAAACCGAACCGGTAAGAGTACCTATAACAAATTTCATTATGCACAAAAGAGCATTGCACAAAATTCCGCAAATACCGCTCATTGTGCCGACCTTTTCTCTTCCGAGTGCAGAAGAAACGTCATATTTCCCATTAATATATTTAATTAAAAATTTTGTCAAAATAATCAGTCCCGATAAAAATAGTACCTATATATTACCATTAATATTCATTTTGTGCAATAAAATTATATTGCGTTTTTTTGATTAAGTGATAAAATAAAGATATATTTCATTGTTGAGGAAAATATTATGATACTTAGAACACCGAGTTTTTACAAAGATTTCAAATGCATTGCGGGTGCCTGCCCCGACTCCTGCTGCCAAGGTTGGGAAGTTGACGCAGATGAAAAATCGCTTGAATATTACAAAACCTTATCCGGCGAAATAAGGCAAAAAATAGACAGCGTACTTACAAAGGACGAGTTTGGAAATACAATTTTTAGGCTTGCCGATAAAAAGCGCTGTCCGTTTTTAAATAATGAAAATTTATGCGATATGCATATTGCGATAGGAGGAGAGCACACACCTTACACCTGCCGAACATTTCCGAGGTTTATCAACGATTTTGGCGGTACGGAAGAAATGGGCGTATCGTTTTCATGCCCCGTTGCAAGCGATATGATGTTTAATTTAAAAGAAAAAATGACGTTTACAGACGAGGCAAACGACAGATTGCCTGAGCTTAACGAGATTGATGCGCAGACATATTTTTATCTTGTAAAAGCAAGGAAAAAGGCTTATGAGATAGTGCAAAACAGAGATAAGCACATTAGTGACAGGCTCAAGGAACTTCTTGAATACGGAAAAGAAATACAAAAGGATTTAGAGGAATACAAAGAGGGCGACGATGATATAGACTTTTTTGAAGTATTCAACAATCCTGAAGTAATAAATCAGCAATGGGTTGAAAAAGTAAAAAACAAAAAAGAAAAACCCATTGAAAACGAAATCTTCAATGAGCAGATTGCAATGTACTTTTTATTCAAATATTTTCTTACAGCTGTTTATGATTATGATGTTTTATCAAAAATAAAAATGGCGATAGTGGGCGTTTTAATCGTTACATATTTTGGTGAAGAAAGTTGGGTTATTCACCTTTGGAGCAAGGAAACCGAGCATTCGCAGTACAATATGGACAGATATAAAAAACTCCTCAAAGAGGCAAATTGCCTTAGCTGTGAGGAGCTTGAAAAAAGGTTGTATTAAAATTAACGGCAGGAATCGAAAAAAATTTGGTGTTTGAGAAACGGGCGAACAGTGTTCGCCCCTACGTATTTTCCCCCATTAAATCTTTGTCATCAGAGTGTTGCAAGAAGCGGCTTTATTTCATCTAATGATGAGATTTGAAAATCGGGAACAATATCGCCGTGTTCAAGACCGTTTGGATTAAACCAGACGGTTTTTATTTTTGCGTTTTTGCCGCCTTTAATATCCGATGAAAGGCTGTCGCCTATAATTACCGCTTCATCCGCATTAAAATTTTCAATTTGAGAGAAAACCTTATTGAAAAATTCAACGTTTGGCTTTTCAAAACCGACAACCTCGGAAATAAATATATCTTTAAAACAATGAGAAATATCGGCAGTACTCATTCTGCCTTCCTGCACTTTTTCAGCGCCGTTTGATACAACATATAGATTATAATCATTACATATAGAGTAAAGCATTTCTTTTGCGCCGTCAACAAAATAATGACCGTGTGCAAGATTTTCTTCATAAATTGCCGTTGCTTTTTGAGGAGAAGCATCAACCTTGATATCATCAAAAAGAAGTTTATAGCGATTAACTTTAACCTCTTCCCTGCTTATTTCGCCTAGTTCAAGACGTTTCCACTGAGAAATGTTATATTTGCTGTATTTTTTTATAATTTCCTCAGTCGGTTCAATACTAAGTTCGTTTAAGGTTTTTGTTAAAGCTACCCTCTCGCTCATTTTAAAATCAAGTATAGTATCGTCCAAATCAAGCAAAACAGTTTTAATCATATTACACCTTTCACCTCATAAAAGAAAAATTCGCTTGCACCATTATAGCAGATACAAGCGAAAAATTCTATACAATTATTTAAAGGTCAGCCTTTGTGATTGCAATTTGCGTGACATTTACTGCAATCACCGCCGCAAACAGCACTCTTGCCTGCCTTTTTATCTTTAACAATTTTTCGTATGATTAGAAAAACAACAAGCAAAACAATTGCAATTACAATAATGTTATAAACATTTGCTTTTAAAAACGCAAGCATACAAATACTTCCTTTCTGAAAATAATCAATAATTATGCCTTAACCTTGTTCTTTTTTGAAGTCTTAGCGTTGATTGTGAGTCTGTTATCATCATATTTGTTCTTTCTGAAGAGCATATAAAGAATACCTGCAAGACAAATAAGAGCAGCAATGAAGCCGATAACGTTAATGTCGCCTGCAAAAACAAGACCGATTTGATATACAATAAGTGAAATGATATAAGCAAAGCCGCACTGATAGCCAATTGCAAACCATGTCCATTTAGCATTGTTCATTTCTCTTTTGATAGCACCGATTGCCGCAAAGCAAGGAGCGCAAAGAAGGTTAAAGATAAGATATGAATAACCTGCAAGAGCAGCATGACCGCCGCTGAGATTTGAAAGGTCTTTGCCAAAGTTAACCCAAATTTCATCACCGTTTTCAGCAAGCTCGCCTGCGAAGTGATAAAGAACGCCGAAGGTTGAAACAACGTTTTCCTTAGCGATAAGACCTGTAACTGCTGCAACAGCAGGCTTCCAACCGCCCCAACCGAGTGGAACGAAGAGCCAAGCAAACAAGTTACCGAACTTTGCAAGGATTGAGTTATCCATGTCCTCAACCATACCAAAGGCACCGTTTTCTACGCCGAAGCCCTGGAGGAACCAAATGAGGATTGTTGCAAGTGTGATGATTGTACCTGCTTTTTTGATAAATGACCAGCCACGCTCCCAAGTTGAACGAAGAACTGTGCCGAGTGTAGGAATATGGTAAGCAGGAAGCTCCATAACAAAAGGAGCAGGGTCACCGGCAAATTTCTTAGTTTTCTTAAGCATAATGCCTGAAACAATGATTGCCGCAACACCAACGAAGTAAGCAGAAGTTGCTACCCAGCTTGCACCACCGAAGCATGCACCTGCAATAAGGCCGATAATAGGAAGCTTAGCGCCGCAAGGAATAAATGTTGTTGTCATAATTGTCATACGACGGTCACGTTCATTTTCGATTGTACGTGAAGCCATTACAGCAGGAACGCCGCAACCTGTACCGATAAGCATAGGGATAAATGATTTACCGGAAAGACCGAAATGGCGGAATATTCTGTCCATTACGAAAGCTACACGGCTCATATAACCGCAACCCTCAAGAATTGCAAGAAGGAAGAAGAGAACGAGCATTTGAGGAACGAAGCCGAGAACTGCACCGACACCGGCTACGATACCGTCATTAATAAGACCAAAGAGCCACGGTGCAAGATGTGGTTCAAGGAATTTTTCAAGAAGTCCCGGTACCCATTCAGCGAAAAGAACATCGTTTACCCAGTCGGTTCCCATTTTACCAATCCACTGCATTGAGATAAAATACACGCCCCACATAATAAGAGCGAAAATAGGAAGACCTAAAATTCTGTTAGTAATGATTCTATCAATTTTATCTGATGTTGAAAGCTTACCTTTGTGAGCCTTCTTATATACTGCTTTAATAATTGAAGAAATATAAAGATATCTTTCATTTGTAATAATGCTTTCGGCATCATCGTCCATTTCAGTTTCTGCTGCTTCAATATCTTTTTGGATATGAGCAAGAGTTGCATCTGAAATGTTAAGTTTTTCAAGCACCTTTTCATCGCTTTCAAAAATCTTGATAGCGTACCAACGCTGCTGATTTTCAGGCATATCGTTAAGAGCTGCCTCTTCGATATGAGCGATTGCGTGTTCAACAGCACCTGAAAATTCGTGTTGAGGGATTGTTGAAGGACCGCCTGCTGCTTCAATAGCTGCTTGGGCGGCTTCCATAACGCCTGTGCCCTTTAATGCCGAAATTTCAACTACCGGGCAAGCAAGTTGCCTTGAAAGCTCTTTAACATTGATTTTGTCACCGTTTTTCTTAACAACATCCATCATATTTACGGCAACAACAACCGGAATACCGAGTTCAACAACCTGAGTTGTCAAATAAAGGTTTCTTTCAAGGTTTGTTCCGTCGATAATATTAAGAACAACATCAGGCTTTTCATCAATAAGATAATTACGTGCTACAACCTCCTCCAAAGTATATGGAGAAAGAGAATAAATACCGGGAAGGTCGGTAATGATTACATCATTATGCTTTTTAAGCTTACCCTCCTTCTTTTCAACCGTTACGCCGGGCCAGTTGCCGACATATTGGTTAGAACCGGTAAGCGCATTAAACAAAGTGGTTTTACCGCAGTTTGGGTTACCGGCAAGAGCAATTTTTATACTCATATTATGTATATCCTTTCATTTTAATTAATTATCAAGTCGTGTTAGTTTTTGCTAATTTTCATTAGTTTTCACTAACTCTCATTTCTAAAAAAATGGGATTAACTCCCTATCATTCAACCTCAATAAGTTCAGCATCATTTTTACGAACCGAAAGTTCATAATCCCTGACAGTAATTTCAATAGGATCTCCCAAAGGGGCAACCTTTCTTACGTAAATCTCAACACCCTTGGTAATACCCATATCCATAATTCTGCGTCTTAATGCGCCTTCACCGTGGACACGTTTTACGGTACAAGTTTGACCTACTTTTACTTGTTTTAAAGTGTTCATTCTCTTTCCTCCTTGTATTTATATTTAATTTTTAAACAAAAATCTTTTGCGCCATTCCCTCGCTGATTGCGATTCGAGCGCCTTTAACATTAACAATCACATTACCCGAATAAGAAGAAATAACAGTTACATTACCGCCGACAACAAAACCCAAATCAGCCAAATGAGCTTTAACCTCCGGCTTGCCTGCAATACGCTGTATTGTAAATTCTTCACCTGCGTTTGCTAAAGTAATCGGCATCATAATACACACATCCTCCGCTTAAGTAAATGATTGTTAGAAGCCGCTAACGATTGTTAGCTATCTCTAACCGCTTATATGTTAGCACCGACTAACTATTTTGTCAAGTAAAAAATATAACTTTTTATAAAACTTGAAAAAAATCCGAAATAATGTTATAATATATTGTGTAATATGTAACAAGCGAAGGTGCAATATGAAAATTCAGGAATCAGCCGAGAATTACCTCGAAACAATATTGATATTAAAAAATAAGAACGGCGCAGTTCGTTCTATTGATATAGCAAACGAATTAGGCTTTTCAAAGCCAAGCGTAAGCGTTGCTATGAAAAATTTAAGAGAAAACGGCTATATTGAGGTTGACCCGTCCGGCTATATCACATTGCTTGATTCCGGTAGGAAGATTGCCGAAAAAATATACGAAAGGCACACTACTCTTTCAAAATGGCTTGTAAGTCTCGGCGTTGACGCTAAAACCGCAGCCGAGGATGCGTGCAGAATTGAACATATTATTTCAAGCGAAAGCTTTGAAGCAATTAAAAAGATTGCGAAAATATAATCAAATTTAATTTATAAAGGCAAAAGATAAGCGTTGGAGAAAAACTCCAACGCTTTAATTTTATTCTTCTGTTTTATTATGCTTTTTCCTGAGAAATTCAACATTTTCATCAACAAGTTTTTTCTTAAGCGGGTACCAAAACCAAAGAATAAGTGCAAGCAAAATAAAGCTTATTGCCGGAACGAGAGTTGAGATATCGAAAATACCCTCTTTAACCTGCGATTCAAAAGCGGTTGACTTTTTATATCCAATCATTGAGAGAAGCGCACCCGAAAGACCCGAAGTGAGCGCCTGACCGAGCTTACGTGCAAAAGAATAAAGAGCATAAACAGAGCCGTCCTCACGTATTCCGTTTTTAATTTCGGAATAATCTATAACGTCAGTAATAAGCGCCCAAACAACCATTGAGAAAACGCCCAAGCCAAACCAGCAAAGGAATTGCAATGCAACATAAACCCAAACGTTTTGAGGTCTGACAAAGTAAAGAAGCAAACTTACAACACCTGCAACCATATTAGAAACAACGCTTATTTCAGCCTTGCCGAACTTTGCAGCAAGCGGCTTAGCGATAACAGCGGCAATAACCATTCCGCCGCCCATCATAACAACAGAAAGACTTTGGACTTTTGCATTACCGTAATAATTAGGAAATACATAGTTAGCCATTTGCTGAATAGTAAGCTGCGAAATAAGCATAAAGATTGATGCCACAATGATAGAAATCAGCGCACGGTTTTTAACTGCATTTTTAAGCATTACGCCAAGGTTATTTTTCTCAAGTTGAGCATCAGTAGCCTGCGCCCTTACACGCTCGGTAGTGAGAGCATAGCAAAGAAGATAACAAACGACAGCAAGCAAGGAGCAAACTCCTGCAACAACAGTAAACTTAGTGCCGCTTATAACATCATTTCCGTTTTCCTTATTATAAATAATAAGAGGGACAACAGCCATAATAATAGCGCCGGCAAACATACCGCCCATTGTTCTAAACGTTGAAAGTGACTGCCTGTCATTAGGATTATCGGAAATAGCAGAAGCCATAGAGCCGTAAGGAATATTGATTGAGGTATAAAATACAGAACCCCAAAGGATATAAGTTACAAACAAATATGCAATCTTAGCAGGCTTAGGAAGCCCTGAAAGCGAACTTTGATACATCAAAAACGAAACAATTGCAACGGGACCGCACATTCTTCTGATCCACGGCTTAAATTTACCTGCGGCAGTCATTTTGCTTTTATCGCAAATTCTGCCCATTGCTACATCCGTAAATGCATCAACAAACCTTGCAATCATCATAATAATACCAACAATATAGCCGTCAACATCCATAACATCGGTATAAAATTTCATAAGAAAGCTTGACGAAAGCAAAAAGGTCAAGTCGTTACCAAAATCGCCGAACATATAGCCGATTTTGTCTTTAAACCCAAAGGGTTTAACAATTTTGTCGTTTTTCATATTAATTTTACAATCCCATCTCTTATTTTAGTGAATATTCACAGAATTATAATACTATAAATAAATAATTTTTACAATACTATAATTAGCATAATTAATACAAAAATACGAAAATAAACAGAATTTCTAATTAATGCCTCGTGTCATCGTCAAAACATTCGCAAAAACGAGCGGCAAATGACGGCTCCTCCCCGCCTGCATAAAGGTGACTGATATCGCCGAACTGCTGACAGCGAAAAGCGGCTATACCCTTTTCCCTTTCCTCGGTAATAAGAGTAGTTACAGAAGTCGGCAAGGCAACAAAATTATGCCAAAAAACCATAGGCGAGCAAGACATAATATGAGAAAGCAAAACACATTCAACGCCGAAATGGCAGAAAAGAACAATTGTATCGTGGTTAGAATTATTAACCTTATAAATATTACCTTGATGTTCGTAACCGTGCTTTTTAAGAAGCTCGTCAATACCGTTGCATACCGTTTTATATTTACGCTCAACATTGCCATAGCGCATTATTTTAGAGTTGTACCATTCGTTATAATCATAATGCTCAGGATATTTTGTCCATTCGCTCGGCAATCTGTCCCAGCAGGAAATATATTTTAAGCCTGACAAGATTTTTCCTTCAAATTCGCAAAGCCAATGGAGTGTTTGAGCACTTCTATTCATTTTATCAAGAGTATAGGATGCGGTATCCTGTGCTCTGCCAAGCGGAGAACAATAAAAAGCCTTAACGTCAAGCTTAGAAATACGTTCACTTAAAAGTTTTGCCTCACGAACACCCTTTTGGGTCAATGTATCGTGTTCATAATCAGGGTCACCGTGACGGATAATAATAAGTTTCATAAATATCACCGAGTTCATAATAACATATTTGATAAGTTTTTACAATTATGTTATTATAGCATTATGAGAATTTTAATTGATGCAGACGGCTGTCCGGTAACAATGGAAGCAGTCAAAATAGGAAACGAATACAGCGTAGAAAGCATTATTTTTTGCGACACAAGCCACGAATTTAATATCAAGAATGTTAGAGTAATAACTGTTGGAAAAGGTGCTGACAGCGCAGATTTTGCACTTGTAAACAAAGTGCAAAGCGGTGACATAGTCATCAGTCAGGATTACGGCTTATCGGCTATGGCTCTTGCAAAAGGCGCAATAATAATAAATCAAAACGGATTAATTATTAACGATTTTAACATAGATACACTTTTAACATCACGTCACCTTGCCAAAAAGGCGAGAAGAGCAGGAAAGCATTTGAAAGGTCCGTCAAAAAGAACGGCTGAGCAAGACGAAAAATTTGAAAAAGCACTGAGAGGAATACTTAATGAACATATTAATCGTGCCTGACAGCTTCAAGGGCAGCTTGTCATCAAAGGAAGTTTGCAAAAGTATAAAAAGCGGAATAGAAAGCGTTGAAAATCATAATATTACTTGCCTGCCCTTTGCAGACGGAGGCGAAGGATTCGGCGAATGTTTAAGTGGCTTTTGTAATGGTGAGATACTTTACACTCGTTGCAGTGACATATATTCAAGAGGTATGAAAGGTCACATATATACTTATGAAAATACTGCCATAATAGAAAGTGCAACTGCAAGCGGACTTCAAAAGAAAAAAGACGTTATGAATGCAACATCTTATGGTACGGGTGAGTTGATAAAGTTCGCTGTATCAAAGGGTTTTTGCAACATTATACTCGGATTGGGCGGCAGCGGATGCTGTGACGGAGGTGCAGGTGCGCTAAGTGCGCTCGGTGCTGTTTTCAGAGATATTGAAGGATATGAAATTGATTACCCGACCGGCAAAGATTTAAATAATATTTACGGTGCAGGTTTTACAGATATCGTAAAGGGAATTAACTTTACATACGCTTGCGATGTTGACAATGTATTTTTTGGCAAAAAGGGGGCGGCTTATGTTTTTGCAAAACAAAAGGGCGCAAATAACGAACAAATAAAAGAACTTGACGACGGACTGAAAATGCTTAATGCTTTTCTTCCAAGAGATATAAGAGAGGTTAAGGGTGCAGGAGCGGCAGGAGGTATATGCGGCGGTCTTTATTCCGTTTACGGCGGAGAAATAAAAAGCGGATTTGACATACTATGCGAAGCTTCATCCCTTGAGAAAAAAATAAAGGAAAGCGATATTGTAATTACAGGCGAAGGAAAAACCGACAATCAAACGCTTATGGGAAAGCTCGTATATAAAATAAGCGAGCTTTGCAAAAAGTATAACAAAAAATGCATTATTTTAAGCGGAGATATTGAAAATGTTAAACTCGGTGACAAAATGTACAGTCTTGTTGATAAAAACACATGTGCCCAATATGCAATAGAAAACACCCAAAAGCTTTTATATGAAAAAGCTAAAATAGTTATTAAAGATATAAATATTTCTTGCAATAAATAAACAAAAATAATATAATAAGTTTGTATATTATAATTACAGATGAAAGGAAAAAAACAATGAAGGTTATTTTACCAAAACACAGAGAATTTCTTATTAAATTTGAGGACGGATATGCACAGGAGGCTGAGGCTTGGGAAGCGCTCAACCAAATCGTTAAAGATTATTCTGTAGACGGAAAAAGTGTTTACAGCGAAACATTTATTGAGGACAACGAGGATAAGGTTAAGGCTCTTCAAGAGAAGTACGAATTTACATACGAAATTATTGAAAAGTAAGCAGGTATTATAATTATGTTGACTAAAACAGCTTATATGGTTGCAACGGCACATCTTGACACTGTTTGGAGATGGACAATTGCCGATACGGTTGAAAAATTTATACCGGACACATTAAGCAAAAACTTTGACCTTATTGAGAAGTACCCAAATTATATATTCAATTTTGAGGGTGCTTACAGATACGAGCTTATAGAAGAATACTATCCAAGGGCATTTGACCAAATCAGAAGATACGTTAAAACAAACAGGTGGAATCCTGCAGGTGCGGAATACGAAAACGGCGACGTAAATATTCCCTCACCGGAGGCTATCACACGTAACATTCTTCTTGGAAATAACTATTTTTATGAAAAGTTCAAGAAAAAAAGTAAGGATATATTTTTGCCTGACTGCTTCGGTTTCGGTGCGCAATTGCCACAAATTATCAATGATGCCGGTCTTTTAGGATTCAGCACGCAAAAACTGTCTTGGGGCTCGGCTTACCCAATACCGTTTGATTTAGGTATGTGGGTCGGCGCCGACGGAAATGAGATTGGTGCGTCATTTAATGCAAAAAGTTACAGATACAAGCTTGACGGCGACGTTCGAGCAGACTTAAGCGTTATTGACGGAATTAACAAAGCTTATGTTGAAACCAATATGAAACTTCCGTGGGTTAATCACCTTTACGGAACAGGCGACTGGGGCGGCTCGCCGACAGAGGAAAGCGTTAAAAACGTTGACGAAAGTGTAAGAGCCAACAAAGACAACAAATTATTCCAAGTAATAAGTGCAAGAAGCGATAAGGTTTTTACGAAGCTTAAAAGGTACAACAACGGTGCAAACGGCATGTTCATTCCGAGATACAAAGGCGATATGCTTATGACAAATCACGGCGCCGGCTGTTACACCTCACGTACGCAGAGCAAAAGGCTTGATTATCAAAGCGAACAAATAGCGCACAGTGCGGAGTTTGCCTGTTCGTTTGCCTCTCTTTGCGGTACATATGATTATCCTAAGGAAAATCTTAACAAGGCTTGGAAGCGTTCAATTAAACATCAATTCCACGATGACATTACGGGCACATCATTAATGGAAGTTTACAATGACGCTTGGGATGATTATTATTCGTCTATAGCTCAATTTAAAGGCGAACTGACCTCGTCCCTACAGGCAATTTCAAGAAATATGGACACAAGCTGGGTTCCTGAAAACGCAGTTGCAGTTTCAGTGTCAAACCCTACGCAATACAGAAGACGTGAAAGCGTTGAAGCCAAGATTAAGCTCAACGTAAACACCCCTTTTGTCAAGGTTATTGACAAGCAAAAAAAGGAAGTGCCGAGCCAGATTATCAACAAAACAGGCAAACATTTTGAAATAGTATTTCAGGCTGACGTGCCGTCATTTGCAATTCACATTTATGCTATTGTTCCGAGTGAGGAGCAATGCCAAATAAAAACTGACCTTAAGATTAGCGGTCATACCCTTGAAAACAGCAAATATAGAGTTATTTTCAACAAAAACGGCGACCTTGCATTCTTACTTGACAAAGAACTGAACAAGCAGCTTATCACCTCTCCTATTAAGCTTGCAATGCTTCACGATACAGGCTCGCTTGCTTATCCGTCTTGGGAATTAAGAAAAGAAGATATCGACAAGGACGCTTATTGCTATGCAAACACTCCTAAATTTGAAATAATTGAAAATGGACCTGCACGAATTGCAATAAAAATTACAAGAGAGGCCGAATATTCAACGATTAATCAAATTGTTTCTCTATATCCTGACAGCAAGGTTATCAGATTCGACAACGAAATTGATTGGAGAACAAGAAGAACACTTCTTAAAGCTGTATTCCCTCTTGCAAGTTCAAATTATGTTGCAAAATATGATTCGGGTTTAGGATACACGCAAAGAGAAAACAACAGCGAAAAGCTTTATGAAGTACCTGCTCAAAAATGGGCTGACATAACTGACAAAAGCGGTAATTTCGGAGTAAGTATTCTTACAGACTGCAAGCACGGCTGGGATAAGCCTAACGACAACACATTAAGGCTCACCTGCATTCACACGCCTGTCGGAGCATTTACAAAGGAAACAAGGCAAGATTTACAAGACCTCGGCAGAAACTGCTTTAGCTTTGGAATTTTCGGCCACGAGGGTGACATTGAAAACGGGACTAACCGTGAATCAATTGTATTTGCAAGAAAGCTTATCACCTGTGAAGTAAAAAAGCAGAGCGAAAAGGGCGAATTTTCTCAAGTTGCCAGCCTTTTAAAATTATCGCACGACAATATTGTTATCAGAGCTGTAAAAATCAGCGAATATGACAAAGACGCTTTAATTGTAAGGCTTAATAATGCAACGGCTATTGAGCAGAAAAATGCGGCGCTGAGTGTATACAGAGAATTTGAAGAAGTTGACGAAGTAAACACAAGCGAAGAATTTATAAGAAAGCATACACCTGCCGAAAAGAAAACAGTCAGAGTTTCATTAAAGCCATTTGAAACGATGACATTGAAAATTAAATTTGCAAAAGCACCGGAGTGTAAGTTCAACAATACTTACTCCCCAATGCGACTTAATTACAATGTTAAAGCGTTTACAAATTACAAGAATATGAAGTACAACATACTTCAGGGCGGTGGATACTCTCTGCCGATTGATTTAATCAGCAAAAACATTAAAGTAAACGGAATTGATTTTTACATTCCTCACGGCAACAGCAAAGGAAAAACTCCAAGATTCGACGCGGTAGCTTGCAGAGGTCAAAAAATCAGACTTGACGGAAAATATAATCAAATATATATTCTTGCAGGAGCGGTAAGCGAGGAAGATATAGTAGCAACATTTAAAATTGACAGAAAAGAATACAAAGTCAATTTCAAATCAATGACTGCACCTTACAGTAAATGGGATATGTACGGCTTAAATCAGACAGCTCATACCGATGACGAAACAACATTCGGATACGAATTTACTCATCTTCATCACCCTGAGGGCAATATCGTAAAAAAAGCAAGAATTTATCTTTATTCACTCAATGTTAAGAATAAAAAGATTTTGCGTTTTCCGGACAATAACAAATTAGTTATATTTGCAATGAGTTCGGCACAAAAGGAAGAATTTACCAATCTTGCAGAAAATGTTATTGACGTTGTTGAAGACAATTATGACTTCGGCAAAATTCCTCCGATTGACAAAATCACCGATAAAACAGAGGCGATAACAATCCGTGCAGGTAAAATTCAAGACCAAAGAAACGGCGGCAAAGGAAAAGGCTTTTTAAGAGATAATATTATAACCAATATTATCCGTTCATACACAAAAAGCGAATGGTAAACATTTAAAGCAGCGATTAGATATACAAAAAATGTATATTTAATCGCTGCTTTTTGTAATGATATTTTACTTTACATTTTTGAATTGTTAAAAACACTGTGGAAAACGTTGTTGAGAATGTGGAAAAGTGACGCTTTTGATATAAATAATTGTTGAAAACTATGTGGAAAATGTTAAAAATGTAAAGGATTTTACTTGACAGGAAAAGTTTTCCACTTAAAAGACAAGAGTTTGATAAAATATACATATTGACAAAAATACAAATAAATGGAAAAACGCACTTCAAAACGAAGTGCGTTTTTGTTATATATTAATGATTATTTCTTAATAATTATTTCTTGAAGAAATTAACGATTTCGCTGAAAGCGTCATCATCATTATCATTGAATGTTGAAACAGGAGAAGTAGCAGCTGCTGAACTTTGAGCAGGAGCAACCGGAGCAGCGATAGGAGCTACAGGCTGCGGAGGAGCAACTTCCTTGTTTGCAGTTGTTGACTTGATAGGAGCGCCGGGGCCCTCATCACCAAAGCGGGTAGCAATAACGGTGATAATCATTTCATCCTCAAGTTCTTCATCAAAGTTAGCACCCCAGATGATTTCACAATCAGGATGAACTGCAGCACTTACGATTGAAGAAGCAGCATCAATCTCTTCAAGACCGATATCTGTTGAAGCTGTGATATTGATAAGAATACCACGTGCGCCATCAATAGAAGTATTAAGAAGAGGTGAAGAAATAGCCTGCTGAGCAGCGAGTTCTGCTTTATCCTTACCCTTAGCACGGCCAACACCCATATGAGCATAGCCTGAATCCTTCATAATCTCAGTTACATCGGCAAAGTCGCAGTTTACAAGACCTGTTGCATTAACGAGGTCAGACACTGACTGAACACCCTGACGAAGAACATCATTAGCGATTTCAAATGCATTGAGAAGAGTAATCTTTTCTTCAGTAACATATTTTAAATTTTCGTTAGGAATTACCATGATAGAGTCAACGTACTGAGCGAGCTCCTTGATACCTTCCTGTGCCTGCTTCATTCTTCTGTTACCTTCGAAAGCGAAAGGAGTTGTAACAACTGCTACAGTAAGAATGCCGAGGTCTTTTGCGATTTTAGCTACTACAGGGGCTGCACCGGTACCTGTTCCACCGCCCATACCGGCAGTGATAAATACCATTTCTGCGCCTGTAAGTACGTCTGTAAGAGCTTCTCTGCTCTCTTCAGCGGCACGAGTACCTACTTCAGGCCTTGCACCTGCACCCATACCTTTAGTAGCTTTTTCGCCGATAAGAATTTTATGTGTTGCTGTTGACTTTGCAAGAGCAGGCTTATCAGAGTTAACTGCTACAAATTCAACGTCTTGGATATTACAGTGTACCATACGGTTGACTGCGTTTCCGCCGCCTCCGCCGACACCTACTACTTTAATTTGTACTACTTTTGAGTCATCTGTATCGATTTCATAACGTCCCATTGCAAGATTCTCCTTAATTTTATTTTTCTTAGTCTATATTCCCCTATAGGCTTTTGTTACTATCATATTGTAACAATATTGTAATTAAATTGCAATACTTTTTTTGAATTATTCTAAAAGTTTTTGACAATGTTTTATAGTTATATTTTATGTTGTTTGTTGTTTTTGCACAAATTCCAATAATATTCACGTTTAGTGTAAAGCTATTATCTTCACACCTATTCTTCTGTAAAGTATATTGCCTTGTCAGTTGTTATTGTCATTGTACCTGTTGCATTAGGATTAGAATTATTAAGTTTATCGCAAGCCGTAAGTCCTTTCATAATCTTACTGTCTAAATCCTTGCTGTTACCGAGTTTAAACGTAATTCTATTGTCATAAACAACGTAGTTTTCGCTTATATTTTTACTGTAAATAGCAGTAATTTCAGTAAAATTATTATCTTTAATACTTTTTGCAAGACGTGCAAGACAAGTGCCAACATCGGAATTTTTAAATTCTATTTTATGACCCGCAACAGCGCTTTTTATATCCGTTTTGTTAATAACTATACCCGTCGCCATTTGTGCACCCTTTTCAAGTACCTTAAAGTTATCGTCGAGTAAGATATATGTATTATCATCGCACAAAAGCGAATAAGAAGGCTTTGCGTCGGTTATTATAATTTCTATTGTATCGGGTAACTTTCTTTTGATTTCAGCCTTGTAGACGTATGGCAGGTTTTCTTCAATCCTTTGTGCCGCCGATTCGGTATCAATTGTAAAAAGATTTTTACCCTTTTGAATAATACATTGTGATATTATCTTATCCTTTGAATAAATCTTACTGCCTGAGCTTGTTATATTGTTTATTTGGAAAAAAACCGTCAAGCAAAGTATTGCTCCGATAGCAATAATAACAAGAATTGCACCTATCCAACTAAGCGTTTTTCTGAACTTATTTTTCTTTTCACGCCTTTTTGTTTCCCTTTGGCGCCGTTCAACCCTCGTCATACCGTATTTCTCACTTTGACGTGATTTTTTTTGCTGAGCCTGAATAATCTTGTTTTGAGACTCCCTATATAGTTTCGGAGGCTCAATACCCAAATCAAAAAATTCATCATCAATTTTTGACGGCCTTGAATTTCTGTTATTCAATTTCTTTTTTGCTTGCTTTTGCCTTGGTTTCTCCTTCATTTTTACTCCTCTTAATATCAGCACCTATTGATGAAAGTGCGTTTTCAAGATTTTCATATCCTCTATCTATATGCTCTATACCATATATATTGCTTTCCCCGTTTGCGCAAAGAGCTGCAACAACAAGTGCGGCTCCGCCACGTAAATCAGTTGCGTTAACGTTTGCCGAATGTAACTTATCAACACCGTTAATAACGGCGATATTATCCTTAATTTCTATATCTGTACCGAATCTGTTAAGCTCACTCACATATCTGAAACGATTTTCAAATATTGTTTCCTGCAAAATAGAAGTCCCTTTAGCAAGTGCAAGAGCAACTGCCACAGGCGATTGAGAATCGGTAGGAAAGCCGGGATAAGGCATTGTTTTAATACTTCTTACCCGCTTTAGCTTTTTGGGCGAAACAAGAGTCAATGAATTATCCGACAAATATATTTTACAACCCATTTCTGTAAACACGGGAAAAACGGGAGATAAATGACTTTGTCTTATATTATTAACAGTAAGTTCTTTTGAGCAAACAGCTCCGAGTGACATATACGTTGAAGCAAGTATTCTGTCGGGGATAATTGTATGTTCGCACGCATCAAGCCTTTTTACACCGTCAATAACTATAGTTGACTCCCCTGCGCCGTATATTTTAGCGCCGCAATGGTTTAAAAAATCGGCAAGATCGCTTATTTCGGGCTCACGTGCAGGATTTACAATAATTGTCTTTCCTTTTGAAATTGCCGAGGCAATAATTATATTTTCCGTAGTACCGACACTTGGAAAAGGCAATATTATTTTAGTGCCTATAATTGAAGTTGCACAAGCATTAATCGACGAACCGTTTACGCTGACGTCTGCGCCCAAATCGTGAAACGCTTTAAGGTGGAGGTCTATAGGCCTTGTGCCTATTTCACAGCCGCCGGGATAAAAGATTGACGCCGAGCCTTGACGAGAAAGAAGAGCACTCAAAAATATTATTGACGAGCGCATAGTGCGCATAGTATGCTCGCTGATTTCGTTTTTATTAACCACGCTTGCGTCAACCAAAACGGTACTTTTTTCTCTTTTGACTTTGCAGCCGAGAGATTTTAATATATCAAGAGTTACTCTTACATCGCTTAAATCAGGGCAATTATGTATAACGCTTTCACCCTTGATTAAAAGTGTTGAAGCAAGGATTGGCAAGGCAGAATTTTTAGCGCCATGGACAGAAATTTGCCCTGAAAGCTTTTTACCGCCGCATATTTTAAAATATTCCATTTAATCACCTCTGCACGATATTCTATGCAAAAGCGATTAATTTGTTATTTAGTTATTTTGCAAGGGATATGATGATATCTGCAATTCTCTCTCTTGCATCGGTTATTGCCATATTCTTGGCATTTTCCTCAATTTGAATTAGCTTTGCAGGATTTGAAAGCATTGAATCAATAGCCTCTTTAAGTGAAGCGGTTGTTAAATCCTTTTCCTCAATAATTGAGCCTGCGCCACGGTTTACAAGCGCCATAGCGTTGTGGAACTGATGATTTTCTGCAACATAAGGCGACGGAATGAGTATTGAAGCTTTACCAAGTGCCTCAATTTCAGAAAGGCTTGAAGCGCCTGCTCTGCCGATTACAAGGTCAGCGCCCGACATACAGGTATCCATATCATCAATATACTGCCTAACCTCAACATTTCCCTTTACCAAGCCTTTTTTGCCGTCAACAAAACCGTTTTCTTTGAATTTTTCAAGAAATTCACCGCCGTTAGTTCCGACTGAATGAATATGGTAATATTTATCGTTATTTGCGCTTTCAAGAAGAATATCAAACATTGCATCATTAAGCGGCTTTGCACCGAGTGAACCACCGAAAGAAAGAACAAGATATTTTCCGTTTGGTATACCAAGTTCTTTTCTTGAAATATCTTTGCGTGCCTTAAGGAGTTCGCCACGAACAGGAAGCCCTGTAACAACAACCTCATTTTTAGGCTCAAGATGCTTTTTAGCATCTTCAACGGTAAGCATTACTTTATCCACTTCTTTTGCAAGGGTTTTATTTGTAATGCCGGGATAAGCGTTTTGCTCGTGAATACAAGTAGGAATATGCATACTTACGGCGGTTTGGAGTACGGGACCCGATACATATCCGCCAAAACCGACTGCTACGTCAGGCTTAAAATCCTTAATTATTTTCTTGCAGGCGCTGTTTGAAGTCACTAGCTGACAAACGGTTTTGATATTATGCACGATTGCTTTTGGTGCAAATGAACGGCGAAATCCTGAAATCTTGATGGTTTTGAAATCAAAGCCTGCGTTTGGAACTAAGCGTGATTCCATATGGTCTGCCGTGCCGACAAACAAAATTTCACTATCCGGATATTTTTCTCTTATATATGACGCTACTGCAAGAGCCGGGTTAATATGGCCTGCAGTGCCACCTGTTGCAAATAATATTTTCATTTTTGATACCTATACCTTTTGTTGATTTGTTTTTCTTGAAACTGACAGAACTACTCCTATTTCAAACAAGAGCATAAATATTGCCGTGCCGCCGTAGGAAAAGAACGGAAGTGCGAAGCCGGTGTTTGGAAGAGTATCAGTAACAACAAGAATATTCAGCACTACCTGAAGTCCTATTTGAGCAACAACGCCGATAATAAGAAGCGAGCCGAATTTATCTTTACATCTTGAAGCGATAATCAAACCCCTGATAACAAGTGCGGCAAAAAGTGCAATAATTATTGCAGCGCCTAAGAAACCAAGCTCCTCGCATACGATTGAAAAAATAAAGTCGTTTTGCGGCTCGGATACATAGAGATATTTTTGCTTTGAATTGCCGAGCCCTACACCGAAGAAACCGCCAGAACCGATAGCATAAAGTGAATTGTTTGTCTGCCATCTGCCGTTCAAAGGGTCATAGTCTTTATCAAGCCAAGCAACAATTCGTTTGCCCGCATAATTTTCAATAAGCGTCGGAAAACTGACGACAAGGAAGCCTAAAAGAACAATTACCGCCAAGCCGAATGCAAACAGCTTCCAATCGCTTCCGCCTGCAAACATAAGGCAAGCGCCGATAAAAAACATTAATATTGTGCACGAAAGATGATGTTCAAGATAAATAAGGCCGCAAAAAATTGCAATTATTCCGATAGGGATTAATATGCCGTATTTCATTGTTTTCATCTTTTTATAATATTTACTTATATAAACCGCAAGGGTTAATATAATCGTAAACTTAGCAAGGTCAGACGGCTGAATGCTAACAGGTCCGAGAGGTATCCAGCGTTTGAAGTTCTGAACATTTGTATGATAAAAAAGAACAATTACCAAAAGCGCTATCGTTACAACGAATACAGGTTTATATATTGCTTTTAATATTTTATAATTTATTTTTGACATCAAAAGCATTGCAACAAGTCCTGCGACTGCAAACACAATTTGGCGAATAAAATAGTAATATGAGCTGTCCTTATAATAATATGCGTATGGATATGACGCTGAAAAGAGCATTATTAAACCTATTGTTAAAAGTGCTATTGTTAAGCCTAAAAACGGAATATCAATGCTGCCGGTTAAAAAATAGGTATCCTTAAAGCTTTTCCATTTGCTTGGCTTAACCACTATTTGCTCATTATTATTTGGCATAAGAACACTCCTTTCAAGTTTTTTAATTTATATTATTTTGCGAAATTTCCGAAATAGAGAAGAAGAACACCGATTACGCATCCGATTGCATTAACGAATGAAAATACAACGCAGATTTTCTTTTCCTTCCAACCACACATTTCAAAATGGTGATGAATTGGCGCCATTTTGAACACACGCTTACCGTGAGTGATTTTGAAATAGCCGATTTGAATAATATCACTCATAGTTTCGCAAACATAAACAATACCGATTGGAAGCAGAATAATCGGGCATTTGCACATATAACCGAGAGCTACAACCATTCCGCCGAGGAAAAGCGAGCCTGTATCGCCCATAAATGTTTTGGCAGGATTCCAGTTCCAGCAAAGAAAGCCCAAAACACCGCCTAAAAGAGCGCCTGAGAAAATTGTAAGACCGGCAAAGCCCTGAATATATCCCAAAACTATAAACGCAATTGCAACAGTAGACGTTACGCTTGAGCAAAGGCCGTCAATGCCGTCTGTAAGATTAACGCTGTTTACACAGCCGTAAACGATAAATATTGAAAGAATCCAAAATACAACAGCAGTAAATATGTTCTTTTCAAAATTAACTCTGCCGATAAAAGGAATATACCAACTTGTGTTATGAGACATCCAAAGAGTTGCTATATATCCCAAGGTGACGATAAGTTGACCGAGTGTTTTTTGCTTAGGTGACAAACCCTCGTTTCTTTTAAGTTTAATTTTCGTAAAGTCATCAATAAAGCCGACTGCGCCGCAACCGAGCGCCAAAATTAAGCCGGCAAGCAAAAGAACAAGTTCACGGCCGTTCATTATTGATGAATATTCGCTTTCAAGATTACCACCCGAAAGGTGATAAATCAATACAGTCAAAGCAAATGAAATAACGATACCGATAATAAACATAAGACCGCCCATATTAGGTGTGCCCTGCTTTGATTTGTGCCACTTAGGACCGATGTCAAGAATAGTTTGACCGAATTTCAACTTGCGAAGCCACGGGATAATTACAAAGCCTAAGCCTGCGGTTATGCCAAAAGCAATTACAACGCTGATTATTAATGCTGCTGTACTGTTCATTTATTTTTCCCACCTGTCATACACGTTATTTATTACATCCTCAAGCTTCATACCTCTTGATGCCTTGAATATTACTGCATCACCCTTGTTTGCAAGCTCGAAAAGTTTATTTGAAAGTTCTTCTTTATTATTAAAATAAAATGCGTTTTTCATTCCGTTTTCTTTAGCGCCGTCTACAATATATTTTGCATCATTGCCAAAAGCCAAAAGAAAATCAATTTTATTATCTGCCACGGCTTGACCGACTTCATAATGAGCTTTTTTTGAATAATCGCCAAGCTCCAGCATATCGCCCAAAACCGCTATTTTTTTATTTGCCTTTGTATTGGCAAGAGTTTTGATTGCCGCATTCATTGAATCCGGGCTTGCATTGTAGCAATCCTCAATAGAGGTTATGCCGCCGACGTTAACGCTTTTTTGCCTCATTCCGGCAGGAACGTAATTTGAAAGAGCGTCTGCCGATTTTTGAGAATCAATGCCGAGAGTTATACCAACAGCAAAAGCCGCAAGAGCGTTATATACATTATGAATACCGATAGTAGGGATTACGATATGTTGTGAGCATAAGTAAACCTTAGCTGTTACACCGTCGATTTCAGGAATTGTTTTTGTGATTATATATTCAACGTCAAATGAGGTTGAGCCGTTTTCTTCTTTAATATTTTTTGCTTTATAATTTGCGCTCTCGCTTTCAATACCGAACGTGATTACGTCATATTTTTCCATAATCTCGTCTTTATCAAGAATCGTTTTAAGCATATCGTTATCAACATTAATGATAAACGGTGAGCCTGCTTCTAAGCCGTCAAGAATTTCAAGCTTTGATTTAAGTATACCCTCACGTGAGCCGAGATTTTCAATATGCGACACACCGATATTTGTTATCATTGCAAGGGTAGGCTTAGTAGCAGTTACAAGTCGGTGAATTTCGCCAAAATGGTTCATTCCCATTTCAATAACCGCCGCCTCGGTGCTGTTATCAATTTGAAAAAGCATTTGGGGCAAGCCGATTTCGTTATTTAGGTTCCCCTGAGTTTTGATTGCGTTAAACTCTGAATTAACTACAAGATAGGTAAATTCCTTTGTAGTTGTTTTGCCGACCGAGCCTGTAAGTGCAACAACAGGGATATCAAATTTTGAACGATAATAGGCTGAAAGGTCAAGAAGTGCTTTTGAAGTATTCTCAACTTTTACAAACGCTCCGTTTACCTCAATATCCTCACTAATCATTACAGCGGCGGCGCCAAGACTCAATGCTTCGTTTGCAAATTGGTGTGCATCAAAGCGTTCACCCTTAATGCAAATAAAAAGGCAACCTTTTGTAATCTTTCTTGTATCAATACAAACAGCGTTTATTTGAACGTCAAAATCCGTTTTAGTATTTAACGCTTTTGCAATTTCTTTTAATGTTAAAACTTCCATAATTTATTTCATTTTACCGAGAACCTCGGCAATAACTTCTCTTTCGTCAAAATGAATTGTGCCTGTAGGCAAAATTTGATATGTTTCGTGACCCTTGCCTGCAAGTAGAATAATATCGTCCTTTTTAGCATGAGTAATTGCGTATTCAATAGCCTCGTGTCTGTTTTCAATAACAGTGTAAGGCGTTTTGATATTTTGCATACCTACAAGAATATCATCAATGATTGCACGTGGATTTTCACTTCTCGGATTATCTGACGTTACAATGCAGTAATCGGATAATTCTGCGGCAATCTTACCCATCTTAGGGCGCTTTGTTTTATCTCTGTCTCCGCCGCAACCGAAAAGGGTTACTACTCTGCCCTTTGCAATTTCCTTAAGCGAGGTAATGATATTTTCAAGTCCGTCAGGTGAATGAGCGTAGTCAATAATGATTGTGAAATCTCTGCCGCTCGGTACAACTTCAATTCTGCCCTTAACTCCTTTTGACTTTGCAACTGCCAAAAGAACATCCTCAAAATCAATACCGAGTGCAAGAGCGCATGTTACTGCGCAAAGAGAGTTATAAACCGAAAATCTGCCCGGAATTGGACAAATACATCTGCCGATAGAATCATTTGAAACAATTTCATATTCAACACCGCTTGGCTTAAACTTAACGTTTTTTGCGGTATATGTTGCATTATTTGTATCAACTGCATAAGTAACAACCTTATCAAAATTAAGACCATCAATAATTTTTAAGCCGTGTTCGTCGTCTGCATTTGTTACTGCGATATCGGAATTTTCAAAAAGCTTACGCTTTGAATTGAAATAGTTTTCCCAAGTTTTGTGATAATCAAGGTGGTCTTGAGTAAGATTTGTGAATGCTCCGAGAGTGAATCGAAGTCCGTTTACTCTGCCCTGTGCGAGTGCTTGAGATGAAACCTCCATAACGCAGTATTCGCAATTTGCTTTTACCATAAGCGAAAACAGCTTTTGAAGCTCATATGGGTCAGGAGTTGTATATTTAGCTGGATAAATCTCATCACCCACCATATTTTGAACAGTTCCGATAAGTCCGACTTTTTTGCCGACATTTTCAAGAATTTGCTTAATCAAAAATGTGGTAGTTGTTTTTCCGTTTGTGCCTGTTAAGCCGATAAGCTTTAATTTTTCGGCAGGGTTACCGAAGAAATTAGCACAAATAGGAGAATAAACGGCTCTTGAATCTTCAACAATAATTTGACTGTCAAGACCGAGATCGTGGTCAACGACTACTGCAACCGCACCGCTTTCAAGCATTTTTTTCGCAACGCTGTGTCCGTCAAAAGCAGCTCCTTTAATGCAGATAAAAAGCGAGCCGTCTTTTACAAGACGTGAATCCTGCGTAACGTCCAAAACGTCAACATTTTCAAAATCGTTTTTAACGTCAATTCCCTTTAATAAATCTTTAAGCTTCATATTAAAACCCCATATCTTTTAGTCTAATACAGACTGTGTATTTTTAAATGTGACGGTAACTACCGTTCCTTTTTCTACCTTTGCCTGCGTTTCTTCACTTTGCCTGTATGCCACAATAGTTCCGCTTGACATACTGTTACCTGCGATTTGAATATTAAGATTACTGCTTGAGGCAAGGTCCTTAGCTTCGTTAACGGTAAGCCCGTTAAAATTAGGAACATTTACCGTTTGTTTTTCGGAATCATCGGTATAAAGATAAACCGTGCCGCCGTTAGGAATCGTATCTGCACCCGACGGGCACTGCCTTGTAACGGTTGAATCATCGCCGACAACAACGAAGTTAAGATTGTTTTCTTCAAGCGTTTTTTTAGCTTCGTCAAGACTTTTGCCGACTACGTTAGGAGTCTGCTTTGAAAGGTCTTTCATTTCAGAGTCATTATATTTAGGTTCAATACCGAGAACATTCATAGCCTCTTGAGTAACCTGTGCGGCAATAGGAGCGCAAAGAGCACCGCCGCCCAAATCCTGGTTTGGCTCATCAACGATTATTAGCATTGCAATCTCAGGATCGTCACTCGGAGCAATTGCGCCAAACGATACAATATATTTATCGCCCTCGCCATTTTTTGACTCACCGAGCTTTGTTGAAGTACCTGTTTTACCGCCTACGCTGTAACCTGCAACGTAGCCGTTTTTACCTGTGCCGTTATCAACAACCGATTTCATCATTTTTCTGACTTTTTCGGATGTGTCTGCACTGATAACCTGCCTTATTTCCTTGGTTTGAGTCTTTTTAACCGTTTTGCCGTTTGCATCGGCAATACTTGACACAAGATAAGGCTGTAAGAGTTTTCCGCCGTTTGCGATAGCGCAAAGACCTGTGCAAACCTGAATAGGAGTAAGCGAGTTTGTCTGACCGAAAGAAGCAGACGAAAGCTCAACTATTCCGTATTGGTCCTCTTTGTAATATTGTGGAGAAGCCTCACCCGGAAGGTCGATATTTGTCTTTTGCGTAAAGCCGAAGGCATCAAAATATTTAAAATAATTATGAACACCTAATTTTTGACCGATTGTGATAAAAAACGGGTTACAGGAATTTTCAAGTCCCTGAGTAAGAGTTTGCATTCCGTGGCCGGGGTGATAGTGGCACTTCATTTTGTATTTGTCAACTTGGATAGAGCCTGTGCAGTTATACGTTGTATTCAAATTTACAACATTTTCCTCCAAAGCGGCAGAAGCGACAAATGTTTTAAAAACAGAACCGGGTACGTATGTGTCGGATACTGTAAAATTGCGCCACTGATTTTGAACAGCAGCACTTTCAGCCTCCTGCTTTGCTGTTTTATCGCTGAGCTTTTTAATTGCTTTTTTATCCTTGCTGTATGTAAGCTTATAAGGCTCGTTGCAATCGTAATCAGGAAGAGATGACATCGCAAGCACAGCGCCTGTGTTACAATTCATAACAACACCGTAAGCGCCCTTAGCCTGATATTCGTTCATCGTTTCTCTCAAGCCTTTTTCAAGATAATACTGAATGGTTTGATTGATTGTGAGAACTATTGAATCGCCGTCTGTTGCGGCAATGCTTGTTTCATAGTCATTTGCGATATTGTTGGACTTAGCATCCTTTGCGGTAATTATTCTTCCGTTTGTACCTGTAAGCTGTTCGTCATAATAAGCTTCGATACCCGAAAGACCCTGATCGTCTGCGCCTGTAAAACCGATAACGCTTGAAGCAAGTGTGCCGTAAGGATAATATCTTTTTGTTGTTTGTTCTGTACCGATACAGCCGCCCAATTCGTTTTTCGACACAAATTTTGAAAGTTTCTCTTTTATGTTATTTTCGACTTTCTTTTCAACAAGTTCATAATGATTTTGATGAGTTGTTTTGTCATAAAACTCTTTTTTCTCATCTGCGTCATAACCGAAAAGATTTGCGAATTCATCAACAATCAAATCTCTTTGCTTGTCTTTAATATTGAGCGGGTCGATAAATACATTCCAAACCGAAGCCGACTGAGCAAGCACGTTACCGTTTGAATCATAAATCGTTCCACGCATTGCCGTGATTTCCGTATCCTTAAGCTGCTGTGTTTCAGCTTTTTCGGAAAGTTCCTCGCCACGTACAATTGTAAGATAAAAAACTCTCGCCACAGTTGTTGTCATAAGAAAGATGATTACGACTGCCATAATAAGAATTCTTTTGAGCATTCTTTTTGAAGTATTCACTTTTAATCATCCCCTCGCAATTGTTCTCTTATTTAATAATAACATAGAGAGTTAAGTATATTCTTAACTCTCATTAATCTTACGCTTAAATAATATATATTATTACTTAGCAACAGACGTTTTTTCAGCCTTGGATTTTGCCTGTTTTTGCTTTAAAACTGCCTGTGCGGCAGCAAGACGTTTTTGCTTATACTGCGAAACGTCAATATATTTTATCTGATTTGATTTCATTTTGGTCATACCGAGCTTCTCGACTGCATATTGGTCAATCATACTCATTGACACAAGGCTGTCAAGTTCACTGTTAAGACGTGTATTTTCGCTTTGAGCGGTAGAATAATTTTTTTCAAGCCTTGAAATCTCAAAGGTAAGTTCATTTGTTTTTGCATTGGTATAAAGAACTGCAAAAAGCATAGAAAGGCACAATGCCGCCACTGTTGTAATGCTTAAAGCCTTTTTTAAACCGAGTTTTTGCTCGTGAACAAGTTGAGCCTTGCTCTTTCGCTGCCCTCTTTGCCTTACCTTAAATTCTTTTTCGGGTTTCGGAATATAAGCCGGAGCCGCAGAGCTGCGCTGGTAGTTAAATGCCTGAACGGCATAAGCCGCATCAGAGCCGTATGAATAACGCCTAAAATCGCCTGTATTAGTCATTTTTTACTCCTCCTAACTTTTTCAATTCCTATATTTTAATCAACTAAAATTTTTCAAAAATTCTAAGCCGTGACGACCTTGCACGAGGATTTTCCTCAAGTTCCTCTTTAGAAGGTGAAATCGATTTAAAGGTCTTTCCTTTTGGCTTTTTTCCGCACACACAAACAGGAAATTCCTTAGGGCAAGTACAGCCTTGGCACCACTTTGCAAATTGCTCTTTAACAATTCTGTCCTCAAGAGAATGAAACGTTATAATTGCAATTCTGCCGCCCGGTGCAAGAATATCAAATGCGTCCTCAAGTGTTGATTTAAGCACATCAAGTTCTGCATTAACTTCTATCCTGATAGCCTGAAACGTACGTCTTGCGGGGTGAGCATCACGCATTGCCTTTTGCGGCATTGAGGATTTGATTATATCGACAAGTTCAAAAGTGGTTTCAATAGGTTTTTTTGCCCTTGCCTTAACTATATTTGTGGCAATTCGACGTGAAAATTTTTCCTCGCCGTATCTGTAAATAATATCCGCAAGCTGCCTTTCGTCATAATTATTTACAACATCATAAGCGCTGAGCCCGCTTTTGCTCATTCTCATATCAAGCGGTGCGTCCTTATGAAATGAAAATCCCCTCTCGGCAGTATCAAGCTGAAACGAACTCACGCCGAGGTCTAAAAGCAGACCGTCAATTTTTTCTATATTAAGATTTGAAATAATATTTTTTATATTTGAATAATTATCGTGAACAATAGTTACGTTTTCCTTATCACCCAAGCGTTCATTAAGAACTGTAATTGCGTCGGGGTCTTGGTCGATAGAAATTACTCTTTTAGCCCTTTTTGCAATCTCACCGCTGTGACCTCCGCCGCCTGCCGTGCCGTCAACTATTATTTTATTTTCGTTTAAATCAAGTGCCTTTATCGCTTCGTCAAAAAGCACGCTTTTGTGAACAAACTCCATTACTGCTCATTCCCCTTGACCTTATCCATCAAGTCATAAATACCCTGCGTATGGTCGTAAGAATTATAAATTCTTTCATACTCATCTGTATTCCAAATTTCGATTACTTCGCCTTTACCCTTGAATACAACAGTTGATTCATTAGTAAGAGCGGCAGCCTCCTTAAGCCTTTGATTGACTGTAAATCTGCCCTGAGCGTCAAGCACGCCCTCCTCGGCATTATCAAGAAAGCTTGTTGTAGCGTCATATTTTTGATTTTCAGTTCCCTGCTGCATTGCGTCATACGTAGCCTCAAAATGCTCAACAGGATAAAGAGTAAGGCATTTGCAACCCCTAACGGTTACTGCAACCATATAAAATTCCTTGCCAAGACGCTCTCTCCACTTAGTAGGAACAGAAAGACGTCCTTTAGAATCAAGCTTATAACCGTCTAAAGTACCGACAAACAAACGCATAATTTCTGCTCCTTTCGTGAATTTTGATTGAAATTTAATGGGATTAACTTGAAATCAATGGGATTTTGATGGAATTAACACCATTGATTACATTATATAAGGGTGTAAAGGTATTGTCAAGTACAAATTGCTTCGATACTAAATTTTAATATTTGTAACACTTTTGTAACTTTTAAGATATAAAAAAGAGGCAAACAATGTTCGCCTCAGTATTCTTATTCATTTATACTATCTAAATTCAACAACGAAGGGGCGATTATCAATCGCCCCTTCGTTACGTAATTTTATTTTGTCTTTATACTCTTCACCTTAGACCAAGAGGAATAAACCTTTTTGCCCTTGACGGTTTTATATGTACGAACACGCACGTAATACTTTTTCTTAGCCTTGAGCTTTTTAACCTCATTCTTAGTTGTTTTTTGCTTCTTTCTCTGCATACAAAAAAGAAGCCAAGTTTCCTTAACTTCTTTTCACTTTTATTCAAATACTATATTAACTAATTATTTGTATTATGTCAAGTTATAATTTTAATTATATTTAAAATTACCTGTCCATTTGCCACAATAACTACAAGACCAACATTCATAACCACAAGGAGATTTTTCTCCATATTCCTTAAATGTAATTGTTCCATTCTGGTACTGTTGGAAATATCCAATATCTACTTCATCCCAGTATGCTCTAACTTCGTCCTTATTGTTAAACCACTTTCCCATATTACCGCAGCTTATACTATGATTGTTATTGTTTGTACAATGTGTTTCTTTTTGAATATTATCTTTGTTACTTTTTGTGTCTTTCGGAGTTTTTATACTCTTTACCTTAGACCATTTTGAATATTTTTTTCCTTTATATGTTCTTATCCGAACATAGTATTTTTTTGCTGCTTTTAGCTTGGTTATCTTTTTTGATACCGTTTTAGCACTCTTTATTTTTATTGATTTGTTTCCCTTTTTAAATTTACTGTTAGTAGAATACTGAATTTGGTATCCTGTAATACTTGATTTTTTCTTCCATTTAATTTTAAATCCGTTATCTTTTGCACTCAAAGAAGTTATTGACGTAGCTGGAAGCTTACTTGCGGCAAAAGCAGAAAAATCGACAAGTGACATGGCGCTTACAAGCATTACAGCTGACAAAAGTAAGCTTAAAATTCTTTTCATAATGACCTCCGAGTCAGAATATACATTTCATTTTAATATAATATCATCAAAAAAATAAATTTGCAATAAAAACGCAAAAATGTTATTGTGCAAATGTATAAAAATATGTTATAATAGATAAACATTAATTTTTCGGAGGACGGAATATGCAGGAATACAAAACCTCTTGGAGAGAAAAAATCTGCTTTGGCGTGGGCGCAATAGGGCTTGACTTAAGTTACGGAATGTTTTATTCGTTTTTAAGCTACTATTTATCGAGCGTACTTGGTCTTAAAGAAGCATTTTTACTTCTTCTCACCCCTATTGCAAGAATTTGGGACGGAATTAACGACCCTATGATGGGCACAATCGTTGACAACACAAGAACAAAGCACGGCAAATACAGACCTTGGATACTTATAGGTGCTATATGCAACGCAGTAGTTCTTTTCTTACTGTTCACAAGCTTCGGTATGAGCGGAACAAAGCTTTACATATATATAGGTGTTATGTATATCCTTTGGGGTATGACAAACACAATGGCGGATATTCCGTATTGGAGCATGGTGCCGTCCTTTACGTCTGACCCTAATGATCGAAACCTTGTTTCAACCGTTGCAAGAACCTTCAGCGGCTTAGGTCAGGGCATCATTACTGTTGCAACACCTATCATATTACCTATGCTTTCAACAGGTATGACTACTGACAAGGGCTACAGCGCAACAGGATTTTCACGTTGGGCAGGAATATGCGGAATTTTACTTGTGATTTTCTCAGCAATATGCGTCCTTTCAACAAAGGAAAAGAATGTTGTTTACGGCGAAAAAGCAAAGTTTTCATTCAAAAAGATTTTTTCCGTTATTGCACACAACGACCAGCTCATAGTATTTATGGTAGTTGCTATGCTTTCAAACGCAGGCTGGTATCTCACTTCAGGCACGGCTGTTTATTATTTCTCCGACGTACTCGGCGAGCCTAAGGCACAAAGCCTTTTCCAAACTATCGGTGCTGTCGGCTCGGTTTTGGGTCTTGTTGTTATCCCTGTTCTTTCAAAATGGATGAACAAGAAAAAGATTTATCAAATTTCGCTTATTGCAACCATTATAGGATATGTACTTATGTATATCTTCGGTCCTGTGCTTAAAATTACAATTGCGCTTGACATTGCCTACATTATTTCTTCAACAGGTATTGCGGCAATGTTTGTAGGTCAAACAATCTTTCTTGCAGATATTGTTGACTACGGCGAATACAAGAACGGTGAAAGAAACGAGTCAATCACATTTTCTATGAAAGGCTTTTTGCAGAAAATGGCTTATACCATTCAGACAATCGTTCTTTTCGGCGGTCTTGCAATTATGGGATATAACAAGCAAATCACAAGTGCCACAAAGGTTATTAATGACGGCACAAAGGCAGGAATAGGAATTATATGCTTCGGTATTCCGCCTATTCTTATTTTGATTTCGCTTATTGTATTTTCAAAGAAATTCAAGCTTCACGGTGAGCTTGCAGACAAAGTTCATAACCATATTGTTGAAAAGAGAAATAAGGAAAGTAAATAAAAAGAAGTTCCTGCGTCACACTTCATGTGCTGCCTCCCTTTTCAAGGGGGAGGTTAAAGGTATAAAAAAAGGTGCTGTAAAAAAACAGCACCTTTTTTGTTTTTTAAAAATGGGGGCGAACAATGTTCGCCCCTACAACGTCGAAAGAAATTCCGTGTTCGAATGAATTTCTTTGAAATTCATAATAAACACTCCGTTTCTTTTTCCTTTTCCCCAAAAAGCTCACGTTTTTCGGGGACCCCGACTGAAATTATTTATTCTTATTCTGAGTGTCTTCGATACCCTTGCGGATTCTGCGGACATCTGCAAGTGCCTTATAAAGAGAATCGTCAATTGAAAGAAGAGTATCATCGGCATAGTTATTAACAGCAGTAAGCATTTCTCTTGACTTATTTTGCGCTGTGGTAACCATTTCGTTAGCCTGATTTGTAGCGTTGCCGAGAATATCGGAAGCCTGATTCTGAGCGTCGGCAATATAAGAATCACCCTGCTCCTTAGCCTTAGCAATAATATCGGCAGCCTCAGCCTGAGCTGTTTGAGTGATTTGGTCACGTGCTACAAGCTCTCTTGCTTCTTCCTGTGCCTTTGCAATAATGTCGGCAGCTTCTTTCTTAGCCTCTTCAAGAATATTGTTTCTTGAATCAACAATAGCCTTAGCCTGCTTTGTTTCCTGAGGGGTATTAAGGCGAATATCCTCAATAATAGTCTTAATTTTGTCTACATCAACTGCATACTTTTTGCTCAAAGGGATTGAGGTAGCGTCATCAAGAACATCCTCTAAATCTTCAAGTAAAATATCTGTATTAGTCATTTTTGCCGTCTCCTTTACATCTTTTATAAATATCATTTAGAATTTCCTGCGGAACAAACGATGAAATATCGCCGCCGAGCGAACAAACCTCTTTAACCATACTTGAGGACAAAAACATATTTTCGCCCTTAGCAGGTAAAAACAGGGTTTCAATCTTAGGATAAAGACTTTTATTAATAAGTGCAAGCTGAAATTCATAATCGAAATCAGACACAGCACGAAGCCCCTTAATCAATGCACTTGCATTATGCTCTCTTGCATAATCAACCAAAAGACCGGAGTATGTATCAATCTCAACATTTTCCGCATTTACGCATCTTTTAATAAAATCCATTCTCTCTTCAAGAGAAAAGACAGGCTTTTTGGAATTATTGTTAAGCACCAAAACGATAACCTTGTCAAAAAGCTGCGATGCTCTTTCAATAATATCTTTATGCCCTAAAGTTATCGGGTCAAAGCTACCCGGACAAATAGCAATTTTCATACTATGACTCCCTTCGATAAAGGGTAATCTTGGTTTTACCGTAATTTCTTACTCTGTCAGCATAAAAGCCCGAAAGCTTTTCGGGAAGTTCCTCATCACGTGAGGTTTCGCAAATAACTACGCCGTCATCACTCATCATAGGCAAAAGAAGCGGCAAGCATTTATCAACAATTCCCTGCTTATACGGCGGGTCAAGAAAAGCAATATCAAAACTGTCCCTTCTTGAAAGAAACGCATAAGCGTCACTCATAACTATTCTTGCGCCCTGCTCAAGCCTGCAATGCTTAACGTTTTCTTCAACGACCTTATAAGCCTGCCTGTTGTTTTCAACAAAGGTACATTTCTTTGCACCCCTTGAAAGCGCCTCAATGCCAAGCTGACCTGAGCCGGCAAACAAGTCAAGCACATTTTTGCCTTCGATTTCAAACTGAATCATAGAAAAAACAGCTTCCTTGACTGATTCCGTTGTAGGTCTTGTGACGTCCTCGCCCGGCAAAGTTTCAAGCCTTCTGCCACGTGCAACGCCTGTAATCACTCGCATCATACGTCAAATTTCCTTTTACATTTTAATTAAAAAAGCCGAAACCCTTTCAATAAATCATTTATCATTATACAAATTACAAAAATAATAGTCAAGTCAATTAAAATTATTTTTACAAATTATGATAAAAATTATAAATTTCTTGTGCGTTTTTTTCCGAAATTCCGGAAACGAGCTGCAATTTTTCCACGTCAGCCTCTTTAATAGCGGAAATAGTTTTAAAATATTTCATCAAAGCCTTAGCCTTAGCGTCGCCTATTCCGTTAATTTTTGTAAGTGAGGTTGAAAGTGTGCTCTTTTTATGCTTATTATGGTGATAAGATATCGCAAAGCGGTGCACCTCCTCTTGAATATTTGATACAAGAGTAAACACCTGACGGTGAGAATTAATTTCTATTTCTCCATTGCCGACAGCGATTGCACGTGTTCTGTGCTTACTGTCCTTAACCATACCGAAAACGGGAATATTAAGTCCCATTGACGCAACAACAGGCAAAACAGCCCTAACCTGCGGCTCACCGCCGTCAAGCAAAATCAAATCAGGCAAAATCTTAAAGGTACTGCCATCTTCGTCATTATAATAATGATTAAAACGACGAGTCAAAACCTCCTGCATAGAGCCGACGTCGTTTTGACCGTCAAATCCCTTAATCGCAAAACGTTTATATGCACTTTTCATCGGTCTGCCGTTGTGAAATACAACCATACCTGCAACATTATCCGCACCGAAAGTATGCGAAATATCGTAAGACTCAATATATTCAGGCATTTTATCCAATCCCAAAAGATTTTTGAGTTCCTCCAATGTTGCAATTTCCCTGCCGAGTCTTCCCTGCTGCTGAGCCAAATGCTCATTGGCATTTGATATACACATATTGACTATCGACAGATGCTCGCCCTTTTGAGGGTGGATAAATTCAACTTTTTTCTGCTTCTTTTTTTCAAGAAATTCTTTTAAAAGTTCCTCGTCCTCTATCTCGCCGTCAACAGCAATACGTGAGGCAACTCTGTCACGCATTGAATAGTAGCGTTCAATCAGTTCAAACCTTGCCTGTGGCAAATCGTCAACAGAATCAATAAGCCAAAATTCCGTATCGGTAAGCTTGCCGTGTTCAAATCTTATAACCTCAAAACAAGCCTTTTTCTTTCCGTTTACAAGGGCGAACACATCTTCCTCCGGCACATTGATTGAAACTACCTTTTGCTTTTCCTCAAGATTTTTAATAGCCTTAATTCTGTCCCTAAGCTTAGCTGCTTCCTCGAATTGAAGATTTTCGGAACATTCAAGCATTTGCTCCTCCATTTTCTTGACAGCCTTTACACTGCCGCCTTTAATAAAAGCGATTGCGTCATTAATATTATCGGCATATTCGTCAAGCGATATTCTGCCGGCGCAAGGAGCACAGCACAAACCCATAAAGCCGTTTAAGCAAGGCCTGCTTTTTTTATAATCCTTTGGAAATTTTTTATTACAACGTGGAAGTTTAAATATTCTAAGCGTTTCGTCAACCGCCTGCTTAACAGAAAAATTCGAGGTGTAAGGCCCTATATACATTGCACCGTCGTCTGCAATTTGCTTACATTCGCTGATTTTAGGAAATTGCTCTTTAGTAATTTTAATATAGTTATAACCCTTATCGTCTTTAAGCAGAATATTATATTTCGGCTGGTGCTGTTTAATCAACGAGCATTCCAAAACAAGTGCTTCAAATTCGCTGTCACAGAGAATATAATCAAAATCGTCAACATTTTCAACCATTTTGATTACCTTAAGCGAATGATTGGTATGACTGCCAAAATATTGAGAAACACGGTTTTTAAGTTTTTTTGCCTTGCCGATATATATGATTTTTTTATCTTTATTTTTCATTATATATACGCCCGGCTGAAGTGGCAAAGCCATTGCCTTTTTACGAAGCTCTTTTTCAGTCATTTAATCACCTGCCTAAGTTTTTTACAAGTATAACACAAATATGCAAAAAAATAAAGCGAACAGAAAACTCGAACAAAAAAATTTAAAATGTCGGCAGACTTCGAGAAAGTGAGATAAATTTCGTATTTTGCGAGTGGGAGCTGTACGTGGGTACTGCCCCCGAGCAAAAGACGGAAAGCGCCAAAAACGGCAAGAACTCGATGTCCTTGCCGTTTTTCCAATCCCTATGAGTGCAACAAGTTGCACCCACCTCCATTTGCAAGGGAGGCAAATAGGTTTATTTAATTTTATTTGGCGTGGTTTAGCCGCTTTATCAAAGTCTGATAAATTATTTTGTTTTTACGGTTTTAACCTTTGACCACGAGGAATAAATTTTCTTACCGTTTACTGTTTTGTAAGTACGAACACGAACGAAATATTTTTTCTTTGCTTTAAGAGACGATACATTCACAGATGTTGTTTTGTTTTTCTTAACAGTAACTGTCTTTTTATTCTTCTTAAATGCCTTATTGGTTGCCACTTGAATTTGATAGCCTGATGTCTGCGAGGTCTGCTTTTTATACTTAACGGTTATCTTCTTTTTAGCACCCTTAAGAGAAGAAATTGCACTTGACTTAGGAATTATTTTATAAACGTATGAAATCGAGCCTGAATATTTAGAACCGATAAAAGAAATATAAATACCGTAAGAACCGACTTTCTTACTTCCCGAATTAGAATAGCTTACACTGTAATTATCAGCGCTGACAACATTTCCTTTAGAATCAATAACCGTTACTCTCGGCTTTTGCACCTTGCCGTTATAAGTAAACGATTTTTTAGAAAGCTTCACCTGAGAAACGCAAGGAATATCTGTATCCTCGTGATAGCCGCATTTATAACAATAATCCTCAATTGTGCCGTCGGTGTTGAGCGTTGCGGCATAATACGACCTCGTCAAATTATGATTACACAAAGAATTAAATCCGATTGAAGCCAATGTGTACGGGGTGTTATTAACAAGGCAGTTATTCCAACCCTCAATTGCGGCTTTAAGAGAAAGATTGCCGTAATATTGCACCTGTTCGTTTGAATAATCGCCGTGAGCCTTAGTGACTGTCAAATTAATATCTTGATAATTATAATAATTAACATCAAAATTAGCATTTGCCAAAACGTATGATGAGCCTAAATCAACTAACAATTCAGGATTAACATTAGGATATGCGTAATACATATCTACATATTCGCCATCATCAAATTCCGCCCAAAAATCAAGAGCGCCCGTCTTGGTTTCATAAATTATCAAATAATTATACTTATTTTCATATACATATTGAATATACTTATCGCCGTCACTATTAGTTTTGCCATTTGTTTTTATATAATTTCTAAGACCTTCAATATTGTTTTTAGCGAAATTCATATCCACCCAATATTTAGTTTCTGCCTGAGCACTGAGTGGAATTGCAATCAGGCTTACGCTCATAATTAAACTTAAAAGCACACATAAAATCTTTTTCATAATTAAATCCCCTTTAAAAATGTTTTTAATATGACATATCATATTTCAATTTAATTATATCTTACAAGCAATTTATTATCAAGTATTTGATTTAAAAAAGTTCATACAAAGAAACAAAAAAATGGGGCGACCAACGGTCGCCCCTACAATGTTTAAGACATCTATGCGTTTTATCCGCTTTATCGACAGTCTATTATTCAGTAAAGCCTGACTTTACAAGAGAAACAAGACCTTCAACTGCTGCTTCTTCATCTGAGCCGTCAGCAATGATGCGAATATCTGTTCCGCCCATAATGCCAAGTGAAAGAACACCCAAAAGGCTCTTTGCGTTTACTCTTCTTTCTTCTTTTTCAACCCAGATTGATGATTTAAACTCGTTTGCCTTCTGAATAAAGAAAGTTGCAGGACGAGCGTGAAGACCAACCTGATTTTCTACCTTAACATCTTTAACGAACATAACTAAAACCTCTCATTAATTTAAAAAGTACAATATATTGTGGTTAATATAAGTGTTTTCATTTCTTTATTACATATTATACCACCAAATTGAAATCGGTCAACAATTAAACTTCAACTTCGTTTGACTTGTTAATTTCAAATAAAAATTATTCGCCGTATTTGTGCATATTTCACATAATTTTTTATTCTTTTTCAAGTTTCGACAAAAACGCTTCGTCTTTTTTATCAAGTTTTGCACGTTCAAGCATATCGGGGCGACGTTTATATGTACGTTCAAGCGATTTTTGGCGGCGCCACTCATCAACCTTTGCGTGATGACCTGAAAGAAGTATTTCAGGCACATCCCTACCGTTCCAGCTTGACGGATGAGTATATTGAGGATATTCAAGAAGAGAATTAAAATGACTTTCCTCTTCAAAACATTCATCATCGCTCAAAACACCCGGAAGCATTCTTGAAACAGAATCGGCAAGAATAAGAGCAGGAAGCTCACCGCCTGTCAAAACGTAATCGCCGACTGAAATTTCTTCAGGGTCAAGTTCTTCAATAACCCTCTCATCAATTCCTTCATAATGACCGCAAAGAAGCACAAGGTTATCAAGTTTTGAAAGTTCCTTAACTCTTTGCTGAGTAAGTGTTTTGCCCTGCGGAGTAAGATAAATCAAATGAGGCTTGGCGCCCATATCCTCGCAAATTGCCTTATAGCAATCATATATTGGCTGAGGAGCCATAATCATACCCATTCCTCCGCCGTATGGCTTATCATCAACACGTCTGTGCTTATCAAGAGTATAATTTCTAATATCAACACAATTTATTTCAACCTTGCCTGCTTGACGTGCTCTGCCGATTATTGATTCACTCAACACGGCATTGCACATATCAGGGAAAAGCGTCATTATATCAATTCTCATCAAAAAGCCCTTTCATTGCCTTAATTTTAATAATTTGATATTCCGTATTAATTTCTTTAACAATATCGGGTGTGGCAGGAATTAAAATGTGCTTACCGCTTGAAACGGTATCATAAATGTCGCACGAGCCGTAATTCAGAACGTCAACAACCTTGCCGTATTCCTTGCCACTGTCAATATCAACAACACGGCAGCCGATAAGGTCTGCAATATAATTTACTTCTTCGTCAATAGTAGCGTCATCACGATTGCAATAAAGTATTTTACCCTTAATTTCCTCTGCCTGCTCTATCGTATCTATCCCCTTTAATTTGATAATAGCAAGATTTTTTTGAGGTCTGACTGACAAAACATTAACGCTCTTTTGCCCATTATCATCAAAATACAAGGTTTTAAATTGTTTTAAATAATTTATATCGTCGCACCAAAGTTGCATTTTAAGTTCGCCCTTAATGCCATGAGTATTATTAAGTTTACCCACTTCTAAAAATTGTTTCATTTAATCACCAACGATTATTATACAATATAATATGTATAAATTTCAAGAAAAATAAAAGACAGATTGAAATTTATCAATCCGTCTTTTATTTAGCAACATAATTCACAAAAAACTCTTTCATTTCTCAAACGCAAATACATTTTACAACAAATGCAAAACATATTTCAAGATGTTACCGAACTGTAGAGCGTTTTTTCATTTTTGAGTTCACAGTATAAGAAAAAGGGAGAGGCTACATATGGAAGTAGCTTTTCCCTTTGGCTTTGTAGTCAGCCGGAATGATTGAATTTGTAGGAAAATCAATATATTTTTGGAGAATTACAGAATGAAACAGCATCACATTGATGAAAGAACAGGTATCAGTTATACGTCACAAGGCAACTATTATTTGCCCAATCTCATCTTACCCGTTAAAGAAAATAAGTTTATCGGTATATGGGAACGTGGCGGCAAGGGAACCCACCTTCTCTCTGCCGCCATTATTTTAATCGTCATCTTCATAATCAAAAAAATGTTTACCCATAAATAGTATTTCCTTCCTGATTGTTAATCTAAATATAGTTTCATTTTTTCGTATGAATCAACCGTATTATTATCATAGGTATTAAAATCCTCTGAAAATGTATTAAGACTTCCAGTTGGACTTGTAACGATTTTTGTCATTTTCAAATAATTGTCATAGTATACCTTTAACACGGAGTATGCTTCTTCATACTTTTTCGGTGGTTCTTTCAACTGTTTCATTAAATTGGCAACTTCGTATTGGTTGGTTTCTATTTCAGAAATACTGTTGCTGAAATTTTCATCTGCAAATAGCTCAGAAAGTGCATCATTAAAATCATCGACAAACTTTCCGTTTTTCATAGTATATTGGTCTGTTTCACTATTGCGTTCTTCATAAATAGCATTGTACCACACGTTCTTAATAAGGTTTCCGGCATTTTCCGCTTTAGCGGCTCCATCAAGCATTGTAAAAGATACTGCTTCCATATTTGAATAATATTCCAGTTCCTTTGCTTTTTGCGAAATGCCGATTCCTAATACACTGACAACAATCAGAGCAAATACAATTATGGATATAATTACGCCTTTGTGCTTATTCTTCTTTTGTTTAACAGTCGAATTAGGGCTTCCGCAATTGGGACAAGTTGTTAATCCCATTCCAATTTCCTCTTTTCTTCTTATTCTTCAAAGTACCCGTTTTGCTGGCAAACCTGATGTATTGCGTCAGCAAAAATTGACCTTGATTTTTTATTTTTGTCGGTATTACAATTTTTCTTTTCTATGTATATCTCTCGGACTTCTGTCCATAAAGAATTATCTTTGCAAAATTCTACTTTTTCCGGCAGAAGGTAAAACCCATTCGATTGCTCCACCCAATTGTATGAATTTGATTTTTTGTTAAATCGGATATACTCTTGCCGATTGTCTTCGTAATTGTTTACGATTGCAAAATCACAACTATGCAATATTTGAGAATTTTTTCTATCTTTGACTTTAATAGTAAATACCCGTGTACTGTCCTCGCAAAAATCATAATGATATTTGTATGCGTATTTGTTAAATGCCTTCATAAGTATCTGTTTGATTTCCTTAGCAGAATAATCTTCATCATCGTCATTGACCATAATATTCACATCAAAATCAAAACCGATATTACTTTTAGCATCGCAGGTTACCATATTTCGCTTTACACTACCGATAAATTCATATTGAAATGTAAAATATTTTCTAATTTCGTCTTGTACTAACCCAATTAATTCTATCACTTGATTTTTTAGTGGTGCGATTTCATTTTTCGAGACATATCGAAAATGGTACATACTTGTCCCTCCGTTTCTTAGTATCTTTTTTTGAACTTTGGCAGTTGTTTTATTAAAGCTTTTATTTCATCATCGTTTACTTCGTCATTTACTTCCGTGTCAACATAAACGGCAATATTATCAACATCACAACTAAACCAATCCGTTCTTTCAGAATCTATTACTCCGCCAAGCTCATTACAAATGCAATATTTATCTGCACCAACCTTATTTATAATTTCCGTATTATGCTTTATTCCGAATTTTAATATATCTATTGCCCTGTGTTTATATTTTTCCAAGTGTTCCAATGAATATCTTAGGCAATTATTTATTATCGGGTTAATTGAATAATATGTAATAGAATCAACTTGCTTTTCTCGCTTGACACGACTTGACGCCAACACATACTCATATGGTCTTATTTCAAATATTGAACTGAACAAAGTATCGTTATCTAACATTATTTCTAAATATTCACTTTGACAAAAAACAGTATCATTTGAAACATAGTGACCTTTCGACAAAAACATATTGTAAGAATCATAAATATCATTGAACAGTTCTGCATCGTTCATACTTGCAACAAGCCGAGCGAACGCAATACAATTATCAAAGTTTATCCAAGTTATGCCGGAATCTTTTCTAAACTCAAAGCTGTTAAAATGCCATTTGAGTTTTATTCCATATTCTTCGTAAAGGTATCTGACACCGTTAACCGAACGATATTCAACTACATAATCAAGGAATGTTTTTCCAAATTCGTCTGTTTGAGTAAGGATTGATTTTCCATCCTTTGCAAGTAAAAGATTGAATTCTTCTTTATATAGTTTTGGATCATCAAGGTATGCATAATATCTGAAACCTTTATTAAACGGCACATTAACTTTTTCTGTCGGCAATTTATATGCATCTTCATCTAATAACCTTGCCAGTGAAACACCGAATATTTTTTCAAGAGGAATAATAAACTCATATTTCAGAGGTCGTTCATCTTTTAACATTTTTGAAAAATTCGATTTTTCCTTATTTGCAAATTTATATGCGTCTTGTCCTTTGATTCCTAATTCGTGTGCAATATTAACCAACAAGTGACTATACATCTTTATCCCTTTTAATTTCATATAATGGTCAATATTGTTCTTCAAATTCCCCATAAGTTTGCCTCCTTAACTTTTTCTATTTATAGTGTACCACAAATGCAGAGAAAATAGTAGTCATTTAAGACAACTTTTGTTGTCATTTTTGACTTAGGTTAAAAATCACGAAAAAAAGTATATCGTCAGATTTAACTACTATTTCCAGATTTACAAACAGAAAAACAATAACGGGCAGGGGCAGAGACGATGAACAAGTGAGCAAGCTTTCTTCGGCACGCACGCAGGCACCGAAACAGTCCACCGGACTGTTTCTATTCTTCGAATTGCCTTTTTCGATTCTCTGTTCTTTACATCAAAAAAAAGAAGCATCAAAAATGATGCTTCTTTTTTGGCGCAGAAGGAGAGACTCGAACTCTCGCGCCGGTTACCCGACCTACGCCCTTAGCAGGGGCGCCTCGTCACCAACTTGAGTACTTCTGCAAGCTGACGGGTTAAACCTGTCAAGATTAAGTTTTGCACATCTCGTGCGTGTTATACTTTATCATAACTCATTCAAAATGTCAAGCAAATATTTCAATTTATAATCTATATATTTATAACATATAATAAATCGGGTGATAAAATGAGCAAAAAATTATTAAAATATGATATTATAGGCTTCGTTTTTGTAAGCATTATAGGCACACTTGCGCATTTTGTGTATGAATGGACAAACAAAAGCGTTATTGCGGCATTTTTCTGCCCGATTAACGAAAGTTCTTGGGAACATTTAAAACTAATCTTCTTTCCTTATTTAATATGGACGGTTATACAAGCATTTATTATGAAAGGCACAAAAAATATTTTGCCTGCCAAATTTATCGGCGTATTTGTCGGAATGACGGCTACGCTTTCATTTTTCTACACCTACACGGGAATAATGGGCAAAAATATCGATTGGCTCAATATTCTTTCATTTTTTATTGGCGTATTTATCGCATTTTTGCTTGATTACATTATTATAAAGAGCGAAAAAATGCAGGAAACGAGCAAAAAAATTACCGCCGTAATTTTGTTTATAATTATGAGTGCAATATTTATACTTTTCACCTTTGCCCCGCCGCTTATCCCGCTTTTCAAAGACCCGATTACATCAAGTTATGGGATATAATTGTGCAAATGTATATATTATAAATAATAAAAAGGGCTCAAAGAGCCCTAAAAATACATAAAAAAAGACAGAGGTGATTGAGCATCTCTGTCCTTGGAGCTGATAACCGGACTTGAACCGGTGACCTCATCCTTACCAAGGATGTGCTCTACCACCTGAGCCATATCAGCAAAAATGGCGACCCGGAACGGGTTCGAACCGTCGACCTCTAGCGTGACAGGCTAGCGTTCTAACCAACTGAACTACCGGGCCATTGCGAAATGTATTATATAGTATGTTGGCTTTAATGTCAAGATTAATTTTTGATATTTTTACTTTTTTATTTAAAATTTTTGATATTTTTACTTTTTTTATTTAAGCAAAAATTATGGGCAAGGAAAATTCCTTACCCATAACATACTATTTTATAAACAGCTTATCTTTTTCATATTCCCAAACGCAAAGCCAGCCGCTGGGGATACGTGCCCAGAGATTACCCGTTGAAATAAGTTTTGTTTCGAGAACGGAAACGGCAGTTCCCGCTTTAAGATATGCAGCATCATCTTTTTTCTTTGATGTTGCTGATTTTTTTGCATTTTTAGTTATTTCTTTAACTTTTTTCCTTCCTGTTTTAGCCCCTGCGCCTTTATAAATTCCACGAACATTTGTAAGCGAATAGTCGCCAAGCGCAATATCAGGAGGATTGGAAAGCACTCTTCTGCTTTTAGGACGAAGAACGCCATAAAGTGCATAATAGGTATGCTTTACCTTTTGCATTTCTTTTTTATTCCAATTTGAATCGTAAGAATAAAATGTATTAGTATCTCCCTCCCCTGTTGCAATTGCAATATGGCCGTAATTATTTTTCGCTGAAATATCTCCGCCCCAAACAACTATATCGCCCTTTTTCGGAATGAAAGAGGGTGTATTTTTTATTTTGGTAAAATTTGCGGTCATAGTTGGGTGTGATGAAAAATCAAGCCAATAATCTCTTGCATTTCCCCACGCACCTGCACGTATGCCGAAAACATTATAAAGATAAAGCTTAACAAGGTCGACACATTGCACTCCCGCAACGCCGTCGTAATCAACTGCCTTACCGATATATCTTTTAACAAAAGAATCAAACGTCATTGCCGCACCTCTTTTCCAAGTTCATTACTGCAGAAATGCCTGCCGAAACAGACGCAACACCAAGACCGATAAGCGCCGATTTAAGAACCTGCTTTGATGCAGAAAAATCGATTGTCACAATGTTAATTGCCACATAGCCTATAGCAGTTTGGATAAACGTTCTTAAAGCTCTGTTTAATGTTTGTTTAGTGATTTTCATAATTTTTTGCCTCCCTTTCCAAGTCGTCTATTCTATGATTTATAACCTTAATTTGTTCTTCGATAACGGGCATTCGGCTTGCGAAATTATTATGCTTATCAACCTTTTTTTCAAGCTGTTCAATTCTAAAAGATGTAAGCTTAGATGAGGTTAAAATACCTCCAAATGTGCCTATGACCGTACCGAGCATTGAAACCAAGGAAATCAAAATATCCTTGCTGATAAAAATTATCCTTTCTTTATATTATATTTGGGTGGACTTCGGGTGGCACAGGATATACCTGTTAATTTATCAATATTATACGATTTTTCATCTTTTTCAAGTGACAGTACAAAAAAATTCTCTTTTTAAAAATAATTTTACGATATACGTTTTATGCGAATATTTATTCATTTATATGTATATTTATAACAATTTTTCTATAACTATTGACATTACAAAATCACTGTGTATAATAGAAAACAATAGAAAATAATTAACGGAGATAATGTATAAAAATGAAACGAATATTCATTGACGGTAAAGACGGAACAACAGGTCTTAAAATTTATCAAAGATTTGAAAACAGAAATGATATTGAGCTTTTACTTATTGACCCCGAAAAGAGAAAAGATCCAAAAGAGCGAGCAAAAATGATAAACGAAAGTGATATTACTTTCCTTTGCCTTCCCGATGCGGCTTCAATTGAGGCGGTTGAGCTTGTTGAAAACGACAAGGTAAAAATCATTGACACCTCAACGGCACACAGAACACTTTTTAATTGGGCTTACGGCTTTGCGGAACTTTCTGAGGAATTTAGAAATAAAATTGAAACAAGCAATCGAATTGCTGTTCCGGGCTGCTATGCAAGCGGATTTAATTCTATAGTTTATCCACTTGTAAAAAGCGGATTTATTTCAAACGACTATGACATTGTTTGCTTTGCAATGAGTGGCTACACAGGCGCAGGCAAAAAGGGCATTGCGCAATATGAGGACAAAAACAGAGATAAGGAGCTTGACTCGCCGAGAATTTATGCACTTACGCAACAGCACAAGCATCTTAAGGAAATGAAAGCAATTTCAAATCTTTCAAAAGAGCCTATTTTTACACCGATTATTTGTGACTATCCGCAAGGTATGCTTGTAAACATTCCTCTTTATACGGACAAGATGAGTAAAAAATATACTAAAGAGGATATTTATGAAATGTTTGCCGAGCATTATGACGGCAGTGACATTGTTAAGGTCAGACCTCTCGGCTACAGCGAGAATATGATTGGTTCAAATAATTTTGCAAACCGTGACGATATGGAAATTGAAATTAACGGAAACGATGACAGAATTATCATCACATCCCGATTTGACAATTTGGGCAAAGGCGCTTCGGGCGCAGCCATTCAATGCCTTAACATTGCAATGGGGATTGACGAAAAAACAGGTCTTAATATAGGAGAATGATAATTATGAAATATATTGACGGCGGAATATGTGCGGCAAAGGGCTTTAAAGCAAGCGGCACGTATTGCGGAATAAAAAAGCCTAATGTTGAAAACTTTGACCCGCAAATCAAGCATAAAAACGACATTTGCCTTTTTACAAGTGATGTGCTTTGCAATTCGGCGGCAGTTTATACTCAAAACAAGGTTAAAGGCGCACCTATCCTTGTAACAAAAGCGAACTTGGAAAAAAGCGGAAACAAAGCGATTGCAGTTATCGCTAACTCAAAAAATGCCAACACTTGCAATGCCGACGGTGTTGAAAAGGCGGACAAAATGTGCGAGCTTGTGGCAAACGAGCTTAACATTCCTAAGGAACAGGTTATTGTTGCTTCAACAGGTGTTATAGGTCAGGTGCTTCCGATTGAGCCGATTGAAAAGGCGGTTCCTATTCTTGTAAAAGAGCTTGATTACGGCAAGAACGAGGAAGCTTCGACCGCCATTATGACAACTGATACAATTAAAAAGGAATATGCTGTTGAATTTGAAATCGGCGGTGTTAAGTGCACGCTCGGCGGTATGGCTAAAGGCTCAGGTATGATTCATCCCAATATGGCAACGACGCTCAACTTTATTACAAGTGACTGCGCTGTTTCATCCAATATGCTTCAAAAGGCGCTTAGCGAAATAGTTAAGGTTACTTACAATTGCCTTTCGGTTGACGGCGACACCTCAACCAACGATATGGTAAGCCTTATGGCAAATGGACTTGCAGGAAACGAGGAAATCACCTGTGAGGGCGAAGAATTTGACACGTTTAAAAATGCACTTTACGAAGTTATGGCAAATCTCACAAGAATGCTTGCAAAGGACGGCGAAGGCGCAAGCAAGCTTCTTGAATGTATTTGCGACGGCGCTCCTGACAAGGATACAGCAATTACTGTTGCAAAAAGTGTTGTTTGCTCTTCTCTTTTCAAAGCCGCAATGTTCGGCGAGGACGCTAACTGGGGACGTGTGCTTTGCGCAATCGGATATGCCGACGCAGAATTTGACATTAACAAGGTTGACGTTGATTTAAGAAGCAAATACGGCACGGTTGAGGTTTGCAAAAACGGCTCTGGTATCGAGTTCAGCGAGGAAAAGGCAGCAAAAGTCCTTTCAAGCGACGAAATTTATATTGATATTAATCTTAATCAAGGCAATGAAAACGCAACCGCTTGGGGTTGTGATTTGACTTATGATTACGTAAAGATTAACGGAGACTATCGTACCTAATAAGCGTTATTAAAACAGTAGCACTATTAAGTCAAATCACAACACAATCGGGCGAGCAATGCTCGCCCCTACGAAATTAAGAATAAGGATTACATACTATGGATAACAACATTAACAATGCGCAGAAAGCGGAAATAATTGCACACGCTCTGCCACACATTCAAAAATACAGAAAGAAAACAGTAGTTGTTAAATACGGCGGAAACGCTATGATAAACGACGAATTGAAAGAGGCTGTTATGCGTGACCTCGTGCTTTTAACAACTGTCGGAATTAAAGTTGTGCTTGTTCACGGCGGCGGGCCTGCAATTAACAAAACGCTTGAAAAAATGCACATTGAAAGCAAGTTTGAAAACGGACTGAGAGTGACTGACAAGGACACAGTAGACGTTGTTCAAATGGTGCTTGCGGGAAAGGTTAATAAAGACCTCGTTTGCCAAATCGGCAATATGGGCGGTCACGCAATCGGTCTTTCAGGTATGGACGGAAATATGATTAAGTGCACAGCGCTTGATGACAGTCACGGCTTTGTAGGTGAAATTCAAGAAGTAAACACCGAAGTTATTGAAGAAGTACTCAACCACAATTTTATTCCTGTTATTTCAACAATCGGATATGACGAAAAAGGCAACTGCTACAACATTAATGCGGATACTGCTGCGGCGGCTGTTGCAGGTGCACTCAAGGCGGAGGCTCTTGTTTCAATGACTGATATAGTCGGCCTTTTAAGAGACAAGGATGACGATTCAACTCTTATTCACAGAGTATATATTTCAGACACACCTGCGCTTATTGCAGAGGGAATAATCAGCGGCGGAATGATACCGAAAATTGATTCAATGACTCAGGCGCTCAGAGAGGGTGTAAAAAAAGCATTTATTATCGACGGACGTGTTCCCCACTCTATTCTTATGGAGCTTCTTACCGATGAAGGTATGGGAACAATGTTTAGAAGCAGATAAAGAGGTACAATATGGAAACTAAAGAATTAGACAATGATTACGTTGCTCACGCTTACGGCAGATTTAACGTAACATTAAACAACGGCAAAGGCTCAACAATAAGCGATGACAACGGAAAGCAATACATAGATTTCGGTTCCGGAATAGGAGTAACGGCGTTTGGAATTTGCGATGACGAATGGAAAGCGGCGGTTGAAATGCAACTTGACAAGATGCAACACGTCAGTAATCTTTACTATACAGAGCCTTGTGCAAGGCTTGCAAAAATGCTTTGCGACAAAACAGGTATGAAAAAAGTATTTTTCGGCAATTCGGGAGCAGAAGCAAACGAAGGTGCAATCAAATTTGCAAGAAAATATTCATACGACAAGTACGGCGAGGGCAGAAGCACGATTATTACGCTTGTAAACTCTTTCCACGGCAGAACGATAACAACGCTTGCGGCTACGGGACAGGATAGTTTCCATACTGTATTCGGTCCGTTTACACCCGGCTTTAAATACTGCCCTGCAAATGACATTGAAAAGCTTAACGAAATGGCAACTGATGATGTTTGCGCAATTATGTTTGAGTGCGTTCAAGGCGAAGGCGGCGTAAATAATCTTGACTATAATTTTGTAAAAGCCATTGAAAAGCTTGCAAAAGAAAAGGATATACTTATGGTTGTTGACGAAGTGCAGACGGGCAACGGCAGAACAGGCAGATATTTTGCTTATGAAAACTTCGACATTAAGCCTGATATTGTTTCAACGGCAAAAGGGCTTGCAGGCGGGCTTCCCATGGGTGCTGTTCTTTTCGGCGAAAAGGTTAAAGATACCGTCACTCCCGGCTCTCACGGCTCAACTTTCGGTGGCAATCCTGTTTGTGCGGCAGGTGCAATTTCAATCGTTTCAAGAATTGATGACGAATTTTTAAAATCAGTAAGAGAAAAAAGCGAATATATCAAAAACTTTTTAATGAATATTAAAGGCGTTAAATCTGTATCGGGTATGGGTCTTATGCTCGGCGTTGAAACCCAAAAGGATGCTAAGCAAATTGCAAGCGAATGCCTTGAAAACGGACTTCTCGTATTAACAGCCAAAACAAAAATAAGACTTCTTCCTGCTCTTAACATAAGCTATCTTGAGCTTGACAGAGGTTTAAAAATATTGAAAGAGGTAATTGAAAAATGAAACATTTATTAAAGCTTAAAGATTTAGATCAGCATGAGATATTAGATATTTTAAATCTTGCAGACCAACTCAAATATGAAACAAAGCACGGCATTGAGCATCATCACCTTAAGGGCAAGACACTCGGTATGATTTTCCAAAAAAGCTCTACAAGAACAAGGGTAAGCTTTGAAACAGGTATGTATCAGCTTGGCGGACAGGCGCTTTTCCTTTCAAACAGGGACTTGCAAATCGGCAGAGGCGAACCTGTTGAAGATACTGCAAGAGTTCTTTCACGTTACCTTGACGGCATTATGATAAGAACTTTTGAGCAAAAAGAGGTTGAGGACCTTGCAAAATACGGCTCAATTCCTATCATTAACGGCTTGACTGACTATTGCCATCCTTGCCAGGTGCTTGCAGACCTTATGACAATTCGTGAATATAAAAAGAGCTTTGACGGACTTAAATTCTGCTTTATAGGCGACGGCAACAATATGGCAAACAGCCTTATTGTAGGTGCAATCACAATGGGTATGAGCTGTGCTATCGCCTGCCCTGACGAATACAAGCCTGACGCTGAAATTATGAAATGGGCTGAGGAAAACGGCAACTTTATGTGTTCAAGCAACATTCTTGAATGTGCAAAAGACGCAGATATTCTTTACACCGACGTTTGGGCTTCAATGGGTCAAGAAGAAGAAAAGGCAGAAAGAGAAAAGGTATTTAAGGATTACCAAATTAATGATAAGGTTATGGAAGTTGCCAAGGATGACGCCATGGTGCTTCACTGCCTTCCTGCTCACAGAGAAGAGGAAATCACAGCCAAAGTATTTGAAGAACACGCAAACGAAATCTTTGACGAAGCGGAAAACAGGCTTCACGCTCAAAAGGCAGTTCTCGTTAAATTGTTAGGATAATATTGATAATAACAGACTTCGAGAAAGCAAAATACGGAAAGCGCCAAAAAAGGCAAGGACTCGATGTCCTTGGCATTTTTACAATCCCTCTGGTTGCAACAAGTTGCACCCACCTCCCTTTGCAAGGGAGGCAAATAGGTTTGATTTTATATTATTCGGTGCGGTTTAGCTGCTTTATCGACAGTCTGTGGGCGAACAATGTTCGCCCCTACGGTTTTAGAATAAAAACATTAGGAAGAAAATATGGAAGAAAACAAGATTTACATATGCCTTGCAAACGGTGATGTTTTTGAAGGAAAAAGATTCGGCGCTAACGGCGAAGTAACCGGTGAGCTTGTATTTACCACAGGTATGGGCGGATATATTGAAACGCTTACAGACCCCAGTTACTTTGGGCAAATTGTTATGCAAACCTTTCCTCTTATCGGCAACTACGGCTTTATTGACGAGGACAAGGAAAGCGAAAAATCCTACGTTTCGGCTTACATAGTACGTGAGTGGTGCGAAGAGCCGTCAAACTTTAGGTGTGAAAAAACGCTTGACGATTACCTTAAAGAAAATAATATCATCGGCGTGTACGGCGTTGACACAAGAGAAATAACTAAAACTATCAGAGAAGCAGGCGTTATGAATGCGATTATCACATCAAACCCTGCAACTGTTGATTATGGCAAATTAAAAGCATACGAGATTAAGGACGCAGTTAAAAGCGTATCTTGCAAAAGGCCATATATGAGTGCGTCAGATGAGCACAAATACAATGTAGTTTTAATCGACTACGGCACAAAGAAAAATATTATAAGAGAGCTTAACAAGAGGGGCTGCAACGTTGCCGTTATGCCTTATAACACAAAGGCTGACGACATTTTATCATTAAACCCTGACGGAATTATGCTTTCAAACGGTCCCGGTGACCCCAAGGAAAACGTTGAAGCAATTGAGCAGCTTAAAAAGCTTGTCGGAAAAGTTCCTATTTTTGCAATATGCCTCGGTCATCAGCTTTTGGCACTCAGCCAAGGCGGTGACACAACCAAGTTAAAATACGGTCACAGAGGCGTAAACCAACCTGTAAAAAATCTTGAAACAGGCAGAACTTATATTTCCTCTCAAAACCACGGCTATGCCGTTGTGAATGAGGAAATTGAAAAGGTCAAAGCTAAAGTAAGCTACATTAATGCAAATGACGGCACGTGCGAAGGTGTTGATTATCCTGATAAAAAAGCTTTTTCGGTGCAATTTCACCCCGAAGCTTGCTCAGGTCCGCACGACACAAGATTTATATTCGACAAATTTATTGAAATGATGGGAGGTAGCAAATAATGCCTCTTAATAAAGACATAAAAAAGGTACTTGTTATCGGCTCAGGCCCTATTGTTATAGGTCAAGCCGCAGAATTTGACTATGCAGGTGCACAAGCTTGCCGTGTGCTTAAGGATGAAGGCATTGAGGTTGTACTTGTAAACTCAAACCCTGCAACCATTATGACTGATAAAGCGCTTGCCGACCACATATATCTTGAGCCGCTTACGGAAGAAACGGTTAAAAGAATCATTGAAAAGGAACGCCCCGATTCCATACTTTGCGGTCTTGGCGGTCAAACAGGTCTTACAATCGGTATGCAGCTTGCAAAAGACGGATACCTTGACGAAATGGGAGTTAAGCTTTTGGGAACAGACGCCGAGGCTATAGACAAGGCTGAGGACAGGCAAATGTTCCGTGATACAATGGTTAAAATTAATCAACCTGTTGTGCCGAGTGACATTGCATACACTGTTGACCACGCAAAGGAAATTGCAAGCAATATCGGCTATCCTGTTATTATTCGCCCTGCCTTTACATTGGGCGGTGCAGGCGGCGGCGTTGCATACAACGAGCACGAGCTTGAGGTTATTGCCAAAAACGGCTTAATGCTCTCACCTATTACTCAGGTACTTGTTGAAAGATACATCGCAGGCTGGAAAGAGATTGAATTTGAAGTAATGCGTGACAGCGTAGGTAATGTTATTGCAGTTTGCTCAATGGAAAACTTTGACCCGGTCGGTGTTCATACAGGCGACAGCATTGTTATCGCCCCTGCCGTAACGCTTGCTGACAAGGAACTTCAAATGCTCAGAAGCGCATCTCTTGACATTATTACCGAGCTTGGAATTGAGGGCGGTTGCAACTGTCAATTTGCATTAAATCCGGAAAGCTTTGAATATTCTGTTATTGAGGTTAATCCGAGAGTTTCACGTTCTTCTGCGCTTGCTTCTAAGGCTACGGGTTACCCTATTGCTAAGGTAACTACCAAAATTGCACTGGGCTACACTCTTGATGAAATCAAGAATGATATCACGGGCAAAACGTGTGCTTGCTTTGAACCTACACTTGACTATGTTGTTGTTAAACTTCCGAAATGGCCGTTTGACAAGTTTGTAAACGCTTCCCGTAAGCTTGGTACTCAAATGAAAGCTACCGGCGAGGTTATGAGCATTGCGCCGAGCTTTGAGCAGGCAATTATGAAAGCAGTCAGAGGTGCTGAGATTGGGCTTGATACGCTTAATAACAAGGTATTAAACGACGTTGACATTAAGCAAAAGCTGCACGACCAAGACGATATAAGATTATTTACCGTATTCAAAGCACTCAAGGAAGGTGTGAGCATTGCCGAAATTCACGAAATCACTATGATTGACGAATGGTTTTTGGCAAAGCTTGAAAATCTTGCAAGATATGAGCTTGAAATTGAGGGCAAACCGCTTTCAAAGGAGCAATATTTAAAAGGTAAAAAATTAGGCTATCCCGACAAGGCGCTTGAAAAAATCAGCGGCGGCAGCCTTACATATCACAAGGACTGCGTTTATAAAATGGTTGACACCTGCGGTGCTGAGTTCAAGGCTGAAACGCCTTATTTTTACTCAACTTACGACGAGCATTGCGAGGCAAGAGAGCTTGACAAGAGCGATAAGAAAAAAATAATCGTATTAGGCTCAGGGCCTATACGTATCGGTCAGGGTATTGAATTTGACTACTCCTGCGTTCACTGCGTATGGACTCTTAAAGAGCTTGGATACGAGGTTATCATTATAAACAACAACCCTGAAACGGTTTCTACCGACTTTGACACGGGCGACAGGCTTTATTTTGAGCCGCTTACAAACGAGGATGTTATGAACGTTATCAAGGCTGAAAATCCTATCGGCGTTGTTGTTGCATTCGGCGGGCAGACCGCTATAAAACTCACCAAATTCCTTGATAAAAAAGGTATTAAAATTCTCGGAACAAGCGCTGAATCAATCGACATTGCCGAGGACAGAGAACGTTTTGATGAACTTTTGGAAAAATACGGAATATTCAGACCGAAGGGCGAAAGCGTTATGACTCTTGACGAGGCTTTGACGGCGGCTGAAAGGCTTGAATATCCTGTTCTTTTACGTCCGTCATACGTTATCGGCGGTCAAAATATGACTATTGCGTACACAGATGATGACGTTAAGCAATATATGGCAATCATACTTGCGCAGGGAATTGAAAATCCCGTACTTGTTGATAAATATATGATGGGAACGGAACTTGAGGTTGATTGTATTTCCGACGGCGAGGACGTTCTTATACCGGGTATTATGGAGCATATTGAAAGAGCGGGTGTTCATTCGGGCGACTCAATTGCCGTTTATCCCCCTTACAATCTTAACGATATGATGCTTGAAAAGATTTGTGACGTTTCGCAAAAGCTTGCGCTTGAGCTTGGCACACAAGGTCTTGTAAACATTCAATATCTTATTTATCACAATGAACTATACGTTATTGAGGTTAATCCGAGAGCGTCAAGAACAATACCTTATATCAGCAAGGTAACAGGCGTTCCTATGGTTGAACTTGCAACTAAAATCATGGTGGGTCAAAAGCTTAAAGACCTCGGCTTCGGCACCGGGCTTTACAAAACACCGCCCTATGTTGCGGTTAAAGTACCTGTTTTCAGCTTTGAAAAGCTTAACGACGTAAACTCTAAGTTAGGACCTGAAATGAAGTCAACCGGCGAAGTTTTAGGCGTTGGTAAAAATCTTGTAGAAGCATTATTCAAAGGACTTGTATCGGCAGGATTTAAAACTGATTTCCATTCTAAAGACGAGCACGGTGTACTTATAACAGTCACCAAGCAGGACAGATTTGAAATAGTCGGTCTTGCAAAAAAGCTTGACGACCTCGGTGCAAAGATTTGGGCTACTCCCGAAACGGCTAAGGCGATTGAAAGCTTGGGCATTAAGGTTAATGTTGTAAACAAGCTCAGAGAGGACAATTCCATTATGGACCTTGTTGAATCGGGTCAGCTTGATTACATTGTATATACAGGCAAAAGCGACAAAAAATCGATTGCCGATTACATCAAACTTCACAACAGAGCAAATCAGCTTGGCATTGCTACAATCACTTCACTCGATACTGCAAATGCCGTTGCGGATATCATTGCATCACGTTACAAGGAAACGAACACCGAGCTTGTTGATATCAACTTTATGCGTAAAGAAAAAGGAATACTTAAATTTTCCAAAATGCAAGGCACCGGCGACGACTACATTTTCTTTAACAATCAATGCGGTATTATCACCTGCCCTGAAAGTTTTGCAATTGAATTTTGCGACAGGCACAAGGGTATCGGCGGCGACGGAATAGTTCTTATTGAAGAAAGCAAGATTGCAAACGCTAAAATGCGTGTCTTTAATCTTGACGGTAGTGAGGGCAAGATGGCAGGCAACTCGATAAGGTGTGTAGGCAAATTCCTTTATGATAACGATATCGTCAAAAAAGATAAAATCACTATAGAAACAGCTTCAGGTGTAAAAGTTCTTCGCCTATTTACACGTGACGGAAAGGTATCGTCAGTCAAGGTATCAATGGGCAAAGCTGAGCTTAATGCGGCTAAAATTCCTGTTTTGATTGACAGTGAAAAGGCTATCAACTATCCTGCTGAAATAGGCTCAAAGCAGTACAATATCACCTGCTGTGCCGTCGGCAATCCGCACTGCGTAGTATTTGTTGACAATGTAGACAGGATTGATATTGAAAGCGTCGGCCCTCAGTTTGAAACAGCGCCTATTTTCCCTGAAAGAGTTAATACCGAGTTTGTCAGGGTAGTTAATTCAAAAACACTTAAAATGCGTGTATGGGAGCGTGGAAACGGCGAGACGCAGGCTTGCGGCACAGGTGCTTGTGCGGCAGTTATTGCAGCGGTTGAAAACGGATATTGCAACAAAGACGAAGATATCACCGTAAAGGTTAAAGGCGGCGATTTGATAGTTAATTATTCAGATACCGGCGTTACCTTAACAGGCGACTGCAACCTTGTATATAAAGGTGAAATTGAATATTAAATAAGCAAAAACGGTATTGCAAATTTGGCAATACCGTTTTTGTTTAATAAATGCTTAATCTATTCTGTTTTCAATTTCTCTTACAATGTCGCTCATTTTAACATCGAGAGCATTGCTTAAACGATAAAGCGTTTCTAATGTCGGCTTACGTTCTCCACGCTCTATTGCGGAAAGATGAGTTCTGCCAATATCGGCAAGACCGCTTAACACCTCTTGTGAAACACCCTTTTTTCTTCTAAAATCAGCAATTACATCTCCTACTATTTTTGAATCAAGGACAGGAACATACATAAAATCACCTCAATTAGATTTTATGTTATGAACGGCTCTGTTATGAATACATATGTTGACATTTCGCATACTTATGTGTTATTATAAATTTAAAATTAAAGGAGGTAATTCAAATGAATGAAATCAACCCACAAAACCGGCAAAATCAATACTCACAAGAACAATATCAGCAAGGTCAATATCAACCTGTACAACAAAATCAGTATTATCAACAACCACAGTACAATCAACAGCCGCCTAAGAAAAAGAAAAAACCAATATATAAAAAATGGTGGTTTTGGATTATAATTGTAATAGTTGTTATTGCGGTAATTTCCTCATTAGGTTCAAGCGATGATTCAACACAAAGCACTTATACCACTTCAAGCGGTATAAGTGATATACAAGATGATACACAGGAAAGTAGTGAAACTACTGAAGAAGGCACCACAAAAGAAACAACTACTAAAGTAACAACTACAAAAGAAACCACTACAAAAAAGAAAATTCCTACCGAGTATATTTCCGCTGTAAGAACTGCACAATCATACAGCGACAATATGTATATGTCAAAACAAGGAATTTATGACCAATTAACTTCTGACTACGGCGGAAAATTTTCAAAGGAAGCAGCAAAGTATGCTATTGAACATATCGACGCTGACTGGAATTATAATGCACTTCAAACAGCAAAAACTTATCAAGATCAAATGGCAATGTCGCCAGCGGCTATTCACGACCAGCTTACATCAAGCTATGGCGGAAAATTCACTAAAAAGCAAGCAGATTATGCAATTGCACATTTAGATGATTAATCACAAAAATCCTCTTACTTTTGTATGTAAGAGGATTTTTGTGTATCGAAAATAATGTTTTGATAATTTATAATATAAACGGCTTCACACAAATGCGTGAAGCCGTAAAATATTGAATAAGTAAGATTATTCAGCGTCGTCTGCGTCGTCAGCCTCTGCCTCGTCAGCGTTTGGCTTAGGAAGAAGTTCCTTCATTGAAAGAGAAACTCTCTTCTTATCAAAGTCAACCTCAGTAATTCTAACGTCAACTTCATCGCCAACCTTAAGTACATCGGCAGGAGTGTTAATTCTTTCCCAAGAAATCTGGCTGATGTGGATAAGACCGTCAATACCCGGAAGGATATTAGCAAATGCACCAAATGATGCAAGACCAACAATCTTAGCTTTGCAATCAGTGCCTACAGGATAATCTCTCTTAAGGATTTCCCATGGGTTGTCCTCAAGCTTCTTAAAGCCGAGAGAAATCTTTCTTGTTTCAGGGTCAAGCTTCTTAATTGTAACCTCAACAGTATCGCCGACATTAACAACCTCTGACGGATGCTTGATTCTGTTCCATGAAAGCTCGCTGATATGAATCATACCGTCCATACCGCCGATATCAACAAATGCACCGTAGCTTGTTAATGACTTAACAGTACCTGTGAGCTTCTGACCCTCTTCGAGAGTTGCCCATAATGCATCCTGCTGTGCCTTTCTTTCCTCGTTAGCAACAACCTTGATTGAGCCTACTGCACGACGTCTTGCAGGGTTAATATCAATAATTCTGAAACGAACTGTTGTACCCTTAAGAACATCAAGTTCCTGATTTCTCGGAACACCTGTTTGAGAAGCAGGGATAAATACTCTGCTACCGTTAGTTACGGCAACTACGCCGCCCTTAACAACTGCTGATACAACACCTTCAAGAATTTCATCGTTTTCCTTTGCCTTAACGATTTCTTCCCATCCCTGAAAAGCATCCACAAGCTTCTTAGAAAGCTTAAGAACGCCCTCGCTGTCATCAGTTTTCATAATAACAAGACTAAGCTTGTCACCGATTGAAACTGCTTGGCTTGGATTGCTGATAGGTTCAGCGGAAAGATCATCAAGTGCGATAACGCCTGTCTGCTTTCTACCGTCAACGTCTACAAATACCTCTGTAGGAGTAATGTTGACAACAGTACCTGTTACGACCTTGCTGTTTTCATCTTCTCTGAATGATTCTTCAAGCATTTCTTCGAAGGTTGCTTCACCATCAGCAGATGCTTTGACAGCAGCCTTAGCGGCCTTATCAGCGGTTTCTGCTGTCTCCGCAGCTGTTGCAGCTACTTCAACTTCCTTTTCAATTTTTTCTTCGGACATGGTTTTTAGTACCTCCTTGATAATTACCGAGGGTGTCGAAGCCCCGGCAGTAACACCAACATAACTGTATTTGCTCAAATCAATGTTTTTAAGTTCCTGCGCAGTTTCAATAAGAAACGTATCGGCATTTGACTTGCAAACATCCCTGAGCTTACAGGTATTTGATGAATGCCTACCGCCAATTACAATCATAGCGTCTGCTTTTTTTGAAAGCAGTGCCGCTTCTTCCTGCCTATCGGCTGTAGCATTACATATTGTACTATAAATTTTGCAATTTGTATATAGTTTTTTTATTATTTTTTCGCATTTTTTCCATTCTTTTAGCGAAAAAGTTGTTTGAGAAACGCAAATTACCGATTTTTCGGCTGAATTTTGGAGATTTTCAAGAATTATTTTAAGTTCATCTTCATTTTTAAAAACGAAGCTTTCACCCTTGCAATAGGAGCGAATACCCAAAACCTCAGGATGATTTTCGTCCCCCGCAATAAGAGTAACCGTACCGTCAGGCTGTTCTGACACGATTTTATGAATTTTCAAAACAAAAGGGCACGTTGCATTAATGAAATTAATATTACTGCCCTCAGCCTTATCGATAACCTCTTTTTCAACTCCGTGAGTTCTTATTACAACAGTATACCCCTTAGGGCAATCGCAAACGTCATCAATAATTTTAACGCCTTTGCTTTTTAAATCATCAACAAGCTGCTGATTGTGAATAATCGGACCGAGAGTGCAAACCTTCTCACCCTTTTGAAGCAAATCATAAACAAGATTAACTGCCCTGTCAACTCCAAAGCAAAAGCCCGCTGTTTTTGCAAGATTAACCTGCATTGCGTTCAGCCTCCCAAAGCTCGGTAATTCTGCCCATTACCATATTAGCTGCCGCTTTAATATCACTCGGTGCAACATTTTCTCCATCAAGCCCAAGTTCACTGTTTTTGATAAGTTTACCGTAAGAAACAGTAACCTGTTTGCCGGCTTTAATTTTACCGTCGCAACAAATTGCAACAGGAAGAACATCGGCGCCCGTAGCCTTAGCAATAATTGCAACTCCCGCTTTAGCCTTTTGCGGAACACCGCCTTTATCCTTAATTCTCTTACCCTCAGGGCAAATAGCCATTACATGACCCTCATTAAGAATTTTTTCACCGTATTCTATAGCGGAAGTATCACCCTTTCCTCTTTTAACGGGAAAAGCATACATATGGGTTAAAAACCAAGCGCCAAAAGGATTTTTAAAAAGTTCAACCTTAGCCATAAAGTGAAGCGGAGGAAGCTCCTTAGGACACGCAACAATTATAGGGTCAATCGCACTGGTATGGTTAATGGCAACTATGTATTTAGTGCCCTTGTCTTGGGGCACATTTTCAAGTCCTTTAAACTTTGCTTTAAAAACAAGCTTAACAAGAGGACGAAAAACAGCTTTAATAAAATTATAAAGCTTATAATGTTTAATTTGGGTAAAATCAAATTCTTTCAATTTACATATGCTCCTTTATAATTTTTACAATGAGTGCAATTGACTCATCAAGCGACAGCTTTGAAGTATCGGCAATAACAGACTCCTCACTCGGTTTAAGCGGTGCAATTTTTCTGTGAGAATCGTTATAGTCACGCTCATTGACGTCATTTAACACGTCCTCATACTTAACGTTCTCGCCTTTTTCAATAAGTTCCTTATATCTTCTTTGAGCACGGCACTGGGGAGAAGCGGTAAGAAAAATTTTGCACTCGGCATTAGGCAAAACGACTGTACCTATATCCCTGCCGTCCATAATAACGTTATTCTTTTTAGCAATATCTCTTTGAAGGTCAAGAAGATATTCCCTAACCTTAGGAATAGCTGACACCTTGGAAGCGCCCATAGAAATTTCAGGAGTGCGGATAAAGGCAGAAACCTCCTCACCGTTCAGATAAACGCATTGCGTGCCGTTTTCAAATCCGAGCTTGACATCGGTATCATCAAGCATTTTAATAACTTCATCTTCATTATCTATAACACCACGTCTTATGGCATTAAGTGCGATTGTACGGTACAAAGCACCCGTATCAACATAGATAAAGCCGAGTTTCCCCGCCGCACCCTTGCTTATTGTGGATTTGCCTGCACCTGCAGGGCCGTCAATTGCAACATTCATCAAAATCACCATAGCCTTTCAGGCAACAAATAGTTTATTAAAAATCACCTGATTGACCTGCGTTGCCTGAACAGGCGTAAATGGTGATTTCAGCCATTTCAAAATTATGCCGCAGGCAAATTTTGAAGAGTTCGTTTGCAACCGCTCGCAGTGCGAGATTAAGGAAGCAATAAGAACTGACAGCGGTCAAAATTTAGGAGCACATTTATGTGTGACAGTAAATTTTGGGCACCGCAACTGACATATAATTTTTTAGTGTGATTTTTCACACTAATTACCTCTTTAATTTATTTACATATTATCGGCGCACAAAACAGCAGTTGAAAATGCAATTTGCAAATTAAAACCGCCTGTATATGCGTCCACATCTATAATTTCTCCTGCGAAATATAAATTATCAATTATTTTTGAACACATTGTTTTAGGATTGATTTCCTTAACATTTACTCCGCCTGAGGTTACAATCGCCTCATCAATAGGACGAAAATCACCTACAGTGACATAGAAATTTTTAATTAAATCAACAAGCTTGAGCCTTTGTTCTCTTGTGATTTGATTAACCTTTTCACCGGACTTAATACCGCTTAATGAAACTATAACAGGAATAAGCTTATTCGGCAAGAGTTTTGAAAGAGAATTAACAAAATCTTTATTTGCAAATTCTTCAAAGTCACGGCAAACACGCTTATCAAGAGTATGAAAATCAAGCGCCGGTTTTAAGTCTATCTTAATTTTATATGACTTTTTACCCATATTTTTAATATGGCTTGAAGCAGACAAAATAACAGGACCGGACACACCGTAATGAGTAAATATCATTTCTCCGAAATCAGAATAAATCGCCTTTTCTTCCTCAAACAGAGTGATTTCGATATTTTTAAGTGACAAGCCCTGAAGCCTCGGTATAAAATTATTAGAACAAACAAGAGGAACAAGGCTTGGCTTTAACGGTGTAATCGTATGACCTACCGACCTTGCAAGAGTATATCCGTCGCCTGTTGAGCCTGTAAGCGGATAGCTTTTACCGCCCGTGCAAAGGCAAACCTTATCACATTCAATTTTAGTTTTATCATCAAGAATAAGCGTTTTAATCGCATTACCGTCAAGTTCAAACGCCTTTACTTTTCCTTGAATTATTTTAACACCGCTTTGTTTAGCGTAATTCACAAGTGCATCAACAATATCAACAGCTTTATCGCTTTGAGGGAAAACACGGTTTCCCCTCTCTATTTTAAGCGGCACGCCGAGTTCTTCAAACAAAGCCATAGTATCATAAGGCATAAAATTTGAAAATGCAGAATAAAGAAAACGTGGGTTTGTAGGCACGTTTGATATCAAATCATCAAGCTCAAAGCTTGCATTTGTGACATTGCATCTGCCCTTGCCTGTAATCATAAGCTTTCTGCCGCATCTATTCATTTTTTCTATTATAATAACATCGTTGCCCTTTTCGGCACTTTTAGCAGCACACAAAAGCCCTGCCGCTCCGCCGCCGACAACTACAATTTTTGACATAGCTATTCTTCCTCTAACTGTGCAAGTTCAAGAGAGACACTCTCCCATTTTTCATAAAGCACATCACGCTTTTTTGAAAGTTCGTCGATTTTAGAAGTATATTCCATAAGCTTTTCATACTCTGCGCCTGAAAGTTCTGACTCGTATTTGCCGATTTCATTTTCGGTTTCATCAATCTCCTCCTCAAGACGCTTTAAAAGAGTATTAAGCTTTCTTAAATTACTCTGCTTTTCTTTTTTAAGCTTATAATCATTAACCTTAGGCTTTTGCTTTTCTTCTTTTTTAACCTCGCTTACATATCTGTGCTCGCTGTAATCATCATAATTTCCAAGGAAATTGTTGCAGCCGTTTGGAGTAAGCTCAACAATGCGTGTAGCAAGCTTATTAATAAAATATCTGTCGTGAGATACAATAAGCATAGTTCCGCTGTAATTTAGAAGTGTATTTTCAAGTTCCTCACGTGAAAAAGCATCAAGATGATTTGTCGGCTCATCAAGCAAAAGAAAATTATACCCACCGAGCATAAGTTTTAAAAGCGCAACTCTTGCACGCTCACCGCCCGAACAAACGTCAAGTTTTCTGTAAACTTCTTCCCCTTTAAAGAGAAAGGCGGCAAGCGCGTTTCTGACCTTAGTTTCGGTCATAAACGGATATGCACTCCAAACCTCGTCAAGCACGGTCTTGCTCAAGTCAAGCTTAGCCTGAACTTGGTCGAAATATCCCGTCATAAGACTTGCGCCGAATTTAAACGTTCCGTCATCTCGGCTTAAATCGCCCATAAGAATTTTTAAAAGAGTGGTTTTGCCACAGCCGTTATCGCCCAAAAGGAAAACTCGTTCTCCCCTTTTAACATTAAAGCTTGCGTTTTGAAAAACAATATGCTCCCCAAAAGATTTCTTAAGACCGTCAACCTCTAAAACGTCCTCACCCGATACACATTTAGGCGTAAAATCAAACCTGATTTTTTCAAGTTTTTTATCAGGAATTACAAGTTGAGCCTTAATTTTTTCAACAACCTTTTCCTTACTCTCGGCAGTTTTGACATTCTTTTCTCTGTTCCACTGTCTTTGCTGAGCAATGATACCTTCAAGACGTTCAATCTCTTTCATATCATTCTCATATTTTTCTTCAATTGCTTTTTGCTCAGCCGCTTTTTTAACAAGAAATTCGGAATAATTGCCCTTGTATGAGCGCATCTTTTTATTTTCAAGCTCAATCGTTTTATCCGTTACACGGTCAAGAAAGTATCTGTCGTGACTGATAATAAGGCAAGCGCCGTTAAAATTTTTAAGAAAATCCTCTAACCACGCAATAGCACTGATATCAAGATGGTTTGTAGGCTCATCAAGAAGTAAAAAATCAGCCTTTGAAAGCAAAAGTTTTGCAAGGATAAGTTTAGATTTTTGACCGCCTGAAAGCTTAGAGGTAGGCTTATCAAAATCGTCCTCGCTAAAGCCCAAGCCCAAAAGAGCCGAGCGAGTCATAGATTTATAAGTAAGCCCACCGTTTCGGGTAAACTCATCGTTCAAATATTCCTGCCGGTCAATAAGTTCCTTTGAATGATTGCTTTTAAGTTCCTCATTAATACTATCAAGCTCAATTTCCATTTGAATTAAATCGTCATAAACAGAAACAAGCTCCGCCCAAATTGTTTTATCATTTGAGCAGGTATGCTGTTCCATATAGCCGAGCCTTGCATTTTTAGAAATAAAGCAATTGCCGCTGTCAGCTTTATACTCGCCTGTAATAATCTTAAAAAGTGAAGTTTTGCCTGCGCCGTTTACGCCGACAAAGCCGACCTTTTCCTTATCCTGAATGTCAAACGAAAGGTCGGAAAAAAGCGTATTTTCACCAAAAGAAAGTGTTAAATTTTGAACATCCAAAACATTCATAATAAAATCTCCGAAATTAATGTTTATATTTTACACTATTTTTGATTGAAAGTATAGTGATTTTTTGATATTATATAAATATAATTAAAATCTATGTGTATTATAGATATTTTCGAGGTAAATAAAATGGATATTTTAAAGCTTAAGCCCGTATTCAAAGATTATATTTGGGGCGGCACAAGGCTCAAAACCGATTTTGGTTTTAAAAGTGATTTGGACATTTTGGCGGAGGGCTGGATGCTTTCGTGCCATAAGGACGGAATGAATACAATTGACGGCGGTGAATTTGACGGTCAGACGCTTGAAGAAGTCATTGAAAAAGAGGGCAAAGAAAAGCTTGTAGGCACAAGGAGCTTAGATTTTCCTTACTTCCCTGTTCTTATAAAGCTTATTGACGCTAAGGATAATTTATCAATTCAGGTTCACCCTGACAACGAATACGCAAAAAGAGTTGAGCACGAATTCGGCAAAACCGAAATTTGGTATGTTATTGACGCAACGCCTGACGCTCAGCTTGTTTACGGCTTTAAGGAAAAAATCAGCAAAGAAGAGTTTAAAAAAGCAATTGAAGAAAACACTTTACTTGACGTATTAAATACGGTTAATGTTAAAAAGGGCGATTTATTCTTTATTGAAGCCGGAACCGTACACGCTATCGGCAAGGGTGTTTTGATAGCAGAAATTCAGCAAAATTCAAACTCAACTTACAGGGTTTATGACTACGGCAGAATAGGAAAAGACGGAAAGCCGAGAGAGCTTCACGTAAAAAAGGCAGTTGACGTATCTGTTACCGAGCCACCAAAATATGACATTAAGCCTATGGGTGACAAGGTTATCGGCGACGGCTTTGATTCAACGCTTCTTACAAAATGCGATTTATTCACCGTTAATCATTACGACGTTGAAAAAAGCCTTACTCTTGAGGCAGATGAAAAGTCATTTAACCACGTGCTTGTAATTGACGGCGAAGGAAAAATAAACGGCAAAGCACTCAAAAAGGGTGACAGCTTCTTTATTCCGGCGGGCTTTGGCAAATATGAAATTTGCGGCAAGTGCGAAATCATTGTAACTAATATTTAAAAATTTCAAAATTAATGAATAAAAGTCATTAGCGGTATCATACTACTAATGACTTTTATTTTTGGAGTGATAAATATGAAAATTGTCAATATTATTGCACTTATTTTAAATATCATAGGCGGCATAAACTGGGGGCTTGTGGGTCTTTTCAGATTCGATTTAGTTGCCTGGATATGCGGCGGACAGGATTCCGTTTTTGCAAGAATTATATACAGCCTTGTAGGACTTGCCGCCATTTGGTGCATCAGCTTGCTTTTTTCAAATAAAACTGTTGAAGAGTGAATTGTGCGAAGCACAAGTGATAACTAAAGTTTTTGCAACATCGTCGAGGGGCGAAATTTGTTTCATTTAGTTACCGTAGGGGCGACCATTGGTCGCCCGCCAATCCCTCCGTCACACGTTGTGTGACACCGCTACGCCACCCTTTTGTCACTTCGTGACATTTCCCCTGACAGGGGAATATTTCTTTGCAAGGGAGGCTTTTTATTTATAATTCGGTATGTCGCTCGGTGATTCTACCGTAACTGATTTAACATTGTGCTTTTTTAGCTGGGCATCAAACTGCTTTTGCTCATAAGTGCCGTTAGTCATAACCGGAATTTCGTAAAATCCCTTGCCGTAATCAATCACGCAAATTGTTTGGTCACGGTAATCAATAACTTCTCCTACACCGTCTGTGGCATACTTAATTTTATAAACGGTTATGTCCTCATATTTTTCATTAAAGGAATTAACCGCAACCATTCCCGTATCGTTAAAAGCAATGCAGCCTGTATTAGCCAAAACTTCAAAAGCGGCAAAGCCGGCAAGGCAAATAATAACAATCAGAGTTCTTTTGATAGGTTTACAATCAAGCTTACAAAAAGCGCAAATTAATGCTCCGCTCAAAAAGATAATTGCTATAAAAATAAAGAAAATAAAATCAGGAATAATTGAGTGCCTGTTAATACCTAAAGGGTAAATTTTACAAGCATTTGCGCCGAGCAATACATATTAAAAAATGAAATAGCCGGCAATACCCAAAACAGCAGATATACAGATAGCCACAGCATAGCCTACAGTTTTTTCAGATTTATTTTTCATATCCACACCTCATATCTTTATTATATTTTATATGAAATATGAAATTAAGTCAATAAATAAGCCTCCTTGCCTTTGCAAGGAGGCTTATCGTTTATTTTACATATTGAAGCTGAAGCTGACCTTTTGAGTTAAATGAGGTCTTGATTTTCTTTGTTACCTTCTGTCCGTCCTTGAATTTAACAGTAATTGTGATTGTATCGCTTGGCAAATCCTCATATTTTAAATCAGGATTTTTAAGAAGTGCATTACTTGCGCCGTTTGCATAATAAATGACATCTTGAATTTTATCGCCGTTTCGATAAGTTTTGGCAGTAAGCTTTTTACAATCGCTATTTAAAAGCTTAAAATAATATTTTTTTGAAGCCAAAAGAAGCTGATTTTCATTTTTGTAATCATTCTTGTCTGAATAATAAATTCCGTAATCTTCAGCATTTTGCGATTTTCCGTTAAAATATTTTGATAAATCCTTGTACTTTGCGAGATAGTTGTAAAACTCTCTGTCTTTGTTTTCGTACTTATCGTGATAAAGTTTATTTTCTTCATCGGTAAGCGGAATTTCAACATAGTACTTGCCCTCATCAATAAGCTTATTTTGAAGCGGTATATCAAAATAATTAAATGTTCCGTTTTCACTTTCAAAAGTCGCCTCGGACACATTATCCGCATTAATTCCAAAGCCCGATTTACTGCTTGTTTCTACAGCCAAATTACCGTCACTCTCTGTATTAACTTTGATATAAAAATTTTCGATTGTTGAAATATCATCATTTTCAAGTGTAATATTTTTACTTTTATTTCCGTTTTCGTCCTGCGCATAAGCGACGATATTGAAGCTATGGCTTGAAAGCTTTGCATTTGACGTTTGAGAGGTGACGGGAGTATTATCCCTCGTCATACCGTAAGTGCCGACACCTGCAAGCACGGCGAGTGCAAGGGTACAGCTAAGTGCAGGCTTAAGAAACGATTTAGCGCTTTTTCTTTTCGGTTCTTCAATTTTCGCTTGAAGTCTGGTTTTCATATACACATCAGGTTTAATATCATCTATGGCTTCTTTTATAATCTTTTTTTCGTCAGTCATTGCTATATTCCTCCAATTCATTTTTTAACAGTTCCCTGCCCCTTTTAAGCCTCATTTTAACATTAGACTTAGAAAGAGAAAGTGTGTTTGCTATCATTTCAACCGTGTAATCCTCGTAATAAAAGAGGTAAAGGACTGTTTTATATTTTGAATCAAGCTTTAAAAGCTTATTTCTCACGTCAAGCTTTTTATCATCAAAAATCTCTTCACCCAAAATTTCATCATTTAACGGCAGAGTTTTTCGCCTTGACGATTTTAAAAAGTCCTTGCACTGATTAGTTGTTGTTTTGATAAGCCACGCTTTTTTATGCTCGCTGTCCTTAAAAGAGGGGCTTTTATACAACAGTTTGATGAAAACCTCTTGCAAAATATCCTCGCTCTCATCTTTATCTGCTGTATGTAAGTAGGCAATTTTATAGAGCATATCGGCATACAAATCGTAAGCCGTGTTAAACTCGTTTTCTTTTTCTTTATCCAAGCCTATTCCCCCTTTCACACATAACACGATTCAAAGCCTTATAAAGTCACAAAAAATAAAAAGTAAAAATAAGTAAAAATAAAAGGTCGGAAAATCCGACCTTTTAAAATTAAAACAATGAAATTATTTAGCAGTAGTTGTTGCATCTACAAACCAGCCGTTAAGAGTGAAGCAGTTTGAAAGTTTTTTCTCACTAAACGATTTACAAAATTCATAGCCTGCGCCGCCCTCACAACGTGACGGTGTGATTTTGCCGTTTGCAAGTGCTTTATAAACATTATCAACACTTTCCTTAATTGCTTTTTCCTCATCTGTGCCGTCTGCAAGACCGTCAACATAAATGCCGTCTGTTGAGCAGTTAGCCGCAATAACAGTACCGCCGTTGAAATCCTTAAGGCAATCCTGAACAGCCTCGCTGTAATTCTTAACTACAGCGTAAGCCTGGTCACTGTGAGATACGCCTGCCGCAGCAACGCTTGGGCTTGCATCAAACTTATACTTAGCCGTATAAGCCGATTCTTCCTTATCATTGCCGCCTGCAAATACAAGAGTTACACCCTCGTCAAACATTTTTTCAGGAATTGAAGCATAGCGGTCAACCATATCAAATGATGTATTCCAATAATATTCGTTTTCAATAGCAATGCCTGTACCTACGCCGTAGGAGTCTTTATTTTCCCAATGAGAGAACATATAACCCTCTTTAGGAACAGCCGCACTAAGCTCGACCTTATCGCCCTCAACATAGTAACCGTCACCTGTTGATTCGCCGTTTCCGCCCTCACCTGTTACAACTTTAACTTCAAAGGTAGGAGTATCACTTTGTTTATATACAGGGACAAGCTTAACATCCTTATTTGTTACATTAACCTTAGTTGATCTAGAATTAACGTCCTCAACAGCGTCTTTGTCATCAGTTTCCCAATGGTCAAATACTGTATAAGGTGTAGTAGGAGCAGGAGCAGTAACGTCAACGCTTGTATTTTCAGAAACATACTGCTGAGAATATACGCTCTTGCCGTCTGCGCCAAGCACCTGAACGTCATACTGAGCACCCTCAGCATCCTTATATGTAGCTGTAATTGTGCAATCACATTTTTCAACAAGAAGATTCATTGACGATTTAGTCTTAGATGAAATATTAACCTTTTTATCTTTAACACCGTCTGTATTGCTCTTGGTAACCCACTTATCAAAAACCTTTCCCTTAGGAGCAGGGTCAGCGGTAACGGTTACGTTAGAGCCTTCTTTATATGTACCGCTTCCGATACCGTTTTCAACCTTAACGGTGAAAACTTCTTTATTTTTAACTTCACTTGCTTTCTTATAGCAAGCGGTAAGTGTAAAGCCGTAGTTATAGTTAAGAAGCGGTGAATCGTAATCAGCCCAATCAAGAGTAACGGGAACACCAAGTTCATTAGCCGCTGCAGCCGCACCTTGAGCAAAGCCTGCACCGTAATTAGCAGAATCATCGCTGTTATACTGACCGAAATAGCCGAGCTTTGTATTGCCGTTTTTAACAGCAATATAGCCTGCGAGATAACCGCTTTGAAGATTATCAAACGTAACACACATTACATTAGAAATATAACGGTCAGTCTTATCACTTTCGGAATGAGGAATTCCGTCAACCAAAACAAAATTAAGTTCAGGGAATGAGCTTGCAATTTCATATGCAATAACCTCAAATTTTTCACCGGGGAAAACGATATATTTAGCGCCGTTATCCTGTGCAAGTTTAACATATTTTTCAACATTATCGCTTGTAAGTTCACCGTTTTCATCAAGAACAGGCTGATAATAGCGAGCAGTCATTTTATTATCGTTTGCATAGGAATTAACACCGTCCCATGCGCTTTGATTATAGCCCTTATCATTAACGGCGCCGCCGTCGGTAATAAGAACAATATCGTTAGTTATTTGCTTTTGCTTAGTACAGCCTGCCATAGCGAAAACTCCGCTTACAACAAGGACAATGCAAAGAAGCACCGAAATTGCCTTTTTCATAGCTTTCCTCCAAAAAAGAAAAAATGTTCCTAAATATAATAACAAATATATCCAAATAATGCAATAGCAATATTGATTTAAAAGATAAAAAACATTATAATAATTAATATAATAACAGCAAAGGAACTTTTAATATGGAAAATTTGCAATATAAAGACGATAGACTTTGTATACTCGACCAAAGACTTTTACCTAACGAGGAAAAGTGGATAGAAATTAAAAATAAAGAGCAAGCTTTTGACGCTATTAAAGATTTGGCAGTAAGAGGAGCACCGGCAATCGGGATATTTGCGGGATATTGCATGGCGCTTTTTTCTAAAGATAATGATATATATGCGCTAAAAAAATATCTCGACTCCTCCCGTCCCACCGCTGTTAATTTAAGCTGGGCAACGGCAAGAATTGTCAAGGCTTATGAAAGCGGTAAAAATCTTTTAGACGAGGCGATTGCCATTCACAAAGAGGACATAGAAATGTGCAAAAGGATAAGTGAATACGGCTTATCACTATTAAATGACGGCGACGGAATACTTACACATTGCAACGCAGGAGAGCTTGCAACAAGCAAATACGGAACGGGATTGGGTCCGCTGATTTTAGGCAAGGAAAAGGGTTATAATTTCAAGGTTTATTCCGACGAAACAAGACCGCTTTTGCAGGGCGCAAGGCTGACGTCTTATGAACTTGAAAAAGCAGGAATCGACGTAACCGTTATATGCGACAATATGGCAGGCTTTGTAATGAAAAAGGGGCTTATTAACGCTGTGCTTGTCGGCTGCGACAGGGTTGCGGCAAACGGCGACGTCGCAAACAAAATAGGTACAAGTTCAGTTGCCGTGCTTGCAAAATATTACGGCATTCCCTTTTATGTTTTAGGGCCTTATTCGACCGTTGACTTTGACTGCAAAACAGGCGACGACATTAAAATAGAAATGCGTGACGGCGACGAAATTAAGAAAAAATATTTTGAAAAGCCGACTGCGCTTGAAGAAACAAAATGCTTAAATCCTGCATTTGACGTGACTGACAATTCGCTTATCACGGCGATAATTACGGACAAAGGAATTGCAAAAGCGCCTTATGACAAAAGCTTAAAGGAGTTACTTAAATGATTAGATTTTTCGGCGGCAAGGTATTGGCATTAAACGGCAATTTTGATATAACAAATGACGAGGTTTGGATTGACGCAAACAAAATAGTCTATGTCGGTCCTAAAAAAGACGTAGAAAAATTTGAAAGAGAAATCAATTTAAACGGTAATCTTTTAATGCCTACCTTTAAGAATGCACACACTCACAGCGCAATGACCTTTGGCAGAAGCTTCAGCGACGATTTGCCGCTTGATAAATGGCTTAATGACAAGATATTTCCTATTGAGGCAAAGCTTGAAAGTGAGGATATCTATAAACTTTCAAAACTCGCATTTCTTGAATATTTAACAAGTGGAACAAGCGCCTGCTTTGATATGTATTATTTTCCCGAAAGTATGGCAAAAGCAAGCGTTGATTTCGGTTTCAGAACGGTTATGTGCGGTGCGGTAAACAATTTCAAAGAGTCTGTTGAAAAGCTTGAAAAATACTACAATACCTATAATAATTACAACGAGCTTATCAGCTACAAATTAGGCTTTCACGCTGAATATACCACCAAAAGAGAAATTCTTGAAGGCATAAGCGAGCTTGCGCAAAAATACAAAGCGCCTGTATTTACCCATTCAAGCGAAACGAAAAGCGAGGTTGAGGGTTGCATTGAAAGGTACGGCAAAACTCCGACAGAGCTTTTCGAGGAATTGGGCTTATGGAACTACGGCGGCGGTGGCTACCACAGTGTATGGCTCAGCGACAACGATATGCAAATTTATAAAAAGCGTGGGCTATGGGCAGTTATCAATGCAGGCTCAAATGCAAAACTTGCCTCAGGTATTGCCGATGTTCAAAAAATGAGCGATTTAGGGCTTAACCTTGCAGTCGGTACAGACGGTCCAAGCTCAAACAATGCGCTTGATATGTTTAGGGAAATGTATCTTATCAGCGTTTTGCAAAAGCTAAAGCACAACAATGCGGCAGCTATGGACGCAAACGAGATACTCAAGGCAGCAACGGTCGGCTCGGCAAGATGTATGGGGCTTGATAATTGCGACTGCATTGCCGAGGGCAAGCTTGCCGATTTAACGGTTATTGACCTTAACAGGCCGAATATGCAGCCGATAAATAACATCACTAAAAATCTTGTTTATTCAGGCTCAAAAGACAACGTTAAAATGACTGTGATAAACGGCAAAATACTTTATGAAAACGGCGAATTTGTGAATATTGATAAGGAAGAAATATATTTCAGCGCTCAAGAAGTAACAAACAGATTAAAAAAATAAATCGCAATCACAGATTGAAAAGAAAAAAGGCTGTTGTTGTTTTCAAAAAACAACAACAGCCTAAATTTTTATTTATTTTTCGTCCTTATCTTTTTTCTTCTTTGTGCTTGTGAGCTTATTGAGAAGGTATGTCACAAGAACTACAACACCGATTACAATGAAGATACCGAGCATACCGAAAAGCACAACGGGAAGTGACGTTTTCCAGCTATCTGCATAAATTGTAACTTTCATCAAAAACGCCATAAGGGTTACTGCTAAATTATACATATATTACCCTCCTATCAAGATACAAGTGTCAGGATAAGACCGCCTGCGATAACGGAAGCAATCTGACCTGAAACATTTACTGAAATTGACTGCATAAGAAGGAAGTTTTGATTATCTTCTTTAAGTCCCATCTGGTTTACAACACGTCCGCTCATTGGGAATGCCGAAATACCTGCCGCACCAATCATAGGATTGATTTTCTTATCCTTTGGTAAGAAAAGATTGAGGAACTTCGCAAAAACAACGCCGCCGACAGTATCAAATACGAATGCAACAAGTCCAAGGCCGAGAATAAGAAGAGTTGCCGGTTGAACAAACTCTTTATAGTGCATCTGACCTGCTACGGTGATACCGAGAAGAATTGTAATTATATTAGCAAATGAATTTTGAGCAGTTTCTGAAAGATTATTAAGAACGCCGCATTCTCTGATAAGGTTACCAAACATAAGGAAGCCAACAAGAGCTACCGACTTAGGAGCCACAAGACCTGCGATAACCGTAACAACGATTGGGAAAAGAATTTTAGTAGTCTTAGAAACGTCGCCGGGGTTATATTTCATTCTGATTAAACGTTCTTTTTTAGATGTAACAGCCTTAATAACAGGCGGCTGAACAATAGGAACGAGAGCCATATAGGAATATGCGGCAACCATAATTGCGCCGATATACTTAGAGCCGAGTTCGTTTGCAACGAAAATTGACGTAGGGCCGTCGGCAGCACCGATAATAGCGATAGAAGCGGCATCGTTTACGTCAAAGAAGAAGCTTGCAACAAAGAAGGTAAAGAAAATACCAAACTGAGCAGCAGCACCGAAGAGCATAAGCCACGGATTTTTAAGAAGCGGACCGAAATCAATCATTGCACCGATACCTATAAACAGCAAAAGCGGGAAAAGCTCATTTGCTATACCTGCATCATAAAGCACACTGATAGGCCCTGCCTCAGCACCGGGCTGAGTAATTGCACCTGACCAAGGAAGGTTTACCAGAATTGTGCCAAAGCCCATTGGTAAAAGAAGTGTAGGTTCCATCTGTTTTGCGATTGCAAGATAAATGAGAAGCCCGCCGACTGCCCACATAAGCACCATTTGCCATTTTGTTTCGCCTATATTGGAAAACAAATTAGCAAATTCCTGCAAAACAGATGCTTTTAAAAGTAGTGTTTCCATATTTTTCTCCTTAAATTAAATTGAAAATAAAAATAACGACACCTTTATCGCAATCGATAAAAGTCTCGTTATAACTGAAAAATGTTCAGCAATGCACAGACCGGGTTTCCCGTCATGACGACCTATGCAACATTTGCAAAAAGCAAATGCTAACTACTCCCTTTTTTCGAAAAGATTATAATATAAAAAAATACAATTGTCAACCAAATATTATTTTGCCTTTGTTTCACAATAAAGGCAACGATATGTTCCGATATCGTCGGTAAGAGTAAAAATATGGTCAATATCCTCATTATTGCAAATGCAACGAGGGTTTGAGCATTTAATAACATTTGTAAGCGTTTTTGGAAGCGAAAGAGTTTTTTTCTCAACGCTTTTACCGTTTTTGATTACATTAACGGTAATATTTTTATCAATATAGCAAAGCACATCAAGATTGATATCGATAAGCTCGTTAATCTTAATTATATCCTTTGCACCCATTTTTTCGCTTTTTGCGTTTTGAATAATAGCGACCTGACATTTAAGCTTATCAAGGCGGAGCGCATTATAAACCTCCATACCTTTTCCTGCCGTAATATGGTCAAAAACAATACCATTTTCTATTTCATCAATTTTCATTTGATTGTACCTGCCCATTCAAGAAGAGTTTTAATAAGTGCCATTCTTACATATTTGCCGTTGAGCGCTTGAACAAAATATTTAGCCCTTGGGTCATCGTCAACCTCTGTTGCGATTTCATTAACTCTCGGGAGAGGGTGCATAATTGTCAAGTCCTCTTTAGAAGTTTTGAGTTTGTCAAGGTCAAGAATAAATGAGTCCTTAACTTTAAGATATTCATCTTCGGAGAAGAAACGTTCACGCTGAACACGAGTCATATAAAGCACGTCAAGCTCCGGCATAGCCTCCTCCATAGTTTCAACCTCTTTATATTCACTGCCTGATTTATCGAGAATATCCGTTTTAATATAATCAGGAAGTGCAAGTTCTTTAGGGGCAATAAGAACAAATTTAACATTCTTATATCTTGTCATAGCTTTGATAAGAGAATGAACGGTTCTGCCGAACTTAAGGTCACCGCAAAGACCTATTGTCATATTATCAAGCCTGCCCTTTTCTCTGAAAATAGTTAAAAGGTCGGTAAGAGTTTGAGTCGGATGAGAATGGCCGCCGTCACCTGCATTAATAATAGGTACGCCGCTTTTAAAGCTTGCTACTCTCGGTGCACCTTCAAGAGGGTGGCGCATTGCAATAATATCGGCATAACAGGATACCATTCTGACAGTATCCTCAACCGTTTCACCCTTAGATGCAGATGAACTTGCCGCCTCGCTGAATCCCAAAACATTGCCGCCGAGTTCCATCATAGCAGCCTCAAACGAAAGACGTGTTCTTGTTGACGGCTCAAAAAACAGTGTAGCAAGTTTCTTTCCATCACAAACGTGAGCATATTTTTCTTTATTATTAATAATATCTATCGCAGTAGAGATAATGCCGTCTACTTCTTCAAGCGATAAATCCGTTGTGTCAAGCAAATGTCTCATTTGAGCACTTCCCTTCTATTATTCCTTTGCGCCGTTTACAGCAAGATACGCTTTAATTCTGTCAACATTTTCCTTGTTTGCTTCGTCCTCTTCAAGATATTCGATAATATCATATACGTCTACAACCGAATATACAGGGAAGCCAAACTCATCTGTCACCTCAGCCATAGCGCTCTTTTCGCCCTGACCCTTTTCCTTACGGTCAACCATAACAAATGTAGCCTTAACATTAACGCCGTCAAGTTTTGAAAGAATAGCCATACTCTCTCTGATAGCAGTTCCTGCAGTGATAACGTCCTCAACAATAACAACGTCCTCGCCTGCCTGCGGTTTATAGCCAACAAACACACCGCCTTCGCCGTGGTCCTTTTCCTCCTTACGGTTAAAGAAGAACGGCACATCAAGGCCGTCTTTTGCAAGTGCAACGGCAACCGAAACAGCAATAGGAATACCCTTATAAGCCGGACCGTAAAGAACCGACTTCTTATTTCCTACCTTTTCAAAATAAGCCTTTGCATAAAACTCGCCGAGTTTTTGAATTTGCTCGCCTGTTTTAATATCGCCTGCATTGATGAAATAAGGAATTTTTCTGCCGCTTTTAGCAGTAAAATCGCCAAACTTCAATACTTCTGCATCCTCTAAAAACTTTATAAATTCTCTTTTATATCCTTCCATTGGTATCTCCTTATCCTACAAATTCCTTAACGCATCTTCTGTAAGCCGCAACAGGGTCTGCCGCTGCGGTAATAGGTCTGCCGACTACAATATAATCAGAGCCGATTTCTTTAGCTTTTTCAGGAGTTGTAACACGAACCTGGTCGCCCACATCACCGTCTGCAAAGCGAACACCCGGTGTAACCGTCATAAACTCATTGCCGCAATTATCCTTAACCATACCTGCCTCAAGAGGAGAACAAACAACACCGTCAAGCCCTGCTGCCTTAGCATTTTGAGCATATTTTACAATTGTATCGTTAATAGACGCATTTATGAGAAGTTCATTTTGCATACGTTCTTCACTCGTTGAGGTAAGCTGAGTTACAGCAATAAGAAGCGGTCTTGTGCCATCTGCTCTTGTAAGTCCTTCAAGTGCAGCTTTCATCATATCAACAGTGCCTGCTGCATGAACGTTAGTCATATCAACATCAAGTTTTGAAAGAACAGCCATAGATTTTTTAACGGTATTAGGGATATCGTGAAGCTTAAGGTCAAGGAAAATCTTATGACCTCTTTTCTTAATCTCCTTAACTATTGACGGACCCTCGGCATAGAAAAGCTCCATACCGATTTTAACAAAAGGTTTTTCCTCGGTAAACTTATCGAGAAAATCAAAGGTTTGCTGTGCGCTTGAAAAGTCGCAAGCAACAATAACGTCCTTACCCATTAATCAATCACTCCTATAATATCACTTAATTTATTAATACCGAGCTTTTCACATTCAGTAGGAAGAGCCTCGATAATATCCTTGCAAGCGTAGGGGTTTACAAGATTTGCCGCCCCTACCTGAACAGCAGTTGCGCCTGCCATCATCATTTCAATTACATTTTTTGCGCTTGACACACCGCCGCAGCCCATAACGGGAATATTACAAGCCTTTGCAACCTGATAAACCATTCTGACTGCCACGGGAAAAATAGCGTCGCCGCTGAATCCGCCCATTTTGTTGGCAATGACGCTCTTACGTCTTTTAAGGTCAATACGCATACCGAGCATAGTATTTATAAGGCAAATGCCGTCTGCGCCTGCATCTTCGCAAGCCTTTGCGATTGAAACAATATCCGTCACATTAGGCGAAAGTTTGATAAACACAGGCTTAGTTGTTACATCTTTAACAGCCTTGGTTACCTGTGCCGCACATTCAGGTGAAGTTCCAAAACTCATTCCGCCGCCGTGAACATTAGGGCAGGAAACATTAACTTCTAATATGCCGACTTGCTCCTCTTTATCAAGAAGCGAACAGGTATAAGCGTAATCATCAACCGAAAAGCCGGACACATTTGCAATAACAGGTTTATGGAAATATTCTTTCATTTCAGGCAGTTCGTGCTCAATAACGTGGTGAACACCCGTATTTTGAAGCCCAACAGCATTAATCATACCTGACGTACATTCTGCTATTCTCGGAGTAGGATTGCCGAAACGAGCATCCTTAGTAGTGCCCTTAAACGAGAATGAGCCTAAAATGTTGATATCATAAATATCCTTAAATTCCTTGCCAAATCCGAAAGTACCCGAAGCCGGAACAACCGGATTATCCATTTCAAGCCCTGCAAGATTTACAGTTAAATCTACCATATAATCTCCTCCTTAACAAGAACGGGACCGTCCTTACATATACGCTTATTGCCGTATTTTGTTTTGCAGGAGCAACCCATACAAGCACCGAAGCCACAGCCCATTCTTTCCTCAAACGAGAACTGACCTGAGCATTGCGTTTTGTCATAAACCGCCTTAAACATAGGGAGAGGGCCACAGGTATAAAAATAATCGTAATCATCCGGAAAAGCGTCAGTTACAAAACCTTTAACGCCGTATGAACCGTCAACAGTCGCAACAAAAACGTCAATCCCAAGTGCCTTGAATTCATTTTCATAAAAGACCTCGTCCTTAGTGTTAAAGCCAAGAACAACGCAAGGCCTCTGCCCTGATTCGATAAGCTTTTTAGCAAGAAAATACATTGGCGGAACACCGACGCCGCCGCCGATAAGAAGCGGCTTAGTCGATTTTGAAATATCGTAGCCGTTGCCAAGACCTGTGAGCACATTAAGCATTTTTCCTATTTTAAGATTGCTCATCTGCTCAGTGCCTTCACCGACCACCTTATATATAATTGTGATAACATTTTCTTCGCAGTCACAAACAGAGATAGGACGGCGCAGAAATTTGCCATCAAGCTTGATATTTACAAATTGACCAGGTGCGGTGATATGAGAAGTATCGCCCTCAAGCCTCATTTTATAAACATCTTTAGCTATTTTTTCATTAGATAAAATCTTGTAGTCACTTTCAAAAAACATATATAATTATTCCTCGTCAATTGTTGATACGCCGAGTGTAATCTCCTCAAGAACGTCAAGAAGCACCTTAACGGTATCAAGTGAAGTGAACATTGTTACATTATTTTCTACTGCCGCACGTCTGATTTCGGAGCCGTCGGAATGTGAATCGCCGGCATTTATATCAATAGTGTTGATAACGTAAGCGATATGGCCTTGACGAAGTGCTTTAAGAATTTCATCGCTGTCATCAAGAGTAAGCTTTGCACGTACCTTAGTGCGAATACCGTGATTTTTAAGATATTTGGCAGTTCCCTCTGTTGCTTCAATATTAAAGCCAAGGTCATAAAAACGCTTAATAAGAGGGAGCGCAGCCGGTTTATCCTGATCCGCAATAGTTACAAATACAGTGCCGTAGTTTGCAACGTTCATACCCGATGCCTGAATAGCCTTATAAAGCGCACGTGTAAGTGACTTGTCGTAGCCGATTGCCTCACCTGTTGATTTCATTTCAGGAGAGAGGTATGTATCCATTCCCTTAAGCTTAGAGAATGAGAAAGCAGGAGCCTTAACATACCAACGCTTTTTCTCCTCAGGGTAAACCTTATCAATTCCCTGTTCCTTAAGCGAATGACCCAAGATAACCTGAGTTGCGATATGAGCCATAGGAACGCTTGTTGCCTTTGAAAGGAAAGGAACAGTTCTTGATGAACGTGGATTAACCTCAATTACGTAAACGTCGTCATTATTATCGGCAATAAACTGAATGTTATAAAGACCGACAATGCCTATTGCCTTACCGAGCCTTACGGTATAATCAATAATTTTATCTTTAACATTTTGGGAAGCGGTAAAGGTTGGATAAATCGAAATAGAGTCGCCTGAATGAACACCGGTTCTTTCAACGTGCTCCATAATACCCGGAATAAATACGTCCTCGCCGTCGCAAATTGCGTCAACCTCAAGCTCACGGCCCATAATATATTTATCAACCAAAACCGGCTGTTCTGTATTAATTTCAACGGCAGTTTGGAGATAATGACGAAGTGACTCCTCATTGGCAACAATCTGCATTGCACGGCCGCCGAGAACGAACGAAGGCCTTACAAGAACAGGATAGCCGATTTGAGCGGCAACCCTTACACCCTCTTCAATATCGGTAACAGCAAGTCCCTTTGGCTGAGGAATACCGAGAGATTCCATAACCTTTTCAAAGCTGTCACGATTTTCAGCTCTGTCAATAGCCTCAACATCAGTACCGATAATAGGAACACCGAGTGCATCAAGAGGAGGTGCAAGGTTAATAGCAGTCTGACCTCCGAGTGACACAACAATACCAAGCGGATTTTCAAGAGTAATAACGTTCATTACATCTTCAACGGTAAGCGGCTCAAAATAAAGCTTATCGGAAGTTGTATAGTCAGTTGAAACAGTTTCAGGGTTATTGTTGATAATAATTGCTTCATATCCTGCTTCACGGATTGACCAAATAGCATGAACGGTTGAATAGTCAAATTCTACACCCTGACCGATACGAATAGGACCTGAGCCTAAAACAATAATTTTCTTTTTATCGGATACTACAGACTCGTTTTCTTCTTCATAAGTTGAATAGAAATAAGGAACGTATGAATCAAACTCAGAAGCGCAGGTATCAATCATTTTATATACAGGGAAAATATTATTTTCTTTTCTTAAATTGAACACTTCAGATTCATTCATACCCCAAAGCATACCGATATATTTATCGGAAACGCCCATTTTTTTAGCGTCCTTAAGGGTTTGAATATCTTTAACATTTTCCTTAATAACATTTTCAAAATCAACAATGTTCTTAAACTTTTCAAGGAAGAACATATCAATTTTTGTAGCATTATAAATTCTGATTAAGTCGGTATGAAGCCTTATAAGCTGAGCGATGGCAAAAAGCCTGTCATCAGTACCGTTTTTGATATATTTAAGAAGTTCGTCTTCTGTGTAAGTATCAAACTTCTTGCTGTAAAGGTGGCAAACTCCCGTTTCAAGCGAACGAACAGCCTTAAGCAGGCTTTCCTCCATAGTTCTGCCGATTGCCATAACCTCGCCCGTTGCTTTCATTTGAGTATTAAGAGTGTTATTAGCATCTGCAAACTTATCAAACGGGAAACGTGCAATTTTAGTTACAACATAGTCGAGAGCAGGCTCAAACGATGCTGGAGTGTTAGCAATAGGAATTTCGTCAAGGTGCATACCTACGCTGATTTTAGCCGAAACCCTTGCGATAGGATAGCCCGAAGCTTTAGAAGCAAGAGCAGACGAACGTGAAACCCTCGGATTCACCTCAATAAGATAATATTGGAATGAATGAGGGTCAAGGGCAAACTGAACATTACAGCCACCCTCAATTTTAAGCTCACGGATAATGCGAAGTGCAGAATCACGAAGCATTTGATATTCTTTATTAGTAAGCGTTTGCGACGGAGCAACAACGACCGAGTCACCTGTATGAACACCGACAGGGTCGATATTTTCCATATTACAAATTGTGATAGCGGTATCGTTGGCGTCACGCATTACCTCATATTCAATTTCCTTATAGCCTTTAATACTCTTTTCAACAAGGACCTGATGAACCGGAGAAAGCGCAAGCGCATTTTTCATCATTACCATAAATTCTTCTTCATCATCGGCAAAGCCGCCGCCTGTACCGCCAAGGGTAAAAGCAGGACGAAGAACAACAGGGAATCCAATTTCTTTTGCAGCCTTAAGACCGTCCTCAAGGTTTTCGGCAATTTCACTTGGAAGAACCGGCTCGCCGAGGCTTTCGCAAAGCTCCTTAAAAAGTTCTCTGTCCTCTGCTCTTTCGATTGCCTCAAAATTAGTGCCGAGTATTTCAACGTCACATTCCTTAAGCACGCCCTTTTTAGCAAGCTGAACTGCAAGGTTAAGACCTGTCTGACCGCCGAGTGACGGTAAAATAGCGTCAGGTCTTTCGTGACGGATAATTCTTGCAACATATTCAAGATTAAGCGGCTCCATATACACCTTATCGGCAATATCTGTATCCGTCATAATAGTTGCAGGGTTAGAGTTGATAAGCACAACCTCGTAGCCCTCTTCTCTAAGAGCAAGACAAGCCTGTGTACCTGAGTAGTCAAATTCAGCAGCCTGACCTATAACAATAGGACCTGAGCCGATTACGAGTATTTTATGTATATCAGTTCTTTTTGGCATATCAGTCTTCCTCCTTTTGCATTAATGCAATAAATTCATCAAATAAGTATGCGCTGTCCTGCGGACCGGGTGCGCTTTCAGGGTGGTATTGAACAGAGAATAGCTTGTCCTTCTCACACTTAACACCCTCAGCCGTATCATCAAGAAGATTTACATGGGTAAGTTCAAGGTCTGTGCCGTCAAGAGATTTAACATCAACGGCGTATGAATGGTTTTGAGAAGTAATTTCAAGCTTGCCTGTTTCAAGATTTTTAACAGGGTGGTTACCGCCTCTGTGGCCGAATTTCATTTTAAATGTTTTAGCACCGAGAGCCAAAGAAATCATTTGATGACCAAGACAAATTCCGAAAATAGGAAGCTTGCCTCTAAGTTCTCTGACAACATTGATTACAGTCTGAACGTCCTCCGGATTACCGGGGCCGTTAGAAAGGAACAAGCCGTCCGGGCTCATTTTAAGTATTTCCTCACTTGTAATATTATAAGGAACAACAGTTACGTTACAGCCCTTTTCATTAAGCTTGCGAATAATATTATGCTTAATACCACAGTCAATAGCGACAACATCGTATTTATGGTTAGGAGTTCTTGAATACCAACGTTTTTTGCAGCTTACACGTGAAACCATATCAGTAGGAATTATATACTCTCTGACTTTCTTTAAAGCTTCCTCATAAGGCACATTTGCATCGCAGATTATAACCTTTTGAGAGCCCTCGTCACGAATAATTCTCGTAATCATTCTTGTATCAACGCCACTGATAGCAGGAATGTCATATTCCACGAGTACCTCATCAAGTGTCTTTGTATAGCGGAAGTTTGACGGCAAATCGTTATACTCCCTTACAATAAGACCGCCCATAGTCGGCACTTTTGTTTCATAATCCTCATCGGTCATACCGTAGTTGCCGATAAGAGGATATGTCATACACACCATTTGGTCCGTATAGCTTGGGTCAGATACAATTTCCTGATATCCTACCATTGAAGTATTAAAAACAATTTCGTTAATCGCTTCTTTATCTGCGCCAAAACCGTAACCGTAAAATTCTTTACCGTTTTCAAGCACAATTTTTTTGTTATAAGGCTTCATAAACAATTTCTCCTTTATATATTGTTAAAAGGTTTTCACCCTGCAGTTTCCAATCCTGAAACGGTGTTGCACGACCCATAGTTACAAATTTTTCAGGGTCAACACACCATTCTTTATCTATATCAAGCAGTGCCAAATCGGCAGGAGCGCCTACTTCAATTTTACCGCCCGAAATATCAAAAATCTCTCTCGGTTTAACCGACATCATATCAATCAATTTTTCAAGAGAAATAATGCCCGTTTTGACAAGCTTTGTATTAAGCACACCGAATGCCGTTTCCAAGCCGACAACGCCCATAGCCGAGCCTTTAAGTCCTTTTGACTTTTCTTCCTTAGAATGAGGAGCATGGTCGGTTGCAATAACATCAATCGTGCCGTCTTTAACACCCTCGATAAGAGCGTTCATATCCTCTCGACTTCTAAGCGGCGGATTCATTTTAAACCTGCCGTCCTCCTGCAAATCCTCGTCGCACATAGTCAAATAATGCGGGCCTGTTTCACACGTAACTTTAACCCCACGAGCCTTAGCCTTACGGATAATATCAACGCTTTCCTTAGTTGAAATATGGCACACGTGATATCTGCATCCCGTTTTTTCGGCAAGCTTGCAGTCACGCTCAATCTGCGCCCATTCGCTCTTTGAGCAGATACCCTTATGGCCGTGCTCCCTGCAATATACACCGTCGTGAATATAGCCACCTTTGAGCAAATCATTAACCTCACAGTGAGCAGAAATAATCTTATTAAGCTTAGCACACCGTGCCATAGCCTTCTCCATAAGTTCGCCGGTTTGAACACCTGTTCCGTCATCTGAAAAGCCGACAACCTTATCAGCCATTGATTCAAAGTCAACAACCTCTCCCTCGCCTTTTCTGCCTTTGGTAATTGTGCCGAAAGGAAGAACGTCAATAACTGCATCACGCTCAATTATATCTGTTTGAGCCTTAAGATTTTCGGGGCAATCGGGAGCCGGGTTAAGATTAGGCATTGTGCAAAGAGCCGTATACCCTGCCCTTGCCCCAGCCATAGAGCCTGACTTAATTGTTTCTTTATAAGAAAAACCGGGCTGACGTAAATGTGTATGAACATCCACAAAGCCCGGTATCAAAAAATATTTATCCAATGCGTCAATTACTCTATCGGCACCATTTGAAGAAATAGTGCTGGAAATCTCGGTAATAATCCCGTCGGTTATGAAAACATCTGACTTTTTAAATTCATCGGCAATAAAACATAGTGCATTTTTAATCAGCAATGTCATAAACCACAGTCCTTTCTTTATCCTTGTAATTATAATATATTTATTGCTTTTAGTCAACATTAAAATATTCAATATAACTATTTACTTTAAAAAATTTATGTTATATAATTAAAATGATTTTTTCTTAAACATTCAGTATCAAACGCAGGTGAGAATATGATTAAGATTTTACAATTCGGCGAGGGTAATTTTTTAAGAGCATTTGCCGAGCATTATATTCAAACGGCAAACGAAAATGGAATTTATGACGGAAAAGTTGCAATATGCCAGCCAAGAAAAAACACTAAGGTTATAAACGCACTCAAAGAGCAAGGTTGCAGATACAACATTCTTTTAAAAGGCAGGCTCAACGGTGAAATTGTAAACGAAGTTAAGAGTGTAAATTGCGTTGAAGAATGTATTGATACAGTCGGCGAATACGAAAAACTTAAGCGTGTTTTTTGCCTTGACAGCCTTGAAATTGTAATTTCAAACACGACCGAAGCGGGTATTTGCTTTATTGATACGGATAAAATGAGCGAAAGCCCTAACGTATCATTTCCTGCTAAGGTAACGGCTTTGCTTTATGAGCGTTTCAAGCAGGGCAAAAAAGGTCTTGTATTTTTACCTGTTGAACTTATTGAAAATAACGGTGATGAACTCAAAAAATGCATTATTAAATATGCCAAGTTTTGGAATTTGGAAAACGAATATATAAATTATATCAATAACGAATGCAGTTTTTGCAACACTCTTGTTGACAGGATTGTTACGGGCAAGGCGGAGTATAAAGATGATGAATGTGCAGTAGCGTGCGAGCCTTATTCAAGCTGGATAATTGAGGCTGACGAAAGAGCGCAAAGTGTTATTGCGTTTTGCAAGCTCAATATGGGCGCAAAATTTGCTGAAAGTGTGCTTCCTTACCGTGAAAGAAAAGTTAAAATTTTAAACGGTGTTCACACAATGAGCGTGCTTGCAGGATATAACGCAGGATTTAAAATTGTTCGTGATATGATTAACGATAAAGCCTTTAAAGCATATATTGACAAAGGCTTAAATGAGGAAATCTTAAAAACAATTGACCTTGATGAAAATGAACTGAAAGCATTTGCAAACAGTGTTATTGAAAGGTTTAACAATCCGTTTATCGACCATAAGCTGCTTGACATAAGCTTAAATTCAGTAGCAAAATTCAAAGCCCGTTGCCTTTGCTCTTTGCTTGATTATTATAATAAATTCGGAAAAATTGCGAGTGTTTTATCGTTTTCCTTTGCAGCACTAATCAATTTTTACGAAAATTTTGAAAATAAAGATTATCCCGTAAACGACGTTGAAAGTGTGCTTTATTTCTTTAAATCCAAACACAATGACATCGTTTTTGACGTTTTGGCAAATGTCGGCTTTTGGGGTGAGGATTTGACAAAAATCGACGGTCTTTATAAAAAGGTCAAGGCTTATTTTGACGATATAAAATCGCTTGGAATAAGCACGGCTATGGAGAAACTATTAGATGAGTAAGCTATTTAAAATAAACGATAAAGACAATGTTGCAGTAGCGCTTGAAAAACTGAAAAAGGGAGAAATCATTGATAATATCAAGCTTTTAGACGATATTCCCTTTGGGCATAAGGTACTTTTAACGGATATTTACGGCAAGACGGCAGAGCGGCAACAAGGAATGAAATTTGGATAATTCCGACTGTCTGTTGTGTGAACAATACTGAAAAAGGCTTGAAAAAATCGGTCAGGACATTATCGGCGACGGCTGTGACGGTGTGTTTGCATACACTCACGCATTCGGATGCAGTCAGCTCGGTGCAAGCGTGCTGACAATTAAAGTAGCCTCTAACTCCCGCCTTGCAAAAAGAAAAAGCAATTGGATGACTTCAATGCAGGCGAATTGATTGAGAGCAATGACTTTGAAAATATGACCGAGGAAATATTCAAGTTATTAATTGATATCGCTTCTGGCAGACAGACAAAGAACGAGCAAAACGGATACAGGGACATATCCATTTTTAAAGACGGAGTTATAATGTAAATAAAAAATGATGAAAAAGGCACAAATGAACACGCCTCAACCTGCCGCTAAAAAGCCTGAAGAAGATACGAAAGCTTCCGACTCAAAAGCACATATCAGCCAAGACAGAGCTGTTATGTTAAAAGAAGCATTAAAGAAATTTCAAAATTCAGAAAACCAAGAATAACGAAAAAGTCAAGACCTCCGGCTAAGCCGGAGGCTTGAGTAAGCCCTAGAAGGGCTTTT